>Ga0074199_1000163_pt1 | contig 132551 bp, 122 predicted proteins | sample EPASupsiteSAE347_FD_64528 | JGI IMG/M metagenome (GOLD analysis project Ga0074199, IMG submission 64528) | Bioremediated contaminated groundwater from EPA Superfund site, New Mexico - Sample SAE3-47 | ecosystem: Environmental > Aquatic > Deep subsurface > Groundwater > Contaminated ... | reverse complement strand
TCGGCTAGCCGGGCGGCTTGCTAAACTCGCCTGCGGCTCAGACAGACGCAAGCCGAAACCCCCGGCCAGCCTGCGTTGCTCAGCGCCTCTCAGGGGGACCCGAAAGGCGTCGCCGCCGAACCGGTGGAGATGGTTTTTTGCTGTTTCTAGCGGTCGACCGCTGAAAAGCATTGATTTTGATTTTTCTTGGGCAGAGCCGTCGTTCCGCGACGTTTTTGGGGTCCCCATGAGAGGCGCTGAGCAACGCAGAAAGCGGCGGAAAGAGGGCGAGGACTGTCTGAGGGGCGTAGCCCCGAGTTCCGCAGCCCCTGCCGGTTTCGAGTAGCGCAAGGAACCGGCGAAGCCGGCGCCGACCCTGGGGGCGCCTTTTCTTTGCTTACTTTCTTTTGGCGAAGCAAAAGAAAGTGAGACGCCCCGCTGGGCGGAACCCAGCCGCCAACCAAGTGCCACACTCACTTCTCGAAAGTGAACAAATGAACCCGGCGGCGGAGCAAGCCCCAATCCCATTTACCCGCGATCCTTCAACATATCCCGCAACCGCTTTGGTGCCGGCTTCAACGGCACCCGAACACTCGTCCAGGCCCCTTGCTTCGCAGGCATCAGCCACGCAAACCGACTCCCCAGCCAGGTCGCAACAGCGTACAGGGAAGGCGAGCGATACACCGCCGCCCATCCCTTCCATACGGAAGTCATCAACCAGCTATACCCCGCACCCTGACCAAGCATCGAAGGATTCGCATGCGGCGCGGTAAAGGCTTCTTCGCGCAGACGCATCAGCAATTCCGGGATCGGAATCTTGACCGGGCAGACTTCGCCGCACGCGCCGCACAGCGAGGAGGCAGTCGCCATCGATGACGTCGCGTCCAGGCCGAGCATGTGCGGCGAGATGATCTTGCCGATCGGGCCGGGGTAGGTCGTGCCGTAGGCGTGGCCGCCGATGCGGGTGTAGACCGGGCAATGGTTCATGCAGGCGCCGCAGCGGATGCATTGCAGGGTCTTGCGCAATTGTTCGTCGGCATAGGCCTGGCTGCGGCCGTTGTCGAGCAGGACCAGGTGGACTTCCGCCGGGCCGTCTTTCTCGCCCGGTTGGCGCGGGCTGGAGATCATGTTGAAGTAGGTCGAGATGTTCTGGCCGGTGGCCGAGCGGGTGAGCAGCGAGAGCAGCGGCGGGATGTGTTCCAGTTTTTCGACGATCTTCTCGATGCCGGTGATGGCGATATGCACCGGCGGCGCGGTCGTGCACATGCGGCCGTTACCCTCGTTCTCGACGAGGCACAGCGTGCCGGTTTCGGCGACGGCGAAATTGACGCCGGAGAGGCCGATGTCAGCCTCCAGAAACTTCTGGCGCAGCACATTGCGGCCGATCTGGATCAGCGCATCGACGTTGTCGGTGTAATCGACGCCTTCGACCTTGTCGGCGAAGAGGCGGGCGATTTCTTCCTTGGTCTTGTGGATGGCCGGCATGATGATGTGCGACGGCTTTTCATCGGCGAGCTGGACGATGTATTCGCCCATGTCCGACTCCAGCGCGGCGACGCCGGCGGCTTCGGCGGCATGGTTGAGCTCGATTTCCTCGCTGACCATGGACTTGCCTTTGACCATCAGTTCGGCGCCGATGCGCTGGCAGATGCCGAGGATGATGGCGTTGGCTTCCTCCGGCGTCTCGGCCCAATGCACCTGGATGCCGTTGCGCGTCAGGTTGGCTTCGAGTTGTTCGAGCAGGGTCGGCAGCTTGGCCAGGTTGTACTGGCGGATGCTTTCGCCCAGCGTGCGCAGGCTGGCCAGTTCCTCGGCGTCCGGGAACTGCGCGGCGCGCTTGCTCATCAGGAAGTCCATGGCGCCGCGGAAGCTCTGGCGCAGGAAGGGATTGTCGACGACCGCCTTGGAGCGGGCGCGGAAACCTTCGGCGGGCTTGAAATGCAGAGTGTGCTCGCTCATTGTGCGTCCTCCGTCAGCAGCAAGACGACCAGTTCCTTCGGGCCGTGTGCGCCGTAGGCCAGCGTCTGCTGGATGTCGGCGGTTTTCGACGGGCCGGAGACGAGCAGGGCGTTGGTCGGCAGGCCGTCCTTCCAGCCTTCGCTGTGCATCGCCTCGTAAAAGGTGTTGTAGATGCGGCTCGCGTCGAGGAGCACGATATGCACCGGCGGTACCAGCGACATCAGGCGCGGCTCGGCGGCGTCCGGCCAGAGGATCAGCGTGCCGGTCTCGGCGATGGCGGCGCGGGCGGCGGTCAGGCTGGCCGGCGTCGCGTTGAACATTTCCGTCTTCCAGGCTTCGATCGCCATGTCGTACACCTGACAGTCGACGCCCTGGCGCGGGAATTCATCGAGCACCGCGCAGCCGTGCGTCGTTTCCTCGCTCACCAGGATCTTGTCCAGCCCCTTGCTGCGCAGGACTTCGCGCAGGGTGGTCAGCCAGTCGGCCGGCGTTACCGCATGCACTTCGGCATGCGCCAGTTCGATGCACTGGCGGAAGCGCTGCACCTTGCCGGCCTTGTCTTCCGGCGTGCGATGCATGGCATACCAGGCGGCGACGTCCGGTACGGCCTTGTCCTGGCGCGGGGCGGCCTTCAGTTTGTTCAGGATGCGGTCACGGGCGCTCATTGGGCGGTCCTCCGCAGCAGGAAGCTGGCGATGTGTTCGCCGGGCAGGCTCGGCTTGCTCTTGCCTTCCTGTTGATCCTTCCAGGCGGCGTGGCCGAGGATGTTCATCAGGCAGCCGCAGTCGGCGCTGACGACGCGCTCGGCGCCGGTCGCCTTGAGGGCCTTGACCTTGTCTTCGACCATGGCGCCGGAGATTTCCGGCTGCTTCAGCGAGAAGGTGCCGCCGAAGCCGCAGCATTCGGATTCATGATCCTGCTGCGCGACCTTGACCTTGTCCAGGTTGCCGAGCAACTGCCGGCCAGTCAGATGGACATTCATTTCACGGCGTGCCGAACAGGAGGTGTGCAGCACGACGGTGCAGTCGCTGCCGGTGTCCTGCGGTTGCCAGTCGAGCACATTGACCAGGAAATCGGTCAGCTCGTAGATGCGCGTCGACAGCGCTTCGGCCTGCGCCTTGCGGGCCGGGTCGGCGGCAAACAGCGTCGGGTAATGGTGCTTCATCATGCCGGCGCAGGAGCCGGAGGGAACGACGACCGGCCAGTCTTCCGGGAACAGCGTCAGTTGCAGCGCGGCAACTTTTCTTGCTGCGTCGGGAAAACCGCTGGTGTAGGCGGGTTGACCGCAACAGGTCTGTTCTTCCGGGAAATGCACGCGCATGCCCAGGCGTTCGAGCAGGGTGATGGCGTCCATGCCGGCGCCAGGATAGAACTGGTCGACGACGCAGGTAGCAAAGAAATAGATGTCGCGCGGGCGGCTCGCGGGTTTTCCATGATTCGGCATGGTTTCTCCGTTGGTAAATTGGTCAAACCAATATTTCGTGAAGCGAAAATGTACGATACAACCGTTACTTAGTCAATCATATAAGGGTTTTTCCGGTGCTTGCGGTTTACCTGTTTGCTTATTAGAATGGCGTGGTCTTACCAATCAACGACCACTCAAAAGCACCGCGAAAGCCCCATGTCACCAGCCAAAATGCAGGTTCCGCGTATTTCGGATGCCGTCGCTGCTTCACTCGAGCGCCGCATTCTTGAAGCTTCGCTGAAGCCGGGCGATCGCTTGCCGCCGGAGCGCGAACTCGCGGCCGAGATGGGCGTGTCGCGCCCGTCGCTACGCGAAGCGATCCAGAAACTGGCCTCGAAGGGCATGGTGCAAAGCCGGCAGGGTGGCGGCACCTTCATTACCGACCGCCTCGCCTCGAGCTTCTTCGATCCATGGCGCGACATGCTGGGCGCGCACCCCAATCTGCGCGAAGACATGCTTGAATTCCGCCGCATGCTCGAAGGCCAGGCCGCCGAGTGGGCTGCCGAGCGTGCCACCGGCGACGATCTGGCCCGCCTCGACCAGGCTTTTGCAGAACTCTCGGCCGCTTTTGCCGCCGACGATCTCGACAACCGTTCGCGCTGCGACATCGCCTTTCACCAGGCGATCGGCGAAGCCGCCCACAACGCCTTGCTCGGTCACCTGTCGTCGGCCCTGCTGCGCCTGATGCACGACAACATCCGCCTCAACCTGGGCGAGCTGAATGGCGTGCCGGCCGCCGGCAATCTGCTCAAGAACCAGCACACCGCGATCCACGCCGCCATCCACGAGCGCAAGCCGGCGGCAGCCCGCGCCGCCGCCGAAACCCATATCGATTTCGTCCGCGAAACCCTGGCCCAGTCGCTGCGCACCGCAGCCCGGCGGGAAACGGCAGCGCGGCGCCTGAGCAGCGATTTCAGCAATAACCCTTCGTCTTCTTCTTGATTTGACCCCCCGGAAAGGAACAGGCATGGAGCCTATCGTCATCCCCTTTGAACAATTGCGCATGACTGACGTAGAGCAGGTCGGCGGCAAGAACTCCTCACTCGGCGAAATGATCAGCCAGCTGGCTGGTACGGGCGTCCGCGTGCCGGGCGGCTTTGCCACGACGGCCTCGGCTTATCGCGAGTTCCTGGCGCAGAGCGGCCTCGACAACAAGATCAACGCCGCCCTCGATGCGCTCGATGTCGATGACGTCAATGCACTCGCCGCCTGCGGTGCGCAGATCCGTCAGTGGATCATGGAAACGCCGTTCCCGATGTCGTTGACCGTTGCGATCACCGAGCAATACCAGCGCCTGGTTGCCGATTCCACCGCCGACATGTCCTTCGCCGTGCGCTCTTCCGCCACCGCCGAAGACTTGCCGGATGCATCCTTCGCCGGTCAGCAGGAAACCTTCCTGAACATCGTCGGCCTGGAAAACATCCTGCACGCGATCAAGGAAGTCTTTGCCTCGCTGTACAACGACCGCGCCATTTCCTACCGCGTGCACAAGAACTTCGTGCATGCCGACGTCGCACTGTCCGCCGGTATCCAGCGCATGGTTCGCTCCGACAAGGGCGCCGCCGGCGTGATGTTCACGCTCGACACCGAATCCGGCTTCCGTGATGCCGTGTTCGTCACCTCCAGCTATGGTCTGGGCGAAACCGTCGTTCAGGGCGCCGTCAATCCGGACGAGTTCTACGTGCACAAGCCGATGCTGGCCGCCGGCAAGAAGGCCGTCGTGCGTCGCAACCTCGGCTCCAAGATGATCAAGATGACCTTCTCGGCCGAGAAGGTTGCCGGCAAGTCGGTCGTTACCGAGGATGTCGAAGAATCCCTGCGTCACCAGTTCTCGTTGAATGACGAAGAAGTCATGGAGCTGGCCCGCTACGCGATGATCATCGAAGCCCACTACGGTCGTCCGATGGACATCGAATGGGGCAAGGACGGCATCGACGGCAAGCTCTACATCCTGCAGGCTCGCCCGGAAACTGTGCAGTCGCAGGCGCATGCCGGCAAGGTTGAAAAGTTCAAGCTCAAGTCCTTCTCCAAGGTGCTCGCCTCCGGCCGCGCCATCGGCCAGAAGATCGGTGTCGGCCCGGTCCGCATCGTCAAGGACCCGAAGGAAATGGACCAGGTCAAGCCGGGCGACGTCCTCGTCGCCGACATGACCGACCCGAACTGGGAACCGGTGATGAAGCGCGCTTCCGCCATCGTCACCAACCGTGGCGGTCGTACCTGCCACGCGGCGATCATCGCCCGCGAACTGGGTATTCCGGCGATTGTCGGTTGCGGTGATGCCACCGAAACCCTGACCGAAGGTGAAATCGTCACGGCCTCGTGTACTGAAGGCGATACCGGCCACGTCTATCGCGGCAGCCTCGATTTCGAAGTCACCTCGCGCGACATCACCGCCATGCCGGACGTCCCGGTCAAGGTCATGATGAACGTCGGCAACCCGGAACTGGCCTTCGAATTCGCCCAACTGCCGAACGCCGGTGTCGGTCTGGCCCGCGTCGAATTCATCATCAACAACGTGATCGGCATTCACCCGAAGGCCATTCTCGATGTCGATCGCCTGCCGGCTTCGAAGCGCGACGAAATCAAGCGCCGCGCCCGTGGCTACGCTTCGCCGAAGGAATTCTTCGTCGAGAAGCTGGTTGAAGGCGTGTCCACCATCGCCGCAGCCTTCTGGCCGAACCCGGTGATCGTGCGTCTCTCCGACTTCAAGTCCAACGAGTACCGCAAGCTGCTCGGCGGCGAACTCTACGAGCCGGAAGAAGAAAACCCGATGCTCGGCTTCCGCGGCGCCTCGCGTTACATCGCCCAGTCCTTCCGCGACTGTTTCGAGATGGAATGCCGCGCCATGAAGAAGGTCCGCGAGGAAATGGGCCTGACCAACGTGCAACTGATGGTGCCGTTTGTCCGTACCGTTGGCGAAGGCCAGGGCGTCGTCGATCTGCTCGCCGAACACGGTCTGAAGCAGGGTGAAAACGACCTCAAGCTGATCATGATGTGCGAAATCCCGTCCAACGCGCTGCTGGCCGACGACTTCCTCAAGATCTTCGACGGCTTCTCGATTGGTTCGAACGACCTGACCCAGCTCACCCTCGGTCTCGACCGCGACTCCGGTCTGGTCGCCAACCTCTTCGACGAACGCGACCCGGCCGTCAAGATGCTGCTCGCCATGGCCATCGCCTCCGCCAACAAGGCCGGCAAGTACATCGGCATCTGCGGCCAGGGCCCGTCCGACCACCCCGATCTGGCTGAATGGCTGATGGATCAGGGCATCAGCAGCATCTCGCTGAACCCGGATACCGTGGTCGATACCTGGACCCGTCTGGCGTCGCACAAAAAGGCCTGATTTTTACGGTCGACCGTTGAAAAACGGCAGAAATGAAAAAAGGCCGGGAGCGATCCCGGCCTTTTTGCTTTTGACTGCAGGGAAGAAAAGTAGAATCTATATTTCATAAGGTAATGCGGTTGCCGAGGCTGCTTTGCACTTGAAATTCGGCTATAAGTACTGGCAATACAATTTTATATTCGCTAAACAGCCTTAGATGACCCAAAAATCAATTCCTACGCGTGCTAAGTACAAGTTGATCGTTGAACCACATCGACGAGCACTCGAAACGCTCAAGCTGGAGTGGAGTTTTTTTGTTCATGATATTGGCGAACTCAATCTATTCTCGGTCACCAGTCGTATCAAAGAATATGATCAGGCAATTGCAAAGGCTGCACGCCATGGTATCCCTGTTTCCGAACTTGATGACCTCGCTGGACTACGCATTGTCGTAGGAACGTTGGCCGAGGTTGCCATAGTTGCCCGCTTCCTGACTCGCCAAGAAATTAGTGAAGACCTGAAAATACTGAAAAGCCGCCAGATTGACCGTGATTCTGGGTATCGGGCGACTCATTTCGTGGTTGAGAAGCGCTCAAGCTATCGCTCGTCAGTCTTTCCTGGGCGAGTTGAAGTTCAAGTTCATACTATTTTTCAACACGCATTCAATTTCCTCTCTCGTAATTGGAGCTATAAGCAGTCTTGGCAAACGCCAGTTGAGTGGTCTGCCGAGTTTTCTGAGTTGTCACGTCTTCTTTCCTCAATTGATCAGGTGGCTCAAAAGCTGCATCTTGATCAGATACATTTGCAGGATGCTGTAGACGGGGCTGTTCTCACACCGTATTCATTTCAGCTGATTGTCAAATCTGAGTTTGGGGACGATATTCGGATTGAGGATGCAGTAGATGTCTGTCGGATGTATGCAGATCTCGGTTGCAAAACTAATGAGGATCTTCGGCGGCACTTTTGCGATCCTCGAATTGAGGAACTGTATGCCTTTGTTCAAGATAGGGCGGCTGTCTCACACAAAGTTGGGCCAATTTCCGGAATGAGTCGATATGAATTTTGGATTTTCTTTGGCCTAAGAATTGATATGCCCGGTTTGAAGCAGTTTTTCGAGAAATTATTGCCTGGAATCTGATCGCGCTATACGAAAGGGAAAATAGGTTATTTCCATAATTCACTTATTAACCCGGCAATCCAATAGGTTCATTAGGCAGCATATTGGATTTTCCGGTGTCTGAAATAGGACATAACCCGTTTTGGACGATTCTGTATTTTCATCATTGCGCCTCGCACCTTTGATTCCAGTTCATCCCGATTCTTGGCTGGTTTCCCGCCATGAACCAATGCCTTCAAGTCACAGTTCAGATATTCGTCCGGGTTGAGTTCCGGAGAATAGGCGGGCAAGAAGAACACCTCTATGTGTTCGCTGTGCTTTTTCAGCCAGTCTCGAACCTTGTTGCTGTGATGCACACGCAGGTTGTCCAGAATCAAAAACACCTTGCGCCCGGCCTCCCGAACCAGGCGTGCAAGGAATCGAATCAGCACCGGGGCCGTCATCGTTTCCTGGTAGAGCATGAAGCGAACTTTCCCCTGATTGGTGACCGTGGAGATCATGTTCGTGGCGAATCGACTACCGGGCATTCGTTGAACAGGCGTCTTCCCTGCCGGCGCATAACTTCGACCGTGCTGGCAATCGCTACGGACGCCCGTTTCATCGCCCCAGTGAATCTCTGCCCCTTCTTCCTTGGCGCGCTGCGCAATGCCTGGGTAGCTCTCCTTGAGCCAGGCATCCACCAATTCAGGTTTCTGCTCGTACGCCTTCTTCAGTGGCTTCTGCGGCGTAAAACCCCAGCGCTTGAGATACTCACCTACCGTCCGAATCGGCATGTCGACCTTGAAACGACGATAGATCTACTCCTGAACAGCGGCTCGTGTCCACAGCGCAAATGACAGCTTGAGTTGGTCAGGCATCTTCTCGCTGATCAACTGCTGCACAGCCCACTCCTGTTCCACGCTCAGCGTGCGTCGCTCGCCCACTTCGGTGCCACGCTTGCCACCCTCTACCGCCGACTTGAGGCCTTCTGTCTGATAGCGCGACCACCAGTATTGGACCGTACGGGGATGTACCCCGACCGTTTCTCCAATCTCGGCAAATTCGCGTCCGTTCCCTCGCATTCGAAGCGCTATCTTGCGCTTCTCCTTTTGTTGCTCTGGGCTGAGCTTGCGGGCATCTTCTTTGTTCATGCCAATATCATATCACAAACGCCCTATCAATTTGCCGGGTTAATATGCTTCGACCAGCCGACCGACATCGTCAATCAACTCCACAACCAGCGCGCACAACTCCGCAATGGTTGATTCTTCGACCTCAAGGTATCCCTCGTACTCCGCCAGATTCCGTTTCTGGTGGGCGCTGTCCAGGATGCGCCATTGCACCGCCGACCAGCCCAGCGTGTGGGGCAGGCATTGGAATACGGTGTAGCGGTTTTCGCTGCGGTAGCCGTGCCAGCGTAACGCGGCCAGTGCCGCCGCATGGGCGGCGTTGTAGGCGGAGGTGAAGCGGCCTTCGGCGGAGATGCTGCTGACCCCGGCATCGGCCAGGCGGGTACGGGCCATGGCCAGCAGTCGTCTGACTTCCTGCGCATTGGGTGCTTCGACCTTGAGCTGGCCGATGCGTACCAGGTTATCCAGCGCCGGCTGGGGCAAGTTCATCTCCGATCAGGGGCAGGGTGGGTTGGGCGAGGATCCGATTGATGAAGGAGTCCGGCTCAGCGAGCCGTTTTGAGTATTCGGATTGAGTATAGTAATTCGGATTTATTTTTCGCCCGAGTTGCGTTTCCAGCGGCAAGAGCAGGGTCAGGATTTCGTTTAGCGAAAGGTCGTCACCAACCAGCAGCAGGTCGATGTCGCTTTGCGCCGTGTCGGTTTGCTTGGCGACCGAGCCATAGATGAAGGCGAGGTTCAGGCGTGGAGCCAGCGGGTGCAGTGCAGCACGCAGCAGGGGAGCGGCGCCGAGCGTCTTGCGTGTCAAGGCGACCAGTTCGCCATAAACAGGGCTTTGCGGATTGGCCTGAAAGCGCCGTTGATTGCCGACGTATTCGGAAAGCACCAATCCGGCATCGACCAGGCGATTCAATTCGCGTTGCAGCGAAGCGCTGCCAAGCTGGGTCAAGCGCCGCAATTCACTGAGGTGATAGCTGCGTTCGGGCTGGCCGAACAACCATTGAAAGAGGCTGGCCTGGCTGTCGGAAAAAAGGGCGGTGGCGATTGTCATTGCCAAATATTAGCACGATCGTGCCAAAAAATAGCATGAATGGCGAGTGTTTGATTTTTGAATGTCAGCCGCTTGCGATGTGGTGCTGACACAAATGTCGCACTGTCGTTCTTTGCTGTCATATTTGGCAGCGTGTTCGATGTTCAAAGCTTTGTTGGCTGGCGCATTCAACAGTCGTTGCGGGAAATTCTCGCTTGTTTCTGCCTGTCGAGCCTGTTGCTGCATGGCTTTCGCATTCCTTTGTTTTTCGCACCCAGTGATTTTCGTGTGCGGATTTTCTTCCGGATGACATGGTTGGTTCATGGGCATGCATCTTGCGATTGGATTGTCATGGCTGGATCAATACAGTCATCAACCGAGAGATAAAGGGAGAAAATCAATGGCATGGGATCTGTTGTTTACGTCGGATATCGGGCTGCTCAGCCTGTTTACTATCGCTTTCATCCTCGTCATGGGGGTGTATATCGGGCGCTACGCGATGCAGCACATGAAGTCGGACGCCAAGGATGCCGCTTCGAATTCCGGTTCGGCAGGTGTCGCCCATTGATTTGTAGTTAGTGGCAAGCGGCCTCCGGTTGCGGGGGCGGCAGGAAGGAGGGCGATCTCCGGGGGCGTTCCTGCAAGAAAAGTTGGGCAGATGACGCCGCAGTCGCTCCCACGACTGTCTGGTTGTCTGCTGACAATTGCTTTCCGGTCTTTTCTCCCGGTTTCCGGGAGAAATGCATGTTTACCGGTTTTCCCAAGCCAGGGCCGGGGCAATTGTGGCAAGCCTTGCTTTTTTGGGCTGGTACGTGGCCCGGGGTCGCCTGACCCTTATCCGCTACGAGGTTTGCACGATGAAAAGGCCGGTTTTCCGGCCTTTTTCATTTTCGCGATATTTTTTGCGTTGACCGTCTAGGTCGTGATGCGGTTCATGGTCACGGTCAGTTGCGGGTAGTAGCCGAGGCGGCTGATGCCGATGCGCCGGGCGATTTCGACTGATTCGGCCGCTTCGCGCGCGGCCGGCGAATGTTCGAGCAGGCGGGGAAAGGCGCGGGCGGCATCGGTCACCGCAAAGATGGTCAGGAGCAGGTGGCCGCAGGCCTTGTAATAGGCTGGATCGAGTCGCACGAAGCGGGCGCCGTCATCGCAGGCATCAAGATAAGTTGCCGCCGTTGTTGCGGTTTCCTGAAGTCGGTCGATATCCAAATGGTTGAGCTCGATCATGGTGACACTCCTTCATGAATCATTCAGCAAAACTGCCTCTGTGAATGTATTAACGTCCGGAGTGGACAAGAAGTTGAGCCTATTTACGTGCTGTAACACCTTGCCTGGCGGCTTGGTTTAAAACCGGCTGTTGGTCATCCTGCCGGCCAGTTCGATGCCGTCGCGACCGTTCTCCTTGGTGCGGTACATGGCTGCGTCAGCGCGTTTGGTGAGCGTGATTTCGTCAATGCCGTCGGTCGGGTAAATGGCAATGCCGAGGCTGCAGGAAACCCGCTGCTCAACGCCGTTGACCGTTACCGGCTGGCGTACTGCCTCGCAGATTTTTTCCGCCAGGCTGAGCGCGTCGCTCGCATCGGTCAATTCCGTCATCAGGATGACGAATTCGTCGCCGCCAATGCGGCCGACCGTATCGGCAGCGCGGACGGTCGTGCGCAGGCGTTGCGCCATCTCCAGCAAAAGCTGGTCGCCGACGGCATGGCCGAAGTTGTCGTTGATCGGCTTGAAATGATCGAGATCGAGAAAAATCAGCGCGAACTGTCCGTTCTGGCGCTTGGCCCGGGCCAGTTCCTGCTGCAGGCGGTCGCTGAACAGGGCCCGGTTGGGGAGCCCGGTGAGCAGATCGTGCTGCGCCATGTGACGCAGTTTTTCGGTCATTCTGGCGGCCAGACGCAAGGCGCGGCTACGGCCGTTGAGCAGCAACCAGACCAGTGCCGCCAGGGCGAAGCTCAGGCAGGTGCCGGCGGCGGCAATGACGAAGGCGGTATCGCGATCGTAGAGCTTCTCGAATTGCTGTTGTGTAGATAGCGAAACAGTCCAGTTATGGCCGGCGACAACCATGTATTCGATGGTGCTCAGGGTGTTCTTGCCGGCCGGCTCAGGCTTTTCGTTGCCATCTGTCGAGCGATAGATCAGTGCCGCCTCGGTCGGATCAACTTCGTCGTAGATGCTCAGGGCGAGGCCGGAAGGCTGCCTGCCATACAGACTGGCCATGAAGTCGTTCATGTGGAACGAGGCAAATACCCAGCCGACCAGATGGGCACGGCGCTGGGCCAGGTTGTCATGCGGCTGGTCGTGGGCGAAAACCGGCAGGTACATGATGAAGCCCGGCGTTGCAGTGCTTGCGTCGTCTACGGCGAGGCGGACTTTGCCGGAAATCGCGGCCATTCCCGAGTCCCTGGCCCTGATCATGGCCTCCTGGCGTCGTGGTTCGGACCAGGCATCAAAGCCGAGGTGGTTCCGGTTGCGGCCAAAGAACGGTTCGCGCTGGATGACCGGTGCGTAGATTTCGCGTTCGCCGGCCGGTTCAATCCGGTAATCCGCCAGGCCAAGCTGGCGCATTGCCGCTTCATGTCTGGTCTTGTCCTGCGCCGCTACCAGCTCGACGACGCCAATCACCTGAACCCCGGAAAAATTGGCATCAAGCTGCAGCGATTCGACGTAGTCGTGGATGCCCTTGCGATTTTTCAGGCTGGTGGTGGCGAGCAGGCTTTGCACGCCACGCAGCATCTGCTCGTAGGCGGCAACCCGTTGCTCGATGCGGCTGACCGTTTCGCGCAGGGCGAAGTTGAACTGCGAACGCATTTCATTGTTTGCACTGTTGCGCTCGTGATCCCAAACCAGCCAGGTGGTGCCGAGCGAGGCGAGCAGCGCCAGCCACGGCAGCCAGGGCAGCAGCGAAAGGAGTGCTGCCGCGCGGGTTCGGTGCTCGTCCATGAGCCGATCTAGAAGTCGACCATGGCGGCAGCCTGGTCCGGTTTGAAGTACTTCTCGAAAATCCGGCGCATCGTGCCGTCATTGCGCATGCCGGCGATCAGCCCCCGCCATTTTTCCTGCTCGGCGACCGGCAGGGCTTTCCTCGACATGATCAGGCCATGCGGCACGGCCGGGTCGTTGAATTCAATGACCGTCGTGAATTCGCGGATTTTCTTTTCTTCCAGGCTGGGGTAGTCGAAGGGTTCGATGATCATGCCCTGGATGCGATTGAGTTGCAGCGCCTGATACAGCGGCGAGAGTCCGCTCGACAGGCTGAGGCGGTTGTCGGCCTGCAGCCGGTCGACCAGCCGGTTGGCCGATTCGCTGTAGCGGAAGCTGCGGATGACGCCGAGCTGCAGGTTGGTGTTTTGCACGAAGTCGTTGATCTGGCGAACGCTGACATCCTTGCGCACCAGCAGGTAATAGCGGTTGCTGAAATACCAGGCAAAGGTGGCAAATTTTTCACGATCGGCATTGGCTATGCCGGAAAGGCTGAAATCCAGCGCGCCGGATTCGATCAACTGCCAGATGCGGGCGCGTGGCATCAGGCTGACGGTGACTTTGCAGCCGCTGCGCCGGATCAGCTCCTCGGCGACATCCTTGTCGATACCGGTATCGGTGTCGGCTGAGTAGAGCAGGCCGTGATCATGCAGGGCCAGGGTGTAGGGGCGGGAACAATCGGGAGCTGCTGCGCCGGCACTTGCGAGATTGCCAAGCGAGAGCATTAAGGCAAAGGCTATGCGTACGATCATCGTCGGTCTCCGGGGGGAGGTATGACTATTTGTTCAAATTGTTACCGAATCATACCGAAACATTGCAAAACGGTGAGCAGTAAAAACCCTGATAGCGCTTGTCCTGCAACCGTAGTCGCCGACTGTGCAACTGGCCGGCAAATATCCGGGGGCGGCGACGTTCTGTGGGCAGGGTATGCGAATATTTACCGTGAATATCCGCTTGCGCCCGATCTGCCATGCATCGCCCGCCGCCTCTGGATCTGGCCGGTCGGGGTTATCCATAGGGAATGATCGCCTGGGGACAAATCCGGCCGGGCGCCATCGGCAATGGCAAAGAGGAGTCTTGACCTGCAAGGGAAAGGGCCGGGATACTGCGTGGCAGACAGCCGCCGTGTCCGGCCAACCATTTCGTAACCACCAGACAAATGTCGATTCGCGACCCATCCACACCGCGTCACCAGATTGCTCCCGGCAACGTGGCTGCAGAGGGCTTGCGTCGTCCGGTCAGCCGGATGATCGGCTTGCAGATCGGCGCCCTGCTGGTGCTGGGTGGGCTGCTCCTGCTGCTCTGGCTGGCGCATTCTTCGCCGCTGGTGCGCGGTAGCCTGGCCCTGTGCATCCTGTGCGGCAGCTATTTCGTCGCCATCCAGTTGCGGCGCCTGTGGACGACGCAGCGCGCCTACCGCCTTGCCATGGAAGCCGCCCATGACGGTTTCTGGGAGTGGGACCCGGTCAGCAAGCGCCTGAATGTCGGTGCCCGCCTGCTTGAGATCCTTGGCTACAGCGAGAATTTCCTGCCGGACACCCATGCCTGGCTGGAGCTGGTTCATCCCGAGGACAGGGCGCACTACAACCGCACGGTGGCCGATCACCTGAAGGCTCGCACGCCATTCTTTTACTGCGAATACCGGGTGCGTGCGAGCAATGGCGAATACCGCTGGATAGCCTCGCGTGGCATCGCGGTGCGTGACCGGCGCGGCATCGCCTACCAGATGGCGGGTTCGGTGACCGACATCACCGAACGCAAGCAACATGAAGACGAGATGCGCTACCTCGTCGAGCACGACCGGCTGACCGGCCTGGCCAACCGCTTCATGCTGGCCGAGCGGCTGGCTTTTGCGATGTCCGGTGAGGACGGTTGTGCGCTGTTGTTCATCGATCTCGACCGTTTCAAGGACATCAACGACTCGCTCGGCCATCGTCTGGGCGATCATCTGTTGCAGGAAGTGGCGGCCCGCCTGCGCACCGTGACCCGGCAGGAAGACACGCTGGTGCGCCAGGGCGGCGACGAGTTCATCGTCCTCCTGCCCGGCCTGAATGATCCGGTGGCCGCCGAAGCGCAGGCGCAACGCTTTCTCGATCAGCTCAACGCGCCCTTCGTGACCGACGGCAACCACCTGCATGTCGGCGCCAGCATCGGTCTGAGCATTTATCCGAACGATGCCGAGGATGCGGAACAACTGCTGCGCAACGCCGATACCGCGATGTACGTTGCCAAGGGGCAGGGCGGCGGCCGCGTTTGCCGGCATACGCCGCTGATGAAGGAGCGTGTGCTGCAGCGCGCCTCGATCGAGGCACGCTTGCGTCTGGCCATCGAACAGCAGGCGTTCGAGCTGCACTATCAGCCGCAGTTCGATACCGCCAGTGGCGAGCTGCTCGGCGCCGAAGCCCTGTTGCGCTGGCGTGACGGCGAGCAATGGATTCCGCCCGACCGCTTCATCTCTGTCGCCGAAGAAACCGGCCTGATCGTGCCGCTCGGCGACTGGGTGCTGGAACAGGCGATCACCTGCCTGGCCGGCTGGAACCGTTCGTCGCCCCGGCCCTTGCGCATGGCGATCAATCTCTCGCCGCGCCAGTTCTGGAACGGCAAATTGCTGGAACGTGTGATCTCGGTTTGCGCGCGACATGGCGTGGCGCCCGCCCAGATTGAACTCGAAGTCACCGAATCGATGCTGCTGCAGGCCGAAGGCGACCACGTCGACACCCTGCATGCGATGCGCCGGCACGGCTTCCGGCTGGCGCTCGACGATTTCGGCACCGGCTACTCCTCGCTTTCCTACCTGCACCGGCTGCCCTTCAACAGTCTCAAGATCGACCGCAGCTTCGTCATGTCGCTGATCGACGAAGAGGGCAATTACGCCGGTGCTTCGGCGCTGGTCCCGGCGATCATCGCCATGGCCCACAACCTCGGCCTCGAAGTCGTTGCCGAAGGCGTCGAAAGCGAAGGCCAGCTACTGATGTTGCGCGCCCTGGCCTGTGACGTGCATCAGGGCTTCCTCAGCGGTCGACCGGTCTGCGAAGCCGATTTTCGCCGGCAATTCATGAGCACCGCGCCCAGCGGCCCGTCACTCGGCGCCTGAGACTCAGGCCGATACGTTCCACTCGGCAAGAAACTGCGTCACGAAATCCTGCATGAACTGATGCCGCGGCTCGGCCAGGGCGCGGCCGGTCGGCGTGTTCATGCGGTCCTTCAGGAGAAACAGCTTCTCGTAAAAGTGGTTCAGGCTGGCGCCCTTCGACGCCTTGTAGGCCGCCGCCGTCTGGTGCAGCACCGGCGGCTCGTCCGGATCATGCATCAAGCGCCCGGCGTGGCCGCCATAGGCAAAACAGCGGGCAATGCCAATTGCGCCGATCGCATCCAGGCGGTCGGCATCCTGCACGCAACGCCCCTCCAGCGACCGCATCGGCGTTGCCACGCCGGCGCCCTTGTAGGAAATGCTGGCAACGATATCGACCACCGCCTCGATCACCGCCGCCGGCGCACCTTCTTCGCTCAGCAGCAAACGCGCTTCGCGCGGCCCGACGCTGTCGTCGCCACCGTGGAACTTCCAGTCGGCAATGTCATGCACCAGCGCCCCGAGTTCGGCAATCACCAGGTCGGCCCCCTCGCGCTCGGCAATCTGCCGCGCCAGCTGCCAGACGCGATGAATGTGATGCCAGTCATGGCCCGAGCTTTCCGACAAAAACTTGGCCCTGATCCGGGCGGCGATACGGTCGACGAGGTTTTGCATGCGATTTTCCTGGGCGAAGGGGCGACATCGTAACGCTGAATCGGGGAGAGGCTGACGGCGAGAAAACTGTCCAAGCTATTTTCATCTGAACGGGATATGGCCTATGGCATAATTTTCCCATTACAAATTCATAACAAAACGGAAGGGTGGCCGTGGCGTCTTTGATTCCGGCAATCGGCGTGTGTGTCTCCCGCATGACCGGTGGCGAAAAGCGTCTCGCCTACCGCCTTGAGCAAAAGCTCGAAGATGACTGGCTGCTCTGGTACGACGTGCCGCTTGGGCCGCGCAACGTGCATCCTGATTTCGTTGCCACTCACCTGAATAAAACTGACACCCCGTTGAGCGACATGGCGGTGATCTACTGCGACTACGGCATCGGCAAACCGGTCCTCGCCACGCCAACAAAATCGGGTATCCCGGTGACTTATCAGGACGACATCACCTTCGGCGAGCAGGAAGACACCGTGAAGTTTTTGACCATGCATAGCTGCAAAGGGCTGGAGTTCCCGCTGGTCGCGATCCCGGGGGCGGGCAGGGCGGTAGATGAGGGGCGGAAGGATGAAGAGGTGCGGTTGTTGTATGTGGCGATGACTAGGGCGACTCGGGAGTTAGTGGTTAGTAGTGAAAAAAATTGACTCTGACCCCAATGGCACTACATTTTTTGGCTATTAAATAATCAAATTAAATTTTTATTTGGAATAAACATGGAAAAAGATCTAGCGCTGCTCATCGCAAAGTTGAGCGCCCCTGTTGTAGGGAAAATAGTAGAGCCTTTGGTTGATTGGATTAAGCGTAAGGGAAAAAATGGAATAACCACAGCAGAAACGGTTCTAGTATCTTTTGATGAATATGTTAACAGAATGAAAGACCGACACGGTGTTTTTCATTCGTTTGTTTTTCCCAATAACGGGAAGCTTCTTCGTGATTTTTATGAGCCGCTATATCTTACGCAAGTTGATGGAACTGGGCGTTCCAGAAAGCCGATTTGTAAAGTTGATAAATTCCCTTCTGATATTTTTGAAGCCTCGCCTCGATTTCTAATCGTCGATAGCGCAGGCATGGGAAAGTCGACGCTTCTAAAATATATATTTCTATCTATATTAGAATCAAAAGATAAGGTGCCTTTATTTGTTGAGCTTCGAAAGCTTAATGGAGGAATATCAATTGAGTCATTTTTTTTAGCCGAAATAAACGGTAGCAAAAATATAGTTGATCGCGATCTATTAAATGCTTTGCTGGATAGCGGAAAGTTTGCGATTTTTTTGGATGGCTTCGATGAACTATCTTCCGCGGACAAGGCGCGCGTCGCCTCTGAGATAACAACGCTAATTTCCAATCATTCCAAAAATTATTTCATAGTTTCATCGCGTGACGAGCCCGGCTTGGTTAATCTTTTTGGATTTAGGCGTTACGGTATAGATAAGCTAAATAAAAGCCAAGCCGAGTCGCTAATAAAGCGCTTGTCTCCGACGCGCGAACAGGCCATTGCGTTGTGCGAAAAACTAGAAAGTAGATCTGAGTCTAGTCTGAGAGAGTTCTTAACTAGTCCCCTTCTAGTTAGCTTGTTAGTTAAATCATTCGTTCATGCTCCAATATTGCCCGTTCGTTTATCTGAGTTTTATAGGCAGGTATTTGATGCGCTATACCAGACTCACGATGCAAGCAAAGAGTTGTGCGGCTTTGTCCGCGCCAAGGAATCTGGATTAGATCTTGATTCATTTCATAGGGTCCTTCGTTCTCTTGGAATTATTACATATATCGAGGGGGTTATTGAGTATTCAAGAGATGACTTAATGGTGTATATAAAAAATGCACAAGACCTTTGCGGAGAAAAGGCTTTTAAACCTTCTGATTTTTTCTCTGATCTCCTTAGGGCAGTTCCATTGTTTGTTCAAGAAGGCGGATCGACGAGGTGGGCCCACAAGTCACTTCAAGAGTATTTTGCAGGGGCATACATATGCCTAGACTCGAAAGAAGATGAGGGCGATTTGCTTTCTCAAATATACGATCGAGGGACTTATGCAAAAGACAAAGGGTTGTTGGATTTCTGTTGCGACATTGACTCAAAGTCATTCAAGAAATACATACTAAATAGATTGCTGGAAGGCCTGCTTAAAAGCAGTCAAGGAAAATACGATATTGGATTTGATTGGCTAAGTGAGGTGGATAAGAAAAGTCGCATCTCGTCAACATTATTGAAACAGATAAATTTTTTGGTTAGAAAAAGATCAAGCAAGGGATTAATGGCCACCATGGAAAAATACAGGCCAAGCGTTATGAGTGATCTGCTTTCTGAGCAGTCGCAGAGAATAACAATTAGAATTCCATTTTGTTTTGATAAAAATATGAATCCTGTATTTGACGATGCTACGCCGATAAAATATGTCGCCGAGTTTCTAATGGATCAAAATTACATATTGATTAGCCTTGCATCAGAGAGACTTGGTTATCATAAGCTAACCAAGTTTAAGCCGGATGCTGCGAGAAGGTGGAACTTTTCAGGTGTTCCGACGGAAATATTCCTCCCCGTCACTGATGACCCTCGATCTCCTCTAAGTTCTAATCTTGCTTTTTATGGAATTCAGGCTGCGCTCAATCGCGTCAGTTTTGCGGTCGTTAATGTGGACGAGATAGGTGTTCTATTATCACAACTAACCAGTGACGAGGATAATGGGAAAAAAATTAAATTAAAATTCTCATAGCCCAATCGGGGGGGGCAAAGGGGGCAGAGATATTTAGCTTTCGAATCAAAATGGTCATAGACATTCCCCATGAAAACCCTAGTCGTCATCGCTCACCCTCTTCCTGACAGCCTGACCCAAGCCCTGGCACAGGTCGCCATCAAATCACTGACCGCCGCCGGTCATGAGGTTGTGGTCGAGAATCTTTACGACGCGGGGTTTTCTCCGGTGCTGACCGAGGCCGAGCGGCAGAGCTACTACCGTTTGCCTTTCGACGCTTCTGCCATCGCCGGGCAGGTTGAGCGTTTGCTCGCCGCCGAGGCGCTGGTGCTGGTGTTTCCGACCTGGTGGTTCGGCTTTCCGGCAATCTTGAAGGGCTGGTTTGACCGGGTCTGGGGGCCTGGGGTGGCTTACGATCATGCCAGCGACCTGGGGCCGATTCGGCCGCGTCTGCTCAATCTGAAGCACGCGCTGGCGATTACTTTGCTGGGGTCGCCGTGGTGGGTGGATCGCCTGCTGCTGTGGCAGCCGGTCCGGCGCATCCTGAAAACAGCGTTGCTGGGCACTTGCGCGCCGGCTTGCCGCTTCGGGATGCTGTCGCTGTATCAGGCGGAGAAGCTCGATTCGGCTCAGGTTCGGCGCTTTTCCTCGCGCATCGAAAGGGCCTTGGCGCGCTGGTCGTAATGCAGGCCGGGGTTCGTGCGCTGTGACGGGGCGGTCCGCTAGCGGTTTTTTCCGCGCCCGCCGCGCGGCAGATTTGCTTGCTTGTTCTGGCTCTCAGGCGGTCGACCGGTGAAAAAGGTGCAAATTGCCGGCACAAACCAAATGCCGGCCGTTCCCTGTCGGCCGGGGGCTTCAGGCGCTGGCGAAACGACTGCGCAGATACTTGATGATTTCGCCGGATTCGTAGAGCCACTGCGTATTGCCGGCCGGGTCGGTGATTTTCAGGCAGGGCACCTTGGCCTTGCCGCCACCGCTGATCAGCGCCTCCCGGTGGGTTCCGGGGTGTTGCGCATCAAGCCGTTCTACCTTGAGGGCGAGACGTCGCATTTCCTGGCGTACCTTGATGCAAAACGGGCAGGTCTTGTACTGGTAAAGGACGAGGCTGGCGCACTGCTGATCGACCTCGGCCTGGCTTGCGGCAGAACGCACCACCCCTTTGGGCCGGGTGACGAACTCGCCAAGCAGCATGAAGGGGCCGGTGACAATCCGCAGGGTTTTGAAGAAGGCTCTGATCACTGTTTTCATGGGGGATGATTTGCTTCCGTTAATGGACGGGCTTAAGGCAGTCGGTTCGCCATGGAGTTCCGCGCGCCGCAAAATGACTTGTCGAGCCTCCATGGCTATCGCCGTTCGTGTGGCTGGTGCGTAGCGTGTGGCGATGCGGTATTTTCCGGGTTCTGCAGCATTTAATGAACCGGGAGATTGCATGAGTCTGACGCTGGATGAGTTTCGCAAGCAGCTTCAGGAAGCCTTGCTTGCCGCGCAGGAGCAGGCCAGGCGGGCCGGGCCCCAGCCTTGGCATGGCTTCTGGTATCACCGGCCGGATGAGGATTTTCCGCCGCGCAGCGTGCGTCGGCCGGAGGACTATACGGGCGGCGAACATCTGGCCATCGCCTGTACCCAGACCGAGCTGCCAGCCAAGGCGCAGAAGGCGCTGGTGCAAAGCTGGTGCGAGTTCCTGCCGACTCTGAGCGGCGTTCGCTATCTGTGGTTCCAGTCGCGCACGCCGCAGGAACTGTTCGACGCGGCCTGCCGCATCCCGTCGCTCGAAGGCCTGTATGTCAAATGGAGCGGCATCACGTCGCTGGCGGCCCTGCCGGCGCTGGGCCGGCTTCAGGCCCTGCATCTCGGCAGTTCGCCGGGGGTGACGAACATCGATGTTCTCGGCGAGATGTCGTCGCTGCGCTGGCTGGAACTCGATAATCTTAAAACGATCACCGATCTCTCGCCGCTTGCCACCCTGACGGTGCTCGAAGGCCTTGGCTTTAGCGGTGCCGAGGGCAAACGCCAGACGCTGGACACACTGGCGCCGCTCGCCGCCCTGACCCGGCTGCGCTGGCTGCACCTTGGCGCGATCCATGTTGCGGATGGTTCCTTGCGCCCGCTCGGCAAGCTGAAGGCATTGCGCTGGATCGGGCTGGGCAATTTCTTCGACGTCGGTGAATTTGCCTGGCTGGCTGCTGCATTGCCCGACGTGACGTCGGACTGGACGAAACCCTGTCTCGACCTGGGCCACCTCGGCATCCGTTGCAAGAAGTGCCGCAAACACGCCATGGTGATGCTGAGCGGCAAGGGGCGCGGCACGATCTGCCCGGAATGCGATGCGGCAAAGCTGCAAAAGCAACTGGCTGCCTTTCAGCCAGGCTCCTGAGCGCCTCGCCGGCTTCGCCGTTGCCCGTCGCAGCAATTTTTCGATGCCAATACGGCCATCGACCCGAAACGAAAATAATCCCGAAATTTATCTATACAAAACTGATTCAACTATGGATAATCCGACCTCACTGGACGCCCGGCGTCCTCCCGGTTAAGCATGATTCGGGTGGAGGAGACTAAGTAGCAAGTAAAGGAAAGCCCGCAAAGACGGGCTTCTTTTTCGCCTGTCGTTTCTGGCGGGCGGTGCGCCTGCCGCGGTGCGCGATCCGTCGCACGGCCCGCTACAGGCCGTCTGGCCCGGTTTTCCGGGCAATTTCCCGGCGAAAAAAATGCCCGCACTAGGCGGGCATAAATCCATTTTTTGGAATGGAGGAGACAGGTCCATTGTGGCACAAATTTGCTGCAGTGCAACAAATATTTGTCACTGTTTTGCAATCAAGGAAAAGCGGCGGGTGAGGGCGTGCTTGGCGTGCGCTCCGTCGCTTCACTGAACGGGCCGCTTCGTTGCGCCAGCTGCGGCCGGGCAGGGCGCTGGCGTTTCCTGCTTTGGCCTGGATGGCCGATAATTCCCGTTCAGTTCATTCGAGGAATTAGCATGCTCGCCAATCTGACCGCCTTCTTCATTCACTGGGGCATCATCGCCTTGTCGCTGTGGGTGGCCAGTCATGTGTTCAGCGGCATCCGCTTTGCCAGTACCGGCACGCTGCTGGTTTCGGCGCTGCTGCTCGGTTTTGCCAACGCCGTGCTGCGCCCCTTGCTGATCGTGCTGACCCTGCCGCTGACTTTCCTGACCCTGGGTTTTTTCCTGCTCGTGATCAATGCGCTGATGTTGCTGCTGGTGGCGCGCCTGGTCGATGGCTTCAAAATCTCCGGCTTCTGGACGGCGTTTTTCGCCAGCCTGTTCATTGCGCTGATGAGCATGCTGCTCGGCGGACTGGTGCCGGATGCCGAGCTGACCATCTATCGCCTGCCGGCGAGCGGGCCGACCATCTCGATGTAGCTTTTGCCGGGGGAAAGCTACCGCCGCGGCGCCGGGACGCGTATCCTTGCCGGCCGCCTTCGGCGAACTGCTGCACGATCCATGACCACCGAGCTTGCCCCGCGTACCGAACGTTTCTTCCTGCTGACCCTGGCTGGCGTCCAGTTCAGCCACATCCTCGATTTCATGATCATGATGCCGCTCGGGCCGATTCTGATGGCGGCCTTCGGCATCGGGACGCACGAGTTCGGCCTGCTGGTCGCCTCCTACAGTTTCAGCGCGGCGATTTCCGGCGTGCTGGCGGCGACCTTTGTCGATCTTTTCGAGCGCAAGCGCATGCTGCTCGTCTGCTTTGCGCTGTTTGCGCTGGCGACGCTGGCCTGTGCGCTGGCGCCGGGCTTTTCCATGCTCTTGCTGGCGCGCGGCCTGGCCGGCGTATTCGGCGGCATCATGGGGGCGCTGGTGCAGACCATGGTCGGCGACGTGATTCCGTTCTCGCGGCGGGCGCGGGCGAGCGGCCTGATCGCCAGCGCCTTTTCCCTGTCGACCATTGCCGGTGTGCCGCTCTCCTTGTGGCTGGCCAATCATTTCGGCTGGCAGACGCCGTTCATCCTGATCGCCGCGACCAGCGTGCTGTTCATCGTGGTCGGCCTGCGCTTTTTGCCCGAGCTGCGGCATCACTTGAGCGAAGAGAAGCGGGCGCACCTGCTCTCGGCGACCTTCAGCGTGCTCGGCGAGGCCAATCACCGGCATGCCTTGCTGTTCTCGGCGCTGCTGGTGTTTTCCGGCTTCACGGTGATTCCCTACATCACGGTTTATGCGGTCAATAACGTCGGCATCGATCCGCACGACATTCCCTTCGTCTATCTCGCCGGCGGTTTCGCGACCTTCATCAGCGCCCGCCTGATCGGCCAGTGGGCTGACCGGCATGGCAAGGTCGAAGCCTATCGCTGGGTGGCGCTGATCACCATCGTGCCGCTGCTCGTCCTTACCCATGTCGGCCGCCTGCCGCTGTGGGGCTGGCTGATCTGCTCGACCAGCTTTTTCGTGCTGATCTCGGGGCGCATGATTCCGGCCATGGCGGTCATCACCTCGGCGGCGCAGCCGAAATTGCGCGGCACCTTCATGTCGCTCAACGGCACCGTGCAGTCGCTGGCGATGGGCCTGGCGACGACGCTGGCCGGCTACATGATTGCGCTCGACGCCGACGGCCATGTCGTCGGCTACCCGTTCGCCGGCTACCTGGCGGTCGGCGCCAACCTGGTGGCGATCTGGTATGTCGGGCGTATCGTCATGCACGGGCAGAAGGTCTAGTTTTCGGCAAAATCGGCCTTTTTGCGGCGTCGACCGGTCAACCGCAAAAAAAGGCCGAATTTGCATGCTTGTTGTCGGCGGGCGCAGTGGTCGCCGCCGGCCGGCATCGCCTAGGATGCGCCTTGCTTAAACAACAAGGAGACAAGCATGCAGGCCTTTCAGGACTACTACCCGGAGAATCTCGCGCACTGCTACGGCTGCGGCCGCAACAACGCGGACGGCCACCGGATCAAGACTTTCTGGGACGGCGACGAGACGGTCACGCATTTTCAGCCGCGCCCGGAACACACGGCCATCCCCGGTTTCGTCTATGGCGGCCTGCTTGCCTCGCTGATCGATTGCCACGGCACCGGCACCGCCGCGGCAGCGATGTACCGGGCGGAAAACCGCAGCATGGACAGCCTGCCGGCCTTTCGTTTCGTCACCGGTTCGCTGCAGGTCAGTTACCTGAAGCCGACGCCGCTCGGCCCGGAGCTGGAAATCCGCGGCCGGGTCAAGGAAATCAAGGGGCGCAAGGTGGTGGTCGAGGCGACGGTGTATGCCGAAGGCGTCGCGACGGCGCGCGGCGAGATCGTCGCGGTGCAGATGCCGGATACCTTCGTTGCCGCCTGAGTGGTTTTGCCACTGTTGTAGCGGTCGACCGTAAAAAAGCGGGCAAAACCGCGCGCCGGTCGCGGTGCGCGGCTTTTGCCCGGGGCGGATGCTAAGCTTGCGTCTTTCCTGACAGCAGCACACGCCCAGCATGAGCAAAACCGGTTACTGGATACTGCGTTCCGAACAGCGCTTGTTGACCCTGGTCGATACGGTTTTTCCGTTCGGCCCGGCCGGCGCCTTCGGCGACCCGGACAACGCCCTTTACGTCGGCGAATTGCACGGCCAGCCCTGCCATGCGGTCGACCTCGCCGAATTGCCGGAAATGCCCGGCGCCGAGCCGACGCCGTTGCGCGCCATCTTTCAGTTGGCCGGGCCGGAAATCTTCGCGCTGGCCGGACGCGCCACGCAGTTGCTCGACTGGCAGGCCAATCACCGTTTCTGCGGCAAGTGCGGCACGCCGACCGTGAAGAAGGACAGCGAACTGGCGATGCATTGCCCGCACTGTGGCCTGCTCGCCTATCCGCGACTGTCGCCGGCGATCATGGTGCTGGTGCGCGACGGCGACAAGCTGCTGCTCGGGCGCAGTCCGCATTTCAAGCCGGGCGTGTTCAGCGCCCTGGCCGGTTTTGTCGAACCGGGCGAGACGCTGGAAGAGTGCGCCGCGCGCGAGGTGCGCGAGGAGGTCGGGGTCGAGATCACCAACCTGCGCTATTTCTCCAGCCAGCCCTGGCCGTTTCCCAATTCATTGATGATCGCCTTCTTCGCCGATTACGCCGGCGGCGAGATCACGCCCGACCCGGCCGAGATCGAAGCGGCAGAATGGTTTGCGCCCGATGCGCTGCCCATCCTGCCGGATCCGATCAGCATCTCGCGCCGCCTGATCGACGCGGCGCTGCGCCCGGCTTAATCGTCTTCTTCTTCCGCGCTGTACAGGCGCAGACGCTTGTCGGCGCTGACGCCGAGGATTTTCGCCAGCCAGGGTGGTGGCGAGTCGGCCAGCGCCTGCTGGAAGCGCCCGATGACTTCCGGCGCCGGTCCGCCGTTGGGCAGCTTGATCGGAAAAATGTCGGCGCGGATCACCTTGGCCGCCGCCGGCCCGCCGATCGACACGACGTAGAGCACGTGGCAGTCGCCGATCAACTGGCAGCGGAAGAGGTTCTTGTCCTCGGCAAAATCTGCCTCCAGCGCGCTGCGCACGCCGATCAGGCGGCTTTCCGTGGCCGATACCTGATACACGAGGTAGCGCAGGCAGGAGCCGAAATGCCCGTTCAGCTCGTTGCCGCTGTCGGAAGCGATGGCGACGCGCAGCGAATCGGGGATGTCGCCGTCGGCATAAGGCTCGGCCTGCGGCAGGTTCTCGTCGTCCTGCACCTCGCCCCACAGGATGCGCACGGCGAGTTTCATGGCGTCGATGCCGATGCCCATGTCCTCGTCGTCTTCTTCGCCATCCATGCTGCCCAGCCCGGTTTTCAGGTTGGTGACGGTGATCGCGCGCAAATTGTCGGTGTCGATTTGTTCACCAAGATGGCTCTGCAACAGCGCAATCAACCGCGGCAGGGTGACATTGGGCATGGCGCGGGACGCCAGGGCAACGCGCAGCGCGGCTTCCTGGGTAATCGGCATGGTTCTCTGGTCCATTGGGGATCTCCTTGGCCTTGCTGGCCTATCGTTGGAGATTTTGCCCTTGCAGGGATGGTGCCAAGCGCCGGCTTGGCCCTCCTGGTCAGTGTTTTCGCCGAATTGAACTAATTTGGCGCGCTTTGGTCAGCGACAGCCTCTTGTCGAGTTTTCGACAAGAGGCCGGGCGGCTTACTTGAGTGCTTGCGCGTGGTGGCGCAGGTGGTCGTCGATGAAGCTGGCGATGAAGTAATAGCTGTGGTCGTAGCCCGCCTGCGTGCGCAGCGTCAGCGGATGCCCGGCGGCCAGCGCCGCGACTTGCAGGACTTCCGGCCTGAGCTGGACGGCGAGGAACTGGTCGCGGTCGCCCTGGTCGATCAGCATGGGCAGCTTTTCGCCGGCATTGGCCAGCAACTGGCTGGCATCCCATTCGCGCCAGGTCGCCCGGTCGACGCCGAGATAACCGGTAAAAGCCTTTTCGCCCCAGGGCACGGCGGCCGGGTTGCAGATCGGCGCGAAGGCCGACAGCGACTGGTAACGGCCCGGATTGCGCAGGGCGCAGACCAGCGCCCCGTGGCCGCCCATCGAATGCCCGCTGATGCCGCGCTTGCCGGAAACCGGGAAGCTGGCTTCGATCAGCGCCGGCAGTTCATGCACCACGTAGTCGTGCATGCGGTAGTGGCGGGCATAGGGTGCCTGCGTCGCGTTCAGGTAGAAGCCGGCGCCGTGGCCGAAATCCCAGCCGCCATCCGGGTCGCCCGGCACGTCGTCACCGCGCGGGCTGGTGTCGGGCGCAACGATGATGATGCCGAGTTCGGCCGCCAGGCGCTGGGCACCGGCCTTCTGCATGAAGGTCTCGTCGGTGCAGGAAAGCCCGGACAGCCAGTAGAGCACCGGCAGCTTTTCGCCCAGTTCGACCTGCGGCGGCAGGTAGATCGAGAAGGCCATGGTGCAGTTCAGCGTGCTGGAGTGATGGCGGTAGCGCTTGTGCCAGCCGCCGAACAGCTTCTGGCAGGAGAGGTTTTCGAGGTTCATCGCGTGGCGCCGTTCAGAAATGAATCACGGTGCGGATGCTTTTGCCTTCGTGCATCAGGTCGAAGGCTTCGTTGATCCGTTCGAGCGGCATGGTGTGCGTGATGAAGGTGTCGAGCGGGATTTCGCCGCTTTGCGCCTTGGCGACGTAGCCCGGCAGTTCCGTGCGGCCCTTGACGCCGCCGAAGGCCGAACCGCGCCAGACGCGACCGGTCACCAGTTGGAAGGGACGCGTCGAGATTTCCTGGCCGGCGCCGGCGACGCCGATGATGGTCGATTCGCCCCAGCCCTTGTGGCAGCACTCGAGTGCTGCACGCATCAGGTTCACGTTGCCGACGCACTCGAAGGAGTAATCGACGCCGCCGTCGGTCATTTCAACGATGACGTCCTGGATCGGTTTGGCGAAATCCTTGGGATTGACGCAATCGGTGGCACCGAGCTGCTTGGCGATCTCGAACTTGGCCGGGTTGATGTCGATGGCGATGATGCGCGACGCCTTGACCATTTTGGCGCCGATGATCGCCGCCAGACCGATGCCGCCCAGGCCGAAGACGGCGACAGTGGCGCCTTCCTCAACCTTGGCGGTATTGAGCACGGCGCCGATGCCGGTGGTGACGCCGCAGCCGAGCAGGCAGACCTTTTCCAGCGGCGCATCTTTTGAAATCTTGGCCAGCGAGATTTCCGGCAGCACGGTGTATTCCGAGAAAGTCGAGCAGCCCATGTAGTGGAAGATCGGCTGACCGTTGTAGGAGAAGCGGCTGGTGCCGTCCGGCATCAGGCCCTTGCCCTGGGTGGCGCGCACCGCCTGGCAGAGATTGGTCTTGCCCGACAGGCAGAACTTGCACTTGCCGCATTCGGCGGTGTACAGCGGGATGACGTGGTCGCCGACGGCGAGCGAGGTGACGCCTTCGCCGATCGCTTCGACGATGCCGCCGCCTTCATGGCCGAGGATGGCCGGGAAGAGGCCTTCCGGATCGTCGCCGGAGAGCGTGAAGGCGTCGGTATGGCAGACGCCGGAGGCAACGATGCGGACCAGGACTTCGCCGGCCTTGGGCGCTTCGACATCGACTTCAACAATCTGCAGGGGCTGGCCGGCGGCAAAGGCAACGGCGGCGCGGGACTTGATCGACATGGCGGAACTCTCGGAAGGGTGACAATGGCGCCGAGTATAATTGGCCACCCATTGCGGATAAATCGACTTTCAAGGATTGATTGTTGCTGTATGGGGATAATCAAGCCGCCAGGGGAGGGCGCCACAGATGAGCCGTTGGGAAGGCCTGGATGAATTCGTCGCGGTTGCCGAATGCGGCAATTTCTCGCGTGCCGCCGAGCGTTTGCGCCTGTCCTCGTCGCATGTCAGCCGGCAGATCGCGCTGCTCGAAGAACGCCTGCAGGCGCGCCTGCTCTACCGGACGACGCGGCGCGTTTCGCTGACCGAAGCCGGCCAGACCTTCTTCGCCCGCTGCCAGCGCCTGATCGAGGAACGCGACGAAGCCTTCCTGAGTATCAGCGACCTGCACAGCGCGCCGACCGGCCTGCTGCGCATGACGGCGGCGGTGGCCTACGGCGAGCGCTTCATCGTGCCGCTGGTCAATGAATTCATGGCGCAACACCCGGCCCTGAAAGTTGAAATCGAGCTGACCAACCGCACGCTGGACATGGTGCATGAAGGCTTCGATCTCGCCATCCGCCTCGGCCGGCTGACTGATTCCAGCCTGGTCGCGACGCGCCTGGCGCCGCGCGCCATGTATTTGTGCGCCGCGCCGAATTACCTCGAAAAATACGGTCGACCGCATACCTTGTCGGAACTGGCGCAACACAACTGCCTGATCGGCACCGGCGACAGCTGGCTGTTCCAGCAGGACGGCAAGGAATACCCGTTCCGGCCGAGCGGCAACTGGCGCTGCAACAGCGGTCAGGCAGTGCTCGACGCCGCGCTGCGCGGCTTCGGCCTGTGCCAGTTGCCGGATTACTACGTGCTTGATCCACTGCGGCGTGGCGACCTGATCGCGCTGCTCGCCGCCAACCAGCCGCCCAACGCCGCCGTCTGGGCGGTTTACCCGCAACGCCGCTACGCCTTGCCGAAAGTCCGCCTGCTGGTCGAGGCGCTGAAGGCCGGGCTGGCGGTTTGCCCGGAGTATGTTGATGCTGCCGCAGTGATTCGGGATGGGGCGGGGAGCTGAGGTCGGGATCCCGGTATCGGGCTGGAGCACGGGTGATGATTGCTGCGGCTGGGCCGATACGGTCGACGGATAAAAAGGCGCATTTTCCCGGAAGCAAATACTAATTATCATTTTTGTCATATATTGCAAATAATGTCGTATTGGTGAATCAAATCGGCTAATCTTCTCCTCCCTTTATGTCAGCCGATTTCACATGGGTTTGTTCCGGTTTCTTGCTCCCTTGCAGCGGCTCTCCTGCCATCGCTGGTTGATGGCGATCCGCAACAGCCTGGTCCTGTTGTTGCCGGTGACCGTGATCGGGGCGCTCGCCGGACTGATCGGCAGTTGCCCGCTTTCCGCGCTGTTCCCGCACCTGTCGACAGAGTTCGGCGCCGATGTCGCGCGGTTTGCCATGCAGATCAGCAATGCAAGCTACGGCATTCTGGCAATCGTCATGCTCGTTCTGGTCAGTCATTCATTGGCGCTTGATGCCCGGGAGCGCGGTGCGGCGGTCCTTTTCCCGCCGCTGGTGGTGACCGTTGCGCTGGTCAATTTCTTCGTTTTCACGCAAATGGCAGAGCCGCTCCCCGGGCTGCCGGTTTTGGGAACGGTCAGCATCCTTCCGGCCATCCTCGTCGCCATCTTCAGCGTCGAGGTCTTTGTCGCCAGCCTGCAGTTCTGGCAGCGTCCGGGCCGGCCGCAAAACTATGATCTCGACCCCAATCTTCATTTTTCCGCGCGTTCGATCATTCCGGCATTCACCACGGTGGTGCTTTTTTTCCTGACCGCGAAGGGGCTTTCGCTGCTCGCTTTTGATCTGAGCGCCTGGCTCGGTGCGCAGCTGCTGCTCAGCAACGATGTCTGGGGCAGCCAGTTGCCCGGTCTGCTGGTGGTTGGCATTCTCAGCCAGGCCTTATGGTTCGTCGGGCTGCACGGTCCGCACATGCTTGACAGCGTCTATCGCATTGCCTTCGAGTTGCAACCCGGGACTGGTCAGGTCTTTGAAATCACCAGCTCGCTGTACAACCTCTACGTGAATATTGGCGGATCGGGTGCGACGCTCGGTCTGCTCCTCGCCATCCTGTTTCATGTCCGGCAGCGTGAAGCGCGACGTGTGGCCAGGTTCGGGCTGCTTCCCTCCCTGTTCAATATCAACGAACCGATCATCTACGGCCTCCCCATCGTCCTCAATCCGCTCTATCTGATTCCCTTCATGCTCGTGCCGGTGGTTCTGACCGTGGTCAGCTACTGCTGTGTGCACTTCGGCCTGGTCAGTCTGGACGTGGTCGCGGTTCCCTGGATGACGCCACCCCTGCTGGGCGGGGTGCTGAATTCCGGAAGCTGGCAGGGCGGTGCGCTGCAATTGTTCAATCTGCTGCTCAGTACCCTGATTTACCTGCCGTTCATCCGGCTTGCCGAGCAGCACCAGCAGAGCGAAAACCTCAATATCGTGCGGCGTGCCGTGCTCGGCATCGAGGCCCTCAAGCAACGGCAGCGCAGCGTTCTTGATCGTCACGACGAACTGGGGCACGCCGCGCGCAAACTGCTGCACGAGTTCATGCAGGATATCGACGCGGGCGCCAGCCGGGTTTATCTCGCTTACCAGCCGCAACATGACCGGAGCGGGGCGGTGGTCGGTGTCGAAGCCCTGCTGCGCTGGGAGCACCGCCTGTTCGGCTTCATCTCGCCCGCCGTGATCTGTGCGCTGGCCGAGGAGTCTGGCCAGATCAAGCAGATCGGCCGCTGGGCGATCGCTACAGCTTGCCGCCAATTGCACGACTGGAAACGCAGCGGCGTCGACAGTCTGCGGATGTCGGTCAATCTTTCGCCGATCCAGCTCAAGGACACTTCGCTGCTGACTGCCATCGCGGCGTCGCTGGCGGCCAACCAGTTGCAGTCGCACGAGTTGTGCCTGGAACTGACCGAGTCGCAACACGTGCCCGATGATCCGGTTTCGACCGCGACCCTCGAGGGGCTGCTGGCGATGGGCATTCATCTGGAAATGGATGACTTCGGCATGGGCTACAGCTCGATGCTCTACGTGCGCCGTTTCAAGTTCAGCTCGATCAAGCTCGATGGTTCGCTGACCAAGGAGGTGCTGCAGGACAATCACTGCAGCGACATCATCTGTTCGGTGGTGCAACTGGGCCGGGCGCTGGGTATCCGGGTCATCGCCGAATACGTGGAAACCCGTGAACAGCTACAGGTGCTGGAGAATCTGGGATGCGATGTCTTCCAGGGCTATCTCTACAGCCCGGCGCTGGCCGGCGAGCGCTGCGCCGACTATCTTCTGGCAAGCCAGCGTGTGGCCGGTCCTGCCTGCACTTCCACGGAGGCGTTTCCGGGGCCGGAAACCCCGGGAGACTGCCTTGCGGTGCCTTGATGATCAGGTTTCGCGTTGCCGCCACCGTGAATGCGGATTTCGATCATGAAACAGCCATGGCATCCACTGCCGCTCTGCCGCTTTCATTCCCCGGGGCGCCAGGCGCATGACGACTCCCGGTCCCCTTGATAGCCCGCCGCCAGTCAGTTTCTGGCAAGCCCTTGCTTTCTGGCTCAAGCTCGGTTTTGTCAGTTTCGGTGGGCCGGCCGGGCAGATTTCGCTGATGCATCATGAACTGGTCGAGCGGCGCCGCTGGATTTCCGAGCGCCGCTTCCTGCATGCCCTCAACTACTGCATGCTGCTGCCCGGTCCGGAAGCGCAGCAACTGGCGACCTATATCGGCTGGCTGTTGCATCGCACCTGGGGCGGCATCGTGGCCGGCGGCTTGTTCGTGCTGCCATCGCTGTTCATTCTGATTGCCTTGTCCTGGGTCTATGTCGCTTTTGGCGAGATGCCGCTGGTTGCCGGGTTGTTTTACGGCATCAAGCCGGCGGTGACCGCGATTGTTCTCCAGGCGGCGTACCGGATCGGCGGGCGTGTCCTGAAGAACAAGGTGCTCTGGGCGATTGCTGCCGCCTCTTTCCTTGCCATCTTTGCGGCGGGCGTGCCGTTTCCGGCCATTGTCGCGACGGCGGCCCTGATCGGCTACATCGGCGGACGTGTCGCGCCGACCGGCTTCACGCTGGGCGGCGGGCATGGCAAAGCCGGGAAATCCTTTGGCCGGGCATTGCTCGACGATGACACGCCGACACCGGCGCACGCGGTGTTTACGTGGTCACGGCTCGCCTGGGTGTTGCTCGGCGGGGTGTTGCTCTGGGGAGTACCGATGGCCGGCCTGACTCTGCTCTACGGCTGGGACTCCACCCTGACGCAGATGGGCTGGTTTTTCAGCAAGGCGGCCCTGCTGACTTTCGGCGGTGCCTATGCGGTCTTGCCTTACGTCTATCAGGGCGCGGTGGATGCCTATCACTGGCTGACCCCGCTGCAGATGATGGATGGCCTGGCGCTGGGTGAAACGACGCCGGGGCCGCTGATCATGGTGGTGGCTTTTGTCGGCTTTGTCGGTGGCTACGGCAAGGCGGTGTTCGGGCCGGAAAGCCTGTTTCTGGCAGGCGCCGTGGCGGCGTGTCTGGTCACCTGGTTTACCTTTTTGCCATCCTTCATCTTCATCCTGGGCGGCGGTCCGCTGATCGAGACGACGCACAACGATCTGAAGTTCACCGCGCCGCTGACTGCCATCACCGCTGCCGTGGTCGGCGTCATTCTCAACCTGGCGCTGTTCTTCGGTTACCACGTCCTGTGGCCGCAGGGCCTGGGCGGAAGAATCGACTGGATATCGGCGCTGATTGCGCTGCTTGCCGCGATTGCCCTGTTGCGCTTCCAGCGCAACATCATCCATGTCATTGCCGCCTGCGCCGTTCTCGGTCTGGCAAGCAAAACCTTCCTCTGATCGCCCGTCTGCCCCGGGGCGGTTTTTGCCCTGCCGCACCGGTCGACCGCTAAAAACACCCGAAAACGAACAAGGCCGGACGAACCGGCCTTGTTCACCAAGTGCGCAATGCTACAGACGCGCAGCAGGGCCTTGATCCGGCGCGCGGAAAGCCGGGCTTCGGTGAATTGCGGCTCGTTGGGCGGGTAGAGGGGGTGACTTAGTTGCGGCGGACAAGTACGTAGGGATTGCGAAACGTTGATCCCTTGATTTCCGAAACCGCAAAGGAGTTGCCGGCAGCCAGTATTTTGGCGCGTCCGGTTGCATCTGCACGGCCATCGTTTGAGTGTTCCTTCATCTCGACGATGAGCGGCTCCGGGGCGATCAGACGCAGTTCGAAAGTGGTGCCCGGCATGTTGCTGCCGGTGATGCTGGCGGTCGAGTTTGGTCCGCTCAGGGTGACGGATTGTTCCAGCTGGTCAGCCAGATAGATGTCGATCTTGATTGCTTCAGCAGCAATGGCGGAGACGGGAATCGCCAGCAAGGCGGCAAGCAGCAGGGGGAGGGATTTCATCGCGTAAGTCCTGGGGGTATTTGACCGGGAGCGCTGTTGTCGCATCGGGCAGCAGGCCGGGCAAGAGGGCGCAAAGTCGGCAATGCTAACCCCGGGACGGGATTTGTTGCGTTACAAACTGTAATCGTGCGCACCTGGCCAGGGTTTGCCAGGGCCGCTTGATGCGGTTTTTGCCTTGGCGCAGCGGTCGACCGCTAAAAACACCCGAAAACGAACAAGGCCGGACGCGCCGGCCTTGTTTGCCGAGTACGCAATGCTTCAGACGCGCAGCAGGGCCTTGATCAGGCGCTCGGAGAGCTGGTCTTCGGTGAATTGCGGTTCGTTGGGCGGGTAGAGCGAGTTTTCGTCGATGGCAAAGTCGTGCTCCAGGGCCAGGGCACGCAGTTCCTTGATCTTCTGGCAGGCCAGCAGTTGTTCTTTCAGCACCGGATCGCTTTTGGCTTTTTCGGAAAAGGCCTTGATGGGGACAATCGACATCTGTTTCTCCTGTTCAACGTTGTTGCGAAAAAAGGTGGTATTCCAGCCCGCCGGGCGAGCGTCCGCTTTGTCGGCTAGTCGACAAAAACGACGTCTTTTCCTGGGCATCGGGGGGTGTAAGCAATTCCGGGGCCAAATCCGCCCCGCCTTGGGGCACAATATCCGTCAGGAGGTGAGCCATGGTGACAAAAGGATTGGTCGACAAATTGCGTTCTATGGTGGGCGCTGGTGTCGAGCGCGTGGCGCTGACGCCGCGCGGCCTGGAGCGTTTGCGCGCGCAACTGCGCGAGTGTGCCGAAGGGCAGGGTGGCGAAGTGTCGGCGCGCGGTCGCGCGGCGCGCCTCGCCGAAACTTATCTCAGCCTCAATGACGAAGGCCGGCAGCGTTTCCTCAAGCTGATCGCGCTCGAGTTCGGGCCGGACCCGGCCAAGGTCGCGACGGCGCATGCCGCCTATCAGGCCGCGGTCGGCACGCCCGAGCAGTGGAAGGCGGAAGCGGCGATGCGCGGCGCGATGCGCTCGCGGCGCATCCGCATCCTGACCCAGTTCAACGCCATTCCGCAGGGCGTCAAGTTTCTGGTCGATCTACGCGCCGACCTGCTGCGCTATCTCGAAAACGACCGCGAACTAGCCGTGCTCGACCGCGAACTGGAGTCGCGCCTGTCAGCCTGGTTCGACGTCGGCTTCCTGGAGTTGCAGCGCATCACCTGGAATTCGCCGGCCGCCTTGCTCGAGAAACTGATCGAGTACGAGGCGGTGCATGAAATCCGCTCGTGGACCGACCTCAAGAACCGGCTCGACTCAGACCGCCGGCTTTACGCCTTCTTCCACCCGCGCATGCCGGCCGAGCCGCTGATCTTTGTCGAAGTCGCGCTGACCGACCATCTGGCCGGCAATGTCCAGGAACTGCTCGACGAGCACGCGCCGGTCTTCGACAACAGCAAGGCCGACACGGCGATCTTCTATTCCATCTCGAATACCCAGGTCGGCCTGCGCGGCGTCTCTTTCGGCAATTTCCTGCTGAAGCGGGTGATCGACGACCTGAAGCGCGATTTCCCGCGCCTTTCCAGCTTTGCGACCCTGTCGCCGATGCCGGGCCTGGCCGCCTGGGTCAAGAAGAATCCGCAGGTGCTGGCCGAGGCGGGCTGCGAATTGCCGCTCGACGCACTGTCGACCGGTACGTGGGCCGGGGACAAGAAGCAGGTGCGCAGCCTGCGCGATCCGCTGACCCGGCTCGCCGCGCGCTACCTGGCGACGGCCAAGCAGGGCGGTGGCGAGAGCGGCCCACCCTTCGACCCGGTGTCGCGTTTCCACCTCGGCAACGGGGCGCGCGTCGAGCAGCTCAACTATCTTGCCGATGCTTCGCCGAAAGGCTTCCGCCAGTCGTTCGGGCTGATGGTGAATTATTTCTACAGCCTGGATGACATCGAGACCAATCTCGAAGCCTTTGCCACCACCGGCCAGATCGCGATGTCGGCCGGGGTGCGGCGCCAGGCGCGCAGCAAGTAGGTTTTTGCCGTTTGCAGACGGTCGACCGTCTGAAAAGGCCGAAAATGTAAAAAAGGCCGGGCGTGTTGCCCGGCCTTTTTTTCGCTCAGAAAGTGATGACCTTGTCCGCAGCCAGCGTCGCGGCGGCCAGTTCGACCAGGGTGCCGATGCTGGTGCCGGGAATCAGCGGCAGCTCGCCGAGGCCGCGCGCCAGGGCGCAGGTGCGGCAGAGCTTGATGCTGGCGCCGCTGGCGACCAGTTGTTCGACCATGCCCTGCAGGCCGTTGCCGGTGCCGTCGATCTGGTTGGGCAGGCCGAGTACCGTGGCGTCGGACATCAGGAAAATATTGACCTGCGGCTTGGCGTCGCTGCCGCTCAGGGCGCAGGCCAGACGCAGGGCGGAAAGGCAGCGTTCGCTGCCGTAGGGGGCGGCGTGGATGATGATCAGGATGTTTTGCATGAAGTGCTCCTTGGTAAGTGCCGTGCATGCTGCGTAAATACGGCGCGCTTGGCAAGTCGGTCGCGTGCACGCAGTCATCAGATTGGCGGTTTCATGGCGCTATACTGACGGCCAGTCAGTCGTGGCGTAAAGAAGCATGCGGCAATTCCGGCAGGTCCTTCTTGGGTGTTTGTTCCTCGTGCTCCCGTTGGCAGCAGGCGCTGCGCCGGGCGATGCACCTGCGCTCAAGGTGGTGGTGCTGGAAGATGCGCCGCCGATGGCTTATCGCGATGCGGGCGGGCAGCTGACCGGCTTCAGTGTGGCGGTCATGCAGGCGCTATGTGCCGAAATGAATGCCCGCTGCGAGTTTGATACGCGGCAGTTCGAATATCTGCTCGACGATCTGGCGAGCGGTCATTTCGATGTGGCGGCGGTGGGCTTGCTCAATACGCCGGAACGCCGCCAGAAGGTGCTATTCACCCGCCCGGTCTACCGTTCGCAAACCCTGTTTTTTGCCAAGCCCGGCGTGACGCCCGGTCAGCCCGAGGTGCGCGTTTCCACCTTCAAGGGCTCGGCGCAGGAAGGCTATATCCGGCAGCAGGGCTGGAAGTCGGTCGGCGCGCAAACGGCCGAGGACATGGTCGAACAGCTGGTGGCCGGTGTTGCCCACGCCTGTGTCGTGCCGCTGATGAGCAGCCTCAGTTTGCGCAAGAGCCGTGCTTTCCTGCAACTCGGGCTGGTGCCGGTCATCCTGCAGGCGCCCGAGTTCGACAATGCGGCTTCCTTCGCTATCACGCCGCAGCGCGCCGACCTCAAGCCGGCGCTCGACAAGGCGCTCGACCGGATCAAGGTGAATGGCGTCTACGACCGGATCAACTCGAAGTTCCTGCCTTTCCGGGTCGATTGAGGCGTCGACCGCCAGCCCTCAGCTGAGGCCGACGATCGCCATCTTGCGCCGCAGGTAGGCGATCTGCGTCTGCAGCGGCAACTGCTTTGGGCAGACATCGTGGCAGCCGAGCAGCGACATGCAGCCGAAGACGCCGTCGTCGTCGCCGATCAGTTCGTAGAAATCCGCGTCGCTGCGCGTGTCGCGCGGGTCGAGGTGGAAGCGGGCGATCTTGTTGAGGCCGACCGCGCCGACAAATTTCTCCCGCATCTGCGCCGTGCCGCAGCCGGCAATGCAGCAGCCGCATTCGATGCAGCGGTCGAGTTCGTAGATGGCTTCGGCGAGTTCCGGCGCCATCCTTTCTTCGAGCGCGTCGAGCCGGACCGGGGCGGCGTTGTGGATCCAGGTCTGCAGGCGTTCGCTGGTGCCGCGCATCCACTTGCCGGTGTTGACCGAGAGATCGCCGATCAGCTCGAAGAAGGGCAGCGGCGCCAGTGTGATCTGCGTGCCGAGGTCGCGTGTCAGTGTGCGGCAGGCGAGACTGGGCCGGCCATTGACCAGCATGGCGCAACTGCCGCAGATGCCGGCACGGCAGACGAAATCGAACTGCAGCGAGCCGTCCAGCGTGGCGCGGATTTCGTTGAGGGCGATGAACAGCGTCATGCCTTCGGCTTCCTCGATTTCGAAGTCCTGCAACTGTGGCCGGCTGGCCGGATCGGCCGGGTTGTGGCGCAGGATGCTGAAGGTCAGGCGGCGCGGTGCCTGGCTGGCCGGTGTGCGGCGAAAGAGCTTGATCATGCGGACTCGTCGAGGCGGGCGTTGTTGCCGCGCAGATGCGCCGGCAACAGGTGGCGGAAGGGCATCAGGGCGTCCTGGATGGCGTGGCGGTCGGCCTCGCCAAGGCGGGCGCGGATGGCGTCGATCTCGGCCTGACGGATGGCGGTGGCGGGATGTTCGATGGCATCGCGCGTGCCGTAGCCGCGCCAGCCGGGCGGCAGTTCCATGCCGGCGATGGCGAGTTCCTCGTAGGCGAGGCTGGGCAGCGGTTGCGCCGCGTCCGGCCAGTAGGCGAGAGTGCGTTTGAGCCAGTCGGCGTCGTTGCGCTGCGGGTAGTCGCTGCGGAAATGCGCGCCGCGGCTTTCGCAGCGCTGCTCGGCGCCGCGTGCAACGCAGAGCGCCAGCTTGAGCATCTTCTGCAGACGCCAGGCGGTGGTCAGTTCCGGGTCGGCGCCCGGCCGCCGGCCGCCGAGGCCGATCTGCCGGCTGCGCAAAACAAGCTTCTGCAGCGCGTCGACCGCTGCGCCCAGGGTTTCGCCGTGGCGTACGATGCCGACCTGTTCGGTCATGATTGCCTGCATCTCGCGCAGCAGTTGGCCGGCTTTTTCCGTGCCTTGCCCGTCGCTGAGTGCGGTGAATTCGGCTTCGGCCTTTTCCAGGCAGTCGCGCACGAGTGCCGTCGAAACATGCATGTCGCCGGCCGGCGAGGCGCAGAAATCAGCGATCGCTTCGCCGACGATCATGCCGGCGACGACGGTTTCGGCGACCGAGTTGCCGCCCAGGCGATTGAAGCCGTGCAGGTCCCAGCATGCCGCTTCGCCGCAGGCAAAGAGGCCGCTCAGGCCGTAGGCGGCGCCCTGCGCGTTGGTGCGGATGCCGCCCATCGAGTAATGCTGGGCCGGGCGCACCGGTATCCACTGCTTGGCCGGGTCGATGCCGAGGAAATGATGGCAGATTTCCTTCACTTCGCGCAGCTTGCTGTTGATGTGCGCTTCGCCGAGCAAGGTGATGTCGAGCCAGAGATGTTCGCCGAAACGGTTGCGGGCGCCCTTGCCGGCGCGAATGTGCGCTTCCATGCGGCGGGCGACGACGTCGCGCGAGGCGAGTTCCTTCTTCTCCGGCTCGTAGTCCGGCATGAAGCGGTGGCCGTCGACGTCGCGCAGCAGGCCGCCGTCGCCGCGACAGCCTTCGGTAACCAGGATGCCGGCCGGGAAGATCGCAGTCGGGTGGAACTGCACGGCTTCCATGTTGGCGAGCGGCACGACGCCGGTTTCCAGTGCAATGGCGGCGCCGATGCCTTCGTTGATCACGGCATTGGTCGTCGCCTGGTAGATGCGCCCGAAGCCGCCGGTGGCGATGCAGGTGGCGCGGGCGACGTAGGCCGAGAGCTTGCCGTTGGTCAGGTTGCGCACGATGGCGCCGTAGCAGCGCGTGCCGTCATGGATCAGCGAAACCGCTTCCATGCGCTCGTGCACCGGAATGCCGGCGGCGATGGTCTGGTCGCTGACGGCGTAGAGCATGGCGTGGCCGGTGCCGTCGGAGACGTAGCAGGTGCGCCATTTCTTGGTGCCGCCGAAATCGCGCGCGGTGATCAGGCCGTGCGCGGCATCGGCCTCGTTGAGCGTGACTTTCTGGCTGTCGATGATGACGTCGTGCGGGCCGCGTTCGACGCGGTTCCAGGGCACGCCCCAGGCAGCCAGTTCGCGTACGGCCTTGGGTGCGGTGTGTACGAACATGCGCGCGACTTCCTGATCGGCACCCCAGTCGCTGCCGCGTACGGTGTCGCCGAAATGCACATCTTCGTTGTCGCCGGCGCCCTTGGCGGTATTGCCCAGGCTGGCCTGCATGCCGCCCTGGGCTGCGGCCGAATGCGAGCGCTTGGGCGGCACCAGGCTGAGGATGATGACCTTCTGGCCGCGTTTTTTTGCGGCCAGGGCAGCGCGCAGGCCGGCCAGTCCGCCGCCGATGACGAGGACGTCGGTATGGATCACATCCATGTCAGTGTCTGCCGCTGGCTTGCTGGCCGGGGACGTAGCGTTCGCCGGCCTTTTCGGCATGGGCGCGGCCAAGCTCGACGTAGGCGAGCAGGGTGACCAGGCCGAGCGTGATGAAGAAGGCACTCAGCGCATGCCGGGCCAGTTGTAGGCGACGACGGCTGGCGTTGGCCGAAGCAGCGGCGAACCAGCCCCATTTGATGGCGAGCCGGTAAAGGCCGATGCTGGCATGCAACTCAGCGGCGAACAGCAGCATCAGGTAGAGCGGCCACATGCCACCGGACCAGACGCGGTCGGCCGATTCGTAGGGGCCGATCAGCGCCGGCTGGGTCAGCATGCCGTAGAGGTGGATGGTGGCCATGAAAAAGAGCGCAAAGCCGGTCCAGATCTGCAGCCACCACAGGGCGGTATCGCCGTGCTGCAGGCTGTTCTTGTGCGCGACAAAGGCGCGGTACTGGCGGTAGCCGGCCGGGAATTTGCGCATCGCCAGCCAGGCATGCAGGATGAAGATGGTGGTGATCACGCAGACCACGGCCGAAACCATGATCGGATAAGGCTTGCCGAGGAAATAGACGCCCTCGAAGAAGCGGGCGATCGTGTAGAAGGCGTCGTGGCTGATCAGGATGCTCGACACGAAGAACATGTGCGCCATCAGGAACAGCCCGAGAAACAGGCCGGAGGCGCTCTGCAGCACATCGAGACGGGCCGGCCAGCGGCTTTTGCGCAGGGGCGGGGCGTCGACCGCCCAGTTTTGCGGCGCTCCGTCGATGCTCAATTGCCCGCTGGCGTCCAGGTTGATCTGTTCGTGGCTGGCTTTGTTACGCTCTATCTGGCTTGCCATGATGCGCTTCCTGTTGCAAAGGCCTTCCCTGTTGAAGGTCGAGGTCGAAATTCAGTCGCGGGCAGGTTTGGGCCGGCGCTGCTTTCAACATTCGTGTTTTTTGACTGTCGGCTCCGACTTTAGCACAGGGGTTGGTGCTTATGTTGCAATGCAGCATTTATTTGTTATGCCGTGTTTTGTAAGGCTTTTGTAAGCCTTGCGGCAGGCTGTTTTAAGGCGGTTTGCCACTGCTTTTGCACTGCCGCAAAAATCGGCTTAGCGTGACTGCATGAAGGGCGGCAGAGGCTGCGAGGTCTGGCCGGCGGCGGCCGGATGGGCCTGCGCGAATTGCTGGATGCGGGCGATGCGCGCCGCGTGGTCGGGGTGGGTATTGAAAATGGCCGGGGTTTCGAGGCTTTGCGGTCGACTGGCGATATATTCGAAAAATGCCGCCGCATCGCCGACATGGCCGTAGGTGCGCTGCACGGTCTGCAGCGCCTCGGCGTCGGCGTCTTCTTCCTGGGCACGGCTGAACGAGAGCATCGACAGCATGCCCATGTTGCCGACCCATTGCTGCATGGCGCCGTCGCCGACGCCGGCCAGGCTGCTCAATGCCAGCATCACGGCAAAGCCGCGGCCGACCGCGACGATCGGGTGGCGCTGCCGGACGTGCGCCATTTCGTGCGCCAGCACCATGGCCAGCGCGTTTTCGCTGGGCAGGGTGTCGAGCAGGCCCTGATAGACGACGATATGGCCGCCCAGGGTCGCCATGGCATTGACCGTCGCATCCGGCGAATAGTGCAGGCTGAAGCTCATGTCGGGCGGCAGTTGCATGTTGGTCGCCAGACGCTCGGCCAGTGCCTGCAGATAGCGCTGTTTCTGCTGGTGGGCCGTGTTCTGGTCATCCTTGAGCCAGCCGATGTCGACGCCGGAGAGCAAGGCCTTTTCCTGCGCGAAGGGCACGTAGCGTACGAGATGGCCGGCGAGCAGCGCGAGCAGTAGCACGCCGGTCAGCAGCACGGCGCTGATGCCGCCGACCAGCAGTCCGAACTCCTTGAGCGGATGCGACGGGCTGATGTTGATCCCTTCCGGGACCGGCCGGTTCTCGTAGTCGCTCATCGTCTAGCGCGGCGTTACGGCAGTGCCGTAGGCGACGACCTCGACGGCACCGATCGTCTGGTCGTTGTCCTTGGAGATCGAGGCGGTTTCCAGGCGCACGTTCCAGACGCTGCTGGCGCCGCGGGCGCGGGCTTCTTCCTTCATGCGCAGCATGGCTTCGCGACGGGCGCGTTCGAGCAGCGACTCGTAGGAGCTGACGCGACCGCCGATGAAATTGCGCAGGCCGGCGACGAAGCGCTTGAAATAGTCGATCGAGATGACGACGCTGCCGCAGACCAGCGCAGCGTCGCCACTATAGGCCGCAGGGACGGTGCGTTCCGAGAAGCAGAGCAGGTCCTGCAACTCGGCTTCGCGCGCGATGATCGAGCGGAAATGCCGTTTTTCCGCCAGTTGACCGAAGACGTAGCCGCAGCCGAGCAGGACCAGGAAAAATATCAGGTCGTACATGGCTTATTCCACCACGACGGCCGTGCCGTAGGCGAACAGTTCGGCAGCGCCGGCGGCGACCGAGGAGGTCGAGAAACGGACATTGACCACGGCGTTGGCGCCGATCGCTTCGGCCTGGGCAAGCATGCGCTGCACGGCTTCCTCGCGCGATTCGGTGAGCAGTTCGGTGTAGCCCTTCAGTTCGCCGCCGAAGATGTTCTTCAGGCCGGCCATCAGGTCGCGCCCGGCGTGCTTGGAGCGCACGGTGTTGCCATTGACCAGGCCGAGATGCTTGACGATGGTCTTGCCGGGAACGGTTTCGATATTGGTGACGATCATGCGTATTTCCTCGTGAGAACTGCCTGGGTTGATGAGCTTGCCGCCGGGCGATCCCGGTGCCGCCGCAGTATATTCCATGTGGGTGATTTCTTGCCTGTCGCTTGCCGGATGCGCCGCGGCATGCAAATCTCCGCCTGTTGCGAAAAAAAACCAGAAAAATGATCAGTTCAGGGAAAAAACTAATGGCCGCGCTGGCCTGGCTGGCGTGCGCCGGCGGGGCGGTGGCCGATCCGGAAATCATGGTGCATGAGGGCGACCTTGCCGCGCGCGGCGAACTCGTGGCGACCCTGCATGCCAATCACACGCTGCAGGGCGACAAGACGACGCGCGACGGCACCTGGCCGGTGGACAAGATGAGCTATGTCATGGCCGAGTTCGCGACCGGCCTGGCGCCCGGCTGGGAGGCCGGCATCCATCTGCCGGTGATGCGCGCCGGCGTCGACAGCCCGAGTTCGCGGCGTGGCGACTGGGGCGAGTCGGCGATCATGTTCCGCCTCAAGCATATCCGGCCGCTGAGCGGCGGCTGGTATTACGGCTTCAATGCCGAATACGACATCAATTCGCCGCGCTTCGTCGCCGACAAGACAAGCATCGAATTCCGCGGCATCGCCGGTTACGACGGCGAGCATTTCCGGCTCGTGGCCAATCCGCACCTGATGTGGGGCTACGGTCAGGCCGGGGCGGACCGGCGGCCCGACTTCAATGTCGATTTCAAGGCCATGCACAAGCTGTCCGGCGACTTTGCCTGGGGGCTGGAGGCTTATCTCGACTGGGGCAAGCTCTCTGATCTCAAGCCGGGCGCGGGCGACCGCACGCTCTACCTGGTTGGCGAGATGCAGACGGCGGGCGGTTCCCTGCATGTCGGCATCGGTCAGGGCTTCAAGGAAACGCCGGAAAAATACGTCATCAAGGCGGTCTGGTCGGAGAGCTTCTGAGGCGCTGCGGACGGGGCAAGGGGGCCGGCATCTGTTAAGATTCGGCCCGCATTCATCAGGCCTTTTTCCTTGTCTTCCCTTCCCGAAATCTTTTCCCCCGACGGGCCGCTGGCCCGGGCCATAGGCGGCTATCGCGTGCGCGATCAGCAGGTCGAAATGGCTGAGCGCATCGCTGCCGCCATCAAGAGCTGTTCGGTCTTCATCGCCGAGGCCGGCACCGGCACGGGCAAGACTTTCGCGTATCTCGTTCCGGCGCTGAAATCGGGCGGAAAGGTGATTGTCTCGACCGGCACCAAGACCCTGCAGGACCAGTTGTTCAACAAGGATCTGCCGATGGTGCGCGACGCCTTGAAGGCGCCGGTCAAGATCGCCCTGTTGAAAGGGCGCGCCAATTACGTCTGTCCCTACCATCTTGAACGGGCGCTGGCCGACGGTCGCTTCCTGACCCGCGAGGATGCCGCCGACGCGCGCCGCATCTCGGTTTTCGCCAAGGTCACGCACACCGGCGACAAGGCGGAATGCCTGGAAGTCTCGGAAAACTCGCCGGTCTGGGGGCACGCCACCTCGACGCGCGAGAACTGCCTGGGCCAGGACTGCCCGGACTACAAGGACTGCTTCGTCATGCTCGCTAGGCGCGAGGCGATGGCGGCCGACCTGGTCGTGGTCAATCACCACCTGTTCTTCGCCGACGTCATGCTGCGCGACGAAGGCATGGCCGAACTGCTCCCGGCCTGCAACACGGTGATCTTCGACGAAGCGCACCAGTTGCCGGAAGTGGCGACGCTGTTCTTCGGCGAAACTGTCTCGACCGCGCAGGTCCTCGATCTCGCCCGCGATAGCCGCGCCGAAGGCCTGACCAGCGCGCGCGACTGTCTCGATCTGCAAAGCGCGACACGCGAACTGGAAAAGGTCGCCAAGGACCTGCGCTTGGCGGTTGGCCTCGACAGCGGCCGCTTGGCTTACGGTCAACTGCTCGAAAAGCCCGAATTTGCCCCGGCCCTGAAACTGCTCGAAGACGAGGTCAGCGGTTTTGCCGCCATCCTCGAAACCCAGGCCGAGCGTTCCGAAGGCCTGGAGAAATGCTGGCAGCGCGCCACCGAGCTGCTGCGCCAGATCGGCCACTGGCAGAGCAATGCCGACGACGGCTACGTGCGCTGGGGCGAGGCGTACACGCATTCGCTGCAGCTCAACACGACGCCGCTCGACGTCGCCAACATCTTCCGCAAGCAGATGGGCGGCCATCCGCGCGCCTGGATCTTCACCTCGGCGACGCTTGCCGTGCGCGGCCAGTTTCATCATTACTGCGCCGAACTCGGCCTTGGCGAGCCGGAGTCGGCGTGCTGGCAAAGTCCCTTCGACTACGGCAAGCAGGCCTTGCTCTACGCGCCGCTCGGCATGCCGGAACCCAATTCCATGGGCTATACCGACGCCGTTGTCGATGCCGCCTTTCCGGCGGTCAAGGCGGCGGGCGGCGGCGCCTTCTTCCTGTGCACCAGCCTGCGCGCCATGCGCCGCACGCACGAATTGCTCAAGGCGCGCCTCGAGGACGAAGGTCTCGACATGCCGCTGCTGATCCAGGGCGAGGGCAGCAAGAACGACCTGCTGCAGCGTTTCCGCCATCTCGGCAATGCCATCCTGGTCGGCAGCCAGAGCTTCTGGGAAGGCGTCGATGTGCGCGGCGAGGCGCTCTCGCTGGTCGTCATCGACAAGATTCCCTTCGCGCCGCCCGACGATCCGGTGCTCTCGGCGCGCATCGAGCAGATGAAGCAGCAGGGCCGCAATGCGTTCATCGAATACCAGCTGCCGCGCGCCGTGATCAACGTCAAGCAGGGCGCCGGCCGGCTCATCCGCGACGAGGACGATACCGGCGTGCTGATGATCTGCGATCCACGACTTATATCAAAGCCGTACGGCCGGCAGGTGTGGCAAAGTCTGCCGCCCATGAAACGCACCAAGGAGTTGAACGATGTGCTCAACTTTTTCGCCCGCCGCAACGGCGACCATGTTTGATCGCGCCGCCCTGAACGCCGCGCTGGTGGAGGGCGCCGGCCTCGATCTGGCGGCACTCGCCGAGTCGCATCCGGCGCTGTTCTCGCAGGCGGCGGTCGGCATCGCGCCGGCCACCCGGCAGGCGATGGCTGACATTGTGGCCGCCATCGAGTCGGTCGTCGCGCTGCCGGCCTGGCAGCAACGCGTGCTGGCCGGGGCGCCGGCCCTGGCGCAGCGGTCGACGCCGGCGCGCAGCGTGTTTTTCGGCTACGACTTCCACCTCGCGGTAGACGGTCCGAAACTGATCGAAATCAACACCAATGCTGGCGGCGCGCTGCTCAACACCTGTCTGCTCCGGGCGCACGGCGAAACGGCCGCGGCCGAGCGCATCGAGCAGGACATCGTCGCCATGTTCCGCGCCGAATGGCAGCTGGAGCGCGGCGATGCGCCGCTGACGCGCATCGCCATCGTCGACGAAAACCCGGCCGCACAATACCTGGCGCCGGAGTTCGAACTCTTCCGCCGGCTTTTCGCGCGTAACGGCATCGCCGCGGTGATTGCCGATCCGGCCGAGTTGCTGCGTGACGGCGAGCGCCTGCTGTATCGCGGCGAGGTCGTCGACCTGGTCTATAACCGCCTCACCGACTTTGCCCTCGAGGCAGCGGTCAACGCCGATCTGCAGGCTGTTTTCGCGGCCGGCGGCGTGGTCGTCACGCCGCACCCGCGGGCGCATGCGCTGTATGCCGACAAGCGCAACCTGATGCTGCTGTCCGATCCGGTCGCACTGAGCGAACTCGGCGTGCCGGCCGCAACGCAGGAAATCCTGCTCGCCGGCATCCCGCGCACGGTCGCGGTCACGGCCGAGCAGGGCGAGCAGTTCTGGAGCACGCGCAAAACCTGGTTCTTCAAGCCGGCCGCCGGTTTTGGCAGCCGCGCCACCTATCGCGGTGACAAACTGACCAAGCGCGTCTTCGAGGAAATCCTGCAGGGCGGCTACATCGCCCAGGAAATCGTGCCGCCTTCGACGCAGACGCTGCTCGTTGACGCTGTCGAGCAGGACATGAAACTCGACGTGCGCTGCTACACCTACGCGGCCCGCATCCAGCTTGTCGCGGCCCGCCTTTATCAAGGGCAGACGACCAATTTCCGGACGCCGGGCGGCGGTTTCGCCCCGGTGTTTGCGGCCTGAACGGTTAGAATCCGGCCATGAAAGTATTTGGTATCGCCGGCTGGTCCGGCTCCGGCAAGACGACGCTGCTCGAGAAACTGATCCCGGCGCTGACCGCGCGCGGCCTCAAGCTGGCCGTCATCAAGCACGCCCACCACGGTTTCGACATCGACCGGCCGGGCAAGGATTCCTACCGTCACCGCGAAGCCGGCGCCGTCGAGGTGCTGCTTTCCTGCAACGAGCGCTGGGCGCTGATGCACGAACGGCGCGGCGAGGCGGAGCCGACCCTGGCCGAATTGCTCGGTCATTTGTCGCCCTGCGACCTGGTGCTGATCGAGGGCTTCAAGCAGGAACCGGTGCCCAAACTCGAGGTCCACCGCCCGGCGCACGGCAAGCCGCCGCTTTTTGCCGAGCGTAGCGACATCGTCGGCGTCGCGACCGACGGCGCGGTGGTGACCGATCTGCCGGTGCTGCCCCTGAACGACATCGCGGCGATCGCCGATTTTGTAATGAACACCCTGGATTTGCAGGAACGCCCATGCTGAGTTTTGAAGAAGCCCTGGACAAGCTGTTGTCCGCCGCCACGCCGGTCGAGGAAGTGCGTGCCTTGCCGCTGACCGCCACTGCCGGTCGCGTTTTGGCCGTGGCGCAGGCGTCGACCGTTGCGGTGCCGCCGCTCGACAATTCGGCGATGGACGGCTACGCCGTGCGCGTCGCCGACATCACCGCAGCCGGCGTCTGCCTGCCGGTCAGCCAGCGCATTCCGGCCGGTACGGTCGGGTTGCCGCTGCAACCGGGCACCGCGGCGCGCATCTTCACCGGCGCGCCGGTGCCGGTCGGCGCCGCCGCCGTGGTCATGCAGGAGCTTTGCGAACACGGCGAGGGCGGTGTCGTCATCAATCATCTGCCGCATGCCGGCGAGAACATCCGCCGCGCCGGCGAGGACATCTCGATCGGTGGCCAGATCCTCAGCGCCGGCATGAAGCTGCGGCCGCAGGATGTGGCGCTTGCCGCCTCGGCCGGGCTGCCGGAACTGCCGGTCTATCGTCGCCTGCGCGTCGGCGTCTTCTTCACCGGCGACGAACTGGTGCAGCCGGGCGAGCCGCTGCCGCCGGGCGCCATCTACAACTCCAACCGCTACGCCTTGCGCGCGCTGCTCGAAGGTCTGGGCTGCGAAGTGCGCGATCTCGGCACGGTCGCCGACACACTGGATGCGACGCGCGACGCGCTGCGCCGTGCGGCCGAAGACAACGACCTGATCATCACCAGTGGCGGCGTCTCGGTCGGCGAGGAGGATCACGTCAAGCCGGCGGTCGAAGCCGAAGGCCGGCTCGATATGTGGAAAATCGCCATCAAGCCGGGCAAGCCGCTGGCTTTCGGCGAAGTGCGCAAAAGCGACGGCAAGGCCTGGTTCATCGGCCTGCCGGGCAATCCGGTGTCGGCTTTCGTCACCTTCCTGATCATGGTCCGGCCTTTCATCCTGCGCCTGCAGGGCGTCGCCGAGGTGTTGCCGCACAGCTACACGCTGCGTGCCGATTTCGACTGGAAGAAGCCGGATCCGCGCACCGAGTTCCTGCGCGGCCGGCTCAACAATGCCGGTGGCGTCGAGTTGTACAAAAACCAGGGCGCCGGCGTCGTCACCTCGTTGTCCTGGGGCGACGGACTGATCGTCAAGGCGCCGCAGCAAGTCATTGCGGCCGGCGAGAGCGTGCGTTTCATCCCCTTCGCGGAGCTGCTGGCATGAGCGTCAAGGTGCTGTACTTTGCCAGCCTGCGCGAGGCGCTCGGCGTCTCGGCCGAGACGGTCGACCTGCCGGAAAGCGTCAAAACGCTGGCCGCGCTGCGCGACTGGCTGGTTGCGCAGGGGCGCGAAAAACTGGCGACGGCGAAGAATCTTCGCTGCGCCGTCAATCAGGAAGTGGCCGGGCTGGATGCGGCGGTGCAGGATGGTGACGAGATCGCCTTCTTTCCCCCCGTAACCGGTGGCTAAAAGGAAAAGATAATGTCCATCCAATGGTTCCCGGGGCACATGACCTCGGCCCGCAAGAAGGCCGGCGAGACGCTGGCCATGGCCGACGTCGTGGTCGAGGTGCTCGACGCCCGCCTGCCGGAGGCTTCGAGCAATCCGATGATTCACGAGCTGCGCGCCTTCCGCCAGCGGCCCTGTCTCAAGCTGCTCAACAAGGCCGACATGGCCGACCCGGAAGTGACCAAGGCCTGGCTCGCTTATTTTGAAAAGCAGCCGGGGGTCAAGGCGGTCGCCATTTCCTGCAAGAAGGCGAGCGACGTGGCGCGCATTCCCGGTCTGGCACAGAAGCTGGCGCCGCACCGCAACGATGCCGTCAAGCCGCTGCGCCTGATGATCATGGGCGTGCCCAATGTCGGCAAGTCGACGCTGATGAACGCGCTGGTCAAGAAAAAGGTCGCGGCGGTCGGCGACCAGCCGGCGGTGACCAAGAGCCAGCAGCGCATCGACATCAGCCCGCGCCTGACCATTTACGATACGCCGGGCATGCTGTGGCCGAAGATCGCGCATCCGATCGACGGCCAGATGCTGGCTGCCAGTCACGCGGTCGGCGTCAATGCCTACATCGACATCGAGGTCGCGACCTTCCTCGCCGGCTTCCTGCTCGAACATTATCCGGCGCTGCTCACGGCGCGCTACGGCTTTGCCACGGAAGGCATGGATGCGGTCGGCGTCATCGAAGCCGTCGCCAAACGGCGCGGTTGCCTGATGAAAGGGCGGGGCGGCGAGCTGGATCTGGAAAAGGCTTCCGGTTTGCTGTTGACCGATTACCGCAGCTGCGCACTTGGTCGGATCAGCCTGGAAACCCCGTCCTTGCGTGCCGAGCGGGCCAAACAGTTGCTCGAACAGCAAGCGCAGCCAGCCGACGAAGAGTGATTTTTTGCAAAAAATAAACTTCGAAACGAAGAGTGCTAGGTCGTTTCAGAAGTTTTGTATATAATTCGCGCCCTGTCGGTGGTGATCACCGGCAACCGAGTAGTTCCTCGATAGCTCAGTCGGTAGAGCGCCGGACTGTTAATCCGTAGGTCCCTGGTTCGAGCCCAGGTCGGGGAGCCAAAAATTCTGCTTCATGCCATTACCACTCGGCTAGCAGTCTTGTTGCCCATGTGGCTCAGTGGTAGAGCACTCCCTTGGTAAGGGAGAGGTCGGCAGTTCGATCCTGCCCATGGGCACCATTAATCCTGATCCCCGCAAAATCTCCTGCATGACCCGGCAGTGTCGCGTCTTTGCCGCGCAGGCAAGGCTTTTGCACGGTCAACCGGCGATTTTTCCCGATTTTGGTCGTATCATCGATACCTGAACACAAGCCAAATAGTAACCAGCCGTGGAGAAGTAGCATGTTTCCTGAATACCGTGAACTCATTACCCAACTGAAGACGACGGATCGTCATTTCCTGAACGTTTTCGACAAGCACAACGAACTGGATCAGAAGATCAAGAACATGGAATCCGGCATCGAACCGGCCACCCATGACGTCATCGAAGGCCTCAAGAAAGAAAAGCTCGTACTCAAGGACGAGCTCTACAACACGCTGCGCAAAGCCAGCGCCGCCTGATCTTCCGGTCATCGGCAAGAAATGGAAGCCACCTCGCGAGGTGGCTTTTTCTTTGCCGCTCATTCTGCCGGCGCCCCTTGGCAGGCGTCCGGCGGGGCATTACATTGCTGGCTGCGGCACATATTCCGGATGTGTCATCGGGGTGAGGAAAACATGCAGGCGCATCAGTGGCAGTGGGGGATCAGCCAGTGGGTCGAGTATCTCAAGGACAAGGAGATTCCTGTCCTGGCAACGACCCGTGCCGTACTGACGGCGCTGCGCGAGGGACCTGACGAAGAACGTGAGCGCCTGTCGGCGCGCGACATGGCCGACATTGTCTACGCCGACCCCTATCTCGCCCTGAAAATCCTGCGCAAGGCCGAAGACAGTCGTTCGCGCCAGCTTGGCCACGATACGACGACGCCGCTGGCGGCCATCCTGCAGGTCGGCTTCGATGAATTGCACGATATCGTGATCAACAGCCCGCAGCCGGTCGATGTCTTGCCCGGCTGCGGCATCTGCGAACAGCGTTCGCTGCTGGCTGCCTCGATCGCCCGTGCCTGGGCCGACCGGCGCGCCGACATATCCTCGGACGAGGTGGCGATGGCGGCCTTGCTGGTCGAGATCGGCGAATTGCTGCTCTGGCATTTCGCGCCGGAAATGACCGACAAGGAAGTCGGCGTGCGTGAATGGAACGAGCGCTACTGGGCGCTGGCACTGCGCCCGTCGGAAATCGAATTCACCTTCCGCCAGCTGACCATGGCGCTGGCCCAGGCCTGGGGCTTGCCCGGCCTGGTCATCGCGCTGATCAAGGGGACCGACACGCCGCGCGCCAATATCGCGCGTCTGGCGGCCGATGCCGCCAAACGCATCAGCATCGAGCCGGAAGTGCCGGCCTTGCTGGCGATCCTGCAGGAAGTGTCAGGCGTGGTGCCGGGCGCCAGCCTGGCTGAACTTGCCGCGCCGCTGCCCTTGCCGGACGAGCTGCGCGACGCCTTGCAGGCGGCGATTGCCGCGTTGCCGACCGATTAGACGCGCAGCAGCGCAATCTTCAGCGGCGGTTGACCGTCGTGGCTGGGGAAATCCTCTTCCGGCGTGATCCACTCCAGTTCGCGCACCGTCCGTCCGGCCTTGGTGGCGCAGCGCTGCAGCTGGTCGGCCCAGACCTCACGCGAAATCTGCGCCGCGTTGTTGCAGCAGATCAGCGTGCCGCCTTCGGCCGTGCATAGCAGCGCCGGCTTCATCAGCGCGGCGTAGTCGTTGACGATATCGACGACGCCGAACGGGCTCTTGGCATAGCGCGGCGGATCGAGGAAGACGACGTCGAAGCTGTGCTTTTCCAAGGTCGGGAAGGGCGGCATTGGCTTGCCGCGCACCTTCTTTGGCTGGCCGATGCCGGAGAGCTGGCGCATCGCGGCGAAAGCGTCGCTATGCACGAAGCGCAGGCGGATCGGCAGGTCGTTGAGGCGGGCGTTGTCCTTGCCGACTTTCAGGCTGGATTCGGCGAAATCGACATTGACGACGTGCGCCGCGCCGGCCTTGGCGGCGGCAACACCGACGCCACAGGTGTAGGCGAACAGGTTGAGCAGTGTCTTGCCGGCGATTTCCTGCATGACGCGGCGGCGGCCGGCGCGCATGTCGAGGAAGAGCCACGGATCCTGGCCGGCATGGCGGCCCTGCACCAGGTAGCGCACGCCCATTTCATGGAACTCGCGCGGCTGCTGAGCTTCCGCCAGGACTTCGAGCGGCAGCGGATTGACGATGCGCGAGTTGGCGCCGCTGCGGTCGTTGTAGATCGCGGTCAGGCCGGGCAGGACGCCGGCGTAGAACTGTTCGATGGCAACCCGGTCGTGGCCGTCGAGCGGCGTGTGGAAGCTCTGCAGCAAAAGCAGGTCGCCGTAGCGGTCGACCGTCAAACCGGGGTGGTTTTCGCCGCTGCCGTTGAACAGCCGGTAGGCATTGGTGTCTTCGGCGTGCAAACGTTCGAGGAGAGGCTGGCGCGCGTCGAAGGCGGCTTGCAGCAGGGCGGTGAGTTGCGTCGTGGGCATGGGTTTTCCGGTCGGATTGTAGCGATCGGCGCGCAAATTGCCGCCGGAAAGCCGAGGCGATGCATTTTACCGGACGGGGTCGTCCACCGGGGGATTAAGAAGCGGCCACAACCGCCAGTGGCCGCAAGCCGAGCGGGCGCGCCGCTCGGAACCGGCCCAGCCGCCGTCATTGCACGGCCCGGTGCTGGTTTCATCCTCGATCAGCACACTGGCCGGCGTGTCGCCCGGCTGGCGCGGGCCGCCCCAGTGTTCGCAACTGGCGCAGCGTTTGCGGTCGACGGCGTGGCTCAGCAATTTTTCGCGCTGCGGCAGGCGGCGATGCTCTGCGTCGCCGGGACGACGGCGCCGCCGTTGGCCAGCCAGCCCTTGATGCCGCTCTTGACGTTATAGACGCGGGCATAGCCGGCCTGTTGCGACAGGAACTGGCTGACTGCCTTGGTCCGGTTGCCGCTGCGGCAGATGACGATGAGCGGCTCGTTCGGCTTGGCGACCTGCTGCGCCTTGCTCAGCCAGGCGGCCGGGTCGGCGCGACCGCGTTCGTCGAAGAAGGTAAGCAGCTTGCTGCCGGCGACGATGCCGGTTTCTTCCCATTCCGGCTGGGTGCGGATGTCGATGACCGGCGTGCCGGCCTTGAGCAGGCGCTGCAATTCCGCATTGTCGATATCGACGACCTCGGCGTGGGCGAGCAGGGAAGAAAAGGCGAGGGTGCAGGCAAGAAGCAGGCGGCGCATGGTAGATCCGAAAATAAGGAAATGCTGATTATAGGTTTTCCCGGCGCCACCCGCCCATTTTTGCCTTGGGCGAGCAGTCGACCGTCTGGCTGTTCAGACCGCATTCCGCTCGGCCGGTTCGCGCCCTGCGTGGGATAATCCGCGCTTTTTCCGGGAACCGGCATGGCGCTCAAATCGACTATCTTCAAGGCAGAACTGCAACTGGCCGATCTTGATCGCTCGCATTTCGGCGAATACCCGCTGACTTTGGCCCGTCACCCGTCGGAAAACGACCAGCGCATGATGGTCCGCCTGCTCGCCTTTGCGCTCTACGCCTCGGAAACGCTGGCCTTCGGGCGCGGCCTGTCGAACGAGGACGAGGCGGCGCTGACCGATACCGACCTGACCGGCTGCATCGAGCGCTGGATCGACGTCGGCCTGCCCGATGAACGCAATATCCGGCGCGCCTGCGGCCGCGCCCGGCAGGTCGTGGTGCTTGCCTACGGTGGACGCCAGGCGGAAATCTGGTGGCAGCAGTCGGCCGACAAGCTGGCCGGGCTGAAGAACCTGACGGTGCTAGCCCTGGCGCCGGAAGAGTCGGCGGCGCTGGCGGCGCTCGCCGAACGCAACATGCGCCTGCAATGCACCATCCAGGACGGCACGATCTGGATCGGCACCGACAGCAAGCAGGTCGAGCTCACACCGCTGATCTGGCAGGCGCCGGTCGAGCGCTGAGCGGGGCCGCGGCCAGCGGCTTTTTGTTTGCGCCGTTTCCCCAAAACGGCTGCGGCAGGGCAGAATCTGCGTTCGCTCCATCCTGAGGCCTGCGCGATGAACCCGTCCTTCGATTTCAGCTACCACAACCCGACCCAGATCCATTTCGGCCCCAACAGCTTTGCCAAGCTCGCTGACCTGATTCCGCGCGATGCCCGGGTGCTGCTGCTCTACGGCGGCGGTTCGATCAAGAAAAACGGTATCCACGCCGAGGTCTGCGCGGCGCTGGCCGGGCTCCAGCTTGTCGAGTTTGCCGGTGTCGAGCCGAATCCGACCCTGGAAACGCTGAGCCAGGCGGTCGACCTCGCGCGGCGGGAGAAAATCACGTTCATTCTCGGCGTCGGTGGCGGCTCGGTGGCCGACGGTGCCAAGTTCATCGCCTGCGCGGCGCTTTACGACGGCGATGGCTGGGACATCGTCAGCGGCAAGTTCGTGCCGCAGGAAGCACTGCCGGTCGGCATCGTGCTGACCCTGCCGGCGACCGGTTCGGAATCGAATGCCGGCGCCGTCGTCACCCGCCGGTCGACCCTGCAAAAGAAGGTGTTTTTCGTGCCGCCGGCCCGGCCGCGTTTTGCCATTCTCAATCCCGACGTGATGGCCAGCCTGCCGGACCGGCAACTGGAAAACGGCGTCGTCGATGCCTTCGTGCATGTCTGCGAACAGTACCTGACCTATCCGGTCGGCGCGCTGGTCCAGGACGGTTACGCCGAGGCTGTGCTGCGCGCGCTGAAGACGCTGGCCGACAGTTTCGCGCAGCGCCACACCACTGACTGGCGGCAGAACCTGATGTGGGCCGCCAACCAGGCGTTGTGCGGCGTGATCGGCGCCGGTGTGCCGGCCGACTGGGCGACGCATCGTCTGGCCGTCGAACTGACCGCGCTCTACGGCATCGATCACGGCCGCACGCTGAGCATCATCCAGCCCTGGCTGCTGCGCGAACTGATCGAGGCCAAGCGCGCCAAATTGGAGCAGATGGGCCGCGAAGTCTTCCGCTTGCCGGCACCGACCGCCGAGCAGACCATCGGTGCGCTCGAAGCCTTCTATCGCAGCCTGAACATGCCCCTGCACCTCTCGGAAGCGGGGGTTGCTGATCCGGATGCGGCAACGCGTGTCATGCAGGCCGTGCGCGAGCATGGCAATGCGGCGCTTGGCGGCCACGCCGGGCTGGATGACGAGAAAACCGCGCGGATCATCGCGGCCGCCTGCTGTTAGGCGGCACGCCGTTCAGCGGCGGAACAGGCTGGAAAACAGCGTCACGCCGGCGTCGATCAGATCGACAATCTCGGCGCCGTCGAGGCTGTCGCCTTTTTTCTGCTTTTCGCGCAGCTGCCGGCTGCGTTCCCGCTCGCGCATGACGATCGCGTCGGCGAGCAGTTCGTAATCGGGCGGCGCGCTGCGCTTGCTGTCGGCCTGCTGGTAACGCGCCAGCGCCTGCTCGACCGCCTGCGGGTCGAGAATGCTGATCGGGGCGCGGCAATGGCTGCAGGCGTGCTCCTTGCGGATATCGATTGGCGCACCGCAGCCGTTGCAGCGCACGATGCCGACCTTGCTCGCCAGCTCGTCGATTTCCGCGACGGTCAACTGGCGGACGAAGCCCTTTTCGATCATGAACTGGGCAAAGGTCGTGAAGCGGCCGTGCTTTTGCAGGCAACGATGGTAGTTGAACTGGCCGCCGTGCCTGGCGACATCCAGTCCGTGCAGCAGCTTGTCGCCGCAGCGCGGGCAGACCAGCGGATCGCGCAGCGGCTGGCGCTGCTCGTCGTCATGGTCCTGAATCAGCCGGAACAGTTCGAGTATCCCGCCCGGCGTCAGCTGGGCGCTTTCATAATCGTCAAACCAGATGCCCTGGCAGGAAAAGCAGAGATCAAGTTCGACTGTGCCGTGCAATTGGCGCTCGAAGGTCTTTTGCAGCATGGGCTGCCGGCAGGACGGGCAGGAAGTCGATTTCATGGCGACAGGATGTTTGGATGACGCCTGCAACTATAGCTTGCCGGCCTGCCGTTTCGCACGAAAATGGCGGGCCGGCCTGTTGCTGGAGGGCTTTTGCAACATCATCATCCGTTAATATTCGCTTTTGCCAATTTCACCGGAAGTGCCATGCAGATCGCCGACCCGACCCAGACCACGCTGTGCAACGAAATGCAGTTGCTGTTCGCCGAATTGCCGCTCGATGCGGCGCATGTCCTGGAACTTGGTTGCGGCCGTGCCGACAAGACCCGCCAGCTTGCTGCGAGCGGCCGGCCGGCGCAGATCCTGGCGCTCGAAGTCGATACCATCCAGCACGCGCGTAACCTGGAAATTGCCGATCTGCCGACGGTGCGTTTCGCGCACGGCGGCGCCGAGGCGATTCCGGCAGCGGATGCGAGTTTCGACATCGTGCTGATGTTCAAGTCGCTGCACCATGTACCGGTCGGGGAGATGGATGCGGCGCTGGCCGAAATTGCCCGCGTCCTCAAGCCGGGTGGGCTGGCCTGGATTTCCGAACCGGTCTTCGCCGGCAACCTGAACGAGGTGTTCCGCCTGTTCCACGATGAGGAGCTGGTGCGTGAAGCGGCCTTTGCCGCGGTCTGCAAGGCGGTCGACTCAGGCAGCCTGAAGCTCGAAAAGCAGCTGTTCTTCAACACGCGCAGCGCTTTCGACAACTTCGCGCAGTTCGACACCCGGATGATCCAGGTCACCCACAGCGACCACCGCCTGTCGCCCGAACTCTACCGGCAGGTGCAGGCAAAGTTCGAGTCCTTCGCCGGGCCCGACGGCTACACCTTCCACAACCCGCAGCGCGTCGATCTGCTGCGCAAGCCGGCCTGAAGTTTAGCCGCAGGCCGCGGTCGGGCGCACCGTGCCGAGATTGAGCGTGACGCCCTTTTTCATCTTGCCGATGACGTGCATCTCGCAGGCCTTGCAGTCGAACTTGAGGATCAGCTTTTCGCTGCCATTGACCAGGGTCATCGGGTCCGGCTTGAGGTGCTTCACTTCCTTGGGGCACAGGTTGAAGCTGTAGCGCAGGCAGTGGCGGGTGATCATCAGCGAGACCATGCCTTTTTCCTGGTTGGCTTCGTAGGCGTCGGCGATCAGGCTGACGCCGTGCTTCTCGTAGAAATGACGGGCCTTGGCGTTGAAGACGTTACCGAGATAGGTCAGTTCATCCTGCGGGTAGGGCACCGGGTTGGCAGCCGGCGCGGCACGCGGCGGACGCGGGTGGGTGGCGAGGCGTTCGGCTTCGAGCTTCTCGGTGGCTTCGCGGCGCAGCGCATTGAGCGCACCGACCGGCAGGAACCACGGCTGGCTGAGCTTGAGTTCGACCGGCTGCGCCGTGAACATCGTGTTGCCGAATTTGGCCAGGCTGTCTTTCAGCGTGTTGGTGGCGCGCTCGGCGTTCTGGGCGATTTCCTTGCCGTGGACGAGGTCGACCGTTACAGAGACAGCGTCCTCATCGGTCAACGTCAGGGAAAAGCCGTTTTCCGTTTCGGCGAACACGGGCTGTACGGCGACGCGGCGTTCGGCCGAGTCCTTTTCCAGTGAGCGCTCGAATTCCTGGTCGCGGTTGCGGAACAGCGTCGTGCCTTCGGTCAGTTCCGCAGGGATTTCGACCGGGAAGAGCCTGGTGCCTTCGGCCCGGTTGATGCGCACGCCGACCACGTCGCCATGCGCGTCGTAGAAGCAGATGCCGTCGCCGTTATTGAAGGGTTTTTCGGCGTTGACCGTGAACCAGCCGTCGCCGATCTCGACCACTTCGCCGATCAGCTTGCCGACGAAAGCCGGCGAATCGAAGGCGCCGATGTCGTCCTGGCGCTCGTTGGCGAAATAGTCGGTGTAGCCGCGGTTGAAGGTCTTCTCCGGCTGCGGCTCGAAGGTGAAAGTGCTGGTGCCGCTTGAAGCGCGGGTGAATTCCGGGTGTTTGGCGATGATTTCGTCGAGCAGCTGGCGGTAATGCGCCGTGATGTTCTTGACGTAGGACAGGTCCTTCAAGCGGCCTTCGATCTTGAAGGAGGAAACGCCGGCACGGGCCAGTTCCAGCATGTTATCTGTCTGGTTGTTGTCCTTCATCGACAGCAGGTGCTGGTTCTCGGTGATCGTCTTGCCCTTGTCATCGATCAGCGTGTAGGGCAGGCGGCAGGCCTGCGAGCATTCGCCGCGGTTGGCGCTGCGCCCGGTGTGGGCGTGGCTGATGAAGCACTGGCCTGAATAGGCGACGCACAGTGCGCCATGCACGAAATATTCGAGGGCCAGCGTCGTTTCGGCGGCGACCTTTTCGACTTCCTTGATGGTCATCTCGCGCGCCAGCACCACCTGCGAGAAACCGGCGTCTTCGAGGAATTTCACCTTGGCCGGATTGCGGTTGTCGGTTTGCGTGCTGGCATGCAGCTGGATCGGCGGCAGTTCGACTTCGAGCAGGCCCATGTCCTGGATGATCAGCGCGTCGGCGCCAGCCTCGTAAATTTTCCAGGCGAGCTGGCGGGCTTCTTCGAGTTCGTCGTCGCGCAGGATGGTGTTCAGCGCGACGAAGACCTTGGCGCGAAAGCGGTGCGCGAATTCGCACAGGCGAGCGATGTCTTCGATGGTGTTGCCGGCGCCGTAGCGCGCACCGAAAGCCGGGCCGCCGATATAGACGGCATCGGCGCCGTGCCGGATGGCTTCAATGCCGAAATCGGCGTTCTTGGCCGGGGCGAGGAGTTCGAGCGGATGATGAATACGGGTCATGGGGCTTTACGAAAGTTCTGAAAAAGCGGCTGCGATGGCGCATCGCGGCGTTGCGGCGTGCTCGCTCCCGCGCCTATCGGTTTGATATGTCTTGGTCGCTGCGCGCGCCGCGCCTTGCGCTGCATCCATCTCGCTCACTTCTTCAGACCTTTCTTAGTAAACGAAACGCGGCGCAAGTTCCTCAATATTGAACTCGCGCAGGATGGCCTCGGCGCGTTCGCGGGCATTCTTCCTTGGCGCACCGCGCTTGCTGGCGATGATCAGTTCGTTCTTCATCGAATGTTCCCAGCCGACCAGCTCGGTGACCGTGACGTCGTAGCCGTGGGCCTCGAGCAGCAGGCAGCGCAGTACGTTGGTCAGGTGGCTGCCGAGTTCGCGCGTGTGGATCGGGTGGCGCCACAGTTCGGAAAGCGGCGTCTTGCCCAGCGATTCGTTCTTGCGGGCGCGCATCGTCGCGGCGACTTCGGCCTGGCAGCACGGCACCAGCACGATGTGCTTTGCGTTCTTGGTCAGCGCAAAGCGGATTGCATCATCGGTCGCGGTGTTGCAGGCGTGCAGCGCGGTGACGACGTCAATCTGTTCGGGCAGGGCGGTGGAGTGGGTCGATTCCTCGACGGTGACATCGAGAAAGCTCATGCCCTTGAAACCGAGGCGTTCGGCCAGTGCGCGCGATTTCTCGACCAGTTCCTTGCGCGTTTCGATGCCGTAGATGTGGCCGTGCTGTTCGTCCGCCTGGCGCGCCTTGAAATACAGGTCGTAGAGGATGAAGCCGAGGTAGGACTTGCCGGCGCCGTGGTCGGCCAGGCTCGCGGCATCGGCGAGCAGCGGTTCGATGAATTGATAGAGGTGATAGACCTGCTTCAGCTTGCGCCGCGTGTCCTGGTTCAGCTTGCCGTCGCGGGTCAGGATGTGCAGTTCCTTGAGCAGTTCGATGGACTGACCGGGGCGGATTTCCGGGATTTCGGCGGGGATGTTCGGCTTTTTCATAGGGCGCGATTATCGCATTTGAGGACGCTTTGCCGTGGCGAAAAAATGTTTTGAAATTTCTATTACTTTTGTGTCAACCGAATCAATACCGGGTCGTTATTCGGCTCATGGTGATCCAACACCGCATCTAAACACGGAGAGACAAATGGGTAGTTTGAGCAACGAATCTTTCGAACAGTTTCTTGATTCCCTGAAAAACGCCGGTATTGCCATTTCCAACGAAGCCGAACTGCGTGAGCGGCTGGCTGAAGCACAACGTTGGCGTTTCGCCTTCCAGACCCTGGCTGCCAACGGCAAGGTCATCGGCATCAACTTCGAAGACCGTTCCGAAGGCCGCAACGAAGCCGCCATCGATCGCGCTTTCAACGAATTCCAGTTTTCCGAAAATACCAAGGCTGTGTTCTCCGCCAATCTGAAGCACTAATCCCCACAAGTTTTGGCCTTCCGCCATGGCGGGGGGCAAAAAGAAGAACGGGCGCCATACGGCGCCCGTTTTGCATTGTGGCTGGCGGTTGACCGCGTACCGCCCGCGAAAACGGCGGTACGCGCGGCCCGGCCTCAGCGCGTGATCGGCTTGTAGCGGATACGCTTCGGCTTGGCACCTTCTTCGCCGAGGCGCTTCTTCTTGTCCTCTTCGTATTCCTGGAAGTTGCCTTCGAAGAAGTTCCACTGCGAATCGCCTTCGGCGGCCAGGATGTGCGTACAGATGCGGTCGAGGAACCAGCGATCGTGCGAGATGACCATGGCGCAACCGGGGAATTCGAGCAGTGCATCTTCCAGGGCACGCAGGGTTTCCACGTCGAGGTCGTTGGACGGTTCGTCGAGCAGCAGGACGTTGCCGCCGGTCATCAGCGTCTTGGCCAGGTGCAGACGACCGCGTTCGCCGCCGGACAGGTTGCCGACCTGCTTGCCCTGGTCGGCGCCCTTGAAATTGAAGCGGCCGATGTAGGCACGCGACGGCATTTCGAACTTGCCGATCTGCAGGATGTCGCTGCCCTGGGCCAGTTCTTCGAACACCGTCTTGGAACCGTCAAGGCAGTCACGCGATTGGTCAACGTAGGCGATTTTGACCGTCGGGCCGATGTCGACCGTACCGGAGTCCGGCTGCTGCTGGCCGGTGATCATCTTGAACAGTGTCGATTTACCGGCGCCGTTCGGGCCGATGATGCCGACGATGGCGCCGGCCGGGATGGTGAAGCTGACGTTGTCCATCAGCAGCTTGTCGCCGAAGGTCTTGGTGACGCCCGCAAATTCGATGACCTTGCCGCCCAGACGCTCGCCGACCGGAATGAAGATTTCCTGTGTTTCGTTCCGCTTCTGGTATTCCTGGCTCGACATTTCCTCGAAACGGGCCAGACGCGACTTGGACTTGGCCTGGCGCGCCTTCGGATTCGAGCGCACCCATTCCAGTTCCTGCTTCATCGCCTTCATGTGGGCGTCGATCTGCTTGTTTTCGGTCTCCAGACGGGCTTCCTTCTGCTCCAGCCAACTGGAGTAATTGCCCTTGTACGGAATGCCGTGACCGCGGTCGAGTTCGAGAATCCACTCGGCGGCGTTGTCGAGGAAGTAGCGGTCGTGGGTGACGGCGACCACGGTGCCGGGGAAGCGGACGAGGAACTGTTCCAGCCATTCGACGGATTCGGCATCGAGGTGGTTGGTCGGTTCGTCGAGCAGCAGCATGTCGGGCTTGGCGAGCAGCAGCTTGCACAGCGCGACGCGGCGTTTTTCACCGCCGGACAGGTTGCCGATCACGGCTTCCCAGGGCGGCAGACGCAGCGCGTCGGCGGCCAGTTCCATCTGCGCTTCGGTGTCGGCACCGGCGGTCGAGATGATGGCTTCGAGGCGGGCCTGTTCTTCGGCCAGCTTGTCGAAATCGGCATCCGGGTCGGCGTAGGCGGCATAGACCTCGTCGAGCTTGGCCTGTGCCTGCATGACTTCGCCGAGCGCCGATTCGATTTCTTCCTTGACCGTCTTGCTCGCGTCGAGCTGCGGTTCCTGCGGCAGGTAGCCGATCGAGACGCCGGCCAGATGCTGCACTTCGCCGTCGTATTCCTTGTCCACGCCGGCCATGATCTTGAGGACGGTGGACTTGCCGGAACCGTTCAGACCGAGCAGGCCGATCTTGGCGCCGGGGAAGAAGGAGAGGGAAATATCCTTGATGATCTGCCGCTTGGGCGGGACGATCTTGCTGACGCGCAGCATCGACATTACGTATTGAGCCATGGACCTTGCCTGTCGCTGGAAATGAATAGCCGCAAAGTCTACGAGGCTTCGCGGCAAATGACCAGCATTCCCAGCAATTTGGCTTTTTCCGGGCAGTCGACCGGTGGGCGGCGCCTCAAGCGCCAATGGCGAGTTGTGATCGCTGGCGAATGCCTGCCCAGCCTGGCACGACATCGGTAAACCTGTTGAAAAATGCCCGTGGTTGCAAATGCAAGTCATTCTCAACTACAATTTGGAAAGGTTGTACCTCTTTCATTTGTCCCGCCGGGACAAGCCAACACGTGCTACACAAGCCAGCCTTCGCCAGCCAGTGTTTCTTTTCAGGGAAAACACAAAATGCTGCGAATGACTCCAATCGCACTGGCCATGGGCATGCTTGCTCTGCCGCAATGGGCCTTGGCCCAATCCGCCACCAATGAAAATGCCGAAATCGAACGGACGCTGCCGACGGTGAAGGTCTCGGCAAGTGCGGATCAGCCGTCCGACTTGCCCGCGCCCTACGCCGGTGGCCAGGTTGCCAAGGGAGCGCGCCTGGGCGCGCTGGGCAACCGGAGTGTCATGGACACCCCGTTCAATATCACCAGTTATACCGCCGAACTGATCGAGAATCAGCAGGCGCGCAGCATTGCCGATGTGATGGCCAACGAGGCGTCGGTCCGTTTTACAACCACGAGCGGGCACGCCTACGAGAATTTCCGGGTGCGCGGTTTTGACGTCAATTCCTCCGATATCGCGATCAATGGCATGTTCGGCCTGGCGCCTAGTGGTCATGTGCCGCTCGAGGCAATGGAGCGGGTCGAGGTATTGAAAGGCCCGAGTGCGCTGTTCAGCGGCATGCCGCCGGGCGGCGGGGTGGGCGGGGTGGTCAACCTGGTCCCCAAGCGGGCAGGCGACGATCCGCTGACCCGCGTCTCGGTCGGCTATCAATCGGCCGGGCAAGTCTTGACGAGCGTCGACGCCGGCCGGCGTTTCGGCGAACGCAAGGAGTTCGGCGCCCGGATCAACGGCTCCTTCAGCGATGGCGACACGGAACTCGACGGCCAGTCCAAAAAACGCCAATTCCTCTCCGGCGCCTTCGACTATCGCGGCGATGCGCTGAAGGCTTCGCTGGATGTCCATTACGGCAAGGAGTCCTTCTCCGGCGGTACGCCGGCGATGTACTGGTTCCAGAGCACTACGCCGATCCCGAAGGCGCTCGATCCGCGGACCAATTTGTTCCCCGGCGCCAGCGGTACGCTAGAGAGCAAGGCCGTCATTGCCCGCGCCGAGTACGAAATCAATCGAAATGTCTCACTGTTTGCCGGATTGGGCGCGATGAGTTTCGAGCAGACCGGCTTCATCAACGGGACCCACGCCCGCAACATTGCCACCAATGGCAACTTTACCGCCGCGACCAACGGTACCCGCTCCTACACCGACAGCGTTTCGGCCGAAGCCGGCGCGCGCTCGCGCTTCACCACCGGCAGCGTCGGACATGAACTGGTCGTGCATCTTTCCAACCTGGAGCAGGAAAGCGGTTCGGCGACCAACTCGACCAGCACGACCTCGAATATCTACAACCCGGTGACGACACTGGTCATGCCGGATTCGCCGGCCTATGCGCCGAAAACTTCGGAAACCACGCTGTCCAGCCTGGCGCTGGTGGATACCCTGGCTTTCATGGAAGACCGTGTCTTGCTGACTGCGGGCTTGCGCAATCAGAGTGTCAAGACCACCAATTTCAACGCGACGACCGGCGCGGTGACAGCGCAATACGACAAGAGCGCCGTGACGCCGGCAGTCGGTATTGTCGTCAAACCCTGGGGGCCGGGTATTTCCCTGTATGGCAACTATGTTCAGGGCCTGAGCAAGGGTGACAAGGTGACCGATACCCTGGCCACCAACAAGGATTTCGTGTTTGCGCCCTACAAGACCGAGCAGATGGAAACCGGGGTCAAGTGGAATGCGGGGAGTTTCACCAATACCGTCAGCCTGTTCGAAATCACCAAGCCCACGATGGTTGCGATTGGCAGCAGTAGCAACCCGACCTATACCGACGATGGCGAAAAGCGCGTCCGCGGCCTGGAATGGAACACTTTTGGTGCCTTGACGCGCAATCTGCGGGTACTGGGCGGGATTGCCCATTCCCGCGGTGTCCAGACCAAAACCGCTTATGGCCGGTACGACGGCAATGTCGCCATCGGTACCCCGCGCTGGCAGGGCAATCTGGGTGCCGAGTGGGATGTGCCGGGTCTTTCCGGCCTGACGCTGAGCGCTCGTGTCGTGTCCACCAGCAGCCAGTATCTCGATGCGGCCAATCAGCAGAAGGCCTCGGGCTGGAGCATCCTCGATGTCGGGGCGCGTTACCGCACGCTGCTGAGCGGTCGCCCCCTGGTGTTGCGTGTGAACGTCAACAACCTGTTCGACAAGCGCTACTGGTCGGGCAGTTTCAGTGACAGCTACGCGATGGCAACCCTGGGTGCGCCGCGCACCGTGACGGCTTCCGCTACGATGGATTTCTGAACGGCATGCGTTACCTGAGTGTAAATATCCTGGCAGGTCTGGTGCTGGCGGCGGCAACGTCGCCGGCCCGGGCCGGGAGCGAGCCGGCCGCATGGTCCGCCGTGGTCTTGCCGCAAGCACAGCAACTGGATGTCCAGGCGGCCGCTACCGGCTTCCGCTACCGGGTATTCGTTTCGGTGCCGGCTTCGCCGCCGCCGGCCGAGGGTTATCCGGTGCTTTATGTGCTGGACGGAAATGCGGCGTTTCCGGTGGCGGCCTTTCTGGCGCGCAGTGCGGAAAGCCGGCGTGCAGTGACCGGGCTGGCGCCGCCTGTCGTCGTCGGCATCGGCTATCCGGGCGCGGAGGACTTCGACGTGACAGCCCGGCGTCGCGACTACACCATCGGCCCGGACGATCGCAGCGATGCGGAAAAGGAGGGCGGAGCCGAGCATTTTCTCGACTTCATCGAGCAGGAACTCAAGCCACTGCTGGCCGCGCGCCACCCCATCGACCGCAAGCGTCAGGCCCTGTTCGGCCATTCGTTCGGCGGCCTGTTCGTGCTGCACGCCCTGTTTACCCGACCGAGTGGCTTTACGACCTACCTGGCGTCCAGCCCTTCGATCTGGTGGCAGGACAAGAGAGTGCTCGGCGAATTGCCGGGATTGATCGCGTCGGGCATTTCGCCCCGTGTCCAGATCAGCGTCGGCGCCCTTGAGGACGATCCGCCGAAGGGAAACCATCCGCCCGAGGTCCGGGCCCTGATGGCAAGTCGCGCGATGATTCCCGCCGCGCGTGAGCTTGCCGGAAAGCTGCAGAGCCTTGCCGCCTTCCGGGACAAGGTGGTCTATCACGAACTGGCCGGGGAGGATCACGGTCCGGTCTGGTTGCCGGCCATGACGCGCGGCATGCAGTATTTCCTGGAGCAGCCTTAGGGCTTGCCGGCTAAAAGGTATCCACCATGACAATGTCGCTCCTGATCGGTCTGGCCCTGCTTTTATCGGGTTGCGCCGCCATTTACCTGGGCTCGCCCAACCAGCGCTGGCTGCCTGTTCCTTGGCGCGCCCGGCTGGCCCGGTTCCTTGGCGGCCTGTTGCTGGCGCTGGGCTGGCTCGCTTTGACCAGGGACATGCAATGGCTGACCACGGCATTCGTGTTCCTGACGGCCCTGATGCTGTTCTTCTCGCTGCTGCCCTACCTCGGTGCCTTCCTCGATATGCGGCGAAAGGGGCGCCATGTCTGAGAAGAAATCCCCGGCGGTGCACCGTGACTGGCTGGCCAAAAGCGCCGCCGGCATTTTGTGCGGCGGCGTCATGGCGTTTGCCTGCAGCGGCCTGTTCGCCCAGTTGAATGCCGACCTGCCGCTGGCCATCCGTGGGCAGCTGGCAATGTGGATGGTGCCGCCAATCTGGCTGGGCGTGCTCAGCGGCGTCTATTTCTTTTCCAGCGGGCTCCGGGCCTGGCTCGGGCTGGGCGGCGCCAGCGTGTTCGTTGTCGGCACCTGGCTGGCCGTCCGCTTCTCCTGATTCGGGACCTGAACATCATGCGTACAGACTTCGTCCGTATTTACAAGTCGGTCCACACCTGGACCGGCATCCTGACCGGCATGGCGCTATTCATCGCCTTCTACGCCGGTGCCCTGACCGTCTTCAAGGAACCGCTGGCGCGCTGGGTGGCGCCGCCCAAACAGGTCGAAAGCGTGTCGCTGGCGCAGGCACAACAACTCATCCTCGGCACCCTGGCGGTCAACCCGGCTGCCGCCCGCGATTTCACCATCCACCTCGATGACGCCGAACACATCGCGGGCCGCATGGATTGGCAGGTGCGCGATCCGGCGGCTGACGAGCACGACGAGACAGGCGTGCGCCACTACGCGGCGACGCTCGATGCGGCCGGTAATGCCGTCGTTGTCGAAACGCATCCTTCGCCCCTGGGCGGCTTCATCGACACGCTGCACCGGGTGGTCGGGCTGCCGGTCGACAACGACCCGAATCGCTGGATCATGGGCCTTGTCGCGGCGCTCTATGCGCTCGCCCTCGTCTCCGGGGTGGTCGTGCTGCTGCCTTCGCTGGTCAAGGATTTCTTTGCCTTGCGGGTCGGCAAGAACCTCAAGCGCATGTGGCTCGACGCCCATAACGTGATCGGCATCGTCAGCCTGCCTTTCCACCTGGTCATGGCGCTCACTTCGGTGGCTTTTGCCTTTCATGACGAGATCTACGTCATTCAGGACAAGCTCGTGCACGAAGGCAAATGGGCGGCCGCCTTCCAGCGACCCAAACCGGCACCGGGAGCCCGCGTCACGCACGACCCCGCCACCATGCTGCCGCCCGAGGCTTTGCTGGCCAGGGCCGGGGAGTTCGCTCCCGGCTTCGTCCCTTCGATGCTGCAATACCAGCAGGTTACCGGGCCGCGCCCGACGCTGCGCGTCTGGGGCAAGGATGCCGCGGCCGTCTCGCCGCGGGCGCGCGGCGGCTTTCTCGCTCTCGATCCGTATAGCGGCAAAGTCATCAGCAGCGATTTCCTGCCCGGTCGACAGAGCACGCCCAACCTTTTTGTCAGCAGCTTTTTCGCGCTGCATATGGCGGCCTTCGGCGGCACGCTTGTCCAGTGGATGTACTTCCTGCTCGGTCTGGCTGGGGCCTGGCTGTTTTACAGCGGCAATCTGCTCTGGGTGGAAAGCCGGCGGCGCAAGGCGGTGCGGCAAAGTGACGAAGTGCCGGTGCAGCGCCAGGATGCACGCTGGCTGGCGGCAGCGACGGTCGGCGTCTGCCTCGGGTGCATGGGCGGCATTTCCTTGACGATCGTCGGCGGCAAGTGGCTGTACGGTCATGTGGACGACCTCGGCGCCTGGCATGTCGGGCTCTACTATGCGGCCTTCTTCGCCAGCATCGCCTGGGCCTTCCGGCGCGGTTGCGCGGCGGCTGCGGTGGATCTGCTGTGGGCGGCCGCCTTGTTCACCCTGGCGATACCGCTCACCACGCTATTGGCCTGGAGCTTTCCTTCCCTGGGCATGTGGGCCCATACCTCGGCGGCAAGTCTGGGGGTGGATGTGACGGCCCTGGTCGGTGCCCTGGTGTTTGCCTGGATGGCGCGCGCCACATCGGACCGTATTCGGCACGGCGTGGCCGACAGCGTCTGGTCGATCAAGTGAGCCGCATTTCAGGCAATTTTGCCTTCCGGCAGCGGTCGACCGGTGGGCGGCAGCAGCGCCGCCCGCTTGGAGATTAACCGACGATGGCGCTCAGGGTCGGCACGCTTTCCGCTCTTGCCCAGCTCTGGGAAGGCTTTTCGGCCGACAGGGCATTGATGTCGCCGCACAGTTCGCCGCCTTCATCGATGACCAGCTTGCCATAGCGGATCTTGCCACTGACCTTGCCGGTGGCGTGGATGATCAGTTGCGAGCGGGCGGTCAGTTCGCCGTCGAAACTGCCGTGGATTTCCGCGATGTCTATGCTGACCTTGCCCGAGAACGAGCCCTGGTCGGCGATGCGGATCACCCGGCTGTCCATCGTCGCCTCGACGCGGCCTTCGACGACCAGCGTGTCGCAATCGAGAATTTCGGCGCCTTTCAGTTTGACGTCGGGGCCGACGATGAGCCGGGCGCCGAGCACGTTTTCGGAAATTGGCGCGTCCTTTTCCACTGCCGGCGGGGCCGCCGGTGTTTCGGGGGCGACTTGCTGCGCGGCGCGGGTGGTCAGGTCGACCGGCGGGGCGCCGTTGCTGCCGGGGATGGTTCTGACATCCTTGCGGACGACGGGATCGTTGCGCGTGGTGATGACGGGTTTGCTGAACATGAAGACTCCTCGTTGGGTGGGGCGAAAGGGGATAGCTTCGGAAAGCAAACGCGATAAGCGTGCCATCAATGAAATAACTAGCTAAAACAATGGTTTGGGTTTTTGCCTTTTCTGGCGAGTCGACCGTATGGACGGTATCTGTCGGCAAACGGCGACAGCTTTTTTTGCTGCGGATCAGCAAGCCTTAAGCCGCTTGGCTTAAGCTTGTCGTGTATTGGCGACGTGACTTGCAAGGTGATGATTATTCGATTGTTTTTGTTTTTCTCAGCGGCGTTGGCAGCTGCCTGCCCGGTTCCCGGTACGGCGGCCAGGCGGTCTACACTGGAATTTTCGCGAAAAGCCTGCGCATGATCCGGATTTCCTTTCGCCAGGGCATGTTGCTCGGCTTTACCGTCATAGTCCTGCTGCTCGCCGGTGCGGCGCTGCAAAGCTGGCTGGTGCTCGAGCGCCTGGTCGAGCAAAGCCGGCAGACCAGCGAACAGGCGATTGCCCTGACCGCGGAGATACAGGAGCTCGGCGAGCGCACCATCGATCTTGAACGCAGTGCCCGGCAATACCTGTTGCTCGACGACCCGGTCTTTCGCCAGCGTTTCGATGAGCATCTGGCGCAGTCGCTGGCACTGGTCGATCGTCTCGATGCGCAGGCCGGCGATTCGCTTGCCTCCTTGCTCGGCGGCTGGCGCATGGTGGCCGGCGCCTTGCGCAGCGGACTTGAACAGAAAGTCGGCAAGGCCGAACTGGTGCCTTTGCTGACCCGCCTGGTCGAGCTGAACGGGTTGATCAAGGAGGCCGGACAACGCTGGATCGAAAGCCGCAACAAGCAGGTGCTCAAGGATCTGGACGCCAACCGGCGGCATCTCGGCCTGCAGATTGCGCTGGCGCTGGGCGGTGCCTTGCTCGCGGCCACCGCGATGGGCTGGTGGCTGGTCCGTCCGGGGCGGCAACTGGAGCAGGCCATCGGCCGGCTCGGCGCGAGCCGGTTTGACGAGTCGGTCCTGGTTGGCGGTCCGGTCGACCTGCGGCGCCTGGGCAAACGTCTGGACTGGTTGCGTCTGCGTCTGGCCGAACTCGAATCCGACCGCGAGCGCGCTTTGCGGCATGTGTCACATGAACTGAAAACGCCGCTCACGGCGCTCAAGGAAGGCATCGCGCTGCTGCGCGAGGAAGTGCCGGGGCCGCTCGCCGGTAACCAGCGCGAAGTGGTCGATATCCTGCAGCACAACGTCGGCGGCCTGCAGCAGCAGATCGAAAGCCTGCTCAGCCTCAATGCCGCAGCCTTTGAAGCGCGCCGGCTGAATGTCGGCAAGGTCAATCTCGGCAAGCTGCTGAGTAGCGTCGTGCAGCGCCGCGAACTGCACGTCCAGTCGCGGCAATTGAAAGTGCTGGTCGAGACGCCGGATGACAACCATGCGCTGCTCGATGCCGAGAAAATGGCGGTCGTGCTCGACAATCTGCTGTCCAATGCCATCGATTTCAGCCCGGAAGGCGGCGAGATCCGCTTGCTAGCCAGGCATGCCGAGCACGCCTGGTATTTCGAGTGCATCGACCAGGGGCCGGGAGTTGCGGCCGAGGATGCGCAGCGGATTTTCGATCCTTTCGTCCAGGGCCAGCGTCAGGCGCCATCCCTTCGCCGCGGTAGCGGGGTCGGGCTTTCCATCGTGCGCGAGCTGGTGCGTGCGATGGGTGGCTCGGTCAGTCTGTTGCCGGCCGCGCAGGGTGCTCATTTTTGTGTGGAACTCCCCGATGATCAGTAATTCCCCAGGCTGGCGCCATGCTGCCGGCAAATCAGCTCTGCCTATCCTGCTTGTGCTCAGCCTGCTGCTCGGGGCCTGCGCCAATACGGCTGGGCCGCGACCGCCGGCTTACGACGGGCCGGGGCCTTTGCCGCCGCTTGCCTACTACCAGTTGCTCGGCAAAATGAGTCCGGCTGAACTCGGCCGTGAGCGCTCGGTGCTGGCAGCCTTGCCGGCAACGCCTAACACGCAGTTGCGGCAGGCGATGCTGGCGGGCCATCCGCGCGCGGCGCAGGATCTGACCAAGGCAATCGCGCTGCTCGACGGCATCCTGAAATCGAGCGATCCGGCCGCGCTCAGTCTGCAGCCGCTAGCTCGCCTGCTGGCCGACAATTATCTGGAACGCCAGAAACTTGATGTGCAGCTGGAGCGTCAGGGCCAGCAGTTGAAGGAGAGCCAGCGCAAGAGCGCCGAGCTGCAGGAAAAGATCGACGGTCTGGCCGACATCGAGCGCACCCTGCCGCAACGCACGCACAGCCTGCGGCCGGCCCCGGCGGGGCGGAGCAAATGACGGCCGGCGCGCACGTCCTGGTCGTCGATGACGATGAAGATATCTTGCGCCTGCTCAGCATGCGCCTGCTGGCGCGCGGTTTTCGCATCACCGCGGCAGGCTCGGCCGAGGAGGCGCTGGCGCATATTGCCGTTGATCCGCCGCGTGTCGTGGTCAGCGACGTGCGTCTGCCGGGGCGCGATGGTCTGGCCCTGTTCGAGGAAATCCGCACGACGCGGCCGACTCTGCCGGTCATTCTGCTCACCGCGCACGGCAGCATTCCCGATGCGGTCGACGCCACTTCAAGGGGCGTTTTCGGCTATCTGACCAAGCCCTTCGACAGCCAGATCCTGCTCGAGAAAATCGATCAGGCGCTGCAGCTTTCCGCGCCGGAACTGCCGGTGTCGGCCTCCGGAACGGCAGCGGGCAGCGCGCAGGCTGATGAATGGCTGGCCGGCATCGTCTTTCGCAGCACGCAGATGGCCGAATTGCTCGCCGAGGCGCGCATGGTGGCAGCGTCTGACGCGAGCGTGCTGATCCGTGGCGAGAGCGGCACCGGCAAGGAAGTGCTGGCGCGCGCCATTCATCGCGCCAGTCCGCGCGCCAAGGGGCCGTTTGTTGCCATCAATTGCGGCGCCATTCCCGAGCAGCTGCTCGAGTCCGAGCTTTTCGGGCATCTCAAGGGGGCGTTCACCGGCGCCGGCAACAACCGGGTTGGCCTGATCCAGGCGGCGAATGGCGGCACCTTGTTTCTCGATGAAATCGGCGACATGCCGCTCAGCCTGCAGGTCAAGCTGCTGCGCGTACTGCAGGAGCGCGTCGTGCGGCCGGTGGGGGCGACGCGCGCCGAGCCGGTCGATGTGCGTCTGGTTTCGGCGACGCACCGCGATCTCGATGCCGCGATGGCGCAGGGCCAGTTTCGCGAAGACCTCTATTACCGCCTCGATGTTGTCTCGCTGACGCTGCCGCGGCTGGAAGAGCGGCGCGAGGACATTCCGCTGCTCGCTGCCCACTTCGTGCAATTGCTGGCCGCCAAGTACGGCAAGCCGATCACCGGCTTCGCCCCGGATGCGCTGGAGGCGCTGGCCACGGCTGCCTGGCCGGGCAATGTCCGGCAGCTCTACAACGTGGTCGAGCAGAGTTGCGCCCTGAATTCGACGCCCTTGATCCCCTTGTCCCTGGTTCAGCGCGCGCTGCGCCTGCCGACCATGGAGGCGCTGAGCTATGCCGAGGCGAAACAGCGCTTCGAGCGCAATTACCTGGTGCAACTGCTCAAGCTGACCGATGGCAATGTCGCCGACGCGGCACGCATTGCCGACCGCAACCGCACCGAGTTTTATCGTCTGCTGCAAAAGTACGATTTGACGCCGGCGATGTTCCGCAGCGAGAGCGAGGCGCTTGGCGAGCGCTGAGCACCGCTTGCCTGGCCGCGCCAAGCCTGGCCGGCTGTCGCCGTCAGGCGACCGAAAATTCCCGTAATGTGGCTGTCTGTTTCTTATCTATCTGATTAATTTAAGTTAAATTTTCTGGCACGGTCCTCGCAATGGACCTTCGGTATTGAATTACAGAAGGAGCAGGACATGATCAAACGTCATTTCGCAGTTGCCGGCTTTATTGCCGCCGTGGCGCTCGGTGGTCTGGGGCTGACCGCCTTTGCCACCGACGATCCGCAAGTCATCGCCAGCGTCAGCATGGCCGGCGAAACGCTCGACGCGGTGCTGAACGAAAAGGTCGAAACCCTGCTGCGCACGGACATCGGGCTGGCTGGTTCGCAATTGCGGGTGCAGGGCAGGGCGGGTGTCGTTACCGTTGGCGGCACGGTGCCCGATGAACACTCTCTGCGCCGGGCGCTCGACCTGGCGAGCAGCGTGCGCGGCGTCAGGGAGGTGCGCAATGCGATGGAGATCGACTCCCCAAAATGATCGGGGCGGTATGGCGGGGTTTGCTCAGTCTGTTTGCAGCGTTACCAGCAATGCACCCTCATCGACCGTATCGCCCTCTGTAACGTGTATGGCAACCACCTTGCCGGCGTAGGGGGTCGGAATATCGAGCGCCACCTTGCCGGTTTCCAGGACCAGAATGGTGTCGTCAAAATTGACCACGTCGCCGATCTTGACCAGGATTTCGAGTATGAAGACATTGCCGCTGGCACAGGAGCCACAACTCTCCCAACACTCGGGATACTTCGGCATACGGACGAATTTGGCGCGCATTGAAAAACTTTCCTGGAAACCCTTGCATTCTACGTCTTCATCCGTATAATGCGCGGCTCTTGCAGTGCGCCCGTAGCTCAGCTGGATAGAGTACTTGGCTACGAACCAAGGGGTCGGGCGTTCGAATCGCTCCGGGCGCACCAGCAAAGACAAGCAGTACCAGCAGTAAAACTGATCATCGATCAGCAAATAGTTTTGACAGTGCGCCCGTAGCTCAGCTGGATAGAGTACTTGGCTACGAACCAAGGGGTCGGGCGTTCGAATCGCTCCGGGCGCACCAAAAAACTAATCAATCAAGCCAATCTCCGGATTGGCTTTTTTGTTTTCTGCGGGGTGAAAACGGGGTGCTCAGCTTCCCAATCTGCTCCCGGCGGATCATCTCCAGGCTTCGATTCGTCCGGCTACGTTCATCGGTAATCCTCTTCAGGGCTTCCAGCCGACCAACCGGAGAAATTGCCGGAAATGGCATAGGTATTGATCGATGAGGCTTGAGTCCCTCTTGCTTGCCGATCCCATCCTCCCCAAGTATGCCCAGCATGATAGCGATATCAGGTTTTTGCTCATCGTCATAGAGCTAAACATAGATGCCTACGTTAAGATGAACTTGGGCATGCTGTCTCGATACCTTGATTCTGCTGCAGTCAGATTTCAACTCCTAAAAAAGCTGGGCATAGATAGGCGTCCATTTTTTGAGAAATGAAGGGCTGGTTTTTTGGAAATAATTTTTCCGTTGATCATTGTCGGTCAGCTTTGTGCTAAATCTCGACTGAGATGGCTGAGTCGGTTCAATGACAGATTCCAAGTGAAAAAGCTATTTAAACTGCCAGCGAAATCATGGGTGGCGCGGTCGTGCTGGCACCAATCCTATTGGTTTTATTTTGTTGGTGGCTGAAGCGTTAAATTCTCAATATATGAATCTATTGTTTCCTTACGATCCGGCTTGCCGGAGAAGCTCTCCTGCTCGTTGTGCTGCTTCTACTACAGGGGCCGCGAGAGCTTCGCAGAGCACTGCAACCACACATGGATCTAGTACCTCAGCTTTTCCTCGTCGCGTTAGCCAAGCATAGGCGCCGTCAGAATTTCCCAATAATTTCCGAAATTCTGTCGCCTTATTTTCCCCTGTGGCACCAAAATAGTCGGAGCGTTTATAATTCCAAGTGTTCCTAATGCGGCTTGGGGAGTAATCGGGATTTCCTAGAAGCTCGATATATTGCTGGGCATCTGGCCAGCACTTCTTTGAAAATAACTCTCGAAATGTTTGATGAACGCTATCCCATGCCATTGGGTGAGGCCTAGTGCCAACAGAGCGAAAAATTAACTTGCCTGCGAACTCTGTTCCCACAAAGTTTGAATGTCCTGCGGCAAAGAAAGCTGCGTGAGCAGGTCCTGTAGCTTTCCTCTTCAAAATATCCAAATCCTCTCCCTCAAGACTGAAGGATATGCGGTTAAATAGTTTGCTGATTTCTATGCATGAAAAGAAAGCACAATAATAGGCAGAAATGAGCAACCAAGCAGAATTCGAGCCTGAGTTCTTGATGTGCCGCAATGATTCGTATTGCGTGCGCACTCTGTTTGCTCCTAGTAAGAATTCGGAAACTCTCGCTTCAGAAAGTGCAGGGCCATTGGCAATAACTTGCCCGTTGTCTACCTCAAAGGCTTCGAATCGATCTGCCTGGTTGATTTCGATTGATATTCGCGAGTCGAATAAAATTAAATATTTTAGTGAGCCTTTGAATGTTAATTTGTCGGATAGAGTCGGCTTGCTTTGGTTGATATAATTAGCTAGTTGCGACGTGCATTTGTCCGATATTATTTGGGAGCAGCGATTCACGGTGAATTTATTAGAAAAGATCGTTGGATATTTTTGATTTTTTGTCTATATCTAATTTGTCGATTAGATCTTTTTCAAGATTGGTAATTGCTTCGTCGTTTGTGCCGGTGTGATAGTCAAAATTGATGCGAAGAAGTGCCTCAAAGACATAATTGAATGTTTCCGCTTTGAAGTTGTGGCGGAATAGCAAAGCGCTGTCACATGCTTTATCAAAAGTTTTAAAAATTGCTTGGAAAAAAGCAGATTGGGTAAGTTTTTGTGGGATGCCAAGTTCTAAAAGGTTGTTATAAACACCAGACAAATAGTTTTTTATAAGAGCTTTTTTCTGGTCGTACTCAAGGTCCTTTAGGCGGTCGCTAGCAAGAATTTTGTTAATGGAAATTTCAAAGGGAACATGTGATAAATAACCTGGCCCTCTTTGCTCGGCAGTGAGTTTTCCGCAGAGTGCCGAATCAGATTCGGCATTCAGATCCCTGAAGAGTCGTAGACGGATATCCTCGATCGAGTCTTGGCTGACAAGGAATTTTGTGAGTTCAATTCGCAGAGTCTTGGGAACCCCCTTCGCAGTAGAATTTACGTCAATAAAGTACTGCACCTCATCTGTTAAGCTCAGGTCAGTTAAGATACAGACCGGAAGTATTACGTTTGGGCCACCAAGAGTATCTGCAGCGATCTTAGAGCCGTAAAGGCGGTGCTGGCCATCAATAACAAGCAGAGACCCCGGTGTGTCATTGATCTCTAGTTCTTGATTGGCGACGTCAAATTTTGGCTCATAACCCGACTGCGCACTAAGGATAATGGCGCCAGGAATAACTCTATCTTCCAGATACTTGGCAATTCGCTTGGCGCGGGGGGTATCGAGTTGTCGTTGAAAGCCCTCATCAGGGTTTGTGGCAACACGTTCCACTCTACACAACGGGAAGAGTGCCTGTGTGTCCAATGCAGTAAGGAAAAATCCAGTATTGGCACGGCTAAGGTCGAATGCACGGAGTTTCATCGAAGTCCCTATTTGTTATGCTCAGTAAACGGAGTGGCGAGAGAGCCTTGAAAGGCGGTTATCGTACCTGAGTTCTTGATTAAATGATGCTTGAGTCATCTACTAAGTCGCTTCCGTGTATCAGTTGTCAACTAATCTGGGTATCCAAAGTCGATGCCATGTTATGAACATCAATGTGGTTGCTATGGATTTTGCTCTTGCATTTTGTGGCGGGTTGAATTTCTGCTTTTGGTCGAACAGAGTTATTTTTTCGTGGGGGCTTTTTGGGGACTCAGGGGATACTGGCTAATACAGTGCCAAATGGGGAATGGGGCGGCCCAGTGACTTCAATGAAAACAAAAAGTTATTGACGATAGATCAACTACGACCCAAGGGGTCGGGCGTTCGAATCGCTCCGGGCGCACCAAAAAACTAATCAATCAAGCCAATCTCCGGATTGGCTTTTTTGTTTTCTGCGGGGAGAAAACGGGGGCGCAGCTTCCCAATCTGCTTCCTGCTGCTCCTCTCTTGAAGCAAGGAGAGGTCCGTCCGCCTTGCCCGGATATTGCCGAGATGGATTTCTAGGCAGCTTGTCTCGCATCGGCTTTGCATGAGTGGCGGGATGCTTTGCTCGGCGAGCTGCTTTGGGTCTGACGCCTCTGTTTTTCGTGTTGTTCAGCTTGGCATGGCGTCATGCATTCATGTTTTGGTGCAGTGCACAAAAGTTGTTGACAGGTGATTCTCTGTGGCTACAATGGAGTCATGTTGCGGCGCAGCAAAATAAGCTGACCCGCCAGACGCATCCCAACCCTACGGAGATTCAACCATGTTCACCAAGCCCCAAGATTTCGCCAAGTCCGGTTTCAACTTTGCCCTGTTCTTCGCCAACACCGCTTTTGATGGCATTGAGCGTCTGGCCCTGTTGAACCTGGCCGCTGCCCGTTCCATGTTCGAAGTTTCCCTGTCCAACATCGAAAGCCTGCTCGGCGCCAAGGACGTTCAATCCTTCGTCAGCCTGCACAAGGAACTCTCCACCCCGTCCATTGAGAAGGGCCTCGAGTATTCGCGTAACGTGATCTCGATCGCTTCCGAAACCAAGGACAAGATCGCCAAGGAAGTGGAAGTTCACGTTGCCGACACCAGCGCCAAGGTTACCGGTCTGGTCGAAAAGGCCCTGGCTGCTGCCCCGGCTGGTTCCGAAGTTGCCGTTGCTGCTGTCAAGACCGCCATCAAGTCGGCCAACGAAGCTTACGAAGGCCTGAACAAGGTTGCCAAGCAAGCCGCTGAAGTTGCCGAAGCCAGCGTTGCTGCTGCCACTTCCGCCACCATCAAGGCTGCTGCTGTTGCCGCCCCGAAGGCTGCCGGCAAGAAGGCTGCCTAAGCCAGCATGAATCGTTGAAGCCGGAGCCTGTCTGCGGTTTCTGACAAAAAGCCCTTGTTGATCAAGGGCTTTTTTACTTTTTGATTGGAGTTTTCGCGATGCCGCATACCCATGCCGCCAGCAAGGCCGAGGCCATCCACGAGGCGCTCGAGCATTTTGTCGAAGAACAGCACCACCAGCCCGATGCGCATGAAAAGGCGCGTCTCGTCTCCGATACCATCAAGGAATGGGAGCACGAGCAGGTCGAGGAAATGCACGCCGCCAAGGCTGCCTGATCCGCTCTGTAGCGGTCGACCAGCAAAAACGGGGCAAAATGCCCCGTTTTTTGTTGTTTGAAGCATTCTTGGCGCGTTTCTTCGCTGTCGGGGCTCGGCAATTTCAATAAGCGATAAATCGAGCGTAAACACCGAGTCACTGCGCTACAAGGGAAATCGCCAATACCCTTCAGGCCGGGCAGCAGTGCAATAATCCCGCCCTATGGAAATCCTCATCGAAATTATCCTCAAGGCTGGCCGTTCGGCCGTCGAGCTGTCGCTCTTCGTGTTGCTGCCGGTCATGGTTGTCATGCTCTCGCTGATGCGTCTGCTCGAAGCACGCGGTGTGCTGGACTGGGTGGTTGCCCGCCTGGCGCCCTTGCTGAAGCCGTTCGGGCTGACCGGGCTGGGCGTTTTTGCGGCATTGCAGATCAATTTCGTCAGTTTCGCGGCGCCGATGGCGACCCTGACCATGATGGAGCAGCGCGGCGCGTCGGATCGCCATATCGCGGCGACGCTGGCCATGGTGTTTGCAATGTCGCAGGCCAATGCGGCCTTGCCGATGATGACCATGGGCCTCGACCTGATGCTGACTCTGAGCTATTCGCTGATCGGCGGGCTGGCTGCCGCGGCGGCGACCTATTACCTGTTCGGGCGCTCGTTGTCGGGTGTCGAGGGCCGGCTTGACGAGCATCTGACGCATCCGGTGGCGGAGAGCGCCAAGGGCATTCTCGACGTGATCAACCGGGCCGGCGCCGAAGCCTTCAAGCTGGCGGTCGGGGCGATCCCGATGCTGGTGCTGTCGCTGGTCGTCGTCACCGCACTGCGTGTTTCCGGTGCCATCGACGGCCTGACCCACCTGCTGGCGCCGCTGCTGACGGCCTTGTCGATCGACAGCGCGCTGATCCTGCCGACGCTGACCAAGTACATCGCCGGCGGCACGGCGATGATGGGTGTCATGGACGACATGCGCAAGGCGGGCCAGATCAGCGTCGAACTGCTCAATGCCAGCGCCGGCTTCCTGATTTCGCCCTTCGATCTGCCCGGCGTGGCGGTGCTGATCTCGGCCGGGCCGCGCATTGCCGCGGTCTGGAAGCCTGCCGCGCTCGGCGCTTGCGTCGGCATTGCGGTACGCACGGCGGGGCATATACTGGCGACCTGAGAACAGGGATGGTCAGATGAAAATACGAAAAATTGCCGGGTTGACCGCTGCGGCCTGCGCTGCGCTGTGTTTTGCCATGTCGGCGACGGCTGCAACCAATATTCTCGGCTTCGACGACATGTCCTGCGCCACTTGGATCAAGTCCAAGGACGATCCGGATCAGCGCAATGCCTACATTTCCTGGCTGCGCGGCTTTTTGAGCGGCCACAATTACGCCTTGCCCAACCAGCAGGTGTCCACCATTTCCAGCGGCACGATCGAGGCCAAGATCAGCCAGTATTGCAAGGAAAACCGGGACAGCAATATCAGCGACGGGGTGATGCGCCTCAGCGACCAGTTTTCCGGGCGCAACCAGCCAATCCGGAAATAGCTTGGCAGCAACGCTCAGCGACTTGCATGTCGGGATCGACCGCCGCGTCGCCAGCATCCGCGAGAACCGGCCCGACTGGCTGTGCGGCAAGGGCTGCGACGGCTGCTGCCAGCGCCTCGCCGAAATCCCGCAACTACATGCCGCCGAATGGGATTTGCTGCGCCAGGGCCTGGCCGGGCTGACGCCGCAGCATCTGCAGCAGATCGACGCCGACATGGCGGCCCTCGCCAGCCAGACGACGCGACCGCTGACCTGTCCATTGCTCGATCGCGAAAGCGGCGCCTGTCCGGTCTATGCCCAGCGCCCGGTCGCCTGTCGCACCTACGGCTTCTACGTGCAGCGCGACAAGGGCGTCTATTGCAGCGAAATCGAAGCGCAGGTCGACGCCGGCGCCTTGTCCGATGTCGTCTGGGGCAATCATGATGCGGTGGATCAGAGTCTGGCCGGCCTCGGTGAGCGGCGCCCGCTGACCGGGTGGTACGCCGAATGGCGCGCGGAGCGCTAGTCTTTCAGGCGCGGTAGAAAACGGCGAGCCAGACGGTGCTGCGCTCGGCCGGCGTCCAGTCAACGCGATGTCGGCGGTGCGGTGCGATATTGACGTAATCGCCGGCCTGCAGATGGCGGGCTTCGGCTTCGTCGGCAAAACGCAATCTGGCTTCACCTTCGAGCACGACCACCCATTCGCCCTCGGCCTGGTCGTACCAGAAATCCGGCGGGCTGCACTGGCCGGTGGAAACAATGCGCTCGATGCGCAGATCGGGGAGGGCAAGCAGTTCGGCGAATTGCTCGGCCGCCGCAGTGACGGCCGGCAATCCGGCGAACAGGTTGGGGTTTGGCGTCACACGCCTTGCTTGAGACTGGCCTCGATGAAGCCGTCGAGGTCGCCGTCGAGCACGCCCTGGGTGTTACCGACTTCGTAGTTGGTGCGCAGATCCTTGATGCGGCTCTGGTCGAGCACGTAGGAGCGGATCTGGTGGCCCCAGCCGATGTCGGACTTGGCGTCTTCCAGCTTCTGCTGTTCGGCCTGCTGCTTGCGCAGTTCGAACTCGTAGATGCGGGCGCGCAGCATCTGCCAGGCTTCGTCGCGGTTGCGGTGCTGCGAACGGTCGTTCTGGCACTGCACGACGATGCCGGTCGGGACGTGGGTCAGACGCACGGCGGAGTCGGTCTTGTTGATGTGCTGACCGCCGGCGCCGGAAGCGCGGTAGGTATCGGTACGCACGTCGGCCGGGTTGATGTTGATCTCGATCGAGTCATCGACTTCCGGGAAGACGAACACGGACGTGAAGCTGGTGTGACGACGCGCATTCGAGTCGAACGGCGACTTGCGGACCAGGCGGTGGATGCCGGTTTCGGTGCGCAGCGTGCCGTAGGCGTAGTCGCCGGTGAACTTGACGGTGGCGCTCTTCAGGCCGGCAACGTCGCCTTCCGACTCTTCCATGACTTCAACGGTGAACCCCTTCTTTTCGCCGTATTTCAGGTACATGCGCAACAGCATCGAGGCCCAGTCCTGGGCTTCGGTACCGCCGGCGCCGGCCTGGATTTCCAGGAAGCAGGGCATCGGGTCGGACGGGTTGTTGAACATGCGGCGGAATTCGAGGGCGGCAACCTTCTTCTCGAGCTCGGCATTGTCGGCTTCGACGGAGAGCAGGGTGTCTTCGTCGCCGTCTTCCTTGCCCATCTCGAACAGTTCGCGCCCGTCGTTGATGCCGGCGTCGACTTCTTCGAGCACCAGCACGATGTTTTCCAGCGATTTCTTTTCGCGGCCCAGTTCCTGGGCACGTTTGGCGTCATCCCAAATCTTGGGATCTTCCATCTCCTGGGTCAGGAGGGTCAGGCGTTCGCGTTTCTGATCGTAGTCAAAGATACCTCCGAAGCTCGGCGGCGCGCTGCGCCAGATCCTCGAGCTTGTTGGAGATGCTGTTGATGTGTTCGGCTTCCATGTGACCAGTTCCAGTGCATTGCAAAGGCGTGATTATAGCCGGCGGGCGGCGTCTTTCCGACCGGATTGTGCGTCTGATGCGCCCGGTCGCGCGTGCCCGCGCCATCCTCGGGGCGATGAATGGCTGGGCGGAGCCATCCGATATGGCCGTTTTGGTGCCGGTTCGAGGGGCTGTCCAGCTTGGCATGCAGCCGTGCCTTCGTGGTCGTCAGCGGCGCGGTCGACGTCTCTTTTGACGCGGATTTCGGAATGAGGCAAAACTTTATGGCCGGTCCGCATGTCGGAGGAATGCAGAACGTATCTTCCCCTTTTTGGGCGGGCAGGATTTTGTCATGCACCAGACTGGACTGGCTTGCGCCATCTTGGTGCGTATCGGAAGGGAAAGCCGCTGTTTTTTGCGGTTGACCGATAAAAAGCAGTAAAAATGCCAAATTTGTTGCAGGCAGGGTTTTTGCTCCAAGAGCGTGCTTGCTGATCAAACTTGTTTCTTACGTGAAAGATATCGTGCCTTCTTCTGGTTTTCTTCCTGTCCTGCGCAAACGGCGTGACTCCGTCTGGAATGACATCGACAGTGATCGCGTCCTGCAGGTGCTGGTGCACAACCTCGAAGGCATGGTCTTCCGCTGCGCCATCGACGATCACTGGACCCTGCACTTCGTCAGTGATGGCAGCCGCGAACTGACCGGTTACTGCCCGGACGAGCTGGAAGACAACAAGGTCGTCTCGCTCGAGATGATCACCCATCCGGATGACCGGGCGCGTGCCCGCCAGGTGATCGCTGCGGCGATGGCCGGGAGCGGTCGCTATCGCCTGCAGTACCGCCTGCTGCACCGCGACGGCCGGGAAATCTGGGTGCTCGAACGCGGTTCCGTCGTGTTCGACGAGCAGGGGCTGCGCGTGGTCGAAGGTTTCATCGAGGACATCACCGAGCAATTGCTCAGCCAGCGCCAGCTCGCCGATGCCGAACTGCGCTACCGCAGCATTTTCGAAGACTCGGTGATCGGCATGTTCCAGACCTCGATCGACGGCCATTACCTGGCCGCCAATCTGGCGCTGGCCCGTCTTTATGGCTATGAAACGCCCGCCACCCTGATCGCCGGGCTGTCCGACATTGCTACCCGGCTCTACGTCGCACCCGGCCGGCGCGAGGAATTCAAGCAGCGCATCCGCGATACCGGGCGCGTCACCGATTTCGAATCCGAAGTCTATTGCCGCGACGGCAGCCGCATCTGGATTTCCGAGAACGCCCACGTCGTGTATAGCCCGGAAGGCGAGGCGCTTTATTACGAAGGCACGGTCGAGGACGTCACGGCGCAGCACAACTATCGGCAGCAACTTGAATACCAGGCAACGCACGATCCGCTGACCGGCCTGCCTAACCGCAACCTGCTGCAGGACCGCCTGCAGCAGTTGCTGCGTCTGGCGCAGCGCAAGGGCACGCACGGCACGCTGGCCTTCGTCGATCTCGACAACTTCAAGTTTGTGAACGACAGCCTTGGCCACGGCGCTGGCGACGTATTGCTGGTCGAAGCCGCCAAGCGCCTCAAGGCCTGCCTGCGCGAGTCGGATACCGTGGCGCGTTACGGCGGTGACGAGTTCGTGCTCATCCTTGGCGATTACGGCGGCCTCAGCGACACCCTGCAGATCCTGCACCGCATTCAGGAGGCCGTCGCCGAGCCGATCATGCTCGACGGCCACGAAGTGCGCGTCAATTGCAGCATCGGCGTCAGCGTTTATCCGGACGATGGCGAAGATCTCGAAGCGCTGCTGCGCCATGCCGACGCGGCGATGCACCATGCCAAGCAGCTGGGCAAGGGGCAGTTCCAGTTCTATACCGAATCGCTCAATGCCGCGGCGCGCGACCGCCTGGCGCTCGACTCGGCCTTGCGCCGTGCCGTCGAGCAGGAAGAGCTGTACGTCGTCTATCAGCCCAAGGTCGATGCGCGCGGCCGCGCCTGCGGCTTCGAGGCGCTGGTGCGCTGGGACAGCGATGAATTCGGCAGTGTTTCGCCGGTCAAGTTCATCCCGCTTGCCGAAGAAACCGGCCTGATCTCGCAACTGACCTGGTTCGTCATGCGCCAGGCCTGTCACGAGGCGGCCGGATGGCGGGCGGCGGGATATCGTGATCTGCACGTCGCGGTCAATATTTCGCCCAGCCTGTTCCGCGAACGCGATCTGGCGGCGCTGGTCCGTTCGGTGCTCGATGAAGCCGGCCTGCCGCCGGCCAATCTCGAACTGGAAATCACCGAAGGCATGCTGATGGGCGATGTGCAGCGGGCGCTCGCCGTGCTGCACGAACTGAAGGCGATGGGCGTCACCATCGCGATCGACGATTTTGGTACCGGCTACTCCTCGCTCGCCTACCTGAAGCGCTTCCCGATCGACACGCTCAAGGTTGATCGTTCCTTCGTCATGGAATGCGACACCGGCGCCGAAGCGACGGCAATCACGCGCGCCATCGTCTCGCTGGCGCACAGCCTGAATCTGCGCGTCGTTGCCGAAGGGGTCGAGAAGGCGTCACAACTGGCCGTGCTCAATGCGCTGGGCTGCGAAGAATTCCAGGGCTACCTGTTTGCGCGGCCGCTATCGGCCGGTGCGGCCGCCGAGTTTTTGCTGACGGCCCGCTAGCACGGCTCAGCGATCGAGCAGCCGGGAAACGGCCGCGGCAAAGTCGTCGACCGTAGCGACCGGCCGGATTTCCGGATGCGCCTCGTCGCCCGGCCGGAATTTGCCGGTGCGCACCAGCATGCCGGTAATGCCGGCGGCCTGCGCGCCGCCGATGTCGTCGCTGAGGTCATCGCCGATCAGCACGGCGTTTTCCGGGGCCACGCCGAGCTCTTCGAGCGCCGATAAAAAGAAGGGCGCGGCCGGCTTGCCGACCACTTCCGCCTTGACGCCGCTGCTGTATTCCAGACCGGCGACGTAGGCGCCCATGTCCAGCGTCAGGCCGTCCTTTTCCCTGAAATAACGGTTGCGCGCCATGACGATCAGCGGTCGACCCTGCATCAGCAGGCGAAATGCCGTGTTCAGCGCGGCGTAGGTGAAATGCTCGCCGGCATCGCCGAGCACGACGGCATCGGGTTCGGCGTGGCTGTGGCCGATTTCGTCGGCAATATCGGGATGCACCAGGTAATGCGGGCGCAGGCCGCGCTGTTCGACGAGGTGGCGGGTCGCGTGCACGGCGGTCTGCACTTCCTCCGGTGCGATGGCGAAACCCATTTGTTGCAGGTTGCTGACGATGCGCCGGCGCGGTGAGCGCGTCGTGTTGGTCAGAAAGCGCAGCGGCAAGCCGCCCGCACGCAGCAGTTGCAGCGCCTCGACTGCGCCGGGAATGGCCTGGTCGTCGATATGCAGGACACCGGCCAGATCGATCAGGACGGCTTGCGGGCGGCGCGGCAGTGGCATGGTGATTTCTCCCGGCGGGATTTTCTTGATGGAACACATGCCGTTATTTTAGTTCCCGGCGTCATCGAAGCGGGCGGACACGCCTGCGTTTTCGGGCGTAGAATGCAAGTGCTGCATTGCAGCATCCGGCGTTTCCGGGCTTGCCCGGGGCGTTTTCCGGCTGCCAGCTTTCGAGTGGGCGTAGTCGAACCACCAGGATCAGATCATGAAACACATGCTCACCATCGACGGTAACGAAGCCGTCGCTCACGTGGCCTTCCGCATTTCCGAAGTGATCGCCATTTACCCGATCACCCCTTCGTCCGGCATGGGCGAACTGTCCGACGAATGGGCGGCACAGGGCAAGGCCAATATCTGGGGCAGCGTTCCGAAAGTCGTCGAACTGCAATCCGAAGGCGGCGCCGCCGGTACCGTGCATGGCGCGCTGCAGGCCGGCGCGCTGGCGACGACCTTCACGGCCTCGCAGGGCCTGCTGCTGATGATCCCGAACATGTACAAGATCGCCGGCGAACTGACGCCGACCGTCTTCCACGTTGCCGCCCGCGCCCTGGCGACGCATGCGCTGTCGATCTTCGGCGACCATTCCGACGTGATGTCCACGCGCGCCACCGGCTTTGCGCTGCTCGCGTCGAATTCCGTTCAGGAAGCGCACGACATGGCGGCCATCGCCACGGCGGCGACGCTGGCCGGACGCATCCCGGTGCTGCATTTCTTCGACGGTTTCCGCACCTCGCACGAGGTTGCCAAGATCCAGACGGTCGACGATGCCGTTTTGCACAAAATGCTGCCGCAGGAGCGCATCGTCGAGTTGCGCGGCCGCGCGCTGTCGCCGGAACATCCGGTGCTGCGCGGTACGTCGCAGAATCCGGACGTCTTCTTCCAGGCGCGCGAAGCGCAGAACCCGTGGTTCGACGCCTTCCCGGACATCGTTCAGGAAGCCATGGACGAATTCGGCAAGCTCACCGGTCGACCCTATAAATTGTTCGATTATGTCGGCGCGCCTGACGCCGAGCGCGTCATCATCCTCATGGGGTCCGGTGCCGAAACCGTGCAGGAAGCCGTCGCCCACATGAATCGCCGCGGCGAGAAGGTCGGGCTGCTCAAAGTCCGCCTGTTCCGTCCCTGGGCGCCGGCTGCCTTGCTTGCCGCCTTGCCGGCGACGACGCGCCAGATTGCCGTGCTCGACCGCTGCAAGGAACCAGGCGCCGCCGGCGAACCGCTGTACAAGGACGTCCTGGTCGCGCTGGCCGAGGATGCCGGCAACGAAACCCCGCGCTTCGCCGCCATGCCGCGCGTGATCGGCGGGCGTTACGGCCTGGGTTCCAAGGAATTCAATCCGGCCATGGTTTTGGCCGTTTTTGCCGCGTTGACCGAACCGGCGCCGAAACGCCGCTTCACGGTCGGTATTGCCGACGATGTGACCGGCCTGTCGCTGCCTTTCGACGCCGGCTTCCGCAGCGATGTGACCGCCGAAACCTTTGCCGCCGTGTTCTACGGCCTGGGCTCGGACGGCACGGTGTCGGCCAACAAGAATTCGATCAAGATCATCGGTGACGAAACCGAGCTCTACGCCCAGGGCTATTTCGTCTACGACTCCAAGAAGTCGGGCGCGATGACCGTTTCGCACCTGCGTTTCGGCCCGCAGCCGATTCGTTCGGCCTACCTGACCGGCGACGGCGACGCCAAGTTCATCGCCTGCCACCAGCCGCATTTTGTCGAAACGCATGATCTGCTGGCGCATGCCGCGCCGGGTGCCGTTTTCCTGCTCAACACGCACTTGTCCCCGGAACGCGTTTTCGCCACGCTGCCGCTCGCCATGCAGCGCCGGATGATCGAAAAGCAGATCCGCTTTTACGTCATCGACGCTTATCAGGTGGCGCAGGAGGCCGACATGGGCCGGCGCATCAATACCGTGATGCAGACCTGCTTCTTCGCCATTTCCGGCATCCTGCCGCAGGAAGACGCGATCGCCGCGATCAAGCATGCGGTCGAGAAGACCTACGGTCGCAAGGGCCGGCGCATCGCCGAGCTGAATTACCGTGCCATCGACAAGACGCTGGCTTGCCTGAATCAGGTGGTTTTGCCTGCCGAAACGACGTCGACCGCTACGCCGGCCGCCGCCATCGCCGGCCAGCCGCTGACCGATTTCGTGCGCAAGCTGACCTTGCCGATGATCGCCGGCCATGGCGACAGCCTGCCGGTTTCTCTGTTCCCGGTCGATGGCACCTGGCCGACCGGCACCGCCAAGTACGAAAAGCGCAACCTGGCGCTACAGATCCCGGTGCTCGAAACCGATCTGTGCACGCAATGCGGCAAGTGCGTCTTCGTCTGCCCGCATTCGGCGATCCGCGCCAAGGCCTTCCCGGCTGAACTGGCCGATAACGCGCCTGCGACGTTCAAGCACATGGCGCCGCGCAGCAAGGATTACCCGGCGAGCTGGAACATCAGCTACCAGGTGGCGCCCGAGGATTGCACGGGCTGCACGCTGTGCGTCGAGGTCTGCCCGATCCGCGACAAGTCGAATGTCTCGCGCAAGGCCCTGAACATGGCGGAGCAGCCGCCGCTGCGTGCGCAGGAAGCGGAAAACTGGGCGTTCTTCCTCAAGCTGCCCGATTACGACCGGCGCATCGTCAAGCGCGGCACCGTGCCTGGCGCCATGCTGTTGCCGCCGCTCTTCGAGTTTTCCGGCGCCTGTGTCGGCTGTGGCGAAACGCCCTACATCCGGCTCGCCACGCAGTTGTTCGGCGATCGCATGCTGGTTGCCAACGCCACCGGCTGTTCGTCGATCTACGGGGGCAACCTGCCGACCACGCCGTACACGACCAACGCCGAGGGCAGGGGCCCGGCCTGGAACAATTCGCTGTTTGAGGACAATGCCGAATTCGGCCTCGGCATGCGCCTCGCCACCGACCAACTGGCCGATGCGGCGCGCACGCAACTGAAGGCGCTGGCGCTCGAAGTCGGCGACGACGTTGTAAATGCCTTGCTGCACGCCGACCAATCCACCGAAGCCGGCATCCACGAACAGCGCGAGCGCGTTGCAGCATTGCAGGCCAAGCTCGGCCACCTCGCCACGCCGGCCGCCGCTTCGCTCTCTGCGATTGCCGAAAACCTGGTGCGACGCAGCGTGTGGATCATCGGCGGCGACGGCTGGGCCTACGACATCGGTTTCGGCGGTCTCGACCACGTGCTGTCGTCGGGCGCCGACGTCAATATCCTGGTGCTCGATACCGAGGTCTATTCCAACACTGGCGGCCAGAACTCCAAGGCGACGCCGCGCGGTGCCGTCGCCAAGTTCGCGGCGAGCGGCCAGAACAACCGCAAGAAGGATCTGGCGCGCATCGCCATGGATTACGAAAACGTCTTCGTCGCCAAGGTCGCCTACGGCGCCAAGGACACGCACACGCTGAAGGCCTTCATCGATGCCGAAAGCTATCCCGGCGTCTCGATCATCATCGCCTACAGCCCGTGCATCGCGCATGGCGTCGACATGTCGCACAACCACAGCCAGCAGGACCTGGCGGTGAAATCCGGCCACTGGCCGCTGCTGCGCTACGACCCGCGCCGCCGCGAGCAGGGCGCCAATCCGCTGTCGGTGGACAGCGCCGCGCCGAGCGTGCCTTTCCGCGAGTTTGCCAAGAACGAGGCGCGCTTCACGGTGCTTGAACGCCAGCATCCGGAAGCCGCCGCCCGCTTCATGGACCAGGCTGAAAGCGACGCCCGCCTGCGGCACCAGGAATACGTCGAACTGGCCGGCCTGCTGCTGCCGGAAACACTGATCGCCGAGCAGGCGGCCGCAGCCGCCGAAAACAAGGGAGAGCCCAATGCCTGATTTGTCCACCACCTACCTCGGGCTCAAGCTCAAGAATCCGCTGGTCCCGTCTTCCACCCCGCTCAGCCGCCAGATCGATCCCATTCTGCACCTCGAGGATGCCGGCGCCGCGGCCATCGTCATGCACTCGCTGTTCGAGGAAGACGTGCGCAACGACGAGCGCATGATCGAGCGCTTCCTGATTACGCCCGACGCCTTCGGCGAATCGGCCGGTCACCTGCCGGGCCGCCACGACTACGTCAGCAAGCTCGACACCTATCTCGAACAGATCACGCAACTCAAGGCGCGCCTCGAAATCCCGGTGGTCGCCAGCCTGAATGGCTCCTCGCTCAACGGCTGGGTCGAACTCGGCCAGGAAATGCAGGCCGCTGGCGCCGACGCGCTCGAACTCAACGCCTGGTACATGCCGGGCGACCCGGAAATTCCCGGCGATGCCCTCGAAGAACGCTACCTCGGCCTGCTTCAGGAATTGAAAGAGCAGGTCAGCATCCCCGTCAGCATGAAGCTGTCGCCTTTCTTCTCGTCCTTGCCGAATTTCGTGCGCCGCGCCGAGCAGGCCGGTGCGGCCGGCATCTCGCTGTTCAACCGCTTCTTCCAGCCCGATATTGATTTAGCCACTTTGAAAGTGGTCGACCGTGTGCAACTCTCGACCTCGGCCGATACCCTGCTCACCATGCGCTGGATCGCCATCCTGCGCGGCCGCAGCAAACTGAGCCTGGCCGCCAGCGGCGGCGTACACACGGCCGACGACGCCCTGAAAATGCTGCTCGCCGGCGCCGACGTCGTGCACATGGCCAGCGCCCTGCTCATCGGCGGCCCGCCGGCGCTCATGGAAGTGCTCGACGGCATCACCCGCTGGATGGAAAAGGGCGAATACGCCTCGGTTGCGCAACTCAAAGGCTCGATGAGCCAGCAAAACCTGCCCGATCCGAGCGCCTTCGCACGCGCGGCCTACCTCAACGCGCTGGATTCCTTTACGCCGCCGGCGGGGGTGATGTACTGAGTCTGGTTTTTGCCGGTGGAATATGGCTGGTATGCGATATGATTGTTCTGGTTCCGGTCAGCGGCTAGCTGCTTTCAGGATTCAATAGCAGGGCGAGGCATTGCTGAATGTCTTTGCCCTCGTCGCTTTGAAACCAGGAGATAAAAATGTCAATTGCCAGCTTGGGCAGTCCAACGGCTAATTTGTATTCCAAAACGGCCAATACAAAAAGCAGCAATCAGACAAGCTCGGCCAATGCGACGGCAAGCGAAGCCGCAGCGGATAGCAGCGTCGTCAATCTTTCCAATTCCGGCAAACAGGCCATAACCGACGAACTTTCCTTCAAGGATATTGGTTCATTGGCACGTGAAAAACTGGATGTCTTGCGAAAACAGGCCGCTGAAAAAAACAAAGGCAGTGCAAACACGGTCGATATACAGAAAGTGGATTATTCGTCTTTCAGTGATCAAGAATTGGCGGCCATGGCCAAAAATTCTTCTAAAAATTTTACTGAAGAGGAGCAAATCCATGCTGAAGGCTGGCTCAATGAGCGAGTCAGAGTGGCCCTTGAACCCTACCGAGCTGCAACCAATGCCGGTGATCGGCGGGGGCATGCGATGGCAATCAATGTGCTGTACGAAAAGATGTCACCGGAAGTCCGCAGTGCCCTTGGCTGGACGCCGACGATGATGGCCGCCAATAATCAGATGCTGGACGGCGATGAGAAAAGGTACGGCAAACTTGAGTCCGCCAGCATTTTCCATTGGTTGCAAAGTGCTGCGGTGAATGGCGGCTTGTCGCTGGGTGGGGAGCAAATTGCGCCGGAATGATTGAGTACCGCGATAACCAGCCACTTGATCCTGTGGAAGTCGCTCGGGTCTTCGAAGCTTCGGGCATCAGCAGGCCAACGAAGGATATTCCACGCATTGCGCAAATGTTTGCGAACGCAAACATTGTCATTTCAGCGTGGGATGGTGTGCGCTTGGTCGGCGTAAGTCGGGCGCTGACGGACTACAGCTATTGCTGCTACCTCTCGGATCTTGCCGTTGACGTTGCCTATCAAAAACATGGCATCGGCCGGGAATTGATTCGACGCACCCAGTCCATTATTGGAGATGAGGTTTCCCTTATCCTCATGTCCGCCCCCGGGGCAATGGCTTATTACCCCAAGCTTGGTTTTTCGTTGGTGGAAAACGCCTACGTTATTCGACGGAAGCGTTAGCTTCTTCCGCGTCGGGGGCGTCCGGGCTGCAGGGCAGGAAGAGGGTGAAGGTGCTGCCTTTGCCGGGTTCGCTGTCCACCTTGATCCGGCCGCCGTGCTTTTCGATGATGCCGTAGGAAAGCGAAAGGCCGAGCCCGGTTCCCTTGCCGACCGGCTTGGTGGTGAAGAAGGGGTCAAATATCCTGGCCTGGATTTCCGGCGCGATGCCGCAGCCGCTGTCGCTGATGGCGATCCACACTTCTTCTGCCGTACAACCGCTGCTCAGCGTGATGGTGCCGCGCTGGGCGATGGCCTGGGCGGCATTGACCAGCAGGTTCATGAATACCTGGTTGATCTGCGACGAGCGGCAGCGTACCCGGGGCAGGGTGCCGTAGGCGCGGACGACTTCGGCCTTGTACTTGATCTCGTTCCAGACGACGTTCAGGGTGCTTTCCAGGCCGGCATGCAGATCGGTCCATTCGTAGCTGTCATCGCCGGTGCGCGAGAAGTCGCGCAGGTCCTGGACGATCTTGCGGACGCGGGCGGTGCCGTCGATCGATTCGCTGATCAGGCTGGGGATGTCTTCGCGAATGAAGTCGAGATCGGCCCGGCGGCAGATTTCCTCGAGTGCGGCGCGGGTCTGCGGCTGGTCGGCGAGCAGGGGGGCGATGCCGGCCAGCATGTCGTCGAGCAGTTTGAGCAGTTTGCCGACGTAGCCTTGCAGGGTGCCCAGGTTGGAGTTGACGAAGCCGATCGGGTTGTTGATTTCATGGGCGACCCCGGCTGCCAGCTGGCCGATGGAGGCGAGCTTTTCCGATTGCAGCAGCTGGTTGTGGGCCTCTTCGAGGCGGTCAATCAGCGTCCGCTGCTCTTCCTTTTCGCGTTGCAGGGCGTGGTTGATGTGCTCGTTTTCACGCAGGGCCTCTTCCAGTTCGTGCGTGCGTTCCCGGACCTGCTTTTCGAGGGTGACGGCAGTCTGGAACATGCCGAAGTCGGAAACCCGGGCGCTCATGTCGCGCTCCGCCCGGTTCATCAGGGCCGTGATGATCTTGTTCAGGCGGACGATTTCGCCCTGCAGGACCGATGCATCCGGAGGGCTGGTCGGCTCAGGCATTCCTGTTCCAGTCCGGTGAGCCGATGGCGATACCGGTAAAGGTCTGGTTGATATGCACGCTGCCGTATTGCTCGCCGTAGGTGCTGAAGCCGACCGCGTTATTGCGCATGAATTCGGCGCCGGCTTTTTCCTTGAGGTTTTTCTGGGTGATTTCCTGGTTGCGCAGGATGCAGTCGCAGCCCAGGGTCAGCAAGGGCGGCCCGAGTTCCTTGCGGATGCCGTCGAAGGCTTCGACCAGGTTGGCGAGCAGGTCGGCTCCGCGCGCAACGCGCAGGATCAGCCCTTCCTCGATTGCGCAAAAGAAGCGCAGGCTGCCATCCGGGTTGGCTTGCTGGATCGAACGGACGTAGTCGGTGCCGTCGATCACGACGACGACCGGGGTTGCCGCAAAGTGCTCGGCATCGAGCTCGGCCGGCTTGATGCCGAGGATGCGGGCATATTCGTCGGCCGCCGGCAGGCCGTTGATCTCCTTGACGATGCGGTGTTCCGCATCGGCCTCGGTAACGACCAGTCTTTCGTTGTCGCTGATGAAGTGCTGTGTCTTGAACATCCGGAAGGGCAGTGGCGTACTGAGCAGGAGCAGCACCGCGCTGTCGTCATGAAAGGCGCCATCGTGAAAAACCCGGGTACGGACGAACTTGAGATCGTCGCCGGCCGAACCGCCGCACAGCGGTATGCCGCGCAGCGCCGATTGCAGCGCATGCACGACCGGCTCCTCGCGAATCGAGAGGCCGTCGATCATCAGGAAGGCAAAGGTATTGGCCTGGTGGTCGTGCGCGGTCAGTTCTTCCAGTTGCTGCGTCAGGCCCTGGGTGAAGGCCTGGCCGCGGGTGCTGGTGAAATTCTGCAGGTCGGGCAGCAGGCCCGAGACCGCCTTGCTGGCGGTAGCGGCAAAGCTGAATCCGGACAGGCTGTGGTCGCGATAGCCGGCCGGTCCGATTTCGCCGGCCGTGGTGCAGCCGACGACGCGGACGCCGGCAAACAGCCGGTTCAGTTCTTCGGCCAGACGGTCGAGGTCGTAGTTGCTGGAGCAGAAGAAAACGACCAGGGCCATGTCCGGCTGGCTGAGTGCGGCGTGGAGTTCGCTTGCGGCTTGTTGTGGATCGGTGGCGCAGCTGTGGGCCGTGCGGATTGGATTGCAGCTATCCATGAACTTTGTCTCCCGGCCGACAAGGCCTGCTTTTCTTGCCGATTATCCGATCCCTGCCCGCTTTGTCCAGCTTTTGTTGGCGCTGCAGCGGTCGACCGTCTGGAATCGGTGAAAACGGGGCGCTGCCTTTGGTCGCTGGCTCACCCGCTGTGCCTGTTTGCCAGACGATGGCGTCGCTCGGTTACGTGGCGCCGGTTCGCGGGATGTCGATGCTGCTCGGTGTTTTGCTCGGCGCCCGCCTGTTGCACGCGGCTTTGGTGCCCTTGCGGGTGGCATGGTCGCCGGCGTGATTTGGCTGGCGCTTGCCTGATCCTGTCTTGTTTTGCGGGCAGGCTGGAAATGCCGGTTTCTTCAACGGCACTTCCAGCCCGTCTGGCATGCGCCGGGCGAACTTTGCTATTTCTTGATTTCGTGGCCGATCACGCCGCCGACGACGGCGCCGCCGACGGTCCCGGCCGTGCTGCCGCCGGTCAGGACGGAGCCGCCGATAGCGCCGACACCGGCCCCGATGGCGGTGCTCTTATCCTGCGCCGACATGCCGGAGCAGGCGGACAGGGCGAGCGAGAGGGTGACGGCAAGTACGCGGAGGGTGGTGCTGCGGATGTTGTGCATGGGGTGACCTTTTCCTGGGATGGGACAAGCTGTTTTCGGTCGGTGGCAAGCAGCGCAAATACGGCTTTTTGGCCAGCGAAGTCTTTTGTTGCAAATCGGCAAGGGGGCAATTTCCTGTCCTCCCGTGCTGAACGGCAGCTTGTGCCCAACCCGCTGCCCGGTCGGTGCGGCGGCGCACGAATCCTTCGTCAATGCTCGAACAATGCTTTGCGATTTATCGCGTTGCGGCAGTCAGTCCGGAAAAGGCTGTAGGATTACGGCCAATATTGATCACGCCAGTGGGCTTCGGGGAGATGAAATGAAGGTCTGTCACGCCAATCGCTACAATTTTTATCAGGTGCTGGAGCGGGTTTTCTATGCCCAGAACATCAAGCCCAAGGTCATGGAGCTGGGGGTTCTGCGGGGCGAGAACGCGCTGAACATGCACAAGGCGCTGGCACCGGAGCTTCTGGTGCTGGTGGATAGCTGGAGCATGTCGGCTGCCGAGGCTTACTGTCCGTTTCCGGAGTTGCCGGCATGGGTCGATTCGCTGGACAAGTACGCCTCCTATTACGGTGGCTCGATGCACGAACAGGCAACTTATGACCGGTTGTTCGCCGAGTGTCAGGCTCGCTTCGAGGGGCTGCCCAATATCCATTTCATTCGTTCCGATACGGCTGGCGCATTGAAGCGTATCCAGCCGGAAACCGGTGTCGAAAAATTCGAGCTGATCTATATCGATGCCAACCACCAGTACGAATACATCCTGCACGACCTGATGACTTATCAGGATCTGGTGGCCGATGAGGGCTGTATGGTGCTGAACGATTGCTGCCACAGCCTGCTCGGCACCCGCCAGAATCTCGGGGTGCTGGAAGCGGTGACCAGTTTCATCAAGCGCAGCAATTTCGTGCCGGTGGCGCTGACCAATACCGACTGGTCGGATCTGATACTGGTTCGTCGCGGCAGCATGATCGAACAGTTGATCGATCACGTGATAACCAATTCGGACATTGCCTTTGTCGACGTGCCGCACCAGTTGCTGCCGGCGGCGCGTGTCGTGCAGGGGCAGCAGCGGATCAACATCAGCTTCGTCTAGCGAACGGCCGGGCCGCAATGAAAATGGCGCAGCAAGCTGCGCCATTTTCACGTTATTCCAGGCGTCGACCGCCTGGCGCCGGGTTTAGCGGGTGACCTTGAGCAATTCCACTTCGAAGGTCAGCGTTGCGTTGGGCGGTACGGCGCCGCCGGCGCCGCGCGAGCCGTAGGCGATTTCCGGCGGGCAGATCAGTTTGGCTTTGCCGCCTTCACGCATTTTCGAAACGCCTTCGGTCCAGCACGGGATGACGCGGCTGAGCGGGAAGCTGGCCGGTTCGCCGCGCTTGTAGGAACTGTCGAATTCAGTGCCGTTGGCCAGCGTGCCGCGGTAATGCACCTGCACGGTGGCGGCCGGCGTGGCTTGCTGGCCGCTGCCGTCCTTGAGCGATTCGTAGATCAGGCCGGACGGCGTGTGTTCCGGGGCGCCGGCGTATGCGGCGCTGCTCAGGGCGACGAGGGCGCACAGGGCGATTTTTTTCAACGATGCCATGGGATTCTCTTTGGCGCTTGGGCGCATTGATTGGTTGAGGGCGGAAAGTTACAGGACGGCAGCCGGTCGGGTCAATCGTGTTGTCCGGCAATTTCGACGCGGTTGCGGCCATTGGCCTTGGCCGCATAGAGCGCGCTGTCGGCGCGTCCGAGCAGGCGGTCGAAACTGTCGTCGGCGCTACTTTGCAGGGCGATGCCGATGGAGACGGTCAGCGACAGCGCCTGGCCGGCTTCACCGAAAGGATGGCTGGCGACAGCCTGGCGCAGTCGTTCGCCGGCGGCCAGGGCCTCGGCGGGAAGACCGTTGCCCAGAACGACGACAAATTCCTCGCCGCCCTGGCGACCGGGCAGTTCGTCCTGCCGGCAACATTGCTCGAGCGATCCGGCGACGTGTTTGAGGGCCAGATCGCCAATGTCGTGCCCGTAGCGATCATTGATCGATTTGAAATGGTCAATGTCAATGATGGCGACGGCAAGCGCCTTGCCGCTCGCACGGGCGGCCTGGAAGCGTTGCTCGCCGGCCGTCGCCAGGGTACGCCGGTTGGCCAGGCCGGTCAGGTAGTCGGTCGAGGCGGCATGTTCCCACTGCCGGCGCAGGCGTTCAGAACACATGAGCAGGAAGGCGGTTGTCCCGACCACCGGCAGGATGCCGGCCATCATCGGCGTCGCGATGTTGATCCACTTGGAGGCATCGATCACGTCGGGAATGCCGCCATCGGGCGGGTTGAGAAAGAAAAACAGGCGCAGCAGCGCAAATGCGGCGGCAAAGGCAAAAATGCCGGCGAGGACGCGGCGGCTGACGGCTGCGTCCTTCCGGGCCGAGAAAAGGAGTGTCGCGCTGCAGGCGGAAAAGAGCGTCAGCCAGCACAGGGTGACAATCAGCACCCGCATGCCGATGCCGGGCTGGATGTTGGCGAACCAGAACACGCCGATGATGCCGAACAGGGCGGGAAAGAGCAGCCAGATGCGGTCCGGCAGGCCGTAAAACTGGCGCAGGGCCCGCCAGTATCCGGTGAAGCCGGCCAGGATCATGCCGTTCGCCAGGGGCAGGATGAGGCCGGCCGGCAAGTGACGCTGGGTCAGTATGGTCAGGCAGCCGCCGGCAATGAGCAGGGTGCCGATGCGCCACGAAACGGCGCTCGGGCGCAGGGCCGGCAGCAGGTCGCGATGGACCAGGCCAAGTACCCCGCCGTTGGCCAGCATCATGAGTGCGCCGATGATGTAAGCGGTTTCCGGGTTCATGGTGCAGAGGGCAGGGTTGGGGTGGCGAAAGAATAACCCGCGTTTGGCTGGCTCGCCAATCCTCGCCGCCGGCCGGCCTGGAAATCGATGTTTTCCGGCGGTCGACCGGTTCAGCTGGCCGTTTTTGCCGCCGGCTCGGCGCGCCCGAGCCGGTTCAGCCACAGCGAGAGCAGGATGACGCTGCCGCCGGCGGCCAGGCGCGGCAGGTCGGCGTCGCGGTTCCAGATCAGCACATTGACCAGCAGGCCGGCCGGAACGTGCAGCTCGTTCATGATGGCGAGCGTGCCGGCATCGACTTTGGTGCTGCCCTTGACCCACCAGAACATGCCGAGCGCGGTGGCGAAAACGCCCATCCAGGCGAGCACGCCCCATTGCACGGCGCTCTGTGGCAAGCGTGCCGGATCGCCGAAAATCAGGAAGGAGGGCAAGGCGAGCAACAGCGCACCGAGGAAAAAGTGGCCGAACAGGCGGTGCAACGGTTCTTCCGTCGGGTAGCGGGCGAGCAGCTGGCGGCACAGCACCTGGCCGGCGGCGAAGGCGGCGTTGGCGATCTGCAGCAGGATGAAGCCGAGCAGGTAGTCGCCGCTCAGCGGCTGGAAGCGGATCAGGATGCCACCGCCGACTGCGACGCCGGCCGCGAGCAGCGCCCAGGCGTTGAAGCGGCGGGCCAGCACGTCGTCGAGCAGGGTGACGTAGATCGGTGTCAGCACCGTGAACAGCAGCACTTCCGGTACGGTCAACACGGCAAAACTGCGATAAAGGCAGAGGTAGGTGATGCCGAACTGCAGCGCGCCGGCCAGCCAGAGGCCGCCGATCAGGCGCTGTGGCAGGCCGCGCCAGCGCAGCAGCGGCACGAAGATGGCGGCGGCGATGGCGACGCGCACCAGCACGGCGAAATCACTGTCCACCTGGCCGGCCAGGTAAACGCCGATCAGGCTGAACGAGAACGCCCAGAGGACGGTGACGACAATCAGGTAGGGCACGGCGTGTTTGCGGCTTATTCCAGGTGCTCGACCATCAGCTGCGTCGTTTCGACACCCATGTATTCGTTGATGCTCAGGCGGTAGGCGAGGCGGGTGGTGCTGCCGGGCTGCTTGCTGAAATTGAACTGGATGCCGTCGATGCGCGTGTTGCCCTTGCGCAGGCGCAGCTTGAGGTGCTTTTCCTTGAGCACGCGCTGCTGCTCGACCTCGAACTCGTCCATGAACAGCGGCGCCGGGAAGCCCTGGCCCCAGATCTCGTTTTCCAGCAGGCGGGCGATGTCGAGCGAGTAGTAGCCGCCTTCGAGCGTGCCGTCGGTTTCGATGGTGCGGGTCAGGTCGGCGGGCGAGAGCAGTTCGCCGGCAACTTGCGCGAAGAGGTCGCGGAATTGTTCGAAATTTTCGGCGTGTACCGTTGCGCCGGCCGCCATCGCATGCCCGCCGAAGCGAATCAGCAGGCCGGGCGCGCGCTTGGCGACGAGGTCGAGCGCGTCGCGCAGGTGCAGGCCGGGAATCGAGCGGCCCGAGCCCTTGATGATGCCGCCTTCGCCGGGCGCGAAGGCGAATACCGGGCGGTGCAGCTTGTCCTTGATGCGCGAGGCGAGGATGCCGACCACGCCTTCGTGCCATGTTTCATCGAACATCGCGATGCCGGGTGCAGCGTCGCTGGCGTCGAGCGATTCGAGCAGGATCATCGCCTGTTCCTGCATGCCGGATTCGATCTCGCGGCGTTCGCGATTGAGCGCGTCGAGTTCCTGCGCGATCTGCAGGGCGCGGCTGGCGTCGTCGGTGAGCAGGCATTCGACGCCGAGGCGCATGTCGGCGAGGCGGCCGGCAGCATTCAGGCGCGGCCCGAGGATGAAGCCGAGGTCCATCGCTGTCGCCTTTTTCGGGTCACGGCCGGCCGCCTTGAACAGCGCGGCGAGCCCCGGCTGCAACTGGCCGGCGCGCATGCGCTTCAAGCCCTGGCTGACCAGGATGCGGTTGTTGCGGTCGAGCTTGACGACGTCGGCGACGGTGCCGAGCGCGACGAGATCGAGCAGGCTGGCGAAATTGGGTTCCAGCCGGTCGGCGAAGAAACCGCGTTCGCGCAATTCGGCGCGCAGCGCCAACATGACGTAGAACATGACGCCGACGCCGGCGATGCATTTCGACGGGAAATCGCAGCCGGGCTGGTTCGGGTTCACGATGCAGTCGGCGGCCGGCAGAGTTTCGGCCGGCAAATGGTGGTCGGTGATCAGCGTCGCGATGCCGTGCTCGCGCGCCCGGTCAACACCGGCAATGCTGGCGATGCCGTTGTCCACGGTGATGATCAGGTCGGGCGACTGTTCGGCGGCGACGTCGACGATTTCCGGCGACAAACCATAGCCGAGCTTGAAGCGGTCGGGCAGCAGGAAATCAACATCGGCACCGAGCATTTTCAGGGCACGCATGCCGACCGCCGTCGCCGTGGCACCGTCGCAGTCGTAGTCGCCGATGATCAGCAGCTTGGCCTCGGCCTCAATGGCGTCGGCGAGGATGTGCGCGGCGTCCGTGGCGTGCGTCAGCGAAGCCGGTGGCAGCAGCGATTTGAGTTCGTAGTCGAGTTCCGCCTTGTCGGTGATGCCGCGTGCCGCGTAGAGGCGGGCGAGCAGCGGATGCAGGCCTTGCTGTTCGAGTTGCCAGGCGGTGCGCGGCGGGCTGGAACGGGTGACGAGTCGGGTCATGCCTGGGCCTGCTTGGCGAGTTGTTCGGCGGTGGACATCAGCGGCTGACCTTTTTTCCAGAATTTCCAGCGTTCACCGCTGGTGATTTCGTAGTGCAGTTCGCCATAGACGCAGGGCGCGATCAGCGTCAGGCGGTCGACCTTGCCGCCGATGGCTTTTCTGAGCGGCGCGAACCAGTCGTTTTCGAGGGCGGTGAGGGCCGTGCGCCAGCCTTCGCCATCTTCGTAGAGGACGCGCGGCAGCAACTGGTCGAGCACGACCAGCGGCCGTTCGCCGGCCTGCGGCAGGAATTCGGCCAGCGTCGCCGGGCGCGGTGCGAGCGGTGTATGGCTGACTTGCGCCAGGCCGGCGGCGAGCGGGTTGTCGCTCCAGATGCCGGTGAAGGCGGCCGGCGCATGTTGCGGCAGGCAGCCGCCGCCCCACAGCCAGAGACTGTTGATGGCCGGCTGGCCGGTGCGTTCGCGGCGGTTGTTGACCGGGTGGCCGTGCAGGAACATCTGCACTTCGTTGAGCCAGCGGGTCAGGGGCAGGGCGCTGCCGTTCAGTTCGCCGTCTACGCGGCGGCCGGCCATGGCGGAAAGTGGCGCCACCGGGTGGTCGACCGCCTGGTGCAGGCGCAGGTACCAGCGGCGCGCGTCCTGGCTGTGGAATTCGCCGATGTCGGCAAATTCGGCGTTGAGGGCAGCGACGATGGCGGCGGCTTCATCCAAGTCCAGATCGAAAGCGCCGGCATCGGCAAGCACGATGCGTTCATGGTGAAAGCGCAGGTGCACCGGATCGGCGCACAACCAGTGGCCGTCGGCGGCCGCAGCAGAACCTTCGCCGAGCAGGCGCAGGGCGCCGAACGGGGCGTCGGCGAGGCCGCATTGGGCAGCGAGGACATTCTCGAAGGGGCGGCGCGGCTGGCGGTTCAGGCTGGCGTGGCCGAGCAGCCATTCGCAGCCGGGGGCGGCGAGCTTGCCGAGGGTGAATTGGTCGGCCGGTTCGGGCCAGATCAGTTCGGGGACAAGCAGGGTCAGATGCACGGTAATCCAGGCAGACAGGCGGCGGGAAAGCGCTTGAGTGTACCATAGCGACTTTGCCTCACTCCGAACGCCACATGGCCCTGCCTTATGAACTGCTGATCGGTCTGCGTTACACGCGGGCCAAACGTCGCAATCACTTTATCTCCTTCATTTCATTGATTTCCATGCTCGGCATCGGGCTCGGCGTCGCGGCGCTGATCGTCGTGCTCTCGGTGATGAACGGCTTCCAGAAGGAATTGCGCACGCGCATCCTCGGGGTCGCTTCGCACATCCAGATCCAGGGCATCAACGACCAGCTGGAAAACTGGCCGGCGATCGCGGCGCAGGCGATGCAGCATCCGGAGGTGCGCGCCACGGCACCTTTCGTGCAGTCACAGGCGATGTTCACCGTCGATAACGGCGTCAAGGGCGCGCTGGTGCGCGGCATCCTGCCCGACCAGGAAGACCGCGTCGCCGATTTCCGCAAGACGATCAAGAGCGGCAGCCTCGATGACCTGAAGCCGGGCGAGTTCGGCGTCGTGCTCGGCGCCGATCTGGCGCGTTCGCTGCGCGTCTTTACCGGCGACAAGGTGACGCTGATCGCGCCGCAGGGCACGGTAACGCCGGCCGGCGTCATCCCGCGCCTGAAGTCGTTCAAGGTGGTCGGCATCTTCGAGGTCGGCATGTACGAATACGACTCCGGCCTTGCCCTGATCAACCTGCAGGATGCGCAGACGCTTTACCAGATGGGCGACCGGGTGACCGGCGTGCGCCTCAAGGTGGACGACCTCTTCCAGGCGCCGCGCATTGCGCGCGAGCTGGTCCGCTTCATCGATGCCGATGCCTATCTGCACGACTGGACCAAGAGCCACGCCAATTTCTTCCGCGCCGTGGCGATCGAGAAGAAGATGATGTTCATCATCCTGTCGCTGATCGTTGCCGTCGCCGCCTTCAATCTCGTTTCAACGCTGGTCATGGCAGTCACCGACAAGCAGGCCGATATCGCCATCCTGCGCACGCTCGGCGCGCGGCCGCTGTCGATCATGGGCATCTTCGTCGTGCAGGGCGCGCTGGTCGGCTTCATCGGGCTGGGGCTCGGCGTCGTCGGCGGCGTCGCGCTGGCGCTCAACATCGATGTCGTCGTGCCTTTCATCGAACGCATGCTCGGCGTGCATTTCCTGTCCAAGGAGGTTTATTACATCTCCGACCTGCCGTCCGAACTGCAATGGGGCGATGTCTGGGGCGTGACCATGATTTCCTTCGTGCTGGCGCTGCTGGCGACCCTTTATCCCAGCTGGCGCGCCTCGCGCGTCAATCCGGCGGAGGCCCTGCGCTATGAGTGATCCGATCCTGCAGGCAAGCGGCCTGAGCAAGGTATTCAAGGGCGGCGGCCTCGACGTCGCCGTGTTGTCCGGCATCGACCTGGCGATCATGCCGGGCGAGACGGTGGCCATCGTCGGCGCTTCCGGTTCCGGCAAGAGCACGCTGCTGCATCTGCTGGGCGGGCTGGATACGCCGAGCGAAGGCAAGGTCGTGCTGATGGGCCGCGATTTTTCCGATCTGGGCGAGGTCGACCGTGGCGACTGGCGTAATCGCCATCTCGGTTTCGTGTACCAGTTCCACCATCTGCTGGCCGAGTTTTCGGCGCTGGAAAATGTCGCCATGCCCTTGCTGATCCGGCGCATGCCGCGTGCTGAAGCGCTGGCCGAAGCAGCGGCGATGCTGGCTGCGGTTGGCCTCGGCCATCGCCTGGAGCACCGTCCCGGCGAACTGTCCGGTGGCGAGCGCCAGCGCGCGGCGATTGCCCGGGCGCTGGTCAGCAAGCCTTCCTGTTTGCTGGCGGATGAACCCACCGGCAATCTTGACAGTCAAACCGCCGGTATCGTCTTCGACCTGCTGCTGGAACGCGTGCGTTTGCAGCAGTCGAGCCTGGTCATGGTGACGCACGATACCCGCCTGGCAGCGCGTGCCGACCGGGTGCTGATGCTGAATGACGGTTTGCTGGCTAACTGAGTTGTGCCATAGTTTGGTTATTCATAATAAATAAAATCCAGAGAGAGGAAGAGCCATGGAAGCTTTGTTCAGACCGGCCATCATTTTGATGAATCGCCTGCGTTATCCGAGCAAGTTCATGTTGCTTGGCCTGGCTGGCTCCAGCGTCATCATCGTCTTGCTGTTTACTGTTTTCGTGACGCTGGATCGCGATATCCAGGCGGCACAGAAGGAAATTGCCGGTTTGCACATGCTCAAGCCGGTCAACCGCATGGTGCAGTTCATGCAGCAGCATCGCGGCCTGTCTTCCGGGGTGCTCAACGGCAACGAAGCGATGAAGGACAAGCGCTCGGCCAAGGAAAAGGAAGTCGGCGAGGCGCTTGCCGCGGCGGATGCCGCGCTGTTGCCGGTCTTGCGCGAGACGGCGCAGTGGAAGGCGATTCGCGATGACTGGGAGGCGATCCGCGCCCAAGGCATGGGCTGGACGCCGCCGGAAAACATCAAGCGCCATACGGCGATGATCGACCGGGTGCTGGTCTTCATGGTCGATATCGCCGACGCAACCGAGCTGACGCTCGATCCGGCGATGGATACCTACTATTTCATGGATACCGTGGTCAGCAAGATGCCGGCCATGCTCGAGCCGCTCGGCATCACCCGGGCGCGCGGCACCGGCATCCTGACCAAGAAGGAAATCACGCCGCAATTGCGCGTCGATGTCGCTTCGCTGATCGCCCAGATGACTACCACCCTGCGTGCCCAGAACACCAATCTCGACAAGGTGATGCGTTTTGCACCCGCTTTGCGCGGCGATCTGGCCGGCCCGGCCAAGGAGTTTTCCGACGGTGCCGAGAAAATTTTTGCCCTGGTCCGCGATGACATCCTCGGGGAAAAATATGCGACGCCGCCGCAGGAATATTTTGCGCAGACGACGCAGGTCATCGATCTCGGCTACAAGGTGATGTTCGACGTGCTGATGCCGCAATTCGAGAAGCAGCTTGAGCTGCGTGCCGCCGAGGCGCGCAAGATTCTCTGGCTGAATGCGCTACTGGCGGTGATCGTCATGCTGGTTGTCGCTTACCTGTCGGTGGCGACTTATTACTCGGTGATCAACAGCGTCAAGATTTTCTCACGGGGTGCCCAGCATCTGGCCGACGGCGACCTGACCGTGCATTTCGAAACGGAAGGGCACGACGAACTGCATGCTGCCGGCGACGACCTGAACAACATGGCGCGTGCTCTGCGGGCGCTGCTCAGTCGGGTCAAGGGCGATGTCGAGCAACTGCGGCATACCGCCGATCATCTCGCCGTTTCCAGCCACCAGATTTCGGACAGTACGCTGGCGCAGAGCGATTCGGCTTCAAGCATGGCGGCCTCGATCGAGGAAATGACGGTCAGCGTCGATCACATCGCCAAGAATGCGCAGGATGCGCAGGCTTACTCGAACCAGTCGGACGAAGTGGCGGCCAACGGCAACCGGATCGTCCAGAACGTGGTCAGCGAGATCGAAGGCATCGCTGCGACCGTTAACCAGTCGGCGGTGGCCGTCGAGGCGCTCGGCGATCAGTCGCACCAGATTTCGAGCATTGTCGGCACGATCAAGGAAATTGCCGATCAGACCAACCTGCTGGCGCTCAACGCGGCGATCGAAGCGGCGCGGGCCGGCGAGTCCGGGCGCGGCTTCGCGGTGGTTGCCGACGAAGTGCGCAAGCTGGCCGAACGCACGGCCAAATCGACGCAGGAAATTGCCGGCATGATCGATTCGATCCAGCTTGGTACGACGACTGCGGTCGACACCATGAAGCTGGGCGTGCAGCGCGTCGCGAGCGGTGTCGAACAGGCGCAGGCGGCCGGCGACGCGATTCGCCAGGTGCAGTCGCAGGCGCGCCAGGTAGTCGATTCGGTGTCCGAAATCACCACGGCATTGCGTGAGCAGTCAGCCGCGAGCAGCGAAATTGCCCGCAATGTCGAGCGCATTGCCCAGATGGCGGAAGAAAACAACTCGGCGGCTTCGAGCAATGCCGATACCGCCGGTTCGCTGCGTCAGCTGGCCGAAACCCTGAGCGGCGAAGTCGAACGCTTCAGGACCTGAGCCGGCGCCGCCGCCAGGCGGCGACTAGGTAAAGCCGCCAGGCCAGCTTGACGGCGAAATAGCCAAGCACGGCGAGGCCGCCGGCGAGCACGATCAGGCCGATGCCGAGCGGCTTGCCGACGCCGGCCATCCAGCCCAGCATGGCCTGGCTCCAGTCGGCCAGGTGGCCGAGCGCAAATTCGGGCGGTGCGCTGAAATGGCTGCCGTCACCGATGACCAGCCGGCCGAGTTCATAGGCCAGCAGGTAGAGCGGCACGATGGTGAACGGGTTGGTGTACAGCGTCACGAACATCGCCAGCGGCAGATTCACGCGAAAGAGCAGGGCGCACAGCGCCGCACCCAGCATCTGGAAGGGCCCCGGAATCAGGCCGCAGGCCAGTCCGGCGGCGACTGCGCCGGCCGCCGAATGGCGGTTCAGGTGCCACAGGCGCGGGTGCAGCAGCGAGTTGTGAAACGGCCGCAGCCAGCGGTTCTCGCTGATTGCCGACGGGTCGGGCAGGTATTTTTTCAGATGCTTGCGCATGCCGGTCATTATCCGGCAAATCGTTTTTGGCTGCAGTTTTCCGGCTGGTGATTGTTATGCATTTTGGCTATTCTGCGGCGGTCGACCGTTGCCGCGGGCCATTTTTGCATGCGCCTCAATATCCTCGCTTTTGCCGCCGGAGTACTCGCCCTGCAGTTGCAGCCGGTACTGCCTGCCTGGCCGCTCTGGGCGCTGGCCGGCTTGCTGCTGTGCTGGCCGCAGCAGCGCCGGGCCGGCCGGATCAGCCGCGGGCTCGCCGTCATCGGCTGCTGCGCGCTGGGTTTTGCCTGGGCCGGCTGGCGGGCCGAGATTCGCCTCGCCGACGAACTGGGTGCTGCCTGGGAAGGCGAGGATGTCGAAGTGATCGGCGTGATCGCCGGCCTGGCGCAGGAGTTCAGTTACGGTACGCGCAGCGAATTCGTCGTTGAAAAGACCTTGACCGCTGGCGCCGTCGTGCCGCGGCGCGTGCTGTTGTCCTGGTATGCCGGGCGCGATACGGCGCAGACGGCTCGACCGGCGCTGCATCCGGGCGAGCGCTGGCGTTTGACGCTGCGTTTGAAGCGGCCGCACGGCAATGCCAATCCGCAAGGCTTCGACTACGAGGCCTGGCTGCTCGAGCGCAACATCCGCGCTACCGGCTATGTCCGGCCGCAAGCGGCCGAACGCCTGGACACGATGGTCTGGCGGCCGGCCTACGCCATCGAGCGGCTGCGCGATGCGATCCGCACGGCGTTTCGTACTACCTTGCCAGCCGAACAATACCCGTGGGCCGGCATTCTCATTGCGCTGGCGGTCGGCGACCAGAATGCCATCGACGGCGATTACTGGACGGTGTTCAACCGCGCCGGTGTGACGCATGCGCTGTCGATCTCAGGACTGCACGTCACCATGGTTGCGGCCTTGTTCGGCTGGCTGCTCAGCGCCGTCTGGCGGCGCATTCTGTGGCTCGCGCTGCGTCTGCCGGCGCAGAAGGCCGGCGTGCTCGCCGCCTGTCTCGGGGCGTTGTTCTATGCCGGGCTGGCCGGCTTTGCGGTGCCGGCGCAACGGACCTTCTACATGCTGCTGGTCGCGGCGCTGGCAATGTTTTCCGGACGTCTGCTGGCGCCCAGCCGGACCCTGGCGCTGGCGCTGCTGGTCGTGCTTTTGATCGACCCCTGGGCGGTTCTGGCGGCTGGTTTCTGGCTGTCGTTCGGCGCGGTCGGCGCATTGTTCTACATCGGTGCGGCGGCGGTCGGCACCGGGCAGGGTTGGCGCTGGCAACTGCGCAGCTGGGGCCTGGTGCAGTGGGCGGCGACGCTGGCTTCGCTACCGGTGCTGCTGCTCGTCTTCCAGCAGTTCTCGCTGGTGTCGCCGCTCGCCAATGCGCTGGCCGTGCCGCTGATCAGTTTTGTCCTGACGCCGCTCGTGCTGTTTGCGGCGTTGATTCCGTGGTGGCCGGTTTTGGCCTTTGCGCACTGGTTGACCGGCTGGCTGATGCAATTCCTGTTCTGGTGCGCCACCTGGCCGGTCTGGCAGGCACCGGCGCCACCCTGGTGGGCGGCCGCTGCGGCCGGGCTGGGCGTGGCGCTCTGCCTGCTGCCGCGCGGCGTGGCCGGGCGCGGCCTAGGGCTGGTCTTGCTGATGCCGGCCGCGTTCTGGCCGGCGTCGCAGCCGGAGGCGGGCGCCGTCTGGATCGACGTGCTCGATGTCGGCCAGGGCCTGGCCACCGTGATCCGCACCCGTGAGCATGTGCTGGTCTACGACCCCGGCCCGCTCTACGGTGCCGACGCCGATGCCGGGCAGCGCGTCGTCATCCCTTATTTGCGCAGCCTCGGCATCAACCGCATCGACCAGATGATGGTGACGCATCGCGACAGTGACCACGCCGGCGGCCTCGGCTCGGTGCTGGCGGCGCTGCCGGTCGGTGAAGTGCACTCGTCGCTGCCGGAAATCGCCGGCACGCGCTGCATCGCCGGCCAGCGCTGGGTCTGGGACGGTGTGTCCTTTGCCGTGCTGCATCCGGCGGCCGCGGCCTATGCGGTCGACGGCAAAAGCAACCATCTTTCCTGCGTTTTGCGCGTCGAAGCCGATGGCCGGGCGATGCTGCTGACTTCCGACATCGAGGCGGCCGACGAGGCGGAATTGCTGGCGCGCGATCCCGGCGCGCTCGCCGCCGAGATCATGCTGATGCCGCACCATGGCTCGAAAACCTCGTCGACGCCGGCCTTCCTGGCCGCGGTCGGGGCGCCGCAGGCGATCATTCCGGTCGGTTACCGCAACCGCTTCGGCCATCCCAAGGCCGAGGTGCTGGCGCGCTACGCCGCGCGCGGCACGCGGCTGTGGCGTACCGATCGCGACGGCGCCGTGCAGGTCAGACTGGCGGCCGGGGACGTTGCGGTCACTGCTTGGCGCGATGAGCGCAAGCGTTATTGGTACGGCCGGTGATACATTGGCGGCGAAGGAGACAAGCATGCAATTCACGCAAAAGACAGTGCAATGCATCAGTCCGTCCGGTCTGCACCGGATGGCCTATACCGAGTGGGGCGTGCCGGACAATCCACGCGTCCTTGTCTGCGTGCACGGCCTGACCCGCAATGCGCGCGATTTCGACGATCTGGCGCGCGCGCTGTCGGCGCATTACCGCGTCGTCTGCCCGGATGTGGTCGGGCGCGGGCGCAGCGGTCGACTGCGCGATCCGGCGCATTATGGCGTGCCGCAATACGTCGCCGACATGGTGACGCTGATCGCCCGCCTCAATGTCGACAGCGTGCATTGGGTCGGCACCTCCATGGGCGGCCTGATCGGCATGGCGCTGGCGGCCCAGGAAAATTCGCCGATCCGCCGCCTGATCCTCAACGATGTCGGGCCACTGATCACTGTCGATTCGTTGAAGCGCATCGGCGCCTACGTCGGTCTCGACCCGACCTGGGCGACCTTCGGCGAGGCGCAGGCCTATGTCCGCCTGATCAGCGCGCCGTTCGGCGATCTCGACGAGGCGCAGTGGCATCATTTGACCGAATCGAGCATCGGCCAGCGCGCCGACGGGCGTTGGGGCTTTCTCTACGATCCGCAGATCGCAACGCCGTTCAAGGCCACCTTCAGCGAGCAGGACATCGATCTCTGGCCGCTCTACCAGGCCATCCGCTGCCCGACGCTGGCCATCCGCGGCGCCGAGTCCGACTTGCTGACGCGCGAAACCTGGCTGCAGATGGGCCAATGCGGTCCACGTGCCGAACTGGCCGAAATTCCCGGTGTCGGCCACGCGCCGATGTTTTTGACCCAGGGGCAGATCGATATCGCCCGCAACTTTCTTCTCGCCGCATGAAACATCTTGTCGTCAATGGCTTGCGCCTCGAATACCGCGATTACCCGGCAACTGTCGCCGGCCGCCCCGAACTCCTGCTGCTGCACGAAGGCCTCGGCTGCGTCGCGATGTGGCGGCATTTTCCGGAAAAGCTGGCGGCCGCCACCGGCTGTCGCGTCATCGTCTGGTCGCGCGCCGGCTACGGCGGCTCGCAGGCCTATGCCGAGCCGCGCAATACGCGCTACATGCACCGCGAAGCCGAAGAGGCGCTGCCGGCGCTGCTCGCCGAACTGCAGATCGAGCGGCCGCTGCTGATCGGCCACAGCGACGGTGGCAGCATCGCGCTGATCTTTGCCGGCGCCTTCCCCGGGGTGCCGCGCGGTATCGCCGTGCTGGCGCCGCATGAATTCGTCGAGGAAGAAACCCTGGCCGGCATCCGCGAAGCGCGCACTGCCTGGCAGACCACCGACCTGCCGCAGAAACTGGCGCGCTATCACCACGCGCAGACCGAACGCGTGTTCAGCGACTGGAACGATTGCTGGCTGTCGCCGCCGTTTCGCGACTGGAACATCGAAGAATATTTGCCGCGCATCCGCTGCCCGGTGCTCGCCATCCAGGGCGAGGATGACGAATACGCGACCTTGCGCCAGATCGATGCCATCGCCGAACAGGTGCCGGGCACGCAATTGCTCAAGCTGGCCCATTGCGGCCACACGCCGCAGCGCGATCAGGAAGTGGCGGTGCTTGAGGCGCTGACCGCCTTCGTCGCACGCTGCTGACGGTCGACGCCGGGAAAAGGGCAAAAACCGTCTTTTCCGGCAGTCGACCGCTGCGGCCCGGCCGGGTCATGCGTATCCCGGCAAAAACCGTCTTTTTTGCCGGTCGACCGGTGGGGAGTTAAAGCAACTCGGTATCGGCGTGCGAATACGCCGGCGCGCAGCAGCACAGGATGTGCAGCGCCGTGCTGCCGGTATTGCTGACGCAGTGCGGCGTGCCCGGCGCGATGGCGATGCTGTCGCCGACGGCGATCGCGAATTTCTCGTCGCCCAGCGTCATCTCGCCGCTGCCCTGGGTGATGTGGTAAATCTCTTCGGTCACAGCATGGCGATGCAGCAGCGTCGTCGCGCCCGGCGGCACGATGGCTTCGGCCAGGCTCTGCTGGCGGATTGCATGCTGTTCGGGGTGCAGCAGTTCGCGGATCTGCGAGCCGTCCTTGGTGATGTAGGGCGCAATTTCGCGATAGACGCTGCGCTTCGTCACTTGCCGCCCCAGGGCTGGATAGGCACGGTCGAGATGGCGTTGGCCGGTGCGCCGTTGATCAGCTTGCGGCTGATCGCGACATAGACCAGCACATTGCGTTTCTCGTCGAAGCTGCGATGGATTGAGGTTTCCTTGAACATCAGCGAGGTGTCCTCGCTGAACACGATCTTGTCTTCCGGCAGCTTGGCCGGCTTGCTGATTGGGCCGATCTGGCGGCAGGCGAGCGAGAACTGCGACGGATCTTCGGCCAGCCCGAAGCTACCCTTGATGCCGCCGGTCTTGGCCTGGCTGAAATGGCAGGTGACGCCGGAGATCTCAGGGTCGTCGAAGGCATAGATGCAGACGCGGTGATTGGCGCCGATCAGCTTCCAGGTTGTCGTGATGCAGCCGACTTCCTCGGCCGTGGCGGCAAAGCTGGCGGGCAGGGCGAGAGCGGCGAGGAGCAGGGGAGCAAAACGTGGCATGGTGGTTTCTCGTGGTTCCGTTGGTTTATTCAGCCGCGGGCAGGGCGCGTACCGCCTGGCACAGGAGCGCCAGTTCGTCACGCAGTGCCGGCAGGCAGGGAAGCGTTGCAGCAAGATCGCCCTGGCGCAGCGCGTTGTTCAGCTCGATGGCCTGGTGCGCAATGCGGACGGCGCCTATGCTGCCGGCAGCTCCCTTGAGCGTGTGGGCAAGGTGTTCGGCAGCTTCGACTTGGCTGGTAGCGATCAGTTCCTGCAGTTGTGCGGCCGCTTCGGCATGCCGGTCGACAAACATCTGCACGACATGGCGGTAGCGTTGCACCTTGCCGCGCATCAGGTGCAGGCCGCTGGCGACATCGAGGCCGGGAATGGCTTCCAGACTGGCGAGCAATTCCGGAGTGCCTTCCGCTTCCGGGGCGCTCGCTGCGCTGACTGTCGCTTCCGCTTGCCCTGAGCGCGGCAGCCATTTCAGCAGGCAGGCATAGAGATCTTCCGGTTCGACCGGCTTGGCGATGAAATCATTCATGCCGGCCGCGAGACAGCCCGCCTGGTCTTCGGAAAAGGCATTGGCGGTCATGGCCAGGATGGGCTTGCTCTGCCAGCCCGGCAGTTGGCGGATGGCCCGGGTGGCCGACAGGCCATCGAGATTGGGCATCTGGATGTCCATCAGGATCAGGTCGTAATGCTGCTGCCCGGCCATTGCCAGCGCCTTGCTGCCATCTTCGGCGACATCGACGGCAAGTCCGACGCCGTGCAGCAATTCCAGCGCCACTTCGCGATTGATCGGGTTGTCTTCGGCGAGCAGGAGATGCTGGCCGCCATGCTGTGCGCGCAGCAGTTCTTCGGCATCGCGGGATTTTGTTGCAGCGGCCGGGAGAACACCGTGCCCGGCTTGCAGGCGGGCAGTGAACCAGAAGGTGCTGCCTTGCCCCGGGGTGCTGCCGGCGCCGGCCGTGCCGCCCATCAGTTCGGCCAGGCGGCGGGTGATGACCAGGCCGAGACCGGTGCCACCGTACTGGCGCGTGGTTGAGGCATCCGATTGCGCGAAGGGCTGGAACAGACAGGCCAGCTTGTCGGCGGGGATGCCGATGCCGGTGTCGCTCACGGCAAAACGGACGAGCAAGTCGTCATCTTCCGTGCCGAGCAGTTCTGCGCTGAGTCTGACGCTGCCGGTCCGGGTGAACTTGACGGCATTGCTGGCAAAGTTGAGCAGTCCCTGACGCAGGCGCATGGCGTCGCCCTTGAGCCAGACGGGAACCGAGTCGGTGTCGATTTCGATGCTCAGGCCCTTGGCGCTGGCGGCTTCGGCAATCATCGAGCGGACCTGGTCGAGCAGGGCTGACAGTGCGAAGTCGTCATGCTCGAGTTGCAGCTTGCCGGCTTCGATCTTGGAAATGTCGAGAATGTCGTTGATGATCGACAGCAGGTGGCGTCCGGCCTCGTCGATCTTGCCCAGCCGGTCGGCCTGGGGCGCGCTGGCGCCGCGGCGCAGCAGATGCGTCAGGCCGATGATGGCATTCATCGGTGTGCGGATTTCGTGACTCATGTTGGCCAGGAAGCTGCTCTTTGCTTCGTTGGCGCGTTCCGCTGCCAGCTTGGCTTCGGCGAGTTCAGCGGTGCGCTGGTCGACACGCTCTTCCAGGGTGTGCGTGTGGCGCAGCTGTTCGGCGCGCTGGACGGCGAGTTCGGCCACCATGCTGTCGAAAGCGTCGGCGAGGCGGCCCAGTTCGTTGCCCTGTTTGAGATCGATGGGCTGCGGCATTTTGCCCTTGCCCAACTCGTCGACCGCCCGGGCAATGCTTTTCAGGGGCTGGCTGACGATGCGCCGGATCAGGCTGCGCATGGCCCACAGGGCGGGTATTGCGAAGATCACGCCGATCAGCAACAGCACGCCGACGCCGAGCAGCATGCGTTCATCCAGCCTGGCCTGGGGCAGCACGCTGATCCAGTACCAGCCGGGTCCGTCGATACGGCTCCACGCGACCAGATGCGAACCATCCGGTGTGCGTTGTACGCCACTGTTCGCCGGCGTGCCGTGGATCAAGGCGTCGATCTGGTCGAGCAGCGGATCGTGCAAGCCGGACAGCGCCAGCTGGCCCTGCGCGGCGGCGATGCGTTCGTACAACTGCGGATGCGCAATCAGCTGCTGATCGGCGCTCAGAATGAGGTGGTATTCGTCGCTGGCGCCCGCCTGTCGGGCCGTTGCCAGCAGGCTGTCTACGGTGATGTCGTGGCCGACCGTGCCGACCCATTCGCCGTGCCAGTCGAGCGGCTGAATCGCCGAAACCATCCAGGCCGCCGCCTGTTCGTCGAAATAAACCGGCGTCCAGAAAAGCGAGCGTTCGCGGTTGTTGACCGGTCGTGCACCGGTCATCGTCGGGTAATTGAAATTGTCGGTTTGCGGCGTGGCGGCGGCGCCCCAGTCGATACCGCGCGAATAGACCATCAGACCGACTTCGACGAAGTCCATGTACACCGAGAAGAAGGGCGGTACCAGGGCCGGCCCCTGTTCGCGGAACAGTTCGTAACTGGCCACGGCGCGCCGGCGCACCGAGTCGTCGGGTTCGCCGTTTGCCTGGTGCAGGTAGAGGGTCGGTGCCCGTTCGGTGTCGACCTTGTCCGGGTGCAGGCGCCACAGGCCATCGGCGCTGCGCGCGAAGAGTTCATGGAAGCGCTTGCGGCTTTGCGCCGGATCCAGCGCATCCAGGCGCTGCAACAGTTCCTTGTGCAGGCGCTGCACGCTGGTCTGGGCCTGGCGGAAGGTTTCCTGATGTGCCAGCGCATGCGTCTCGGCCAGCTGCTGCAAGGTCAGCGAGACGGTTTTTTCGGTTGCCAGGCGCAGGGCGATGAAGCCCGCGCCGGCCAGCAGGACCAGCAGCACCAGGATCAGTGCGCCCAGCGAAAGCGACAGGCGGCGGGAAACGGTATTGATCATGCGTCCGGATGATTCAGATTTGATTGCGCCTGGCAGGATGTTTCAGGACCGGTGTTTTTGCGCATTCGCCCAGGGCCTGGGGCCGGTGGAATGCGTGCGACAACTTTATACCACACGGTGAAGATGGTTTTGGCGCGCCGTTGGCCGGCGATTCTGCGACTAACGCGGCGGGCGGGTGCAGGGCTTCAGCTTGCCGACGTACTTGGCGAGGATCTTGTAGGTGTCGCGCTCGAAAGCCGGGCGCGGCGCGGCGAGCAGGGCATCGATGTCGGACTCGCTCTTGACCGTGCCCAGGTAGCGCCAGCCGTCGATCAGGTGGGCTTCTTCGCCCTCGTGGATCAGGGCCGGGCCGGCGTAAGGCCAGGCGAGCAGTTTCAGCCCGGTCAGGGCGCCGACCAGGCGCATGCTGTGTTTGGCGAGTGGTTCGCTGCCGACGCAGGCGCCCTTGCAACGCCGGATCTGGTGGCCGAAACAGGGCTTGCCGGGAATGCCCTTTTCCAGGCCGAGCAGGGTGTCGCAGAGATTGTGCGACTCGGCGAAGGTGCGCAGCACGTCGCGCGCTTCCTTTTTCGTCTTGAACAGGCCGTAACTCGACGTATGCAGGTTGAACTCGATCTCGCGCGCCGAGCGCAGTTCCGGGCGCAGCCAGCCTTCGCCTTCGTCGATCAGCGTCCAGGTGCACACCTCGTCGTTTTTGCGCAGCTGGCGGTTGAGGCCGGGCTGCATCGTCTTGACCAGGGCCGCCTCCTTCAACAGTGCGCCGATCTCGCCGGCCGTCTCCATCCAGTCGATGCGGCGGACCTGCTGCGCGATCGCCATTTCCTTGGCCGACTTGTGGTCGGCGGCAAAATGCGACAGCACGCGCTGGCGGATGTCCTTGGCCTTGCCGATGTAGAGCGGCAGGTTGTTTTCACCGTAGAACAGGTAGACGCCGGGGCTTTCCGGCAGCTCGTCGAGGATGGTCGCATCGAGGTGCGGCGGCAGGCTGGGGTAGGCGTTCTGCGCGTCGAGCGCAGCGGTGATCGCCTCGCCGCTACGGTCGACCTGGATTTTTTGCCAGAATTGGTGGATCAGCTGCGCATCGGCGAGCGCCCGGTGGCGCGCCGCCGCCTGCAGGCCGTGGCGTTCGATCAGCGAATCGAGATTGTGCCGCTTGTGCTCCGGGTACAAGGCGCGTGACAGTTTGACGGTGCACAGCACCGAAGCACGGAAATCGATGCCCAGGCGCTTGAACTCGGTTTTCAGGAAACCATAGTCGAAGCGCGCATTGTGCGCGATGAACAACCGCCCCTGCAGGCGTTGCAGCGCCTCGGCGGCGACATCCTCAAACGGCGGTGCAGTAGCGACCATGGCATTGCTGATGCCGGTCAACTGCTCGATGAAAGGCGAAATGGACACGCCGGGATTGACCAGCTGCTGCCACTCGCGCACGGAACCGTCGGCATCGACCTCGACGATGCCGATTTCGGTGATGCGGTCAAAGGCGGCGGTGGCACCGGTGGTTTCGAGGTCGACGAAGGCGAGGGGTTTGCGGTGCATGGCGGGGCGGAAATCGGGACAGGCCGCGATGATACCGCCAGAACGGGCAAGCCCGCCGTTGCTTACTTCTCGCTCTTGCCGTGCATCACCATGATCGTCTGCTGCATGATGGCGCACAGCGTTTCCTTGCCGTCCTTGCAGGCATAGACCTCGGCCTTGGTCACGATCAGCGTGCGTCCCGGCCGGACCACCTCGCCGCGGGCAACGAGGGTCTCGCCATCGGCGGGAGCGACCAGGTTCATCTTGTATTCGACGGTCAGTACCGAGGCGCTGACCGGTACCACGGTCATTGCCGCGTAGCCCGCCGCCGAATCGGCAATCATGCCGACCACGCCGCCATGGACGAAGCCATGTTGCTGCTCGACGCCAGCCCAATGCGGGATGTGGATTTCCGTACGGCCGTGTTCGATCAGCGGCAGGCTGGCGCGAATCAGCTGCATCGCGTTTTGCCTGGCAAAGCTGGCGGCGACGCTGGCCTTGAAGTCGGGGTTGGCAATGTGCGCCATGGTTTGTCTCCGTTTTTTGGTCTTGGGCCGGACTCACTTTAGAGTGGCGTTGACGTATACGTCAAATTTGGCTTGCTTACCGTATTTAGTGGTTTGTCTGGTTGAATCTACTGCATATAGTGTTTTTTGCTTGACGTCATCATCGCGCCCCCTTTAGACTGCCGTCCATTGAAGGTTCCCCGCAAGGGGATTGAAAGGGAATCCGGTGCCAGGTCTTCGACCTGTATCCCGGGGCTGCCCCCGCAACTGTAATCGGCGAGCGTTTCGCCACCGAGTTTGCCAACTCATGCCACTGGATGCGTCCGGGAAGGCAGGTGAAACGCGATGAACCGAGAGCCAGGAGACCTGCCTCAATGTGTCCTTTTTCATGATTTTGGGGCGGGGTGTCCCTGACGAGAGGTTTTTGCGTGGTCTCTTGCCGTTTGTCCGTTGTGTCGAGCCGTGTTCGGGATGCTTCCCGTTGCACCGGTCGGCCTGCGCAAACGGCCCGCGCACTCGGTTCTCCGCCCCCCGATACGGAGAATCGCCTTGCAATCCAATGTCCAGTCTCTCTCTGCCGCTAATCAGTTCGCGGTAGCTGCCCTGCAGGTCATCCGCCGCAACGGCGCGCTCGTCGCTTTCGATCCCGACAAGATCGCCGTTGCGCTGAGCAAGGCTTTTCTCGCCGTCGAAGGCAGCCAGAGCGCGGTGTCCTCGCGCATTCGCGAACTGGTCGCCCGCCTGACCCAGACCGTGGTCAATTCGCTGACCCGGCGCTCGCCGGACGGCGGCACGGTGCATATCGAGGACATCCAGGACCAGGTCGAACTGGCGCTGATGCGCGCCGGCGAGCATGACGTGGCGCGCGCCTACGTGCTCTATCGCGAACGCCGCGCTGCCGAGCGGGCGGCCAGCCAGCTTGAGGAAGTCAGCGTTGCCGAACTGCACGTGCTCGACAATGGCGTGCGCAAGCCGCTCGACCGCGCACTGCTGCTGAATAATTGCGAAGCCGCCTGTTTCGGTCTCGGCGATGTGGTTTCGGCCAGGACGATCTATGAAAGCGCCTTGAAGAATCTCTACGACGGCGTGCCGCTGGCCGACGTCTACCAGGCGCTGATCCTCGCCGCGCGTACGCTGGTCGAGCGCGAGCCGGCCTACAACCAGGTCACCGCCCGCCTGCTGCTGGCCAGCCTGGGGCGTGAAGTGCTCGGCCGGGCGGTGACGCTGGATGAGCTTTCATCGGTCAACGCTGAATATCTGCCCGTTTTCATCAAGCAGGGCATCGCCGCCGAACTGCTCGACCCGCGCCTCGCCACCTACGACCTGCCGCGCCTTGCTGCCGCGCTGAAACCCGAGCGCGACCTGCAGTTCGGCTATCTCGGCCTGCAGACGCTGTACGACCGTTACTTCCTGCACATCGAAGGGCGCCGCATCGAGTTGCCGCAGATTTTCTTCATGCGTGTCGCGATGGGCCTGGCGCTCAACGAAATCGACCGCGAAGCGCGCGCCATCGAGTTCTACGACCTGATTTCCAGCTTCGATTTCATGTGCTCGACGCCGACGCTGTTCAACAGCGGCACGCTGCATTCGCAACTGTCGTCGTGCTACCTGACGACGGTGGCCGACGATCTTGAAGGCATCTACCAGTCGATCAAGGAAAACGCGCTGCTGCAGAAATACGCCGGCGGGCTGGGCAACGACTGGACGCCGGTGCGCTCGCTGGGTAGCCGGATCAAGGGCACCAACGGCCAGAGCCAGGGCGTGATTCCTTTCCTCAAGGTGGTCAATGACACGGCGGTCGCCGTCAACCAGGGCGGCAAGCGCAAGGGCGCAGTCTGCGCCTATCTCGAAACCTGGCACCTCGACATCGAGGAATTCCTCGATCTGCGCAAGAACACCGGCGACGAGCGCCGCCGCACGCACGACATGAACACCGCCAACTGGATTCCCGACCTGTTCATGCAGCGCGTAATGGAAAACGGCGAATGGACCCTGTTCTCACCGGTCGACGTGCCCGATCTGCACGAATTGTGCGGCGCCGAATTCGAGGTCGCCTACCTCGCCTACGAAGCGCAGGCGGCCAGCGGTCAACTCAAGCTGCACAAGAAAATCCCCGCCGTGCAGTTGTGGCGCAAGATGCTGACCATGCTGTTCGAAACCGGCCATCCGTGGATCACCTTCAAGGATGCCTGCAACCTGCGCTCGCCGCAGCAGCATGTCGGCGTCGTGCATAGCTCTAATCTGTGTACCGAGATCACGCTGAATACTTCGGATTCGGAAACCGCCGTCTGCAACCTCGGTTCGGTCAATCTGCTGGCGCATCTGAAGGACGGCCAGCTCGACCAGGCCAAGCTGGCGCGCACGATCAACACCGCGCTGCGCATGCTCGACAACGTTGTCGACATCAACTTCTACGCGACGCCCAAGGCGCGCAACGCCAACCTGCGGCATCGCCCGGTCGGCCTCGGCATCATGGGCTTTGCCGATTGCCTGTACGAAATCGGCTTGCCCTACGCGTCGACCGCTGCGGTGGAGTTTGCCGACAAGACCATGGAAGCCGTCTGCTACCACGCCTACTCGGCATCGAGCGAACTGGCCCGCGAGCGCGGCCGTTATTCCAGCTTCACCGGCAGCCTGTGGGACCAGGGCATTTTGCCGCTCGATTCGATCCGGCTGCTCGAGGAAGGGCGGGGCGGTTATCTGGAAGTGAACCGCGAGTCCAGTCTCGACTGGGCCGCGCTCAAGGAACGCATCGCCCGTTACGGCATGCGCAATTCCAACTGCGTGGCGATTGCGCCGACCGCGACCATTTCCAACATCGTCGGCGTCTCGGCCAGCATCGAGCCGACCTACCAGAACATCTACGTCAAATCCAACCTCTCGGGCGAGTTCACCGTGGTGAATGACGCGCTGGTCCGCGACCTGAAAGCGCTCGACCTGTGGGACGAAGTCATGGTCGCCGACCTCAAGTATTTCGACGGCTCGCTCGCCCGCATCGAGCGCGTGCCGGACGAACTCAAGGCGCGCTACGCGACGGCCTTCGAGATCGACCCGGTGTGGCTGATCGAAGCGGCAGCGCGCCGCCAGAAATGGATAGACCAGGCGCAATCGCTGAATCTCTATCTGGCGCTGCCCTCCGGCAAGAAGCTCGACGAGATCTACAAGCTGGCCTGGACGCGCGGCCTGAAGACCACCTACTACCTGCGCACGCTGGGTGCCAGCCAGGCCGAAAAGGCCGGCGGGCGCGACGACTCGGTGGTGCAGGAAAAGGCGCCGAAGTTCTGTGCGATTGACGATCCGACTTGCGAGGCGTGTCAGTGACGGGAAGGGACGTGCAAGCCAACCCGGCGCGCCGGGTTAAGCTTGCCGCCTTTGCGTATCACGAGACATTTCGATGAAATCCTTCTTCGCTTCCTGCCTGCGTCCGGCGCTGGCTTTACTGCTGGCGCTGCCCGTCTGCGCCCAAGCGGTCGACCTCGATTTGCCGGCCGAAATCGGCGCCACGGCGCAGGTCGACCGCAGCGAGCGCGATGGCCTCTGGGAAAAGACCCTGGTCGTGCGTTTTGCCGGCGAGCGGCGCGCCTTGTCGACCAGCGACGGCCCGCTCACGGCGCGCGCCGCCCTCAACCAGGCGGCGCATCCGCTGCTCTGGATGAAGCTGGGTGCCGACGGCAAGCGCTACAGCGAAGAAAGACGCGCCGCGACGGCGGGTCGCCTGCAACTGCCGCCGGCTGCCGTCGCCGAGATGTCCACGGCAGCTGACATGGACAATCTCGCCGTCGTCACGCGCCGGCACGGCCCGCTGACGGTGACCGTGCTGGCCACGGCCGGGGCGAAGAGCAATGCCATTCGCACCGGCGTCGATGCCGGCGCCTATATCGAAGGAGAGGAACCTGCCGGCACCATCAACATCATGGTCCTGGCCAATATCGAACTCAGCGATGCGGCGCTGGCCCGCGCCCTGATCACCATCACCGAGGGCAAGACGGCGGCGCTCGAGGACCTCAAGGTGCCGAGCAGCTACACCAGGGGCGTGCAGGCGACCGGCACCGGCACCGACAGCATCATCGTCGTTTCCGGCACGGCGGCGCCGCGCGCCACTTACACCGGCGGTCACAGCCGCATCGGCGAGCTGATCGGCAAGGCGACCTACGCGGCGGTGGTTGAGGCGCTGGGCATGCAGAACGGCTATTTCCTGCCCGGCAGCAAGCGCTTCGGCGATGCCGCGGCCGGCCCGGCGAAAGCCGCCGGCGATTTGCGCCTCGCCTTGCTGCATCTCGATCCCGTGCCGGGCGACATCGTCGGCAACCGGGCGCGCATCGAAGCCGGCATCCGCGCCGCCGTGCGCCATGGCGCCGACTGGGTGGTGACGCCGGAACTGGCCGAAACCGGCTACAACTTTGCCAAACGCGTCGGCACCGACTGGATCGCGCCTTTTCCCGATGCCTGGATCAGCAGCCTGGCCGCCATCGCGCGCGACAACGGCGTCGCGCTCTTCGTCGGTTTCGCCGAGCGCGATGCGCAGACCGGCAAGCTGCACAACAGCGTCGCCGCCATCGACCGCAGCGGGCGCATTCTCGGCGCCTACCGCAAACAGCGCCCGGTCGGCCAGGCTGAAGCCTGGTCGCTGGCCGGCACCGAAGGCACGCCCTTCATGGTCGATGGCATCGCCGTCGGCACGCTGATCTGCGCCGATGCCTGGCGTCCCGACGCGGCTGCCCAGCTCGCGGCGCGCGGCGCAAAGATCCTGCTCTCGCCGGCCAACTGGCCGCCGGTCGACGGCATGGGGCCGGGCGATGTCTGGGAAAAACGCTCGCGCGAAACCGGCATCCCGCTGATTGCCGTCAATCGCGGCGGCAAGGAGCCGGAACTCGATTTCTCGCTGGGGCAGAGCGCCGTCTCGCTCAAGGGCAAGCGCCTGCACAGCTTCACCGCCGCCGAGGGCGGCATCTTCTACGTGGACTGGAATCGCCGGCAGCGCTTCCGGGCCGTTCGCACCGACTGACTCCGAGGTTCAAACCATCATGAATGCCGCCTTCCGCTTCGACGACTGGGACACCCCATCGCAACCCGCCGCCCCGCAAAGCCCGGCGGTCAACGTTGAAAATGCCGCAAAAACCGCGGTCGACCGTGTGACGCCGGCCATTCCCGCCACTGGCACGCCAGCCCTGGCGCCGGTCAACGCGGCGGACAAGCGCATCGTCAATGGCAAGGCCGACATTAACCAGCTGGCGCCTTTCAAGTACCCGTGGGCCTGGGAGTTCTTCCTCAAGGCCAACCGCAATCACTGGACGCCGCTCGAAATCGGCATGGCGCAGGACGTGCACGACTACCACCACAAGCTCAGCCCGGCCGAGCGCCACGTTTTCGAGAACGTGCTCGCCTACCTGACCACCTCCGACATCCTGGCCATGCGCAACATTGGCCTGGCCGTCATGGAGAAGATGAGCGCGCCCGAACTGCAGATCTATCAGGCCCGCCAGGTCTATGAAGAAGCGCTGCATACCTGGACCTACCAGCACTGCATCGAGAGCATCGGCCTCGACCAGCAGGAAATCTACAACCGCTACCGCGTCGTGCCCGAAATCCACGGCAAGATCGCGCTCGCCAATCGCCGGCTGGAGCGCGTCATGCGCGCCGATTTCGACCTCACCGACCGCGCCAACCTGCACGAATTCGCGCTGTCCTATTTCTTCTTCGCGGTGATCTTCGAAGGCTGCTGGTTCTACAACGGTTTCACGCCGATCTTCGCGCTGCAACGGCGCGGCCTGATGAAGGGCACGGCCGAGCAGTTGCAGTACATCATGCGCGACGAAGTGCTGCACTGCGCCTTCGGCATCCGCGTCGTGCGCGAACTGTTGAAGGAAGAAAACCTGGAACTCGACCCGCAGGCCCTGCGCACGCTCTGGGACGAAGCCGAGGCCGCCGAGCGCGCTTACGCCGGCTACATCCTGCGCGAACCGATTCTCGGCTACAACGCCGAACTGCACGTCCAGCAATTCCGCTTCGTCGCCAACCGGCGGGCGCGGCAGGTGGGTGTCGAGGAACCTTTCCCCGGCGCCGAAAACGTGCTGCCCTGGCTCGACGAGCAGGCCAACCTGCGCAAGGAGAAAAACTTCTTCGAGACGCGCGTCACCGAATACCAGACCGGCGGAGCGCTGGCCTGGGATTGAGCCGTCCGGCCGGATTCGGCGGCGCTGCTCGCCGACTGAATCCGCCGGGCAGCCTCAAGCCGGGTTTGTCGCATTCGCCACACCGCCGGTCAGGCAGGCGAAACGCGCCGGCAGGTCACCCGGCAGGCGCCAGCCGAACAGCAGTTCTTCGGCATCGGCCAGCGAAGCGCCGGTGCACAGCACTTGTTCGGACAAATGGGCAAAAGCGGCAAGGCGCAGCCAGAACATGGTTTCTTCGTTGAGTCGGCAAGTCATGCTGTTCTCCCGGTGGTTTCCTGTGTTCGCTGCGAGTCACGCAATGTTTGTTCCAGGCGTGAAAGCGCCGCTCTGAGGGCAAGCGAGGGTGGTACAGGCACGCCGGCGGTGCATCGCCGGCACCGGGGAAGTGCGTCGGTGGGTCGCCTGATGTTTGCCAAGTTGCTCGTTGCGTGTCGGGCGTAGCCAGCCGAGAACGTTTTTCGATTTTGGCCAAAATTTCCGGTTGACCGGTGGGATGACAGAAACGAATTCCGCAACCAAAGCGATTCTGGCGGGTCTGCTACACTAGACGTTAACGTATTCGTTAAGGAATAAAATCATGACTTTCAGTGCCCAGGATGTCGTTCCGATCAGCGAAGCCCGCGCACGCCTGACCGAATTGTCCGATGAAGTCGTCGCTGGCGCGGAAAAGCTGCTGACCAAGAACGGCACCGCCTACGTCGCCATCGTCGACGCCAAAAAGCTGGATTACTACCATGCACTGGAAGCGGAACATGCCAACCTGGTGCTGCTGTCCGAGGCGGAAACCGGCCTGCGCGAGGTGCTGGCCGGTCAGCGCGTGTCGAATGCCGAACTCCTGAAAGCCCTGGCCTGAAGCATGGCGCTGCCGAACAACGCCAAAGTCGAGGCAACGCCCAACTTTCTGGCCAATCTGGAAAGCATTCACCAATTCTTCCAGACTCAGGACGCGGATACCGCCGATGCCCGGTTCGCCAGGTTGAAAGCCGATCTGCGGGAGATGATCGCAGTGCTTGCATGGTCGCCAGCCGGCGGACGACCGGCCAGGTTTCTGATGGCGAAATCGGCGCAAGCCCGACTGAAATCGGAGACGGTCCAGAACTTGGCCGAACAAGCGGGATTGCCCTACCTGCGGGAGTATGTCGTCGGCCAACATGTCGTGCTCTATGCGCATGCCGAGACGGAAGCGGTGCTACTCGCCGTCAAGCATCAACGTCAGTTCAACTACGCTGTGGCGGATTTGGCAGCAGGGGAATAGTGTCTCTGGCACCGAGGTTTGTGTTTTGGTCCCGGATGTTTCTTGCGCTTACCCGCCGATCTTCAAAATCGAGGAGTGTCTAACGAGTTGGGGAGCGAAGCCGAGAGAGTTAACAACATCCTTCAGCGCGTTAAGTTGCCACTCGCCAGCCCAAGGCGAGATCACCACACTCTTGATGACTTTGCAGAGGTCTAAGTCTATCAACTTGGGCTTGCTATCCGGATCTGTTTCAGCATCGGTAATCACCACGCGAAATTCTTGCTCTGCGTTGTAACCATGCTGTTTGTGGAAAGAAAAAGAAAGCTCGTCTTCTTCCGGAATCATTTCCTCGAAATAATTTATGTATCTCACCGGACCTGCAACGTATTTATTTTTTGCATCAAGTGATTTCAGTAAATCCTCCGTGGATGTTTTAATGGCAACCCCATTCTGTCGCCCGCCGTAAACCCTCCACATGAGCGAGCATTCGCCATTGGTTTGCTGCCAACTGCTAGCCCACGTTTTCTTTCGAACAGATTCAAGTCGATTGTGCAAGTCCTCCACCTCACTTACTGACCTGACAAAGCTTTGGCTCATATTGGTGAAGTCGATGGACAGGGTTGACTGATTTTGAAAAGGCATCCGCCCCTCGAATCCATCCTCGAACTCGGATAAGTTCGTGAATTTGAGCTTTTTTTCTGTAAGTAGGCTCAGAAACCCATATATATCCATATACCGCCAAAGCGAGGTGTTGTCGTTCCAGGCATCTTCATTGACGCGAGTAATGTTCCCCAAGGGACACCCCATTTCTAACGGTTACCATAGCTGAATGGTCTATTGTGAATGGCATTGTCTTGCAAAACCATCATCAAACCGATATCCAAATATCCGAACCCCGGATCTATTTCCGCCACTTCGCCCAGGGATCGGTATCAGAAGAAACCGCGGGCTGCGCGTAAGTCGATTTGCGCTTCTCCGGGCTGCTGCGCCGGGCCGTGCCGGCGTCGTGTTCTGCCGCTTTTCTGGCGCGTTTTTCGCGCAGGCGTTCTGCGTCTTCCAGGCTCAGTTCGGCCGGTTCGCCCGGGGTTTGTTCCGGTGGGATGATGCGGTCGCGCGGTGGCAGTTCGAACTGTTCGTCCGAGGCGCGCGGCAGGCTCTTGAATTTGTAGAGATAGAAGGCTTCGACTTTCTGGCGGGCCCAATCGGTCTTTTTCAGGAACTTGACGCTGGATTCGATGCTGGGATTGCTTTTGAAGCAGTTGATATTCAGATAGGCGTAGAGAATTTCGAAACCGTAGTAGTCGACGATCTCGGTCAGCATCTGTTTCAAGCCAAGGCCGTGCAAGGGGTTGTTGCTGTAATCAATATCCATGGGGATGGAAGCCCGGAAATAGGTGGTCAATGGGGGATTATACCTGTCGCGATACGGCCAATTTGGCTGGGCGATGGCAAATCAGCGGCTGGCTGCGCTGCGCTTCGTGCTGCGTGTCTTCTTTTCTCCCTCGCCAGCCGCTGCGCGGGTGGGCGCGGGTTTGGTCGGGTCGGCGTGGTCCAGCCAGATCAAGGTGTCGATGTAGGACATGAAGCCTTGCAGGTAGTCCGGCGCGATGTCGCGCATACGTTCGAGGCTGCGCAGGACGAGGTGCTGCGAGTTCATCGGGCCGGCGTTTTCCGGGGCCTGGGCGAGAGTTTGGGTCAGTTGCTGTTCGGTACTGAGCTTGGACCACTCGTTGCGGAAATAGGCGACCGACTTGAGCTCCGGGCCTTGCCGATTGCGGCTGGCTGAGACGCTTTTGGAATCTTGCCCAAAATTGCGGTTGACCGGTGGGGCGCTCGTCGCGGCTGGTTTTTCGCCCATCTGCGCAGGCGCGTGCTGGCCGATGTAGGTGAGCAGTTCGGCGAGCGGGCTGACAGCGTTTTCCCGGGTGGGCGGTGTCGGCGATGCGGCAGGACGGGCGGCGAGTTCGCTGGCGGCGGTGCTGATTCTGGCGTTGAGCGAGAGACGGATGGCTTCCGGCTGCGTCGCGGCGCGCCGGGCGAGGGCGACGAGATAGGCAAAGCGCACGGGATCGCGGGCGGCGGCGCCGCTGGCGCTCAGCGCTGCGAGTTCGGGCGGCAGGGCGGTCGACGCCGCCGTGGCGGCCATTTCGTCCGGGGCGCCAGCCGCGGCAAGCTCGCCCGTCTCAGAAGCTGTTTGCGATCTTTTATTTGTCATGCAAACCCCTGATGAAACTACTAAGCAACCGACTAAGCCGCCAAACTACGGCGGCTAAGTCTCTGCTTATCCCCAGCCCTCCCCTTGTCAGGGGAGGGAGTTCGCCGGTGCGTGATTCGGGGGCTCCTCCCCTGACAAGGGGAGCTTGGGAGGGGTTTGGGGCCCGGCGAAGTGGTGCCGATGTCCAAACATATGACCATTCAAAGATCGTGGATAGCTTCTCAGCCATTGCCTTCCTTGCCGTTGGTGCGTGATTTGGGCACCGGCGCCATCTCGACGCGGCGGTTGCGGGCGCGGCCATCGGCGTCATTGTTGGCGGCGACCGGCTGCTGCGACCCGAAGGCGGCAGCGAAGACCGACGAGGACGGCACGCCGTCCTCGATCAGCGTGCGCGTTACGGTCAACGCACGCTGGGCCGAGAGTTCCCAGTTGTCGGCGAACTGGCGGTTGCTGCCGCGCACCGGCGTGTCGTCGGTAAAGCCGCTGACCATCAGCATCTGCTCGCTGGCGCCGAGGTAGGCGGCGATCGGTTCGGACAGGCTCTTCAGCAACTGCTTGCCTTCCGGCTGCAACTGGTCGGAATTGAGCGCGAAAAGGACGTTGCCGCTGATCCCGATCTTGCCGTTGTTGAGCGTCACGCGGCCGGAGGCGAGCGGGCCGGCCAGGGCTTTTTCCAGGGCTTCGCGGCGCTGTTCCTCCTGCTGGCGTTTCTGGATTTCGGCTTCCAGGCTGCTCACCAGTTCGAGCTGCACGCCGAGCACGCCGACCAGGATCAGCACGAAGGCGCCGAGCAGGCCGGCCATCAGGTCGCCGAAAACGGCCCAGACCGGGGTCGCGTGTTCGCCGCCGGCGTCGATGTCTTCCATGCTCAGGCCTCGCTACCTGTGGCGCGTTGCAGGTCGTCGACCATCTTCTTCTGCGACATGATGCTGAGGTCGATGATTTCGCGCGCCTGGGCGACGTAGTAGGCGAGCTGTTCGTCGCTGCGTGTCAGCGATTTGGCGAGGCCGCCTTCGATGCGTTGTAGCGCCGTCAGCATCTTGTCGTTCGATTCGCTGAACAGTTGCACGGCGTGGCCGAAAGCCTCGCCCAGGCTGGCGACTTCGAGGGCGCCGCCGGTGATGCTGGAACCGATGTCGACCAGCTTGCCGGCTTCGCTTTCGACCCTGGCGGCGAACTGGCTGCCGGCGCGTTCGAGCAGCTCGGCGGACGAGGCGACCAGCGCGTCGATGGCGCTGCGCTGCTCGGTCGAGGCGTGGTTGATGGCGTCGAGCAGGGCGCCCAGGGTTTCCATGATGCGGCTGCGCTCTTCGAGCAGGCTGTTGTCGCGCGCCATGCTGGCCGACAGTTCGTGGCGCAGCTGGCCGATGACTTCGGCGGCCGCCTTGGGCGCTTCGGCGGCGGTCTGCATCAGGCGCGTGACTTCGGCGATGGTCGTCTCGGCCTGACGCTGGTGCGTGGCGACCAGTTCGCGCGCCGTCGCGCCGAGCGTGCCGGTGATCTGTTCCTGCTGCGCCAGCGTCGCCTGGCCGGCCTGCTGCCATTGCGCTTCGAGCTTGCCGGCCATGGCGGTCAGGGTGTCGGCAAAACCGGCCTGGCGGGCCTGTTCACCGCTCGCCCATTCGTTCTGCCAGGCGGCCTGGGTGGCGCGCATCTCGGCGAGCAGCGCGGCACTGCGCTCGGCTAAGGTGACGGCGAGGCTGCTCTGCGTCTGGTCGAGGGCCTGCGTCAGGCGTTCGCTGGCCTGTTCGTGCTTGGCCAGCGCGCCGCTCCAGGTGGCGGACACCGTCTGCACGGCACCGTCGAAACGCTGGGCGATGCCGTCGAGCTGGCTGGCGACCTGCTGGCTGAGCGCCGTTTGCTGCTCCTGTGTCGTTTGCGCGAAGGCGGCGTGGCTGGCGGCCAGTTCGCTGCGCAGCGCGGCGTGCGTGCCGTCCACGGAGTCGAGCAGGGCCTGCGAGCGCTCACCGAAGGTGTCGGCAAAGGCGCCCAGGGTGCTCTGCAACTGCTGGTTAAGGGCCTCGCTGCTGTTGCTGTGCTGGGCGAGCGCGCCTTGCCAGGTGGCGGCGACCTGGCTGACGGCCTGGTCGAGGCGGGCGGTGACGCCATCGAACTGGCTGGCCAGCGTCGCGGCCAGTTGCTGCTGGCTGGCGGCGCTGCTGGCGGCAAGTGCCGCGTGCTGTTGCGCGGCGTCGGCCTGCAGCTTGCCTTGGGTGCTTTCGAGCGAGGCGAGCAGCGCGGCCGAGCGTTGTTCAAAGGTTTCGGCGTAGGCGTTGAGCGCAGCCTGCTGTTGCTGTTGCTGCGCGTCGGTCGCCTGTTCGTGGCGGGTCAGGGCCTGCGTCCAGGTGTCGCTGACCGTGCTCACGGTCTGTGCGAACTGGCCGGTGATGCCGTCGAGCTGGCGTTCGACGGTGCCGAACAGCTTGTCGTGCAGGCCGCGCGTCTGGTCGGCGATGCTCGTCATGGTGGCGGTGACGACGGGCTGGATGGTCTGCGCCGCAACCGTCGCGCTGTCCTGCAAACTGGCCTTGAGCGAGCGGTCGACCGACTGGGCGAGGTCGGTATACAGACCCTTGGCTTCGGCATGGAAGCTCTGCTGCCCGGCGAGCAGTTGTTCGCCGAGCTGGCGGCTCTGTTCGGCCATGCGGTTCATCATGGTGTCGAGCTTGCCGACCAGTTCGGGCAAGGCCTGCGCCTGCGCCTGCAGAGCCTTGAAGGTTTCCTGGCGCTGGTAGCTGAGCGAGAAGTCGCGCAGCACGCCGGCGATCTTGCTGTCGAGCAGTTGCCCGACCTGCAGGCGCTCGCGCCGGCAAAGCGCCGAAATCAGGCCGAGCATGGCCGAGGTGGCGACACCGGCAACCGAAGTGCCGAAGGCGACGCCGAGGCCCTTGACCGGCGCGGCGAGCGCGGCGCGGATGGTCTGCAGGTCGGTGGTGCTTTCCAGTGCCAGCACGGCGCCGTTCAGCGTCACAACCATGCCGAGGAAGGTGCCGAGCATGCCGAGCAGCACGAGCAGACCGACCAGGTAAGGCGTGATGCCGGGGCCGGGCAGGGCGACGCGTTCGCCTTCGATGCGCAGGCGCACGGCGTTCTGCAGCGCGGCCGGCACCTGCTGCAGCCACTCGCCGAGGTGACCGAGGTCGTCCGGGATGCTGCGCAGCGCCTGGGCCAGCGCCTCGGTGTTGGCGTGGAAACGGCGCATTTCGAGGGCGCCGGCGACATAGACCGCTGCAATGACGCAGGACACGCTGAAGGCCAGCGTATGGCCGCCGATGTAGCCGATGGCGACCCAGACGACGGCGATCAGGCCGAGGAAGAAGGCGGAGAGACTGAGATTGCGGTTCATTGGGGCTTTGTTTCCATAGATTCACTCGCGCTGCCGGCGGCGGCAATCAGGCCGGCGGCCGGTTTGAGGCGCAGTTCCAGTTCGGCGAGCAGCATGGTCTGGGCATCGTGGCAGAAGGCTTCCAGCCAGCTACCGGCTTGCGTCCACTCGACGGGGTTGTCCACGGCGTCGGCAGCCAGGGCGGCACGGTGTTCGGCGTAGCGCTGATCGAAGCGTTTGCCGAGCAGGATGGGAATGTTGCTCAGCAGGTTGCGCTCACGGACCGCGAGGATTTTTTCGAAGGTGGCGTCGAGGTCGGCGAGTTTTCGTCCAGCCGCCGACTGAGCGGCCAGCGCCTTGCGAGCATTGGCACGCAGCGCCGTGATCGCGGCGTTCATGTCGCGCTGGTGGGCGAGATAGTAGCGGTGATAAGGCGAAAAGTCGGCGGCGCTGTCGGCTGTCGCATTCGGCAGCGGCGTCGGAAAGGGAATGCGGACCGGGCTGTCGGATGGCGCGGGGTTGAAGACGCCATCGTTCTGGATGGACGCGCTCAGGTTGCCGCGCACCCGCGCCAGCTGGGTGGCCAGGTCGGTATTGGCGGACGGCGCGGACGTGCTGCTGCCGGCCTCGTGGTTGAGGACCGAAAACAGCGTCAGCGCATCCGAGAAGTCCAGCCACTGCCCGAGACGTTCGCCGAAGTCGTATTTCGGCTCGGCGACGTTGGGGAGGGTGTCGGACAGGACGCGGACGAGGGCAGAGCGGTTGAAAGTGGCGCGGTGCAATTCACGCGTCATGATCGTGGCCAGGTTCGACGTCGAAAGGGGCCGCAAGGCTACTACAACTTTGCGACGCGGTCAGCGGTCTGCTGCAGGCAGCGTGCGCGCGGCGAAGCGGCGTGCCGGTGTACTTCATGGTGAACAGCGGATTTTCAGGTATTTTCGGTCGGTTCCAAGAAGCAGCCCACGATCTTTAAATGATCACATATCTGTGCACCGGTACCGCTTCGCCGGGCCTTTAACCCCTCCCAACCTCCCCTTGTCAGGGGAGGCGTCAGCGCTTCCGGCGTCAGCTTGGTCTCCCTCCCCTGACAAGGGGAGGGCCGGGGATAAGCAGAGACTTAGCCGCCGTAGTTTGGCGGCTTAGTCGGTTGCTTAGTAGTTTCATCAGGGGTTTGCATGACCAGCAATAAATCGTGATCCGCTTGTAAGAAATCCGCCCGCGCCGGCGACTAAAGGGAACCACTGAGCAATCAGGCCGTCCACCACAGGCGAAGGGCGGCGTGCCGGCGTATTTGCCGGTCGGCTTTCTTCGCCAGCGAAAGGCAAGCAATGTCACCCCGACGACTCATACAAGGAATCATCTTGGCCATCTCTACCAGCTTTCTGATTGGCGCCTGCGCCGACGACAAGGCGGCCGGCAAGGCCGCCAAGGATCAGGCCAGACCGGCCGTTACCGACAGCATCGTGCTCGGCATGGGCTGTTTCTGGGGCGCCGAGAAGCGCATGGCCGCCATTCCCGGCGTGCTCGATGTCGAAAGCGGCTACGCCAACGGCGAGATCGCCGGCACCTACGAAGCGGTGCTCGCCCAGGAAAAACTGCTGCGCGCTGGCAAGGCAACGCAGCGCAACCACGCCGAAGTGGTCAAGGTCACTTTTGATCCGGCCAAGGTCAATCTGGAAAAGATCCTTGTCCAGTTCTGGGAAAGCCACAACCCGACGCAGGGTGACCGCCAGGGCAACGACGTCGGCACCAATTACCGCAGCGCCGTTTACAGCCACAACGATGCCCAGCAGGCGCTGGCGATGAAGACGCGCGACACCTATCAGTCGGCGCTGACCGCTGCCGGTTATGGCAAGATCACCACCGACATCGCGCCGCTGAAAAAGTATTTTTCCGCCGAGGAATACCACCAGGATTACCTGGTCAAGAACCCGAACGGCTACTGCGGACTGGGCGGCACCGGCGTCAAGTATCCGGTCGCCGGTGCGGCGACGCCGATGCCGGCGACCGCTGCCGTCAAGGCGCCGCGCCTCGATGCCAAGGCGCTCAATTTCGAGCGCCAGCTGATCGTCTTTGAAGGCGAGGACTGCGCCTACTGCCGCAAGTTCAAGGCCGACGTGCTTGATCACTGGCAATCGCCGGTCGCCATCGTCAGCACGCTGAACCCCGAGGCGCCGGCCGGCTGGACGCTGGAAAAGGCGCTGTTCGCGACGCCGACCATCGTGCTCTTCGAGAAGGGTAGGGAGGTTTCCCGTTACACCGGCTACAGCGGCGAAGCGCCGCGCTTCTGGCAGTGGCTGGGTTTCCATCTGCTCACCCCGGCGCAGCAGAAGATCGCCTTCGAGCAAGGCACCGAGCGCCCCGGCACCGGTTCCAATCTCGATGAGAAGCGGCCCGGCACCTTCGTCGATCCGATTTCCGGCGTCGCGCTGTTTCGCAGCGATACCAAGTTCGAGAGCGGCACCGGTTGGCCGAGCTTCTTCAACCCGCTGCCCGGTTCGATCACGCTGCATGAAGATGTCAGCATGGGCATGAAGCGTGTCGAGGTGCGCAGCGCGAGTTCCGGCATTCACCTCGGCCACGTCTTCGACGACGGCCCGCCGCCGACCGGCAAGCGCTACTGCATCAACGGCAACGTGCTGAAATTCGTGCCGGACAAGGCGAAGTAGCCGCCCAGCGGTCGACGCCGGAAAAAGGCTGTTTTTCAGGCGTCGACCGTAAAAAGCCTTGAGCGACAGGGTGCACCAAATCGCGCACGGGCGGTCTCCCTCCCCTGACAAGGGGAGGGCTGGGGAGGGGTTTCCAGACGTAGCAAATAAAACCACAGCCCGGTTTCATGATTTTCGGAAGATCATGAACAGGCGCCAGGAAAACGCCCTGGCTCCGGTACTATTCAGGCATTCGAATTCAAGGAAAGGTGCAGGGCACATCCCGTGTCCGCGATATGGGTAGTAGCTTTTTGCTGGTGGTGGTTGCGCTCGTTCTCGTTGTTCTGAACGGTTTTTTCGTGGCGGCAGAGTTTGGCCTGGTCAAGCTGCGGCCGAGCCGGGTCAAGGCGATTGCCAAGACTTACGGCTGGCGGGGGCGCATCCTCGCCAAGGTGCATCAGGATCTCGAAGCCTACCTGTCGGCCTGCCAACTCGGTATCACGCTGGCTTCGCTCGGTCTCGGCTGGGTTGGCGAGCCGGCCTTTGCCGATCTGCTGCGGCCTTTCCTCGGCGCGCTCGGCATGACCAGCGAGGAGCTGATCCACGGCATCGCCTTCGCGGTCGCCTTCTTCATCATTTCCTACCTGCACATCGTGGTCGGCGAGCTGGCGCCCAAGTCGATGGCGATCCGCATCACCGAGAAAGTCGGTCTGTGGACGGCGCCCGGCCTTTACGCCTTCTACTGGGCGATGTATCCGGCGATCTGGGTGCTCAATCACAGCGCCAACTGGGTGCTGCGCAAGGTCAATCTCGACGTGCAGGCCGGTCACGACAGCCATTATTCGGCCGATGAACTCAAGCTCATCCTGCGTTCGTCGCGCGCCGATGCCGACTTTGCCGGCGACGAGTGGCGCGTTCTCGCCCAGGCCCTCGATTTCCGCGACCTCAACGTCGCCGACCTGATGCGCCCGTTCAACGAAGCCGTGCCGCTGTCGGCCAGCGACGATATCGAACTCAGCCTGGAGCGCATCGTGCTGCACCGCTTCAGCCGCTATCCCTACCTCGCCGACGACGGGCAGGCCAAGGGCGTCATCCATTTGAAGGACATCTTCATTGCCCTGCGCAAGGACCCGGACCTCGCTTCGCTCGACAAGCTGGTGCGGCCGGTGATGATCGTTTCGCCCAACCTCTCGGCGACCGAGCTGTTCCGCCGTTTCCGCCAGGGCGCGCCGCATTTTGCCGTGGTTGCCTATGGCGACGGTCATCCGATCGGCTTCATCACGCTCGACAACCTGCTCGGCGCGCTGGTCGGCGAGATTCGCGACGAGTTCCGGCAGACCCACAACGAGTGGTCCAAGCTCGACGATGGCTCGCTGATCGGCAAGGGCAGCCTGCCCATTTTCACGCTGGAACGGGCGCTCGGCATCGACATCGATGAAGCCGGCGTCGATTCGGTCGGCGGCCTCATTCTGCAGAAACTCGGCGATCTGCCCGAGGAAGGCCAGCGCATCTCCTTCCCGCAATTCGATGCCGTGGTGAAAAAGATGACCGGGCCGCGCATCGTGCTGATCCGGATCATTCCGGCGGCAGAGCCGGTGTAACAGGCAAAAACGAAGCGGGCCGGGATGTGATTCCCGGCCCGCTTCACTTTCCACGACGTGTGCTGGCTCAGAAAGCCTTGTTCACGCTGACGAAGAACTTGTCGCGGGCGATGTCGGAGGCCGACGTGCCGTTGGCCAGGCTCAGGAAGTTTTTGTAGGCATTCGGTTCGCTCGACACCGAGTAGGAGGCGCCAACCGTCCAGCCGTCGGCGAAGGCCTTGCTGACGCCGGCCTTGAAATAGGTGATGTCGAGGCCTTTCGAGTTGCGGATCATTTGATGCCCGAGCTGGCCGTTGACCGTCCAGCCTTCGGCGACTTCATAGGCGGCATTGAGTTCGACGAAGGGCGAGTAGCGCGTGCTGCCGGTGACGCCGGCGTTCAGGTCGCCGGCGAAACCGCCATTGACCGGCGAATTGTTGGTGCTCCAGCCGAAATACTCGGTCAGCGTCGCGCCGGTCTTGAAGGTCAGCCATTCGTAGCTGAAGGCCACCGAGGCTTCCAGCGTGTTCAGGCTGTTCTTGGCATTGAAGCCGGTGAATACCGAGTCGCTCCAGTTGGCGCCGGGGTAGGTGTAGTAGATCAGGCCGAGGTCGTAGCCGACGGTATCGGCGATCTTGCCGCGATAGCCGCCGTAGATATCGAGTTCGACAGTGGCGCCGGGCAGCCAGTGGTCGGAGACGTTGGACGCGGCGACGCCGACATAGGCGCCGGAAGCGTGATCGGCTTCGGCGCTGACCTGCAGGGCGGGCTTGCCCCAGGTCTGCGACTGGCCGCGGAAGATGTAGTCGCTGACCACGCCGACATTGACCGGGAAGGTCCAGGCGGCGTCGCCGTCGGCCAGGGCCGGGGCGGCAGTGCCGAGAGCGGTCGCGGTGAGGGCGAGCAGGACGGCGGCGCGCAGCTTGCGGGAAGAGGATGTCATGCAGGGATCTCCAGGAGGTTCAAGGTGGGAAAAAAGGGTGGGGCGGTTTCCGGCGCGGCGAGGCGCGGCCCGGTTTCTGCCGCGGCCAGGGCCGGCGCGTCGCTGTCGTCCTTGAGATCGACGCCGGTACGGCCGAGGCGGCGCGCACCGTCGATCAGGAAGGCGAGCTTGCGCGCCGCTTCGGCGTAGGGCAGGCCTTCCGGCCGGACGTTCGAGATGCAGTTGCGCTGCGCGTCGTTGAGCCCCGGTCTTGGTCCGGCGGTCAGGTAGAGGCCGAGGCTGTCCGGTGACGACAGGCCGGGCCGCTCGCCGATCAAGACCACTACCTGCTCGGCGCCAAGCAGATGGCCGATCTCGTCGCCGAGCGCGACGCGCGCCTGGGTGGCGATGACCAGCGGCTGCGTGGTCAGGTCAGGGATGTGCGTGCGCAGCGCGGCGAGAAATGCACGCGTATGGCTGCTGGTCGCCAGCGACGATAAACCGTCGGAGACGACGATGGCCAGCCGCGGCCGGGCCAGCCAGTGGTTTTTGCCGTTTTCGGCGAGTCGACCGCTACAGGCTGGCGCGAGTCGGCGGCCGTAATCGGGGCGGCGCAGATAGGTGGCGCGGTCGGCGGCCTGGCTTTGTACGGCCAGGGTCCGGAAACCGTCGGCCTGCAATTCGCCGGCGAGCAGATCGAC
>Ga0074199_1000162_pt1 | contig 132638 bp, 124 predicted proteins | sample EPASupsiteSAE347_FD_64528 | JGI IMG/M metagenome (GOLD analysis project Ga0074199, IMG submission 64528) | Bioremediated contaminated groundwater from EPA Superfund site, New Mexico - Sample SAE3-47 | ecosystem: Environmental > Aquatic > Deep subsurface > Groundwater > Contaminated ... | reverse complement strand
AAAATAGAAGGCAGAACTAAAGCCGAGAATCAATGGTCGGCTTATTTTTTCGACGGTATAGCTTCCTATAATATATCCTATGTTAACTACGCCTATTGGTAAAAACATCAATAGCCGGCTTAGCCTTCTTTATTTTATATCTCATCTATTTGTTTTTGTAACCGATAAATCCGCTCTTCTCTCGGCGGGTGGTCGTTCAGCAACTCCGTAACAAAGCTGGTTTCTTCTTTAGAGTCGGAGATGTTGCGTAAAACATTTACAATGCCATTCGGATCATAACCCGCTTTTCGCGTATATTCTACGGCTAAACTGTCGGCCTGAAATTCCTCTTGTTTATTATAGCAAAGATTGACTATATCCAGCGCAATAGACATAAACTCAGGCGAAATTGCCGCAGGACTTCTTACGGATGATAGAATTTCCATTTCTTTGTTTATCTCTTCTTGCCCTTTTAAAAAAATCAGTTCTCTGAGCCAATGCTTTGAAAGAACATGCCCCATTTCATGCGAAATCGCCACGGCCAGTTCATCGTCAGTTAAAGATTTGGCCGCAAAACTACTGATATAGACATGCCCGCCGGGGTAACTGCAGGCATTGATTGAATCATCTTCAAATACTTCAAACGTAAATTTTTGATCTTTACAGTTAGCGGCAACCACATCATTACCTATGCGTTCAACTCTTGCTTGCAAAAAAGTATCTTGAGAGCGTGTCGATAACGACCAGAAATAGTCGTCGCATTCCGCCCCCAACCCCTCCTCATAAATAGCCAGGGCTCCGCTGAAAGCTTCTTTTAGTTCATAAATAAAACTTGTTTCATCGGCTCTCTCTCCGGATCCCATTTGGTTGCCGCTTGATGTTCCAGAGACAGTCGTGAAGCTATTGCCGCCTGAAGCGTCAATTACCGTTCCTTCCGGCATCCAGGCAGATACCGGAGCGATAAAACATAAAAGTAAAAACCCGGTAAAAATAAAACAGGACATTCCGCTCTTCAGAGTTATTTTTTGCTCCCAAGGATACGCTTGATTCAACAATTTATTCATACGTGGTTGTGATTGTATACTCTCCTTCCCGGAAGTCTTCGAAAGGTACGCTTTGGCCTCTTTCATCCACAACGTGATTATGCCTGAACCAGCTTTCGTCCAGATATTTCACTTCGCTCGTAGTATATTTCGCCGGCGCGGCATTGTCATGGCTATAGGGATTATCCCAGGCAACAGTCAAAAGATCGCTGTTGTAAACGCTGGAGTTCACTATTTCGGCTATCTTGCGTATCTCAGTGAAGTCATTGGAAGTAACAATATTATTTTTGCTGTCAAATGTGAAGAACTGATTTTTCCTGCTTCCCGGGATTGCCGTCTTCATTTGATAACCCCGGATAAATACTGTGGTTGAATGAAAAACAGTTATTTTATTTGGATCCTGCTTAATGTTATTCTCGAACCAGGACACTTTTCCGTATGCGGTCTTTATCCCTTTTCCTTCCGCTCCCATTCGCACGATCAGATCATCGGTATAACCGGCATTTCGAAGTTCGGCTAAAGTGCCGGCATTCATATTAACAGCCTGTGATTTATCGCTTGAAATCACCCAAATCTTCTCGGAATACAGTTTATAATCGCAGGACTTTGCCGAGTTGCGCAGTTCCTGGGATAGCGCGCTGTAACGCATTACGTTAATCGCTTCAAAATTATTTAAGGTAGCTTCCTGTCCGTTATTTTTCAGACTTTCCGCTATCATTTTGGCTTCTGAAGTATACGTGTTAATTTCGTCGGATCCCAACTTAGATATCTCGCTGTCCGTTTTACCGTCAGACTTCAAAGTAAAATAAGCATATTCATAGCTTGCAAGTTCATCAGCATTCTTTATCAGCTCTTTATTGGTCTTTACTAACGGATTATATGACGCCGCGCTCGATAATTTGCCGTTAAACACAGCCACGGCCTTATCGCAGGCTTTATCCAGATCAAACGTTTCCAGAAGCGTATTTCCGATCGTTCCGCCGGAGGAATCATAAACCGTATACATATATCCAGCGTCAGCCATTAAAGACACCGAGACTGCATATCCGTTTTGAGAAGTATAATATTCCGATTCCGCTGTTTGATTGCCGCCTGCCGTATTGCTCAAAGAAGTCCCTGCCGAACGCCAGCCGGACGCTGAATTCCCCGGATTCATAGTAAAGGCTGAATTGAGACTTCCGCCTGAAGTATCCCAAGCCCAAACCGGCGAGAACGAATACGCGAGAATAGATAATGTAAATAACGGGAGGAAACGGAAACTCAAGCATTTCTTATGCATTTTATCATTCCTCTTAAAAACATTTCTCACTTACAATGGCGTGCTGATCAAAGCGTTGTCCATAATAAAATCTTTTGCGTGATTTGCCGCGCTTCCTTCGGCATTGCCCCAGATGTCCGTTTGGTATTTCTCTTCTTTTTCAACGCCGTTTTTCTGGTAATAAAGAACGGATTCCGCCTCTAACCCCATAGAATATACGGCATAAGTGAAACCGCAGTACTTATATTCATCAGAATAGATCCGGTCTTCCAAAGCGACTCCTTGATTCATCATTCTTTCTTCATCATCAGTAGGGATCCAGATGCCCGCGGTTGAAGGAGATATGGTTCTATCCGGGTCTGTCCTGGTATCAATGAATTCCTTCACGTTTTTTAAAGTATTGGTGATCCCCCGGCTGTTTTGACAGGTAAAAGTCTTCGTCAGCGGCCCGCCGCCGGCGGACTGCCAGCCGTTTATCGAAAATTGGACCGTAAATGTGTAACCTTTCCCTCCCTCTTGAGTATATATCACAGGAAATTTATTATAGTATCCGGTATCTCCGGACTTTATATTGGCACTAAGGTGTCCGTAATCATCCATTAACGCCGTTTTCCCTGCTCCAGCCGACATTATATGTAGTTTAGTTTCTTCCGTATTTGCTATTGACGTTCCCGAAGACTGCCAGTCAGCGGCGGAATTCACCTGTTCGATACTGAAGGTTGAGCCGGAGCTTCCGCTGGAGTTACCCCAGCCGCTTACCCAGGCATACGCGGAAACCGTCAAACACATACAAGCCGACAGTAGCCCTAATATAACAACCCCTGTATTTAAGTATTTTGTCATAATCAACCGCTCCTTTTTGTAATATTACGATATTTTTTATTAATCGGGATAATTATACGAACCTCTAAAAGAGTCTGCATTCGGCAGCATTATGGTTTTGCCTCCGTAGTAATCATATCTTTCCAGAGGAACATCGTACACCGCCAGTTTGTCGTCATATTGCCCGAAAAGATAAGTCTTCGTATTGTCTTCTTCTTGGTGCTTTAGAGCCGAAGAGCTACAGATGAAAGACAATGTTTCTGTCAAACTTTCTCCTTTAATAGTCCACTCGCTTGTCGGACTACGCAGGAAGAATCCGGAAAAAACATTGCCGAATATCTCGCGCATATCCACAGATTCGCCGTTTTCCAAGGCATAACTCACCCGGTTTTTAACATAATCCAGTTCCCTGAAACGATCTTTTTCCTCGCTGGAAAGAGTATTATCCCAGGCATAACAACCGGCCGCAAAGATAACGTCCTCGAATTTAGCATTAGCCCCATAGTCCCAATTTGTATTTAATATAATGTTTTTATCAAATGTTATCCTGTTATCGCTATAAGAGCTATGTCCGCCGTTATCCTTTATTTCTATGGCGATGCTTTTGTCGGGACGGCAGCTTTCCGGTAATTTATTGAACGCATCCTGCACAAAAGCAATAAGTGAAGCGGCTTCGGATTGCGTAGATCCATATACAGTATATTCCCGGCTGGCGACTGTTTCTCTGAAAGTGGCGGTTTGCGGCGCCGACATTATATACAATTTGCTTTCTCCGTTACCGGATGCGCCGGAACCGGAAGAAGTCCATCCTGAATTACCGCCCCCCTGGTCGATAACACCGAACCCGGAGTTAAAGTTCCCTCCTGCGGTATCCCATGCCCGGACGGAAGATGCCCAGGACACACAAATAATACCTGTTAAAGCCGTCGCCAACCCAATCCTAAATACATGCCGATTTTGAATCATCCGTCGCTTCCTTTCAACCTCATATGTAATTTCGTTTCTCCGCCGCTCCCCGAAGACCGCCGGTTTGAGGCGGAATTCCCTTGCTCGATACTGAAGTTTGAACTGGAATTCCCGCCTCCTCCTCTAAAAAACCCGGCCGATCTCTGAAACTAAAACCATTCCTTTATTCATTTAATCTAACGCTGCGGTCAATTCAAAACGCAGTATTTCATTAAAACCGCTGCTGATCCAATTCACTGTTCCTATGATATTGTCTTCGACGAAATATTTCGCCCTGGATTGAAGGGGAAAATCCCCTTCCCTGTCATTCACATAATCCTTTAGCTCCTGATCTTGATTAGCCGTATCTTTTACCTTATTGAACAGGGTATGCGCCTCATCGTTTTTCCCCAAGCCCTGCAAAGCAACACCCTTATAATAAGCGAGAGACGGATTGCCGGAAACATCCTTATTACCGATCAGTTCCAGTACCTTGTTACAAACCGGGGCGGTTTCCGAATCGGGCAATCCTAGTTTCTGCATAGCGATGCTTTTTTCACCGTAAATATTCGTCTGGACATGGACTTTTTGTCCGCTCAATTCAATAGCTTTATCATAGCAAGAAATGGCCTCCCGTAATACATCAGGATCGCCGTCTTTTCCCCCCTGAGACTCGGAAAGCGTAGCCCCTTTGCTGTAATACGTCAGCCAAGTCGCGTCTCCGGATTCTATCTGTTTATTCAATACAGCCAACGCTTCATCGGTTTTTCCCGATTCCTGCAGGAAGCCCGCTTTAAGATCCATAAATCTGGATTCATTTAATTGTTCATTACTTTTTTCCGCCAGCGTGATCGCTTCATCAACGCGTCCGGCTCCCTGTAGTGATAAACATTTGTTATACGCTATTGTCGATAAATCATCTTTTTCGTTTGTCAAGGTTTCTGCTTTATCAAAAGATTTAACAGCCTCGTCAAACTTGCCCAATTCGAATTCCGCCGTCCCTTTTACCATATAGGTCCAGGCATCACCGGCGCCATATTCGATCGCGGTATTGATATGTGACAATGCCCCGTTTGAATCTTCATTCTCCTTGTCGATACCGGCAAGAAGCATATGCGCGACCTTCAAAGATTCCTGAACCTCTGAATTATACTTAATCCCCGGATTTATTTCCGCCTCGGAATCGACGTCTCTGATAACCATTCCCAAATCCTTGGCGGCTTTCGAATAATCTCCGGCAAGATATGCCTGGGTCCCGCTTCGCGAGTATTGAACAGCGCTATCGACCGTACGCTGTGCCAAATATGCATCCCACTGCGCAGGATCGGTACCTTCGGGATAGCCCCTTAAGGTTATTGACGTATGGACTGTTCCTATTTTATTACTTAGATAATCCTGTAGCGCGTTCTGCACTGCAGAATTTTGTAAGACTTCGTTCGTCACCGACTGTCCCGTATATACTACTCCCGAATTACCTTTCAAAAAGTCTGCCGCCTGGTTATAGTCGAGCACTATTACATTGGAAAATGTTCTATCATCCGCTGAGATACCATTTGTAGCGCGCCCCGAAGACTGCCAGCCAGAACCGAAAGAACTCTCCTGCACAGAGGCGGTGCTTATTGAACCCCAGCCGCTTCCCCAGGCATACGCGGAAACCGTTAAACACATACTCTCCAATCCCACGAACATCAAAATCCCCGCAATACGATATTTACCCATCTCCCCCTCCTCCTTTGTGACACCGACCCTTTTTTCGTGTAAAAGAAAAAGCCACGCTCTGATAAACCGACATCGTTTATCAAATCGTGGCCTTCTTAAGCATACACTATGAAAATCGTTAAAACAAGGCTTAAAAACCTAATTTTGCTTTAGTTAACATTAATCCGCAGCCCGAAAATTGCGAATCTCATAAACCCTGAACTACTTCAACAATTACCAAAGCTCTTCGCGCATTTTTCTGTCGATTTTGCCCGGGGTTTCAGCCACGGTTTTGGCGGCTTTACCGGCCGCTTCCAGGTCTTCCCCGGCTCCCCGCGCAGCCCCTTTTGAGGTTCCCGCCACTGTTTCGCATCCGGAGATCAAGAAAGATGCCAGGAATGCGGCAATTACAAGAAAGGTTGCGTTCTTATTCATGACTTTTTTCTCCTTCCGGGTTATCTTTCAAATACCGCCAATTCGCGCCACCAGCGGGTGGAATCCCATTTCTTCAACCGAAAAAAAAGTTTCCTGGCAAAAGCGCTCTTCAGATATTTGTTTCCGACACTCATAAAACTGCGCGTATTTACATTCCCGGCGTCAAAATATTCCCTGGCCTGCAATATGCATTCCAGGATATCGGCATCCCTGGCAATTACCGCCTCTGGCGATAACTGTTTGTTATATTGCGTCCGCGACTCCGCCAGTTCCAGGCGTACAGACCCGGGAAGGGCCGAAATTTGCCCGGAATAGGCCTTATCTTCGGCTTTCTTGAAATCTATATAACGATGCCCCACTTTATGCAGATCGTTTATCCTTGCTTCGTGGATATCGTTAAAAAGGCACATCAATATAACCCGGTAGGCATCGGCCTTTTCGGCTTTTGCTATCAGATAGCCGAGCACGGCGCAGCGGAAACAGTGTTCAGCAACGCTTTCCGGATGTTTGATCCCGGTGACCCACCATCCTGAACGCTTGACGCGCTTTAACTGCCCGGCTTCGGCCAGGAAATCAAGAATAGTGTCCTCAATACTGCGTATCCCGCCGGAACTATGCTTTTTTTTCATTCTTTGACCTTTGCGCCGCGGCCTCGTAACAAAAAATGCCCACGCTCACGGCTACGTTCAATGATAATGCCGCGCCGCGCATCGGCAAAGTAAAACAATAATCCGTGTCTTTTAATAAACCGGAGCGCACTCCCTCCCCTTCCGAACCGATGATCAAGGCCAATGGAAAGTTCATTGAAGGCCCCTCGTGGGGATCGGTTCCGCCATCAACCACCGTAGCCGCGATCCAGTATCCGCTCCTGCGGGCTTTATCCACCGCCACCGCAAGGCTGGAAATAAGGCATACCGGCACATAATTCTCCGCTCCGCAGGCGACTTTAAGGACCGTTTCGGTCACGTCCACGGATTCGTGCTTAGGCAGGACCACGCAGAAACCGCCGAGACACGCGCAGGTGCGCAGTATCGAACCGAGATTTTGCGGATCGTTTATGCGGTCAAGCAGGATCAAAGTAGGTTTCGCGGGGTCGTCAAGGACCGCATCGATGTCCGCGTAGGAAAACCCGTCGACCTCCGCGACGACTCCCTGGGAATGTATGCCGCGGGTAAGGGCGCGGAACTGCACCCCGGATATCAATTCTACCGGGACCTTCCTGGAACGGGCCAATGCGGCGATATCCGGAGAACGCGCGCCACCATGCTCCAGGATCAGCCTTTTCACGTTTCCGGAATTAGCTTTTAATCTTTCTTCTATGGAACGCCTGCCGTAAAGATACATTTTTATCCTCTGTTCCCTTCTGTAGAGTTATCCCGGAATTTCTGCTCAATGTTCGGTCCTGCCAGTTCCGGCAGACCGTTGGCTTCCTGCACCCATCCGTTGCTGAAACCGAAAACGGAAAGTTTATCGCAGGCGGCCGAATATTCTTCCATACTTATCCTGCGGGCAAGTTCCCGGTAATCCCCGGATTTATTGCAAGGCAGATACTGGCTCATCAGGCTTAGATAAACATTCTCCGGAGAAACCACCTCCGAAAGACGCCTTAATACTTCTCCGGTGCCGGAAATATCCTCCGGCAATACCAGATGCCTGACGATAACGCCTTCCCGCATTATTCCCTGCGCATCAAAAACAGCTTCCGGACGCTGCCGGAACATTTCTTTTACCGCGGACAGATTGAACTCCGGATACCCTGGCGCCAGAGAATATTTAACCGCGTTCTCTTCAGCGGCGTAACGCATATCGACCAGGTAAATGTCGACGACCTTCTCCAGCAAACGGATCATTTCCAGAGAATCATAGCCGCCGGTGTTATAAACCAAAGGGATCTCCAATCCGCGCCCGGAGGCGATAACCAGGCCCGCGATTATCTGCGGCAGGACGTGGCTGGGCGTAACCAGATTTATATTATGGCATCCCTGCGCCTGAAGTTCCAGCATAATCTCCGCCAGTTCTCCGGCGGTCAAGGCCTTTCCGGGAACGTCGCCGGCCAGCGAGGTCATCTGGCTGAATTTATAATTCTGGCAATACAGGCAGCGCATATTGCAGCCGGAGAAAAAAATGGTCCCTGAACCTTTGCTTCCGGAGATCGGCGGCTCTTCTCCGTGATGGGGAAAATAACTGTAAACGTGCGCGCTTCTGCCGACGCGGCAAAATCCTTTCTGGTCCCGGGCGCGGTTCACCCCGCAGGCGCGCGGGCAGATACGGCATCCGGCAAGCATATCGTTAAGCTTATCCGACAACGCGCCCAGATCGGCGTTTTTATAAGCCGGGGCGCGCAGCGGTTCAAATTCATTCATTATCAGGCTCTTTTCGCCGGCATTCCGGAGGAACTACCTTACGGTAATATATCCGCCGTATTTTCTCAAGGGTTTCGATATACCATTCTGTGCGATAATCGGGATATGTCCAATCCAGCGGACGGAAGGCCCCTGAACGGTAAAGAAGAGTGATCTCCGCGTAAATACCTTTTGAAAGATAGATACGATGGCTGAAATCTTTGGTTGACGCGAGCACGAATTTGGCAAGCTCCAGGTAACCGGGATCCAGATTCACCCTGCGCCGCCCGCCGGAACTCAAAGAGATCTCGATGCGGTTCGTGAACGATTTAATCCCGGCGAGTTTACCGGGGGCGATCAATCTTTCGAAGGAAATGAACTTACGCTGCAGTCCGCTGCCGAATTCGCTCTCGTAGTACCCGGTCTGCGTAAAAGGCACGCATTCGCTTTCAAAATCCACGGGGCCGAAACGCCCGCGCAGCAATTTGAGAGCGCGGGCTCCTTCTTTTTCTTCCCTGAAGAGCATACCGCAGACCAATTTCACCGGCAGGTTCTTTTTTATTCTACCCATAGATGCCGCGCAGGACAGGTCTTCAGCGGGGAATGAACTGGTTTATATACTCGGCGATCCTGTGCTGCTGGACCGGTTTTATATCGTTGAAAAACACCGCGATATTGAAACCTCCGGCGGGATCGTCGTCCGTCCGCACCACCACGCCTTTGCACGCCACTTCGATCTTTTTAGACACGCGCGCTTTCTTGACCGGCAGGTCCAGTTTTATATTCAGTTTTGTGAAAGGCGGGACATATTTGCTTATATGGCAATAAGCGCCCAGGCAGCTCACGTTCCTGGTGGTGGACATAAAATCGTATCCGTCAGCCATCACGTTTATCGGCATCCCGTGATCTATCCGGGGATGAAGACGCCTGTCGCTATAATTGTTCGTATCGGCCATTATTTCTTCCCCTCGCCGGAAGCCGGGGCCGTTTTCGCTTTCTTCCAGCACTTCTTGTCGCAGTAATATTTCCCGTTGCGGTAGTAAACGTTCATTTTCTTCAATGGTTTGTTGCACCCCAGACAATTGGTCTGTTTTTCTTCCGCAGCCGTCTCCGGAGCGCCAGTATTTGCCGCTGTCATATTCTTTTGTCCTTTCCTTGTCGCTTATTGCTGTGCTTCCGGCGCGTCACAGCCGGATAAGTAGTTTTTCAGGTATTCCCTGTCCACCGGGTTCATTTCGAGGAATTTCACGCCGAGTTTGTAATTGCTTGACCGCGAAGAAACATTCACCCACGCCACTCTGCCGATCGAAGATATAGACTTTTTCGCCACCATAAATTCCAGCATCAGATTGGTGGCCGGGGGGATAAAACAACGGCCGGTAAAACCTATGCCGCCGGCGCTTATATTATCGCTGGTAACCGTGCTGCTCAAAGACTGGTTTCCCCTGACGTAATATTTAACCGGCAATTCGAGATCGTACCTGCGGGATGTCCGTTTATTGTTCTGCATTTTGCCTGCCGTGAATGGAGCGGCTCAATGAACGCGTTTTCTTCTATCGTAGATAATTATACTGGATTTTGTCCGCATTTCAATATAAAATATGCAAAACTGATACCGCAAAGAATAAAGGAGTGATTGCCATGGAAAACGGCGTTAAAACAAATCAGGACAAACCCGTTACCGTCAAAACCTCCTCCGCAGCCGCTTCCCGATCACGGGTTTTATACCTGGGGATAGTTTTCGCCGGGATGCTCGCGGCAAAACTCTTTTTTGATCTTGCCTCCGGAGTCCATCAGACCAAACAAACTCCCGCCGTTAAACCGGCGGTTTTTTCGGCGCCGGCGCAGCCGGCATCATTCAACGCTCCTGCGCCCGTTAAGAATACGGTGACGGACATCGGCGAAACCGGTCTTTCCGGACTTGCCGCTTCCGCTAAAAATGTGGAAAATAAAACCGAGGAGAAAAAAGAACCGCCTGCCCCGCCCTTGCTGGTCTTAAACGGGACATTCCTTTCGGAAGGCGAGGAATTCGCCATCATCAACAATCAGATCGTTAAAGCCGGAGACGAGATCGAAGGGGCAAGTGTAAAAAAGATAACGGTAAACGCCGTGGAACTTGAATTTGCCGGGCAGGTTCTACGCATCAGTTCGGAAGAAGGAAATTGAACTTTACGGTTGAATAATAAGCATATCACCGTAAGAAGTTATTAAAGAAATGTCTCCGCCGCCGGCAAAGCCTACGGAACTGCCATCCTCCAAGCACAGCGTACCTTTTATCTCTTTTTCGAAGGATTTTCCGTTCTCGTCAAGTTCCGGAATAAAGGTTGTTTCTGCGGTTTCTTCGTTTATTTTTCCGTTTTCCTTGAAATTCAAAAATACGAGAGGTGTTTCTTTATAAGTCTCTATAGAAGCGCTCAACGCTGATCCGGGTTGATACTTATTAAAGACCTCCACACTTTTCCCGTCTCCGGCGATCTTCGCCGTTAAATTCACTTCGGAGTCGGCGTTCACTTTCAAGTAACCGATAACGTAGGCTTTCTCGGAGTTATCATATCCCAGAAAGGTTATTTTTTGTATCTCGGAGTTCTCGCTCAATTGAACCTGAATCGAAGATGTAAGTTTGCCGTTTTCGGGATTATAGGCATTCACAGCTACTGTTGCCGTATCGCTATTTAAATTAATATAAGGTTCAGTGCCGGAACCGCCTATTCGGTTTGAAGTAGAAATGCCGTAGGAAGTATCCGAATTCCAAATGACCGTATCTTTATCGGTGCCGCCCGTGCAGCCAAATAAATTATTACCGAGAGATCTTATATTGTAGATAACTTTTCCCGCGTCAGCGCTTTCTATTGTCAAGCCGTTAATTTCATTGTTAAGTTTATCCCAGGAACAAATCGCTTTTACAGAAGTCGAACTATCGGCCTGATATATTCCACCTCGCCAGGCAACCGATATACCTTGCGTATTCGTTTCCGGAGTGACGGTTCCGGAGATGATCATACTCTTCCCTACCGAATATGTGGGGAATTCAACATTAGTGCTCAACGCAGTAATATAGGTTGACGGGATCGCGCTTACATCCACGGACAGATTTAAACCGGCAAAAACGCTCGCTAATGACCCCTGGCTTTCGATATTACTCCCGGAAGCTGTCCAACCATTCTGTCCTCCGGAACTTTCCTGTACCGCCAAGCTTGCGGTGCTGGATATAGAAGTATTATTCCAAGCGCAGACCGGCACCGGCAGTATCCCGAAAGTTGCTAACGTTAAGGTAGTTATGAGCCCCGTTAAGTATTTCCCGTACATTTTTTACTCCTTTTTAGGCTGACTATTTATGCATCCGCATAAAAAAACCACGGGCCAATAAGCGAAGAGGCTTATTGAATCCGTGGCATCTTATAAGTCAGTATACTTTATCAATTGTTTTATGTCAAGGATCCATTCCGGATTTTGCTTTAGTTAACAATCCCTGCGCTTAAAATTTCCCTGATCAGTCGCAAAGAAATATTTCTTTCTATTTTTGTCCTGCCGGCGCCTTCCAGAAGCACCATACGGTTGACCGCGCCGATGAATTTCTTGTCTTTGCTGAAAGCGGCGATCAGGGAAATCGGATCAACGCCGCGGACTTTGACCGGCAAACGGTAAGCCCGCAGAAGTTCTTCCGTTCTCCGGCGCAGACGATTGTCTTTCAGAACGCCGAGTTTTTCGCTGACCTTCAAGGCGCAGGACATTCCCCAGCCGACGGCTTCTCCGTGATTATAACCCCGGAATTTACAAGCGGCTTCCAGCGCGTGCCCGAAAGTGTGCCCGAAATTAAGGGCCATACGTATTTCGCCTGTATCATATTCATCCCTGCGCACATAAGCGGCCTTGAGAGCGGAACAACGGGACACTATGAATTCCAAAGCGTTCTTATCCCGCTTTAGAACGGCTCCGCGTTCATTCTCCAGAAAATCCAGCAATTCAGGGCCGGCGATCAGGCCGTATTTGATGACCTCGCCTATTCCGGAATTCAACTGCCGGTCATCGAGAGAAAGCAGAAAGTTTATATCGCTGATAACTATCTTCGGCTGGTAAAAAGTCCCGGCGAGATTCTTGCCCGTTTCCAGGTCCACGCCGTTCTTCCCTCCTATGGCCGAATCCACCTGGGCGAGCAAAGTGGTGGGGATCTGAATGAAAGGCACGCCTCTTTTATATACCGAGGCGGCGAACCCGGAAACGTCGCCGGCCACCCCTCCCCCGCAGGCGACTACGAATACCCTGCCCTTACCGCTGCGTTCCGCCAGCCCGTTGACTATCCCGGCGGCGCACTCCCAGGACTTACCGAGCTCGCTGTCCGGTATATTATGAAAATAAACGCCGCAGCCGGCTTTTTTCAGGGCCGCGGAAACAGTCCGTCCGCAGAATCTTCTGATTCGCGCGTTGGTGACGACGCAGGCGGTGTCCCCGGCATCGAGGGCCCGCAGGCAACGGCCTAACCCGGAGATGACGCCCGGCCCCACTAATATTTTATAGCTTCTTTTCCCGAGATCGACGTTTATAGTCTTCATATAAGGAACCCGGCTATGAGCCTGACCAGCGGCCAGATCACGTAATCGAATGCCCCGATCATTGAAAGCAGGATGATGATTATGAACCCGTACGGCTCTATCAACGCATACCTGGCGGCAGCCGCCGGAGACAGGAACCCGGCAAGCACCCGGGAACCGTCCAGCGGAGGCAAAGGAATAAGATTAAAGATACCCAGCACCAGATTTATCATCACAAAGTGCATTAAGATCAGGCTTAAAAGAGTACCTTGAGGAAGCAGGCGCAGGACCCCCGCGCTAAGGAAAGCCGCGCCTATATTCACGAGCGGGCCGCTGGCGCCGATAAGAATAACGTCCCTGGCGGGATTCTTAAGCATCCGGTAATCTATAGGCACCGGTTTTGCCGCGCCGAAAACAAATCTTCCCCCGGTGCTGAAGAAAAAAAGCAGCGGGATAATCACCGTGCCTACGGGGTCGATATGCGCAAGAGGGTTCAGAGTAAGCCTGCCGGAAAGCCTGGCGGTCTGGTCGCCGAATTTATAAGCTACCCAGGCGTGGGCGAATTCATGCAGGGTCATTGCCGCCAGTAACAGGGAAAATGAAAGCAGTAAAGACAACGGGTTCAATCTACGGCCTCGATCTTCACTATTTCGATCACCGGAATGCCGCCGGAAGCAGGTTCTGCGGTCCTGCCGGTAACTTTAGCTTTGCGGTTCACCAGAGCGTTAAGGCTCTGCCTGTCCCCTTTTAAAAGGTATATTTTCTTTTCCGGAGTTACCAGTTTGTGAGTCGCCGGGCGTTTAAAAACCATCCCGTACGGTTTGATTATACCTTCGTATACGCAGGGTGTTCCGTAAAGCGGATCGGGAGCGGGTTTCGCCGCAGGCGCATTATCAGGGGAAATAAACTTTTCCGAAGACGCCGGTTGAACGGAATTCTCCGCGGTTTTGCCGGAAACAGCCTGCTCATTATTGAGCGGTGCGGCCGGCAGCGTTTTAACGGACGCTTTACGGACAAAACTCGCGTGCACCCAGCCGTAACTGCCCGCTATCGGCTTGATGCGGTACCAGTTGTTCTGCAAAGCGGTAAAATTAAGTATCTCGTTCTTAGACGCGCGGCCTACTATCGGGGCAGACTCATCCGGGCGCAGACGGATATTGACGCGGTCGCGTTCCACCTTAAGGGCGTTAAACCTCGGAGCAGCCGGTTCCTGCGGAGTGAAATTAGCCGTCTTTTCCTCCACCGGAGAAACCATATCCGCCCTGATATAACTGGGGGCAGTATCCGGAAGGCGCACTTTATACCAGCCGTAAAGCCCGGAAATAACCTCTATCGCAGCGCCTTTATCCAGCCTGCAGATCACCTCCGCAGTTGTGGTGGAATCGGCCCTCAAGTTGATCCCGTCCGCGGTCACTTCCCCGCTAAAGGGAAACTCTTCCGCAGGCGCCGCGGCCACAGCCGCGTCCCCGCCGGCCGCGTATACCGGCAAAGAAACAGCCGGCGCCAGGCAAAGAATAAACCCGACACTGCAGGCCTTCAACAGCCGGGATTTCAAGACAATTAATGACGGCATATTATTTCTTTTCAGGGGCCTTTGCGGCCGTCTTTCCGGCGCCGGCGGCAGGTGCCGCTGCGGCAGCCGTTGCGTCCGCGGTTTTAGCTACCTTTTCCTTCTTGATCCTGATCTTCACTGTTTTTATCTTGGGTAATCCGCAAACGCGGTCGCCTTCCTTCCACTGGTTCTTGGAAAGCATCATCTTCAAACGTTCTGTCCTTTTCAGCACCGAACGCTGTTTGGTGTCCTGCCCCGCTGATCTTAACGACGGATGAATAGACATTTCTCACAACCTCCTTACATAAGAATCACGATATTGTTTTTTTATCTTTAAACACCACAGATCGGCTGTGCGTTTATCCTGAAAACTTCCCGAACAGAGCACATAAAACGGCCGCATATAAAGCACCGCCGGCGACAAACCTTTCTTTTGCAGCACTTGTGCGTCTTTCAACGCCTGCTCTCTGGAACGGTAACTCGCCAGTTGTACCGTATACTTGCCGGAAATGCGCGGCAAAGGTTTAGAAAGCTGGGGAGCGCTGCTTTGCGCCGCAGGAACCGCCGCAAGCGGTTTAACGGGCGCAAGAACTGCCGTCCGGCGCTGCGCGGCAGGCACAGCGTTCCCGGATGATGCCTGCGGCTGGGAAAGAATACGTTGCCCTGGCGCGGCCGCAGATGCAGCGGCACTCGCCGCGGATAACTGCTGCTGTCTTAAAACAGCCAGCCGCTTAAGCACCGCGGTCTTGCCTTTTTCCACTCCGGCAATGAACGATACCACCGAAACCGCCAGCAAAAGGATCGCGAAAAGAACAGTCTTCTCGTAAGCGCGCAGATACTGCCGAAACGCTCCGGAAACTTTCGTTTCGCCGCCGCCCGGACTTTCAGTGCCGGAAAACAACTCTAACTGTTCTTTTTCCATATCCTCGGATATTCCGGAGCGAAACATTTCCGGTGAAATGGTTAAACTCTTATTATATATAAGTTATTTAGTGTTTTGCAAGTATTTTTTTGTCTTGAACTTCTTCGCGATCTTCAGGAAAGCATCAACTACCTTGGGGTCGAACTGGGTGCCGCTTTTACTCTTTATCTCGCGTATGGCGGAATTGATGTCTTTTCTCTCCCGGTAGGGCCGGCCGTAGACCATCGCTTCAAAGGCGTCCGCGACCGCCATGATCCTCGCTCCGAGCGGGATCTGGCCTTTTTTCAGCCTGGAAGGATAGCCGGTGCCGTTGTATTTCTCGTGATGATGCATAATGATCGGCACCGCCGGCTTCAGTATCTGCAGCGGACGCAGTATCTGCGCGCCCTTCAAAGGATGTTTTTTTATGATCGTGAATTCGCGGGCGGTAAGTTTGGTCGTCTTGGAAAGTATTTCCTGGGGGATATCTATTTTTCCGGTATCGTGCAGCAGGCTGGCGTATTTAAGGCTTTCGATCTGTTTATGGTCCAGATGCATCTGTTCGGCAATGGCGATGACCATCCTGCTGAAATGCGGAGAATGAGTGTATTCCTGGGGCACCCGCATATCCAGGAGAGTTACCAGGGATTTGATGCTTCCCAGGACCACTTTCTGCTGTTCTTCGTAAAGCTGCAGGTTACGTATCCCGATCACCGCCTGTTCCGCTACCGTAGTCAGCATCTCCTGGTCGAAATTGTCGAAGGGAACGTCGTTACGGTAACGTTTGAGTATCATCATCCCCAGCAGGTCGTCTCCTATCAGCGGGATAGCCAGCAGCCAGCCCTTCCTGACCGACGAAGACTTGCGTATTATCCTTTTTTCCAAAGGGTTGGTTATTTTTATTCTTTTGTCGTGTATGTATTTTTTCCGTTCGCTGGCGAGGCATTTAAAAACGGAGTACTTCTTATTCTGGTCCAGCAGTATGATCAGGCAGTAACGTGAATTGAATATCTGGCAGATAAGCCTGCTTAGCCGGATGATCAATTCTTTCTGTTCGTACGTCGCGTTCACCAGCCGGTAAATGCTGTGGATCGACGACATCAGGGTCTTATACTTTTTCGTAGGGGTCAAATAACTTCTTGTATTCATCCAGTGCGTACCTGTCTGTCATACCCGCGATGTAATCGCAGACGACCTGTCTTTTTCCGTAAACGCTTATTTTCTTTTGTTCTGCCGACGGCAGTTGTTCGGGGCTCTTTATGTAAAGATCAAAAAGCTCGGTTATGAAACGCCTGGCTTTATTGCTCATACGCATAACCCGGTAATGATGGTAAAGATTATCCATCAGAAATTCACGCAGGGGCCGGCGCAGCTTAAGCATCACGCCGCTGAAAACAACCACTTTCTCTTTTGCCTTGCGCACATCCCTTTCGTCCTTCAGACGCATATCCGCGATGCGCCGGCGGGTGGCTTCTATAAGATCGGTGACCTGCATATTGATCAAAGAACGGATCGCCAGGTATTTACGCTTCTGCCCGTCAGGGGCGCCCTGCCCCCTTGCGCTTACCCCAGATGACATTTTATCCCATATCGGCAATTTTTCAAGTTCTTCCTCGTTTATCAGCCCGGAAGTGAGGCCGTCGTCGAGGTCGTGGTTATCATAGGCGATCTCATCGGCGATATCCACCACCTGTGTTTCCAGCGAGGGCGCTTCATTGGCCGGAAAACCTTTGACCTTCTCGGCTTTATCGAATGCCGTGGAATGCCTGATTATCCCCTCCCTGACCTCATAGGTAAGGTTCAATCCCGGAAAATCCGGGTATTTATCTTCCAATTCATCCACTACCCGCAGACCGTGGCGGTTATGGTTGAATCCGCCCTGCTTACGCATCAGTTCGTTCAAAACATCTTCCCCCGCGTGCCCGAAGGGTGTATGACCGACATCGTGCGCAAGGGCGATCGCTTCCACCAGGTCCTGGTTGAGCCGCAGCACGCCGGCTATCGTGCGGGCTATCTGCGAGACCTCAATGGTATGCGTCAGCCGTGTGCGGTAATAATCGCTTTCGTGAATTACGAACACCTGCGTCTTGTATTCCAGGCGTCTGAAGGCGGCGGAATGGACGATCCTGTCCCTGTCCCGTTGATAGGCGGATCGATACGGATGTTCCCGCTCGTGATGCAGCCTTCCCCTGCTATGCCCGCTTTTCATAGCGTAAGGAGCAAGCAGAAGGTCTTCCGTCTTTTCTTTATTCACGAAATCGCTCATTTTTTCTTCAATAACCGCAGTAACTCTTTCAAAGACTGGGAGATCACTTTTATTCCGCCGGTTACAGGCATAAAATTGGTATCACCGTTCCAGCGCGGCACTATATGTATATGTAAATGCCCCGGGACGCCGGCGCCGGCCGCGCGGCCTTCATTAATGCCGATATTAAAACCGTCCGGCCCGAGCCTTTCAGAGAGCAAGGCGCGTGTTTCTTTAAGCATCGCGAACAGGCAAAAAACCTCTTCTTCGCTCAATCCGCCGATATCCGCTATATGCCGCCTGGGAGCAACCATAATATGCCCGTTATTATATGGGTAGATATTAAGCACGGAAAACGCCTTTTTATTAACGCTGACCACCATCTTTTTTTCCGGTGCGGCTATGGCCGCGCAAAAAATACATTTTTTGCCGCTGCGCCGCCCGGACAGCGGCCGCAGGTAAGCGGTCCTCCAAGGGGCCCAGAGTTTTTTCATATCGTTCATATGCGCACGATCCTGGCTTCAATGCCGTTCTTTATTTCGATCACGCCGTAAGAATTATACGGAGCGTATATTTTGTCCGTGGGGCTGCCGGGATTAAAATATATGGTGCCGTTCCTTTCCGTCCGGGAGGGAGAATGCGAATGCCCGTAAATGACCATCTGCATCCCTTTGCCGCGGAATTCCGATTCGACTATATCCAGCAGGCCTGCCGGGGCCCCCCAGCCGTGCATCACCCCGATCTTGATCCCCCCCTGCATTTCTATGACCAGCTTGAGAGGCAGTTTACCGCTGATATCTTCCCTGTCCATATTGCCGCAGACGGCGCGCACATCCGGACATACCGCCTTTAATTCTTTTAGCACCCCCATCTGCACCAGATCACCTGCGTGGATAAGCATATCAGCCTGCCCGGCGATCCTCAAGAGATATGGGGGAACAATTCCACTGGTGATATGCGTATCGGCAATAACCACTATTTTCATAGGCGCTTACTCTCACAAAGATGCGTCAAACTACCACATATTGGACAGGTTTCTGATAATCGGAAATCTAAATTAGACCGCCCGCCACTGATGCGTTGGCGAGGCTACGTCCGCCATTCAGGCTCGGCAGGCTCTGTGCGCTGTTTAAAGAACTTATTTAACAGCGCACTACCACATTGTTACAAAAGTTTTCTTAGTATTTGAAAATCGAAAGTCGAGATTTGACCGCAACTGAAACGTTTCTTTTCTATCTATTTTCGATTCTCGATTCTCGATTGCTCTATGCGCTGTTTAAAGAACTTATTTAACAGCGCATTACCACATTGTTACAAAAGTTTTCTTAGTATTTGAAAATCGAAAGTCGAGATTTGACCGCAACTGAAACGTTTCTTTTCTATCTATTTTCGATTCTCGATTGCTCTATGCGCTGTTTAAAGAACTTATTTAACAGCGCATTACCACCCGCGGACGATGAAAAATATCAAATAACTGGTTTATATTCTCGAGGTTCCAGGTGATGATCTTTTCTTCCAGAGCCCGCAAGCGGGCATTGGTCTCAATATCCTGAAGCGCCACCACTATTTTTTTGTCGAGTTTATTCCGGTATTTCCGGCATTCCTTGGCAAAGGCCGCGATATCCTCCTCGGTAACCGGTTCATTCTTGAATCCCATGATCCATAACGCGTCCCCCGACCTGCCGATCAGCCCGTCCTTGACCCCCCCGCCGCCGAATTCCAAGGATTTAATTTCGCGGAATTGGGTAAGCCGGATCTTTTTCCGTTCGATCTGTATAACATCGTCCTGGAATAGGCCGAGAAGCTCGGTCACGCGTTCCTGCACCGGTTTACGGGTGTCCGTGATGAATTCCTTTATGTCTGCCTTCAGCCTGCAGCGGAACTCTTCCCTCTGGGTCCGGTCATCCGGGGAAAAAGAAAGATTTTTGCCGCGGTGGACGAACTTCAGCCAGAAACTGAACATCCTGTCCGTTACCTGCAGGAACTCCCCGATCTTGACCACGATGTCGTTATCCAGCAGATAATTGATCCGGCTGTTCAATTCGCCGCGGTTCTTTCCCAGTATATGCACGATATCGCGGATCTTATTATGCCCGCTGGAGATCAAATGCAGCAGCTGCACGTAATCCCGTCCGCAGACGGACAAGGAAAGCTTCTCTATAGCGGCGGAATATCTCTGGAAGAGTATCCCGCACGGTTCGCACATCAGATTCTCCAGGATCTCCACCAGGCCCGCGCCGGGAGATTTAATTACCGCTTCGCTCACGGCGGTAAGATAGAACGGCGAGCCGCCGGTGAAATGCACCAGAAAATTGGTCCACCCGCTCTCCGGAAGTTTTGTCCCCCGGAAACGCGCGGAAAGATAAGCCTCGCTGGTATCGTTATCGAAATTCTCCACGAACACCGTCTCGAAATTGCCGAACAGCAGGGAAAGATCTTTCGCCAGCACTTCTTTCGTCCGGGAAACGGAAGAACTGACTATAATATACATTACTTTTTTCTGCATTATCAGCTTTTTAGACCATTCGGAATAGAGATTTTTTATGCCGGTCTTTTCCAGGCCGAGGAACTCGTCCAGGACCACCACGCATGATTTTCCGGTCTCTTCGGTGATAGTGTCAAGCAGGGAAAGCAATGCGGAGAAAAAAGAGGTTTTGCAGCGTTTGTTCTTTATTCCGGAAAGCAGGCTTTTTATGCCCGCGGAGGTGCGTGGTATATATTTTTCGGCCTTGGCGATAAGAAAATCCACATCTTCTTTTACGGGGATGACGCCGGCGGAAAGGAAATTATAGAGCAGCGCGCCGATGAAACGCCGCGCGAAGCCTTCGAAAGTCTCCGGCCTGGTCTCCAGGTAGAGAATGATCAGCCTGCCGTCCTGGCATTTATCCAGCAGGGCGCGCACAAGAGAAGTCTTTCCCGACAGTTCATAACCGATCACGGCAATGTTCTGACGGTACCCTTCCCTGAAATCTCTAATACGCTTAGCCAGGATATCCAGATATTCCTGTCTATCCCAGAATAATTCTTCTTTCATGATTTACGACAGTCTATAAACGATCGGGTTCTCAATCACTTAAGTATCTCTTTATTATATATAGAGTAATCAACCTGGCAAGTAAAAATAAGGATTCTGGGCGATCTGTCCTTTCCTTATTTCAAAATGCAAATAAGAGGATTTGTCCCTGCCTGCGCGCCCCACCCTGGCAATGACTGTCCCTTTCTTGATATATTCGCCCTTCTTGACCAGCAATTCCGAATTCCTGCCGTATACGGTGGCCAGTCCTTCGCCGTGAGAGATTATCAGCACTTTGCCGAAACCGTAGAACCCGGAAGAGGAAAAAACCACTTTTCCGCTGCGGGCCGCCACTACCGGAGTATAACGGGGCGCCTGTATGTTGACGCCTTTATTAAGCATACCTTTGTAATACTGTCCGTAGGAAGAAAGGACTTTCCCTTTTAAAGGCCAGCAGAAATCCTCTTCAGACGCCGACTGTGTCTGCGCAGGGAGAGGTTCGGCAGGCGCGGTATCCGCAGAACGGACTTCCCCGGGTATGAACAATAACTGGCCTTCTTTTATACTTTCGGTCTCCGAAATATTGTTGACCTTGATCAACGTTTCCATAGGCAGGGAATACCGGCGGGAGATCTGCCAAATGGTCTCTCCCCTGACTATTTTATGATATTTACCGGGCAATGCGCCGGCCGCCGGAAGAACTTCACCGGTCCGGGGGAGCGTCGAACAGCCGCTAAGGTAAAAGACGCATAAAGAAAAGATTACCGGATAAAGGCAGAGGGCGCCGAAAGGGATATTTTTTCTTGATTTTGTCCGCATCTGCAAGGAAAGAAAAAGAGCGGGTGAGCGGAATCGAACCGCCATACACAGCTTGGGAAGCTGTTATTCTGCCACTGAATTACACCCGCATAAATCTTATACATACGCGGCCAGAAAACCGCGCAGTATTACGCTCTGGGAACCGCGGGTCCAGCCCCGCTGAACTTGATTATTTCAAACAGCGTTTTACCAGCCTGATCGAACAATATTTACCGCACATTGTGCAAACTTCGGAAATCCCCGGCATAGACGACTTACGGTAATTCTCCGCTTTTTCCGGGTCCAGCGAAAGCCTCAATTGAGCTTTCCAGTCCATACGCGCCCTGGCCAGCGACATCTGCCGGTCCGGCTGCATCGCCTGCGGGATGCCTTTGGCGATATCCGCGGCGTGCGCGGCTATTTTAGAAGCGACGACCCCGTCCCTGACATCCTCCACGCTGGGATGACGCAGATGCTCCGCCGGAGTCACATAACAGAGAAAATCCGCGCCGTTGGCGGCGGCGATCGCCCCGCCTATGGCCCCGGTGATATGGTCGTAACCGGCACCGATATCGGTCACCAGCGGGCCCAGGACGTAAAAAGGCGCGCCGCGGCATATCTTCTTCTGTAAACGGACATTGCGCGCGATGTCGTTCAACGGGACGTGCCCCGGTCCCTCGATCATTACCTGCACATTCCTGCGCCTGGCTCTCAAAGCCAGTTCCGCGAGGGTTTTCAACTCCCCGATCTGGGCGGCATCAGTCGCGTCCAGGATAGAACCGGGCCTTAAACCGTCCCCCAGGCTCAAAGTGATGTCATAATTATATGCGATATCCAGGATTTTGTCAAAATACTCGTAGAAAGGATTCTGCCTGCGGTGCATATGCATCCAGGCCGTGATGATCGCGCCTCCCCGGGAAACCACCGGCAGGATCCTGCGTTTCTTCTTCAATGCCCCGATATTCTCCAGGGTAACGCCGGCGTGAATGGTAAAAAAGTCCACACCGTCGCGCGCCTGCGATTCCAGGACCTTGAGCATATCATCCGCGCTGAACTTCAGCGGGCTGCAGCATTTTTTATCGGAAAGCGCGGCCATCTCATAAACTGGAACGGTGCCGAAAGGCACCGGGCAGTTCTTCAACAGTTCCCTGCGGATCTGCGGCAATTTTCCGCCTTCGCTTAGATCCATCACCGCGTCGGCGCCCAGGCGGACCGCCAGTTCCAGCTTTAACAGTTCTTTTTTCAGGTTGATCTTATCGGTGGACGTGCCGATATTGGCGTTTATTTTTGTCCTTAGCCCTTCGCCGATGGCGCAGGGTTTATCGAAATTGCGTCCGTTATTGCGCGGGATCACCGCGGTCCCCCGCGCGACGCGCTTCAAAAGCTGCGCTGCCGGGACTTTCTCCAGCGAAGCCGTCTTTTTCAACAGCTTCGTCGTTTTTCCTTTTAACGCGGCTTCCAGTTCCGAGATCATAATTGCTGTCCCTTCTTAAGCATAGCTGTAAACATTCACTTCATCTCCGGGAAATGGATTATCCCTGAGCTTTGCCTGGCCCGCGCTTCCGGGCCTTTACGCCGGCGTAAGCATATCCCCGTCCGCGCAAACCCGCCTGTCTATCAGGACGCAGAGCAGCGAGTTTTAAGACCGCTCTTTTCTCGATCTCATATACGCGATAACGCGCCTTTTTAAAGCCTGCGGCGGCCCGGGCGTCCTTAAGTTTGGAAAATTCCTCCAGGACGCGCAGAGATTCTTTTACTCTTTGAATATTGGCGCAAAAAATATCCCGGCAGGATCCGCGGCTGAATTCGCCGCAAGCGGAAAGCGTTCTGCCCACATCCCCGCCGCTGAAACGGCTGCGCATCAGAGACCCGCCCCGGTTTAGACGCAGGGCCAGCAGATCTACGCTATGCCGCGCCGATTTCAATTCTCCGGTAAGCCGGCGGTCATCCAGAATAAAACGAAAGATCTCCTCACAGACTCGCAGCCCTTCTTTGAGCCGGTTGATATTGGCGTCAAGTATGCGCTCGATACCCTGTTTATTGTTTAGCGTAAGACTGGACAATTTTATCTATTATGGAAGAAGTGGAAAACCCTTCCACGAATTTAAGCGGCACTACTCTGCCTCCGCGCGCTTCTACGATATCCGACCCGACTATGTCCTCTTTGCGCCAGTCGCCGCCTTTTACCAGCACATCCGGCGAAAGGGCTTTGATCAAATTATACGGAGTGTCTTCGTCGAACAGGACCACGAAATCCACGCTTTGCAGAGCGGCGACCAGGGCCGCCCGGTACTGCTGCGGGACGACCGGCCTGCTTTTACCCTTTAGGCGGCGCACCGAATCATCGGTATTTATGCCGACCACCAGAATATCGCCCAGCGCCGCCGCCTCCTGCAGATACAGGGCGTGTCCGTAATGCAGGATATCAAAACAGCCGTTGGTAAAAACTATTTTCCCGCCGGAAGCCTTTACTTCCGCCGCAAACGGGAGAAGCCCGGCGATATCCTTTATTTTTGATTGAAGAAAAACCGGTGTTCTACTATCTCGCATATAATGTGCCCGATGGTGATGTGCGCTTCCTGTATGCGGGCCGTGACCATGGACGGGACCACGATACAGACATCCGGTATTTTCGCCAGTTCCCCGCCGTCGCCTCCGGTAAGCGCCGCCGTCTGCATTCCCATTTTCTTCGCCTGGCGTATGGCGGCGGCAACGTTCTTCGCCTTGCCGCTGGTGGAAATGCCGATAGCCACGTCATTCTTATGGCCGAGGGCTTCGATCTGCCGGGAAAATACCGTTTCGTAACTGTAGTCGTTGGCCACCGCCGTGAGCACCGAGGTGTTGACCGTCAGCGACAACGCCGGCAGCGCGGGCCTGTCCTTCTGGAACCTGCCCACGAACTCGGCCGCGATGTGCTGGCTGTCCGCGGCTGAACCGCCGTTGCCGAAAATAAGCAGTTTCCCGCCTTTTTTAAGGCTGGAAATGGTCATCTCGGCGATCTCGATAATGCGCGGGATCTCATTGCGCATCATTTCTTCCTTGATGCGTATGCTTTCCAGGAAAATATCCTTTATCTGTTCTCTCATATCTCTACCCGAAAAATACTTTGGCGATATCGTAGAACTCTTTATCCACTGTCTTCAATTCCTTCACAGCGTCGCTAAGCGGCACATCCACTATTTTATTTCCCGCCAGCGCCGCCATACGGCCGAATTTCCTGTCTTTCAGGAGTTCAACGGCTTTGACGCCGAACCTGGTGCCGAGCACCCGGTCGAACGCCGTCGGGGAACCGCCGCGCTGTATGTGCCCGAGAACGCTCACCCTGGTCTCGAAACCGGTGCGTTTTTCGATCTCCTGGCCGAGTATCTCGCCGATGCCGCCCAGACGCACGTGGCCGAAATCGTCGAGTTTCTGTTCCTGGGTGACGAAAGTCCCTTCTTTGAACTGGGCGCCTTCGGCCACCACGACGATACTGAAGGTCTTTCCTCTCTGGTGCCGTTTATTGACTATCGCGCAGACTTCATCGAGGTCGATGGGCAGTTCCGGGATAAGGATCACATCCGCGCCTCCGGCGATCCCGGCTTCAACCGCTATCCACCCGGCGTGCCTTCCCATAACTTCGGCGACGATTATGCGGTGGTGGCTTTCCGCGGTGGTATGCAGACGGTCGATACACTCCGTGGCCACGTTCAGGGCGGTGTCGAAACCGAAAGTGTAATCGGTGCAGGAAAGGTCGTTATCTATGGTTTTCGGCACGCCGACCACATTGATGCCGTCCTTGAAAAGCTTGGCGGCAACGCCCAAAGTATCTTCGCCCCCCACGGCGATCAAAGCGTCCAGGCCCATCTTGGCGAAGTTCTCCTTGACCTTCTGCACGCCGTTCTCTTTTTTATATGGATTGGTGCGGCTGGTCCCCAGGATTGTCCCGCCTTTAGGCAGGATCCCGGAAACGGTATCTATCGTCAAAGGCATCGTGTCGTTCTCGATCAGCCCCTTCCACCCGTTCTTTATTCCGGTTATTTCATAACCTTCAAGCAAGCCTTTGCGTACCACCGCCCTGATCACTGGATTAAGTCCCGGGCAGTCGCCCCCGCCGGTAAGAATTCCCACTTTCTTCATTTCCCTATCCTCCGTTGTGTTGCGCTTACACCTATTATAACAATGTATTGGCTATAATGTTGTGCGTATTTTACCAGAACCTAAAACCCAACACCCAGAACCCGTTTTTATTAAAGCCTTCCGTATCCGCTGTAAGGCAGGCTTGCCTGCTGATCGGATGTTTCCAGCTGCTGCGACTTACGCTTTTTGTCTTTTTCCTCGCTGGTGACTATTTTCGCGATATGTATGCGTATATTTATCTGCTCTTCTATGCCGAGGGCGCTCTGGATCTTGGACTTAGTCAATTCCTGCAGCCTGGCGGTCAGTTCCGGAATGTTCGCCTCCGATTTCAGGATCACCCGCAAAGCCACCATAATGCCTTTTTTACCGGCGATAACGTCGGGGCGCAGTTCGCGTATCTCCGGCAGGAGCGAAGTGATCCTGCGGATCAGATCCTCCACAGCCGTCAAGGCCACGGTAACTTCTCCGGAAGGGGTGGTGAAAGCTATGGTCTTCTCGCTCTGAAAACGCCCCAGGATAAGCTGGGCGAATGAAAAACTGATCAGGATGAGCAGCAGGCCGGAGAGGCCGACGATAAGGCGGGTATTCAGGCCGGACTGCAGATAGATCAGGAAATCGCCGATCTGCTGCGGCTGGAACATATTCAGAGAATAAATGATCAGTCCCGCGCCGATGATAATCAATACCGTAGCGTAAAAAATGATCCCCAGCGAAGTAAAGAACCTCATTCAGCCACCTCCCATTTTTCTTCCGGGAATACCGGAATCCAGGGTGATCCTTAATCGTGCCTTCCGGAGGTATCGTCTTTTTCTATCCCCTGAACGGCGACATTGATATTGCGCACGGTAAGATTGGTCATCTTTTCCAGGGCGTTACGGACGTTTTCCTGCACCTTGTTGGCCACTTCCGGCACGTTATAATTATATTTCACCACCAGCGGTAATTCCACTCTCACCTCATCGTTCTTGTCGATGAGCACTTTTATGGAAGAATAACTTTTCTTGCCGATCAATTCCCAAAGCCCCATCTTGAAATCCTTGCCGATCTTCTTGACGCCGTCTATCTCGGTCGCGGCCAGGGAAGCGATAGAGGCGATGACGTTCTTGTGTATCTTTATCGTTCCGAGGTCAAGGCTGGATTCTTCTCTATGCATTACTCCTCCGCTTTCCCTTCTTTATACATATCCTGCACAAAATGAGTGGAAATGTCCCCTTTGAGAAAAAGCGGGTTTTCCAGCAGGCGCTGGTGAAAAGGAATGGTCGTTTTTATCGGAGCGATGGTAAATTCGCTCAAGGCGCGCTGCATGATCCTGATCGCCTCCTGCCGGTTCCTGCCGTGCGCGATGACCTTGGCCACCAGGGAATCATAATGCGGGCTTATTTCGTATCCCTGGTAAATATGCGTGTCCACGCGTATCCCCGGCCCTCCGGGAAGAAGCAGGGTCTCTATTTTTCCCGGGCAGGGCATAAAGTTCTTTTCCGGATCCTCGGCGTTAATACGGCATTCAATGGCCGCGCCGCAAAGCCTGATATCATCCTGGTGCATCGCTAATCTCTCCCCGCAGGCTATTTTCAACTGTTCTTTTATCAAATCTATCCCGGTGACCATTTCCGTGACCGGATGTTCGACCTGTATGCGGGTGTTCATCTCCATAAAATAAAAATTATTGTGCGAATCAAGCAGGAACTCCATCGTGCCGGCGCTGACGTAATTAACGGACTTGACGCCTTTGACGGCGAGTTCCCCGAGCCTTTTGCGCAGCTTGGCGTCCACAACCGGGGAAGGCGATTCCTCGAGCAATTTCTGGTGCCGGCGCTGAATGCTGCAGTCGCGTTCTCCCAGATAAAGCGTTTTTCCGTATTTATCGGCGAGCAGCTGTATTTCGATGTGCCGCGGTTTTTCGATGTATTTTTCTATATAAACGTTGGGATTGCCGAAATTCTTGTCTGCTTCCTGCTGGGCCACCATTAAGCTGCTCATCAGGCTTATATCGTTGTGGCAGATGCGCATCCCCTTGCCTCCGCCTCCGGAAGCCGCCTTGATTATCACCGGATAGCCGATCTTCTTGGCGATCTTTACCGCTTCTTCTTTTTTCTCGATAACGGCCGTGCTTCCCGGAACGATCGGCAGGCCGGCTTTCTGCATAGAAAGCCGCGCTACCATCTTATCCCCCATTAAACGGATATTTTCCGTGGTGGGGCCGATAAAAGTTATTTTACAGGATTCGCAAATCTCCGCGAAATGGGAGTTTTCCGAAAGGAAGCCGTAACCGGGATGTATCGCTTCGACATCCGCGATCTCGGCTGCGCTGATTATGGCGGGAATATTCAGGTAACTGCCGGAACTGGCGGCTTTTCCTATGCAGATCGACTCGTCGGCCATACGCGCATGCAGGGAATTCCTGTCCGCCTCGGAAAAGACGGCAACGGTCTTTATACCGAGTTCACGGCAGGCGCGGATTATGCGCAGGGCGATCTCGCCCCTGTTAGCGATCAGTATCTTTGAGAACATTTTCAGCGGTTTTTAGTACACTATTGCAAAGGTTTTCTTAGTATTTGAAAATCGAAAGTCGAGAGTAGACCGTCCGCCATTGAAGCGTTGGCGGACTCTGGCGCTGTGTATTAATAATCTTTGTCACAGCGCACTAAAGAGGCTCGATCAGGAATAACGGCTGGCCGAATTCCACCGGCTCGGCGTTACCCACCAGGATCTCGACGATCCGGCCTTTGATTTCCGATTTAATTTCGTTCATCAGTTTCATCGCTTCGATAATGCAGATCACCTGCCCTACGTCAAGCGGCTGGTTGGCCTCGACATAAGGAGGGGCTTCGGGGGACGGGGCCCTGTAGAAAGTCCCGACCATCGGCGATTTTATCTCTATGGTGTTGCCCGCGGGAGCCTTGCCGGCAGGCAGCGGCGATTCCTTGACCTGGGGCGCGTCGCTTGTCTTTTCCTTCTCTATCACGATCGGGCCCTGGTAACCTTCCGAGAGCGCGCCGCTTTTTTTGAGACGGATGCGCATCCCTTCCTTCTCGATCTCAAGTTCGACAAGGCCGTTTTCGTTCATCAGGCTGACCATATCCTTGATCTCTTTTATATTCATCTGGCACCTGCCTTTCCGGAGCGCGGCTTAAACATTACTTGTTTATACGTTCCACGTATCCGCCGCTGCGGGTATCGACTTTAATTGCGTCGCCGATTTCGATAAAAAGCGGCACTTGAACTACCGCCCCGGTGTCTATTTCCGCCGGCTTGGTACCGCCTTTGGCGGTATCGCCTTTAATTCCGGGTTCGGTATGTTTTATTCTCACTTCTATGAAATTGGGAAGATTCACCGTAAGCACTTCATTCTTGAAGAAACAGGCCGTGACCTCTATATTGTCCAGGAGGAATTTTGTCTTATCTCCCATATCCTTTTCGTTTATGGTGATCTCCTCGAAATTATCCTGGTCCATAAAATAATACATCCCGCCCGAAACGTACTGATATTGAAGCTTGCGTTCTTCTATATAAGCTTCTTCTATCTTTTCGTCACCCCGGAAAGTCATTTCCTGCACATTGCCGTTTTTCACGTTCCTGAGCTTAACGCGCACAAATGCCGCGCCCTTGCCGGGTTTTACGTGATGGAATTCCAGCACCGCGTATACGATATTGTCTACCAGAACGGTCAATCCGTTCTTAAATTCATTTATCGAGATCGCCACTGAGTACCTCCGCCCCTTTCCCGGTGATCAGGACCATATCCTCTATCCTGATACCGAACTTACCCGGCAGATAAACCGCCGGTTCAACCGTAAATACCATTCCCGGCAACAGCCAGCCGCTTTCGTTCTGCGAAACCCGCGGCAGTTCATGGACATCCAGGCCCACGCCGTGCCCCAGGCTGTGCCCGAAATATCCGCCGTAACCGCATTTTTCAATATGAGCGCGCGCCGCGGAATCCACTTCCTTGGCCGCAATACCCGCCGCCGCGGCAGCCAAAGCTTTCTTTTGCGCCGTCAGCACGGTTTCATACACTTTCGCCTCAAGAGGAGTAATTTTACCCGAAAAGAAAACCCTTGTCAAGTCGGATTTATATCCCCGGAAATCAGCTCCTATATCAACCAATACCGGTTCATTTTTCAATATTTTGCGTTCGGAGGTCAAATGATGCGGCCGGCTCGAATTCGGCCCGGAAGCCACGATGATCTCAAAAGCCGCGCCTTCGGCCCCCAGACTGCGCATATAAAATTCCAGTTCGCAGGCGACTTCTTTTTCGCTCTTTCCCGGCAGCCGCATTGAAGACGCTTTCCGCAGCGTTTCTTCCGCTATATACACGGCCTTTCTTATCTTGACGAGTTCATCTGCCGATTTTACCCGGCGCAGCCCTTCCACAATACCCGGCAAAGGCAGCAATCCGGTATATTTACCAAGCGCTTCCGACAAACGGCTGTGGAAAAGCACCGTCAAATGGTCCGGTTCAAACGCGAGTTTCCTGATCTTCAGCCTGCGGCAAAGCTCCAGAACGGACGCGGTCAAAGAGGAATCGACCCTGACCACCTTGCAGCCTTTTAACTCCCGCGAAGCCTCCTCGAAATAACGGAAATCTGTCAGGTAAAAACACTCTTTTGCGCTTACCAGCAGGAAAGAATCGCGGCAGGGATACGAACACAGATAGGAAACGTTCGCCGGTTTCATCACAAACATTGAGCAGCCGGCGTTCAACGCCAGTTGTTCGCGCAGGGCTTTCAGGGCCGGGAGGTTCATTCTGCCTGGAGGATGTCGAGTAAGGCTTCCAGGCCGAGACGGTAACTATTGGCGCCGAAACCGGAAACCGTGCCCCTGACCACCGGGCTGATCAACGACTTATGGCGGAATTGTTCGCGGGAATAAACATTGGAAAGATGGACCTCGACACAGGGCAGCCCGGCCGCAGAGATCGCGTCGCGGATAGCCACGCTGGTGTGCGTATAAGCCGCGGGATTGATCAGGATACCGTCGAATTTACCCGCCGCGGCCCCGATACGTTCCACTATTTCACCTTCATAATCTGACTGCATAAAAGACAACCCGGCATTCCTTTTGGAAGCGGCTTTCTTCAGCAGGGAATTTATATCCCGCAGAGTGCCGGTGCCGTAGACCGCCGGCTCGCGCCTGCCCAGCAGTCCCAGGTTGGGACCGTGTATAACCAGGATTTTCTTTAATGCGGCCATAATAACCTACCTTTTCTTGGCGGGCATAACCGCTTTTTCTATGATCAGCACCGGGATCCCGTTCTTAAGCGGGTAACTCCTGGCGCAAGCCAGGCAGGAAATACTTTCCCCCGCAGGGGCATTAAGCCCGCCGCCGCACGCCGGACAGGCAAGAATATCCAGAAGATCCTTGTCAAACTCCGCGTTTTCCCCGCGTTTACGCTGTTTAGCCGCCGGCATTTGGCTTTCCCGATGATATTGAACGATCTTTATTTGTTTTTTTCCACATACTGCAGTCTTAATTCGTAAAGAGCGCCTTCCAGCAGACGCCCCTCGTCCTCATTGAGATTACCCGATGTTTTTTCCTGGATCATCGCCAGCGTGTCGATCAAGAACTTTGCCTGGGAGAGATTGGCCTCTTTCTTCCCGGTGACAGGATTCGAGACCTCCCCTAAAGCGATCGAGGCCTGCAACGCCAGGCTGGTCACAAAAATAGTGAAATCCGCCTGCGGCGGAACAAACGGCTTTTCCTGCGGCCGCGGCGATTTTTCCTTCTCGACTGATTCTTTCCAGGATTCGTCGACCGTCTTCTTTTCTTCGTTATTCATAGTTCAGGTCCTTTTCCGGCGCAGGCTTCAGGAAATCACCACTCCGGCGTAGCCGACCACGCTGGAGTTATCCCCGTTGACCATGCCGCTGTTGGAATAAGCGACGACTTTCGCGCGCCGCGCTCCCAAAAGCCCGGCAGCCGTCAATAAAACGATCACCGGCGCGTAACCGCACATACTTATTCCTTTTTCAATGACCCTGCGGTACAGTTCTCCGGGGTCAAAAGAAACTATGGCCTCCAGCGCCGCTTCATCTTTTTCTTTGGCGCTGCGGCTGTCTTCAAAATGCGTCATATCGCTGCTGGCCGCAATCAGCACCGAATCGCGCGAAGCGGACTTATCCACCGCCGCCGCGATAGCGCGCCCGAGCTGCTGCAATTTAACGAGATCCTCCGAGCCTATGCAGACCGGGAGAATGCGGAAATCATCGCTGAAGTACTGAAAAAAAGGCAGTTCCACTTCCAGAGAATGTTCCGCCAGATGCGCCTGCCGGTCCTCCCGCAGGAACGGGCATTCCGCGATAAGCGCGTCGGCGAGCCCGCGGTCCGGCTCGCATTTACCCAGGGGGGTCTCCCAGGATTGACGGGAAGAAACGCTGAAAGGCGCTCCCATTCCCGTATGGTTCGGCCCCAAAAGCACCAGATGCGGCCTGATCTTCAGCGCGGAAACCGTACGGCCGGCGACACTTCCGGAATACATATATCCGGCGTGCGGCAGTATGCAGCCGATCGCCTCCTCTTTCGGAATATCCTTGACTACGAAAGCCCCGACTTGCCTGCGCAGCGCGGACGCCGAAGCTTCATAGAAACGCCCGGCTACCGCCGGTTTCCTGACGAGTTCTTCATCCATTGATTATCCCTTCCAGAAAAGCAAGAGAGCCGGATATCTCGGCGGCGGATGCCGGATGATGCGCTTCGATGACCCTTACCGGGCAATTCCGCAAAAAAACGCGCATATCCCGGAAATCAATTTCTCCTCCGGGGAGAGCCGGAGGAAGATGGTCCTGATAATTCCTGACATTATGCAGGTGCATCCCGCCTAAATAAGAAGAATAACGTTCCAGAAAACCGCCCTGCCCGGCAAACCCGAGATCTTCCATGATCCGGCCGTGGCCGGTATCGTACCAGAAACAGAGGCAGGAACCGGCAAAACGGTCAAAGATCGCCGCAGTCTCCTCGAAAGATGGTATTTCCCTGTAATAAAATCTATTTTCTATCCCGAGTTTTATCTTCCGCGAAGAAGCATAGCGCTCCAACTCTTCCAGGCTCCGGAGAGTATTCGGGAAAAAGGCCCCGGCGGCCGCTTCTCTTGCGCAGATGAACAGGCTTTTTGTCTCCCCGAACAGCCTGTCCTCCCTTTTTCCCTGACGGCAGAGTTCGATCAATTCCCGCGTCTTATCCGCTATCTCCACCCGGCCGCAATGAAGGACGACCGCTTCCGCCCCCAGTTCCGCAGCGGTATCTATGCTTTTCTTGGCGTATTTTACTGCGGCGGCGCGCTGGGATGGGTCCGGCGAAGACATAGCATAACAATCCGGCAAGGCTTTTTGCCTTTCCATATCGTCCGGTACCGGGCAGTAATTATGCACGCTGGATACGCGTATCTGCCGCTTGGAGACTTCCGCCAGCGCGTCGTTAACCATTGCCCGGCTAAGGTTGAAGCTTAATTCCACGCTCTCGAAGCCGAGAGCGCGTATCTCAAAGAGCATTTCTCCTCCGGAGATGTGCCGGAACGCGTTCCAGGAGGTTGAGAGAGAAAAAAGCATCGCGGTTTAACGCTTGCGGCGGGCTTTCTTCCTTCTTTTCTCGCTCGGCTTCTCGTAATGCTTGCGGTCGCGCACTTCCTTGAGGATACCTTCCTGCTCGATCTGTCTCTTGAACCGGCGCAAAGCCGCTTCAAACGACTCGTCTTTTTTAATCTCGACTTTTGACATTTTTCATCATCTCCTTTTGCAACAATATATCATTGTTAAAAATCATTGTCAATAGAAACGGGTTCTGGATGCCGGGTTTTGGGTCCTGGGAAAAGTATTGAATGAAGCTCCCCGGGCTAAAGCCCGGGGTTTCTCTACTGCTTGAGCTAAATTCCTCCGAAGCAGTTACTCTCTTTGTTCAGCGATACCTTTGCGTTCACCCTGCGCATTCATTCCCAGGCTTAAGCCTGGGGTTTTCTGCGTAGGAGAATAATAATTAGTTCTTGGTGAAAGGGCTTGACTGTTTTTAGAACCCAGAACCGGCTTTTTAAAGATTTTTCCGGAACCACGCGCAGGTATTGCGCAGGCCCTGTTGGAGCCCGATCTGCGGCTTCCAGCCCAGAAGTCTGACCGCCAGGGAGATATCCGGTTTGCGTTTCCTGGGGTCGCCCGGAGAAGCCGGCAGGAATTTCACTCCCGAACGGTTCCCGGAAACAAAGTTGACCATTTTCGCCAGTTCCAGCATCGTAACTTCCTGCGGATTGCCAAGGTTCACGGGACCGGCCGCCCCGCGTACGCCAAGGCGCAGCAACCCCTCGACCATATCCGTTACATAACAAAACGACCTTGTCTGTTTACCGTTCCCGTTAACAGGCAGAGGCCTGCCGGCGATCGCCGCGCAGATCATATTGGAAACCACCCTGCCGTCGGACACGCGCATCCCCTCCCCGTAGGTATTGAAGATCCGGGCGATGCAGGCGTCAAGTTTAGCGCTCTTGCGGTAAGCGGAGACCGCGGCCTCGGAGAAACGCTTCGCCTCGTCATAACAGCTGCGCGGCCCCACCGGATCGACATTGCCGAAATAATCTTCGCGCTGGGGATGCTGCAGCGGGTCGCCGTAGACTTCCGAGGTGGAGGCGAGAATAAACCTGGCTTTTGCCGCCTTAGCCGCCTCCATACAGTTCAACGTCCCGATCGAGCCGGTGCGCAGCGTCAAAAGCGGCAGACGCATATAATCCCTGGGTGAAGCCGGACAAGCCAGATGAAATAAAAATTCCGCCCTGCCAATGATCTTAAAAGGCTTGTTGATATCCGAACGGATAAACTCAAAAAAAGGGTCGTTCTTTATACCGCGCAGGTTAACCGCGCCTCCGGTAATGAGCGAATCGACGCAGATAACGCGCATACCTTCATCCAGGAGCCGCCGGCACAAGTGGGCGCCGATAAAACCGGCGCCGCCCGTCACCACAGCCGTCCTCTTTTTGGCGCTCATAGTTTCTCTATCTTCCCGCCCGAAGGAGCAGAATAAACATTGCGCGCGTCGAAGATAAAACCGGCGTGCCTCGCTATCGCCCGGTAATCCGTGGAAGAATGATCGGTGGCGATGATCACGCAATCGCAGGATTTTAAAACCGGCGGAGTAAGCGGACGGGAGCGCAGATCGATATTGCCTATCTTCAGGAACGGGACCAACGGATCGTGATAAGATACGTCCGCGCCCTTTGTCTGAAGGATCTCGATGATATCCAAAGGCGGCGACTTACGCAGATCCTTAATGTCTTTTTTGTAGGTTACCCCGCAGACCAGCACTTTCGCTTTTTCAAGCCGCGCTCCGCGCGACCGCAGGGAGGCCTGCACCCTCTCCACCACATAATGCGGCATATGGTTGATGATATCCGAAGAAAGTTTGATGTATTTGGACCTGAAACCGAAGGACTTCGCCTTCCAGTAAAGATAAAGCGGGTCCTTGGGGATGCAATGGCCTCCCACTCCCGGCCCGGGATAAAAAGGCATAAAACCGAACGGCTTCGTTTTCGCCGCGCCGACGACTTCCCAGATATCTATGCCCATCTTATGGCACATCATCGCCATCTCGTCTATCAACCCGATATTCACGATACGGAAGGTGTTCTCCAGCAGTTTCACCGTTTCCGCCACGCGCGGAGAAGAAACCGTCACCGCGGAACAGGTTATATGCCGGTAAAGCGCCGCCGCCAGACAGGAAGCTTCGACGGTCACCCCCCCCACGACTTTGGGGATCTTATTCACGGGGAATTTTTTGTTTCCCGGATCGATCCTTTCCGGAGAAAAAACCAGGAAGAAATCCCTGCCGCAGGCCAGGCCGGAAGATCCGAGCAGCGGCAGGATGACCTCCTCGGTAGTGCCGGGATAAGTGGTGCTTTCCAATATCACCAGCTGGCCGGGACGGAGGAATTTCCTGATCTGCCTGACCGCGGAGATTATAAAAGATATGTCCGGGTGATACTTCCGCTTCAGGGGCGTCGGGACGCAGATCAGAATCACATCCGCCCCGGAAAGCAGGCTAAAATCGGTGCTGGCCCGCAGCAATCCCCGCCCGGTCACGCGCGAGATCACTTCCTGCGGCACATCGGAAATATATGAAGTGTTCTTTTTGAGACGCTCCACCCGGCCGGCGTCCAGATCTATGCCGGTGACTTTAAAACCCTTTAGCGCGAATTCGGCGGCCAGGGGAAGACCGACATATCCCAGGCCGATGACCGCGACCGCCGCTTTCTTATCGTCTATTTTCTTTTTCAGGATCTTAAAATTACTCGCCATTCTTGTTCCTCGCGCGAAGGCCGGTTTTTCTCAAACGGGTTTTCTATTATTCTTGTATTTTATTGCTGGGAACCTGAAGACGGGGCGTGATAACTCTGATCAAAACTTATCTCCATCTCCGGGAATGCCTTTAACCGGAAGATGACCCAGATGGTATTCCCGGTGTCTTCTTTTATGTCGTAAGCCAGGTTCACGATCCAGCAGTGCAGATCGCGCGAGAGCATATACTGCTGTTCGATGAATCCGCTCCCCCGCTGCGAGGTGGGATTGACCTGATACCTCTCGTACAATTCAAATTTCCACTTCGGGTTGAACCTCCACACCCCGTTAAGAGTGATCTGGTTACCGCTGTAATTATTGTCATATCGCTTATTAGCGTAACGCTGTCCGATACCCACGGAGCGTTCCCCGGCGAAATCATAATTAACGTCGTAATTTATCTCTTTGAAATAATCTCCTATGTGATCATACCTGGCCATCGAACTTAAACGGATATTGTCGTACGGCCTGGCGTCCAGGTAAAAAAGCAGATCGCCGAACTTACTGCCGGATTGCGTGACCGTCTGGCGGAAAAACGTACTATCGTATGTCACCGTCCTGGGATCGAAGGAATAATCGGTCTCGATACGCAGGTCCAACAGGTCCACCCGGCTGCCGTTCTTACGCTTAGTCTGCAGTTTATTGGACAACTCCAGGGTAAAGGCGTTGCTGCGCACGATGGAATCAAGATCGTCGAACCGCGTCAGGCGGGAAGCGGAAACGGTCGGCTCGTGGTTATAAGCGTATTTGACCGTGGGAGTGATCACGTGCCGCAGGCCGTTTATCTGCATACCCAGAAAATCAGAACGCACGTCGAAAATGCGGTAAAAACGGGTGCTGGCGTCGGCACCTGTATAGAAAATGGTGCGGGGGCTCACGGAAGAATGGTCCGCATCCCGGTCGTAGAAAGTTTCCCGGGTGCCGGCAAAAGGCGTGATCTCCACAAAACCGACCTTGGAAGGCAGCGACACCTTATTGAAAGTATCGAAACGGTTGACCGTAAGGTCCCCGGAAGACGGGGACGGCACCGCTTTCTTATAATTCATATTCACGTAGGAACTGCTGTTATCGAAATAGAACGGACTGTCCCCTATGGGGGAATCGGGCAGGCTGTATTTTATTTCCGGAAGTTTCTCCAGCTGTTCGTACCAGCGGTTGGTGCGTTTCTGCAGCAGCACGTCCAGGCTGGAGCCGGAAAAGGAATGATGCAGCAAAGAATACGATAAAGGCTGCGAGTCGGTCTCATACTCCCTGTAAAAATAGTCTTTCAGGATATTGTAATTAGTCCCCAGCAGGGCGCGCTTGGAATCCTCGATCTTATAATATTCGTTTATCAGGGAAGTGTTGCGGTCGATGTCCCATTTATGGCGCCAGCGTATCAAATACCTTTCGAACTCATCCGGGGTCCCTTCGTCGAGGCCGGTGTCCTTTTCGTGCGCATAATAGAATTTGAAATTGCCTTTGCCGGCGACTTTGGTGTCGTAATTAGTGCCGAATCCTTCGGCCACTCCGAGCTTAGATCTGTAGTCCAGATAGATCCGGCCGTCGACGTTATCGCTGATATTACAGCGCCAGGCAGTAAGCAGGAACGGACCCCAGCCGCCCCTGGTGCCGGGGGTCACCTGCACGTGCATAAAGGGGTCTTCCATCGAATGCGTAAAATACGGCAGGTAAAAAAACGGCATATTCCAGATACGGAAGACATTTTCCCTGGCGGTGATCCTTTCGCCGGTCTTGAAATCTATCTCTTCCGCGCTGATGCGGTAATCGGGAACGTCGTAATCGCAGGTGGTATAATAACCGCTCCGGGCGATGATCTCATTCTCTCCGGCCTTCCTGACCGAGCCGGCCCTGCCGAAGAAAGGAGGGGAATTGAAAGCGGCGTTGGAAGCTTCGCCGGTCTTGGTCTTCAGGTTATAGGTGAACGACTCCGCTTCGATTATCCCCCGGGTATCCTTGACCTTCACGTTTCCGGACGCCTGGGTGTCCTTGGTGAGCGTATCTGCCTTGAGGCTGTTGCAGGTCATCGTGCTGTCTTTATACTTTACCTCCACGTTCCCGGACGCGGAAACCTTTTTCTCCTCCGTGGAATACTCGACGTTATCGCCGTTTACCGTGACCCCCTGCTGGTCGGTATCCTGCGCGAAAGCCGCGGAAAAAGCGGACAACGGCAGCAGCGAAAGAATGAACATCGCCTTTAAAATAAGTTTTCTCCCCACTTCTCCCCCGCCCGCGCTCTTCAAACCGTTACCGGGTTGAGCTGCGCGATCTTTTTCCAGTCCCCCAGGAATCTCTGCACTCCGATATCGGTCAGGGGATGTTTAATAAGCTGTTCGATAACCGCGTAAGGTATGGTCGCGATGTCCGCGCCGATCTTCGCCGCTTCCGTAACGTGCAGCGGGTTCCTTACCGAAGCCACGATGATCTGCGTCTTGAAAGCGTAATTCTTGTAGATCAGCCGGATATCCCGTATCAATTCGATGCCGGCCTGCGAGATATCGTCGAGCCGGCCGATAAACGGCGAAACATAATCCGCTCCGGCCTTGGCGGCCAGTAACGCCTGCGCAGAAGAGAAACACAAAGTTACATTGGTCTTTATCCCTTTCCTGGAGAGCACCCCCACGGCTTTAAGCCCTTCCCTGATCAAGGGGATCTTGATCACGATATTACCGGAGATCCGGGAAAGCTTCAAAGCTTCCTCGACCATCGCGTCCGCTTCCAGGCTGATCACTTCGGCGCTGACCGGGCCGGGAACAATAGAGCATATCTCCTTTAAAACCTCCAGCGGATCGCGCTTTTCTTTCGCCATCAGGGTCGGATTGGTAGTTACGCCGTCGATCAGCCCCAACGCCGCCGCTTCCCTTATTTCAACGGTATTCGCCGTATCCATAAAAATCTTCATTTGGCCGCTCCCCCGGACGCCGCCAACGCCGCCCCGATCAACCCCGCGTCGTTGCCAAGCGCCGCTTTCAATACTTTGACCCTGCGCCCCTGCACAGGCATCGCCCTGCCCCGCAGGGTCCTTTTTATCACATCAAAAAGCGGCCGGCCGGCCCCGGAAACCCCGCCTCCGATAACGATCACGTCCGGATTCAAAACGTTGCTCAAACCGGCAAACGCGATGCCGAGGTGTTCTCCCGCCTTACGCCAGAAAGCCAAAGCTTTCTTATTGCCCCGCGCAGCCAGCGCGCTCGCCTGTTCCAAAGTCACCGGAGCGCCGAAGGCGGCGCGCGCTTCCTTAAGCAAAGCATTATTTCCGGCATAGCGTTCCAGGCAGGCTCTTCCCCCGCAGGGGCAGGCCGGACCTTCTTCGTTCAACGGTAAATGGCCGATCTCGCCGGCGGCATTATCGCCGCCCCGGTAAAGCCTGCCGTCCAATATCAATCCCGCCCCGACCCCGGTCCCGAGAGTAAGACAGATCGCGTTGCGGCTCCCTTGGGCCGCCCCGCGCTCGTATTCCGCCCGGGCCATCATTTTCGCGTCGTTATCGACCACGCAGGGGATGCCGCAGGCGGCGGTGAACAAAACCCGCAAAGGCACTTTTTTCCAGCCGGGTATATTCGGCAGGAAATGCACCATCTGTTTCTCGAAATCCACGGGACCGGGAACCCCGATCCCCGCGCCGGAAATATCCTTCAAAGCGATCCCGATTTCGGCGGCAAGGATCTTTGCCGCCGAAACCAAAGCGGAAATGACCGCTTTCCTGCCCGAAACCGAGGGAGTAGGCAGGGAAATTCTTTTCAGAATGGAAATGTTCTCGTCGAAAACGGCGGCTTTTATGTTCGTCCCGCCCAGATCTATCGCGAGAAAATATTTATGCTTCATAAGGATTTACGTAAATAGGGATCTTTTAAACCAGAGGAATTTTATTTTATATGAAAGCTATTTTAATTGCAAGCGAAATATCCCCTGCGGAAGGATAAACGCACCCGGGAATCCCGCATTCCGGTCAGCCTATCATCAGCCCTTCGATGCGCACGCGCGTACCGGCGCCGGACTTATCAATAAAATTCACCAGCCCGCTGTGCCGCCATTGCAGCATACACCTGCGCGGCAGGAACCAATAACGCACTCCCACCCTAAGTTCGGTGCGGGAATCACGCACCAGCCCCTCGTATGCCTGCGCGGAATAATAGCCGATATCTTTGGTTTGTCCGGAACGCGCGGTCAGCGGCCCGACAATACACCAAACAAACACCCCGTTGGCCGGATCGGTTTCCATAACTACGCCGCAATGCGTAACCGGACAACCGCAAGACATACCCATCGGCCGGCCCATTACGATATCTCCCGGCCGGATATCCTGTTCTGCGACCCTGGCGGGATTATATAGAAGGATAGTTTCCCTGGGCCCGGGATCGCCGGGAAAGGTTTCCAGTATAAAATCGAATTCGCGCCCGTGTGAATCCTTCCAAACGATAACTTCCGCAGAATCATTCGTTCCGCTCTCCGGAGCGCCGGCCGGGGTATTCCCGGAACGCAAATGCGGGCATTTGACGGCTTCCACAGTTTTATCGCTCAGCAGACGGGAAAACTCCAAGCAGGACTTACAGCCGCATAAACCGCAGTCAAAACCGGGTAATTTTATCACTTTAATAATCCGCCTTTCCGGGAGACTTTCCGATTATTATAATCTCCATTTTATTCGCCACGGTAAAAAACACCGTTATCCAGAGGACGGACTACCCCGAAATGCTGCTGCCATCCGATGTCTTTTTTACCGACGCATACCGTACACGTTCCCACAGGCGGATTACCACGCAGCCGCAGACCGTCCTTGAGTTCCGGGGCCGCCAGTACCTTCGTAGCCACGGCGTCTATACCTATTCCGTAAAGGGCGTTGGCCTCAAAAACGGCTGTGCCGGGGGCGGCGCGCATTACTCCGGCCCTGAAGACTTCCCTTTCAGCCTGTGAAATCAAGTCTATTTTCGTGATCACCGCGGCATCGGCAAGCGTGAGCATCGGACCGATCTTCATCGGCAGGTTCATTCCGCTGGTCGCTTCCAGGACCACGATACCCAGCGCGCCCTCGATATAGGGCGAACAGCGCAAACATAGCCCTGCGGTCTCGACCAGGAGGATGCCGGCTGAACGCTCTTCAGCCCATTCCAACGCGTCGCGCAGTACCAAAACATTACAATGGTCCGGGCAGAGTTCCCCTGAATAAACTTTTTTAGCCGGGATGCCGAACTCTCTCCCGAATAGAGCGTCTTCCAAAGCGTATTGCACATCTATTTTCAAATACGCCGGTTTCATTCCCGCTTCGATTATTCTTTTAATGATCTGCCGCAGCACCGTGGTCTTTCCGGTGGTGGGCGGGCCAGCACAAATGACAGCTTTCATACCGCAGGCTCCTTTTCCCGTCCGCGAAGAGCGGAACTCTAGTGATACAAACTCATAAAATCCTTCAACATCCCCGGTTCTATGGATTCCCCGTCCCTGATCAATTTTCTCAAGTGCAGAATAAGTTCATCCAGTTTCTTGATCTCTTCGGCCGCCGTGCGCTCCGCGGCGCCGGCACGCACCACTTTCTTCATCGCGCCGTTCTGCATCACGATCCGGAAATCGGAAAGCAAGGCTATCCTGGGGTCATGAGTGACGAAAACGAATATTTTCCTGTAACCTTTCAATAACTCCAGCGCCCGGCTGCGGTTGATCCCGGCGTTCTCTATTTCGTCCAGCAAGATGATCGGGGAATTACCGATGATCACGGCATCCGCTATCAACAATGCCCTGGTCTGCCCTCCGGACAACTCGGTCATTCCGTTCCGCGGGTCAAGCGGTTCCCCGGTAAGTTGATTCGCGAAAGCCACTGTCTCCTCTACTACGGAATGGATCTCACCGCTGCGCCGGATAGAAGCGTGGATCTCCAGGAACTCCTTAACCGGAAGATCGGAAAGGAAATTCGTATGCTGGGTTATAAAAGCCACCGGGTTACGCGACGGATCGCTGCCGAATTCCTCCGGGGCCCGCGTCCCGTTTATGAAAACACGGCGCCTACTTGGGGTATTGTCAAAAGCGAAAAGCGCGATATCGTCGATAAGCGTGGTTTTTCCGGAACCGGTGGGCCCAACAATACTAACCACATCACCCATGCGGAATTCGACTTCCCCCACAATGTCCGGCTGTCCGGATTTTCCCCTGCCGCCGGTGATCCGGATATATTCTATCTGCATTTTCCGATCCTGTTCTTGCGTGCCGACACAAGCGTCATTTTCATCGAATCGAAGATATCGCCGTTGCTGAAACGCAGCGCGTGCAGTTTCCTGAAAGAAACAGAAGCGTTCTTATAAGCGTCCAGTATTTTTTTGACATCTGCCGCTGGCACGGCCCCGTTTTCCGTCCAGCGTTTGACAGATTCTCTGGTTATATATCCGGCGCATTGTACTCCGCTGAAGCCGGCGCCTTTAAGCAATTCCGGAAAATCATCCGGCAGAAAAAAATTCCGTCTTGCCGGATTACGCAGCCGCTGGATAAAAAAAGTCTCCCCTGCATCATCAAACCCGTAAGAAGTCAAATGGCAAAGAACAACTCGGCCTCCCGGTTTCAATACCCGGTATATCTCGCAAAGTGCCTTATCCACTTGCATGAACTGCAGTCCCTGGCGGCAAACGCAGACATCGAATGCATTATCCCGAAAAGGAAGTTTCTCCGCCGGAGCCATAACCAGCAAATCGGCGCAACCGACGGCCTTTTTCATCATACTGCCGCACAGATCCAGGCCGATGGACAACTTGACACGCCCGCGGAAAGAACGCGCCAAACAGCCGGTGCCGGTCCCCAGGTCAAGCACGACAGATCCCTCACCGGCATGGGAAAGTTCCGCTATTCTATTCAACAATACCGGATCGTTCACCCAGCAAGCAGAATTACTGTACGCCGCGGCTCTTCTGTTAAAATGACCGACTATTTCCTTCTGCGCCGGACTTTTCCTCAAAACGCCCCTCCCTTTTCTTGGTAATCTTCCAGATATCGTGAAAATACCGCCTTAAAATCCCCTCCTGCAGAGAAGTAAGATTAACGATCTCGTCATCGCAATCGCCGACTTTACGGCAGGAAAGCATCTTCAGGAATCCGGGGATATCGCTGATCTTTCCCGTGCGCAACGCGTGGTCAAAAAGAGACGTGCCGGGGAACGGGACAAGATATTTTGCCAGCGGCAAAAAACCTTTCGTTGAAATAAATTCCAGCATACTGCGCAAAGATGCTTCCGTTTCTCCGGGCAAACCGACTATGAAAAGGCCGCGTACCGCCAATCCTGCGGCGCAGGCAGTGTCCACGGCGCGGTTTATTTCTTCGATCCTGATATTTTTCCTGTTGATATCCAGAATATCCTGAGAGTAGGATTCGATCCCGAACCATATCCCCAGACAGCCGCTTTCCCTTAATGTTTCCGCCAATAATTTCCCCGCGTTCTGCACCCTGGCAAAACAATGATACTTTACCCGCTCTTGTTTCAGTATGGAACATATTTCAATAGCGCGCGGCTCTATCACGTTAAAAGTGAGGTCATTAAGCCATGTATAATCAAACCCGGTGGTACGTTTCAGATACGCCACTTCCTGAGCGAAACGTCTCAGGCTTTTCAACCGTAGACCGGGTATAGTCTTAAAGCAGAACGAACATTCCTGCGGGCATCCTCGCATAGAAGAGATCAGGATCTGTCCGTTGGCGACGATACTGCCGTAATTGGGCCAAATGGTATAATCCGGCATCGGTAAATTATCCAGATTCGCGATTTGGGAACGCGGTTCATTCAAAAAGACCATGCCGTTCTCCTTGTAAGCCAGTCCTTTTATCCCGCCCAAAATAATCTTTTCCCCGGAAAAGTATCCTTCCAGCAATTCAATGAGCGTAAGTTCAGCCTCGCCGAGCACGGCGCAATCGGCGGATGTATTTTTCAGAAGTATTTCCGGCAAAGAGGTAACCAGAGGCCCTCCCAAGAAAAGCAATTTTTCCGGATAAGTTTCCTTTAAGATCCTGGTAATCTCCTGCAGAAAAATAAAAGAGTCGCAATAAGCGGCAATGCCCACGGCCTCCGCCTCCCGCGCGCCCTCCACGACCAGACGGAGAGAGTCTTCCCGCATACGACAGTCTATCACCTTTAGATTGAATCCCATTTTTTTCACCAGTGAAGCGATACAGGTGAACCCCTCAAAAGGGCCGGTAATAAGAAATTCACGCCCCGGCGTAGGCTTTTGAGGCGAGGGAGGAACCACCAGCAGAATCGTTTCCGGACGTTTGTGCGATCCCCCTTTTGCGGATATCTCTTTCAAGCGTTCCTCAAACGGATCCACTCCAGACGGCATACATCTCCTGCAAAAAGGCAGGTCATTCATCGCCGCCGCTCCTGTCCGCGTCAACCCGCCGGCGTTCTCTGAATTTTACCGGTTTGGGAATATATCTGTTCAACGGATTCCAGTATTCATAAGGCCTTACTTCGATCCTGCGGTTGATCGCTCTATATGCCTTCCGCAATTCTTTTTCCGGCAACGAGGTAAAATTCAGGATATTATCTTCTTCCACAGAACGCTCCCGCGCGAGAAAATAAAGATGTTCTAATTCATCCCGGATGATCTTTTTACTGATGGCATCGTAATAAAGCGGCGTCCCCGGCAGTGCGGAAAGATATTTTACGCGCGTTACCTCCTTGAACTTACGGCAAAACTCGATCGTCCGCTTCAAGCTGGCCTCGGTTTCGCCTGGCCCGCCAATAATAAAGAGCCCTCCGACTTTCAACCCGGCCTCGCGCGTGATATTGATAGCCCGTATGATCTGCCCACCGGATACTTTCTTCCTGAAGTAACGCAGGATCGCCGGGGTTATGGATTCAAAACCGTACATCACGATATCGCACCCGAATTCCTTCATATGTTTAAGCACCGGAAGATCGACACCGTCCACGCGGGTAAAACAACTCCACCGGAAATCGATCCCTTTAAAAGCGATATCAAGAAGATTATGCACTCTGGATACGGAATCTATAAAAGTAAGATCGCTCCACCAGGCAAAACGATAGTTGTATTTTTTCAAGTCGAGCAGTTCCCGGCGCACTCTGGCAGGCGATTTATACCGTAAGAGCGGCATCGCACGGAAACAAAATGAACATCTGCCTGGGCATCCCCGGCTGGAGGTCATAAAGATCTCCGGGACAACGCGGGTTTCGCGGATCCTCGGCCAAACGGAAAAATCCTGGACAGGCACAGCATCGAGATCATACATCTGCATCCGTCTGGGATTAAGCACTATTCCGCGCGCGATATCTCGCCAGGCTATGCCGCGGATAGCGGCAAGCCGCAAAGCCCCCCTGCGTTTCATAATGTGGTCCATCAACTCAATAAGCGTCAATTCCCCTTCACCGATCACCGCGTAATCCGCCGCGGTATTTTTCATTATCAATCCCGGGACCGCGGTCACCAGCGGACCTCCCAGTATCACCGGACGGTTCCCGTCTTCTTCTTTAGCGATCTCGACAGCCCTTTTGACAAAAGGGAATCCGTCTTCGTAAACGGCCGCGGCCACAATATCCAGCTTCTTCAAAGGTCCGCCGGCAAGCGATCCGGGATCAAAATTATCGCGGCAGTCGATTATCGTGGTTTCCACTCCCAATCCTTTAAGAACCGCGGCGATCACCGAAGGTCCTTCAAAAGGCGCGCGATGCACAAATTCCCAGCCGCGCGGCACCACGAACGGCGAAGGAGGAACGATAATTCCCGCCCGTAATCCGGTTTTCTTGCGCTTCCGGCCCTGATTACCTTCCAGGGAAATACGCATCAAGCGTTTATATACCGGCTTATCATCAAGAACGACACTTGCCATATTTTTTAACCTTATAAAATCTTTTTAAGAGGGGCCGCCGCCTTGAAAATCACCCAATTCCAATCCTCGGAGACATCCCCGTTCTTTTCTTTTACCCGATGGAGCCTTTTATACCGGATAGGCGCGTTCTTTACCAAAGAGACAACCGCCGTTCCTCTTCCCCGGCGAAGTTCCGGGGCATTACGCATCCAGCCGGTCACGGATTCCCTGACGCGTAAGTTGACTGTTTCCAATATACGGTAACCGGCGCGGGAAAGCTCTCCGGCAAGGTCTTCCTGCGTGTAAAACTTCAAAAGCAGATCCTGTTTGAATGTATGTATTTTTCGCAACCACTCTCGGTCCTGCTCCGAAAAAGGCACCGTGAGGCTGAGGATAAAAATGCCTCCCGGAACCAGCACCCTGGAGATCTCGGCCAGCACCTTCCGCGCGTCGAGGAACTGAAATGTCTGCCGGCAGACCGATAGACGGAAAGAGTCGCCGGCAAACGGTAATCGCCCGGCGTTTCCCTGTACCACCGGAAAGTAACGCGAGGAAATAGAAGTCATAGCGGCGCTTATATCCAGACCGCGTACCTGCCAGCCGTAAGCCGCCAGGGCCCTTCCTACAACACCCGTCCCGCAACAAAGATCCAAAGCAGGCCCCGAAGGCTTTCCCGCCAGTCGAACATGTTCACCTATCAGCCGTTTATCGGTTATCCAGGCTGCGGAAACCTCAAAAGTGCCGGAGCGGATATCGAATTGTTTCTGCAGTCCGGTTATGCTGACGTCAACAACAGAACAGTTTTCCATTTATTCAACACCCCGGCCTTATACGCCGATTTCCACGAGGACCTGCTCCACGCACTCTTCGACCCCGTAATGCTCGGTATCCACGACGATATCGGCTAAGGAGGGTTCTTCAAAAGGCGCCGAGATCCCGGTAAAATCGCTGATCTCCCCCTTTCTGGCTTTGCGGTACATACCTTTGACATCCCTCTCTTCGCAAACCTTCAGACTGCACTTAAGATAAACCAGTTTAAAACTCCCGATAATCTCTTTAACCATCCCCCGGTATTCATCCGTGGGTGAAACAAACCCGGCGACCACGAAATTACCGTTATCATTGAATAATTTCGCCACCTGGGCGGCGCGCCGCAAATTCTCTCTACGGTCTTCGGGAGAGAAACCCAGGTCGGTATTCAGTCTATTGCGGAAATCGTCGGCGTCAAGACACACGGTCCTGATCCCCCGATTATCCAATTCCTCTTTAAGCCTTTTGGAAAGCGTGGTTTTACCGGAACAAGGCAAACCGGTAAGCCAAAGTGTCGTGCGCAGTGTGGATATATACTCCGAGACTTCCCGCGGGACGCCGTTTTCCCTGCCTGCGCGCACGTTTGTCCCGGAAATTTTGCCGATCTCCGCCGGCGCCTCGACAAAGTTAACGGCGTAACCGACATTCCTACCCACGTTTATGCTGGTGATATCCGGAATAACGGCGATCTTGACTTTATCGCCGTAAACCCTGCGGAACATTTCCTCGCGCTGCCGCACCGTGTAAGGATTCTGGGCGGACATTTCAGTATCCCTGATCGCCACGCAGACGTTTTCGCCTTTTTTCAAAGCCTCATCGATCAAGAATTTATGACCGTTATGAAAAGGCTGCCATCTACCGATAAAAAGAGAGTATTTTTTATGGCCATTGTACATCTTTCCGTCTCCCTGCTGATGTAACCGCTTTAATATGGAATATCTTTGCTCGAATGAATACTCCCCGGACTAAAGTCCGGGGTTTCTTTCCGGAATTATTATCCGCCATTAGTGATTTGGCGAGACTTTGCCCGCCACTGAAACTTTGACGAGGTTAATTCCGCCACAAAGATTGGCGAGGCTTCACCCGCCACTGATGCATTGGCGGACTTCGCCCGCCACTAATACGTCGGCGAGGCTTCGCGTTGCGCATTCATCCCGAAACCCCTATACCCACTTTTAAGGCATTCGGGAATTCTGCGCTCCGCTTAAAATTTATTATAACACAAATTGCCGGGGGTTTCTAATTTTTGCGTCAGGCGCGCGATAATATCCCGGCAGCGCAGGCAGGACCTCCTCCGGCGTTGACGAGTTGTTCAACTGGGATTTCCGCCGCTATAGAGATGCCTGCACGTTCGAATATCCTTTTTGAGAATGAACAGCCCGCAGGCATTACTATTTTTCCGGCGGAGATCACCAGAAAATTCATCGCCTGTTTTACGGACAATTCGCCGTTCTCCCGCAATGCAGTTACTTTTATGCCGCAGGACTTCAAAAGTCCCCTTACTTCCTTCCCCGCAGATTCAATGCGCAGCAGCGCCGCCGCGGGAGCGAACAATTGCAAAGCGCCCAATAGATGGATGACCCCTCCGGGAGCAGGAACAGACACGCACTCCACCCCCTGCAAAGCCAGTTCTTTTTTTAGTTGAACGAACCCCGCGGGATTAGTCCTATTCCCCACGCCCACCGCCACCCTTTGTGGAGAAAGCCATAAAGCGTCCGCGCCTTCGAATGTCCCGGGAGCGTTTATTTGACTTATTACCGGCACCCGCAGGCGCAAAAAAAAATTACGCACCGCAAATATCTCTTCCCTTCTTATCCCCACAGCGGGCCGACAGATTACGGCGCCGCGCGGGGTCATAAAAAAAGTGTCCCTGGTGAACATAATATTGTATCTCGCGTCCCCTTGAACATCCGCGCGTGCGTTCAGCGTATGACATTTTATCCCAAGTTTCCGGTAGACAGCGCGAGTAAGAATGAATTCCCGTAACGCCGCAGGATAATCTATTTTTCTCGCGTGAAGAACAGAGACGGGCGCTTTGAGACCGCCGATGGCTGGATGCGGAGAGACAAGCAGCAACGCTTTAAGCTTTCCATACTCTGAATTGACGGAATAAAACCTCTTCACAACCATTCCTTTCTGTTACCGGGATCATATCCGAGAGAACGGGAAAACCTGGAGATCAACGGAGACTTCAATAACGGCAAAAGCAATCCGGCACGTTCTTTCCAGCGGAAAGGCCGCGGGGCGAACGTCGCCTGCACCGTAGGGATATCCCGCAGCCGCTCTAAACCGGCGTTCTCCGGACGCACCCCGCAAAATTTCAATATAAACTCAATTTCTCTGCGACGGGAAAGCGAACCGCATATGATCTGTTCATGATTCACGCGCAGGGATCTCCCCGGCCGGTTCTTCAAGTATTCTATTACCGCTTTATTGGCGGAATACCACTGGAAGACGCAGACTTCCTCCAGAGCACGTCCGGTATATTCCCTCCATCCCGGAGGCAAGTCGTATTTCCACCAACATCGGCTCCAAGACCTTTTGCCGGAATACCCACGAATGGAAAGTAGACCTTTATGCCTGCCTGTCCAGCCGGAAAGAAGAAAACGGAGGTTATACGAAAAAAACCCCCGGTACAGCCATCCGTCATACAAACCGTTGACCGAAGCGGCCGGATTCCTGACCAAATGAATAAATTTGATCTCGGCGCAAGGAAAAAGTTTTTCCAGTAAAGGCAGACGGTAACAGTCTACGGAAGATTTCAGAAGTAATATCTTATCCGAAAGGTCTTTTTTAGCGACGTTCCCGCGCGGAGAAAGCAAAATAAACGGCGGTTCTTCTATCGTGAACGGTCCGTGCGGCGGCCCAGCGGGAATACGCAGTGCGGGGAACTTTTTTCTTACCTTATCAGTTGGGATATCGTAATAGTAAGGATTTATGCGCGGATAAACCTTTTTCAAAAGGGCCAACAGTTCCAGATAAAAATCTTCCCGGTTGAAGCAAGGCGCGGATGCCTTCTGAAGCCTGAAGGCCTTAACTGTCAACCGGCGGAAAACGGGACCAGAAAACGCAACCCCGGGCCATTGCAGAGGAAAACGCAGGAGCAAATCGTCTATATAACGTTCCAGAATTGCACCGCTCCCGAAGACTTCCTTTTCCAGGGAGACGGAATGGAAATCACCGCAGAAATCATCGCTGATGGCGGAGAACTGCCGGTCACAAGGGATAAAACTGGAAGGAACCGCGTCGGAACCGAAATACCGCGCGTCAAGACCGCGCAGTTTATAAAAAGGCACCGCTTCTCCGCTTAACGAATAGAATACCGGTGATTTCCTTAAGATCTCGAACAACAGGCTGGAACCCGAACGGGAGGCGGCGCAGATAACAAGCACCTTTTTTACGTCCCGCAAGTTCACCCCCCTCCCAGGAAGAGTATTCATAAAAGCTTCCTGAGTAGCTTCAACAGCCGCAAAAACCAGAATTTCCTGAACCGCAAACCTATGTTCCTGTCGGTAAAAAGATGCGCAAACTGCACGCGCAGCATACTCATCTTCTCTTCCCAAAAATACCCGGCCTTGAATCCGGTTTCCCTTAACGCCGCTCCTTCCAAGGTATGCAACGGCCTGCTTAGAGTATAGGAAAAATAATCCAATTCCCTGAAGGCTACCGCTTCAAAGAGATCAATCTCTTTTTTCGTCAGATCCTTCTGGAACTTCCCGCTATTCAAGCGTAAAAGCGGCTTGGAGGTGTTCTTCCATGCCGCGCTTAAACTCCCGCTTTTCCTGGCTTCTTGCGTGCTGAAGAAGTCCAGCATTTCCGGCCGGTAATCGTGCCCGAGGAAAGCACAGAGCGATTTTAATGTTTCTTCAGGCCCGGCCAGCAATTGTTCATATTTAAGAAGGAATACGCTTTCGGCCGGAAGTTTACCGAGCAAATGGATGCCTATCTGCTGTTCTTTCTTCCACAATTGCGCGCAGTAATAAGCACTGTAATGATTAAAAATAGTTTTTTTAGCTGAAGCCGCCACGTCCCGGCCGTCCCTGACCATATAAATAAACTGCGCTTTGGGATAATAATACCTGATAAGCGCCGCGTGATAGATCATAAAAGTGCTTTTACAACCCCATCTTTTTTTTTCGCTGTAATTCAGATATTGTCCGTAAACGGCGAAAAAAATACTGATCAGATCCCTGCCGCGCGCATTCCGGAACACCTGTTCTTCGTCCACGCGAATATCCCACGGATAGGGATGTAAACCGACCATTAACGCCACATCTCGGATCAGCTTACGGAACGCCTCGTCCCGGCTTAGATCGCCGTACAATGGCTCCAGTCCGAAGAAATTCTTCATAATATGCGGAGGATGAGGTATACAGATATCCGGGTGGGAATTAAGAATCAAACGCAGGAGATTAGTACCGGACCTTTCCGTGCCGATTATAAAAAAAGGTTCGTTATTCATTTATCGCCCATTTGTTCCTGCTTCTCCCCGTTGACTCTGGCGAAACGCATAAAATCCAGCAATTCCGTTTCCAGTTCGCGGGCCTTGTCCGGCCGGCTCTCGATCAAATTCTTCGATTCTCCGGGGTCGGAATTAAGATCGTACAACTCCCTGGTTTCCGTATCCAGGGAATAGATCAATTTCCAGCCGTCGCTTTTACGCAGCGACCTTTTGAAAGAATGCAACAGATAATCGGTCTCGGAAAAAGCGTCCAGCCTTAAAAAAGCGCCCCGCATCAAAGGGACCAGGCTGACCCCCCGTATCTGGCGTTTTAGGGCCGGACCCGGTTCTATCCCGAGGAGATCCAGCACCGTCGGCATAATATCGATCGTGCGCACCTGCGCTGAAGTTTTGCCAGCGGATAGAACGGGAGCCTTGATGATCAACGGGACGCGGATGATCTCGTCATAAAGACTGTATCCATGATCGAAACGCTTATGCTCATAGAATTCGTTGCCGGAAGCGGAAGAGATAACGATCACGGTGCTCTCCATCAATCCCAGCTTCTTTATCTCTTCCAGAAACACACCCAATTCCCTGTCCGCGGCGTATATCTTATTATCATACCAGTCCCGCCAGAAATCGACATCGGACTTGCTCATTTCGAAGGTGTTTTCTTCCAGGCTACGGTTGCGCAATTGCCAGTATTCCTCCGGAGTGCCGCGGTATTTGCCGCGGTAACGCCCGCCGGAGAAACGGCGTTCCATATCCGGACGGTCTTTATGCCTGCCGTGCACGTCGTACCCGTGAATGAAGAGAAAAAATCCGCCGTCAGCATCTTTGCGGCTTTTTAACCATTCCACCGCGGGAGGCAATACGCGGCTGAAGCCGGCGAAATCTTCGCCGTCGGTATAGAGATCAAAACCGCGGCTGAAGCCGAAAACATTTCCCATCCCCGCCCCTCCGGTGAAAGCGGCGGTGGCATATCCTGCGCCTTTCAACGCCGAAGCCAGCGTTATCGCTTCGGGAGAAAGCCTGCGCAGATCCGAATATTGCCCTTCTTTTCCCTGAGAACAGTCGTACTTATTGAGTATCTTATGTCCAGAAGGATACATCGATGTGAACCAAGAAACAAATACCGGCAATGTCCAGCTTGAAGGGCTGACCGCGTTCTCGAACAAGAAGGCCCCCCGTGAGAATCGCTCCAATTCAGGCGAAGTATGGCGCCGGTAGCCGTACATAGAAAGATGTCCGGCGGATAGCGGATCGAAAGCGATAATAATCAGATTGATGTTATGCCGTGTTTTCGCCTCCGGCGGAACGCAGGTAAACGAGGCCAGCGTCCTCAACACAGCTTCTTTAATGAACTTTTCTTTCGGATAGAATAATTCCAGCCGGAAAAGGGTCTCTGTCCGGCCATCATAGATAAAAACCAAGCACCCTCTGTATTTAGTCAATTCGTCGACGCATACCCCGTAAGTAAAACGCTCAGTTGAAGACAAACAATAAACACGCGCATCCCTACCCATTATCGCGACATTACTTATCTCCGGTTTAAACGCTTCCGGACAATCGATAGTATTGGTGATCATCCCAGGATACGGATTAGGCAGACGTTTATACAACGATTCTATGATTTGCTCTCTTTCCGCGGCATAATCGGCGGCGTCTTTTTTATTTATGGGACGGATGATCTCGATCTTAAGCGCGTTCCCTCCGTTTGCGGCGGTAATATTCCTGATCGACGACTTGCCGGAATCCCTTTGGCGGTCTTCCTGCACGCTGAAGTTTTCCGTCCCATGCAGGGAAAAACCGCACCGTGCGGACAATTCGCCGAGCGTAGCTGCGGAAGCCTCGCAGGAAAATATCAAAATACAACAAACGCCTAAAAATACCGTCCAGCTAATTATCCTGTTCATAGATTTCCTTTATCTGCGTTCCCTCGGCGAAATCCGGCACTTTCATACCCATTAAATGCAGGATAGTGGGATACTGGTCGATATTGCTTATCGCACGGCTGATCTCGTGGTTCTTTCTGACTCCGGGCCCCATAATCACGAACGGCGTCCATAACGCCTTTGTGGCGCCGGGAAACACAGCTTGCTTATACCCCGCCTCCTGAGAATCGGCAAATACCCGCAGATCATTGCCCATCTCCTCGTCCCAGGAAAAACCGGGATTATTGGCTATTACCAGGTCTCCGACCCTGTCTGCGGGAAGTTGTAAGATTCCCTCGGCATCTTCCCATTTGACCGCTGCCGCCAGCGGTTTTTTACCGTCATCATCCCGCAGTTCTTCCAGCATAGTTATCACTCTCTTCCTTAATTTATCGTATTCCCGGCCTTTTGCCCTTTTCCAGTTCCCTGCCAGCCCATCCGGATGGATATAGATATTATCCATCTTCAAATAGATCACCCTGGAATGCCGCCAATCCACCCGGGGTTCCCCGCTGTCAGGATCGACGGAGAACTTCAAAAGCCCGTGAGAGGCGAAAAGATTGTTCAATTTAACTTTCCGGTTCAAAGCTACCATCCCGTGATCTGAAGAAAGAACTATCAAAGTATCCTTCCCGGCATGCGCCAGATACACGCCCAAGATATCGTCCACCCGTTTATACATAGCCAGAACCTCTGCCAAAGTCGTCCCCTTCTCGGAAGCCGTAAAATCACGATAACGACTACTCTCCGGGTCAATAGCCCCCAGCCACCATCGGCTGCTCAACATCTGTCCCGGAGTATAAATATCCTGTATGAATACATCCGGTTTATAAAAGGAGAGAATAAACGCGGCCGCTTTGCAATGCCAGTCGAAAGACATCCCCGCTTCCTGCAGAAAAGTCTCCCTGTCCAAAGGTGAATAAATCAACTGGGCCGGATAATTATCCGCGAAATCAACCATCGGTCCGGCCGCGGAGAAAACTTCGGCGGAGATTTCCGCGGGAGAGGCGACGAAACGGTTGAGATTATCGTAAAAGAACCTCAGCCTGACGTCCGCCCCGGAAATATCACGTCCGCATTCCAGCTTTATCGCCTTGATCTTCACTTCGGAAGCGAAAACCAGCGAATTCCAATTAAGTTGTAATGGTATCCAACCGCTCCATTCTCCCTGTCGCAGGTCAGCCAAGAGTTCTTTTTTATCCCGGGAGAAAACCACGCGATCGTAATTCACGCGTTTGTCGTCGGTACTATCATAGAGGCAAAGAAAAAGCCGCGCGCCCCACCCTTCTATTTCCGCCTCCAGAGGAACACTGTGCGACCTTAGCAAAGGACTCCAGCCGGACGCTTCCTGCAGGCTGAAATAATGGGTAAGTTCCGGTCCGAAAAAAAAGAGGCGCGCTGAACGCCCCTGTTTACTGCGCCGCTGGTCCTGATTTTGCGATTGAAATACCAGCGGGTATATATCCGCTCCCCAGCCGCTCCACCTGCCCCTGATCGTCATTCCTCTATCAAGTTCCGGCGGCGTAGATCCGGGGATGGACAAAAGAAAAATCTTTTTGCCGGCTTTTTCCATAGTTACCCAGATAGGCGGCACTTTTTTAGCCACGGAACTAAAACCGGCGACGGCAACGCGATCCAGCGGCCGGCCCTCGATATGCATAGGCCCATCCGCTATCCCGTGCGTGCGCGGATATGCCCCGGTCAAAAGAGAAGCGAAGTTCACCGGGGTATGCGACGGAAAAACCGGCACAGAGTAACCATAACAGCCGTTGTCCATCATTTTTTTTATATTGGGAAGCTTACCTTCCCCTGCCCAGCGGAAGATATTGAACAATTCCGGGTCGGCACGCAGTCCATCGGGAATAAACCAGTAAAGCCCGTCGGCTTTGCGCCCGCATTCTCCTCCGGGATCAGAGGCCGCACACGCGGTGACGACTATAAAAAAGGCGCAAAAAAACATAGAACCGACTATCCTGACTACAGAATTCGCCTTTATTCTCATTGTCCACCCTTGAAAATAATAAAAATTACCATCAACAACCAGATAAAGACAGCCCAGAAAAATCCCCTGTCCCGGAGAATTACGCCGGCCGGCCCGGCAACTTCCCCAGTCCTGGCCTTGAACATATACTTGAACAGACAGTATACTACCACGGGAACGGTATAAATGAACATTCCGCTGTGATGACGCTGTGAAGTTTCCGGATCGGTCACAAACAAAAGATAGGCCAGAATACATACCGCAGCTGTTACCGAAAGCGCCATATCCAGTCCTTCTTTCGTGTATAATTCCAAGGTTCTTCTTATCCTTCCAGGTTCCCGCTCTCCCGCCGTTGACAGGAACTCCAGTTCTGCCCGCCTTTTGGCGAAAACCAGGAATAGAAAAAGAGAGAAAGTGCATATCAGGAAGAATCTTGAAAGAGGCACGCCGATGATCAAAGCGCCTCCGATACAACGCAGCATAAATCCTATTGAAATAGACAGGACGTCCGTCAGGATACGCGCTTTAAAATAGAAAATGTACGCGAGAGTGTTAAATAAATAAGCCGACAATACCCAAAAAGCCGTTTTTTCGGTCATAAAAGCGGCTGTCAGGCTGAACAAAGAAAAGAAGAGACCGGTGATTATTCCCGCCCGTCCGGAAATGTCCCCGGAGGCTATCGGGCGGAATTTCTTTAACGGATGCTGGCGATCCTCTCCGATATCCCGTAAATCATTAAGAAGATACAAACCGCTGGAGAGCAAGCAAAAAAGGAAGAAAAAATAAACTGTGGCGGCGAGACTGTGAGGATCGAAGATACGTCCGGAAAAGATCAGAGGGAGGAAAACAAAAAGATTTTTCCACCAATGGGCCACCCTTAACTGCCGCGCCCAGATATCTATATAATTTATCGCTTTAGGAGGCATACGGGGATTTTTGGATTAAGAACTGAGCCGCCCGGTTGCTTTAAACCAGGCAAGAGGATCCGGTGGACTTCATTCCTCCTTGAACCCAAGGATAAAACTTCTTAGCGCCGGTTCCATTTCCTTCAATTCGTCGGCCGATCTTTTGTCGCCGTGCGCGAACAACGAGATAGTGACCATTTTGGATTTGTCTTTCAATAGGAAACCGTAAAAGACGAGCCTTACGTCTTTCAAGATGTCCCCGCCGTTACCATGCGGGAGTGTCGCGTAATCCAGCGTCATCCGCACCCCCTGAAGGTTCCCTACCATTACCGGATGAGGAGCTTCGGCTACCTGCCAGGAGGCGCCTTTGGACTTCCAATCCAGCAAGAGACCTTTTGTGTTACCTATCAGATTGCCCAGGTCACCGGTTTTCTCTTCCCTCGGCTGAAAAAGGCTAACCATTACCGAGATCGCCGGCAGGTTTTCCACCGCTGAACGAGAACGGTTAAGTTCAAGATAAACATCCGGTTCATTTATAACCCTGGGCTGTCTTTTTATCCAGCCCCGCGGCAGGAACATACAAAAACCGTATTTTTTGTTCGTATACCAGTCCCACTCAAGCGTATTCTTGCTTTCTTGAGGATCAGCTTCGATCTTTTGGATATCCGCCGCGGCATAAGTGCCGATCTTGCCGCCTGCCTTCAGAGAAACATACAAATCATTAAGTTCTATGATCTTACCCCGGACGCTCTTGCCGTTCTTTAAATGAAGGATCTCCGCTTCCGCCGGTGCGCCGGATATGAAAAAAGAGGAAAACATTAATATGAACAAGACATAACCGGTTTTTTTCATTTTTTTATCCGTCCTCATCTGCCCTGCCGCCTGCCCGCGGGAACCAGGACACTCGACAAGCAATACTCCGGAACAAAAAAACATCCTGAATATTCATTCCGACTTAAGAAATGCAATTCCCCAACTCCAAGAGCCGGAGAATTATGCGCTCCTCTCAAATACTACAAATCAACTCAAGAACGCCTCGGTTTAGGTTTACGCGGTGCCGGCCTCCACATAACAACGGAAAACTGCATTATTACACCTCCTTCTTTTCTCGGTCTTAAACAATATGCTCCCGAACTTAAAATAAATATTCATAAATTATTTTACGAAGCATTGCCGAAAAAGTCAAGCATTACCGGCTCGTCATTCCTTTCCAATGTCCGTTTGGTACAAAAACAGAATTACCCCGGAGAATGCCCTGCTCTCTATCAGAAGAAAACGCCTGTCGAACCATTCCTTTACCGGTTGAAACGGTTCCTGGCATTCCCAGTAAGAAAAAACCAGCCAGACCCGCCGGTAAACGGAAAGAGAACCGGCAAATTCTTCGCCCGGGATGCCGTCGTCGTTAAAACGGAAGGCCCCGCTTTCAATATCCTGAAAGATCAAACGGCTCTCTTTCCCCAGTGTCCTGTATATCTCCTCGGCAAAAACGAACATTCCCCGGCCATTAAGGAACCCGCGCTTTCCGTTCCGGTCCAGATAATACGCTAAAGGAAGCGTGGACGTGCCGGAAGTATGTAAAATAACATCCCCCGGCCTGAACGCGGAAAGACAATATGCGGCTGCCTTACGGAATTCCTTGCGGTTGACGATCCCGGGTCGCTGCCGGTAATCCGGATATATCCGGTTACGATAGTAATCTTTTAAAACGATCCCGGTAAAAATTGTTATCAGCGCCAGAGCCGCTAATAAAAAAACCGGTTTCAGACGGCTTAAAGCGTATCCGGCAAACGCCAACAAGAAAAGCAGACAGACAATCACGTATTTATCGCAGTAGATCATACGGAACTGCGAGAAAACTATCAGGATGATCATCGGCAGAAGGAACGATGATATCAGCAGGAAAACTTTTTCTTTCGCGCTTAGAGCGTTTTGTATTTCTTTAGGGGCGATCTTGCCTCCGGGAAACAATAAACGCAGGATTCCGAGAACGCAAAGGCCGCCGAACAGAATGATCAGAATATCCCTGCCCCAGCCGCAGGAATAGAACCCGGCGATCAAATTCTTAAACGTGAAAAATATATCCTGCGGCGTAACCTTTTCCAGATAGGTATAGATCCTTTTATCCGCCTGCGTGCGCCGCAGCATAAAACCCCACTGACGCAAAAAAATCATAAACCAAGGCAAAAATAACAGGAGTTGTACGGACTGGGCCCGGACAGCCGCGGCCCGTTCTCCGCGGCAGCGCTTGGCGTAAAAAACCGATAAAAAGAGCAGCTGGGCCGGAATGGTCAGCACGGCAGCGAAATTCAGGTACGCCGCCAGGGAATTGGTAAGAATATTCACCCCCCAGGCCCGGCGGGAACCGGTCTCAACGGCAATCAAGAAACAAAAATAAGAGACCGCACCGAGAAAAAACAACAAGGTGTACATCCGTATCTCCTGGGAGTAACCGATAAGAAAGGGCGAGATCGTCCCCAGATAAGCGGCGATCAATCCGGCTTGCTTGCCGAAAAGCCGCGAGGTAAACAGATAGACGGGCAATAAAGCCAGCGTTCCCCAGAAAACAGCCGGCAGGCGCAATATAAACTCCCCGCTCGGCGCCGCCCGTTCAAGTAAATTCATAAAAAATGCGTAAAGAAAAGTAGGCTGCGGAGAATAATTTCCCAGACTGTAGAACATGCCGGGAAATCCCAGGGAAATCACGTCGTCATACTGCATACCGTAGCACAGAAGGCAAACAAGCCGCAGTAAAAATGCGGCCGCGATCATCAGGCTAAGAATAATCCAGACGGTCTTTCTTTTCATTTTCGTCTCCTGCATCTCAGGCTGAAGAACAGATATACGCTTTCAACGCGTTCAATCCGGCCATTGCCAGGAACTTGACATCAGAAAATGAACGGATCTTACGCAATTGCCTGAGTATATATTCCGGCCGGCCGTTAAACTTCCAGAAAGCGGCAGCCGCGTATTTACGCGCGGTCGCCGTTTGCGGAAACTTCTCAGGGGTCTTTTTCATCGTTTCATAATACGGCGTACCCGGCAGTGCGTACGTCATATCGAAAAGCGCATAATCAACCTTAAGCTGTAAAGCAAAACCACTTAACGCCGACATATTTTCTTCAGTATCCCCCTGCATCCCTAACATAAAAAAACCCACGACCTCCAGTCCGGCTTCTTTTGCCCATTGAGCGGCCAGCCTGGATTGCTCAAGAGTTATGCCTTTACCGGCCATATCCAGAGAACGCTGAGAACAACTTTCAAATCCGAAAGAAAGCTGATAACATCCGGCCCGGCGCATAAGCGCAAGTAATTCTTTATCCACCATATCCACTCTGGTAGTGGCGCGCCAAGAAATATTTATCCCGCTGGAAAGAATAAAATCGCAGACGGCCGAGGTCAATTCTCTGTTGGCGGTAAAAGTCTGATCGCGAAAAAACATTTCTCTGAACCCGTACTTATAAACAATCTCCGAGATCTCTTCCTTGATTCCGTCCAACCCCCGATACCTGATACCAGCGTCGTTATATAACGCGGACGGGCAGAAACCACACCTGCCGTGCGCGCAACCGCGGCTTATAACCATTGCCGTCACGGGATTATGCCTGTTAAAAAACGCGTACCTGTAGGCGTTGCCGTCGACCAGATCGCGCGCGGCAGCCGGCAGATGTTCCAGAGACAGAACCTGTCTGGGCGTCCGCGTTATCTTCCCCCCTTGACTGCGCGCTACCCCGTTTCCGTTCCCGCAGGAAAGGATCCCGGAAACGGGCAGTTCCAATTCTCCTGACACCGCATAATCGGCAATTCCCTCTTCAAGCAGCGGTGCCGGATCATAAGTGACTGGAGGCCCGGAAAAAATTATCTTCGCTCCCGGCAGGACTTGCTTAAGCATAACGGCAAGACGCTTATCTCCTTCCAGGCTGAAATAAGTGGCGGGGATCAGGATAAAATCGGGATCCTCGCGCAGAACTTCCTTGCAGACTTCAGAGTGTCCCCAGTGATGCGCGTTTGCCTCGACAATCCCGACCAAGTGCCCCTCCCTGCGCAGATATGCCGCCGCGTACATCAGTTCCATAGGAAGCATAGCGATATCGCCGATAATATACGCCCCGGTCCAGTCCCGCAGCGGATGAAAATGCTTGCCGAGAAACTTACCGTATCCCAAAGGATCCAACAAAAGTATTTTTTTCACTTAAAAGAAATTACCCTCCCGGAGCATTTCACCGGCTATTCTGGGAATATTCAACGCTATTCGCCATTTTTTATTCCAAAGGATGCCGACTTCCCTGGCGCAGTTAAAAAAACACGGAGCATTCCTGTTACAGGCGGTTATCCGCTCCGAGAAATCAGTTTTAGCCTTCCGGAAATCATTCAAAAGGAAACCGCACGCGGTCAATTCCAGGCAGGGGAAGAAAACACCTGTTTCGTCCACCCTTACACTGTATTTCATCGCATCGCACGCCGACATAGATTCTCCCCGCAAGTAACGGAGATGTTCCTCGTATAGCAATCCGGCAAGATAATTGCCGCGTCTTGCTTTAGACAGCATATATTCGAAAATAGGCACGACTTTTTTTCGCTCATAAACCAGTTCGTCGACACGCGCCCCGGCGGAACTGCCGGAGAATACATACGGTCTTACCGCGTACATAAACCCGTTGGCGCGGGCGAACCGTTCCGTTGCCATAACATCCTCCAGGGTGGACAACGCGGTAATCGTCGATATCACGGACCAGTTCCCTTTTTTACGGCGCTTCAATGACGCGCAACGCGCGATATTAGCCGTCACAATATCAAAAGCATCCACGCCGCGTATCCTGGCGTATTTCTCCCTGTCTAAGGTATCCAGGCTTACGGAAAGATTACAATTACGCCGTGAGAGAGCGCACGCCGATTCCGTATTCAGTAAGATACCGTTGGTGATGATCGTCGGTTTAATGCCGCCGGCAATAAAGATATCGACGATCTTCAGTAGGTCTTGGCGTAACAGCGGTTCACCGCCCTGAAGAAAAACATAACTTATCCCGAAACGGCGCAGACTGCCGGCAAGCCGCGTTATTTCCGTCAGATCCATCTCCCGGCCGCCGTTAACGGCGCGGCGGATATTGCACATCGGACAACGCGACTGACAATCCCTGGTAATATCGAATACCGCCAGGATCGGCTTGCCGGAAAACAGATTTGCCAGGCTGACCGCGCGCCGGACCGGCCAGTCCCTAAAGCTAAAAATCACCTCTCCTCCCTCTGCGCGCCTACGGAATATACGGTCAAAGTATGCCTGCTACCTTCCAAGCGGACATTATCCAGAAAAAGTTTTTTGTCCGAAGGCAGATCGCACAGGAATGCGCAGTGAGTCTGCGGGGAATTATCCCACTCCAAATAATAATCTATCTGCCGCTCCGAAAGTTCCTTTTGCAGGCCGGAACAGTTGTAGGCACTCCCGGCGGCCCCGTAATATCTTGACCCCATGTGATAAGCCAGATAATAATTCAAATACCAGTGCGTGTTGGAAGCCAAGTTCCCACTGAGCCCATAGCAATCTTTCAATTCCTCAGCGAACCAGGATATATCCCGGCCATAGCCGGCCTTAAGGCGCAGATTACGTAGCGGATTCACCGTGAAAGATGATGAGATAAACAAAACTGCGGTAAAAAAGAGAACGCGCCGCCGTGGGACCGCGGACGCGAAGCCGGAATACCCGGGAGATAAAGAAAACAGTATCCCAGACATCAAAATAAGCAGCAGGTTCGCCGGCCAAAGATAGCGCTCTTCGGTAATTATGAGCAGATAACCCGCTATCCATAATCCCAACGTGAGCATGCAGGATTTAAGCATAAAGATCTTTTCTTCTTCCGGCTCCTCCGGCTGAATAGGCCTGCGCGCCGCCGGAAAAAGTTTGAATATGGCCCAGGCCAGTATCAAAAAAGAAAAAACCGAGAATCCCAGAAAAATACGAATCCCGGCAACGGTATTTATACGAAGGATAGAGAGATAATAGGCGAAATGAGATAAGGGATTCCATATCTTTCTCCGGAAATATGAAGGGTCTTCGAAGGCGTTCACCGCCGTGGGATTCGGCAGGTCTAGAAAACCGTCATAGAGCATCGCATGCCCTCTTTCCAGCATCGGGACTTCTTTTGACTGAGGCCCGATCCTGGCAAAATTATACCGGCCAGCAGTCCCGATGGTGAAATACCCGTACTTATATGAAATAATCCCCGACCATAAGGCGCACCCGGCCGCGAACACCGCCAGCCCTGAAAAACAGCTTTTTAATACTAATTTCCTGCCGGTTTCATCCGACGCCCTGCGGTAATGCAGGCAATTCATCAACGAGAAATGCACAATAAAGAAAGGCAAAGCGTAACTCTTTGCCAGATAAGCAAGCACTCCCGTGAAACCGCATAACGCGCCGCCCCTGCCGTATCGTGGAGAAAAAACCAGGCAGACGTAACATAAAATGATACAAAGCAATAACAAATCAGCGGTGATAAGCAGGTAGGCGTAAGACAGGATGACGGGGATAGCAGACAATAACAGAAACATACGCGCCTGCCTGCACACCCCAGCGAGATCAAAAAGGCGTGCCAAGACCGCCAGCGTTATCGCGCCGATAATCACGCCGAGTATTTTCACCGCCGTCAAAGCCGGAAATCCGGCTTTAAATAAAGGCAGCATCAGCCAAGAATAAAGCGGCCCCCAACAGGCGTTCACGGCATCGGCGATATTTCCTACGGAGTATTTGAACGCGATGGAAATATACGCTATACCGTCGGGATCTATTTCAAAACGATATTGATCAAACAAGATAACTGCCGCAAACAGGTATACCGCGGTCAAGATCAGTGAAAAACGGCATCCGCGTATCTTGGACAACGACAGCGGCGGCATCAATTCTTCTGCTGCATACCGGCGGGGTTGACTATAAGCAAGCTGTCCAGCACCGGTTTCATCTGTTCCATCTCGCTTTCCAAACGGACATCCCCGTGCGCAAAAAATGCAATAGTAAGTAGATTATGCATATCTTTCAGATAAAACGAATAACTCACCATTCTGATATTCTGCAAAGGCGGTTTATCCGGCCCCAAGGGAAGGCTGGAATAATCAACTATCATCTTTACTCCGTCCAGGCTGCCGACTTTTACTGGCTGGGCACGTTCTATTACCGTAAATTTGGCTCCTGCTGATTTGTGACGCAGAAACCCCTCAGCGTTGCCGATCAAATAGCCTATGAAATCTTCAGGATCACCTTCTTTAAGCAGCAGACTGACGGTCACGGAAACACCTGGAATGTCTTCCGTAAAACTCCTGGAACGGTTCAATACTAAATATATATCCTTATCCGGATTAGCGACAACTCTTTTCATCCAGTTCACCGGAAGACGCAGGCTGAAACCGAATTCCTCGTTATAGTATAATTCCCATACCAGCAAGTTTTCCTTCGTCTCTTTTTTTCCGGAATCGCCCGCATTCCCGCTTTCCTCCTTGACCTGCCCGCTCACTACCCGGTCTATCTCCGACAACAGGTAAGTCGTATTTATACCTTTAATCTCCATTTTTATCGCAAAAGCACTCTTCTCCACGATCTTCCCGCTAACATACTTGCCGTTTTTAAGATAAACGGTCTCGTCGGCGCGACCGCAGGAAAACGAAAACAATACCGCCGCACAACATAAAATAAGTATTTTTCCCATCGTACCCGCTTTCCCTTTGTTATTTGCTTACGTTATATTCCCCGGACAGCATTCCCCGGCAGACCCAAGGGAATATTACTTGACGAACGGAATAATGGTAAGATAATATTACGAAAGATATCCACGGTATTGCTTCTCTTTTCTTTTTCTTATTGTATAAAACATTCTTTTGCTTGTCAACGTTTTGCCGTAGAGCCCTATCACTTGTTAAGTTATGAAAATTCTCTTAATCAGACCGCCACGTTATTACTGGCCGTTCATAAACGAATACGACAACTTCCTTCTTCCACAGTCTCTGCCCTGCCTTGCCGCTCATTTACGCGCCAACGGCGTGGATGTCATTCCAATAGATTGTATGCCGAGTAAGATAGGCTGGAACACTTTAGGCCGGATAATCCGGGAAGAAAAACCCGATATTGTCGGCGTGGGAGACAGTGAATCGCTTTACAGCAACGAAGCGTTGAAGACCGTGCGGCTCGCCAAGGAGATCGATCCGCGCATAATTACCGTCGCCGGCGGCGCCCATTTTTCCAACCTTGCGGAAGAATCCCTTGCCGCCAACCCGATAGATTTTATAGTGCGCGGAGAAGGGGAAATTACGCTTACGGAACTGGTAAAAGAACTCGGTAACCGACATCCTTCCCCGCATAAAATCAACGGGATCGTTTTCAAAGAAAACGGCAAGCTTATAGAAACCGCACCCCGCCCGCTGGTAGAGGACCTGGATTCCCTGCCTATGCCTGCTTATGACCTGATGCCTATGGACCGCTACGGGAAAGCCAGGTTCCTTTTCTCGCCCGGAGGTATCACTATTCACCACAGCAGAGGCTGCGTCAATAGCTGCGATTTCTGCGTCTGGTGGGTACAGATGGCGGAACGAAAAACGGAAAACGGCAGGCTCAAGCTACAGCCGCGCTGGAGGACCAAAAGCCCCCTGCGCACGATCGAAGAGATTGAACTTCTCTACCGGCGCTATAACAAAAGATTCCTGATATTCGTTGACGACGCCTGGAACACCAATCCTGCCTGGAGCGACGAATTCGCGTCCCTGCTCCTGAAAAAGAAGCTCCCGGTACGCTGGTTCGCTTTTATGCGCGCAGACCTGATCATGCGCGACGAAAAACTTGGCATTATGAAAAAACTTGTCGCGTCCGGGCTTTCCCATATATCCATCGGCGCCGAGAGGGCCGACAGCGAAGATCTGGATAAACTGGGAAAACCGGCTTACCGTAACGATGCCGTAAGACAGGCAATGGCGATTTTAAGCGGCAAATACCCCTCTGTATTCCGCCAGGTGACCTTTATCGTCGGAACGCGCGACGAAACCAAGCGGTCTATGATGAGACAATTGGAATACGCCCTGGAGATAAAAACCGATTATCCGGCCTTTCATCCCATAACGCCGGTGCCGGGAACGAAACTCTGGCGGGAGGCTAAAGAAAAAGGCTGGCTGGAAATCACGGATTTCAAATATTACGATTGGGCCACGCCGGTTATGAGTTCATCTTCCCTCTCCCGGGAAGAAATAGAGAATATGATCTACATTATGAATAAAAAATATGCCGGTTTTTTCTGGCTTATAAAAGGACTGTTCAGCCCTTACGCATATAAAAGGGATATGTATATATGGTGGCTGGCGGTTGCGGCACGGATGCTCTGGGATTCGGTACTGCATTTGCTTAATCCGTTCAAGACATATAAGAATCTGGTCAAGCCGGAGTGGTATGATAAATAAAAATACCGTCCTGCTTATCGTCCCCCCGCGTATAATGAATATCGACCGTGACATCGGGAGCGACCAGCTTACTCCTCCGGGAGGCCTGGCTTATATCTCAGGGTATCTAAAAAGCCGGGGATTGAACGTGGCGGCGATAGACGCGCAGGCCGAAAGACTGACTCCTACCGGTCTGGCGTACCGGATAAGATCCTGCGCTCCGGCGGTAGTCGGCATCGGTATACATTGTTCCGTGCAGTTGAGCGAAGCCGCCGCTGCAGCCTCGGTGATAAAACGATTCTTACCCGGGACGCCGGTGGTCGTCGGCGGGAGCCATCCCAGCGCGGTGCCCGAGAACATACTCGAGGAAAATACCTGTTTCGATTTTGCGGTCTGCGGCGAAGGCGAAAAGACAATGTATGAACTCTCCCTCCGTCTTTTATCGCACGATTCCTGCGAGGATGTGGACGGTATCGCGATGCGCCGAAAAACCGGGGAAATCGTCGTAAATCCTTTACGCCGTTACATAGAGGATCTGGATAGCCTGCCTTTCCCGGCTTTTGAACTTTTCCCCTTAAACAAATACAAACCCTATTTTAAACCGGCGGGGAAAAACCTGGAACTGCCGGTCACTACCGCCAGAGGCTGTCCAAGCAGGTGTTTTTTTTGCTATCAGCCGATGTCCGAGAACGTGCGCACGCGCTCCGTAGACAATGTAATGGCTGAACTGCATTACCTGACCGGACGTTTTAAAATCAACCAGGTGCTTTTTACCGACGATACGTTCACTCTTGACCAGGAAAGGATCCGCGAATTCTGCGAACGAATGCAAAAAGAAGGACTTCATAAAAAAATCAGATGGCTCTGCGCCTCCAGGGTTGATATAATATCGCAGGAGCTACTAAGGATAATGCGCGCCGCGGGATGCGCCTGCGTGACTTACGGAGTGGAATCCGGGAACCAGCAGATACTTGACAAGATCGGCAAGAGAATCTCTCTCGCGCAGGCGCGCGACGCGGTGCGCTGGACCAAAGAAGCCGGTATCACCGCGGACGTCAATTTTATACTTGGCTTACCTTATGAAAACGAGAAAACGGTCCGGGACTCGTTGAATTTTATTATAGAACTGGATCCAGACTTCGTAAACGTGGCTCTCCTGGCGGTATTCCCCGGAACAAGAGCCAGAGAGATGACGCAGGCAGGCATAGGCGGCCTGCGTTTCATAAATAAAGACTGGAATAAGGCAGGCAGGATAGTCGGGAATATGACTGAACTCGAACAACTTCCCCGCGCCAAGCTGGAGGCTTACCAGACAGAAGCTTATATGAAATTCTACCTGCGGCCGTCAAAGATAGGTAACCTGTTCAAAAAGGTGAGTTGGCGCAGTATGTTACATTACGGCAGGCATCAACTGCATACCCTCCTGCCTTATTTCAGCAGGAGAATCCGCTGATGAAAGTAATCCTGGTAAACCCGGCTATGAATTATAAAGTATTCGGCCAGTTTGCCCGTTTTATGCAGCCAATGCCGCCCCTCGGCCTCGCCTACCTTGCCGCTGTTCTGGAGAAAGAAGGCCACAGCGTGTCGGTAATCGATAATTTCGCGCTCGGGATGAACGTGGAACAGGTAGAGATTGAAATAAGATCGCTGCGTCCGGATGTCGTGGGTATCTCCTGCCTTACGCCATCAGCCCCGGAAGTATTCGCCCTGGCGCGCGCGATAAAAGACCACGCCGCTAAAACCGGCGTTATCCTGGGCAACATCCATGCCTCGGTATTCGCCGATGAAATACTGAAAGATGAAGCGGTTGACTTTATCGTGCACGGAGAGGGTGAATTCTCTTTTCCTCTCCTTTTACGGGAACTCGGCGGCGGCCGGAATTACCGCTCCGTAGACGGTATCAGTTTCAGGGAAAACGGAGAAACTATCCACACCGCAGAAGCAGTCCCCGTGGAAAACCTTGACTCCCTGCCTTTCCCTTCCTGGAAATATTTTCCGTACCGCAGATACGGGATGCTGCCGTTTATGGACCTGAAAAAACCCTGTTTGAGTATGCTTAGTTCGCGCGGCTGCCCTTATCGCTGCGTCTTTTGCTGTTTATTCGGCACCGGCACGGTATTCAGATCCCGGAATCCGCTGGCGGTGGCGGACGAAATGGAATACTTGATCAAGGACTTTTCCGTACGCCAGATCGGTTTTGTCGATCCGGCCTTCGCTCTTTCCAAAGAAAACGCTTCCATTCTCTGCGGAGAGATCATCAAACGCGGCATTCATAAAAAGCTGGATTGGATATGCGAAACACGCGTCGACCTCGTCGATACAGAACTGCTGCATTTAATGCGGAAAGCCGGCTGCAGGCGCATACTCTACGGGATAGAATCCGGCAGCGGAGACACCTTAAAAAAAAGCCGGAAGAATTTCCGCAAAGAACAGGTGATAAAAGCGATCGCCGCCACCCGGAAATCAGGGATACAGACCAGCGGACTGTTTATGCTCGGACTCCCTGGAGAAACAAAGAAGATGGCGGAAGAAACCATACGTTTTTCCCTCGAGCTCGGGCTTGATTTCGCAAAATTCGCCATAACCGTTCCCTATCCCGGCAGCAAACTGTACGAAGACCTCCGGCACTCCGATACTCCACCCAGCCGGGAATGGGACCAATATGTAACGTTCAACACCGACCCCGCGAAATTAGTTTGTCTGGCCGGGCCGATGAGCCCGGAAGAATTGATAAAAATGCAGAAAAAAGCTCACTTGAGTTTTTATTTGCGCCCGGGATTGATCCTGCGCCAGCTATGCGGGATACGCTCAATAAGCTTACCGGATCTCCTGCGGGGGCTGCAAACGCTGTTAACCTACGGTTCAGGAAAGAAAAAATGAGATTTTCCGTGCCTACAAATTGGGACGACCGCCTTATCGAAGAGATTCCGCTTGATCTCATAGGGGAGTTCTACGGCAAACTTCACACGGATTATATCGGCGGCGGCAGATCTTCCTACTCCTGTCCTCCGGTTTCCCGGAGAACGGCCGCGCGTCATATAGCGAAGATCCGTTCTGCGGGAAAACATTTTAATTACCTTCTGAACTCCGCCTGTCTGGCTAATGAAGAATTCACTTCGCGCTGGCAGAAACAGTTCGAATCGCTGACGGCCTGGCTTTACGATAACGGGGTCGATACGTTCACTGTCTCCGTTCCCTATCTGCTGGAACTGCTAAAAATCCGTCTACCTAGGGCGAGGGTCTGCGTATCGGCGTTCGCGCACATCAACAGCGCACACAAGGCTTCTTTCTGGGAAAGATTGGGCGCGGACGAGATTACCCTTTCCCCTCCGGAAATGAACAGGAATTTCAAGGCTTTGCGCGCGGTGAGGTCCGCTGTGCGCTGCGGGCTGAAACTTATCGTCAATAATAACTGTCTGCTCTCCTGCCCTTTGCACATCTACCACTCGAATATAACCGCGCACGCCTCGCGCCTGCGGGAAAACACCTGCGGCTATACTATAGACTACTGCCGGCTGAACTGCAGGTACCTGCGGCTTGCCGATCCCTCCAACTACCTGAAAGCGGATTGGATACGGCCGGAAGACCTGCACATCTATGAAGAAGCCGGGATCGACACTTTTAAACTCGTAGACAGGATATTATCGACCCCGGCTATACTGAAGATCTCCTCCGCCTATTTTTCCGGGCGCCACGACGGCAACCTGCTGGACCTTTTTCCGCGCACTAGGGATATTTACGTGCAGCAGAAAAACACCCTGCCGCATTATTTCCGTTATTTCTTCCGGCCGCACCTTGTCAATCCGTTCCGGCTGGTAAAAATCAGGGAATTAATGAAAGAAATCGAAATCTACATCGATAACCGCGCGCTGGACGGATTCCTGGAAGAGATAAAGGAAACGGATTGCGTGAACGAAAACTGTGACAAATGCGGTTATTGTTCCGCCTTGGCCTCCTCGGCAGTGAAAATAGCCGAGCCTGGCAGGAAAGAATTGACCGCGGCTTACCGAAAATTCCTGCGCTGCCTGACCGAGGGCGAAACCTTTCGTTATCCCGGTTTATTCTCACGGCGACGCAAACCAATTCCTGAAAAGAAAAGAAAACAGGATATTCCCACCCGCTCTTAAGAAATTAATCAACTGCCTGGGACTGCGCACCCTGCAGGCAATCCTGAACATCTGCGAGAAACGGAAATAAAAACCGATGTTCGCCGACCTTACCAAACGCATAATTTCCGCTCCGGAAAGCCCGGTATCTAAAGGAAACATTTCTTTCTTATCGCCTTCCTGTTCCACCGCGATCTTCCAATAATCTTGCTTATATACCAGTTTATACCGTTCATAAAGCGGGGTCCCGCCGATCGGCGTGAGACGGGTGAACTGCGCGAAATCCAGCCCAAGAGAAACAGATGCTTTGATCGTCTTTTCGACGCTGGAGGCATCCTCTCCCGGGCATCCCAGCATAAAGAAACCGAACGCGGAGATACCGGCGCGCTTGGTCTCGCGCACCTTTTTCCTGATATACTCCGCCCCCACAGCCGGCCTGCATAGAGCGGAAAGAACCTTTTCGTCCAGGGATTCGATCCCGTACATAAGCATACTGCAGCCGGCCGAACTGAGCGCCTCAAGGATCTCCCTGTCCACCAGTGTAATATGCGTGCGCGCGATCCAGCTTATTTTCATTCCGCTGCGCCGGATCCCCGCGCATATCTCCAGGACTTTCTCTTTATCGGCGGTAAAAACGGTATCGTACATATCGAAGTCCCGGATACCGAAACGGCTGTAGCATTCCCGCAGTTCTTCCAGCACGCATACGGGTTTCCTCTGGATCAACTGCCCCGGCAGACAGCAATACGCGCATCGAAAAAGGCACCCTTTGCTGGTGAGGAACGGCGTAAAATTCTTTTTTTCAGAGAAAGGGGAATGATACCTGCTGTTATCCAGGAGGTCGCGCGCCGGAAAAGGCAAGTCGTCCAAGTTTTCAAAGCCGTTATCCAGCGGATTAACGAAGATCGTCCCTTTATCCCTGAAACATAATCCGGCTATCGCGCGGAAATCGCCGTCCTTCTCCCAGGCTTCAAGGAAACGCGGTAAGGAATTTCCGCTTGAGCCGATAAAACCGAAATCGATATATTTATGCCGCATCGTTTCCCGCGGATAAAGACTAAAAAGCCCTCCCCCGGCGATCACCGGCAGAGAAAAGATCTTCTTCAATCCGCAGATCAACCGGTAAACCGGCCAGAATGTCGGAGCGGTAAGCGTGAATCCCAGGATGTCCGGAGAAAAATCCTTTATGCGGGACGCAACAGCGTCAATGTCCATACCAAGGATGTTCCCGTCTATTATACACGGAGTGTGCCCCGCTTTTCTGGCGATCGCCGCCGCATAAGCCAAGCTCAACGGAGGGTAAGCGCTCATATTCTCCACATAACCGTCCGTGCCCAGGAGTTCCTTATACATACCTATCTTAGGATATATGAACGCGATCTTCATCGTTTTTCAAAAAGATATACTTCCGAATTGCCGAAAGTCAGTATAGAACGCAAAATACACTGCCCGGACATATATTCTATTACTTCCGGACGCCTGTCGAATTTATACTGTATCACCCAGATACGGCTCCCCGGAGCAATAAGAAATGGCGCTTTATCGTACCAGGTAGGCATTATTTTGTTATAAAAAAGCTGATAGACCTGCGCGTCATCGCCGATCCAGAGCATCTTCCCCTCCATAGCCTCCTTCAACAACCCTTTCGGAACGGGAAGATAATTCCGCAAATACGCGCGCGTGTAAAACTTAAACGGCAGAATTATCAGCCGGGAAGCGCAGAATATTTGATCTTCCGGCCTGTACTGCGCGGTGATCGCCGGAACAACGGCATTAATGGCCGTATTTTTGCGCATATAACCTACATGCTGGCGATTATCCGCCGGCATATCGTCGCGGTAATAACTTACCAATCCGACAGCCGAGAAAATGAACGCGGCCGCCAGCAGCAACGCCCCGTACCTTTTGCCTGCCGCGTGTATCCCGATCCCTGCGCAGATGCAAAATAGCCCTCCCAGAGGAAACAAATACCGGTCGACATAGCATGGCTTGAGCATCAGGGAAACCAGAAAGAGGGCCAAGAGAGGAAAAATGAACAACACCGCCGCTGCCGTCCCGTAAAATCCCTTTTCGTACTTCAGGCAAACGATCCCGGCGATGAACAAACCGCTCATAAAAACAACGGCGGTCAACGCCGGTAACGAATACGCGTCGAGCGTATAACCGATGCTGAAATCCCGCAGGGTATATAATAACGTGCGTGGATCCACGCTGCCCGCCCAGATCGGGTAATCGCTGATGTCCGGCCGGATATCGTGCGTGAGGATATAGGAAGTTTTCTGGAATACGGTCAAAAGCGCGGGAAAAAGCAGGATTAACGATCCTGCGCAGGCTATCATCGCCAACGGAGAGATTTTCAGACGCCGGCGATACGCGAAAAGCAACAACACCTGCGCAGCCAGCAAAAAAAACATCATATAATGGAAATAGATATTGACTGTGTTCAAGGCCGCCCAATAAACCCAGTTCCTCACGGCGGCTCCGTCCAGTATCCTGAAAAGAAAATAGAACGCCGATAAACTCAAGAATAATATGGCCGAATACTGCCTGAGTTCCTGTGAGAAATAGATATGGAAAGGGGCTATCGCTAAAAGCAAGGCCGCAGCGCGCGCCGCCGGCTTTCCGGAAAGATATCCCGCCAGCTTATATGCCATAAACACCCCGGCCACCCCCCAGAATACCGAAGAAATCCTCAATCCAAAAACACAATCACCCGCAAGCGCCTTCCAGTAATGAACAAAGCCGTGGCAATAGAACATCAGGTAATCCGCCCTGTTACTGCTAAAGCCGGCATCGAGAAACTGCCATATCCCCGGGAGGGAGAAAATACCGCGCGGCTCCATAGCGGCGGCCGCTTCATCGAACCATAAAGGGAACCGGCAGAGATTATACAGCCTTAACATCAACGCCAGAATAAGCACCTCCGGAAGAAAGAATCTCCCACTCACAAAGAGGTCACGCGCAATCTCCTTACTTCTTTTGAACATCGCTCCCCTCTCTTTTTTTTATCTTCCCGAAGCCCGGCCCGGATCTGTCCCCCTTGAGTAAAAGCGAAAAAAGCCAAAGCGCGCCGAAGAAAAAATCTTTAAGGCCTATCGTCCCCTTTAGTATATGCCGGATGACGACACGCGGACGCATATAATACCCGAACATCGCCTCTCTCTGCAGTCTTCTTAAAGTATTCCCGTCCATGCCGGCGGGCGTATAGATCAACTCGCCAGAATCTCCCGTCCAATCGTACCAACTGCTGAAACGCTCCGGATGCTCCGGCGCCCCGGCCCCGAAAGAACGTCGATAATCGTCATAAAACCTGGAACCCGGATACGGCATTGCCAGATTGAACTTCGCAAAATCGGGGTCGAGTCTAGCGGCAAAACGCATAGTCCGCCTGCAGGTCTGCTCGGTTTCTCCTGGAAGCCCCAGGATAAAAAGCCCCTGGCTGAGTATGCCTGCCCTGCGTGTTTCCCGCAAAGCGAATTCCGCCTCCGGAAGTGATGCGCGTTTATTGACGGCATTCAACACCGCAGCGTCCCCCACCTCTATCCCGTACATAATCAAGTGCGCCCCGGCCCGTTTCATCGTTTTCAACAGCCTGGGCGTAACTTTATCCACGCGTGTCTCGGTGCTCCACTTTATTTTTTTCTGCAGGCCGCGGCGCATCAGCAACTCGCAGAAAATCAGACCAGATTCTTCATTAAAGGGAAAATAAGCGTCGCAGAAACCGAAAAAACCTATTCCCATCGCCCGGTGAAAATATTCCATTTCCTCCACAACCAGCCGCATCTGTCTGTAACGCACCTGCTTGTAAAGCTTATCCTGGGAACAGTAATAACAACGGTAATCACAGCCGCGCGATGCCAACACCGGGAAAGCCCGCATATTGCGTATTCCCAGTAAAGGAGCCCTGGTGTAACGGTCAGGGTCAAATAAATGCCAGGCGGGAAACGGCAGTGAATTCAGGTCGGCGATAACCTCCCGGTCGGGATTGTGCACTATCCGGCCGTCAGCCGTTCTAAAACTGATCCCGCCGACGCCTTCCCAGCCCCCGCCGTCCCGTACCCTGCGGCAAAGTTCCAACATACTTATTTCCCCTTCTCCCCTGACAACCACGTCGGCGGAGCCGCCGGAAAGCACATCTTCTGGAAAACAGGTAGGATGTATATTCCCAGCCGCGATCTTCACAGCGGGAAACGCGGCTTTTATCCGTACGGCGGCCCTGGACGCGTCCGGCATTACCGGGGTCAACGCCCCGAAGCCGACCACCGAAGGCCGTTCCTCGGCTACTATACGCAATAATTCCCGGTCAGCGGATTTACAGGCGAACTGGTCATGCACCAGAACACGGAAACCGTCTTTTTCCAAAACAGCAGCCAGATATGCCAACCCCAAAGGCGGAATCGGAGTGAAGAATTTCCTGTACGCCCAGCTCTTATCCACTTGCGTGGAGCCGGGATTGATCAATAATACCGTCATTTTAAATATTTCCCCGCGTTATCGCGCGCATAATCGTTCAGAAAACGGTAAATGGGGTCTTGAGGACGAATTTGAAGAGCCCGAGTGAACATTTCCTGCGCCAGACTGAACATAAAATCCTCCAGAAAGGCCAAACCTGATAAATAACACAGCGAATCGTTGGCGGGATCGAGCGCGCCCGCCCTGCCGAGCAATAACTGATACGACCTGCGTTTGTCCTCTCCTATAAAGAACCATTCAATCCCGCGCGCAGAACCATCATTACGGGGATTCATCACCGTGGCGCTGCGTGCTATATCCTCACTGGCGGCGATATTCCCGTTCCTGCGGTAATGATCTGCCAACGCCGCGTACGCCCAATAATTACGCGGGTTTTCCGACACCGCATCCTTCAGGACGCGTTCAGCATCTTTAGGACGCGATGCCAGCGAATAACATTCTGCCAGTTCGATATAAGCCCATTCATAGCGGGGATTGGCTTTTATGCACCCGAGAAGTACCTCTTCATACTCAGGCATTCCTGACAAACTACCTTGCAAGAGAAAAAGCCCGATGTCGGCAAGGCGTTTTTCAGGGCCTAAAGAAGCCGCCTTGCGCAGTAATTCCGCGGAAAGGTCTTTTCTGCCTTTTTTCCAATATAATGCGCTCAATTCGACATAAGGCCATTCATTCTCAGGGTTCTTCTCAATCGCCCGCAGAAGAACCTTCTCCGCCGCGGAGTATTTATCTTGTCTTCCCAACACTGCGGCTAATTTTATATAAACGCCGATATCGTTGCCGGAGACTGCGACGGCCCTGCTGAAGATCTCCTCCGCCTGCCGGAACATAGTCTGCCGTTCATACAACTCGCCCAAAACCATATATGCCGAATCTTTAAGCGGATTGGCTTTTATCCCCGAAAGAAGAATCTCCTCGGCTTTCTTATTCGCGCCTGCAGCCTCATATCCCCAAGCCAAACTCAGGTATCCCCATTCGTTTTCCGGATTAACCTCGATCGTTCTTTTAAATAACTCGCCTGCCGAGTCGAACCTGCCTTCATTCAGTCTGATCATCCCCAGTTTGAGATATCCCCCGTCATAACGCGGATTCTCCTTAAGCAGTTTCTCCAGCACTGGTCCAGATTTCCGGTATCTGCCGTGCCACTCGTAACAATAAGCCAACCCGATATAAATACTGTCTATATGCGGATGTTCACGCAGGGCCCGTTTAAGGAACACCTCGGAACGGGAGAAGTCGCCGTACCTGCCCAACGCCACGTAAGCGCCGCCGGTATCCGGGCTTAAATAAAGCGCCTTGACCGCCATTCTCTCCGCCTCCGCTAAACGATTCTGTTCCCCGTAGCAAAAAGCCAGTTCGCAATAAAGGACGCTCTGACCTGGATTGACGCTTATGCCTTTTTTGAGTATTTCTTCGGCGCGCGCATAATCCCCTTTATCTTTGTAACATCTGCCCAGCCCAACGTATGCCCCGCAATGGAACGGGTTCAATTCCAGTGCCCTATTAAACATTTTCTCTGCTTCGCCAAAACTGGCCTCGTCCCGAAAGTACCAGCCGCTGACCAGATATGCCCCGTAACTGTTCCCGTCCCGGGAAATAAGTTTGCGCAGGATCTCTTGCGCCTTATCGTATTCGCCCTCTTCACGATAGAAACCGGAAAGCAAAAAATAGGCCGCGTCGATGGAAGGATCAAGGCGCATCGCCCGCAGGGCGAAATCAACCGCCAGACCGTATTCCCTTATATTACGGTAATACCAGCTTAGACCGACCAATGCCCCGTAATTGTCTGGCATTCCGGCAAACGCTCGTTTCAGGATATCTTCCGCCGGCGTATAGGCAATTAAACCACCCAACCCCATATAAGAAACAACATTACCCGGGTTTAACTTCAAAGAACGCGAAAACATCAATTCAGCCTGTCTGTAAGCTCCCTTCCGTCTTTGCGCCCATATCTTACCGACAGCCGCGTATGCTTCGTCATTTGACGGCTGCAGAACAATGACCCGGCGGAACGCCGATTCCGCATCCTCATTCCTGCCGCGTTCCAGATAGAAATTACCCAGCGCTATGTACGCGGCTGGATTTGCCGGCTGTAAAGAGGCGGCTTTACGGTAGTTGCGTTCGCACTCCGTGTAATTTCCCTGCAGTCTGTGCCACCAGCCGAGGCCAAGATAAACGTTATAGTCCGGGCGTGAAGACCGGAATACGACGCTGGAAACCTCATCTTTTACCGGGGCCGCACCGCAGGTCACAACCTTCGTAAAGACGAAGCATACCGTAAAAAGCGTGACCGCGGCCGGCCCCCCGCAAAACCGTCCTCTTTCTTCGCTCATAACGGCCTCCTTTGGATTTACCAATACCCGGTTTCCTTTATTCTTTTACGCATCTCCGGAGGTATCTCGGGAAGGAAATAGTTTTCCCCCTCCTTATACAACGGCAAAGAACGTCTCTTTTCTTCCAGCGCTTTTTCCAGCAGCCTTTGCGCCTTCACCACCTGCTTTGCACCGTAAAGATTAACCTTCTCCCCCGGATCAAGTTTTAGATCGAATAAATAATGCTGCAGGGCCGGGTTATACGGAGAGATTAATTTGAACTCCCTCGACCGCACGTATACTTCTTTAGGATTCTCCCCGTAAACTAACTCGTCCTGGTTTTCGTTGTCTTTTACGGACATCATCGACGATAAATCCCTACCCTGCATAGTCTGCGCGGGCTTGATCCCCAGATAAACACAGATCGTAGGGGCGATATCGATACTCTGCGCCTGCCGGGAAATATGCGTTCCTCCGGTATATCCCGGCATACGTATAATCAAAGGAATATGCACAAGTTCATCGTAAAGCTTATAATTATGCCCCATATCCCCGTGCTCGGCGAATTCTTCGCCGTGGTCGGCGGTTATCACGATCATAGTATTATCGTATATACCGAGTTCTTTAAGAAGTTTTACCAGCGGCCCGATCAATCCCGTATCCACCTCCAGTATGCAGGCGTCGTATAAAGAACGGGCATATTCCAGATTATTTTTATCGTGGATATCGAAACGTGAGAAATAAAGACTCCGCTTCATATTCAAAAGTTCGTTCTTGTCCGCTCCGGAAAGCAAAGCGTATATCCGCTCGTAGCCGCCTTCGCTGTATTGTCCGTAAAGCAAATCCCGTTGCTTCTGCTTAACCGCTGCCGGAAGCCTGGCGCGGGAGTATTTCTGCGCCGAAAGGAACACAGCGCGGTTCAATTCCTCTTCGGAGGTCAATATCCTGCCACGCGTTCCGCGCGCAAGCTTCGCCAGGTATTCCGTAGGCGGAGAATAAGGATCATGCACCGTACGGGCGTTCATTGCCAGGAAAAAAGGGGCACCCTTACGCGTTTTTATCCAATTGAAGAGGTTTTCTCTCTCCCGCAGGCGCGGGCCGAGTTCACCGGTAAAATCAAATCCCCTTCCGAATCCTATATCGATATCCAGGTGCGGATGATGCAAAAGCGAGAACCAGGCGGTGCTTATCCCTTCTTTCCTGCATAACTCCGCGAGCAAAGGCACGCGCTCAGGAATCCTATCCTTGAAAACATCGAACACGCCGTGCGACTTAGGATAAAGAGAACTGAAGATGGAAACATGGCTCGCGAGGGTGTAACAACTCTGGGAAAAAGCGCTGTCGAACACAAAAGAATCTTTTGCCAGCTCGTCGATAACCGGGGAAACAGACGGCTTATAACCGTAACATCCCAGATGATCGGGACGCAGAGCGTCCACGATGATCAGGATAACGTTTTTGGTCTGCGTCTTTTCCCGTTCTGTTCCGGCATACACAGGCGTCAAGATCGAGATAAAACATACGATGGCCGGCAACAACCGCACAAACGAACGCGGAACCTTATTTACCATTTTTATTCTCCATTTTCGTATTAGACCGCAAATAATAGATCTCGAATCCGGGAAAACCGCTATCCTTAAACACCATCTTCCAGTCGGCCATCCACTTCGCCATAGACTTGGATACGGGAACGATCTGGGGTCCCCAGCCTGAACATACAAGCCAGATACCGCCGCTGTCCACGGGGATATCGGCCGGAACGGTAATATTTATACCGAAGGTCTGCTTGATCCCGAAGAGTGTGCTGACATCACCGGGATCCACGGAAGCGTTCTCCACAAGATAAATAAAACCGCGCGTTGCCGCAGGTGTATAGTAAAGAAAAGGATAGAGCATACTGCAATGCGCCAGAAGAACCGGCTCGTTTCCGGCCCGTTTTGACAAAATATACCCGACGACTTCCCTGACCGGTTTTTTCTCTACCATCCCGGCCGCGGGATTAAAACGCGCCGCGCTGTAAATATTCGCCAGACAGATAAAAAGGTATACCGCCAATGCCGCGCAGATGCCGTAGAAAAACAAACGGTATTTTGTCAGATATTCTAATCCGGCAACAACCAAAATGTAATAAAAACAGGCGGCGAAGATCAACGGCCGCTCCATATACATCGGAACAAAGAAGCCGGACACTATCAGAGAACCGACCACGGGAATGAAAAAAGCCGCCAGACAAAGCAGGTGCGCCCGTCCGCGGGAAGAACAACCATTCTCCTTGAATCCGCAGACAAGCCTCCAGGTCCCGGCGATAAAAAGCAAGAACAAGAACGCCCCGGCCGCCGCCGGGAACAAACCTGCGTTATAATAACCGTAAAAAAGATTACCCAGGCTTTCCGGGAGCGTTGACAAGGAGGTTTTTCCCGCCCAGAAGGAATCTTTCATACGTTCAAGATGAACGAAGAGATTTTCGGCCCAGGCAAGGAATAAAAGCAGGACTGCCGCTTGAGAGAACCACCACTTCCCCGCATCCGGTTTCGATTCCTTATCACGGCCGCGAAAGATCACGTAACAGACAAGGAAAACCGCGTTCTCCGCCGCCAAGACCCAGAAAGCGAAATAATGCGTATAGAGTGCGGCGACGGTAGATATGACATAGAATATCCTGCGCGTTAGACTATCATTCTCATGCATCGAGAGAAAAAAATACAGTGAAGCCAGCGCAGACAGCAGGAGCAGCGGATACATCCTGATCTCCCTGGCGAAATAGACTTGAAACGGAGAGAACGCCGTTATCGCCGCCGCCAAATAAGCCGCGGCCCGGCTTTTAAATACTCTGCGCGCGATCGCGAAACAAAACGGAATCGCCGCAATACTGAAAACAACCGAAAGCAGGCGCAGAAAAGTTTCGCCCCTGCCGATTTCCATCCAGAAATGCAGCAATAGCCGGTATAAAGGCGGATGTATTCCCTCAGCCCTTACTCCCAGGATCACCGGGACGGCCTTTTCCGCTTCCAAGAGCACCAACGATTCATCGAACCAGAATGACTTCCGGCCTAAATTATAATACCTGACGATGAATGCGCCGAGTATCAGGATAATCATCCAGATATTCCGACGCAGAAAATCCGCGCATTTAATATATATACCATGCATAGGAATTCCGATCCGTTCTAAAAGAATGCATCAACCTTTACCGGCCTCGTGTTTATCCGGTTGTTTGACGAAGAACATTTTACCGCAGGCCAATTCATCGAGTATCCGACGGTATAATTCCAGCGTCCCGCCGCCGAGATCAACTGGAATAGTCAAGGCCCTCCCGGCAACCTCCCGGCAATAACCGCATCGACCACAGTCATACCCACGGCAGTTCCCATTAAGGAAAAATTCCAGAAAACCGTCCAATTTGCTGTTATCCAGGCGGATAGTTCCGGAAGAAAGCACCCTACTTAATTTTGCAAGCCTCAGAACGTCATACTGAAAAGGCCGGAAAAAATAGAGAAATTTTCTCCAGGCGTATTTCCGGCCGCCGACCACATATTTGTCCATATTGAACGGGAACAAATCAAGCAGATTTCCTTCGTAACGGCCGGCGGTATATGCCCCGACGATACGCGCCAATTCAACGGTCTTCATTCCCCTGTCCACAAGTTTGATCCGGTCTATCCCCGCCTCCCCATAAAAACGCGTATCTTCCGGCCTGATCCATACCGCCGAGATGAATTTTTCCGGTTCCGATAAACGCATAAATCTGCAGGTAAGAGAACAATAATCTATCTGGAAATTCCCGGGATCGCCTCTGCGGGAAGCATGGCTGGATATCGTTCCGTGATAACGCTGCAGATGACAATTCGGCAGGCAGGGCAGATTGGCGATCAATTGCAGGCGGCAGCCAACACGGTTGCGTATAGCGCGCAGTAATCCGAAATCACGGTTCACGTCGACGCAGGAAAGCGTGATCTGTTGCGCGCCCATATCTTCCCAGTAGGCGGCGCGCGCCGGAGTATCCACGGCCGCGCCCACGGAAACGGCTGTCTCCAAATGTGGATATGATCTCTTAACCATTTCCAACAGATACGGAACGGACACGGTGACCCCGTCGACCCCGGCCAACGAGATAAAATCCAGTAAACGGCGTATCTGTTTCTGCCCCCGGCGCGTCCACTCCATATTGGCCGTGCAGGGAGAATTCAGCAGATAATTAAAACGCAGACCTCTGGAATGCGCTTCGCGCACCTGACGTAGAAGCGCCTTGCCGCCTGCAGGAGCAAGCAAACAGGAGGCATGCGCGCCTCCCAGACAGTCAGGCTCCATCTTACCGTATAACTCAGCGACGGCAGAGGTATCAATCTTCGCCAGCAGATCTTCCTGCCAATTGGTGGGCACCGCCAGTTTTAGCATATTTCTCCGGTTTTTCTCAGCCAGCTGGCGCAATATCCACAGCCGCCGCAGGCCATATCCCCGTCCGCGCAGGGCAGATCTTTAAGAAAACCGTCGAGCAGCTTATTCTCCAGTTTTATTCCGCCGTAGTTCTCATCTGGCAGTAAACGACGCAAATCTCCGTTATAAGTATTCCCCCTGTAGGCCGCGGCGATCTCCGGTAAAGAGGCGCCGTTCTTATGCGCAGGAAATATCCATAGACCGTCTATGCCGAGGGAAGCGTAAATACCGCTATCGCCAGGCCTGATCCAGCATCCCCGTGTAAAAGCATACTCAGGATGTCCACGCAGCAGTTCGCGGCAGGAGAAATCGCACGCTGCCCCGCCGTCCGGATTAGTACTGAACGGGCAGGCGCCGAGACAGGCGCTATTCGCCGGCATAAATAAAGAACAGGAAACATTGCTTCTGACAGCCGCCAGCGTCCGAAAGTCACGGCTCATGACGGTCTCCGGCAAAACAATAAAATCCGCACCCATCTTCTGCCAGTAAAGCGCCCGACGCGGAGAGTCGACGAATGCCTCCCGCGCCACGCCGGCCTTTATACCCGGCAAGGCCCTGACGGCTATTTCCAGAATGTACGGTGACGAAACTATCACTGAATCGACACCACTGCCGCGCAGATATTCCAGTCCGTTTCTTATTTTTCTGTAACCGCTCCCGGTAAACTCCCTGTTCCCCAGGCAAGAACAATCTATCAGCAAATGGAATTCAGCGAAAGTCATTTTTAATCTACTGATATGTTCCCCGGCCCGCGCCCCACGGATCTTCAAGAATGGCCCTAACCGTAATTCTTCATTCTCCAAAGGAGCCCAGACAGCGTATACCCCGCCTTCTCCCGGCTGCAGAACGCGGCCGGAAGCGCTTCCGATCACGCTTTCATCCGACGGCAAAGGCAGCAGGAATTTCACCTAAAAAACCTCTCCACTATTGACATTCTCCAACATCCGTCCCATCTTGGATAATGAATCTTCCCTGTAACCAGGCTCAAAGCTAACCGCCTTTGCCGCCCAGGCCGCGCAATAGCCGCATTTACGGCAATCCCTGCGCCGGCAATCCGCGTCCAGAAAATAATCCAGGAAACCGTCCAGCACGGTATTATCAACCGACATCCTGCGCGGAGAAAAAATGCCGCGGAAAGAAAATAACTTGAAAGGATTCACTGCGCCAGGCCATAAACAGGAAATAACCGTCTTCAACCGTTTCATCCATCCCGCCCTTCCCGGCTCTGAAAAAAGATCGAGCAGATTGCCCCGGTAACTGCCGGAGCTATACGCCCGCACCACCCTGCACAGACTTTCGGTCGACATCGTGCGGCTGACTAATTTTACGCCGTTGATCCCAGCGCGTTCATAATAATCCAAATCTTCCGGCCTGATCCATCCGGAACGCATGAATTCCACAGGGTCGCTCAAACGAATAACGTTGCATTTAAGATAGCAGTAATCCATAAAGAACCCGGTGCCGCTATGGCGCGCTTCCGAGGCGTGCGCGGTAATATGCGCGTGATAACGAAAATACGGACAGCCCTGCAAACAATCCAAGTTGGCGATTAACTGCAGATCACAGGCCACGGCCGACCTTATACGGACGAGTTCCGAAAAATCACGGTTTACGTCCACAAAAGAAAGCGTTATTGCATCGGCGCCCATGTCCTCCCAGGCTGAAGCCCCGCGACGATCCCTGATGCCGGCCTGCGTGGAAACCGATACCCGCAGATCAGGAAATTCGCGTTTTATGAAACGCAAAAGACGCGGGCTGGCAACCGTAACCGCGCTTACCCCGTAGCCGGCAAGACGTTCCAGCAATTCCGCCGTTTCCCTGCCGTACCCCTTATCTGCGGACGCGCCGACGGTGCAGGTCGCGTTCAATAAATAATTAAACCTTATCCGCTTTCCGGTTATCTGCCCGATCCGCCCGGCGATAGTTCCCGCGGACGGATCGGGGATCAACGAAGACGCCCTGCCGCCTCCGATAATATCGCGGTTGGCCTTACCGTAAAATTCGATTATCGAGCCCAAAGGGAGGATTTCCGGCAAATTTTCCTGCCAGTTTGTGGGGACAATTAACTTCATCTTCCGCACCCGCCCTTACCGGAGCCCGTGTAATAAAACATCCGGCCGCCGGCAAAATCTCCGAGGAACTTCCCGTAACGTTCACGCATTTCCTCCAGACGTGCGGGATCGTAATGCAGCGCCTTGTCCGCCGTTTGCTTGCAATGACCGCAGGCAGTGCAGTCTTTCAGCGAGCAATCCCCGTGGATAAATGCCCGGATAAAACCGTCCAGCTTCCGGTTATCTATATAGACTCCCATATCCTGCGCCAGCGCGCGAAGTTCTTTTAGTTTAAAAATATTGAATTCAGCCGGATGCAGGAAAACCCGGCTTTTAAGCAGAAGAGTTTTTTGATTTAACGGACTGCCGCACTGGAAGGTCGGCAGTAGATCCGCAAGGTTACCGTCATAACTCCGGGCGGCGTAACTACGGCAAATTTGAAGAAGTCTATGTCTGGATGATCGCCTGTCTATGAGTTTGATCCCATTTATCCCGGCTTCCTCGTAAACCCCCAGATCCTCCGGCCTGATCCACTGTGAGGTAATGAATGCCGAGGGGTCGCTGAGACGAATAAACTTGCAAAAAATATTACAATAATCCACGGCGAAACCGGCCTTTGAGATAAAATCGCTCTGGGACGCGTGCGCGTCGAAAGAAGAATGATAGCGAAAAAACGGACAGTTAAAAAGGCAGCTTGAATTGGCGATTAGACGCAACTCACAGGAAGTATTCCTGCGTATCAGACGCAACATCGGAAAATTCCTGTTCAGGGAAGTGTGCGAAAGAGTGATATTATCAGCCCCGAGTCTTTCCCAGAACAACGCGCGCTGGAGGGAATTAACTTCCGCGTTGGTGGATACGCCGACCTTTATCTCCGGACGGCGTTCTTTTATCAAACGCAATAAATATGGGGAAGATACCGTTACCGAATCCGCTTCAATACGCTTCAGCCAATCCAACAGACGGCGTATCTCGCTGTCTCCGGAACGAGTGAACTCCCTGAACCCGCTGCAGGCGGCGTTCAGCAAATAATTGAATTTTATCCCGGCATTATGCAGGCGGCGCACATGCAGTTCCACCCTGCGCCTGCCGGCATACGGCAAAATAAAACCGGCCCTGCCTCCTCCGACACAATCCACGGAAAGCTTACCGTAGCACTCGGTTATACCCAAAGCCTTGTATTCGGTAACAAGCCCGTCGTCCCAAATAGTAGGCACAATGAGTTTTTGCATTATACGATCTCCCCGCCCCGGTTTTCCGTCAGTAGCTGGTGTTTCTTACCCGGCACCGCAATAGAATCTGCTCCGGTTGCTCCCTTTATGCCCTACGGCAAGAAATAAAGATCAGCTTTCATACCACCCAGGCCGCCTCAAACGCATAAAGCCGGTAATTCCCGTCCGTTCCTTACTGCCCGATAAAGCATCCTTGACGGACAAAAACATCATTTTCATGGTATTGATGAGAAACCACCAGTAAAGCCCGCGTTTATGCTTGTGCGGGGAAAGAAGCCCCCTTACCAACCAATGCGGTCTGAAAAGTACGTAACGCTTATTCAACTCCATATTCAAATCCGAAAGCTGATTCCTGGATAGTCCGGTATCGGATGGCATCAAAGGCGTAGCCCAGTCATACTTACTAAAATCAGTCTCTTCTAAACGCCCCTGTGCCTTTACTTCCTGATACAGAAAAGTGCCCGGGACGGGTGCCACGGGATGGAACGCCGGATAGTCTATATCGATCTCCACGGCGTACTTGACAAGATCAAGCATAGATTTACGGGTATCGAACGGCAAACAGGTGACAAACGTCCCCTGACGGAAAACATGCGGGTATTTATTTTTGAATATGGCGAACACCTCTTTGATCATATCCCGTGTATACGCGGTTTTTCTCAATATACGCAGGTCCTCGGAACATCCTCGCTCCACTCCGATCAACGGATGTACCATCCCCGCCCTGACCATCTTTTCCAGTATCCCCAGTTTCTCGTCGCGCAGAGTGAAGTCCGCCCTAAGAAAGGCCCACCAGTATAAATCCTTGTAATTCCTTTTCAATAGCCCCTCGCAGAACTCGTTCGTCCATTCAGACTGAGCGTTGAACGTAGGATCTGCCCAAAGGATATAACGCCTGCCGTATTTCTTATAAACAATATCCACTTCCTCCAGAGTGCGCCGCACGCTTTTGGTCCGGTAACGCGGCGTTACCTCCAATTCGCCTTTCTCTATATCGCTGCGGCGCTGCCTGCCCCAGAAAGTCCAAAGAGAACAGAAATTACAGTGGTCGACGCAACCGCGGGAATGTTCCAGGGTCGCGCTTTGCGGCCAGATATAACCGAATGGAGAATATTTCCCCATCGGCATCAAATCATAAGCCGGCAAAGGCAGAGTATCCAGATCCTCGACCATTTCCCGCAGTCCGGTACGCAGGACACGTCCGTTATCGCGGTAAGCTATGCCCTTGACACCGGAAAGACTTCCGCCTTGCCGCAAGGCGCTGATCAATTCGACGATCGTCTCTTCCCCCTCAAAACGCACGATATAATCGATCGGATAACCGGATAAACTGCTCTCGTACATCCAGGAAAAAAAATGCCCGCCGGCTACGGTCACAGCACGCGGGTTCAATTCCTTGACAAGCGCAAAAAGCCGTACTGCCTCATGGTGGTATAACGCTTCCTCGCCGGCGCCGACGATATCGGGTTGTTCATTCTTAATGATCTCTCTCAGACTTTTCCAGCCAATCTTCAAAGGAGGACAATCGACGATCTTCACTTTGATCTCCGGAAAAGCCCTGCGGACGGAAGCGGCAATACAAGGCAGTCCCAACGGCAGAAGAGAATTATCCGATTCATTTATGAACGGCCAGAGATAACGCGGCGGCCGGATCAAGAGGATTTTCTTTATTTCTATAGACTTTGCCATAATGTTTTGTATTATATCATCGATAAAAGAGTTTAAAAAGCCGGATTTATAAAAAACCTGTTGTAGGGGGCGCGCCGTAGGAAACTGGGGCCTGCCGGTTACGTAGAACAGACCTTGTTGCGGCCGCTGTTCTTCGCCCGGTAGAGAGACCTGTCCGCCCTGTCCACCAGGCTCTCCATCTCCGAGGCGTCCTGGGGAAAAGTGGCGATCCCGATACTGATCGTTATGCGCAAATCTTCATCGTAGGCCTTTATCAAGCGGGATTCTACCGCGTGCCTGATACGTTCCCCGGCGAAAAGCGCCCCTTCTTTGTCGGTTTCCGTGAGGATCAAAGCGAACTCTTCTCCGCCGTACCTGCCGAGCAGGTCGATCTGCCGGATATTCTCCCGGATGATCGAAGCGGTCTCCCGCAGGATAACGTCGCCCACCAGGTGCCCGTAATGGTCGTTGAAGAATTTAAAATGGTCGACATCTATCATCAGAAAGGAAAAACGGTAATTAAAATGCCTGGAGCGGACGATCTCTTCGCGGAAACGCTCGGCCCAGTAGCGCCGGCTGAAAGTATTGGTCAGCGAATCGGTAACGGCGAGAGTCTGCACTCTTTTGAACAACTCCGCCCTTTTAAGGCCCAGGATAAGCTGCTGGCCGAGTATCTGGCACTGTTCGCGCTCCTCTTCCGGCAGGTTGGATACGCTTAAATATCCGAACATCTTTCCTTCGATGGAAAGAGGCATCAGCACCGTGCGCGCGTCCGGGGCTTCGGGAAGTTCCTCGCTTTTGAAAAACCCGCAGCTTACTTTCCCGCCGAAATATTTCAAGGCCTGCTCGCGGAAGATGCCGCCGAGTTTTTCTTCATCCAGCGATTTACAGACGTCGCCGGTGATCTCGTAAAGGGTGATCATCCGTGACAATTTATCTTTTTCCCCGGCGAGAGCGGAACGCAGACCGGAATCCTGCCTGTTCAGCTTTTCCAGCTGCTCCTTTAAGACCGGGACTTCCCGCTGCTTTTTACGCAGCATCGAGCGCAGTATCCGGGAAAGGATCGCCGAATATACCGCCAGCGAGAACAAAAAGATTATCCAGATCATACCGCTCTCCTCAAGCCGTAACCACGCGGTTCCTGCCGCCGTTCTTAGCCTCGTACATCGCCTTATCGGCCTTGATGATCAATTCATCCTCATATCCGGCGTCCGTGGGAAAAGCGGAAACGCCGATGGACACCGTGATCTTTTCCTGCTGCTGGCGCAGGCTGATCCTGGATGCGGCGATCTCCGCGCGCAGTTCTTCCGCCAGCCTCGCTCCCCTTTTCTTATCCGTGTCCGGAAGGATCACGCAGAACTCTTCTCCGCCGAACCTGCTGATCACCGGGCTGAATTCTCCCAAAGCTTCCCCCAGCAGCCTGCTAAGATTCTTCAGCACCAGATCCCCGGCAATATGCCCGAAATTATCGTTATACTGCTTAAAATAATCGATATCCACCATCAACAGGGAAAAAAAGCTGTTTTTACGGCGCACGCTCCTGCGGATCTCTTCGCGCAAGCGCTCAAGCAGATAACCTTTCGTGTAAAGGCCGGTCAACCCGTCATGGATCGCGAATTCCTTGGTGCGCTGAAAAAGCATACCGTTCTCTATGGCGACCGCGCCGATGCCGCAGATGACCGATAGAAAACGCAGGTCTTCCTGGGTATATACACCGGGCAAAGGATTATCCAGGCGCAGTATCCCCAGAAAAGAATTGCCGCTGACCAGGGGAGCGCTTACCAGAGAACGGACTTCGCGGGAAAATCCGCTTCCCGCCTTTTCCATATCGAAGCGGAAATCGTTCCTGCTGTCTTCGACAAGCAGATTGCCGGAATGCCGCATCACCCAGAGATCGAAAATATCGCCTTCCTTCTCCTTGATTATGCTTTTTTTATCTTCTTTGCGGGTTTTGAACAGGGTCAGGCGGCGGCTATACTGGTCCACAAGATACAAAGCGCAGGTCCCTTTCTGTCTGCCTATCAAATCGAAAACTATGCCGGTAAGATTATGTGTAACCGCTTCAAGGGTCAGATCATTATTGATCTTCTCAATGATCCCTCTTAACTCGCCGTAAAGGACCGAACGTTCCCGCGCCGAATCTATCTCCCGTTTTTGCTTCAGAATGGAATCATTGACGATATTCAGGCGTTCCTGGAGCTCTTCTTTCTCGAAAGAAACGCCCCGCAATCCTGAACTATAACGCAGAAAAGACCAGACGCTCAACGAAGTGAACGCGGCGTAAAGCAGAAACACTCCCCGGAAAGAAACCGTCTTGATAAGGAATATCGGCAGGATAAAAAGGAGGACTGCGCAGGCCGCAAGAAGAAACATCGGGCCGGCAGGCATAAGGGCTCCGGGATCCTTGAGCCATTTTTTATTGATTCTCATCGTGGATATATTATAGCGCAAGACAGCGGCGGGCGTCAACAGGCATTCCGGGAACGCTGAAAGCCGCGGACCCGGCCTTTAAAAGCGGGATCCGTCCGGATCAGACTATCGTCTCTTCGCTCTCTTTATCGAAGAAATGCACCTTGCTCATATCGAAAACAACTTCTATATCCTGGTTCACCTTGGGCCTGTCGTGCGCCCCGACGCGGGCGATAAAAGTGTGTTTGCCGGTATTCAGGTACAGGTAAACTTCCGACCCCATAGGCTCGACCACTTCGCAGTTGACCCTGACGATGTTCTCCGGGGCCGCGTCGGAAGCGAAAAGCTTATCGTAGATATCTTCAGACCTGATGCCGAAAACGATCTCTTTGCCGGCGTAAGGCGCCAGCTTATCCGTCATATCGTCCACGATCTTGACTTTGACCCGGCCTTCTTCGAAATATAAACGGCTGTCTTTTTTGACGATCTTTCCGTTCATAAAGTTCATCGGCGGGGTGCCGATAAATCCGGCGACGAATTTATTCCTGGGCCTGTCATAGATGGTCATCGGGTCGGCTACCTGCTGTATAATGCCGCCCTTCATCACCGCGATGCGGTCGCCCATGGTCATGGCTTCGGTCTGGTCGTGCGTTACGTAAATGATGGTGGTCTGTATCCTGATATGCAGTTTATGTATCTCCGTGCGCATCTGCACGCGCAGTTTAGCGTCGAGGTTGCTCAACGGCTCGTCGAAAAGGAAGACCATCGGCTTGCGCACGATCGCCCTGCCCAGCGCCACGCGCTGGCGTTCCCCGCCGGAGAGCTCCTTGGGCCGGCGTTCAAGCAGGTGTTTGATGCCGAGGATATCCGCGGCCTCGTTGACGCGCTGCGCTATTTCGGACTTGGGGTAACGGCGCAGCCTCAAACCGAAAGACATATTCTCGAAAACCGTCATATGCGGGTAAAGAGCGTAATTCTGGAAGACCATCGCGATATCGCGGTCTTTGGCCGGGACATCGTTGACCTTCTTATTGCCGATATAAATATCCCCGTCGCTTATCTCCTCCAGCCCGGCGATCATCCTTAAAGTGGTGGACTTGCCGCAGCCGGAAGGCCCGACCAGCACCATAAACTCCCTGTTCTCCACTCCCAGGCTGACATTGTTTACGACGCGCGCTCCGGTACTGTAGACTTTCGATACGTTCTTGAGGCTTACCTGTGCCATCTTTCCGTCTCCCGCATTGCCTGAATGGTGAAATGAAACTCTTTAGAAAACGACGATTTTTATCCGCAACACATTGAAATAGTGATTATACACCCTTATTCGCCAAATAGTCAAGCAGCAAGCTCAGGGTATTTTTCATCGTTTTACGGTGCACGATGATATCGATCATTCCGTGTTCCAGGAGAAACTCCGAACGCTGGAAGCCCGGAGGCAATTTCTGCCTGATGGTCTGCTCGATGACCCTCGGGCCGGTAAATCCGATCAATGCCTTCGGCTCGGCGAGCGTGATATCGCCCAAAGCCGCGAAAGAAGCCATAATACCGGCCATTGTGGGATTGGTGAGCACGGAAATATAAGGCAGACCGCTGCGATGGTGATAAGAGAGGGCCGCGGAGGTCTTGGCCATCTGCATCAGGCTAAGCACCCCTTCATACATCCTCGCCCCTCCTCCGGAACCGGAAACGATGATCACCGGCAGGCGGTTGGCGGTGGCGAATTCCACGGCGCGCGTTATCTTTTCCCCGACCACCGATCCCATCGACCCCATAATAAAACGTGAATCCGTGACCGCCAGCACCGCCCTGTGCCCGTTGATCATCCCCTCGCCGGTGACGACCGCGTCCTTAAGATTGGTGGCTTTCTTATCCTGCTCCAGTTTTTCCTTGTAAGTTTTTGGGCCCTTGAATTCCAGGGGATCGGCGGAGAGCATATCGGCGTCGAATTCGCTGAAGGTGTCCTTATCCATCAGCATATTCACGCGGGAAAACGCGTCCAGCGTAAAATGATAATTGCACTTGGGGCAGACTTTCAGGTTCTCTTCCAGCGTTTTGTTATAAAGGGTCTCGAAACACTCCTCGCATTTCGTCCAGAGCCCGTCGGGTATCTCGCGTTTTTTTATCTTTACTACCGTGTATTTAGGTTTGCCGAAAAGCGACATAAGCCTTCCTTAGTGTTTGTGCACGACCAGCCCGGAGATCAGCTTGGGATAGAAGAAAGTGGACTTTGCCGGCATCTTCTCTCCCTTAAGCGCCACGGCGATGATCTGTTCCATCTTGACCGGGCGCAGAAAGAACGCCATGCTCCCCTCTCCGGCGTCCACGGCCTTGGCGGTCTCTGCGGAATCCTCGGAATATTTCAGCGCGTCCTTCGATTCCGGGCGCAGGCCGAGAATGCCGTTAAAAACCAGTTGATTCAATATGGAAACATCCAGCATCCGGTATTCCTTCGGCTTGTCCGGCATCAATTTATCAAGCGCTTTCCTGTCCTTGAGCCGCAGCAGGCGGTATTTACCGCAAAGGTACATACCGATAACGTGGCTCGAGGAAGACGCGGCGCGCATCTCGGCGAAAAGCTTCGCCTTGCCAAGCGCCGCGGAAACTTCGAAATAAGACTTCAACTGTCCGATGAATTTCTTCTCCCCCTGCGGCAGGGCGGTCTTGACCAGCCGGTGTATAGGCAGGATGCTTAAACCGCGCGGGTCGGCCCCGGTGAAATAAGCCAGTGTATAATCATAACTTTGTTCGCCGCGTCCTCCGCCGGCACTGCCGCGCATTTCCCGGCGGTAAGCGCAGGAAACCTCGTAACGGTGGTGCCCGTCGGCGATGAAAACGCTCTCTTTGCTCAACGCCTGCTGCACGGCTTTTACGGCCCGGGGATCAACGACCCTCCACACTTTATGCTCCACCCCGGCGTCATCGGTGAAACAGATCTCCGGATCCCGGGAAGCGATGTATTTCCGCACGAACGCCGGCATAAACTTCTTTTTATCGGGGAAGACCGCGAATATCGGGCTGAGATTCGCTTTTACTTCGCTGATCAGCCGGTAACGGTCCTCTTTAGCTTCCAGCCTGGTATGTTCATGCCCGTAAACGGACGATTTCTTGTCCTCCAATTTCAGCAAGCCCATAAAACCGGTGCGCAGCATCCGCCTGCCGTCCACGCTGTATTCCTGGCTGTAAAAATAGAAAGCAGGCTTTTCATCGCGGCGCAATACCCCCTGATCCATCCAGCAGTTAAAATAAGCCGCGGCCCTGCGGTATTTGTCTTCGCCGGGCACGTCCCTGCCCAGGATGATATGGATGAAATTGAACGGATTACGGCGGAGGTAATTCTCCTGCTGAAGCGGAGAAATAACATCGTAAGGCGGACAGACGACCTGCTCTATCCCGGGTATTCTTTCTTCATTATAGACTACGGCGCGGAAAGGCTTTATCTTAGTCATTTTCGCAGTAAGACCCCTATTATCCCGCCGGCAAAGTCAACCATTACATCTAAAAAGGAAGCTGTGCGGCCGGGAACAAAAATCTGGTGGAATTCGTCGCTTATCCCGTAAAAGAAACAAAGAATAGCAGCTAAAAGAACCGCCTGCCGGCGCGTTATCTTCGGCAGGCTGGATCGCAGCGCCGGATACAGAAAAAACCCGAGCGCGGCATATATGATAGCATGAAGCGCTATATCTTGGAAGGAAAATAAATGCGGAATGCTGCGGCCGGGTATGGAAGAAAGCGTAAAAATAGCCGCCAGCAGCGCCGCTACCGGAACCCAGAGCAGCAGCTTACTCATCGGCTTTCTTGCATCCGGCGCAATTACCTTCGGAAGAACAACCTGTCCCGGCCGGAGAACCGGACGGCTTCGGCTGCTCACAGCAGGGAGCAGACTTACGGCAATAATCGGTGGCGTAGAACCCGCTGCCCTTAAAAATTATCCCCGCGCCGGTGCCGATCAACCTGCGCACCTTGCCGCTCTTGCCGCACTTCTCGCATTTCTTTAACGGTTCGGCGGTCATACTTTGAAAAACCTCGAATACCGCGCCGCAGGCAGAACATTCATAATCATAATTAGGCATTTTTGTTACTCCTTCGTAAAAAACTGGTTCTGGGTGCTGGGTTTTGGGTTCTCGAAAGAACCAACCCGGTAATTACTTGAAGTTCTTTTTGAATTTATCCGTAAAACTCTCTCTTGAATTCTGGTATTCTCCCGAGGCGCGGGCGAACTCTTCCATCAGGCGGCGCTGTTCGGAATTCAGGCTGCGCGGAATATCCACTTCCACCTTCACCAGTTCATCACCGGAAGTGCCGCGGCCGTGGACGTCCGGCATTCCCCTGCCTTTGAGCCTGAAGACCCTGCCGCTCTGCGTGCCCGGCGGGATCTTCATCTCCACCTTACCGCTTAAGGTATCCACTTCGGTCTCCCCTCCCAATACCGCCTTGGAGAGGCTGATATTTATTGCGGTAACGATATCGGCACCGTTGCGCCCGAATTGCGGATGAGAAGCGACTTCGATTATCACGTAGAGGTCGCCGTTGCCGGACGGGCCGCCTTCTCCTTCCCCTTTAATGCGCAGGGTAGAGCCGGTATCCACTCCCGGAGGGACCTTTACCGTAATATGCCTGGTGACCTTGACCCTGCCTTCGCCGCGGCAGTCCGGACAAGGGGACTGAATGACCTGTCCCTGTCCGCCGCATTTAGGACAGGTCTGCGCCAGTTGAAAGAAACCGTTTGAAACCACCACGCGGCCGTTACCCTTGCACTGCTGGCAGACCGCTTTCTTAGTGCCGGGTTTTGCCCCGCTGCCGGAGCAGGCCGGACAGGTCTCGTAACGCGGCACGGTTATCTTCTTCTCCAAACCATGATATGCCTCTTCCAGGGTAACGGAAACGGCGATCTGCAGGTCGCGGCCCCGCCGGCCGCGGCTCCTGCGGCCCTCTCCGGCGCCGCCGAAAATATCGAATCCCAGATCGCTGAAAATGTTATCGAAGATGCTCCCGCCGTAAGCCGCGTCGCCGCCGCCCATATCGCGGAAAACACTGCTGAAGTCCGCGCCCTTGAAGATATCCTCGTAAGCGTAATTCTGGTCTATACCGGAATGACCGTGCTGGTCATAAAGATTCTTCTTCTGCGGATCGGAAAGGACCGCGTAAGCCTCGGAAATATCCTTAAAATTCTCTTCCGCTTCTTTTTTCTTGTCCGCCGGCACCCTGTCCGGATGGCAGCGCATAGCCGCTTCGCGGTAGGCCTTTTTGATCTCCTCCACGCTTGCGCCCTTCTTCAATCCCAGCACTTCGTAATAATCTTTTTTAACGCTCATTTATGCTTTCCGCAACGGTGATTTTACCGCCGCATTTATCCCGTAACGGCTAAAGCAACGAAACCCGTATCGGATACGGTTAAGGTAACGTAAAAGAACCGTCACCGTTACCGGATGACGAAACGGGTATCGTAGCCGTTGCCGATAACCTGTTTACTTCTTGTCCTCGTCCTTATATTCGGCGTCGATCACGTCGTCCTTAGGGGACTTAGGTTCCTCCTGGGGCGTTTCAGCCTGCGCTCCGGGAGCGGCCTGTTCCTGGCCCTGCTGCCCCTTGGCGGAAGCCTGTTTGTAAACCTGCTCCGCCAGTTTATGCGCCGACTTGGTCAACGCTTCCATACCTTTCCTGATCTGATCCAGATTCTTATCTTTAATGGATTGTTTCAGGTCGTTTAGGCCGGTCTCTATCTCTGCGCGTTCCGCCTGGCTTATCTTGTCCCCGTAATCCTTGAGGGACTTTTCCGTAGAATACACCAGAGCGTCGGCCTGGTTGACCAGTTCCACTTCCTCTCTTTTCTTGCTGTCCTCGGAAGCGTATTTCTCCGCCTCCTTGACCATCCTCTCAATTTCTTCCTTGGAGAGTTTCTTGGGCGCGGTGATGCGGATAGACTGCTCCTTGCCCGTCCCCAGGTCTTTCGCGGAAACGTGCACGATGCCGTTGGCGTCGATATCGAAGGCGACTTCGATCTGGGGCACGCCTCTGGGGGCCGCCGGTATACCGACCAGGTCAAACCTGCCGAGTTCCACGTTGCCCTCGGCGTCGGCGATCTGGCGCTCACCCTGGATGACGCGCACGGTCACCGCGCTCTGATTGTCTGCCGCCGTAGAGAACACCTGGCTCTTGCGCGTGGGAATACTGGTATTGCGCTCGATCAATTTCGTATTCACACCGCCCATGGTTTCTATCCCCAGGGAAAGCGGCGTGACGTCCAGAAGCAGCACGTCCTTGGTCTCTCCTTTGATGATCGAAGCCTGGATGGCCGCCCCTAAAGCGACGCATTCCATCGGGTCAACCCCGCGTTCGATCTTCTTTCCCACGAAGTCCTCGACGAATTTCTGCACCGCCGGGATGCGCGTGGGTCCGCCGACCATAATGATCTTATCCACGTCCTTGGCGGACAACTTGGCGTCGTTCAAAGCGTCTTCGATCGGTTTCCGGCAGCGCCCGATGATCGGGGCGATCAGATCCTCGAGTTTCGCCCTGGTGACGGTCATCGTCAGATGTTTGGGGCCCGAGGCGTCCGCGGTGATGAACGGCAGGTTGATGTCCGTCTGCACCGTGGAAGAAAGTTCCACCTTCGCCTTTTCCGCCGCCTCGCGCAGCCTCTGCATCGCCATCTTGTCCCCGCGCAGGTCTATGCCGGTCTCGTTCTTGAACTGCCCGGCGATGAATTCGATAAGCACATTATCCATATCCGTGCCGCCCAGCTGGGTGTCGCCGCTGGTGGACATTACTTTAAAGCCGCCTTCCGCCCACATTTCCATAATGGTAACGTCCAGCGTCCCGCCGCCGAGATCAAATACCATTATTTTCATTTCCTTGCCGACTTTATCCAGCCCGTAAGCCAAACAGGCGGCGGTAGGTTCGTTGATTATCCTCAATACGTTCAAGCCGGCGATCTCGCCGGCGTCTTTGGTTGCCGTGCGCTGATTGTCGTTAAAATACGCCGGGCAGGTGATCACCACTTCCTCGACTTTATCGCCCAGGTAGGCTTCGGCGTCCTGTTTGATCTTCTGCAGGATGAACGAAGAAACCTGCTGGGGAGTGAATTCCTTGTCCAAAGCCTTGAACTTGAAATCGGTCCCCATCTTGCGTTTTGCGGCGAAGATCGTCCCTTCCGGGTTTATCGAGGCCTGGCGCCGCGCCGGTTCCCCGACTAATTTCTGTCCATCCTTGGTAAAAGCCACCCAGGACGGGAATGCCTTACCTGAAGAAACACCGGCTCCTTCAGCTGAAGGAATGATCACCGGCCTGCCGCCCTCCATAACCGCGGCGGCGGAATTGGAAGTCCCCAAATCGATACCTATTACCTTAGCCATATCCAACCTCCTTAAATGAGCGCATAACTTATGGAACGACTGACAGCAGTCGCGAACATAAGTTATTTGCGCGAATTTAATCCTGCGAAGCCTGTTTTACGCGTAGCAGGAACTATTTAGTCCTTTTCACACAAGTGAACATATACCAATGTCTATAAGGGCAAGCTGGTAATATTTATCTTTCGTCCTTCGCCAAACGCCCTTCGTGTTCCGTTGTTCCAGAACCCAAAACCCAACACCCAGAACCTGTTTTTAACCCGGCTTCTTCGACACCTTCACCTTGGCCGTGCGAAGGACCCTGTCATTCAACAAATAACCTTTTTGCAGTTCTTCCAGCACCGTGTGTTCCGGCACGTCCGCGTCTTCCGCCTGCATCAACGCCTCGTGATAATGCGGATCAAACTGCTTGCCGCCGGCTTCCAGGGGCTTGACGCCGTGGCGTTTCAGTAATTCGTAAAGATGCGCCAGGATCATTTCCACGCCTTTCAGAAAAGTGGACACATCCTGACATTTGTTCTCCGCCAGCCCCACCGTGCGCTCCAGATCGTCAAGCACATCCAGCAGTTCGGAGATTATCCCTTCATTGGCGAATTTCAGGAAATCATGCTTTTCGCGCTCCATACGCTTGCGGATATTCTCGAACTCCGCCTGCTGGCGCAGCAGCCTGTCCCAGTATTCCGCAGCTTTCGCGGCTTCTTGCTGAAGTTTAAGAAGTTCCGCCTCTTTTATGACGACTTCCTTATCAGCGGAACAAACATCCGCCTGCGGTTCTTGCGCATTTATCTCCGCTTCCTTTTCGGCGTTCTTCTTTTCCGGATGCTCTTTATTATTCATATTTTTCGCACTCTGTTTTATATCTTATATTTTTCCGTACTTTCGGTCTTCGCTATATCTCGTTCAGTACTTCCGAAAGCACCTGCGAAACATACTCCAAGGCCGGGATGGTATGTCCGTATTCCATACGCCTGGGCCCCAGCACCGCCAGCCTGCCCACGGGCCGTTCCCTGACATTGTAAGTGGAGACCAGAATAGCGCAATTCTCCGTGCCTTCACAGCCAAGTTCTTCGCCGATGTAAACCGCGACTTTGCTGCCTTTATGCCTGCGGATGATCTCCAGCAGCCGCCTTTTTTCCTCGATCAGCCGAATGAGGAAACGGATGCTTACCGCGTCCTGGAATTCCGGCTGTTCGATTATGTAACGCACGCCCTTATATACGAATTTATCTTCCAGGTCAAGCAATGAGACTATCCCGGCGCAATGCGTCACTTCCGAAAGCAGGTCCGAAGTCTTTTCCAGCACCGCATCCAGAGTCTCCGTGCCGCGCTCGTAAGCGCCGAAGATACGCGCCTTTTCCTCTTCTATAAGTTCCAGCTGCGAAAGCAGGAAATCCACGTAATAGCGGTATCCTTTATCGGTGGGCATACGGCCGGCGGAAGTATGCGGATGAGTCAAATAACCGGCTTCCTCCAATTCCGCGAAAATATTGCGGATAGTGGCCGGGCTAAGATCGAACTCCACCGACAGGTCTTCCGAAGCGACCGGTTCCGCCTCCCGGATATACATATTGATGGCGGAACTCAATACCGCTTTGCGCCGCGCGTCGTGATCCACTGTTTTTACCATAAATAGTCCCTTTTAAACCCCCGCTCAACGGCTAAGATAACCGTTCTTCGGAAACTCTAATTTTAACATACATTACCGCTTTGTCAACGAAATGGCGCCGCTTCCGGCCGTATGATCGGCCTTTACCTTATCTCCCTGCGCCAGTCCGCCTTCCAACAGCATAATCGCCAGCGGGTCCTGCAGAAAATGCTGCACAGTTCTCTTTAAAGGCCGCGCTCCGTAATGCGCGTCGAAGCCTTTTTCCAGCAGAAAATCCTTGGCTTTTTGCGTGATCTCCAGAGTGATCTTTCTGGCCGCCAGCTTTTCCTTAAGCGGCGCAATCTCCAGTTCCAGGATACGCGCAATCTCGCTCTTTTGCAGCGGATTGAAGATTATTATATCGTCCAGCCGGTTGATGAATTCCGGACGGAATGTCCTTTTCACCTCCGCCAGCAGCCGCTCCTTCAAAGTTTCATCGGGTTTAACCGCGCCGGCCTGCAGTATCTCCTGGCCGATGTTCGAGGTCATTATGATCAGCGTGTTCTTGAAGTTCACGGTCCGGCCCTGGCCGTCGGTCAGCCTGCCGTCGTCCAATATCTGCAGCAGCACGTTGAATACGTCCGGATGCGCCTTCTCTATCTCGTCCAGCAGGATCACAGAATAAGGCCGGCGCCGCACCTTCTCGCTCAACTGCCCGCCCTCTTCGTAGCCCACATAACCCGGCGGCGCGCCGATCAGCCGGGAAACGCTGAATTTTTCCATATACTCGGACATATCGATGCGCACCAGCGCGTCCTCATCGTCGAAAAGGAACCAGGCCAGGGTCTTGGCCAGCTTGGTCTTGCCTACGCCCGTCGGGCCCAGAAAGATAAACGACCCCAGCGGACGTTTCTCATCCCCCAGCCCGGAGCGCGCGCGGCGCACGCAGGCGGAGATCTCTTCTATTGCCTGGTCCTGGCCGATGACCCGCCCCTTAAGGCGTTCCTCCATCTTCACTAATTTCTCGGTATCGGCTTCCATAAGATTTGTCAGGGGTATCCCGGTCCATTCGCCGACCACGCGGGCGATGTCCTCGTCGCCGACTTCCTCCTTAAGCATCAGGCCCTGTTTCTGCAAAGACTCCAGTTCCTGATTGCGTTTTTTCATCTCTTTTTCCAGTTCGATCAGGAGCCCGTAGCGGATCTCGGCGACCTTGTCCAGATTGCCGACCTTTTCCGCGGCAAGCGCGCCGCTCTTGGCCTGTTGTATCTTTTCTTTGACCTGCTGGATGCTCTGTATTACGCGTTTTTCTGATTCCCACTGCTTTTTCTTTCCCTCCAGATCGCTTTTCAGTCCGTTCAACTGCGCGTCCAGCTTTTCCAGCCGCTCGCGCGAAGAAGCGTCCTTTTCCTTCTTCAAAGCCTGCTTTTCTATTTCCAACTGCATGATCTTGCGCTGCGCCGCGTCCACCTCCTGCGGCATACTGTCGATCTCAATGCGCAGGCGCGAAGCAGCTTCGTCGACCAGGTCAATCGCCTTGTCCGGCAGGTTGCGGTCGGTTATGTAACGCGCGGAAAGCGCGGCGGCGGCGATCAACGCCGAATCTTTAATGCGCACGCCGTGGTGTATCTCATATTTTTCTTTCAGGCCGCGCAGAATGGAAATAGTATCCTCCACGCTCGGCTCTCCCACAAAAACCGGCTGGAACCTGCGCTCCAAAGCGCTGTCCTTCTCTATATATTTACGGTATTCTTCCAGGGTAGTGGCTCCGATACAACGCAATTGCCCCCTGGCCAGCAGCGGTTTTAGCATATTCGAGGCGTCGATGGCGCCTTCAGCGGCCCCTGCCCCGACAATGGTATGCAACTCATCTATAAAAAGGATTATTTTGCCGCCGCTGTCGCGCACTTCCTTAAGCAAAGCTTTCAATCTGTTCTCGAATTCACCCCTGAATTTGGCTCCCGCCACCAGGCTGCCCATATCCAGGGAAATAATACGTTTATCTTTCAGCCCTTCCGGCACGTCCCCGGAGACCACGCGCGAGGCCAGTCCTTCCACGATGGCGGTCTTGCCGACGCCGGCTTCCCCTATTAACACGGGATTATTCTTTGTCCTGCGGGAAAGCACCTGCATCAGCCTGCGTATCTCCGCGTCCCTGCCGATCACCGGGTCCAATTTCATCCGGCCGGCCAAAGCCGTCAGGTCCTGGCCGTATTTTTCCAGCGCTCCGAAAGCGGCGTCCGGGTCCTGGCTGGTGATGCGCTGGCTGCCGCGCACAACGCGCATCGCCTCCAGCACTTTATCGCGCGTCAGGCCGAAAGAGCGGAACTCCCGGGAAAGATGAGAACTTCCCTGCTCCAGCAGAGCCAGCAGAAAATGCTCCCCGGAAACGAATTCATCCTTTAACGCCTTAGCTTCTTTTTCGGCGGACTTCAACACTTCCGCCAGGCGCGCAGAAAAATATACTTCTTTGGAACTTCCGCTTACCCGCGGTAATTCCTTAAGATGTTTTTCCAGGGCTTTGATAATTTCAAAACTGGGGATCCCGGCCTTATCCAGTATCTGCAAAAGCAGACTCTCTTCCTGGCGCAATAAAGCCAGCAAAAGATGCTCGGGTTCCACCTGCTGCTGCGACTGTTCCTGCGCGGAACCGACGGCGGACTGTAAAGCCTCCTGGAACTTAACCGTGAATTTGTTTATATCCATCTTTCTTCCCCCTTTAACTTGCCATTAGCAATCATAGCACAAGAGTGCTAAAATAGAAACAAAAAAAATGCGTCTCCTTTTTTATTCATGCTCTCCCTGCTTTCTCATCTGCAGGATAACCCGTATGCCGCTGATGTTCACGTGTTTCTCTTCCATTAAATAATGTATGTATTCCAGGCGCTCTATATCCTTACGGCAGTAAAGCCTGGACTTCTTCCCCTGGCGCTTAGGGCAAACCACACCCGCCTTGTCCAGTTGACGCAGGGTCCAGACAGGGATATCCACCAGTTTGCTGACCACGCTGATGATATAAACCGGTTCATCTGGGCTGATATTCACCCGGAAGATAGGCATTGCTTTCTCCTCCCCGCTGTGCCTTACTGCAGAACAAATATAGCATAATCTAACAATCCTGTCAAGGAAAATTGATTATTTTTGTTAGAATATCTAATAGTTTTCCTGTGCTGAAAATCTCTGCTCTTGGAATTTATCAAAGAGTTTCACTTTACGGAGCAGGCATCCTGCATCCGCTTGGCCTCCGCCACCGGGAGATTGCCTTTCACCTTCACGCCCTCGGCGAGATATTCCACCGACTGAACTTTGCCGTGCCGGTAGAACTGGTCCAAAAGCTGCATCCGGCTGTGCGGAATAAGCAGTTCCACCTGCATCATCCTGCCTTTGAAGTCGCGCTCGATCTCCTCCAGCAGTTTGTCTAAATTCGTGCCGAGTTTGGCCGAGATGGCCACCGGCCGCGGCATATCCGCCTGCAGTGAAGCCAGCCAGCTTTTGTCGTCCAGCAGATCCAGCTTATTCAAAGCGGTGATCACCGGAATGTCCTTGGCGCCGATCTGTTCCAACACCTGGCGCACCGCACGCGCGTGCTCATACGCCAGATGATGGCTGCAGTCGATCACGTGCACCAGCAGATCCGCGTGCGCCGTTTCCTCCAAAGTGGCCTTGAAGGCCTCGATAAGGTTATGCGGCAGATCGTGAAGAAACCCTACGGTATCGGTAAGCACGATATTTTCTCCGCACGGCAATTGCATCGCTTTCGATAAAGGGTCAAGAGTGGTGAACAATGCATTCTGCACCTTCTGCCCTGCATTGCAGAGGCTGTTTAAAAGAGTGGATTTACCGGCGTTGGTATATCCGACCAGCGCCACCAGCGGCAGTTTCTGGTCTTTTCTTTTTTTGCGCAGAAGCTGGCGGTGGCTGCTCAAGTCGCGCAGGTCGCGCTTCAGGCTGTCGATGCGCTTGCGGATGCGGCGGCGGTCGGTCTCCAGTTTTGTCTCACCGGGGCCGCTGGTGCCGACGCCTCCTCCGGGCCTGGAAAGCAATTTGCCCCTGCCGGCAAGCCTGGGCAGGAGATATTCCAACTGCGCCAGCTCGACCTGGGCCTTACCCTCGCCGCTGCCGGCGTGCCTGGCGAAAATATCCAGGATCAACTGCGTGCGGTCGATAACGCGCTTGCCGATAATGTCCTCGAGATTACGCTGCTGTGTGCCGGTGAGATCCATATTAAAGATCACCGTCTCGACGTTCTCCGCGGCGCAGATCAAAGAAAGTTCCTCGGCCTTGCCGCTGCCGATAAGCAGGCTGGCCGTGGGCCGCTCGCGCAGACAGATGATATTCTCCACCACCTCCACGCCGGTATTGGCGGTGAGTTCCGCCATTTCGCGGGCGCTGTCCTCCACCGTCCATCCCTCGTCTGAATTATGGCTGAACCTGACTGTTACAGTGAGAACTCTTTCCATATTTTTTCCGCTGCCTCCTCCGGCCGCGCGCCGGCGTTATCCACCCAGCGCACGCGTTTATCTTTCCTGAACCAGGTCAACTGGCGTTTGGCATAATGCCTGGTGTTCATCTTTATTAAACGGCGCGCTTCCTCCAGCGCGCATTTCCCTTCGAAATAACCTTTAAGTTCCTGCAATCCGATGGCGTAACCGGCGGCGCGCGAAAGCGGCAGACTTAACAACGCGCGCACTTCCTGTTGGAGCCCGGCGGCGAACATTTCATCCACCCGCGCGTTAACGCGCCGGTACAATTCTTCCCGCGGCGGAGTAAGGCAGAAAACCTCGGTCTGATAACGACCGCGCAGGCCGCTGCGTTCTTTCTGCTTTTCCGAGATCGGCCTGCCGGTAAGCGTGTAAACCTCCAAAGCGCGGACCACCCGCCGCAGGTCATTGGGATGGATGCGCTCCGCGGCCTGCGGGTCGCATTGCCGCAATCTTTCATAAAGCGCTGCCGCGCCCTGCGCCGATTCCGCCTCTTTGTAAAGCCCTTCCCGCAATCCGCTTTCTTCCGGGGCGCAGGCGAACAGCCCGTCCAGGACAACAGAAACGTATAACCCCGTCCCGCCGACAAAAAGCGGCGTTTTCCCACGCGCCAGGATATCCTCCGCCGTCTTCACCGCGTCCTCGTAATAACGGAAAGCGCTGTATTCCTCCGTGGGCGGCAGGATATCGATCAAATGATGCGGCAGGCGCTGCCTGTCCGCCCGGGAAGACTTGGAAGTGATAATATCCATCCCCCTGTAAATCTGCATCGAATCGCAGGAAATGATCTCCGCGCCGATACGTTCCGCCAGGATTAACGCGGCGGCTGATTTTCCGGCGGCGGTCGGGCCGGTGAGAAAAATTATCTTATCGTTCATTATGGGCTCAGGGACAAATACGGATGGGATAACCTTCTTTGGCAAGTTTTTTGGCTGAATCTTCCGCCTGGCCGCGGTCGCCGAATTTACCGACCTTCACGCGGTAAAGGACATTCCCGCCGCCCGGCCGCTGGTACTTCTCCACATAAGCGTCGTATCCTTTCTTGGCCAGTTCTTCTTTTAAACCGTCGGCGTTCGCCTGGCGCGAGAAAGACCCCGCCTGGACAGTATAGTAGAAACCCGGGTTGCGCAGCACATCCAGGCCGTTCTCCTCTCCGGGAGGAGGGAAATTCCTGCTGATCCTGGCGGCGTAATCCGCGGCGGCGGCGCTATCGCCCCTTTTCTCCGCGCAGCGTTTAAGCCGGTAGTAGATCCCGTCTGCGAAACGCGCGTAAGACTTGCGTTCGACCATCTCTTTGTAATGCTTCTCCGCGGTATCGTAGTCGCCGCGCAGGAAATAAGTGTCCGCCAAACCTATATCGGCTTCATCCCTGAACTCCAGGCTGCGCGATTCGTGCAAAATGATCTCGAAAATATCCGAGGCGCGCAGGAGATTGCCGTCTTTCATATAACTGACGCCCAGAATATAATACAATTCGTTCAAACCGCGGGAATCCTTGCCAGCCTGGGCCAGGGTCCGCTCGCCTTCTTTTATCGCCTGCTTATAATCGCCTTTAAGAAAATAAAGTTTGGTCTTATCCAGGTTCATCCCGCAGGAAGCCGGCATACGCCATAACAAAAGCAGCAGCGCGGCCGCGGTGATCGTGGCCACGGCGAACAAAAACGGCGCGCGGCCGTATATTTTTCCGGTATCTTTCAGGCTGTATTTATAACTCATTTGGCCTCTCTGCGCTGTTTGCCGGACAGTGATATGCGTTTTTGCAGATCCAGGATCAGCTTGTGCCTGCGTTCTTTCTCAATCTTCGGCACATCATCGCTGAACTCCGCGGCCTTGCTGTGCGGCCTGGGCGAATACTTGAAAATAAACGCCGAATTGAACCGCACATCTTCCACCATCCGGTAGGTGGCTTGAAAATCCTCTTCGCTCTCACCGGGGAAACCCACGATAATGTCCGTGCTCAACTCCCCGCCCGGCACTATTTTACGATATTCGCGCGCTAATTCCAAATAATATTTATTATTATATCCGCGGTTCATTAATTTCAGGATACGGTCGGAGCCTGACTGGAACGGCAGATGCAGCGACTTCTTCACCTTTTCCAGTCCGGCGATGGCCTTGAATAACCGCGTGTTGCTATCTTTCGGATGAGAAGAAATAAAGGATATCCTATTTACGCCTTCAAGCGCGTGCACGGCCTCCAGCAGATCCACAAAGTCGCCCTCTGCGCCGTTTGCCGATGCAGACCGGTAGGAATTAACATTCTGACCCAGTAAAAATATTTCTGTGATGCCTTTTGAGGCCGCCTCCTGCGCCTCTTGCAGGATATCCTCCTGCCTGCGGTGACGCAGCGGCCCGCGCACATAAGGCACCACGCAATAAGAACAATAATTCGAGCATCCTTCGGAGATCACGATATAGGCTTTTTTCGTATCGGAACGGAACCCGCTGTGATAGATCTCCTCCGGCCGGACCAGGCCGTCAGTTTCCCAGATCTTGCGTTCAAAAAGTATAGAACCCTGGTCTTTCGCCCTTCGTCTTTCGTCTTTCGTGTATTTACTGTAGTCTGTGGACCATGGACTATGGACTAATTTTTGTAGTATTTCCGGGATCTTGGCGATGTCCTGCGGCCCGACCACGAAATCCACGAACGGAGAACGCGCGAACGCCGCCTGCCCGTAGTTCTTGGCCATGCAGCCGACGAGCCCGATAATCGGGAAACGATTATCGGCGGTTCTGGGTTTTGGGTTCTGGGTTCTGGGAAAAAGATGATTATCAATTTTACCGGTCCCTCCTCGTGCTTCGTTACTTGCCATGAGCGAAGTCAAAGGGTTCCTCCTTCGTTTCGCTATACTCCCTATCTCCGACCAGACCTTTGCCTCCGCGTGCTCCCGCACCGCGCAAGTATTATAAATCACCACATCCGCGTCATCCTCCGAAGCGACGACCTCAAAACCGGACTGCTGAAGAATACCGGTTATGACTTCGGAATCGCGGATATTCATTTGGCATCCGAAGGTGCGCAAAAGTATACGTAGCTTCTTCTGCGGTTTGCCTCCGGAATCGCCTGCTTTGTCGTCTTTTCTTGCGTCTTCAGCCATTTTAACCCCTCTTCATAACACATTTTCCAAGGTTGATTGATCTCAACCTTAACTATCTCTTGATTTTGAATGTAGATCGCCTTAAATATGATCCGCATGAACGTCTTGACCAAATAATCCATCTGCTCGTTATTCGGATTACTTCTTAGCCGGATAAGAAAATCCTGCGTCGCTTTGACTAAATTGACGGCATTGCGCTTTTCCAGAATCTTCAGTTGAATCGACTTCACATCCTGCTTTAACTTTTTCTCCTCATTCCTTAAAAGCTCTGCCCTATCCTTGTAGATATCAATATTGATCTTGTCCTCCGAGAAGACCTCATAAAGCCCCTTCTGCTTCTCGAGATTTTTGCTTAAATCCTTCTCCTTCGTCTCCAACTCCTCGATATAACATTGCTCAGGCTCGGAAGCGGTTAGCTTTATCATGTCGCCTAATTCTTCGAGGACATGGAGATTCTTGCTTATGGTATCGATAATATCCCACACCTGCTTATTAATGGCGTCAGCCGTAACATATTTATTACTGCATTTGACATACGAAACGCCCAAGGATGAACAGCAATACCATGGCCTGCGCATCTTCGTGCGATGATTGACCGTTAACATCAGCCCGCGAAAATTGCGGCCGCATTCATTGCACTTTAATACTCCGGATAGATGATAAACATTATTCCTAAACCTGACCACGGCATTGGTGCGATTACGCGCCAGAAGTTTCTGCGCTTTATCAAACATCTCCTGCGTGATGATCGCCTCGTGCGTATTCGGGACCTCAATCACCTTGGATGGGTCGTTATTCACATAACGATAGCCCTTGCCCTCGCCGTTTTTAGTTTTCTTCTTGGTGTCGTAATGCCGCTTATTCCACACCAGTATCCCCAGATACACTTTATTATGCAGAATATCGGAAATAAACTTTCCATAAAATCTTCCGCCTTGGCGTGAGGGAATTCCAAGGGCGTAATAGTGTCCGGCAATCTGCGATGTGCTCTTGCCGCTAAGATACATATCGTAAATCTCTTTGACGATTTTTGTCTCTTCGGGATGGACTTCCAGCTTCTTGGCTTCTTTGTTATAGCGATATCCATACGGCGCATAACGCGCTCCTTGCCAGTGGCCTCGTTTAACGCCGACTATCATACCCGGGAATACTCTTTCTACTAAACGATTGCGTTCAAACTCTGCGCAACTACCAAGCATCTGAATCGCCATCTTGCCTGCGCTGGATGTAGTATCAAACGGCTCGGTCGCTGATTTATAACCGATGCCCAGAGAATCGATCTCCTCAAGTAATCCTAACAAATCCTTAAGCCTACGGCTTAAGCGATCCTGTTTATACACCAGAACCAGATCGAATTGCTTATTTCGCGCATCAAAAAGTAGCCTCTTCAAAGCCGGTCTGTCCATGTTGCCGCCAGAATAGCCGTCATCCATATAAACATCACGGCCCGACATACTGCAAAAGACTTCCCATCCAAAGTTTTTCGCATACTGCAGAAGATATGTCCTCTGCACCTCCAGCGAAAAGCCTTCACGCGCTTGATCCTCTGTGCTGACCCTTGTATATAAAGCTACTTTCATCTTATCCCTTTAACGTCTCCCGCCATGCCTTAATTTTGGCGATACACTCGTCCGTAAACACCGGCCAATCCTTATAATCGCGCTTGGGTTTAACCCAACCCTTGCGGATCCAATTGATCATGGTCTGCCGGTGGACGCCCAGTAATTTTGCCGTCTCTGTCATGGTGTAAGTTTTCATATTTGGCACCCTCACCTAATGGAGCCCAGTATACCGTAATATACAACCTTATACAAGTGGTTTCTTCTCCGCGTCATAGACCAGAAGAAACATCTTTGATAACGCCTCGATTCCCTCAAAGAATGATTTGCGAGCTTCTTGGATTTCGACGCTGGACAAACCCCTATCTTTTAGCTTTATCTCTAAAGCGTCCCAGCCTCTCGGCGCGGCTACCCTTTCATTAATTGTGCTCGCTTCCCTGATCATAATTTTCTTTTACAATAGGACATTCGGACATTTTTCATGTCGTATGATGTCCGATTCCGATTTGTCAATTTGTGCCAATTTGTCGCCCAAAAACCATAAAATAGCCAATATTTGACGAAAAAATCATGAATTTTTATTATTTTGACCATTTTGAATCCCAAAATATCGTTCATACGACCACGACACGACATTTTCAAAATCTGACATCACTCACAGACTTCGCCTCGCCCGACCCGCGGCCGACACCCCCTCCGAAGGACCCGTAAGCATACGTGTGAGCAATGTGAGGCTAAAATCTCTATCCTCACACCTGCCCATCCTTGAGGCCATACACACGCCTCTTCCTATATATTTATTGATTTCTAAAAAGAGTAGGAATTTAGCCTCACAAACCTCACAGCGGTACATAACCCCTTGATGCCTGTAGCCTTGACCCTGTGAGCACGCCTGTGAGCAAACGTGCGCACTCGTGAGCAAACTCACACATTTAGAACGGCCGGTCACTGTCCACCCCCGAGCGATCCTCACAAAATGCGCCTCTGCTCACACCTTCCTCACACGTCTTTGACTCGGTTCGTCTAAGGACAAAAAGCCTCCGTCCGGTGCCGGGTTCGCGCTTGTCTTTCTTCACGATATCTACCCCGACATTGCGCATGACCGGTGCAATTCGCAGTAGCTCTGTTGAAAGCCACTTGGCTGTCTTGGGCATGCCTTTCTCATCGTCGTCATCGCGGGTTACCTCTTGCAAAAGTTCTGCGGCCGACCCTTCCCAATAGCCAGCGTGCTTGTCCATAAGCTCGATCAACCTTTTGGCAAATGAGCTGTCGTCCGCGGTATCCTGCCATTTTCGATCTACAGACTCCTGATACTTTTTGAAAAATTCATCCTGCGAATAACCCAATGCCGCGGCCAAAGCTCCGCCCCACTGAGCAAAATCAGACATACGAAATTTCTCATGGCCGGTAACTTGCGAGAAGGTATTCATTGCTTTTGAAATGGCAGTAAAGAATCCACCCAGAATCCCGGGAAGCTCCCGTTGCCATTCGTCTTCCATAGTTTTTTCTGCTCGGCTCCTCTTTAAGACCGGAATATCAAAGATAATGGCCCGGTCGAGCAAATCCGCCCGCCACAAAGATGTGCCAATACCATTCAATACAAAGCATCGCTTATAAGACCGGATGAACTCGTCGTCATTGGTATAAAGACTGCGTTTCATGTCGCCTTCGCCGGTAACGCCTCGGCAGAGGAAATCGCTAAACCACTCGTAAATTTTGGAGATATTATCGAAGGTGCTGATCCAGTGTTTCTCCGCAGTCATCTGCGCTTGCTCCAACTCTTTGGGAGTTGAGATCAGCATGACCTTGGACGGATCGCCCAAGCCTTTGATCTTGCGGGAATTGTTCGATTTGCCGGAGCCCTGCTCGCCCGTCTGGCTTAAAATGACATGCGGAATATTGGGAATGAAGAATGATGCGATGGCGACCATGAAAAGGCAATGATCATCCGGCCCCACATTGCAGAAACGTAATATCGCCTTAGGATCGCCGCCCCTAACCGGAATCACCTGCTCGGCTTGATGCTGATAACGCCTGAATATCGGCGGCAACTGCACAACGTCCCAGCCGGTCTCATCGATGACCACACCGCGGTAGTCCGGCGTCGTAAGGTCGTAATAAACCTTCCCGTTATGCCAGCCTACTCTATTAAAGAGCTCAACCTGTCGGGATCCACCACAGCGCGCCTCGACCTGAATCCTCGCCTGATTAAGGGCCTCAATCTTGGGCGGCACGCCAAAGCGATCCCGAAACCGCGTCGCCTTCCAATTCCTGAAACGCACGCTCGTTGTCGGACAAACTTCGAAATGACTTTCTACCGGAAGCACCACAAAAGCATTGCCATGCTGATCACGGAAGAAATCTTTAATATTCTCCTCGCAATCACGTGTAATGATCTCTCCTTGCGTGAGCTTAGCCTTAGCAACCGGCCCCGAAGCACCGTTGCCTCCATAAACCTCACTACACCCGCTGATCGCCTTTTCGATAACCGATTGACCATAGGTCCGGCCGTCACCAAAATGTTTCTCATCTCACTTAGGCCGCATAAGTCCGGACTGGCGAAAAAGCGAATCCATACGTCCGGCATCCTTGCCTGTCCAAAAGGCCAGCTTGTTGCATAAGGCCAGATCCGCTTCGCTCTGCGATGGATAATCGTTTTGCCACTGGCCGGAATAGAGCCGCTGAAATTTGTCCGCGTCTTGGCTCTTAGCGATTATGGCGAGAATATCGTCCGCGGCCCCTTTATCTACAAACCGACTGAATATCGTCTTAAGTGCATCAGTGCACTCATTAAGCTCAGGCGAATAATTTTCAAGGCGGTTACCGGTAACAGTAAAAAATCTGCCCTTGGTATAAATCTCAAGACCGATCTTTGAAATCTTGCAGGCCCGGGCGATCTCCCCTTTACAAAGAATATGAATGCCCGTACCGCTTGGCGAATATTCTGAATATGAATTAAGCGTCTTAAGGATTTCAACCGCATATGGCGCAATCGCACCGTCTTTAACACAATGGTCGATATCCACGCCCACATAAGGCGGTTGAAACATAAAGCCGACACCCGCATATCCGCGCTGGCTCACCAGCTCAACAGCAGTCTCGAAATCTGTCCATGTGCTGGAATCGTTACTTTTGGCAGGACGTCCGGTCAGGACGTTCATAGGAACTTTATCGATGCGGTCTTTGCTATGCCTGAGCTGATATCCTACCCAGCTCGGTAGCTTGAGTAATTCCTGCGGTATAATCTCTTCCATTTTTCTCTTCTCTTTTCTTCTCTCGTCTTCCATTGTTAAACTCCGTTTTGAAATAGATAATCCTTAACCCTCCGGTAACAATCAAATAGCCTGCGCGCCTCTGAATCGGCATAAAAGTCCTCGCACGCCTTATGAACAGCCGGGATATCATCGAACAAGACCCTTTTGAGCCTGCCCGAGCCTTCAATACCCCGCATGGCAAACCCGCAATAGAGCAAGTACGTAGCCAGATAGAGATTCCCTGCTTCAAAATGCCTGTCTTTCATGGTTTCAACGCCTCCCTACTAGCTACATACGACGTTTTTGGTAAAACTGCCGGAAATTTCTTCACTTTCTTCACTACTTTCACTCCCCTAAGCGTATATTCCCCTTTTCCCTGAAAAGTGTCGGAACTTTTTTGCCCCTCCATAGGTGAAGACGACATATTTTCCAAAGTGTCGGGGCCCTCTACTGTATGTATTAGGATTTTTAGTCCGTAGTTTCGCACCCTGCCTTTGACTATTTCTTTCCTAATGCGTATATACAGCCTTTTTTGTCAAAGTGTCCCACCCCAGAAAAAGAAAAAAGCCACTTCCGGCCAATTGACTGGAAATGGCTTTTCCCGCTAGGCGAAACAGTGATCAGCTGTCTCGTAAGTCTGTCTTGATCTTATAATGGGGAATTATTTTGGCAATGGGGTCGTTACTACAAAATGGAATAATTCAGGAGTGGAATTTAAAGTGGGACTAAAAAATAATGCGGCTATCAAACAAGTCTTATACCAACACTTCGACGAACTCCGCTACCACATGAAAATCATCGCCGGTAACGTTGTTAAGAACAATATCCTTAAACTGTTTGTTGTCCGGCGATAAAGTGATCAACTTGTGCTTCCACCCGCCATCGGGCAAAGTTTCCTTCTCACTTTTATACCGCTTGATCGTGAACTTCTGGCTTGTTTCAGGATCCGTAACCAATCGGGATTCTACAAGCACCACAAGGCCATTGCGCGAGCCGCCCCGCTCAAAACGGAATATGCAAAAACTGCCATCCGGAATTGTTGGCTCCATTGATTTGCCGACAACCTGAGCAATAAACATGTCCTTGTTCAGCCGTTTATTTTCGATCTTCTTCCAGCCGAGCATTTCAACATGCTCTTCTTTGCCAAAACTCGTGGCCACAGCCTGAAGTGAATACACCGGAAGACAATCGACATACTTTTTGCTGTCTACAATATCCTCATCTGGAATTACGTCTTTAAAAAATAATGGCTTCTCAGACTTGTCGCCGGTGTTTTTATTTAGGCGTTCGTAAACCTTCTTCAGCAAATAATCCTTAACGACAGCCGCAAAAGCTTTATCGTCCATGATCTTGTTAAAGATGTCCTGATTCTGATCCATGCGGTCAACAAGCTTGGCGATAAAAACATCCTCAAAACCGTATTTGAAATTATCAATCGTATTGGTCTTAGCTTGGACGCCTAACTTTTCATCCATAACCATCTCTTCCTCGATCTGGTCGAAGAAAAGTTTGTCGGCTTCTGTAAAATCAGTCCCGAATCTGTCATTAAGCAGATTGATTATTTCGGACAACAGGGCGTATTCGTCTTTGTCTTTCTTTGTTCCGGCCTCTGAAATCGGCTCGATGGCCGCGCCTGAATCTTTTTGTAGCTGAATCGCGCCATCGGCTATTTTCTGAAGACGGTAATATTCCAATGCAACCTCATCACCAAGATGATATCTTTCGCCGCCATCTGGCCCGGGAAGTTTTTTCAACAGTAGTCGGGAATAAGCGTAGAATTTTTCAAGCTCAACATCTTGAAACGGCATAATCTGCGCCAAGAACGCATACAGACGAACAAAGACGCCAAGCGTATTGGCAAAATCTTCTTTGTGCTCATCCTTTTCAATTGCCTCGAAGCGCGCAACGGCGACATCAACTATTGAATTTAACTGAGCATGCTCGCGCTTTGTCTGTAATTCTTTGTTCTTGAAGAATACGGCACAGAAGGCATCGATGTCTGCTTGATAGATCACCTTAAACGAGTCTATTTTGGTCTTGAGGTCATAAAGCTTATTGGGATCCGTTACATCGCTTAACTGTGTCTGCTCATAATACGGCTGGAACGCGGCTAATATATCCTCGCGCTTATTAACGAAATCCAAAATAAACGTATCTTCTTTGCCCGGACATGTCCTGTTTAACCGACTCATCGTCTGCACCGCTTTGACGCCATCAAGTCGCTTGTCCACATACATGGTATGCAAAAGCGGCTCGTCATAACCGGTCTGATATTTTTCAGCGACAAGCAAAATCTGATATTCAGACGTGGCAAACTTTTCCGGCAACTCCTTCTCACCAAAACCGTTCATATTCGGCTCGGTATATTCCGGCGGGATTCCATCCAGAAGGACAGTACCGGAAAAAGCGACAAGCGCCTTAATGTCTTTATAAGCCTTCTCCTTGAGATACCGATCAAATTCATGCTTATACCGCACCACGTGTTCGCGAGAAGCAGTCACGACCATCGCCTTGGCCTTGCCACCGATCTTTTTCAATGTGACCTGCCGGAAGTGCTCAATCATAACCTCGGTCTTTTGCGCCAAATTATAGGGGTGAAGTGTCAGGAAACGCGCAATCGCGCAGGCGGCCTTTTTCTTGTTTACGTTCGGATCATCTTCAATCTTTTTAGAGAGCTGGAAAAACGTTTGATAGGTCGTGTAATTCTCAAGGACGTCATGGATAAAATGCTCTTCGATTGCTTGCCGCATGGAATAGAGATGAAATGGCTGAGGCTTGCCGTCTACGCCTTTCTGGCCAAAGAACTCAAGGGTTTTGGCCTTGGGCGTTGCGGTAAACCCAAAGAAGCTCAAATTCGGCCGCGGGCCCCGTTTCAGCATTGATTCACGGATTTCATCTTCAATGTCATCGTCGTCATCGGCCTTCACGGATGCAATCTCGGTCTTATCAACCGCCGAAAGGACGTCTTTCATCTTTTTGGCAGACTCACCGCCTTGCGAACTATGCGCCTCATCGACAATGACCGCGTAATTTCGTTTAGGAAGGGCCCCGACTTTATCCAATACGAACGGGAATTTCTGTAGCGTGGTAATAATAATATTTGTTCCGCTGGTGAGAGCCTGTGCCAATTGGGCTGAATCTTTGTCAATCTTCTCGACCACACCGGACTTGTGCTCAAATTGATAAATCGTATCCTGTAACTGCTTATCGAGAACGATGCGGTCAGTGATTACGATCACCGAATCAAATATTCGCTTATCATTTTTGTCGTGAAGACCAGCCGAATGATACGCAAGCCATGCGATAGAATTGCTCTTGCCGCTCCCGGCGCTGTGTTGAATCAAATAATTCTTTCCCGCACCATTGGCAAGAGCATCAGCGGAAAGCTTTCGGACACTATCAAGCTGGTGATATCGCGGAAATATCATGGTCTCGATCTTGAACTTTCTGCCATCAAACGTCTTTTCCTCGACCTCTAAGTGCAAAAATCTTCCTAAGATGTCCATCCAGCTATCTCTTACCAAAACATCTTCCCACAAATACGATGTCTTATGGCCGTTTGGATTCGGAGGATTCCCGGCGCCTTTATTATAGCCCTTATTGAATGGCAGATACTTTGTCTTGCTACCCTGAAGGCGCGTGGTCATGTAAATAACATCGGTATCCACAGCAAAGTGGACAATGGCACGCTTCTTGAACTGGAATAAAAGCTCGCGTTCGTCACGATCATATTTGTACTGCCGCTTGGCGTCATCCACATCCTGACCGGTAAATGGATTTTTTAATTCTATGGTGGCCACAGGAAGGCCGTTGACAGACAAAAGCATATCAATCGAGCTTTCGTCTTTAGTGCTGTAATGAACCTGCCGGGTAACAGTGAGGATGTTCTTATCAAACAGCTTCTGCGTTTCTGGGTTTAATTTGCTGACCGGCTTAAAATAGGCGAGCGTGAATTTCTTGCCATAATCGGTGACTCCGTGGCGTAAACAATCGAGCATTCCGCGCGTGTCCAGCTCCTGATTAAGGCGATACAAAAACTTCTTTTCAACGTCCGCGCCATGGACAGCCGCTAAGCTATCCCAAACACTCTTCTGGGTAGTCTTGATGAACTGAAACAACACCGTTTGATCAATAGCCAGATCCCGATTGAAATTATTCGGATCGCCCTTTGCATAACCGCCATGACCAATTAGGCTTTGTTCAATGTTTTCTTCAAAGGCTTTTTCGTTTGCAATTGAGCTCATGCGGCATACCCCCGGACATCGATTTTTCCAGTTACAACTTCTGAGATCAAAGAAAGACGAAATTCTTTAAGTAGTTCAATTGATTTTCTCTCCAAAGAAATCTGCCTATCAATCTGCACAGTTTTTTGATTGATAAATTGGACGATCTGTTTCTGCTCATTGATTAAAGGCAATGGCAACGATAAAAAAGCATACTTGTCCGCGCCAATATTCTGAATGGTTGCCTGATTAAAAATTGAATTCTTCCAATTTTCATAAACATTCGATCGCGTAAAATAATACAAGAAGTCGCTTAATAGCAACTCTTGCTTTGGTCGAGCCTTTATTAAATAACCTGCAAAGCATGCTGTGCCTGCATAATTCTTAAATTGAAATGTTTTTCCAACGGTAGCGCCACTTCTTGCGAATAAAATATCACCTTCGCAAAGAAGATAATCTTTTGCTCGTTCATTTGTTAAAGATCTAAATGTGTCATCACGTAAATTACCATTTTCATCAAAATCTGTAATTCGAATATAGCGAGGCAACGCCTGATCCTCTGATTCTGCAACTTCATTCGCACCATATTCAAGCTTACCCATTACTAGATACTTAAGTTTTTTAATTTTCCAATGTTTAGGCACATTACCAAGCCAATCAATTCCCGAATCTTTCATCTCAGACCTTGAATCAAGCCCTTTGGTCACTGCTTGATTAATGATTGCCGTGCGTTCATCCTTGAGCAAATCGATCATTTTTTCTTTTTTAACAATCAGATCATCAATTTGTTGTGTTTTGCAATCAAGGTAGTTTGCAATCGTTTTCTGTTCGTCGAGGCTTGGAAGCACTATTGGTAATCTTTTTAGATCATCAAATTTTATAGCCTGCCTTACACCACCGCCCATGCTGTAAAAAACCTTCCAAATATCGTAGTTGTGAAGCAGGTAATACATGTATTTTGGGTCAATTTCAGCTTTCTTCTGCAACGTCAAATAGGCTGACGTGATAATCCCTTTTTCCTGTACCAACCCACAGCGCAAGCTCCGCTTGTCATTCTGAAGGTCGGTCAATCTCAACACGATATCCAAAGGCTCCACGATGTTATACGTCTCAAAAGACTCCGGAAGAAGACCAAAATTAGATTCGACATCACGACGGATTATCCGACCGTAACTCAATGATAAAACGTTTGTCTCTGCGTTGCCTTCATTAGGAACCTGCCTTTCCCTAAAAAGCGCAAACAGAGGCTTCGTAGACCATCGATCTGGAATCTCGCCGACCCATTCAATATCTGAATCTTTATATGCGGAATAACGCTTCATACCTCTAAGACCTCGCCCATCAAACCTTCTGTCTCTTTTTCCAAAGCGACAATATCCTTACGGATGTCTGCAAGAGACCTCAACGGTTTATATTTATAAAATTCCTTTGTGAAATTAATTTCATATCCAACCTTGTCCTTGCTTCTGTCCATCCAAGCATCGGGCACGTGCGGTAAGACTTCCCGTTTAAAATATGCCTCAATGTCATCCTTGAGCGGAACATTTTCAGAATCGCGCAAGCTGGCATCCGGCTCAGGCTTGCCATCTTTATCCGTACAAATATCCGCTGTCTCGTCACGCTCGGATAAGGCGTTAATAATTGCATTAATGACAGGCGCTTTCAGTTGTAGCTCCGCCTCTGTACACTTCGCCTCAAGCACATCTATGAATTTCGCCCTGTTCTTATAGATCTTTGAGGAATCAATATTTGAGAGCATTTTTTTGATCTGCTCCTGAAGATTCTGTCCTTCTTCGGTTTCCCGAACCCCGTCTTTGCCTTTCTTTTTTGACTTGGCGAGATTGATATAACCTGTTTCTTGATTCAGTTTTTCGATTCTCTCCCTAGATGCCTGAAAATTAAGGCGAAGAGGTCTTTCAATAATCACTTGTGTATAACCAAAATAATCATTGGGGAATATTCTGCAATATTCGCCATTCTTAAACTCTCCATAAATCTTTGTTATGCGCGCAATATGCTCATCACTGATCTCATGCCGCTTATCGCCAAGCGGCTTTCGCATATTAACGAAGAAATCGACCGCACTGATCATTTGAACTTTTCCTTTGCGTTCTTTTTCCTTGCGGTTGGTGACGATCCAGACATATGTAGCTATGCCGGTGTTATAGAAAAGCGATTCGGGCATGGCGATGATCGCCTCAAGCATGTCGTTTTCAATGATCCATTTACGGATTTCGCTTTCACCGCTTCCGGCACCGCCAGAAAACATCGGTGAGCCGTTAAATACAATAGCGAGCCGCGCTCCACCATTTTCCGGCCGCATCTTCGAGATCATGTGCTGAAGGAACAGGAAAGAACCATCACTAATGCGTGGTAATCCTGCACCGAAACGACCCGAGAAACCTAACTGTTCGAACTCTTTGGTAATATCCTCCTCAATCTTTTTCCATTCCACGCCAAAGGGAGGATTGCTCAACATATAGTCAAATTTGTCGTCTTTAAGCCCATCTTGTGTGAAGGAATTGCCAAATTTAACATGGTCGGTATTCTGCCCTTTAATGAGCATGTCTGAATTGCAGATAGCGTAAGATTCCGGGTTAAGCTCTTGCCCGAATACGCGTAAATCAGCATCAGGGTTAAGCTCGCGCAGGTATTCCTCGGCAACTGATAGCATGCCGCCTGTTCCGCAAGCAGGATCGTAGAGCGTTTTGACAATGCCTTTCTTGGTCAACACATCTTTATCATTCAAAAATAGAACATTAACCATGAGCCGAATAACTTCACGAGGCGTGAAATGCTCTCCAGCGGTTTCATTTGAGATGTCGGCAAACTTGCGGATAAGCTCCTCGAAGATATAGCCCATCTCGATATTTTTGATTTTGTCCGGGTGCAAATCGACTTCTGAAAAACGCTTGATAACCATATATAAGAGGTTTGATTTATCGAGCCGCTCAATATGATCATCGAAATTAAAATGCTCCAGAATACTGCGGGCATTTTTGGAAAAGCCATTGATATAGTTCCTGAGATTAGCGGCGATATCGTTCGGGTCGGCAATCAGCTTTTGAAAATCAAACTTGCTCTTATTGTAAAAAGACAACTTCGCTTTCTTCTTTAACACCGTTTCAGCGGCTTCCGGAGATAATCCTTTTGTCTGGGGAAGATATGACAAGACCGTTTCTTTGGTCGGCTCAAGCACACAGTCCAAACGCCGCAAAACCGTAAGCGGCAATATTACCCGGCCATATTCCGACTGTTTATAGTCACCACGAAGCAAATCCGCGATGCCCCAGATGAAATTCGCACTTTCTTTAAAATTGATTGTCACTCGAGATCTCCTTTACTTCACTTATTCCCAATAAGATAGCCATGCCTGCCCGAACATTGCGTGCCGTACGAATTCTTGTGTGCACGTAACGTCGAGTCATTCGTTGATTTTGTAAATTTTTTCATGCACGTGTTGCACTGAAAAATATATTTCACCCCATATGGATTTGCAGTCCTCATCCTACCAGTTGATATAGAACGTCCATAACCTGCGAATGAGCTTGATCCGCTTTTCCTTTCGGTAGGCGCCGCATGGATGCCGCCAGAAGATGAGAACTCGATCCTGTATCGCGGCCTAAAGACTCTTGTCGTCACCTTGATGCTTTGAATACGATCAACTCGATACGCCCGAACCTCACCAGTTTCTGTCTTTACTCCGTAGATAATCAAATTCCCATCCTGTGTCTCACGTAATGAATAAGGTTCAATCACAGGATTCGAAAATTCACCGGTTTCTTTTCTATATCCAAGCTCGACGCACAGATGATTTACAGCCGCGAAGCGGACTGACTCCAGAGGAACGCCTAGACCCCATTGCCAAATCGTCGGAGGCGGAGTCCAAATAGTTTTCTGCTCCGCCTTAACGGGAATATCGTTGAGTACAGGTAGTTTATAGGTTTCGTTAAGCCAGCCAAAGATATTAGGTAATTCTTCCCAAAATTCCTCGAATGGAGGCAACGTCTGCAATTGATGCCCCAACATGTTTTCCCATTCAGAAATAAGCTCGCTTTTTGTCGTAGCGTTTTGTATCGATTCTAGCGTGGGAACAGGAACGCCTTTCGAGACACACTTATTTGTCAATACTTCCTTAATTAGCCCCGGCGCTGTTTGGAAATCTTGAAGTCTAAAGAGAAGAACAATGTCATACAAATCACGTGGGCGACCACGCTCACCCATAGCCCGCAATTTCTCGGCAAAGACCTCTTCAAACGCATAACAACGAACTTGTGCCAGTTGAGGTAATCCATCGCTATAAGGATGCGAAATTGATCGCAAAACTGTTGGACGAGCAATTTTTTCTGAGCCGCTTATGTCAAGTTTGATAGTAGCGGCCGAGGGTGCATTGCGAGGCCCGCGGTAATAAATACGCCCTTCTGTGTAAAGATATTTGTCCGCATGCTTAAAAATAGGCGCCTTGATAGAAAAGTCGATTCCCGATTCATCATGAACACGGTCGAGAATCCTTTTGATGATCGGCTCAATAGTTTCAGGCTTATCGGGCCCACCCGGAATAATTGAAAAATCCAGATCCTCAGAAAAACGCCAAGTTTCGATATAGCATTTTTTGAGCGATGTCCCGCCTTTAAATGCCCAATGCGTACTTAAATCTGGATCGGTGCCGATGCCCCACAAAACCCAGCCGATGACGTAATCTTTCTCAATGACATCATCGCGTAATCCCCATTCAGTTACTAAATTTCTTATTTCCTGAGTCGCTATCATTTGTCTATCACCACATTTATTCTTAAATTCCACTTACTGTTAAATGAGCCACCGGGTTCAACCGCAGGATCAAGCAAGGAAAACCCTGCGCTGATATTTTTCGCACACGCATCTTTTAATTTTGGGGCATCAATGCCGCACGCTTCAATCAAATAGCCAAGTCTTTTATAAATCGTTCTATTGCCCCTTCGGTTGATATATTTAATAATCTCGTCATCGTTTCTGTACTGGGATTTAAAATACTCGCGCACTATATCCGCTACATTGCGCATGCCACCGCCGATAGTTGGATCATCAAGGATATCAATAATTGTCTGGATGGGATCTGACATCTGTATTTTAGCGTTCTCAATCCAAACCTGTTTTGTCAGTCCAAAATATTTTTTATTTATAAATTTAAGAACATAGTCTGTGCCCTGAATCTGTAACGCCTTATTGCGATATCTTCTGAGGGTAAAAACAACAACGCTATTAAAAATCTGGTCTGTGAATTCCCAGTGTTCTGCGGCGCTCCAACCTCCGATATAACAAGGATCAAAAACTTTATTAGCCACAACCAGAGGGTTTTCTCTGTATTCCTTAGGATTAACAGTCCCAAGAGGTACCGTGATATAAAGACCTCGCCTAACACGAGACAGCCAGCCCTTAGTCGCAAAATAGGTCAAAATAACACTGACATCTTTTACTGGCAACCCGAGAGACTTTGACGCTTCTTTTGAAGAAAAAGGTCCCTTCTGGGTTCTATTAAGATTGTCGAGTAATTTTCTGTTTTTCTCTGATATACCTGAAATCATTCGATCACCTCACAATAGATATGCTATAACTGAACTCTGAATCAACTTACGACATATCCAATATATCATAAAAAGCTTTTTAGTCAAGCTTTTTATATTAGATATGTCGATAACTAACTACGGATTAAACTTCTGCGCATTTGATGTAATGATAGGGGGATATTTCTGTTGTCAGAAAAACTATATACTTTTTGTGACATATTTATGTCACTCCATGTCACTCAAAAACGGTCTTTTTGACCATCCCAGATGCCCGCTGAACACGCCTAAAAACGCCTGTTTACCGTCTCGGAACGATTGTTTTCGCCGGTCTGACCATAGATGCCCAAGACACCCGTTGAATTGACATTGACATCGATTTTTTTGACCGCAATCACTGACAACCCGCGCCTCGCCCGACCCTCACCCGACACCGGCTTCCAAGGACCCTCACTTGATTTGACCAAAACTATCCTCGGCTTCTTTTAAGGATGCGCAAAGATCGAAAAGGGGTTTTAACGAAACCTCATTACTGCCGTTATTATGGCCATAATCAAAAGGATTATCCAAATCCTTGATCAGGTAAATCATGTAAAGCACCACAAACGAAACCAGCAAGACAAAAAATACAGACTCCCAGTACGGCTCAAGCTTCAGTATCAGCATGCCGACAACGAGAAAGAAAGCCAGTGCTTCGGCGATCGCGTAGGCAGGCAGAAAAAACCCTGTTTCTCTGATGGCATGCGAACGGACGATAAACCTTCTTAGGTTATTTTGCTCCTGCTTTAACCTGCTTAAAAAATTGGCCTGAGTATACGGCTCAAGCGCCACAAAATGTTCGTTAAAATCGCTTATTTTCTGCAAAAGAATCTTGGTGCGCTCTTTTTTGTGAAACCAGCTGATAACATCATTCGTTAATCCGGATATATGATCCAGTAATTCTTTTGCCTGTTTGCATTTTTTTGATTTACCTATACAAATGGCCTCATCCGTAATCGTCGCCAGCGATACCGCGATATCTCCGGGTATTTTTTCGCTTTCTTTATAATCTGTCAAAACCCCCGTAATCAAAAACCCTAACAAAAACGTCGTTGCCGCGACAATGCTGGTAAAAAGCGGGTTTAACGACAAAACTTCCCAGCCTAAAAAATGCATGATCAACTTCAGAGCTATGACACCGCCAAGTATGGGCAATATCTGCAAAGCAACCGCCCATTTTTTCTTTAAATACACCGGATCAAAATTCATATATTTTCCTTGTTTAATTTTGTTTAGCTTGATATTTGGTGCCCCTCGGTAACGGTTCCAAATGGACAGTCACATCGCTAACCTCTAAAAAGTTCGATTTAATTATGCGTTCGATCTCATGGCTAATTTGGTGAGTCCTCTCCAGCGATAAGCCCGGGTCAAGATGGACGTGCAAATCAAGGTTGACATCATCCTTGCGGCCGCGAGAACGGATTTTGTGGCATACTTTCACCCCATCAACACTCAAGACAATATTCTCGATCTTGCTCGTATCCTTGATAGCCGTCTCATCGCACAAAACACGGCAACAATCCCTGATGATCTCGTAAGCCGCACGGGCAATAAACAGCGCGATAACAAAAGTCGTTATGGCATCCAGAACAGGAAAGCCCAGCTTGACAGCAATAAGAGAAACGATAACCGAGCAGGAAGTAAGAATATCTGCTTTGGTATGCATAGCATCAGATACAAGAATGTCGCTTTGCAGGGCTTTTCCCTTGCGGCGTTCATAATTCATCACCATGATATTAACAATCATCGTTCCAATCATAACGACAAAGCTAAGTATTGAAACATCGGGAATCTCACGGCTATGAAGCCTGCGGATGCCTTCCTGCACGAGCTCAAAACAAACCAACCCAAGTAAGAAGGCTATCCCCAACGAAAAAAATGTTTCAAATTTCTTATGCCCATACGGATGATCAGCGTCTTTGGGGCGTGAAGCAAAAGCAACTCCCACTAACCCTACGATATTGGATGCTCCGTCGGACAAAGAGTGAAATCCATCAGCTGTCATGCTCGCCGAACGACTAATGACACCAAAAACAATCTTTGCCAGCGCGACGCCCCAATTGAGAAGTAAAACCACCCACAGCACGCGCTGTATTTCATGATAATGCCCTGTATTTTCTTTTTTAAGATTCATAAAATACCTCATGCCCTACCAAGCCAACCGCGCCTAATCATCCATTTCACCATTTCCAAAACCGGCACAACAGTAATAGACAAAGCTGTGACAATCAGCCAATCAACCAAAGGAATACTGAATGTTCCGAACGGTTTATGCAAAAACGGCAGGTAAACAATCAAAACTAAAAGAACCAATTCCCACGCAACAGCTATATTAAGCCATTTATTGGCAAAAGGTTTGTGAATAATCGACAGCCTGTCGGATCGATAGTTATACGCTTTGAAAAATTGAATAAGAACCAATGAGACAAACGTCATTGTCATCGCCTCTTTTAATACCATTCCTGATTTCAAAGCCCAAGAGAATATTCCTATGTTGATTATCGTCGACCATAACCCTCCGGCTATCATTAATATAACTACCGGACGTGAAAATATACCCGAACGCTGAGGACGCGGTTGACGGCGCATTAAGTCCGATTCCGGCGGATCTACCGCCAGCGCCAAAGCAGGAAGACCGTCGGTTGCAAGATTGACATATAAAATCTGTACGGCAGTTAAGGGAATTGGCATCCCTAGCAATGAAGCGCCTGCCATTAAACCGATCTCGCCGATATTGGAAGAAATAAGATACATGAGATATTTTTTTATATTACCGAATATATGACGACCTTCTTCAACCGCGGCAACAATAGAAGCAAAATTATCATCGGTTAGAGTCATGGCCGCGACTTCTTTAGTCACGTCGGTACCAGTAATACCCATGGCAATTCCGACATCAGCCTTTTTTAAGGCTGGCGCGTCATTAACGCCGTCGCCGGTCATTGCCACCACATGTCCTCTCTTCTGAAATGCCGAAATTACACGCAATTTATGTGCCGGAGAAACACGGGCATATACGTCAATACCTTCAATATCATGCTCCAAATCTTCATCTTTTATCTGATCTAACTCAATTCCGGTAACGACACGGCCGTTCTGTAAAATCCCCAGCTCGCGGGCAATCGCTTGAGCCGTTAACGGATGGTCACCGGTTATCATCACCGGCTTAATACCTGCTTCCCGGCAATTCTGCACGGCAATTTTCGCTTCCGGCCGGGGAGGATCGATCATCCCGACAAGACCAAGAAAAACCATTTCCTTCCCCGCGTCCTTTATACGAGCATTTGGCTTATACGCAATAGCTAATACACGAAGGGCCTCTTTTGCCATTTGCGCTGAAGCATTTAAAAACTCACTACGTAAAGAATCATTCAACTGCTCGGCTTTGCCCTCTCTTTGATATAGCGCGCAGTGATTAAGAATAACTTCGTCCGCGCCCTTAGAGTAAGAAACTTGCCCTCCGCCTTCAGAGCACAAAGTGGTCATGCGCTTACTTTCAGATGTAAAAGGGATTTCATTTACGCGTGGATTCTCTTTATCTAAAGAGGTCTTATCGAGCCCCGCCTTAACCGCGGCGACAACCAATGCGCCCTCGGTCGGATCGCCCTTGATTTCCCAACGCCCATCTTCCTTAATAAGATACGCGTCCGAGGCAAGAGTAGCCGCTTTTAATAATGCGATAGTATCCTGCGAAGGCCGAATCTGTCGCCCCTTCGTTGAAAAACCGCCTATCGGATCATAGCCGGAACCAGCAACGTCATAAATTTGCCCGGGAACAAATATCTTACGAATAGTCATTTCATCTTTTGTTAGTGTTCCGGTTTTATCGGAACAAATTACCGTGGTGCATCCGAGCGTTTCCACAATCGGCAAGCGACGGATGAGCGCATGGCGCTTTACCATTCGCTGAACCCCGATTGCCAATGAAATTGTAACAACTGCGGGTAACGCCTCAGGAACAACCGCCACCGCAAGCGCGATGCCGAAAATTATCATTTCTAAGAGAGGTTGCCCGCGAAAAATGCCTAAGGCAACAATAATCACGACGATCACACCTGCCGCTTTAGCAAGGTTTTTGCCCACTTGGTCGAGGTTTTTTTGTAGAGGCGTTTTAGCTGTTTCGACATCCTGAAGCATCCCGGTAATCTTGCCAAATTCCGTATTCATGCCTGTGGCTGTGACTACGGCACGGCCGCGTCCGTAACTAACCACGGTGCCGGAATAAACCATGTTATTGCGATCACCCAAGCCGATCTCTCCTGCGCCTATGGCATCTATTATTTTCTCGACAGGAACAGACTCTCCCGTTAACGCCGCCTCTTCAACCTGAAGATTAAACGACTGCGCCATTCGGGCATCTGCTGGAATTTTATCTCCAGCTTTTATCAGAATAACGTCTCCCTGAACAAGTTCCCGCGCCGGTATCTTTTTTTCCTTTCCGTTTCGTATAACATTGGCCGTAGGTGCGGCCATGCGGCGCAGAGCTTCGATGGCGCGTTCTGCGCGATGCTCTTGAACAAAACTAAGAATAACCGCAAACAATACAATAACCGCGATTGCTATCGATTCTATCGCGTGCCCCATGAACGCCGAAAGAAGTGTCGCGACCAATAAAATCTGTATCAAAATATCTTTGAATTGCGAAAAGAATAATACCCATGGAGAAACTCGAGCTGAAGCCTTTAATTCGTTAGGGCCAAACTCCAAAAATCTTTTTTGAACATCCACCTCGTCTAAACCTACAGATATATCTGTATTTAAGCTTTTGGCGGTATCTTGAGGGGATAATCGAAAAAACTCATTTAATACCATCATTTAACTCCTATTGTTTTTGCATTTCTTGCTTTTTGACTTCTTCATTTTTATATGCCTTGCGATCATATAAACAATTACCGATGCGACAACAGCAAAGGTTAGCGCAATAATTAAGTATCCTATACCTATCGGGACAAGGACATCATAAACTGACACCTCAAACAGTTTCTCCCATTTAAAATTTTTAATCAATCCATTCCATCCATCATAAACATCGTTATAATTCAGTCCTGTTACCGCCGAACCGATCTTGATGGCCAATAAAAGCGCTATAAGTCCGACCCACGTATTAAAAAGAACACTTCCCAAAAAAGCACTGGCACGGTTTACTCTCAATGGAAAAGCAAGCAATAACGCAATAACAGGCCCGATTCCCGGCATGACTCCGACAAAAACACCAAGCCCAAACCCAAGGGCGATCTTTAGCGGGCTGTCGTTTATTCTGAATAGTTTAAGATAAACTACTTTTGCCAGCCGTTTTACTTTATCAGCCAAAGACCTTTTACGCATGCTACTTTCCCTTCCTCGCACCCACAGTCAAGCGCATATTTGCCTCAATGACCTGATAGATAAATTTTTCTTGGGCTTGCGATATCGTTTTTAAAGACTTTATTTTCTTTTTCTGGTCGATTACAGATCCGGAAGGAACGCAATATCTTTCCGGAACCGCTACTCCCTCTACAACCGCAAGATGTCCAACGCACACCTTGTCTGCCAAAGCGGATTTAAAAACTACCGATCCAAAACCAACGAAGCACTCCTGCCCAATTATGCAAGGGCCGTGCACAATACACCCATGCGACAAACTTGATCTCTTATCTATACGGACAGAGGATCCTGCCAACGCATGAATAATAACCCTGTCCTGAATGTTACAGTTGTCGTTTATCATTATTGATGTGTCCGGCTCATCAGCCCTTATAACCGCGCCGGGCGCGATAAACACGCCCTTGCCGATTTTTACCTTCCCGATCAATACCGCCGTAGGGTCTATATAGCTTCCTTCGTCTACTTGCGGATAATCATTATTTAAATTCCATCTCATTGTATGCATATTAACCTTGTTTTAGAGCACGCAATCTTTTTACCCTCTCTTTTACAGGAGGATGGGTAGAAAATAGATTCATGATCGATTCTCCCCTAAAGTTGTTCACGATATACATATGCACAAACGCAGACTGGGCACCCGATAAGGCATCCGCGTTTTGAAATCCTCTTGTAATTCTTGGGCTTGATATCTTCTCAAGCGCCAAAGCCAGTGACTCAGGATCATGGGCCATACGCGCGCCTAAATCATCCGCCATGAACTCCCTTGATCGGGATACGGCGGCTTGAATAAGTGTCGCCGCAAGCGGGGCAAGTATGATTGTGACAATCATTGCCAAAGGATTGATGCCCCTATCCCGATCGTCCCTTCCTCCTCCCATCATTGCCGACCACTGAAGCATGTTGGCGATATACATGATCGCCGAGGCAATAGAAGCCGCAATAGTCGCAACCAAAATGTCCCTATTCCGAATATGCGACAATTCATGGGCTATAACGCCTCTCAATTCGCTTTTGCTTAAAATCTGAACAATACCTTCTGTAACCGCTACAGCGGCGTTTTGGGGATTACGTCCGGTAGCAAAGGCATTTGGCATTTGTCCCGGGATAAGATACACCTTTGGCATAGGAAGTTTTGCGGATAGCGAAAGATCCTTGACTATTTCATAGATACCCGAAGAATCGCCCTGATTTATCGGCTTTGCTTTGTGCATGGCCAATACGATTTTATCGGAAAACCAATACGCGCCGAAGTTCATGACGAGCGACATCATAAGCGCAAACATCATTCCGCTACGCCCACCTATCAGGTAGCCTATTCCGAGAAAAAGCGCGCTTAAGAGCACCAAAAGAAAAACCGTTTTAAGAGTGTTTGTGAATTGCATATGTCCTCCTTTCGCTAAAGAAAAGCTTTATACCAACTCGCCTAATTTCCATAAATTATATCCTTGACATTTACATTTGTAAAATAGATAATAAATATGAAATCAATTTATAAAATCTATATATGATACCCTTTAATTATCACCACTTATATTATTTCTATACCATTGCCAAGCTGGGTTCTATTTCAAAGGCCTGCGATAAAATCCACTTGTGCCAGCCTACCCTGAGCGCTCAACTAAAACAGTTTGAGAACTATTTAAAAGTTAAGCTCTTTGAAAGAGAGAACAAGAAGCTAATACTTACTGAGGAAGGCCGCCGCGTCCTGTTTTACGCTACTGAAATATTTGATGTTGGCAATGAAATGATCGACAATTTAAGGGATATTTCGCAAAAAGGCAGGATGAAGATTCAAATCGGCATCTCGCATCACGTCCCAAGGTCGGTTATTAATGCGCTTCTGAAGTTTCTTCTCGAAATCGAGCCCGAAGTATACATATCGCTCCATGAAGATAATGCGGAATTATTAAGCGAAGGCCTAAAAACTCATCAATTAGACCTTGCTCTTTCTGACTCGATTGTGCAGACTTATGCGGAAGAAGATATAGAATGCCAGCTTATAGCAAAAATACCTGTGGTTTTTTGCGCCCACTCCTCTCTTGCCAAAAAATTCAAAAAAATACCGAAAGATCTGAACGGCGCGCCGGTCATACTACCTACGGCACACAGTCAAGTTTATATGGCGATACAGGATTATTTTGTCTCACACAAAATAAAGCCGAAAATCGTTGGAGAAATTCAAGAGCTGGAAATTATACGCAGGCTGGTTCTTTCCGGAGTAGGCATTGCGCCGCTGAACAAATTTACTGTATTGCAGGCGCCCGGCAAGGAATCTCTTGTGATCTTAGATAAGACCGGAAAAGATAGCATTTTTGATAAAGTCTACCTATTGACAAAAACACGTAAAAAGAAACATCCTCTCGTTCCTAAAATCATTGATCAGTTCCGTATATCAGTTTAATCCGCCCCCACCACCGCTTCTGCAAGGCTACGCATCGTACTACTATAAACAGGCCATCGGCCAACCGAAGGTGCGCAGAAAAACTTTCTTTTGTTGTATCTCTTTGTTGCTCATAGTGTTATAGAAATCTTAGCGTCTCGGGCTTTTGTCGCGTACATTCATCGGTTTTAAAAAATCGAACGTTCCGTATTTATATGAGATCATGCTTGGGTAACAAGTCTGCATTTCAATTATCTTGTTTATTTTCGGCGTCTGTCTTCTTTTGTTCAAACAATTTATCGAACTCTTCTACAAACCAATCATGGGGCATAGGAGTATCTATGGTTAAGCCAAATGTTTGATCAACCAACGCAAAACTCTTATTAACATATTTTGCTGATCGATAAAGATAATCAGGGTCAAGCGGCACCCTATCAACAGAAGGTACCTTATGATACTTGTGTAAAGGATTCTTACAAAACTTTAGATTAAAACGACTTATGTGTTGCCACATATTATGGGTCGCTCCGCTAAATGGAGCATATGCATATTTATATAAAGATTCACAACCGGCTTCAATTGCCATTTCTCTCGTACCAAGCCCAGACCAACTTCCCACGTCAACTTCTGTAAGAAACTCACGCCTTTGCGATTCTAACCATTCTTCTTTATATTTAATCATTTTTTTTATATCTTCATCGCCATTTTCCTCTAAGCCTGCTTTTAAGTGTTCAATGAATAACTTTTCTTGACCCAAGCCATAGAGGATGTATTTTTTAGCCCTGTCGGTAGGATCCTTTAATATCCAAGCAAGCGTTATGTGAGCATCTGTCATAACACGTAATATTATAGGAGCTATGTGCCCGTTCCATATATAAGGAGAACTAGCGAGTAACATAGAAAGGGTAGCTTGCCTTGCCAACAGACCGCCAATTACTTCATATATCTCTTTATCGTACAACTTTACTGGAAGTTTTGACCACCTTTCCTCAATTCCAGCGGATAGAATATCTTGATAATTGTTAATAAAGTCATTTAACTTCTGAAAAAATTCTTGGTGCTCATCACCCATATATCCCCCTAAAATTCACATTTATCAATCTTCAAGCCTTGATTCCAAAATGATTGGGACCATGCCGATTCCGGTGTTTTTCCATCTCCTGACATAGCCTCCATCATAACCATCGACCTAACTTGAGCAGCTGCCTTTTTAGCTTCATCGGATTCTGGGTCTTTAACCAAAGACTCGAGGTTAGGGGGCTCTAATCCTTGAGCTATGTGTAAACCTCCTGTAATTGCCCTAATGTATACAATATTGGCTAGTATTATTACTCCCGGAGTTTCATAACGATTAAAGTGTCTTTCTACAGTTTTCTTTAATCTTTGAATCTGAGAATCCTTGTCGTCAGTGTTTCCTCCATCACCTAAAAAAGTCATTGGAAAACCTTCATAAAATTTAATTAAGGGAAATAGAGATTTCTGCAGCATAGTAAGGTAATTCTCTTTTTCAAGTTTTTCAACTAACGTCCTCTTTTTCTCATCACATAGATATTCATAAGAACTACTTAATGCAAAATTAACGTGTTTTTCTGAGTCATGTATCACATGAGCCATTTTGGCTAATTCTGAAGACAAATGTATTCCTTCACGATAACCATAAGAATCGTTTAGCAACCCCATCCATATTATTTCAGGAAAGATTTGGTTAATAGTGCTTACATCGGTTATACCGAGCTGCGCCATAGGTGGTATAAACTTGCTCCCAACCTTTTTATGATCCCCAAGAATTATTTTCTTTTTATTGCTCATTTTGGTGCTAAACAGAATTTTGTACCAGGGCTCTATTTTTATCTTAATCCTTCTTATCGCAATCAGTTAGCATCTTCAAAATCCCCAAAATCGTCTTGCGGTACTTGCACCAACGCCCACCCATAGGTTTTGAGAAAAACCTTCACTGCTTTTCTCAAAACCTGTTCATGGGTGTCACCTCCCCGTTTAGATTTGCTATGCAAATCTGGGGGGGATACCTTCCTAACTTCTCTTTTCGCTCCCATATATCCTTATCAACTCTTCTTTCTGCGCTCGCGTCAACTTCTTCAAACTCCGCTCAGCATGCAACGCATTCTTATAATAACTATACTCTTTCGCATAAACCAAAACTACCGGCCCCTTCCCCCTCAAGTACCTCGCCCCTCTTTTCCCGTCATTATGCTCTTTTATCCTGCGTTCTAAATTACTCGTACTCCCCGTATAATACGTCCCGTCTACGCACTCCACAAAATGAAGCTCCCCGGTCTAATCCTTCGACCTTGCTCAGGACAAGCGTCCGGGGTTTCTCTGCTACTTGAGCGAAATTCCTCCGAAGCAGTCCACCTATTTGCGCAGCGATACGTTCCCGTTCATCCTGCGCATTCATCCCGTGGTCTTCTGCGTAGGAGAATAAACCCAAAATCTATCTTTTATATTTTCCTGCTATCATAAGCCCAGTGAAGTACGGCTTGACGCTGCCGCACACGACAGGAGGTATCGCCCTTTTTGCAGTTTTTTCTGATCTGAGCGATGTGCCTTTTGATCGCTTTCCAGCGTTTGATCTGACGCGCATCTTCTTCCGGAAGACGCCGGCCCATATAATAACGGCAGTACCATTGAAACCACCCCCTGGGATCATCAGGATATATCCATCCCTTTTCTATCCACACAGAAAGCGGCTGACTGGCATTTATACCGAAATAATTCAGGTTTGAGTCATGTTTCTCGGAACACAGCTTGGCCTTCTTATACCAGGACGCAGGAAACTCCTTCGCGCAATCGGTCATATATTTCCCGCCGAATACCCCTAACTCAAGCATTTCTTTCGGAGTAAACTCAGGTTTGAACTCCGGATCTAAATTCTTCCCCACCGGTTCAGTCAAACGATACCGAAAAGCCTTCTGCATCTTATCGTTAACAATTACAAGCTTGTTCATCGAGACCTGTCCTTACGCTGAAATCTTTTAGTCATTACTTTTATGAATTGTGGGATCCGTATTTTATTTAATTAAGTATCGTGAGGTAACCCGTATTTGACGGACACCTAAAAACGTAGACAATATAGCATAAGGAGGTGTCCAATGGCAAGGCATACGAAAGAGTTTAAGACTGAAGCAATGAAATTGTTGAGCGCAGGCGATAAACCTGTCAGCGAATTAGCTCGAGAGCTGGGCGTAAAGCGTACTTTGCTCTATCGCTGGCGAGATCAGCTTAGTGAAAAGGGTGAGGCGGCTTTCTCCGGTTCCGGCAGACCAAGAAACGATCAGCTTAGTGAGTTAGCCAGGCTTAAAAAAGAAAACGCCACTCTCCGTGAAGAGCGAGACATCTTAAAAAAAGCCGCAGCGTACTTTGCCAGGGACCTCAAGTAAAGTACGCTTTTATCAAAGATCACTGTAGTCAACATGAGGTCCGAAGAATGTGCAAAGCCCTGGAAGTGAGCCCCAGCGGTTATTATGCGTGGAAAACCAGGCCGCTCAGCAAAAGAGCGCTCTCTGATAGATATTTAGTAAATCAAATTCGGCAGATCCATATTGCTTCCAGGCAAAATTACGGAGTAATAAAAACCTGGAAGGCTCTTAGGGTAAGCGGTATTTGTTGCGGTAAGCATCGGGTAGCGCGGCTACGCAGAATAAACGGCATTGAAAGCAAGCGCCGCAAGCGCTTCAAGATTACAACATGGTCAAAGAATACCGAATGGGTTGCGCCGAACTTGCTAAACCGTTGTTTTGAAGTTGCTAAGCCTAACCAGGTGTGGGTTGGTGACGTAACTTTCATCTCGACGCGTGCTGGGTGGCTGTACTTAGCAGTATTGTTGGATTTATATTCTCGTAAAGTCATCGGTTGGTCGATGTCTGAACAAAACAACAAGCAGTTAGTTATTAACGCTCTTGATATGGCATTAGAAAGACGCCAGCCGCAGTCGCAAGTCATACATCATACCGATCGCGGCGCGATTTATGGCTCGGATTATTATCGTAATAAACTGATTGCTTCGGGTTTAGTTCCGAGCATGAGCCGAAAAGGTGATTGTTGGGATAACGCCGTGGCCGAAAGTTTTTTCAGCACATTGAAAAACGAATTGCTTTACGGACAAATATTTGAATCGAGAGAGCGGGCGAGATCAGAAATCTTTAAATTTGTAGAGATATTTTATAACCGGCAAAGACTGCATCAGTCGCTCAACTACGTTACGCCGGAAATGACAGAATTGAGGGCTGTGTTATAATTAAGGCGTCCGTTAAACCCGGAGTAGCTCATCGTGTCCCCGGAATTATCATTTCGTTTTAAGGTTTTTTTCTTCATTTCTACTCATTACATCTAATTGACAAATGAAACTAACAACGTCTCTAATACTTTGGCTAACATTTTCTTCTGTGAAGTGTTCTGCTATTTTTTCATGAAAAAATGGTTTTTTACACTTATCATTGGATTCTCCAACAGGTATTCCTTTACTTCCAATCTTTCTACGGACCTGTTCAAGTGAAAGGCTGTCTGTATTACTATTAAAATATTGTTTGAGCAACTCTTGCGTCTTGGCCTTCAATTTGTCCGAACAAAGTGCCCACTCAATATCGGAAGGAAAAATAAATGCTTGTATTTCATAGACACGCAGAATTTTTGAAACCTCTTTTGCGCTTGCAATATGCCGAGCCTCGTCCGCATCAGCAACACTATCAATTAGTTCACTTATTTTTGTTATTTCTGAAGAAGGGAGTTTATGATAACTGTCCAAAATACCTTTTAAAAGTGGTCTTTCCCCATCTTGATTTATCAAACTATCAAAATCTGTGACTAACCCCCAAGGAATTTCCGCTTTTTTCAAAGCACCAATCAATCGCAAATAAGGAGAAAAGGATTTATTGCCGTGGACTTGAATGAGTGTAATATCACCTCTTAATATTTTTTTCAAACGATATAACGCTTGATATAGAACGCGTTGATCGCTATCCCCTTCAACAAAAACAACTTTTTTAGCAAAAAATATCTCGGAGTTTATTTCATTATTATAATTATTCAAAATTTCGGAATCAGTAGCTTTAATTTCAGGAACATAAATATAAGAAATATGCTTATCTTTCTTTCGAACCAAGTGAATCTGATTAAGTTTAAACGTATTTAAAAAATATGGGGAATGCGTAGTAACCAATAATTGACTTTTTCCAATAACTTCTTTATGTAAAAAGTCCGCAAAATTGCGCTGTGCTTGGGGATGCAAGAAGGATTCTGGTTCCTCTATCGCTAAAATGCTATTTTTATTTTCTATTTGAGAATGATGCAAAACTCTTTGGATAGCTAACAACAAGAGACTCTGTACTCCCGATCCAACCTCAGAAATTGGCAAAGGATCCGCTTGTTGATCAAGTTGAACACCTAAACTTAAACTTTCATTAACCCATCGGATGAAACGATCCAAATCCACTTTAAAAGCTATACGCAATTCATATGGCAACTCTAAAGGAATATTTTTTAGAATAGACGGTAGAATATTCTTGTCTAAAAATGGTGTTATCTCTTCGGAAAGCTTATCTCTCATGTTCTTTAAAAGCCTATATTCTTTTCTAGTCCCTCCGCTTACATGGGGGACTATCTCATTCAATCCTTTATCAAACATTAATTTCTGAAAAAGCTTCCCATATTCAATTGATGAGACATCTCGTGCGGATGGGATATGAACAAACGAAGTTTTAGAAATAACTGAGAACAAGGTATCTATTGCTTTTTTATCAGACTTAACACCTCTCTGCGGCCTATCAAAGAATATCGTCACACTTGCTTCTTTAAAAGT
>Ga0074199_1000161_pt1 | contig 134286 bp, 93 predicted proteins | sample EPASupsiteSAE347_FD_64528 | JGI IMG/M metagenome (GOLD analysis project Ga0074199, IMG submission 64528) | Bioremediated contaminated groundwater from EPA Superfund site, New Mexico - Sample SAE3-47 | ecosystem: Environmental > Aquatic > Deep subsurface > Groundwater > Contaminated ... | reverse complement strand
CCCGCCCTACCGTTCAAGGTGTCCCGCCTTATGTGAGTAGCCGTGAAATCGGGTCATTCCCGTTAACAATTGGTAGCTTCTGCCCGATGCTTGACCAACCGGAGCCACTCCTTGCGGATCATACCACTGAACGGACCGATGAGCTGCCAGTAGAGGCGAAAGGATCGTCGGCTTGAATCGCACAAACATTGAATCCGCGTTTCGGTGGTGACCCGAACACCCCTGGCGCCGCTCAGCGGGGTGAAGGCAATATTCCCCACGGCCTTGGCAAAGCCCGGCCTGTCAAAGCCGGCAAAAGCATCGGCCCGGATGGGCTGAATCCGCGGAGAAATGGTCCAGAAACGGCCGATCAGCCCGAAGACAATTTCTTGTGAGGGCTTATCCTCCAGTAGAACAAACCCCCATTTCAACATCCCGTCAAAGGTAAGGCCGGATTCAGGAAGTCCGCGCAGGCGATAAAGCCAACGGACTATGATGGAATCACTCATGTCCAGGTGGCGTGCCGCCAAATACGCTCGCTTGGCAGGTGCGTCGATATCGATCTGGTACCTCGCCCGTATATCGTAGCTTGGCAATAGCTGGTCAATCAACATGATGTATTACTCCTCATCTCACGGTTTATGGGTTACCCCGTTGTTGAATGGAGCGTCGAATTTCGACAAGGATCGTCTTTACCACGAATAGATCACTACCATCTCGACCTGATCGTTCTTTGCATATCTCCCGAAGATCGACTGCGGCGGGCCGTCCAACAGTAGTCCTGTGATGCCCGCCTTCCATGAATCGGTGAAAACATAATAGACACTCGGCCTGACCATGCTCGCGCCATGTTCGGGATTGCAGGCCAGGTTCAAATTCGATTCGATCTTCTGGTTCATCCAATGGACGCTGAGGTTGGCCCAGAGTATGGTTTCGATCTCTCTTTCAAACAAAGTGGACGGCCTGTCGATGATGACTGTCTGCTGCGCCTGCAGGGTGAGCATCCAGTCCTCCATTAGGCGGTAGTCGGCCGCTATGCCGTAATCGAGGGTGTCTCTTTCTATCTCGACAGGATTCAAGGGGGTTATGCCGGACACGAGTGTATCCGGATATCCCCAGAGCTCCTGCCTTATATCGAAGGCCCTGTTGAACGTGTATGCAGCTTCGCCCCTCAGACTCCAGTCTCCCTTTACCATGGCTCCATCCAATCCAAGGGATGTGATCCTGTGAAAAGAGGGAACAAATCCCGGATCGATGAGAAGGTGTCCATCGAGCTCCGTAACGCCGAGCGCCGTGGTTTTGAACACGGGGCGCGGATCGTAGCCATGGAAAACATTCACTGCCCATTCGATTTCCCCCATGCGTTGTATACGAAGCCCGGCGGAGCCGTTTTCGAGCTTTCCGGCCGGCAAATCGGGCTCTTGCGCAATGACTTCGGCACCGGAGATATTCGAGAGGGCGGCTCCCTCGGAAACAGCCGACCAGCGCTCATTGGGCTTGGCAAGTCGATAGGGCACGAGCCATGGTACCCAAACCAACTGGTATGTCCAGTCCGTTTTGCTCATGCTGGCTGAAATGGAAGGAGCACCGATTTTTCTCTCTTCGATGGGTCGCACGATAAACTGCGTGTAATCCCAGGGGTTGAAAAGATCGTTTACCGGATACTCATCGAGCCTTCCCCAGGAGAAGCGCTGAATTCCTATCCTCAAATCGATGCCCGCGAGGGAGCGTTCCACGTAGAGCTCCTTGAGCTCCAGGTAAGGCGTATTGTCCTGATAAACTTCATCGAAGCTCTTGAGGATCGCACGGTCCCCGCGTGGACTTCGGACCGTGCCGTCCCATCCTCCCTCGATCCAGGAATGGAGAAGCCATTCCGACTTCCGCCAGTCCATCTCCATCCTGGCGGTCAGACTTGGGTCCTCTTCGACGCTCTCATCATGGATGGCATACACACCATGGAGGCTCAGCCTGCCCGAGATGGAAAAAACATCGCCTCCATGGAGAAGACCGGCATGTGTGAAAAGCAGTAAGCCCACACACAATGCAAGGACCCTTTTGAGCCTCATTTTCCCGCTCTTTCAAGCGATCTCTGGGTGAAGAGGTCGTCCGGGAAGGAGGTATGGTATTGAACGTCTTCAAGGGTAAATTCCGTCTTATGCCCGGTCTTCCTGTTCGCCATCAGCCCTTTGAAGGCCGTTGGAATGTCGTCGACCATCCGCACCTCGGTAAACTCTCCTTCGCGGTAGAGCTCCTTTTCCTGGTAATATTCGATCTTCAAATGTATCCAGAGGTCCTTGGCCACCCATGAAACATAGCGGGTAAACTTTCGGTGGATCTTCGGAGTCACTTCGACAACGAAGCACGGCTTCCCGTCCAGGACCTCCTCTTTCAAAATCTTGAAGGAATAATCGTCCAGGTTTGCCGGACCGCCGAAATCATCATAAGAAAAATCGGTACCAAAGAAAGAGTCGTCTTGCGAGCTCGTGGGAATACGCCGTATTTTCTTGAATTCCGGAAAGTATGCCCACAGGTCTCGATCCGCGAAGGTGCGCGCATGGACCAGGAAACCTACATCTTTGAGATCGGGCGGTGTATTGAAGAGCACAAGGACTTTGTAGGCTTCACCATCGCCCCTCTTCGCGTAGGCGACAAGGGAGCGGTTGCGCGTGCCGCCGCCCTTGTCGAAGAGAGTCATGCTGACATCCATCTTGTGATCGAGGGTCTTTTTCGCCACCTCGTGCAGCTTTTCGTATACTTCCCGCCCCGACATGGCATGAACGGAAGTGACCGAAAGCAGAAGAATCAGCAGCACGACAGACCATGTCGGAATGTGCCGTCTCTCATCCGAAATCCGCAATCTGCAACCCAAAATCGAAAATCTACTCATAGCTCAGTGCCTCCACGATATTGGTTTTTGCCGCCCGTCTTGCTGGATAGAAACCGGCCAGAGCCGAAAATCCGACGGAAAGTAAAATCGCCCATGCCACGGATGCATAATGAATCTGATAGGTTATGCTTGCACCGAAATCGGAGCGAAAGAAAGCCTCGAGCTCCAGCCACCCGACCAGCAGTCCTGTTGTCGAGCCCAGCAGTCCACCCGCGGCGCCGAGCAGCGCCGACTCGATGATTATTACGCTCAAAACCTGGGCTCTCTTCATACCGATGGATCGCAAAACTCCGATTTCGCGTGTCCGCTCGAGAACGGAAGCAAGGAGTGTGATCACGATACCGAAGCCCGCGATGAGCAGAGTGATAATGTTCACCGCATTGGTTACGACAAAAGAACGGTTGAGCATCTTTTTCACCTCCTCCTTGAACTCGGCGGCGTCCAGGGCAAACAGCTTTCTCTCCTTGCCCATTTTTTCCAGTATCGCCGCGCGCACTCTTGAAATATCCTCCCCGGGCTTGACGCGTAGCTCATAGACATCAACGAGACTATCGTGCCAGTGCTGCCTGTAGGTGTTGATATCCATCCCTACGACGCCCGAGTCCGAAGAGTAGCTCACGGCGATGGCTGCCACCCCGAAGCGTACCGGTCCGTTGGGGGTTGGAAAGAACAGGGAGTCTCCCAATTTTATTCCGTACCTGGCTGCAAGCCCTTCATTCACGAAAATATTGTTCCGGCCCGGCACCAGCCGGACCACGTCCTCACGGGTGCCTTCAGCGAACATTCCAGGACAGTATTCCATTCGGAGACCCACATCGAAGACATCGACCAGGATTTTCCTGCCCTTGTAGCTCAAATATGCTTTGCGGTACGGCTCCGCCGAGAGCACGCCCGGTATTTCCTCGAGCTCTTTCAGCATTTCGAGGGGCATGGGAATGAACGGAGATCCCCCCGTAGCGAGAGGGTGGCCGGAGCTTACCAGGATATCGGCGCGCACTATGCTATCCAACCAGTCGAAGAGGGAATTTCGCAAGGTATTGACCACGTTTGCAGAGCTGACGAACAAGGAGATGCTGAAGAAAATGGCCGCAACAGCCACGGCATTCCTGGAGATGCCTTTTTGAAGACTCATGCCTGCAAGCCTGCCCCCCACGCCGAGGCGTGGTGAAAGGTAGCGGAGAAAAAAGGTCGTAGACCATTTAAGAAAAACGGGTGTGAAGAGCGATACGCCGAGCATGAGAAGAATCACCGAGGCGAACATGGTGGCGGAGCTCCTGACAAAAGAGGACACGTCCGCTGTCTTATAGGCTGCAAAGACGAGAGCGGATAGAAAAATGCAGAGTGCCGAGGCGACTTTTATCTTTGTGCCCAGCAGTATTCCATCTTCTGAATAGGGCATGGCACGTATGGCTGAAATGGGTGTGATCCGAGCGCTCGATACGGCGGGAAGGACGGCTGCGGCGAGACTGGCAAGGATTCCGACGCCTGCATCCCGGGCGACATCCATCCACGAAAAGGCGAGATCGCCGACGGAAGTCTTCAAGTACATATCCGTTATACTTTGGGTAACCACGCCTATGGTCAGTTTGGCAAAGACAAAGCCCAGACCCAGGCCAAGAAGAGAGCCTATGACGGAGACCACAAGAGTCTCTCCCAGAAAAAGCCGGATGATCTCACTCCTTTGAACACCGAGAGCGCGCAGTATGCCGATTTCCTTCCTGCGCTGCACAACCGAAATGGAAACCGCATTGTAAATGAGGTACATACCGACAAATACGGCCATCAAGCTTATGAGCCCCATGCTCTTGCGGAAGCGGTCGAGAAGGACCTCCACCTGCCGGGTCCTTGCAGCCGGCGTGTCCACGGTGTAGCCTTCCGGGAGCACGTGCTGAATGCGCTCCTTCATGGTGTCGAGAGCTTCTCCCGGAAGGAAGCTAACATCGATCCGGTCGATGCGGTCTTCCTTTCCAAACACCATCTGGGTTGCATAGATGTCCATGACCGCGATGTCTCCCCCCGCCACTTTGGCCGGACCCTCCGGATCGAGAAGACCACGCACCCTGAAGGTCTTTATTCCCAGAACGGTCTGAAGCCGTATTTCCTGATCCATCTTGATCCCTTCCCGCTCGGCCATGGCTCGGGTAAGAAGGATGGAATCGGCTTTGGCGAGGAAGAGCAGCGGATCGGGGATATCGGCGGTCTCGTCCGTTATGCTGTAATCACGGATCTTATGGTCCTGCAGCACATCGATGCCGAGGATCATCAAACTTCGCTCACTCCCTCCCGAGAAGTTCGCGTTCGTCTCGATCACCGGCACGGCATACTCGACGCCTGGAACGTTCTGCACCAGCTCGAGTATCTTTTCGGAAAACCCCGATTCCCCTTCGGTGATCTGGAGTGCCGCACGGCCCGTTACGTGGTTGATGGAATCCTCGAAGGAATGAATCACGCTTTTGTTTACGATATCGACTGAGCCCATGGCGGCAACCCCGAGGCAGATGCCGGATATTGCTATGAACAACTGGGCTCTCTGGAGTCGTATGTGCTTTAGACTGACGTGGCGGAGCAGGTTCCCGAGATTCATGACGCGTCCTCTCCGATGGAAAGATCCTGTGACAATGCGCCGTCTTTCAGCGTGATGATGCGCGTGCCGTAGGCCGCGGCCTTGGGGTCATGGGTCACCATAACGATGGTCTGCCCTTCCTCGTTCAAAGATTTGAGGAGAAGAAAGATATCCTCGCTGGTATGGGAATCGAGGTTCCCCGTGGGCTCGTCCGCAAGGAGGACGGCGGGATTGGTGATAAGAGCCCTGGCAATGGCCACCCGCTGCATTTCGCCACCCGAGAGCTGCTCGGGCCGATGTTCAGTTCGCTCCCCAAGGCCCACTTGCTGCAAAAGGGATTCGGCTTTGGGCCTCACCTGTGAAAAGGGCGTGCCCTCCAGAAGAAGAGGCAGCCCCACGTTTTCCGCCGCCGTGAGCAAAGGGAGGAGGTTGAAGAACTGGAAGATATACCCGACGCGCCTTCGTCTGATGAGGGTTAGCTCGTTGTCCGTGATGCCGTGAAGCGGTATTTTGTCGATAAATACCTCACCCGAAGTCGGCTGGTCCAGGCCTCCCATGAGATTTAAAAGAGTGCTCTTTCCAGAGCCGCTCGGCCCCATGATGCTCAAGAACTCTCCCTTTTTGATCATGAGAGAAACGTCCCTCAGCGCATAGACTTCTCTCCCACCCTGCCGATACTTCTTGCTCGCATTCTTCAGCTCGATCATGCTTCATCCTTCCGTTGGTATTTCTTGTGACTACCTCCTACCTTCGCACTTCCGTATCCCGGTGGTTATTCCTTAGGATCGATGGCCGCCTTGATCTTTAGCTCACAAAGAGCCAACCATTCGATATCCGCCTCGGCGTGAAAAAGGCCAGCGTCCATGAGAAGCTCCGTCGTAAGGGCATCGAGGCTGTCCGCTTCCTTTTTCAGTGCCACCTTCCGGTGGGTGAGCCGGTTCATGTGCTTGAGGTAGAGCACCTTTTGCTTTTCGATAAGCTCCAGAAGAGGGCCGGGGGTAGTCTTGTCCATGAAGACAAGCTTTACGAAGAACTCATCGCGCAGCGCCCGCACCTTGGTAACCGGCGTGGAAAGCCACTTTGTAAGCTCATCCCTGCCTTGGGGCGTGATGCTGAAGATCTTCCTGTCGGGCCTCTTGTCCTGTGCCTGCCTGTCATGGGTAACGAGCTCTTCCTTCTCGAGTCGATCCAGGGTGGAATAGATCTGCCCGTAATTGAGGCTCCAAAACTCCCCTACCCTTTCGTCGAAGTTGGATTTCAATTCATACCCGTGCAGATCCCCTTCAGCCAGGATGCCGAGTATTGCGTACTTGATGGACATTCATATCCTCCTTCAGAATAGATAAAAGTATATACATAAAGCTGAATAGCTCTGTCAATGGAAAATCTGCGCCGACAGGCAAGAGCCATCAATTCCAAGGGGGTTGAGTGAGCATATTGGGTATAATTGAGGATTTCGTAGGCCCGGTTGAAACGGGGGAGCACCCATTCGTCAGCGCCGATGAGAAACGGACCCGGCAATAGCGGTTTGGAGCAAGCCCGGAAAGCATACTACAAGCACAGGCGTCCCCCTGGCATGGACATGAAAAGGGCCCCGTTCGGTCCCCCTGACTCCCCCGACCGCGACCGACTAATCGACCTGAAACCGTGAGATCTCATCCCTCATGCAAAATCAGCTACACCCTTCTGATATACTCCCGGACAAATCCCAGGGTATTTGCAACCTGGGTCAAAACCAGGAGCGGGGCAACCAAACACTTCCACCGCCCATGTACGCGAGAGAAAGCGAAAAACAGTAAATCCCGATAAAACGCCCAATGCTCGACTCTGAATCCCCCCCCTATGCGCCGGGAGTGGAGGTGCCAGAAGTGAAATGCACCCCGGCCGTAGCTCCAATGCTGTCGAAAGAATGAGCGCATGGTCAGGGGATGGGCATGGTAGACTATCGCTCCCGGTGCATGGATCATTCGTCTGCCATGGCAGAGCCATCGATCGCAAAACTCGCGATCTTCTGCTGCGGCTTGGGGAAAGGTCTCATCAAAACCGCCGATGGAAAGAAATAGCTGCCGGGACATGGCTATATTGTTCGACGTAAAGAAACGTGCCTTGGCGGTATCGGTGTTAAAATACGAATAGAGATAATCGATGAGCAACTGACTGACAGTCGAGTACACATTCCCGACCAGTGCGTTGACGGTACGCCCGCCTGCCAAACAATCGGGAAAGAGAGACAGGATGTCGGAAAGTGCTCTTAGCCAGCATGGTGCCGGGGCGGAATCATCATCGGTAAAGGCAAGGTACTTGCCTCTCGCTCGGGCGGCGCCCACATTGCGTGCCGCTGCGGGACCTCGGTTGACTTGTTGAAGGAGTGTGATCTGAAGGGAATCGACGAATGGCTTCACCACATCCGCAAGAGGCGTCACACTGCCATCGTCCACGATGATCACTTCGAAACATCGGCGGGAGTAGTCTATTTGGGTGAGCGCCCGCAGAGCAGCCTTCAATTGATCCGGGCGATCGTGAGCGGGGATGATGATCGAAAAATCGATTTCCTGTGACACCATGGCACTACCCTTTGTCTCTAAGTGACTTGTGGAACACGGGAGTAGTATAAGAAGCAAATCGATTGAAGTAAATTTATTTCGAATACATAGAAAAAACTTGAAGCAAAGGCCAAAATGGCCGAATTTTGGCCGCCCGATGCGGTCGACTTCCTGGTCGCCGTTAATAATGGATAGGGCCAGACCATGTTCACTGCGACAGCGCTCCATTATTTTTTGCTGGACACGGAATTCTCCATAAGCTATGGTTTAGGGCTTTTGTGATTCTGAACCAAGCCAGGAGACTCCAGTTCTTCGGTACGTGGGGAAATCTCTCGCCCACGGATCGAAATAACGACGCTTGCCGGAGTGCAGTTTAGGGCTGTTACCACATGAGAAGGAACATTTTTGTGAAGAGTGTTAAGAGGCCGGAGATGGACTACATCATTAAGATATGGTTGTCGCGGTACTTCTGGTCTCATCTTGCGCTAGCTGACCTGAGGTCCAGGTATAAGCGTTCATTCCTGGGTCTGGGTTGGTGCTTTGTAAAGCCATTCGGTATGACACTTTTGTTATCTTTTGTGATGGGGCACATTTTTCATACGCCGATAGATGATTCGGTCCTGTTTATCTATTCCGGTCTCGTTATCTGGGAGTTTATCGTCTTGTCGGTATTGACCGGCAGCAACGCTTTCGTCAACGCTCAGTTGTATATAGGACAGTTCAAGCATCCTCTGGCCATTTACCCCCTCCGCAGCGTGTTGGCTGCTTTTATAGACATGTTGTTCGCTTTTCTCGGATTGATCATCTTCGTCTTTGTAAGAAAGCCTTCGAATTTCGGCATGGCCTGGATGGGATTATTGCCCACCTTTCTCCTTTTGTTCCTGACGGTCTTGCCGGTTGTTACTATTGCTGCGTTCATTGGTGTTCGTTTTCGCGATTTCTCACAGCTTGTTACGCTCTTGATGCAAGCTCTTCAGCTCATCTCACCGGTTTTTTTTCAGCCGGAAGTGTTTTATAAAGGAAATATCGGCTTCATCATGGACATTAATCCAATATACCATCTGATGGAGCTTTTTCGTGCTCCACTGCTCAGAGGAGAGTGGGCTTCCGGCACCGATTTAGCTTTCATATTGCTTACAGCATTCTCGCTTTGGCTTCTGGCATGTCTTGTGATCATACATCAGGAAAGAAGAGTTATCTTTTACTTGTGAATAGTATGAAGAGTCTAATACACTTCGATAATTGCAACCTGCACTATTGCTCGTCAGCCTACCAGGAAACTTCTCTCAGAGCCTATATATTTAGATTGGGAGGATGGAAATGTTCGCACCCAGTGAGAGATATCCATGCACTAAAGGATATCAATGTTCGAATCGATACAGGAGAGAAAGTAGGGCTGATCGGCCATAACGGGGCGGGGAAATCAACCCTGCTCAAGGCAATAGCTGGTTTGTACCCGATTTCTTCGGGGAACCGGGAAGTCCGGGGCACTATTCGTTCACTTCTAGAGCTGAGCCTGGGTTTCGAACCCGACGCCACCGGGTTTGAAAACATAATGTACCGAGGCCTCTTGCTCGGTCAGACTCCGAAACAGATTCGTCAGTTGCGGGAAGAAATCATCGACTTCTCGGAGCTCGGTGAGTTCATCAACTATCCCATCAGGACATATTCCGCCGGCATGCTTGTGAGACTGGCCTTTTCCATATCGACGTCCATCAGGGGCGATATTCTTCTCCTGGATGAAATCATGAGTGCAGGCGACATCGCTTTCCAACAAAAGGCCCGCAACCGCATAAATGCACTGATCGACCGGGCTGAAATCCTGGTATTTGCTTCTCACGATCTGGAAACTATGCGAGGATTGTGTACAAGAGGTCTGGTTCTTAATCATGGCACCATCATCTATGACGGCAATGTTGAAGACGCGCTGGCATGCTACCAGGATTCCTTACTTTGAGGTTTTAATGACCTCTTGCATGTAATGACACCCGTCAGACCAAATAGGTGCCGGGGCGATAGGCATCGAGATGGCTTCTCATCCAGTCGATAGTGATCTGCAAGCCTTCCTCCAGCGAAATCAACGGCTCCCATCCCAAGGCCTGGCGAGCAGCCTTATTGTCCGCCAGAAGCCTGTCTACTTCACTCTGTCCAGGACGCATTCGCTCCTCATCCAGCTCGATCTCGATGCATTTGCCCATTCTATCGGCAATGAGCCGGGCCAGCCGCCCGATACTCACCTCTCGCCCCGACCCTATGTTGAGCGTGCGCCCGATTGCCGCGGGCGTTTCCGCAACACGCACAAATCCATCCACGATGTTACCTACATAATTGAGGTCTCTCGTGGGGCTCACGTTGCCCAAACGAACCTTGTTACCGGTGAGACACTGTGTAATGATGGTGGGGGTGACGGCACGGGCTGATTGTCGTGGGCCAAACGCATTGAATGGACGCACGGTCGCAATGGGCATCCCATATGAGCAATGAAAAGCTTCGGCAATCTTGTCCGCCCCGATCTTGCTGGCTGCGTACGGAGACTGGGCTTGCAGCGGATGATCCTCATCGATGGGAACATAGCGGGCCGTGCCGTAGACTTCGCTGGTGGATGTATGGACAACCAGACTGACTCCCGCCTCCAAGGCGCCCTGAAGGACGTTCAGCGTGCCCTCGGTGTTGGTATGCAGATACGAGAGCGGAGCGTGATATGAGTAAGGGATACTAATCAAAGCCGCCAGGTGGAATACGACGTCAACCCCTTGCATCGCTCGCTTCAGACTATCGTGGTCGCGAATGTCTCCAACAATCATCTCCACATCGGCTCGCACCGACGAGTGATCGAGCCACCCCCAAGAGGTGGCGGCGTTATATCGGATGAGCGCACGAGTGCGAGCGCCTGATTCGACGAGCCGCTCGGTCAGATGACTACCTATAAACCCGCCTGCTCCAGTGACCAAAACCTTCTGATGGCTCCAATTCATTCGCATTCCTCACAGAGCTGTCTTTGCAAGATCATCCAGCGCTTTTTGGTAAGTCTCCACTCCGCCGATATCCAGCCAGTATTCCCGAATTGGGAAACTGACCACCTGCCGGCCTTCACCTACCAACCGACAGATCAAGTCCGTCATGTCGAAGCGTTGCCTGCGGGGGACAAGGCGGCACGCTGCCGGGCTGAGCAAGTATATGCCGGCGTTTATGAAATGCCGGAACACGGGCTTTTCCACAATCCCGGTAATGCGCACCCCATCGGTATCTACCACACCATAGGGAACGCTAACTTGGTGCTCCCGAACAGCCACAGTCATCTCCGCTTTGTGCTCCCGATGAAAATCGAGCATGGCACGGAAATCGATACGGGTCAGAATGTCCCCGTTGATTACGAGCAAAGGCTCATCCGCGGCATCGAGCAGGCTGAGTGCACCCGCTGTCCCCAGTGGCTCCTCTTCTTTCACATAACGGATGACTATGCCGAATTTGCTTCCGTCTCCGAAATATTGGGAAATCATCTCGGCCTTGTAATGGATAGCCAGATTCACCTCTCGAATGCCTGTCTCGCGTAACTGTTGCAAAATCCGCTCAAGGAGAGGTCGATCACCAATGGGCAGCATAACCTTGGGCATTTGGTCGGTGAGTGGGCGCAGTCTATGGCCATAGCCTCCGGCCATCACGACGGCCCGGAGTGGGAGCCCATCGCCGGGCAGGAGATCATGCTGCATCACCAGTCCGACCACGCGTTGATCGTTATCCAACAGCGGGATCTGGCGTACGATGCGTTCTTGCATCAAGCTGAGGAGATCAGCGGCCTCGGAATTGAAAGGGGCAGTAAGCGGGAGGAAGTCGGATGAGCATTTCCTCCAATCTCGCAAAGCGCCAACCGGTGTTTCAAGGTCTATTCCAGCGAGTATCACTCGACGGATATCGGCGTCCCTGATAGCATCCAACAACCGATTTTCCTCATCCACGACAAGCACGATACCGCACTCATTGGCATCCATCGAAACGATCGCCTGGCGGAGGGAGCTGTCGGATCGGATACACAGTCTATGGAGATCAACAAACATGGGTGGATTCCTTAACGGAAATGCGCGGGCAACACTGCAACTCGGTGCCGCGTCTATTCGGTCTGTAATAGTTCCCTCACGGTTTCTTTCAGCGCCATGCGAGGCTCCCATCCGGTCGTGCGGCGGAGCAAAGTTGAGTCCAACACCAGGCTGAACGCGCGCGCATCGCAGGGCGAAGTCTGCGTCGGCTCGGTCGGCTCGACTCCCATCCCCTCGGCAAGCAGCCGGTAGAGCGCCAGCACGGAAGTCCCAATGCCGGTTCCCACGTTGAAGACACGCACCTGTCCGCTCTCGCCGGGCAGACCCGCCACTTCGATCAAAGCCGCAGCAGCGTCCAGGATGTGGATGTAATCGCGCTGCGTATGCAACGATTGCAGGACCACGCGTTCGCTACGTTGCCCGAGTTGGGATACGATGTCCCGGATAAGCGTCCCCTGCTTCATCCCGGGACCGATGATATTCCCGGGTCGAACGATATCGAGCGCGAGTCGCTCGCCGGTTACGCGGCCGATTGCGAACATCTCAGCGGCAGCCTTGGCTCCAGCATATACACCATGCGGGTTGAGCAGTGCCTTTTCGCAAATAGGCTGGTGTGCTTGCCGGCCATACACCATGGCGCTGGAAACGATCACACATTTTCCAAGTCCGAACCGGACACAGGCATCGACGGTGCGGTATGTGATCCCGATGATTTCATCCAAGGCTCGTGTCGGTTCCCGCTCGGCAGCCCTTGCATCCGCAAGACCCGCCAGGTGGATCAGCACCGCCTTGTCGACTTGATGCCTTGGAAGTGCCGCGAGGATTGAGTCCAGCGCCTCGCCGCTGTGCTTGCGGTCCAACACCCGACCAGGGTAACCACCGCTGTCGAGGACCGAGCCCACCACCTTCCCCAAAAAACCTGTACCGCCGGTAACGACGATCAGGGGCTTATGCCGGCTGCCGGCTCGATTGCTCATGGCTTCCTCCGCGGCTGGAAGCCGCTCCCACGGAAGTGTGACGTATGGCCGTTCAAAGTATATCTACCCCCTTCGGCGCCGACGCTCGCAACAATGCCACCAGCCGTTCGCGTGCACTGGTCAGACTAAATTCCGTCCGTGCGCATTCACGTGCATTCCTCACACATCGAGCGCGCAACTCTTCATCCGAGATCAACCACTCGATCGCCGTCGCCACCTGACCCGGGTCCGGTTCATCCACAACCACTCCACAGCCGTGCTCGCGGCAATATCGGCTCACGAACGCGCCTGGCGGAGCATGCACCAGCACCGGCCGACCGCTCGCCAGATACTCACCTGTCTTAGTCGGTAATGAGGTGTCGATGATCTCGGGATAGGGTGTGTGGAACGCCAACGGCAAAAAGAGAATATCGGCGTGACGTTGAATCCGGACCACTTGCCGCGAAGGGACGTGTGGATGAAATATGACGTGCGGACCACAAATCCACCCTGGACATATCTCCTCAGGGAGCTGCGCAGTGTACAGATGCAGCGTGATCTCAGGGATGCGCAACCGGTCCAGGGCTTCAATCAGGTTGCACAGTGCGTCAAACTGTGCCTGATATATCTGTCCCGTATAGACAATGCGAATGTCGGGAGGAGAGGCGGGCCAGTTCACCGGAGGCGTATCCTCTATCGCATCGTCATAGTGGTTATGAATGACAATGGCTTCCACCCCATACCGCCTGCGATATTCGGCCTGCAAGCCGGCATTGGGCACAATGATGCCGGTAGCGGCTCGCAGGAAAATCCTCTCCATGTATCTTGCTACCATTCGGTCGAGTGTCGGAGATATTGATATATCAAATTGATACCTGTAGTAATCAAACAAATAGGCATGGAAGGGAATGCGTAACCATCGGCCGGCGAGGTACGCCACGGGCAAATCGTACAGAGCTCCCGAACAACCGATGATCGCGCGGCAGCGCTCCTGTTTGAGGATGCGGATGAGACGGCGGACCCGCCTGCCCACCAGCAGCCCCGCCTTGAGCAGGTTGCACCAGCTTCCCCAACGTGTACGGGGCCACTGCACCTTGATTTCAGGCGACAAGTGGTGGAAAGCTCCGTCCAGGCCCGGCAGCCCCGGAAGTCCAAGCCCATTTGGAAAAACGCTATCCCGCCACGGCCGGGAGGAAATCAGGACATAATCCTTTTCGTTCACATCGCGGAACAACCGCCCCAATATGATGGCCTGCCCCGAGTCATTGGGGGGAAAGACAGTTGACAGGACCGCCACTTTCATCGGCAGCGAGAATGTCGCACGCACAGGTAGGTCCCTGATCGCCCAAAACGTGCTTCCATCCCCTGTCTTCCGGAACACGCGCCATTGCTCCTCGAATTCGGAGGCGTCCCGGGCAGAGGCATCGGTAGGACTCCCGATTAGCGATTCACCAGGAATAGTCGGCCCACAACGAAGAATGATTTGCTGTCGGGCGATGCGGGCACATTCTTTTAGCAGCGCATACCCCTCCGCTTTGGTCAAGACCTGCAATGTATCGCTCAAGAAAATTGTATCGACTGACCTGTCAGGCAAAAGCCGCGCGATGTGCAGTGCTTCACCCGGCAGAACGACGACATGCGGGGATTCGGCAAAGCGCTGCTGGAGCACATGCACACAGGCGCCACGGGGTTCACAGCATATGTGCAGACGCGGCTGGAAAAACGTCTGGGGCTGCGTCCCGCAATGCAGGTCCAGCACCACTGCTCCCCAGCGAATGCTCCGTTCGACCTGTTGATACACTTCGGATGAGACCTGTTGCTGCATAGGCATGCCGCGCACGTGTTAGAGTTTCTTCGATTGTGATCCGTTGACCTTTATGCTCTTGTCCTTCCGTCACTACCGACCTTCGCTGATTTGTCGCATCCACTCTATGGTCTTTGGGACCCCCTCTTCGAGCGTCACCTTGGGCGCATGCCCCAGATCCCTCTGTGCCCTGGTGATGTCCGGTCTCTTGTTCTGGACATTATGCTTGTCCTCTGGCAGATAGGTCACCAAGGCATCATCCTTGCCCAGAGTCTTCAGGACAAGGTCAGACAGCTCCCTGACGCTGCGGAATTCTACTCCACCGATGTTGTACACGCTACCCGCTTTGAACCGCTCGACGGCATTGGCGAGCGTGGGGATGAAATCGTCAATGTACATAAAGACTCGTGAATACCCTTCGTAAACCTCGTACGGCTTGTCATGCATCGCCCGATAGCAAAAGAGGCACACCACGCTTCTGTAGTGATGGTAGTACTCTCCGGGGCCGTACGCATTGAAGAAACGCAATCGCATGGCCTCGATGTTGTAACGCTTTTCGAAGTTCATAATCTGAACCTCGTTAACCCACTTCGTTGTGGCATAATCATTGTGTTGTATGATCGATTGCTGAAGGGGAATGTCTTCATGGAGAACGGCTTCATGCCGATCCCCATAGATCTCGGACGATGAGGCGAAGATGAGGCGAAAGCCATCCCTCCGCTGTAATTCAAGAATATTGCGAGTCCCGATCACATTCGTCTGCCACAGGGTATCGTAGTATTCCTCCCCGTTAATCCGACCAAACTCTGCCGCAAGGTGGTAAACGTAGTCATACCTCTGTTCAAAGACTCGCTCGATCTGCCGGTAATTCGCGATGTCCGCCCGAATGTATTGCGGTCGTTCAGAGTGCATGAGATCGCATTGCCACACGTCATGGCCGCGTGCACATAACTCTTTTACTAGAGGACTACCTAAAGTCCCCCTGCTCCCAGTAACGAGAATCTTCGCCATTTGTTTATACCTTTCACCAATGAATGTCCTCGTGAACAACAGCTCTTTTCGTTCACTTGAAACTAGAGAGTACGCGCGTGTATTCCGAGATCGTCCGTGATTTCAAGGCGGATCGGTCCAGGCGTGCAGCCACCGTTTTTTGATTTTCCTCCGCGGCCCTATCCACCAGCTCATCATCGGTCAGAGCACGCCGAAGAGCCTCCGCTACAGCTTCCGGATCATCCGGGTGCACAAAGAGAGCCGTGCTCCCATCGCACGCCCATTCATCCGCGCAGCCCGTATTCGATTGAATCGGGAACGATCCCATGACGATGGCTTCAAGAAACGATGTGCTGATGGCATCGCTGATACTGAGCCCGATCGATACACGGGCCATCCCGTGCCGACGCAGCATCTCATCGTGGTCGGGCACGAACGGAAGCAGGTCGATGGTGAGACCAGTGGATTGCGCCACCAAATCCACCGCGGCCTGGACAGCCGAGGTCCACCCTAAATAAACACCCACGCGATAGCCTTGCAAGATATCCGCGCACATTTCGATGGCCCGCAATCCAACCAGCCCTCGATAGACCCAACCTTGATAGCCCTTCAGAAGCACCAGACGCCGTGATGATGTCGGTCCCGGCTGTCGCAGTTGCTTGGCTCGTTTCAGGTCCAAGCCTCCAGCGCATGGCAGAATCGGTAAGATCTCGCCTTTAAATCCATGCTCGAGGGCAAGCCCGACATCACGACGACATTCGCACCAGTAATAGTCGCAATTTGCGAGCACCGCTTTGATGCGATCTACATGCTCGGGTAGTTTCCCAAAAAGGTAAATATCACTGCCCCAGCTCGTGACCATCCAGGGCGGAAACCGACCTTTTACCTTCTCCTTCGCCGCTAATGTCAGATACGCCGCGCGCTGAAATTCGAGCGAATGGATGAGCTCCGGCTGAACCTCCTCGATGACCCGGGTCAGCCACTTTGCCCTGTCGAACCATTGTGGCAAATAGTGCTCCGCGAAGGTATCCGCGCCCCAAAAATCCAATCGACTTGGAATGCGCCCCCGCAGCCGAACCGAGGAATGTACGCCAGGCGGCCGCCGCGCAGAAAAGGAATGGACCGTCACATTCCGAAACTCAGCCAGGGCGTTTCCGAAATTATATGTGGGAAAGAGATGTACGTCCCATCCTTCCTCGGCCAGCATATTGATCCAGCGGGCGGCATGCACGCTGTCGGGCAACGCCACAAACAGGATGCGGGGCCTGCTGCGAAGAAAAGCCGGTGCCTTACGCAGCCCCACCTTTTCGTACATGGCGATGACTTTAGGTGTAATATTTTGCTGATCCAGCCGGCTTTTTGCGATGTGCAAGTTGATCTCGGCCGCGTGATCCACCAACTGATCGTCGCTCAAGGCGCGCCTCAGCGCAGCCTCCACAACCCCTGGATCTTCGGGAGGGACTACCAGTGCATTGTCGCCGTCGCAGACCCATTCATCCACACACGCGGTATTGGATTGAATCGGGAGCGCGCCCATAATCATGGCTTCCAGCATAGAGGTGCTGATGCCATCGCTCAAGCTCAGCCCCAAATAAATCCGAGCCTTACCGTACCAGCGCAGCATGTCGTCAGCCGAGGGCGGTGCAATAATCTCGATGGGGATACCGGTCCGCTGCGCCATCAATGTTGCCGCCAGCTTGACATCCTCGCTGGCCGAGTATATGGCCACGCGATAGCCGGTCAGGACATCGGCACAGCGTTCCAGCGCACGCAGGCCCACCAGCGCACGTCCTACGATGTGATCACGACTCTGATAACCCTTCATTAAGATCACGCGCCGTGCCGAGCTGGGCCCGGGCTGACGCAACGCTTGTGCCCGGACCACATCATATCCGCCACCGATGGGTAATACATCCAGCACTTGACCTTTGAAGCCGAGCTCGCGCGCCAATTCGACATCCCGCTCGCATTCACACGTGTAATAGTCGCAGGCCGACAAGACCGCTCGGACCGAGCCCGCGCTATTCTGCAAACGGCCATAGCAGTGGATGTCCGCGCCCCAGTTTCCGACAATCCACGGCGGAAAGCCGCGGTTCGGATAGCGGTAGAGGAACAGGTTTAGAGCCTGGAGCGTAAGACTCCCGCCGGCAAATAGGGTTTGAGCGTGGATTATGTCCGGTTGGAGCCACCGAATCAAAGTGGCCAGCCAGCGGTGGCGCTCAGCGACCTTGGGCCAGAGGCGTTCCGCGGCCAATGGCAAAAGCCCGGTTCCCAACCTGAGCGGCCATGCCCCCCTGATACGCACACTCGGATCGATACCCGGCGGACGTATGGCGGAAAACTGATAAAACGTCATGTTTTTGAAGTCAGGCAAAGGGGGCGCCGCGAGAGTCGGAAAAAAATGGATATCCCAGCCATGTTGAGTGAGAATATTGACATGCCGGGCCGAGTGTGGACTTTGAGGAAGTCCGACAAAGAGGATGCGCATGTCTATGCCCTCGACGCCGAGGTGCGCAGCAATGTCGCCAAACGCTCGCGCGCGGTGGCAAGGCTAAAATCCGTTCGCGCACATCGGCGTGCATTCCTCACACATCGAGCGCGCAATTCGGCATCCTGAATCAACCGTCTGATCGCCAACGCCAATTGCACGGGATCTCTTTCATCCACAACCACGCCACACTCGTATTGTTTGAAATAACGACTGACAATTGAACTGGCCGGCGCATGGACCAGCACCGGCCGACCGCTCGCCAGATACTCACCCGTTTTACTCGGCAAGGAGGTGTCGATGACTTCGGGATAGGGCGAGTGGAACGCCAACGGCAAAAACAGGATATCAGCGCGGCGTTGGACCTGGACTGCTTGCTTCGCAGGGACGTGATGGTGGAAAATGACCGGTGCGCCGTCAAGGTGTCCCAGCTTCATCTCCTCAGGCCTCTGTCCGCTATAGATATGGAGCGCAATATCATTACGGTTGAGATACTCCAGCGCATCGATCAGATTACGCAGAGCATCAAAGTGCGCATCCCACACCTGGCCCGTGTATACAAGACGGATTCCCGCGGGGCTCGCCGGCCAGTCGATATGCAGATCTTCAACCACCTCATCATCACACGGATTATGAATAATAACGGCCTTCACCCCATATCGTCGTCGATATTCCTCACCCAGGCCCGCGTTGGGGACGATGACGCCGGCGGCACTCCGCAGCACAATACGCTCCACATATCGTGCGTGGAAGCATTGCATGGGCAGAGCCCATTGAAAGCTGTAGTAGTCGAAGAGATACGCGTAGAAGGGAATGCCTAAGCAACGACTGGCGAGGTACCCAACAGGCAGGTCATACATATCCCCTGAACAGGCGATGATTGCACTACACTGCGTATGCTTCAGTATGCCGACCAGGTGACGCACGCGCTGGACCACCAGCAACACCGCATTGACCAAGGCTCGTCCGTGTCCCGATTTCCCCCGGGGCCATCGGAATTGGAATGCGGAGGGCAATCCGTGGAACTGAGCGTGCAGGCCCGGTAGTGTATTGGGCAAAAGGGCGTTGGGAAAGACATTATCCCGCCAGTGGCGAGAAGAAGCCAAAATATAATCTTCTTCACGAATATCCCGAAACAAACGGCCGAGCATGATCGCCTGACCCGAGTCGTGCGGTGGAAGGAATGGAGAAAGAACGGCCACCTTCATCGGGAGCGAAGTGGTTATGCGACCCGGCATATCCCGGATTGCCCCACAAGCCCTGCCTGTGTCCGGTGCCGCGATTGTTCCATCTGCCTCCGGCTCGCGAAAAATTCTCCAGGGTGCCTCGAGCTCAGAGACACACCAGCCGGAGGTTGCTGTTCGGGGCTTGGACATCGATGCACCGTTCACGGTATTTGCTTCCGTTCCATCCTGATCAGGGCCGACTGTTGCCAGATGGCGTATGATGATCTGCTGACGGGCGATGCGGGCACATTCTCTCAAAAGAGCGTGCCCCTTCTCTTTGGAAAGGGAGGCCGGCACATCCGTCAAGAATACGGTGTCCACTGACCTATCCGGAAAAAGCGGCACAATGTTCTGGGCTTCGCCTTGCATAACGACAACATGCGGGGATTCGGCGAAACGCTGCTGGAGCACATGGACATTCTCTCCATGAGGTTCGCAACAAATATGGAGATGCGGGCGAAAAAACGTCTGAGGTTGAACGCCGCAATGGAGATCAAGCACCACAGTCCCCCAGCGGACATGTTGACCCAGCTCTTGAAAGGTTTGGGATGAGATCGGTTGCTGCATGATCTCGCTGTTGGCCTGCCTTCCAGCACACACAAGAAACTCCCCCATACCCATTGTTTCGGGTCTTCATGACTGCGCCACGTTGCCGCTGACTGCCAAGGAACCTGCTTTAGATCCAACCAAACCTGCTTTTAGTGCATGGCATCGTGAATTGTCAACGGGAAACCAAAGCCTCACACCCCCCTAGGCACCCTGATGACGAAAAGCGCACCTTTCGAATGGGTATCCTCACAAATTATCGAGCCTTTCAATCTATGGGTGATAATATTGTAAATGATATGCATCCCCAAACCGCTCCTGCCGGAGTGCCGATTTGTCGTAAAGAAGGGATCGAAAATTTTATTCATGATATTACCGGGAATGCCTTTGCCGTCATCCGTGTAGCGGATCACCAGGTCATCCGTATCCTTGTCGATTTTGATTTTTATGCTCCCCGCGTCGGCTCCCTGATTAAAGCCATGTGCGATGGAGTTCATAATCAGGTTAGTGAAAATCTGCGAAAAATCACCGGGATAACTATCCAGAGTCAGGTCGTCGGGGCAATCGACCTCTATGCGTATTTTTGTTTGTTTAAGCTCGGGATGTAAGCTCAGTAAGATAGCATTGATATATTCCCTGAGCTTGAATGTGCGAATGGCTTCGCTGGATTGATCGACGGCAACCAGCTTGAAGCTGCTGACCAGATTTGCCGCGGTTTGCAAATTCCTTAAAATAATTTGCGATCCCTCCATCGCGGTATGCAAAAATTCTTCGTAGCCCTCTCTTGTCAGCTCATCATCCCTGTACAACTGTGCGACTTCTCTTATTGTAGACTCCAGGTGCGATGCCGCGGTTACACCGACACCGACCGGGGTATTGATTTCATGGGCGATTCCTGCAACCAGCCCTCCCAATACGGCCATTTTTTCGGAGGCCACCAGTTGTTCCTGGCTTTCCTTGAGCTCCACTAGAGCCTGTTCCAATTCACTGGTTCTTAGCTTGACCGTATTTTCAAGAATTTCTTGATGCTCCTTCAGTTGCATTTCCTGCTCATAACTCTTTACCGCCTCTTTGATCGTGAGGAGCAAGTCACTCTTTTCCCAGGGCTTTGAAATATATCTATATAGCTTTGCATTGTTTATGGCGTTGGTTATACCTTCCAGGCTGGCCTGCCCCGTCAACATTATCTGCTTTGAATCCGGATACTCATTGCATATCATTGCCAGTATTTCATCGCCCTTCAATCCCGGCATGAGGTAATCGGTGATGATAAGTGCCAGATGATCGCCTTCCGCAATCAATTCGGCAATGACTTCCAAGGCCTCCGCGCCACTTTCGGCAAATTCCAGGACGTATTGATCCTCGAGCTTACCTTCTAATTCGCTTCTCAAACTTTCGAGGACTATTTTCTCATCGTCAACGCATAAGAGTATCTTTTTATTCATCCGAATTCCCCCCCAAAAGCCATTCAATAATGCCTCGCTACCAATCATATATTTACAATAGCCGGGATGAATACGGAAAAAGCCGTGCCTTCTCCCGGATTACTTACAACCTCTATCTTACCTTTATGCTTGTCTACAATCTTTTTGACTATATCCAGTCCCAGGCCACTCCCCTCCCCTGCTTTCTTGGTGGTGAAGAAGGGAGTGAATATCTTACCGAGAACATCATCGGGAATGCCCTGGCCGCTGTCTTTGATCACAACCATCTGGTACTCGCCGCTTTTCTTGAGCATTACAGTCAGTGTTCCGGCGTAATCCATAGCTTGCAGAGCGTTATGTATCAGGTTTGTCCATACCTGGTTTAACTCATCAGGGAAACAGTAGATCTCCTCCAGATCCTCATATTCCCTGACCAGTGTCGTGTTGCGCTTGATTTGATTGTGGTAAATGGTCAATACCGTTTCCAGTCCGTCTTTCAATCCGGCCTTGATCATCTCGCCGCTTTTGTCAAAGCGCGCAAAGTTTTTCAGGGCAAAAATGATCTTTGCGGCCTTTTCCACCGCCAGGGAAATATTGGCCGTGTTTGAAATCAGGTCGGAAATCTTGTATGCCGTATCGAAAACGAAATCCGCGCTTTCACTTTTCAAAAGGGGGATAAAGGGATCGACACCTTTGAAAATATTCAATTTAATGAATATGTTAGCTAACTTTCTCGTGTTTTCGACGCCGTGGCCTTTTAGCTCTTCCTCGAGGGCTCTTCTTATTCCCCTCTCCTCCCGTGTGGTGAGCACCGCGCCATTGCCGGCCGAATACCCGAGCAAGGTCATAAATTCCCGCTGCTGATCCTGATCCAGTATTTGGAATAGCCGCGGCAACTGCGTGAGCGTCTCTTTCAGGCAACTTTCAATATTGCCAACGGACGACTTGATCGCCCCCAGGGGCGTATTCACCTCATGGCCGACGCCGGCTACCAACTGACCAAGCGCCGCCATTTTTTCCGATTCAATCAACTGCTGCTGACTGCGCTTCAGATCGGAAAGCGCCTCTTGCAGCTCGGCGGTTCTCTCTTCGACCTTTTTTTCCATGCTGTTGTAAAAAAGCGCGTTTTCAATGGAGATCGCAACTTGAGAGGCCAATACCTTCAGTAGCTCCAGGCGCTCCGGCGTGAAGACCCCTTCGATCAGGTCATTTTCAAGATATAGAATTCCCAGGAGCTTTCCATGGTTGATGATGGGCATGGCCAGAAGGGACTTGGGCTGTTTCAATTTGATGTAGTCATCGGAGCTGAAGGCGCTCTCGCGCGTTGCATCGCCCAGCACGATGCTTTCCTCGGTTCTTGTGACATAGCGAATTACGGAGAGTGGGAGCTCCTCGCACTCTTCCAGGGGAATGGCCCGGAGCGCCTTCACCTCGTTTGTTTGCACGTTGCCTTCCGCCTCAATAAACAGGCGTCCCTCCTGCTTGAGGACCAGAATGCCCCTGCGCGCCCCGGCGTTTTCAATCAGGATGTTCATCAGCTTCTCGAGCAATTTCCCCAGAACGATCTCGCTGGATATGGCCTGAGACGCCTTGATCACCGTTGACACGTCCAACTGCCCAACGAGGGAGGTGCTTGAAGTGGACACTTCGGTGGACAGTCTATCGGAGCTGCGTCTTCTTGCGAGCCTGGCCGACAATAACTCAGGGTATCGTTCCCGCAACTGCCTTACCTTGGCCGCGGCACCCCACTGGTCGTACAGGAAGGTCACTTCGTGCATGTAGACCCGGGCGATTTTCTCTTCTTTGACCTCAAGCCAGTATTTTCCGCAGCATTCATTGCAAAGGCTCTCGTAAAAAAGAGAATGCATGTTTCTGGCCGCTTCTATCGCCCGAGAATAGGCATCGACCGCTTCCTGGCGCCGGCCTTCGACACGGGCCTCTTCCGCCGTGAGCAGATACAGCATAACGTTGAAATTCGTTTGGCCGCATTTGGCCCATTTCCTTATCTTTCCTTTTCCGGAGGCATAAATTTTCCGGCAGCGCTTTTTTTCCACTCCGCTAAAGTCCTTCATCGCAGCCAGGATTGCCAGGCAGGTGAAGAACGTATATACGGTTACGTTGTAGGTGGGATCGGCAATGACCTCCGACGTGATTTTGGGCCCGGTGGCGGCCTCTACCGCTTCTTTGTAGCGGGCATGGTAGTAATCGAGTATCAGGCGGGTGGTTGCGTGATAGAACGTGCCGCAGGTGGAGGTGACGTTGGAATCGAAATAGGCGGCCGCCTGCTCCTCGCCGTGCTCCTGGTAATCCAGTGAGTCGGGGTTTTCGATCTCTCCCGATAGATTCAGGAACAGGGCTCTGTGGAGCGAGTGGACATGGAACGGCTCTATTTGCTTTACCTTTTTTGCAAACTTCACCTCTCTTTCGGCCATCCCGGCCACGTCGGCAATCGATTTGGACAGCGCAACCTCCTGCCAGAAGCCAAAGAGGTAAATATATGAAGCCCAGAAGTTTTCACCTGTATTGACGAGCTTTTGCAGGCCCTGCTTCCTGGGCTCCAGGGTGTCGCGAATCGGCTGCTTCCAGAACATCGCAAAGCTTGTCACCATGAAGTAGGTACGGGCTTCCATGGGAGGATTGTCGACCCGCTTGAGGTATTCCATGGCCAGCCTGCCATATTTATAAGCCTGGGAGGGGAAGCCCAGCTTGGACCAGAGCAGCCCGTAGCCGGAGAATATAAAAGATGAGATAGAGCTGTTGCCGTGTATCAGGGTTAGCTTGAACATCCTCAGGATGACAAAAGGCAGCAAAAGCAGGCCCTGAAGATAGGTGGGCGCGACCAGCTCCTTGAGCAGGCTAAGGACACTCAGCACGTCGGCATTCCCCGTTCTGGGCATCGCTACCAGGTAATCGACAGTCTTGCCGATCTCCCTCAATTTCGTCGATGCCAGCTCGATCAGGAGCTGCGCCTGTCTGCATTTTCTAGGGATACTCTCGTGGTAGAGGCTCAGGGAATCAATCGCGATATCTATCGATTTATCCATTTGTCCGGCGCCGCCGTAATAGAGAATCAAAATATTGTTGATCTCTACCCGCTCTTCCCTGGAGGAGCAGCGCTTCAGCAGATTGTTCGCGCCGGCTATGCCGTCTTCGGATTTTGCGGTCAGGAACCGGCATTCCGTCATTCCTTTGTGAAGGCCGAACATCAGTGAGTGATGATCCTTCCACGCATCGTCCTCGAGCAAATCCGCTCCCATGGAAAAATATTCCAAGGCGGGCGCATAGGCGGTGGACTCCTGGGCTCTTCGTCCCGCAAGAAGATTCAACGCCGCCAGGGTGCGCTTCTCTTCCTCATCTTCTAACAGGGAAGCGCTCTTGCTGTAGTGCTCCACAATGGAAAAACATCCGGAGCCCAAATCTTCCTCGGATATCGACTTGTGCAACAGCCGCGCAATCTTGAGGTGCGTGGCTTTCTTTTGCCCCTCCTCGATGAGTGAATAGGCAGCCTGCTGCACCCTGTCGTGAAGAAATTTATCCACCGCCTCCCGTGCTCCGCCGTTTTCATCGGCCGAGCCCTCATCCATCATTTTCAACTGATGGTGACCCTCTCCCTGGAGAAGGAGCAGCCCCTCCTCGACTGCCGGCCACAAATCTCTCGCGATACGCGCGGCCGGTTGTTCGGCAATGACGGCCAGGGTCTTCAGGTCGAAGCTGTTTCCGATGCATGCGCCCAGGCGGAGCAGCTTCTGGGTAACATCCGGCAGGGTTCTCAGCTTCTTTACCATTAATTCAACGACATTGTCGGTTATCTCCCTGGACTCGATCCGCTCTACATCCCAGCTCCAGCGACGCTGCCGCGCATCGAAAGTCAACAAGTCTTCCTGATGAAGATTTCTCAGAAACTGGATGACGAAGAATGGATTGCCCCCGGTCTTATCCATGACCAGCCGGGACAAGGGAGTGATGGCGGCAATATCCTCGTGAACCGTGTCCGAGATCAGCTCGTTGAGATGGTGCAAATCCAAAGGCTTCAAGGTCAGCCTGTTGACCCTCACCCCTGCCTTGCCCAGCTCATCCAGGGCAATCATGAAAGGGTGCGTATGATCGACTTCGTTGTCCCGATAGGCTCCCATCAACAGTAGATATTCGTTTCCCTCGGACAGCATCAGTGTTTTGATCAAATTAAGGGTAGCGATATCGGCCCACTGGAGATCATCCAGGAAAATGACCAGGGGGCTGTCCTTGCAGGTAAAAACACGCAAGAACCGCAGGAAGACCATATTGAAGCGGTTTTGGTTCTCTTCCGTTCCGAGATTGGGAACCTTCGGCTGGTGGCCTATGATCTTTTCCACCGCCGGAATCACATCGATGATGACCTGGCCATTGGGCCCCAGCGCGGCGAGCAGCTTGTCTTTCCATGAAAGAAGCTCTTCCGGGCGGCTCATGAGCAACTGCTTCAGCAATCCCTGAAAAGCGCCGCTGAGGGCTGAATAGGGGATATGCCGCTGAAACTGGTCAAATTTACCGGAGATGAAAAACCCGTATTTTTCCACCAGGGGTTTGTGAATTTCGTTGACCAGGGCGGACTTGCCAATTCCGGAATAGCCCGCGACCATCAATATCTCGGCTCCGCCGGCCGCGATGCGGTAAAAGCAATCTTCCAGCACACCGGTCTCGGCCGTACGTCCGTAGAGTTTTTGCGGGATATGAAATTTCCCGGAAACGTCGCCTATGCCCAGGGTGAAATTCTCTATTTCCCCGGTTTCGGCGAGCTGCTCGCGGCATTTTTCCAGATCCCGTATCAGCCCGGAAATGCTGTTGTAGCGGTCCTCCGCCTTTTTGGACATCAGCTTGAGAATGATGTTTTCAATCACCTGTGGGATATCGGTCCGTCGCGTCCTGATCGGGAAGGGGGTCTTGGCGATATGGCAATGCACCCAGCCAATGGCGTCGTCGGCCTGGAATGGATGAGCGCCCGTCAATATTTCGTGGAAAGTGACGCCCAACGAATAGTAGTCGGTTCGATAGTCGATTCCACGATTCATTCTGCCCGTCTGTTCCGGCGACATATAAGGGAGGGTACCCTCCAGAAGCCCCGGATTGATCGCTTCCTGCTTCTGCCTTTGAAGAAGAGAGGCCAGACCGAAATCTATGAGCCTGAATTCACCGGTGTCGCTGTTTAGAAGAAAGTTGTGCGGATTCACATCCTTGTGGATAATACCACAGTCATGAATGTTCCCAAGGATCAAAGCCATCTTGACGGCAAAATCAAGGAAAGTTGCGAGGTCGATCCCGGTTGATTCAATGAATGCCGTTAAAGGCTTTCCATCGAACGCTTCCAGTATCAACGCCAGACCGTTATGATGCCCTTCCAGTGAATACACCCTGGAAACACCACTGATATCGAGCTTGTTGAGAACTTCGTACTCATGTTTCAATCTTGCCAGTTCAAACTGAGTGGGATATTGGGAGCTCGACAGTTTGATCACAACCGGCATATTGTCAGCCAGCCTCATTCCACGGTGGATCAGGGTCCTTTCGTTTTCAAACACTTTTTCGTTGACCTGGAACCCGGCTATGCTCAGTGACATGTCTTTGCCCTCTACCGGCAGATGACTTTGTTTCTGCCATTTCTTTTTGCTTCATACAAGGAATCGTCCACTCTTTTATTCAGGCTTTCAAAGCCGTCATCGTGCAACAACTGAGCTACGCCGAAGCTACAAGTCATTTTCCCCACTTTTTCGAAGTCATGGCTCTCAATTTCCCGCCTTAGCTTTTCCGATGCGATGCGTGCTTCCTCGAGCGCGGTTTCCGGAAACAGAATCATGAATTCCTCACCGCCCCACCTGGCGAAGACGTCGCATTCCCTGACGTGGCGCGAAATCAACGACACCAGCTCACGCAGGGCGGAATCACCCGCCGCGTGTCCGTGCCTGTCGTTTATTTCCTTGAAATAATCGATATCCAGCATGACCAGCGACATGGAGTGGTTATATCTCTTAGATCGCTTGATTTCGGCTTCCAGCATGATATCGAACTTCATTCTGTTATGCGCGCCGGTCAGCGCGTCCCTGGTCGCATGGCGCTCGAGCTCCTTGTTGAGCCTTTCCAATTCGCGGTTCTTCTCCCGTAGCTCCGCCGTGCGCTCTTGCACCTCCTGCTCGAGAATGATCCGGAAAGAGTCGATAGTGATAATTTCGGCATATGACCTTAGCGCCATGGTCATGGCCGTCCTGAACTTCCTGCTGGTCAGCTCGGTTTTTTCCTTGTAATCGTTGATGTCGTACTTGAATATCACGTCTTCTTCGGGCGCCATGCCCGGCTGACCGGTGCGCAGAATTATTCGGATCAAAGTATTGCGAAGATCTTCGCGAATGAATTCAGCCACGTCCAAACCCGAGTCGTCCTTCTCCATGACGATGTCGAGCAATATCAGGGACGCGTCGGGATTATCCTTGAGCAACTGCTTGGCTTCTTCCCCTGAATAGGCACTGAGAAATTCGAGCTTCTTGCCTTTGTACTCGTAGTCTTTCAGTACGAAGCGGGTAACGGCGTGCACCTCCTGCTCATCGTCGGCAATAATGACCTTGATTCTGTCTCCCGATCCGTTTTCTCGAGGCTTGCCCGATTTATCGGCTTGTTTAAAAGTCAGTTTGCTCATTGCAAGGCATCCTCCATTCCGTTGTCAAAACCTCATCCTCGAGGCCGATCCTTTATAGTCTGGCGGCTCCCGCCGGGCAATGCTCATGTTCTGAGTGATGGCTTGCGGGAAGAGTGACGATGAAGGTGGTGCCATCACCTGGCGCGCTCCTGGCCGTGATGGCTCCGCTGTGACGCTCGACGATCTTCCGGCAGATCGCGAGCCCCATCCCTATGCCTTCATAGGGGCTGTTGCGGCCGTGGAGGCGCTGAAAGGGAGCGAAGATCTTCCGCAGGTGCTGTTCTTCAAAACCGATTCCGTTGTCCTGGACGTAGATCCGGCAGTCGCCGTTGTCGAGCTTTTCTCCGAACACTTTGACCCGGGGCTTCTTATCTCCGGCGTAATTGATTCCATTCCCGATGAGATGCCGAAAGAGCAGCCTGAACTGAGGCAAATCGACGTAGGCCGTGGGGAGCTTTCCGATTTCGACACTCGCTTCGCTCTCCTGGATTTTATCCTCGATGTCCAGAACGGCTTCTTTCGCTAAAATGGTTAGATCCGTCGGAGTAAACGTGACCGGGGATGTCGTTGATTGAGCGTAGCGGTGCAATGCTTCGAGGAGGGAGGACATCCGGTTTGCCGTTCTTTGCATCCTCTGGAGGAAGTCCCTGCCTTCATCATCGAGATTAGCGGCATGTTTCGAGGAAATCTGACTGGCAAAGGTCTGGATCTTTCTTAGAGGCTCCTGAAGGTCGTGGGAGGCCGCGAACGTAAAATCCTGCAGTTCTTCGTTCAGAAGCTCGAGCCTTTGCATATAGCTCTCGAGCTCATGCTCGGCTTGCTTGCGCTTCGTCACGTCCCGCGTGACGACCATTATGGATTCCACACTGCCATCCCTGGCAAATTCAGGTACGATCCGGGACTCGAGGTGCTTGATTTTACCGTCCGGCACGGCGAAATCAAATTCAAATCCCCGCACCTCTCCCGTCTCGAAGACCTTCCTGCACACCTCTTCAAAGGAGGAGAGAAGCTCTTCGGAATAGCCCAGTTCTTTTGCCGTTTTTCCCAGGAGGGAATGGGGCGGTATCCAGGTGAGCTGCTCGATCTTCGGATTGACGTAGAGGTACCTCAAGCTGCTGTCGAGCCGTGAGATGACATCCGGGGAGTTCTCCACGAGAGCCCTAACCTCCCGCTCCCGGCGGTAAAGGGCTTCGTTGGTGCCGGCCAGCTCGGCAGTGCGCTCCTTGACACGGACCTCGAGCTCATCGTGAGCCCTTCGGAACCGCTCCTCGCTTCTTTGGAGTGCATCGACCTGCTCTATGAGCTTGTCTATGAGCAGCCTCTGGTGTTTGACCACGAAATCGTGGGGCACGGGCGAGGCGTCTTCGATGCCTCGCGATTTGAGCACGGCAGCCACCACGCGGAGGATTTCCTCCGGCTCCGTAGGCTTGCTGAGTATACGGGCAACACCGCATTCCAAAGCGAGCTCACGGGCTTCTTGCTCGTTAAAGACCGCAGTGTAGAAGATAACAGCCGGCTGAGTTATCGTCGCATCGTCACGCATCCGCCTCACAAGCCCGTAGCCGTCCATTTCTGGAAGCAGCACATCCGAGATCACCAGATCGGGGCGCTCTAGCCCCACCAGCCTTAGAGCTTCAGCGCCGTTGGCTGCCTCGATCACTCGATGCCGGGCGTACTGGAGCAAAGTCACCAGCAGCTCTCGATCAAGCTTGCGATCGTCGACGACAAGAACCGTGGCCAATATCCCCTCCGCAAAATCAGGAATTATGAATTCGTAATTCCCAAGGGTAGTGTGACGATGAATGTCGAGCCCTCCCCGGGTTTACTCCTGGCAGTGATGCTGCCTCCATGACGCTCGACAATCTTTTTGCAGATCGCAAGGCCGATCCCGGTTCCCTCGTATTCGTTTCGGCCGTGCAAACGATGAAACGGCTTGAAGATCCTATCGAGGTATTTCTCATCGAAGCCGATTCCTTTGTCTTCTACGAAAAAACGGCAATGATTGTTGTTGCACTCGCTATAGATTCGAATCAGCGGACTTTCTCCCTGCCTGATGTACTTTAACCCGTTCGAGACAAGATTCTGAAACACCTGGCGTATCTGATTGGGATCAGCTTCCACCGTGGGAAGAGTCTCGACTTCGACTTTTCCTCGAGTCTGTTCGATGCGTACCTCAAGATCGGATAGTACGTCCCTGATGAGGTCGTTGAGATCGAGCTGGATAAATGGCTCCGTGCGGGTAGAGACGCGGGAGTAGTCGAGCAAAGAAGTGAGCAGTCCTTGCATTCTGCGGGTCGCTTTCTGCATCCGTTCAATGTAATCACGGGCTTGTTCATCCAGGGAATTGCCGCAATGGATCTTCAAGCGATCTGAAAAGGTCGCTACCTTCCTGAGCGGCTCCTGGAGATCATGGGAAGCGATGGATGCAAAATCCTGAAGAGCCTGATTGCTTTCCTCGAGTCTTCCGGTATAGAGATTCAGCTTCTCTTCCACCGACTTGCGATGCGTGATGTCTTCCATCATTGGAAAGTAGCAAAGAGGCCTGCCATCCGGGTCTCGCATCATGCGAACGGACAGGTTGATCCAAACGACGCTTCCGTCTTTTCGGATATAGCGCTTCTCCATTTGGTAGCTATCGATCTCACCGGCAACGATCCGACGGATTTGCTCCATTGTGGCCTCGATATCCTCGGGGTGTGTGATATCGGCAATGGTGAGCGAGGTAAGCTCTTCGGGAGAATAGCCCGTTATGCGGCAAAGAGCATCGTTCACTCTGCTGAACCGATAGTCGAGGGCAACGATGGCCGCTCCGATGGGAGCTTCGTTGAAGGTGCGCTGAGAAAGCTCCTGGCTTATGGCGAGCTGCTTATTGGCACTTTCGAGCTCAGCCGTACGCTCCTTGACACGCTGATCGAGCTCGTCACGCGCTTCGCGAAGCTCTTCCTCCATCTGTTTTCTCTCGGTTATATCTCGCGCGATTCCCTCGAAGGCCACGACGTCTCCCTCATCATTGGAAAGAAGAGCGCCGCGAATCTCGGTCCAGACCGTTTTCCCGTCCTTTCGAATCCAGCGGATTTGCGTCGTTTCCCCCGCGGCCCCTCCGCGACTCATGTAGCACCTCAGCTCATCACGGCTATCGGGGTGCACGATCTTGAAGAGCAGGTTTCGATCCGCATAGAAGTCCTCCGGCTCGCAGCCCAGGACAGCCATTGCCGCGGGGTTCACGTATTCCCAGGAGGGGGTCGGCTGCAAGCGGTAGCGAAAGATCATATCCGTGGCGTTCTCGGCCAGCAGCCTGAAGCGCTCCTCGCTTCTTCGGAGTGCATCGACCTGCTCTATGAGCTTATCTACGAGCAGCTTCCGGTGTTTGTCACCAAAATCGGAGGGCATGGGCAGAGTATCCCTGATGCCCTTGGATCTGAGCACCTCCGACACTGCGTCGAGGATTCCCTTTGGATCTGTCGGCTTGCTGAGGACGCTCTCGACACCGCACTCCAAAGCAAGATCACGGGCTTCCTGCTCATTAAAGACCGAAGTGTAGAAGATAACGGCCGGCTGGACGATTGCAGGATCGGCGCGCATAAGCCGTACGAGCTCATAACCATCGATTTCAGGAAGCAGCACATCCGAGATCATTAGGTCAGGGTGCTCGGACTTCACCACCCGTAGAGCTTCGGTGGCTCCGGCTGCTTCAAGCACTCGGTGCTGAGCATACCTCAACAACGTCACCAATAGCTCCCGGTCAAGCTTGCGATCATCGACGATAAGTATTGTGGCCATGAATCTTTCTTCAACCCCATTCCTGCTGAACTTCACCGCAGGGACGCGGAGACTTGGAAAAAATCAGAGATTCGTTTGCTCATTTTCTCTGCGCCTCCGCGTCTCTGCGGTGAATTATGAAAACATATCGGGCCAATCATTTTTTTTCCAAAAACGCCTCGACCTGCTTCACGAAGATCTCGGGTGTAATCGGTTTATCGATGTAGCCGTCAAACCCGGCGGCGAGCACTTTTTCCCGGTCACCGACCATTGCCAGTGCCGTAACGGCAATAAGGGGAATGCGACAATGCATGGGATCTTTCTTGAGCTGGTGTGCCACCTCATAGCCGTCCACCCTCGGCAGGTGTACGTCGCAGATTATGAGATCGAGCTTTTCCCGACGTACTACGTCGATCCCATCGGCTCCATCGCTTGCGGTGAGAACGGTAAAGCCGAACGCCCGCAGCAGGTAGGACATGAGCTCCAGGTTTTGAGGATTATCTTCTATAACCAAGATTCGTTTAGCCATGGAGAGATCAGCTTCCTTCTTTAGCTTTTAGAGCAGTGAGATCCTTGAGAAGTGCTTCCTTTTCCTCGAGCGATTTCTTGACTCGATCCTCGGCCTTTTTCATTTCCGCTACGAGCCGCGCATTCTCGAGGGAAATGGCTGCCTGTGATGTCAAAAGCTCCGTCATCTGTGTCTTTTCCCACGTAAAGACTGAATCCGAAAGACGGTTTTCAAGATAGAGTATCCCGATCATCTTCGATTGCTTGATCACCGGAAGGCAGAGGACGGAGCGAAGCTGCATCATCTGAACCTCCGGATTGTCCTTGAACGTGCCTTCCTGCGAGGCATTGTTCAGAATCACCCTCTCTCCCGTCCGGTATACATAACGCACGATCGCCTTGCATATCTCTCCGGCCTCTTCAAGCTTTTGATTCAAGGTCTTTACCGACTCCTTGTCGGCAACGTGGCTCTCCGCCCGCACGAGAAGATCGTTCTCCTCTTCGATAAGAAGATAACCATGTTGCGCCGCGGAGCTTTCGACAACGACATTCATGATCTTTTTCATGAGAGCGTCCTGCTCCATTTCGGCTGAGATGGCGAGAGACGACTTCATGAGGTAATCCAGGTCGAGATCCGGCAGAGTATAGGAAGAAGGCGTGGTCTCAGTTTCCATATGGGCGTAGGATGATCTTTCTTCCTCGAAATACTCGGGATATTTTTCGATGAGACTGATCTCTTTTTGCTCGGCCCGGCATTTCCTGTAGAGGCGGGCCGCTTCGACAAAAAATACCCTCTCGGGAAACTGGCCGGCCTGGAGGAGAAGCTCACCCAGGGATTCGTGCAAATGCCCTTCGAGGAAAGTGTACTTTTGTTGATGCGCAAGGTTTATGGCATCGAGATAAAGACTCCTGGCCTCCTTGAATTTGCCCGTAACGCGCTCGATCTCGGCATAGAGAAAGGCAAGGTATGGCTTCAAGAGAGGTCCGAGGGCGACCCATGTTTCAACCTTTTTCATAATCGGGCGGATTTCGGCCAGAAGTGCGTCTTCACTTCTGAATCCGGACCCCTTTTCATAAAGCTTTAGCGTGTTCAGTACCCGGAAGACATGCCATTGCCTCTTGAGCACGTTATCGGTAAGACCGGAGAGGTATTTTCTGACCCCGACCAGGTACCGCTCGGCCTCCTCGTGCTCCCCCAGGTAATAATGCTGCAGTCCCATATGGACGTAATAACTTCCCGCCGAGGCGATGTGATTGTCCCTCTCCCATTGCCTCAGTTTTTCTTCAATGGGTACCGGCGAATAGTCCTTTTTCATGGGTCCGATCCAGCCCGCCTGCATCGCTTCGGCAAGACCCACCGAGAAGGAAAGATGGTATCTGTTGGAAAACTGAAGGCATTCCTTGGCTACGTCTTCAATGATGGAAAGGTCCACTCCCTGAACCTGGAGATTCCACATAAGGGGGCCGTAGGAAAGTCCCGCATTGTAGAGATCACCGCAGTTCTTGCCGCACTGGATCGACTTCAGGCAATAATCGACGATGTCCTTGGGGTGGCTTCGGGAGTGCATATTGCACCACACTATCCCGTTCATTCCGCGGGTGGCGCCGAAAGTGTTCGGGTACTTCGCGGAGAGGTCGCGTGCCAGGTCTTCGTACTTGAACGCCTGCTCGAATTCCTCCTGCTCTCCCAGTTGAAGTCCCATGATGCTGAAAGAATAGATCACCGATTCATCCATACCACCAGCAAGGCAATGCTGGGTGGATTGGGCTGCCGATAGATAAAGCTGGGACACAAGCCCGGACATGTATAGATCCGGAATGAGCTCGCTGTAGAACGAAAGCTCGATCTTGCTCTTCCTGTCCGTGGTAAAAGGCATGTTCAGGATGGTATCCCAAATATTTATATCCTTCGAGGAAATCTCCCTCATCAGCTCTTTTCTTCTCCTGTCGGCTTCTTCGGGGCCGTCTGGAATCGCCTTCCCGAAATAGGCCAGACCACGGTTGGCCGTTTCTATCGCCTTGATGAAATTACCTATGGATGAAAGAGAAGTGGTTTGTTCCGCCAGACATTCCGCCTTGTCGAAATCGGCTCTGGCATGATTCAGGAGCTGAGTGAGCAGTCTTTCCGAATTCCCGTAATTGCCGCACATGAGCTCCGTCTTTGCCGCCTTCTGGTATATCCTGAAGGTGCGCTCGTATTGATCCTCCCAGCAACTGAAGGGAAGCAGCTCGAGGCTCAGGTTGAAATATTCGTTTGCAGCCTCCGTCGCAAGAGAATCCAGGGCCTTGTTTCCCGCATGATAGTTCAGGTCAGCGAGTGCATAGGCCTTGCTCGTATCCTGATTTTCCTCTTTTCCGAGATTGAGGTGAGAAACGATGGTGAACAGGTTTTCCAGCTTCTCGATCTCAGTGTCCTTCGAAATCGCCGAAAGGAGGTAGCTTCCGATCTGCCTGTGAATCTCCCGCCGCTTCTTTTCAGGTATCGCCGACAGGACCGCTTCCTGGACTCTGTCGTGGATGAACTGCAACTGGTTCTTGGTTTCCATCAGCAGTCCCTGTCCGAGGGCGGGCTTGAGGACTTCGAAGGTTCCGATCAGACTCCTTCCCGTAATTGCGGCAATTTCGGTAGGTGAAAAGGTGTTACCCATGCATGCGCAGTACTCGAGAAGGGCTATGAGATCCGGTGGGAGCTTTTGGATCTTGGAGCTGAAAAGGGCCACCACCGTGGTAGGCATACGGGAGCGCCTGATCTTGTCGAGGTCCCAGCGCCATTGCCTGTCACTGTCGAGAAAGAGGAGGTCTTCACTATGAAGATAGGAAAGACTCTCACTCACGAAAAGCGGGTTCCCTTCGCTCAAGGTATTGATGAAATCAGCCAGGGCCCTTGTTTGCGGACGGGGAGAGTCGAGGATGTACGAGACCATCTCATGACAATGCTGGGGCTTCAGGGGCTCGAGCCTTATTTCCTTGAACGGCCAGCCGCTCTCATTGGAATTTCTTATTAGCTTCGAGAGAGGATGGCTGGGATCGACCTCGTTGTGACGGTAGGCGCCCAGGAGAAACAGGTAGGGATGGTCTTTGTAATTGGCGAAAATGTTGGTGAGAAAATCGAAGGAGGCCGCGTCGCACCACTGGAGGTCATCGATGAAGAGGGTAAGCGGATTCTCTTCGCTCGCAAGGCAGGTCAAGAACCTGTCGAAGAGGTCGTGGAACCTGTTCAACGACTCCACCGGAGGAAGCTGCTTGACTCCAGGCTGTGAGCCGATGAGGATTTCAAGCTCCGGTATGACATCGGTAAGAACTTTCCCGTTTTTGCCGACGGCTTTCAATATCTTGTTTTTCCAGAGAGAAACTCTTTCATCGCTTTCCGTAAGGAAAGTTCTCGTGAGATTTTTCAGGGCCTGGATAAGAGAGCTATAAGGAATGTTCTTCTGATAGACATCGAATTTCCCCGACGTGAAATAGCCCCTGTGCTTTACGATCGGCTTTTGAAGCTCCTGGATGAGGCGGGTCTTCCCGATACCCGAAAGGCCCGAGATGAACAAGGCGCGATAGGTCCCCCTTGCAGCCTGTTCGTATTCGTCGAGAATAACCTCGGCTTCCTTATCGCGACCGACCATTTTCGATATGAAGGTAACCCTTTGGGTCAGAAAACAGCTCTCCAGCGGGAATTCCCTAATGGTGCCGATGGCGGAAAATTCATCCCTGCACCGAATGAGATCCGCAAGAAGCCCGCTGCTGCTCTGGTAGCGCTTCTCCGGCTGCTTGAGCATCGATTTGGCAACCATTTTGCTCAGGGCAACGGGAATGTTGGGATTCAGCTCGTGAACCTTCGGTGCTTCCTTGGCGAGGTGGGCATGGATCAATTCGAGGGGATCGTCCGAGAAAAACGGAAGGCGTCCGGTCAGCATTTCATAAAAAACGATCCCAAGAGAATAGAGATCCGAGGAAAAAACCACGCGGTGGTTGATGCGCCCGGTCTGCTCGGGCGAGGTATAGGCCAGGGTATCCCGCACAAAAGAACGCTCGTAAATGAAATGGCTCACGTCTCTGACATCGATCGCGCTGAAGAAGTCGATGAGCCGGATATCGAGCGAGCTAACGTCAACAAGAATGTTGTGCGGCTTAATGCCTCCATGGATGATTCCCGCCTCGTGAACCTTCTCGAGGGCTCTGGCCAGTCTGCAAGCTATGGTGAAAAAGTCGTTCAAGGAGATCCTGTGATGCATTCCCGTCAGGTTGTCGAGAGTGACGCCGTCGAAGTAGTCCTGGGTTATGAAACAGACCCCGTCCTTCTCGCCGAAGGAGACGGGCGTGAGCACGAGAGGATCGTCCAGGACCTTGAGATGCTCGATTTTTTGCCTGAACTGGGCTTTCTTGTACTCGGAGAGACTGTCTGCCTTGAGAATTTTCAAGACCAGCAGCCGGTCCGGATTCTTCTTATGGTATGCCTTGTAGATAGCCGCTTGGGGAGCTTCGGCCATTTTTTCCAGAATTTCATAGTTCGAAATTATCATGCTTAACCCTCACTTTTTCATCGCTTTTTCACCGCAGAGACGCAGAGGGCGCAGAGAAAACGCAGAGAAAATAAAGAGAGAATAAAGAGAGAGCGCGGCTCATTCATTTAGGCCCAGGACGATTCTCTTGATTCCCTTCTTGAGCACCGGAACATTGAAATTGATAAGCAACCCCACTTTCCATCCGCCAAGCTTGAGATACGTAAGGAGCTGAGCCTCGTGAACCGGTAGAAAAGCTTCAACCGCCTTGATCTCGACAACCACTAAGCTCGCCACCAGTAAATCAAGGCGGTAAGCACAATTAAGCGATATATCTTTGAAAACAACCGGTAATGTCTTTTGTCGCTCAAAATGAAGTGATCGCAGATCCAGCTCATGACAGAGGCATTCCTCATACGCAGATTCCAAAAGCCCCGGCCCCAATACTCGATGAACTTCTATCGCCGCCCCAATGACTTCTTTCGTCAGATCATTGATTCTCACCTTCTCCCCCCTCTTTTTCTCCCTCTTCTCCCTTTTTTTTCTCTTCTCTTTCTCTTCTCTTTCTTTTCTCTTTCTTTCTCTATCCCCTCTCTGCGTTCTCTCTGCGCTCTCTGCGTCTCTGCGGTGAACGCTCTTCTCACTTCTCTTCAAGTATTATAGTGAACTCACTGCCATTACCATATTCACTCTTGAGAGTAATCCGCCCATTGAGCAGCTCCACGAGCTTCTTGCTCAGATGCAGCCCCAAACCGGTACCTTCATGACGGTGGACACCGGACGCATCGACTTGCGTGAAGGCATGAAAGAGCTTGTCCTGATCCTCGGGCTTGATGCCGATGCCGGTATCAATAACGCTGAGCTCGACGTACGAACGGCCGTCTTGTTGAGTGCGATGCCTGAGCTCTACTATGACTTCGCCTGCTTCGGTGAACTTGATTGCATTGTACGTGAGGTTCAAAAGTATCTGGCTCAAGGCACGGCGGTCCGTTTTCACGATCACTTCCTGGTCGGGCACTTTGAAGGTCAATTTGAGGCCCTTGTTTTCGGCCATTGGAGCGAGCGTAGCGGTGACCTCCTGCACGATGCCCCGGCATGAGACCAGCTCGAGCTTGAGCTCGACCTTGCCGGACTCGATCTTGGCGAGGTCGAGCAGGTCGTTGATGAGCAGAAGCAGGTGCTTGGCGCTGGTGGAGATATTGTGGAGCTGTCTTTCCTGGTCCGTGGTGAGGGGACCGGGGAGTCTCATAAGGAGTGTACCGGCAAAGCCGATAATGGAATTCAGAGGCGTGCGCAGCTCGTGACTCATATTGGCAAGAAAGCGATCCTTGGCCAGGTTGGCGTTTTCCATCTCCAGGCTTTTTTCCTGCAATGTATGTTCGAAGCGCTTACGCTCGGTCACGTCGCGGGCGGCGGCGAAAACGCCCTGGAGCTTCCCGTCCCGGTCGGCAAAGGTGGTGGCATTATAGCTCACCACCGTCTCGCGGCCGTCTTTGCTACGGGCCGTAAGCTCGTAGTTGGTGACGTTGTCTTCTCTCAGCACCCGCCTGATGCCTTCTTCCGCGCGTGCCGGGTCCGTGAAGTAGGTCTTGAAGGGGGACCCTATCAGCTCCTCGCGGGTATGGCCGGTCAAAGCCTCCATCTGCTGGTTGACGTCGGTGATGATGCCCAGGGCGTCGGTGGTCATGAGCGCATCGATGTTCGATTCAATCAGCGAACGGGCGTAGAATTGCTGGTCCCTCAACTGTTGCTCCAGTTGCTTTTGCTCGGTGATGTTACGGGCGGCGGCAAGGATACCGATCTGTTTTCCAGCGGCATCGGAAAAAATACCGGCGTTCAGGCTCACTGCGATCCTTCGGTTCTGGCGGGTGATGAGCACCAGCTCATAGGCGAGCACGCGGCCTTGATCCAGTGTTTGACGAACGCCGAGGCTCGCTCTCTCGGGCTCCGTAAAATAGCCCGAGAACGCCGAGTTGATGAGGTGCTTTCTGGAGTAGCCGGTAAGGCGCGTCGCTTCTTCGTTTACATCGGTTATGACCCCATCCGGCGCGATGGCGAAGAGAGCGTCCGCGCTGGCCTCGATGAGGGACCGGTTATAGGCCTGCTGATCTACGAGCTGGGCTTGCAGGCGTGCCTGCTCGCTGATGTCACGGGCGCTGGCGAAGATCCCCTGCACCTGGCCGTCTGCTGCGCGAAAGACCGAGGCATTGAAGGATACGGTGGCCTTTCTTCCCGTCTGAGTCTTGAGGACCAGTGCGTAGTTTGTGACAACACCTTCCGCAAAGGTGCTTTTGACGCCTGTTTCAGCCCGCTGCGGATCGGTGAAGTACTGTCTGAAGGGCGATCCTATGAGATCGTCGCGGCTGTAGCCGGTCATGCGGCACATCTGCTCGTTTACATCGGTGATGAACCCTTCGGGATCAACGGTAATGAGGCCGTCGACCGATGATTCGATCAAGCCTCTGAGATACGTTTGCTGCTCACGGAGCTGCTCTTCCAGCCTTACACGGTCCGTGATGTCGCGGGCGCTTGCAAAGATTCCACGTACGTTGCCCGTGGGGTCTCTAAAAACCGAGGCGTTGAAAGACACGCGCAAAAAGCGGCGGGTGCGGCTGATGAGCGTCAGTGCATACTCGGTCACGACACCCTTTTTAAAGGTCTCCTTCACGACGGCCAGGGCGAGAGCTGCGTCCGTAAAGTAGTCCGAAAACGGCGTGCCGAGCATTTCCGTCCGGCTGTAACCGCTCATCTGGCACATGCGGTCGTTTACGTCGCTGATGATACCTTCGGGGTCCACCGTAATGAGGCCGTCAATCGAGGCTTCGATGAGACCCCGGTTGTAGGCCTGTGAATCGCGCAGCCTGAGCTCGAGCTTCTTTTGCTCGGTGATGTCGCGGGCGGCGGCGAAAACTCCCTGCAGCTTCCCGTCACGGTCGGCAAAGATGGCGGCGTTATAGCTCACCACCGTTTCGTGGCCATCCTTGCCATGGGCCGTGAGCTCATAGTTCGTGACTTTACCGTCTCTCACCACCAGCCGGATACCTTCCTCGGCACGCCCCGGGTCAGTGAAGTAGTTCTTGAAGGGGATACCGATCAGCTCCTCACGGGTGTAGCCGGTCAAGGCTTCCATCTGCTGGTTGACGTCCGTGATGATTCCCACTGAATCGGTGGTCATCAGGGCGTCGATATTCGATTCGATGAGGGATCGAGTGTAGAACTGGGATTCCTGCAACTGCGATTCGAGCTTCTTTTGCTCGGTAATGTCGCGGGCGCTGGCGAAAATGCCGCGTACCTTGCTGGCGGCGTCCTTAAAGACCGCGGCGTTCAAGGAAACGGGCACCAGTTGCTCGTCCGCGGCCTGGAGGGTAAGAACGTAGTTGGTGACCGAGCCCTCCTTCAAGGTAAGGTGCACGCCTTCGGCTGCCCGCTCCCGCTCGGTGAAATAGCTGGGAAAAGACGATCCGATGAGCTGATTGCGAGAGCGGCCGGCCATGCGGCACATGGTTTCGTTTACGTCCGTGATCACCATCGATTCATCGACGATGACGAGACCGTCCACGCTGGCTTCGATAAGACCACGGTTATAGGCACGCTCTTCCGCCAACTGCTCCTGGAGGCGGGCTTGCTCCGTGATGTCTCGGGCACTGGCGAAAATGCCGCGCACCGCCCCCGATTCGTCTTTGAATATGGCGGCGTTGAAAGATACCAACTGCTCCCTGCCGTCCTTGCTGTGCAGCATGAGCTCGTAGTTCGTGACGGCGCCTTTGTCCAGGGTCAGGCGAACACCGGCGGAGGCACGTTTCGTATCGGTGAAATATTCGGGAAAGGGTGTGCCGATGAGCTCGTCTCTGGTGTAGCCGGCCATGCGGCACATGGTTTCGTTGACGTCCGTGATGTTGAGCATTGGATCGACGGTGATGAGGCCGTCCAGGGAGGCCTCGATGAGGCCGCGGTTATAGGCGCGCTCCTCCGAGAGCTGGGTCTGAAGGCGAGCCTGCTCCGTGATGTCACGGGCGCTGGCGAAGATCCCGTGGACATTGCCGGAGGGGTCTTTGAAGACCGAGGCATTGAAGGAAACGACGAGCTGCTGTCCCTCGCGGGTGGCCATGGTGAGCGCATAATCCGTGACCATGCCTTTATCGAAGGTCTGCTTCACACCGGCACCGGCACTCTCGCTATCGACGAAATAATCGATAAAAGGCGTGCCGAGAAGCTCCTCTCGGGAATAACCCGACAACTGGCACATGCGTGCGTTGAGATCGGAAATCAGGCCCGAGGGATCGACGGTGATGAGGCCGTCGACGGAGGCTTCTATAAGACCACGGTTATATGCCTCGGACTCGCGAAGCTTCTGCTCGAGCTCCTTTTGCTCCGTAATGTCGCGGGCCGCGGCGAACACGCCCTGGAGCCTGCCCTGGGCGTCGCGGAACGTGGAGGCGTTATAGGATACGACGGTCGTACGGCCGGTTTTGGAGAGCGCCGTCAGCTCATAGTTCGTGACCTTGCCCTCGCGAAGCACGAGCTTGATGCCTTCATCCGCGCGCTGAGGATCGGTGAAGTAGTTCTTGAAGGGAGAGCCTATGAGCTCATCCCTGGTGTACCCGGTCAGGGTCACCATCTGTTTGTTGACGTCGCTTATGATTCCCAGGGGGTCCGTCGCCATGAGAGCGTCGATATTGGATTCGATGAGGGATCGGGTATAGAACTGGGTGGATTTGAGCTGCTCGGTCAGACGGATTTCATCGGAGATGTCCTTGGAGATGAGAAGATATCCGATCGCCCGGCCCACCGAATCGCGGCGCGGAGTGATAACGACCCGGGCCGTGAAAAGATCCCCGTTTTTTCGGCGCCGGGTAATGGTGCCTTCCCACTTGCCGTTATGGAGTGCGGCATCGAGGATTTCCCGGGGCTTCCCGGATTTTACGTCTTCTTCGGAATGAAGGATCGAGGAATTGGCCTTGCCGACCACCTCTTCGGGGTCGTAGCCGTAAAGACGGCGGGCACCCTCATTCCAGAGCAGGATCTTACCGTCCAGGTCCTTACCGATGATCGAATATTCGGTCGAAGATTCGAGAATATTGGTGATGAAGTCAACCGCCTGCTGGGCGTCGCTAACGATGGCACTGTCGAAGAGCTTCGCCTTACGGACCTCCTCGCTGAAGCGCATTTCATTGGAAAAGTCCTTGGAGATCAGAAGAAAGCCGACCGGCTGACCCGAATTGTCCCTGCGCGGGGTAATAACGACCCGCGCCGTGAAAATCTCGCCGTTTTTGCGTCGGCGGCCGATAGTGCCCTCCCACTTGCCCTCTCTCAAGGCTGCTTCCATCATCTGGGCCGGCTTATCCGCCTGGACGTCTTCTTCAGTGTGGAGGATGGAGGAGTTGGCCCTGCCTACCACCTCTTCAGGCTCATAGCCGTATAGACGGCGAGCGCCCTCGTTCCAGAGAAGGATCTTTCCGTCCAGATCCTTTCCGATGATGGAATACTCGGTGGAGGACTCCAGGATGTTGCCCAGAAAGTCCACCACTTCCTTGGTATTGCTTGCGATCTTCCCATCGAGCAGTCTTCTGGGCTCGATGAGCCGCATTTCACTGGAGATGTCCTTGGAGATCAGAAGAAAGCCAACGGGCCTGTCGGCGGTATTACGCCGTGGTGTGATGACGACACGGGCGGTGAATTTAACACCGTTTTGACGTACGCGGGTAACGGTGCCTTCCCACTTGCCGTCGTTCAAGGCGGCTTCCAGGATATGCCGGGGAAGGCCTGCCTTGACGTCTTCAGGAGTATGGAGAATCTCGGAGGATTGCCCTATGATATCCTCCGGCTCGTAGCCGTAGAGCCTGCGCGCTCCTTCGTTCCACAGAAGGATCTTTCCCTCCATGTCCTTTCCGATGATGGCATAATCGGTGGATGACTCCAGGATATTGCCGAGAAAATCCACCACCTCCTCGGTATTGCCCGCTATCCTGGCATCGAGCAGTCTTCTTGGCTTCGTCAGCAGAATCTCATTGGGAATATTCTTGGAGATCAAAAGAAAGCCGACTGTCTTTCCGGAAGCGTCACGCTGCGGCGTGCTCACGGTGCGGGCAGCGAACTTTTCACCGTTTTGCCGCACGCGGGTAATAGTGCCTTCCCACTTTCCGTTATCGAGCGCAGCCTTGAGTATCTGTCGCGGCAGCCCGGCCTTCACGTCTTCGGGCGTATGAAGGATGTCGGAGGATTTTCCAATTATATCCTCGGGCTCGTAGCCGTAGAGCCTGCGTGCTCCTTCATTCCACAGATAAATTTTCCCCTTCGGATCTTTCCCGATGACGCAATATTCCGTCGATGTCTCCAGCATATCCCCCAGTATGCCAACCATTCGCACACTGCTCTCCGCGATCTTACCCTCAAGCGCTCTTTGCGGCACCTTTTACCTCCAGAATCTGTTGTCCCGGAAACCTCCAACGACTGCACACAAGCACTATTTCACCGCAGAGACGCAGAGGCGCGGAGCTTTTCAATTTTTTGGCTTTTCTCTGCGTTCTCTCTGCGCTCTCTGCGTCTCCGCGGTGAATCCATCACTTCTCTTCAAGCATGATCGTGAATTCACTCCCCTTACCGTACTCGCTCTTGAGGCTGATACGGCCATTGAGGAGCTCCGCGAGCTTTCTACTCAGATGCAGGCCCAATCCAGTACCTTCGTGGCGGCGGGAGGTGGATGTATCGACTTGCGTAAAAGCATGGAAAAGCTTCTCCTGGTCTTCCGGTTTGATGCCGATACCGGTATCCGTCACGCTGAGCTCGATCCTCGTATGGTGGTCATGGATGTATCGTCGAAGCTCCAGCTTGACTTCGCCCTTATCGGTGAACTTGATTGCATTGTACGTCAGGTTGAGAAGGATCTGGCTCAAGGAGCGGCGGTCAGTCCTTACGATCACCTCCTCGTCCGGCACTTCGAAAGTCAATTTCAAATTCTTGTTTTCGGCCATCGGACGCAGTGTGGTGGTGACCTCCTCCACGATGCTCCGGCAGGAGATCAGCTCGGGCTTGAGCTCGACCTTGCCGGACTCGATCTTGGCGAGGTCGAGCAGGTCGTTTATGAGCAGGAGCAGGTGCTTGGCGCTGGTGGAGATATTGTGGAGATGTCTTTCCTGGTCCGTTGAAAGGGGACCGGGGAGCCTCATAAGGAGTGTACCGGCAAAGCCGATAATGGAATTCAGAGGCGTGCGCAGCTCGTGACTCATATTGGCAAGGAACCGGTCCTTGGCCAGGTTGGCGTTTTCCATCTCCAGGCTTTTTTCCTGAAGAGTCCGCTCGAAGCGCTTGCGCTCGGTCACGTCACGGGCGGCGGCGAAAACACCCTGGAGCTTTCCGTCCCGGTCGGCAAAGGTGGTGGCATTATAGCTAACTACCGTCTCCCGGCCGTCCTTGCTTCGGGCCGTTAGCTCGTAGTTCGTGACATTGCCCTCCCTCAGCACCAGTCTGATGCCCTCCTCCGCACGGGTCGGGTCCGTGAAGTAGGTCTTGAAGGGAGATCCTATGAGCTCTTCCCGGCTATGGCCGGTCAAGGCTTCCATCTGCTGGTTGAGGTCTGTAATCAGCCCGACGGGATCGGTCGTCATCAGAGCATCGATATTCGATTCGATGAGCGAGCGCGAATAGAACTGCTGGTCTCTCAACTGTTGCTCCAGTTGCTTTTGCTCGGTGATGTTACGGGCACCGGCCAGGATACCGAGCTGTTTTCCCGCTGCATCGGAGAAGACGCCGGCGTTGAAGCTCACCGCAATCCTTCGGTTCTGGCGGGTGATGAGCACCAGCTCATAGGCGAGCACGCGGCCTTGATCCAGTGTTTGACGAACGCCGAGGCTCGCTCTCTCGGGCTCCGTAAAATAGCCCGAGAACGCCGAGTTGATGAGGTGCTTTCTGGAGTAGCCGGTAAGGCGCGTCGCTTCTTCGTTTACATCGGTTATGACCCCATCCGGCGCGATGGCGAAGAGAGCGTCCGCGCTGGCCTCGATGAGGGACCGGTTATAGGCCTGCTGATCTACGAGCTGGGCTTGCAGGCGTGCCTGCTCGCTGATGTCACGGGCGCTGGCGAAGATCCCCTGCACCTGGCCGTCTGCTGCGCGAAAGACCGAGGCATTGAAGGATACGGTGGCCTTTCTTCCCGTCTGAGTCTTGAGGACCAGTGCGTAGTTTGTGACAACACCTTCCGCAAAGGTGCTTTTGACGCCTGTTTCAGCCCGCTGCGGATCGGTGAAGTACTGTCTGAAGGGCGATCCTATGAGATCGTCGCGGCTGTAGCCGGTCATGCGGCACATCTGCTCGTTTACATCGGTGATGAACCCTTCGGGATCAACGGTAATGAGGCCGTCGACCGATGATTCGATCAAGCCTCTGAGATACGTTTGCTGCTCACGGAGCTGCTCTTCCAGCCTTACACGGTCCGTGATGTCGCGGGCGCTTGCAAAGATTCCACGTACGTTGCCCGTGGGGTCTCTAAAAACCGAGGCGTTGAAAGACACGCGCAAAAAGCGGCGGGTGCGGCTGATGAGCGTCAGTGCATACTCGGTCACGACACCCTTTTTAAAGGTCTCCTTCACGACGGCCAGGGCGAGAGCTGCGTCCGTAAAGTAGTCCGAAAACGGCGTGCCGAGCATTTCCGTCCGGCTGTAACCGCTCATCTGGCACATGCGGTCGTTTACGTCGCTGATGATACCTTCGGGGTCCACCGTAATGAGGCCGTCAATCGAGGCTTCGATGAGACCCCGGTTGTAGGCCTGTGAATCGCGCAGCCTGAGCTCGAGCTTCTTTTGCTCGGTGATGTCGCGGGCGGCGGCGAAAACTCCCTGCAGCTTCCCGTCACGGTCGGCAAAGATGGCGGCGTTATAGCTCACCACCGTTTCGTGGCCATCCTTGCCATGGGCCGTGAGCTCATAGTTCGTGACTTTACCGTCTCTCACCACCAGCCGGATACCTTCCTCGGCACGCCCCGGGTCAGTGAAGTAGTTCTTGAAGGGGATACCGATCAGCTCCTCACGGGTGTAGCCGGTCAAGGCTTCCATCTGCTGGTTGACGTCCGTGATGATTCCCACTGAATCGGTGGTCATCAGGGCGTCGATATTCGATTCGATGAGGGATCGAGTGTAGAACTGGGATTCCTGCAACTGCGATTCGAGCTTCTTTTGCTCGGTAATGTCGCGGGCGCTGGCGAAAATGCCGCGTACCTTGCTGGCGGCGTCCTTAAAGACCGCGGCGTTCAAGGAAACGGGCACCAGTTGCTCGTCCGCGGCCTGGAGGGTAAGAACGTAGTTGGTGACCGAGCCCTCCTTCAAGGTAAGGTGCACGCCTTCGGCTGCCCGCTCCCGCTCGGTGAAATAGCTGGGAAAAGACGATCCGATGAGCTGATTGCGAGAGCGGCCGGCCATGCGGCACATGGTTTCGTTTACGTCCGTGATCACCATCGATTCATCGACGATGACGAGACCGTCCACGCTGGCTTCGATAAGACCACGGTTATAGGCACGCTCTTCCGCCAACTGCTCCTGGAGGCGGGCTTGCTCCGTGATGTCTCGGGCACTGGCGAAAATGCCGCGCACCGCCCCCGATTCGTCTTTGAATATGGCGGCGTTGAAAGATACCAACTGCTCCCTGCCGTCCTTGCTGTGCAGCATGAGCTCGTAGTTCGTGACGGCGCCTTTGTCCAGGGTCAGGCGAACACCGGCGGAGGCACGTTTCGTATCGGTGAAATATTCGGGAAAGGGTGTGCCGATGAGCTCGTCTCTGGTGTAGCCGGCCATGCGGCACATGGTTTCGTTGACGTCCGTGATGTTGAGCATTGGATCGACGGTGATGAGGCCGTCCAGGGAGGCCTCGATGAGGCCGCGGTTATAGGCGCGCTCCTCCGAGAGCTGGGTCTGGAGACGAGCCTGCTCCGTGATGTCTCGGGCGCTGGCGAAGATTCCGTGTACGGCGCCGGAGGGGTCTTTGAAGACCGAGGCATTGAAGGAAACGACCAGTTGCTGTCCCTCGCGGGTGGCCAGGGTGAGTGCATAATCCGTGACCATGCCTTTATCGAAGGTCTGTTTCACACCGGCATCGGCATTCTCGCTATCGACGAAATAATCGATAAAAGGTGTGCCCAGAAGCTCCTCTCGTGAGTAGCCCGACATCTGGCACATGCGTGCATTGACGTCTGAAATGAAGCCTGCGGGATCGACCGTGATGAGGCCATCGACGGAGGCTTCGATAAGACCACGGTTATAAGCCTCGGACTCGCGCAGCCGCTGCTCGAGCTCCTTTTGCTCCGTAATGTCGCGGGCCGCGGCGAAAACGCCCTGGAGCTTACCCTCTGCATCGCGAAATGTGGAGGCGTTATAGGATACGACCGTCATCCGGCCGGTTTTGGAGAGCGCCGTCAGCTCGTAGTTCGTGACCTTGCCTTCGCGAAGCACGAGCTTGATGCCCTCCTCCGCGCGCTGAGGATCGGTGAAGTAGTTCTTGAAGGGAGAGCCTATGAGCTCATCCCTGGTGTACCCGGTCAGGGTCACCATCTGTTTGTTTACGTCGCTTATGATCCCCAGGGGGTCCGTTGCCATGAGAGCGTCGATATTGGATTCGATGAGGGATCGGGTATAGAACTGGGTGGATTTGAGCTGCTCGGTCAGACGGATTTCATCGGAGATATCCTTGGAGATGAGGAGATATCCGATCGCTCTACCCAGCACATCGCGGCGGGGAGTGATAACGACCCGGGCCGTGAATAGCTCTCCATTCTTGCGGCGGCGGTTGATGGTGCCTTCCCACTTGCCGTTATGCAAGGCCGCATCGAGGATTTCCCGAGGCTTTCCGGATTTTACGTCTTCTTCGGTATGGAGTATCGAGGAATTGGCCTTGCCGACCACCTCTTCGGGCTCATAGCCGTAGAGACGGCGGGCACCCTCATTCCAAAGAAGGATTTTACCGTCCAGGTCCTTACCGATAACCGAATACTCGGTCGAGGACTCGAGGATATTGGTGATGAAGTCGACCGCCTCCTGGGCGTTGCTCACGATGGCACTGTCGAAAAGCTTCGCCTTGCGGACCTGCTCGCTGAACCTCATCTCATTGGAGAAGTCCTTGGAGATCAGAAGAAAGCCTATGGGCTGCCCCGCATTGTCACAGCGCGGGGTAATAACGACCCGGGCCGTGAATATCTCGCCGTTTTTGCGGCGGCGGTTGATGGTGCCCTCCCACTTGCCCTCTCTCAGGGCGGCGTCCATAATCTGGCGCGGCTTATCGGCCTGGACGTCTTCTTCAGTGTGGAGCATGGAGGAATTGGCCTTACCGACCACCTCTTCGGGCTCATAGCCGTAAAGACGGCGGGCACCCTCATTCCAGAGAAGGATCTTGCCGTCCAGATCTTTTCCGATGATGGAATATTCGGTGGAGGACTCCAGAATGTTGCCCAGAAAGTCCACCACCTCTTCGGTATTGCTAACTATCTTGCTATCGACCAGTCTTTTTGGCGCCGTAAGCCGCATCTCGCTGGAGATGTTCTTGGTCATGAGCAAGAAGCCGACGGCCTTTCCGAAAGCGTCGCGCCGCGGCGTGATCACCACGCGGGCGGCGAATTTCACCCCGTTCTGGCGTACCCTGGTAATCGTCCCTTCCCACTTGCCGTCGGCGAGGGCTGCCTTGAGCATCTGCTGCGGGAGGCCGGCCTTCACGTCTTCCGGTGTATGCAAAATCTCGGAGGACTTCCCGATGATCTCCTCGGGCTCGTAGCCGTAAAGACGGCGGGCACCCTCATTCCAAAGAAGGATCTTGCCGTCCAGATCTTTTCCGATGATGGAATACTCGGTGGATGACTCCAGAATATTACCCAGGAAGACCACCACCTCTTCGGTATTGCTTACCATCCTGCTGTCGAGAAGTCTTCTCGGCTCCGCAAACGGCATCTCCGCGGGGATGATCTTCGAAATGAAAAGAAGACCGATAGGCTTGCCGGAAGAATCCCGCTGAGTCGTGCTCACGGTAGGGGCATCGAATTTCACACCATCATGGCGTACCCTGGTGATGGTCCCTTCCCACTTGCCCTCGTTGAGCGCGGCTTCAATCATCCGCCGAGGGATGCCGGCCTCCACGTCCTCCGGCGAGCACAGTATTTCAGAGGATTTTCCGAGGATCTGCTCCGGCTCGTAGCCGTACAGGCGGCGTGCACCCTCGTTCCAGAAAAGGATCTTCCCTTCCAGATCGTTTCCTATGATGGAATACTCGGTGGATGCCCCGAGGACACCCCCCAGTATATCGACCATCTGTACGCTATTGCCCGCGATTTTACTATCAAGCAGTCTTTGCGGCACCTTTTCACCTCCAAAAGAGACAAGCATGATGAGGAGTTAGGAATTGTTAATCACTAATTGAGAATTACGAATGAGAGAGCTATTCTGCGATGGCAAAAGTGTTGAACAGAGAATGAAGGCAGCCCAAATCCCTCAATGCCCGGACCCTGATTTCTAATTTCCAATTCGTCTTGCAGACCTTTGCACGAGCTGTGCTCCCATTTATTCCCTACTTGCCGATGCTAATTCCCTCTAACGCGAATTTCAACCCGGCATTGGAGCAAGATTATAGCAGAACCGCCATTCGATTGACAAGACTGGTGAAAACACTTGTCTTTCTTGCATCTTCAGTGATTTGGGACTGGAGCTCGCCTTCCCCGGCGCTCGAACAGGTTCTCGTATTCATGAGCAGGGGGGTAATTTCCCGATCAGCAGTCGTTCCACGGGGATTTTCCGAAATCGAGTTTGTGCATGACGAAGAATTGAATCTGGGTTACTTTAATCACGAGTCGGTATTTGCGGCTTTGAGCCGCCGGATTTGTCGGCGACCCCGTTCTCTGGAACGCTCATTAAGACAGACATCGATTTTGGGCCTGCCGGAAGTACATAATGAGATAAGAAGTGCATTCATCAGGGCACATCAGGAGACTCACGATAAATGTATTTGCAGAGATTCAGGAAGTGGCCGATTTTACTTAAAATTATTTCCATATCAATCATCAGCGTGACATTCATCACATTGGTCATTTTGTTATATTTTATGCCATTCATGGAACAAAAGATGATGGATGGGAAGAAGGTCGGTGTGAAAAGTGTAGTTGATGTAGCCTATAGCCTGTTTCAGGAATATGACAACAGGGCGAAAAAAGGCGAGTTGACCCTGGAGGACGCCAAGACGAGGCTGATCGAGCGAATAAGGAACATACGCTACGATGAAAAGGAGTATTTGTGGATCAATGACATGAAGCCCAGAATGATTATGCATCCCATAAAACCTGAGCTCGAGGGTACTGACCTGAGTGACAATCAAGATCCCAACGGCAAATATCTCTTTCGTGAATTCGTGGAGGTTTGCAGGAGTCGCGGGGCCGGCTTCGTTGAATATATGTGGCCGAAGCCCGGAGAAGGACAGCCAATTCCAAAGATATCCTACGTCAAGCTGTATGAGCCGTGGGGTTGGATCGTCGGCAGCGGACTCTATATCGACGATGTCAAAAAAGATGTCGTCCGTTCTCGCTTCTACATGTTGGCCGGGACTTTTGTCTTCACACTCGTTACGATTTTCCTTGCGGTTACGATCGGTATCGGTATCACCCGCCCCCTAAAGAAGGTCATCAATGGGCTCCAGGATATTGCCAGCGGGCAAGGTGGCACTGACCTGAGTAAGCGCATCGCCATAACCTCCATCGACGAGATCGGTATGCTCTCCACCGAATTCAACAGCTTGATGGAGTCCATCAACAGCCTCTCGGTCTTCAAGAAAGTCATCGAGGAAGACGACAGCCTCGAGGAGGTCTACCAAAGGCTTGGTGAAGTGTTCACGCAAAAGATCGGAATAGATCGGTGCTTCATCTACCAGGTGGTCAGTGCGCAGAACACGATGCAACTGATCTATCCCAGCGGCTTTGACCAGGCGGAGATGTTCTGCAAGCTCGATATCCTGGACCATGGTGACCTGTGCAAGGCAAGGCGGACCGGACATCTTATTACCTCCAGCTCCTTTCCCGCCATATGCAGACAATTCACCACTCAAAACGAGCTTGTGCACTATTGCCTCCCTGCCGTGGTCGGCGGTGCCACCGTCGCCGTCATGCAGTTCGTTTTCGAAAAGCCGGACGGTCCGGCCAGTGTAAAAGCCATGGAAGCGAAGGTCTTCAAGGCGGAGCAGTACATTATCGAATCCTTGCCGGTTATTGAAACCAAACGGCTGATGAGCTCCCTGCGCGATATGGCCCTCAGTGATTCGCTGACCGGACTGCATAACAGGCGCTACCTTCAGGAATATACGGAAAAGATCGTTGCGGGTATCCTCCGTAGGGGGAAGACCGTCGGGCTTATCATGTGCGACCTGGATTACTTCAAACAGGTCAACGATACCCACGGGCATCAGGTTGGAGATATCGTGCTCAAGCAGACCGCCGGCACCATCAGGCAGAGCGTTCGCGAGTCGGATATTGTAATTCGTTTCGGCGGCGAGGAGTTTCTGGTGGTGCTGCTCGATATCTCCGAAGGAGACAGCATGAAGGTCGCGGAAAAGATTCGACTGAATATCCAGGAGCTCAATATAAAGGTTCCAGATGGCGTGATTCAGAAGACGATCAGTCTGGGAGTGAGCGAATTTCCGGCTGATACCAATACCCTCTGGAGCTGTATCAAATTTGCCGATGTGGCGCTCTACAGGGCGAAGGAGGAAGGCCGCAACAGGAGTGTGAGATTCACCGGCGATATGTGGAAAGAAGAACAGGTTTGATTTAGGCGCAATTGCTCACGATAGACATAGTCCTTTATTCATCTATTCATCGAGGGCGCGCCTGACGGCATCCGCCAGATCGGCTGCCGCGAGCGGCTTCATGAGGACACCTCGAAGTCCGTGATTCCTGGTATGCTCCACCGCTAATTTTTGACTGTAGCCGGTGCACATTATAATCGGAACGCCGGGTCGTAGGCGGTTAAGCTCGGTGGCAAGCTCCAGTCCCGTCATATGCGGCATGGTCATATCCGTGATCACCAGATCGAATCCGGCCTCGGGAGATTGGCTTCGAAAGGCTTCCAGAGCCTCATTGCTGCTGGTCATGATAACGACCCGATAGCCGAGACGCTCCAATATCTGCTTGCCGGCCAGGGCCAGGGCAGGCTCATCGTCTACAAAGAGTATCCGTTCGTTTCCCACGGCAAGAGGTTTGGGCGCGGAGGAGGCAGTTTCGGAATCGGTCTCGATTCTTGGGAAAAGTATGCTGAAAACAGTGCCGGCCCCCGGCTCGCTTCGCACATCTATGACGCCTTCATGAGCTTTCACTATCCCGTGAACTACCGCAAGGCCGAGTCCCGTACCCTCCCCCTGCTTCTTGGTCGTGAAGAAGGGCTCGAAAATCCTTTCCATGATCTCAGGGGCAATCCCCTTTCCCGTATCGCTTACCGTCAATTTGAGATAAGCCCCCTGGCGCAGGTCGGGGTCCATAGCCAGAGAGCTCTCATCGATTTCCACATCCACGAGCTTGACTTCCAGCACACCGCCTTTTTCCCACATTGCATGCGAGGCATTGGTGCACAGATTCATCAAGACCTGGTGGATCTGGGTCGGATCCGCCATGATGGCCCCCTTGGATCGAATGTCGGGCACTATTTCGATGGTTGCCGGTAATGAAGCCCGGAGAAGCTTCAGAGCTTCCTTAATTACACTTCCAATCCAGGTCGGCTTCAATTCTTGCTCGCTCTGGCGGCTGAAGGCTAAAATCTGAGTCACGAGATCCTTGGCTCGTCTTGCCGCCTTCAATATCGGATCGAGACTTTCCGGCGACAGTGAATTTCCCCCTCTGATGTCGAGTAGCGCGATTTCGGAATAACCCATGATAGCGCCGAGAATGTTGTTGAAATCATGAGCGATGCCTCCCGCGAGAGTGCCCATGGCCTCCATCTTCTGTGCCTGCCTCAATTGCGCCTCGATGCGGCGGTGCTCCGCTTCGGCCTGCTTTCGCTCCGTGATATCCCGGGCCGTGGCGAGTATGATGGTCTTCCCGTCGAGCTCAAAAAAGTGGTTGTTGATTTCGACGGGAATGTTCCGGCCTTCCTTCGCTATATGGGCACCTTCCCACATGGCGGAGCCCTGAGTAGCCAGTTGCTCCATGATCCAGGGGACGTCGGGCAGTGCGTCGGGGGCATTGATATCGAGCGGCCCCATTTGCAGCAGCTCTTCTCGCGAATAGCCCAGTCTCTTGCAGGCTATGTCGTTGACTTCGATGAAGCGCACCGGAGCTTCTCCTGAAAGACTCGGGTGAACGAACACCGCGTCGTTTCCGCTGTTGAAGAGCAGGCGGTATCGTTCCTCACTGCTTCGGATGACTTCTTCCGCCCTCTGGCACTCGACTATCTTCTGCCTCAATTCTTTGTTGGCTCTCATCAGTTCAGCGGTACGCTCATCCACCAGCTCGAGAAGGTGCGATTCGTGCCTGCTCAGTTGCTCGTTGCTGGTCTCCAGTGCTTCTTCCGCGGCTTTGCGCCGCATCTCCCGAGTCCAGAGTGCCAGGGTTGCAACGACCACAACAGACGCCCAGGCGAAGAGTATACAGAGGAAAAGGTGTTTTCGCTTGGCATGGCTGGCAATATGATCTTTTTCAAAAAGATCTTCGAGGATTGAGGCTCTTTGCAGAATCTGAATGAAGAGCTTGTCAAATTGATCATCCAGGGGTGAACCGATTCCCGACATATTCGGCTGCCTGTATCGTTCCACGGCAATCCATTTGAATTTGACCAGCAGCGATTCGATTTCTTCCGCCTGAGAGCGCAGCCTTGAATCTTTAAGAGGCTCCAGGGTCAGACCGAGATTTGCTTGCCCACCGTTCAGGACTCCCTCTGCCAGATTGGTGGCCGAATCGATATCTTTCCATACCGCTCCGATATCCTCATGGGTATCTCCGGAGAGGATCTCCTCGAGCCAAAGGTGGGAAGCCGCGGCCTTTATCTGCACGGACATGAGTGCATTCGCGATACTGAAATCCCGGCGTTGTTTTTCGCTGAGCTTATCGATCCATACAAGTATTGCAATTGAAATCATACCCAGGATAAAGAGAGCCACGGGCATTATGTACCATTGCCGTGAAGCTCTCCGATCTTTTCTGAGCATGGCTTGAGGCTTTGACATGCTTTTCCTCCTGTATGCTTCAGCGAAACAGATTCAGGGACAGTCAAAGAGGTGCAAAGGGCTCACCGGCAGTTGGCCCCATCGGCTCCTCCCATCCCTACGAAGATTCGGCATCCTTCGTTCGGTAGTCAATACGTTCGTCATCCCCGCATGCTTTTAATGCTTCTGGCGGGAACGACCTGGAGGCACGAAATGATTTTCAAGGAAAGAGTGTAAACTACTTGTGGGCTGTTGTGAAGGATGCTCTCAACTTCAGCATTCAAGACGCTCGAGCTGTTCAAAAAGAGCTCGAGACCCGGCATCCCGGATGCGGCACGGATCAAATTCCATATTTCTTTCGCCTTCGCCAAAGTGTTACGGGGTCCATATCGAGTATCCGGGCGGCTTCCTCGAGGGACCTGGTCGAAGCCAGTATTCGCCTAATGTGCATTTCTTGTTAGCGCACATAAGGGTTGTGTTTTCTCATGTGGGGCAGGCTTTCCAGCCTGCCACTTCTGAATGCCGGCTGCGGATGGCAGGCTGGAAAGCCTGCCCCACATGAGAGAGCTAACCCAAGGCTTATGCGCGCTAACAAATCCGATCCAGGCTCTCAAGGGCGCCTTTCATTTTGAAACATGCCGCAACACTGTCATAATTCTCGCGAAAGATCCGTTCTATGGCCTTGCTGGACAGTGTGACCGTTCGCACGCTCATCGAGCCGACGACAACCAGAATCATCAGCGGCCCGCAGAATGTAATGATCAATTTGGACTTGAGGCTCATTTGCATCTCTCCTTGCTCAGAAAGCTGGAGCAAGGTGCGTGCCACGTCCTCCATTTACAGTAAGTATTATTATTTCGAATAGTTAGCGTCGGCAAGGAGTTCAAGAAAGCGCCATGGGATTTCAAAATGCAAGGAATGCTCTTTTTGAAGATTTCCAATTGAAATGTCGGCCCGGCTGGGGAGAACGACTGGGGCAAGCGTAGTGCTGAACTGCGTTTTTGCAGGAGCGGCTTCCAGCCGCGATTTTCCCCGGAAGGTCATGCCATAGCTCAGTGCCACTTCTCGGGGAGGCTTCCGTTCTTGTCTGGGGGTGGATCTACAAACAGCGATGAACCTCTCAGTATAAGCGGTCTCACTCATCCAGTGGGTTAAGGTGCCAGGCAAAAAAAGAACATCCGCTTCAACCATCCGATCGTCGTTCCCGCAATCTTTTAGCGGGAATCCAGCCCAGCGCTCTCCGTGTGCCTGGATTCCCGCTAAAAGATTGCGGGAATGACGGAGTGGTGTTCTGCGAGCATGGCGATCAAGCTTCCATCTTGGATGATTATTTACTGCCTGGCGCCTTATGTGGAAAGAACGCAAGAGTGATTCCGGTTGGCTCTTTCCGGGTTTATGGGTGCCGGTCTTGTCATGCACCCCTCAACCCATTGTTATCCTGAGTAAATCCAAAACTCAGGGATTCTGCTGGCCCATGGTAATAATTTCGCTATAATGACGCAGTGTTGCAAGCTCATGGTGCATTTATCTTAGGATAGAACCCGCCCGAAGGGCGCCAGGTTCAAGGACGGCATGATGTTGGGAAAGAAGATCGATCATTTCTGCGAGCAGTTTCTGGTGCGCAATACGGGCATTACCGTGATTCACGTTTTGAATGGAATTCATGAAATCGACAGTAACCTGGCAGCGTTGATCCTGAAATACGTCGAGCAAATGGTACAGCGCAACTGGAAGCTCCGCCTGATCTATCTCATGCGCACTCCGGGGGAAGACATGCGGTTGCAGTGGACTTTCTGGAACCTGATGAATATCGGGGGAGTCGCCCAGGGGGATGTCTTCGGCGAGCACATACGCGTGAAGGACATTCAGGAATATGCTGGTAACAACAAATGGGAGCGCATTCATTCGCTTGTTGAAGCGGAAACCAGACGTATGGCCCAGCCCCTCAGAATCATCTGTGTTTGCACGGGAAACGTAGACCGAAGCCCCCTGGTGGAAGCTCACCTCAGGCATGAGCTGGCGCGGCTGGGGCTGGCGGAAGCTGTTTTCGTGGAAAGCCGTGGCATTCTGCCAAGAGAAGGTAGACCGGCTTCTCCTCATACGGTAAAGCTGGCGGCGGAGCTGGGAATCGATTTGAGCGCCCATCGCGCCCGAAAGCTGTTGCGGCAGGAGGTGCATGGCGCCGATTTCATTCTCGCCATGAAGGAGAAGCACTATCAGGCTATTGTGAAAATGGACCCTTCGGCATCCAAGCGGACGATGGTCTTGAATATCGACGACCCGGCGACCGAAATATTTGCGTTGGAAGATTTCGACCGCTACAGAGATGTTCTCGCACATGTAAAGACCGCTACAGGGTCTTTTTTGAGGAATCTTGCCTGCAAGCTCGAACAGATCCGTTGCAACCTTCAGACCAGTTGCTTCCAGAGACAGATTGCCCTTCTCGATCACTTCGAGGAAATTTCTCCCCACAGCGAAGCACTGCAGGACAAGGCCCTTCTGATTGCCGACGACGTCCTCTGGGAGAAGGACCATATCATCCGGCCACCCTTTATCCCGAAGCAATCAATGGGAATCATCGCCCTGGCTTTACTTGCGGGAGTAGGACAGCCTAATTTCAGCCAGATAGTAACCAAAGGCCAGGGGGTTTTCCTCTTCAAACGCCTGCCTCGCCTGACCCCTCCCTGGTAATTACTACAGTGTTTTCAATTCGACATGGCCGGAGCCACTTTGGGCCGGTCGAGCAGGCGGCTCGTCAGACGCTGCACGTAATGCTCGATGGGAATGGCTGCAAGGGCGATGGTCGATACAACCAGGGTGGCGTAAAGCAGAAACTCGGGCAGGATTAAGCCGCGCAGGCGCTCTCCGAAGTATAGAACATAGGGATGGTGGAGCAGATACAGGCCGTAAGAGTAGACGCCGGCCGTCGCAATCAGTGATCTCAGTAGCGGAATCATGTTGATCCAGTACGCCACCTGCGCCGCTATGATGAAAAAGCCGGTGCCGAGCAAGGCGTCGCTTGCGAGGAGAGTGATTCCCGGCTGGTAGCTGTAAAGTCCGAGAGCGTAGATCACCATGCCACCGAACAGCATGGGCGTGGAAAAGAGGCCTTCCTCGACGGCATTCGGGCGCTGGCGGTAGATAACCCCCAGAGCCATCCCCGCGGCAAATTCCCAGAGCCTCGCTCCGAAAAAGGCTCCCATCCCGTAATTGCCATTGGCATGGAGCACGTCGAAGAGCACATATCTACTGAGGAAAGTTATGAGAGCGCAAAGGACGAGGAAGCGCGCGGGTCGAAGTTTTTGAAGGAGGCTAAAGAGAAGTGGAAAGACCACGTAGAGCTCCACCAGCAGGCCGAAAAACCACCAGGAGGGATTGATATAGTAAAACATCTGGTCCACGGGATAGATCCGGTCACCGAGGAGGCTGAGCACGAAACGGTAGTCGACGGCGTCCCTGTGATGAATCAGCGGCGAGACCAGATAAACGAGGTGAGCCACCCAATACATGGGAAAAAGGCGCAGGAGCCGCTTCTGATACCATTGGCCCCAACCTCCCTTGGGAGCACCGGTTTTCGTCAGGGAATAGGTGAGCCCAAAACCACTGAGGATAAGGAAGACGCCCACGGCATGGGGCCCCTTCTGAAGAATCGAGGCACAGAAGCCCTCGATTACATATCTCAGCGTACTGAAAGTGGAAGTAGGAGCATTTTCGGCGATAAAGCCGAAAAAGTTAGAAAAGCTCAGAGGCCAGGGGTAGCGTCCGGTTTCGTAGGCGCTAAAAAAGTGAAAGTAGACGATCAAGAGGATCGAAATCCCCTTCATGGTGTCAGGCCACGCGAGCCTGCCACCGGCATGGGGAGCCGGGGGGGACTGCATTTCGTTTCTCCTTCGGAAGAGAATTTCTACAATCCGGCTCTTTTCATCAGGCTCCCCAGCACTTTTTCCGCCGCGAAGTACTCCGCGGCAATTTCTCGGGCGGCCCGGCAGTTGCCTTCATAATCGCTTTCAATTGTATCGACGGCGGCAAGAACATCCTCCATGGAGCTAAAGCCGAAGAGGCCTCGTCCTGTCGGCAGAGTCTTGTTGAAGCCGGTCTCCTGGGTAATGACCGGCCTGCCCGCCGCCAGGTAGCAACAACTACGGTCGCTGAACCAGCCCGTTTTCGGCCGCACGACCTGGTCCTTGGTCACCGTGAATTCGCCACGGGAGCGCTGGATGTAATCCCGGTAGGCGCTCACGTCACTGGATATGGGCAGGGAATGGACGGTACCCCATCCATGCTCGTGTAGAAGCCGCTCCGTTGGCTCGTCAAGCACGACCGCCAGCTCGAATTTCGATGAGCGGCGCTGTGGGAGATCCAGGTACTTCAAGAATTCACGATCCTTGGTCCAATAGTAGGTTTCGCCCCGGAAGGTGAGGTCCTTTCCCTTGTTGCGCCAGGTCGTGATGGTGCTGAAGGCCGTTCCGGGAGCCGGAGGATGAGGGTTGTCCCATAGATCGACGACCACCGGCTGGCGCGTGGGCAGCCAGTTGACATGCTCGACGGGAAGATCGCAATCCGGAGCACCCAGATTTTCGCCGAAAGTAAAGTGAGTATCATGAGCGTCCAGAGCGGCGATTGTGGGTGCATCCCCCTCGGCGACTTTCACTTGAACGGCGAAAGGGTCCGATTCAACGTAGATGCGCCTCGGAATGGCCAGGTGCTCCTCGCGCAGCTCCTGAGACGCCGTAACGTTCAGGAAAGCGTCCGCTTCACGATAGAGCTGCACCAGCTCCGTCTTGCTCATGCCGTAGCACTTGCCGTCGGGATAGTGCCCCCGAAAGACCCAGTGCCCCGAGAATCCGTGAGCCTCGAGGACCGGCGCTATAGCCCCTACATTTTCAGAGGCATCGGGAGAAAAGGCATAGGTTGACGGATTGTATACCCAACGTCCGGAATCCTCGACATAGTAGACATCGTAGCCCAAACGCCGAAGCCCGATCAGGTAGTGCAGGAACTGGTAAGTCACTCCCGCCAGCGGGTACCAGAAAAGTATCCCGAAAACGATGATCTTCCCTTTGCCATGCTTTTCAACGGCCATTGAATGAATTCCTCCCTATCGATATGATCTTACCTCGAAATATTCTCGATCATTTTTCCGAGAACTCTCGTGGAATCAAAATACTCCCTGGCGAAGTCAAGCGCCGCCCCGGCATGTCGCGCATAATTACCTTCAACCTCGTCGATGGCCGCACAAGCCTCCTCGATGGTGTTGAAGGCCAGGACGCCTTTACCGCAAGGCAGCACTGCCGTAAAGCCCGTATCCTGAACCACCACGGGACGGCCGGCAGCAAGATAGCAGGCGGAGCGGCAACTGAACCACCCCGTCTTCATGGCCACGTAAACGTGCTTGGCAACAGAGAGCTCACCTCGCGACTTCTCGATGAAATCCTGATAATCCGCCGGCGTAACGGTAGCTTCCGGTCCGTCCACTACCTGCCATCCATTTTCGGCCAGCCGATCGAGAGGAGCGTTAACGCCTCCGATAGCCACTTTGAGCGGAACGGAAACACATCGCGGGAGCTTGATCAGCTTGTCGAACTCGGCGCCTTTGCTGGCATATTCCACGCCCTTGTAAACGAGCTTCCCCTTGAAGGCGTTCCAGGTCGTGACCGTCGTCCAGGGAGTCTTCTCGGGAGGGATCTTCCGCGCAATGGACTCCCACGGTTCCATTACAATGGGCATCCGCGTGGTTTTCCAGTCAAAGTCCATTCGAGGGACGATGCAGTCCGGACCGTAAATATTCTCCGCGTAGGTGAAGTGCTGATCATGAGCGGCAACGCCGGCGCACCAGCGATCTACGTTCTCGGACCATGCCAGGCGCTCGCTTAGCATGATCTGATTGTAGCCGGGGTCCGTGTCAAGGAAGATCTTCACACAATGAGGAGACAAATTCTCGGGGATCATGCCCGCCCCGCTCACGTTCAAGAAGATATCCGCCGTCCGTGCCACCTCATCGAAAGCCTCGCCGGTCATGCCGTGGCTTTTCTCATGAAGGTGCAGGTAGTGCCAGCGGGAGCACAGGTCAGGAGCGTAAGTCTTGAAGAAGCTATCGAGATACGCCGTGGAATAGTCCGGCTCCGCCGTGAAGGTTTTCAAGACAGGATGATACGGCCAGCTCCACGTGTCCTCATGATAGAACACATCGTGCCCCATCCGGGCAAAACCCATCACATACTGGAGATAGTCCCACGCCACTCCCCCAACCGGATACAAACCAACCAACCCCGTCACAATGATACGGAGCCGCGAGCTCGCCATAGGTGACCTCCCTGGCCGATTACCGCGCACGAACATACGCCGTGCTCATTGATTCTCTCCAAAGAACGCCCAAACACCTAAACATTTCAATCCCGCGCAAGATAACATGACACACGATGCTAAAGTAGTGGAAAAGTGCATCATGAATTTCAAGTCCTCCGTCCATCCTCCGACAAACTATTTCTTTCCGGCATTCGGAAGTGACAAACTGCCCGGAGTCTACCTTTCGATGGGGATATCTGTGAGTAATCATGAGCAAAGACAGCACATATAGCAACTTTTGCTTGCTTAGCGCATGTCGGTTCTGATAATTTCTATATCGATGTACTTCCCATGAATAATCATCTCTTCCATCTCGAGCTCATGCACTCGAATAGCATAGGCAAGTATTTTGCGCAGAACTGTCAGCTTTCAACAATTTCTCTTCACTCAAAGCCAAGGAGGATGCATGCAGATGAAAACCATTGTACCGGCTCCCGGCAGGTTCTTATGAAAAGTCGGGAGCAGAAATACTCGCATTGGGCTCGGGGATCCATCCTTACTTGAGATCGATCTCTTATCGAGAAAGGAATGTATCCGTTTGGCTGAACGTTGTGAACGTTGTGGACTTAGATCACAGCATTAAAAGAAGGGGAATAGCATGGTCAGATTAGCAGCCGGCTTGGTTTTGGTCTTTGCATTGATTTTTTCGCCTTGTTATGCGCAGGCGGAAGATTTCTGGTTCAGTCCCCTTACCGCAGTTGCGGTAGGACCCGCGGGTCCTCCCTCCAGCCTGGTAGTTGCTCCACACTCCTCTCCATCCACCGCTCTGGTGGTCAAGGCGACGGAAGTGGTAACGGATCTGGATTTTCAATGGGTAAACATTGGTCTTGTAGCCCCCGCGGGAAAATCGATAACGGGATTGACGGTATGCTACGACGTGGATACCGTGCAACCGGGTGCTACCTACATTTCGCAAGTGAGACTTACAAGAATGACCCTTCCCAGTGTTGCGGGTGTCATTATCGACTATCCCACCGACTTGACAAGTACAGTACCCGTATGCAAGGCCTATGCTTTCAGAACACCACCTCCAATCACCGGCACGATTACTTTGGCACTGAAAATGGTCGTAGGGAATACGGCTGACTCCATCAAAATCGGCGGGATAAGACTCACAACCAATTAAAAGAATCCGCGCCGGCAAGCAAGGTTACCTAACGCGGAGGGGACCGCTTCAAAGGCGGTCCCCTTCTCTCCAAGATACCCACTCACGATCTGCATTTTTTTCAACACGGCATACCCAAAGAAATCCTCTCCTCTGTGCAAGAATCGTAACCGCGTGTGCAAGAATCGTAATCCACTTCACATGACCAAATTGCCCACCACTCAATACATCCAATGATTCCAATCCCATGACCCCATGGCACAGTTGCTGCTTTGAGTGGGCCAAGGCCTGAGGTAAAGGGCACCTCGATCCGGCACGATCTGGATTATCGACGCTATCGGATCGGGAGTGAATTAAAGGGTTAACGTTTTGAACGACGAATCACATAACGTGGGATGGTGGGGAAATCATGGCAAGAGCAGTATTGAATAAAATCGAGAACATGGAAAACGAGGAGAGCCCAGCGGACGCGCTGATGGAGAAGGTAACCGGGGACGCTCCGGCGAAAGCCTTTGTCGATGAGGCAGGCGTAGTGTGGCCTGCCTTCAACAAGTTGGAGCGGACCACCGGGGAACCGGCATCCGATGCGGATCATGCGGGGAAGATTTTGAGCAGAGGCCTTTTAAGAAATCTTTCCGACGACACGGGGGTGTTGCGGCCACTTTTTTCCAAGGCCTCCCCCACTACGGGAGTGGCTGAATTCTATCTCCATCCGCCCAGGTCTATTCCGGTGGTGGACGGGGTGCGGCCGCAGGTGGAAGGGAAGTTCATTTTTGTCGGCAACGAGAAATTTTATGTGCGCGGCGTGACTTACGGGCCTTTTCGTCCCGATGAGAACGGATGCGAGTACCACACGCCCGAGATGGTGGACCGTGATTTCGCCCAGATGGCGGAGAACGGCATCAATGCCGTCCGCACCTACACGATACCGCCGAAGTGGTTGCTGGATGTGGCTCAGCGCCATGGGCTGCGCGTGATGGTGGGCCTTCCCTGGGAAGAGCACATCACCTTCCTGGAGACCAAGAAGCTTGCCGACGATATTGAAAGTCGCGTACGAAAAAGCGTGCAGGCCTGTGCGAAGCATCCGGCAATCCTGTGCTTCACGATCGGCAACGAAATTCCTGCCACGATCGTACGCTGGTACGGCGCCCGGCGCATCGAGGCCTATCTCGAGCGCCTCTACAAGGCGGTGAAGGAAGAAGATCCCCAGGCCCTGGTCACCTACGTAAATTTTCCGACCACGGAATACCTGGACCTGTCTTTCGTGGACTTCGTCTCCTTCAACGTTTATCTCGAAACGAAGGAGAAATTGGACGGCTACCTGGCAAGGCTTCAGAACCTGGCCGGCGAAAGACCTCTGGTCATGGCGGAAATCGGCCTCGACAGCATGAGAAAGGGCGAGGACGTTCAGGCGGACACACTCAACTGGCAGATCCGCTCCACCTTTGCGGCCGGATGCGCGGGAGTTTTCGTTTTCTCCTGGACGGACGAGTGGCATCGGGGCGGCTTTGACATCGAGGATTGGGGCTTCGGGGTTACGGACCGGGACAGGAATCCCAAACAGTCCCTTGTAACCATACGCAAGGCCTTCGCCGAAGTGCCCTTCCCTCCCGATATGCCCTGGCCGAGCATTTCGGTTGTCGTGTGCACTTACAATGGAAAACGTACCATCCGGGACTGCCTGGACGGTCTGAAGAAGCTGGAATACCCGAACTTTGAAGTCGTTATCGTCAACGACGGATCGACGGACGAAACGGGTGAAGTGATCAAGGGCTACGGCTTCAGGATCATCACGACTGAAAACCGGGGCCTCAGCAGCGCGCGAAACACTGGTATGCGCGCGGCCAAGGGCGAGATTGTCGCTTATATAGATGACGACGCCCGGCCTGATCCTCACTGGCTGACTTATCTTGCTGCAACGTTTCTCACTTCGGACCACGTGGGAGTGGGCGGCCCTAACCTCCCCCCGCCAAACGACGGCGAGATCGCCGAATGCGTGGCCAATGCTCCCGGCGGCCCCGTCCACGTCCTGCTTACGGACCAGGAAGCGGAGCATATTCCGGGCTGCAATATGGCCTTTCGGAAGGCGGCTCTCGAAGCCATCAACGGCTTCGACCATCAGTTCCGCATTGCGGGTGACGACGTGGACTTGTGCTGGCGGCTGCAGGCCCGGGGCTGGACACTGGGGTTCAATCCGGCGGCCATGGTATGGCACCATCGCCGCAATTCGGTGAAAACGTACTGGAAGCAGCAGCTCAACTATGGAAAGGCTGAAGCTTTCCTCGAAAAGAAATGGCCTGAGAAATACAACGCCGCCGGCCATGTTCCCTGGTCCGGCAGGCTTTACTTCAAGGGATTCGAGCAACTGCTCGGATCGATGCGCGGCAGAATTTATCAGGGCACCTGGGGAAGCGCGCTCTTCCAGTCCATCTACCAGCCGGCCCCGAGCCTGCTTTGGTCTCTGCCCATGATGCCTGAATGGTATGTAGTGATTGCCGCCCTTACTGGGCTCTCGATCCTCGGGATCGAATGGAAACCGTTGCTCCTTGCACTGCCCCTGCTCATTTTCGCCGTCGTTGTGCCGGTGCTTCATGCTTGTATGTGCGGCGCACGAGTTGTCCTCCCGCAGGGAGCGCGAACAAAGAAGGAAAACTTCAAGCTTCGGGCGCTCATTGCCGGTCTCCACCTGATGCAGCCCCTGGCGCGCCTCCTGGGCCGCTTCCGTCTGGGGCTCACCCCGTGGCGTGCCTGCTCGGTGTCGAGCATCTCGCTTCCCTGGCCCTCGCCGAGGACTTTCAGCTTGTGGAGCGAGCAGTGGATGTCACCCATCAGTTGGCTCGAGTCCCTCGAGGCCGGTACAAAGAAAGTCGGCGCCGTTGTAATGCGCGGAGGAGACTACGACCGTTGGGATCTGCAGTTGCGTGGAGGCCTTCTGGGCTCGGCCAGGATTCTCATGGCCGTCGAGGAGCACGGTGGTGGCAAGCAACTGGTGAAATTCCGCGCATGGCCAAGATGCGCCCCGGCCGGTATCGTGCTGGCGCTGCTCTTCGCCGCTCTGGCCGCCTTCGCGGCTCTGGGCGAGGCGTGGGTCGCCTTCGGAGTGCTCAATGCGATCGCGTTCCTTTTCCTTATGGTCATCTTCAAGGAATGCGCCTCTGCAATGAGCGCGGTACTGACGGTCTTCAATCCTTTGAAGCAGGAAAAGAAATGATCGGGAAAAGCGCTGAGTACCGGGTGCCGCGGGTGCCGGGCGCTCGGTGCTGAGTCAAAAAACAGGGCTGCGTAAAGCCAACGAGAGGCGAAGGCATCGAATGTCCTTCGCCTCTTTTCGTTTTAGAGTATCGTGAACGAAGATACTTCATCTGCCGTGGACTTTCCCACTTTCCATTCGATATCGATTTGCTTAATCTTTACAAAGCGTGGTAGGTTTGCGCCCTTTGCTTATGGTAACCCCTTTTAATGATTGCGGCGGATGCGGAATGAAATTTGTTGATGAAGTACGATTCAATGTTCAGGGTGGAAATGGAGGCCGGGGCTGTGTCAGCTTTCGGCGAGAGAAGTACGTACCACGAGGCGGGCCCGACGGCGGGGATGGAGGAAAGGGAGGGGATGTTGTGCTGGAGGCTTCGGAGCGCAAGCACACGTTGCTCGATTTCCGGTATAGGCACCTTTTCAAGGCCCTTTCGGGAAAGCATGGCTCCGGACAGAACAAGCATGGGAGAGGCGCGGAGGACCTGGTTCTGGAAGTTCCCGTCGGGACCGTGGTAAAGGACCCCGAAACGGGAGAAAGCGTGGCGGACCTTGCCCAGCCCGGCGAGCGCTGGGTGGCGGCAAAAGGCGGGCGTGGTGGGCGCGGGAACGCTCGCTTTGTTACTTTCGCATGCCGGGTTCCCCGCGAGGCGGAAGACGGGCAGGAAGGGGAAGAGCATGAGCTCATCCTGGAGCTCAAGCTCATTGCGGACGTGGGACTGGTCGGGTTTCCCAATGCAGGAAAATCCACGCTCATCGCAGCCATTTCCGCGGCTCGTCCCAAAATTGCGGACTACCCCTTCACGACGCTTATCCCGAACCTGGGGGTTGTGCAGTTCGAAGATGCCAGACCTTTTGTCGTGGCCGACATTCCGGGATTGATCGATGGAGCCCACGAGGGAGCGGGCCTCGGCACCCGGTTTTTGCGGCACGTCGAGCGTACGCGGATTCTCCTCCACGTGATCGATGCAGGTCAGATTCCGCTGGATGACCCTCTCGATCCTTATCGGCGCATAGAGTATGAGCTGGCAAGCTATTCGGATACGTTCGCCGAGAAGGAGCGGATAATTGCACTGAACAAAATCGATATGATTTCCAGTGGGGAGGAGCTCGAAGGTATTGAGACTGCCTATCGGGGCATGGGCCACGCGGTCTTCTGTATTTCGGCTCTCAAGCGCCAGGGGCTTCGGGAATTGATTCTCCATTTGACACAACGTCTTTCTCCACCTGAAGGTGACGAGCCTCGAGGGGAGTATGGTAGTGAGAGCAGGAGTGAGAGCGGAAGTGGGGACAGGAGCGGGAGTGACACAGGAAGTTTTGGATCGTAAGTCATTTCTCGGCCGATGCCGCCGCCTGGTCATCAAGGTGGGAAGCGCCGTGCTGACGGGGCCTCAAGGGTTGAACCGGGTCATGGTGCATCGGCTGAGCGATCAGATTGCCGAGCTGAGGGAACGGGATAAAGAGCGTCGCATTGTCATTGTAACTTCCGGAGCGGTGGCGTCGGGAGTGAGAAAGATCGGCCTTTCGGAGCGTCCGCGCACCATTCCCCACAAGCAGGCGGCGGCGGCCGTGGGGCAAGGGGTCCTGATGGAGGCGTGGGAAGCGGCTTTCGACAAGTATGAGCTGCTTGTGGCCCAGGTGCTGCTCACGGGCGAGGATCTTGCCCATCGCCATCGATACCTCAACGCACGCAACACCCTGGAAACGTTGCTGGAGTGGGGAATCTTGCCGATCATCAACGAAAATGATACGGTTGTCGTAGATGAAATCAAGTTCGGAGACAACGACCAGCTCTCAGCCATGATCGCGGGGCTTATTGGAGCGGACTTGGTGATCAACCTCACCGACACTCGAGGACTCTACGATTGTGATCCCCGCCTCAACGCCTCCGCGCGGCTCATATCGGTTGTGAATCGCGTGGATGCGAAGCTGCTCGCCTGCGCCACGCCTCAGCCCGGAGCCGTCGGAACGGGAGGCATGCTGAGCAAGATCAACGCCGCAAAGAAATGTCTGGCCTCCGGAATTCCCATGATTATTGCTCCCGGAAAAGAGCGTGATATACTGCTGCGGCTTTTCGAGGGCGATGAGACGGGAACGCTCTTCCTCCCGCGCAAGCGCTTCTACCACGGCAGGAAGCTATGGCTGGCCAATGTACCGAAGCCCGCCGGCAATCTCGTGCTCGATGAAGGCGCCGTGACGGCCCTCCAGAAGCGTGGAACGTCCCTGCTCCCCATCGGGGTTCGAGAGGTGCGCGGGACCTTCGGGCTCGGCTCTCCCGTAAGGTGCCTGGATGAACGGGGCAACGTGGTGGGAATCGGCCTGAGCAACTACAAATCTAGCGAGATCGAACGGATCAAAGGGCATCATACCGACGAGATCGAACAGCTCATCGGGTACAAGCATTCCGATGAGGTCATTCATAGAAATAATTTTGTGCTCGCCGGCGAAAGCATCGAAGCTATCGAGGGAGAAGGAAATGCGTGACGAAATACTGATGATGGGTAAGAAAGCCCGCGAGGCGGCGCATCGGATGGCGAAGACGAACAGCACCATGCGGCGCCAGGCCCTCGAGGGCCTGGCCGTGGCTCTGGAGCGTGAGCGCACTTCCATCGGTGCCGCCAATGAGGAAGACGTCCAGGAAGCCATGCGAAGAGGACTTTCCAGGGCCAAGGTGGATCGGCTCCGCCTGAGCGACAAGGTCATGGGGGATATGATCGGCGGACTGAGGGAGCTGGCCATGCTGCCGGACCCTCTGGGTGAGATCACCCGGATGTGGACCCGGCCCAACGGCCTGCAAGTGGGAAAGATGAGAATTCCCCTGGGAGTTATCGGAATCGTTTACGAGTCCCGCCCCAATGTGACTGTAGACGCCGCGGCTCTTTGCATCAAGGCTGGCAACACCGTCATCCTGCGGGGTGGCTCGGAGGCTTTCCGCTCCAATCAATGCCTCGCCGGCATTTTGCAGGAGGCTCTAAAAGAAGCGGGGCTCCCCGAAACGGCCATTCAGCTTGTGGGAACGACGGAGCGGGACGCCGTCCTGGATCTGCTGAAGCTGGAAGAATACATCGACGTCATGATTCCCCGAGGGGGTGAGGAGCTGATCCGGTTCGTCACGGAACATGCCCGCATGCCGGTGCTGAAACACTACAAGGGAGTGTGTCATGTTTATGTGGATGAAGACGCGAATCCTGATATGGCCGAAAGGATTTGTCTCAACGCCAAAGTCCAGCGCCCCGGCGTATGCAACGCCATGGAAACCCTTCTTGTGCATGAAAAAATTGCCGGTAAGCTCCTGCCGCGGATGGCCGCCGCCCTCCGGCGGGAAGGCGTGGAGCTGCGCGGATGCGAGAAAACACGGACTCTCGTTTCCGACTGCCTTCCCGCCACGGAAGAAGACTGGTACGCCGAGTACCTGGATCTCACCCTGGCAATCCGCGTAGTGGCGGACATGGACGAAGCCATAAGCCATATCACCACCTACGGCTCTCAACATACGGAAGCCATCGTTACGGAAAACTTCCAGCGCGGGCATCGTTTTCTCCGGGAAGTACAATCTTCTCTGGTGCTGGTAAACGCCTCCACGCGCTTCAACGACGGCTATCAATTGGGGCTGGGCGCGGAAATAGGTATTTCGACCTCCAGGTTGCACGCTTTCGGGCCCATGGGAGTCGAGGAGCTCACGACCACCAAGTTCATCGCCTTCGGCAACGGGCAGGTGCGGAGCTGATGCTCACCTTCGATCCAACGGAGAATCCATGAGATGGCGCAGCGCGTGGGGATAATGGGGGGAACGTTCGACCCGGTTCATATCGGTCATCTCAGGGTCGCGGAAGAAGCCGCGGAGGCACTGAATCTGGACCGCCTGCTTTTCATTCCCGCCGCCTGCCCACCTCACAAGCCGGACAAGAAGATCACCTCCTTCGAAGATCGCTGGAGGATGCTGGATCTGGCTGTGTCCGGCAACCCCAGGTTCGGGCTTTCGGATGTAGAGCGGCGCCTGGGGGGAAAATCGTATACGGTGGTCACGCTTCGCAAGCTCAACGAGGAAAGCGGCGCGGAGAGGGAGTTTTTCTTTCTTGTGGGGCTGGATGCCTTTTTGGAGATCGATACGTGGTGGCATTTCATGGACTTGTTTCGCCTGGCCCGATTGGTGGTTTTGCGGCGGCCGGGGTACAGGGAGGAGCACATGGATCTTTTCCTGGCCCAACGGGTGTCCGCCTCGTATGCCAGGGACGATGCCGGTTCAGTCTTCAGGCATCCCGAATTGCTGCCCGTCCATTACGTGGACAATACCGCTCTGGGCATCTCATCGACCCGAATCCGCCGGCTCGCAGCGGAAGGAAAATCCGTAAGGTACCTGGTTCCTGGTGAAATCTTGCGCTATATTCAGAAAAACAATCTTTATGCACCTGAAAATTCCGAGGAGTCAGCTCGAGAGGGAAGAAGGGAAACATGCCGGCAGTAGAAAAAGAAGTGGATCTTGCGGAAATAGTGGAAAAGGTGAAACCGCGAAAGTCGATGAGCCCCAGGGACAAGGCTGTCTTTTGCGCCCAGGAGGCGGTTGAATACAAGGCATCCGACCCGGTATTGCTGGATGTCTCGGCCTTTTCTTCATTTACGGACTATTTCCTCATCTGCAGCGGGAAATCCAGCCGCCAGGTCCAGGGAATCGCGGACAATATCGAGTCGAGTCTGAAAGACAATGGAATCAAGCCTCTCGGTGTCGAAGGCCGCGAGGAGGGACACTGGGTTCTGATGGACTACGGCGAGGTCATCATTCACATCTTCTATGAGCCCATCCGCCATTTTTACGATTTGGAAAGCCTGTGGTCGGAGGCAAAGAAAGTGCGCTGGGAACAAGAGCGCGACGCATCTGCTTTAACTCCTATTTAAGGGGAATGTATGCTATCTTTCTTCCTTTCAGAGAAACGGAAGACCCCCATCCTGCTTATCACGGTGGCTTGCTTTTTGGCCGCCACGATCCTGCTGCCATTCTCCCAGTGCCGGGCTTTTACCCTCAGCGAAGAACAGGAGCTGGGGCGAAAGATCCTGGAACAGGTCAGAAGGCAGATGTCCCTCGTCGAGGATGGCGAGATCATCACCTACGTGCAGTCGGTGGGGAACCGGATAGTAAAACAATTGGGCACCACTTCTTACCAGTATCAGTTTTTTGTGATAGATGAAGCCGTCCCGAACGCCTTTGCCGTCCCGGGCGGGTACATCTTCATCCATCGCGGACTTATCGAATTGATGAAATCGGAAGGAGAGCTCGCCGGGACAATCAGCCACGAGCTCGCTCATGTTCAGGCTCACCACATCGAGCGCAACATGAAGGAAGGAACCCTGCTCACCATCGCGACTCTTGCCGGTATTCTGGCAGGAGTGCTGGTGGGTGGAAAGACCGATGCCTCTCCCGCCTTGATGATGGGAAGCATTGCAGGAGCACAGAGCGCCCAACTGAAATTCAGCAGGGAAAACGAAGAAGAAGCGGATCAACTGGGATTCCGGTATCTGTGCGCGGCGGGCTATCCGCCCGAGGCCATGGTGAGCGTCATGCAGAGGCTGAACCAGGCCAAGTGGCTGAGCAATTCCAGGGTTCCGTCCTATCTCCTGACTCACCCTGCCCTGAGCGAGCGCATCCAGTATCTGGGAGATCTGGTGCAAAAGCAGAAGGGCGTCCCGGGAAAGACATGCACTCCGATAAAGAATCAGGGTGATTTTCCCATCATGCAGGCAGCCCTGGTAGCCGAATACTCCGACCCGCAAATGGCTGAAGAGCGTTTTCAGGCCGCTATCCGCCAGGGAGACGCCGTTGGCGAATATGGCCTGGGGCGGCTCTATTTGCGGCAGGGGAAGCCTGCCGAAGCGCTTCCTCATCTGCAAGCCGCGGCTCGGAAGGAAGCGGCAAGCCCCTTCATCCTGAGCACCCTTGGAGCCGCCTACTATCGGCAGGGGAATCTCAGCGAAGCCAGGAAGGTGCTCCAATCCGCCCTTGTGCTGGACCCTTCCGCCTCCGTCGTTCACTATCGGCTGGCGCTGGCGTTGCAGGAAATGGGTCTAAAGGAAGAAGCCCTTCAACACCTGCAGCAGATCGAAGGCTTCTCCCCCAGTTTTCCAGATATCGACTATCGCCTGGGAGTAGTGCTGGGCCAGATAAACCGTGTAGGGCTGGCTCATTATTACCTGGGGCGCTTCTATGAGCACAAGCAAGACTGGAAGCTAGCCTTCTTCCACTACAATAAGGCAAAGGACCTTCTGCAGGATGCGCCTCAAAAAAGAGAGGAAGCTAAACAGCGTCTGAAGGAAGTGGAAAAAAAGAAAAAGGATGCTTATTGGGAAAAGCTGAGAAATGGGCCTTAGCATCGAGCTTCGAGACCGGGATAATATGCCGTTGTTGAGGAATCAAAAAAGGACAAAAAGGACATGAAGGACATGAAGGACATGAAGGACATGAAGGACATGAAGGACATGAAGGACATGAAGGACATGAAGGACAAAAAAGATGCGAAGGACAAAGAATGGCAACAGAAACCATCCCTTTCTCTTCGTGACCTTCACACCTTTTTTGTCCTTTCTGTCCTTTTTGTCCTTTCTATTTTTGTAATTCATTAATTTCCACAAAAAATCCAGGCAGGAGAACGCCAGTGTTTAAACAAAGGAGCTTCCGGCCTGGGATTTTGATCAGAAGGCAGGACGAAGAGCCATGCAGGTAAAGATGAAATACCGGGTCTTGTTGGTCCTTGGGTTGATGGGGCTTGTTTTTGCAATACTGGCCGGTTTGTCGGAGCATGTCTCCTGGTTGCAATTTCTGTGCTCCAGCATTACCGATGGATGCAGGCAGACGACTGATTTCACGTTATTTTCCCTTCCCCTGTGGATTTGGGGAGTGGTGTTCTACATTGCGCTGCTGCTGGTCATTCTTGTCGCCAGGAATTGGGTGTTCTGGCTGGTCGGCGGGTCCGTAGGCGTTGAGGGCGCGCTCGTGTGGCTCATGATTTCCACGAAGGCCTTGTGCATTTTCTGTCTGGCAAACCTCCTTGTCGTCATTATGCTCATTGTGTTTTCCTTCGAGAGGGAGCGCTTCTGGCAAGCCTTCTCAATGGGCCTTCTCCTTTTCCTGATCATGTCCATGTCGATCTTTCAGGGAAACAAGCCCGCTCTTCTCTTGAGCTCCGTCACGGCACCCCCGCCTCCGAAAGAAGAAGCTGCGCCGTTCGTGGCCAAGGCGGGGGGCGAAGCCATCACTCCGGAGCAGTTGGAGCCCCCGATCTCGGGCCGGATATTTGATTTGCAAATGGAGATCCATCAGCTCAAACAACGTCGTTTGGATGAGCTGCTCAGTGAGATCGTGATCAGAAAAGAAGCCGAGCAACGGGCAATTTCCCCTCAACAGTTGATCAATCAGGAGGTCGCCTCGAAGGGCATCGAGGTGAGCGACAAGGATGTGGACAACTACTACCAGCAGAATCGGGAGCGCCTGACAGGGAAAGGCACGGAGGCAGAGATAAAGCTCCAGATACGGGGTTATCTCGGGCAGCAAAAAAGATATCAGATGGTCACGGACTATGCCAAGTCCCTATACCCAAAATACGGGGTGGTCATCAACCTCGAGGCACCGGAGCGCCGCGGCATGAAGATCAAGATCGGATCGAGCCCAGCTCTCGGTCCGCCCGAGGCACCGGTAACGGTTGTAGAATTCTCGGACTATCAATGTCCTGCCTGCCGGGCTGCCCATGAAGTGGTAAAGAACGTGAGGAACATGTACCAGGGCCGGATAAGATGGATCTTCAAGGACTATCCTCTCAAGATGCACAAAGGCTCCGACAAAATGGCCCAGGCGGCCCGTTGTGCTGCCGAACAGGGCAAGTTCTGGGAATACCAGGATGTTCTCTACGCATCCAGGGAAGAAGTGACTCCGGAGCTGATGGAGCGTTATGCGGCTCAGTTTGAAATGAATGCAGATCAATTCAAGCAGTGCATCGATACGGAAAAATACAAGACCCAGGTGGACGCCGACATAGATGAGGCTTCAAAGGTCGGAGTGGACCGGACCCCGACGTTTGTCGTCAACGGCAAGTTCATGACCGGAGGGGCGAGGCCGGAGCGCTTCAAGGAAGTCATTGACGAAGAACTGGCGAAAGTGGAAGGAAAGCCGGGAAATTCCTGAACGGCTCGCGGGCGTTTAGCACTTGACGATTCCGGTGAGGTGGTGTTAGAGAAGCCGCAACAATGGAATGGGGCGGCTTAAGGTGATCTTTATCAAAAGATGTTTAGAACGGCTTATGCTTTGCTATTTGCCCGTATTATCAAAGAGAGGTGGTAGGAGAGGGAGATGAAAATATTAGTCAGTGACAACCTGTCGGAGTCGGGCATCGAGCGCCTGATGCAGGTACCCGAATTCGAAGTGGAAGTGAATACCGGTCTCACTCCGGATGAATTACGTCATGTCATCAAGGAATACGATGCCCTGGTGATTCGGAGCGCAACCAAGGTGACGGCCGACCTTATCGAAGCCGCTGACAATCTGAAAGTCGTTGCCAGGGCCGGCATCGGTCTCGATAACGTGGACATTGGGGCAGCCAGCAAGCGTGGTATCGTGGTCATGAACACTCCCGAGGGTAATGTCATCACCACGGCCGAGCACACCATCGCCATGATGCTTTCCGTAACCCGCAACATTCCTCAGGCCACTCATTCTCTCAAGTCCGGCAAGTGGGAGAAGAAGAAATTCAGAGGCAAGGAAGTCTACAACAAAGTGCTTGGTATCATCGGAGTCGGACGTATCGGACGCGTGGTTGCAGACCGGGCCGCCGGGCTGAAGATGAACGTCATCGGTTATGATCCGTACATCAGCTCCGAAGTTATCGACAAGCTCGGAATCGAGGGCGTGACGCTGGACGAGCTCCTCGCCCGCTCCGATTACATCACCGTGCACACTCCCATCACGAATGAAACCCGTAACTTTATCAACGCGGAAGCCTTCGAGAAAATGAAGAAAGGCGTCTTCATCCTCAACTGCGCCCGCGGCGGCATCGTCGATGAACAGGCGCTCTACGACGCCATTCAGTCAGGGATTGTGGCCGGGGCAGCCCTGGATGTCTTTGTACAGGAGCCTCCCAAGGATAATCCCCTTCTCACCTTGAATCAGGTCATTGCCACCCCCCATCTCGGAGCTTCCACCGACGAGGCCCAGGAAAACGTTGCCGTCGCCGTTGCGGACCAGGTGGTCGATTACCTGCTGCGCGGCACTGTTCGCAACGCCGTGAACGCGCCAAACATCGATGGTGCTGTACTTGCGCACCTGCGTCCTTATCTTGTGCTTGCGGAGAAACTGGGGAGCGTTGTTGCTCAGATGACGAAGGGAGCCCTTCGAGAGGTTTCCATCGAGTACATCGGAGAAGTGACCGCAATGGATCCCCGGCCTCTCAGTCTTTCGATCCTCAAAGGAATGCTGACTCCCATTCTCGGGGATATGGTCAATTTCGTGAACGTTCCCGTCCACGTGAAGGAGCGCAACATCCGGGTGACCGAATCCATGAGATCCGAAGCCGAGGATTTCACCACGCTCATCAGTGTTTTCGTCAAGACGAGTGAAGACCAGAACCTGGTGGCAGGTACGATCTTTGGCAAGAATGAGCCGCGCCTGGTCCGGATCAACGACTTTCGCCTCGAGGCCGCCATGGAAGGTCATCTCTGCCTCATCTACAACATCGACACCCCGGGCACCATCGGAGCTATCGGAACTTGCCTCGGGCGCAACGGAATCAATATTTCCATGATGGACGTCGGGCAGGTACTCGAGCGAGGCCAGAACATCATTTTCCTGAGAACGGATACTCCCGTTCCTAAACACGTGGTCAAGGAGCTGCTGTCCCTGGAGAATTTGAATGTCGTTCAGGCACTGGAGCTCTGAGCCCATTGAGTGAGGGCGTAAGATGGAAGAAAAGGAAGACAAAGGGTTTGTGGTGAAGGATCGCCGTAAGGTATCCATGGACGAGGCGGATGAAGAGCCGGGTCTTGACGAGGGGAAGGAGCAAACGAAGGAGGAGGAGGCCGGCGCAAGAGCCAGAGCCAAATTCGAGGAAGCCTCACGTCGAGGTCAGGCAAGAAGCAACATGCCACTGCCTGGAGTGACGTTTTACACCTTCGTTTTTTCATTGAGCTCGTCCGCGATGGTGCATCTGGGAGATATTCCCCAGCCTAACTCGGAGGGTACGGAAGTGGATCTGCCCATGGCAAAGCAGATCATCGACACCCTGGGCATGCTGGAGGAAAAGACCCGAGGCAACCTGACCACGGATGAAGACCGCCTTCTGAAGACGGCCCTCTATGATCTGCGCATGCGCTTCGTGCAAAAGAGCGGCAGGGCCGGTTAGATCTTCATTCCTGAATACTCGAGATCATCATTTGGGCACCATTTTCCCGTGGGAAAAGCCTGTAGCCTCGATTCTCGCTGCCATGACAGCCCAATCGAGGCTACAAGCCTCTCCCACGGACGAGCCCAGCGGCTGCTTGCAGGGTGGACACGGACTCTATCGTGCCCACCACCACGGCCATTGGGCGGCAATCCTCCATCCTTCCGCTCCTTTCACTTTCATCCATGCAATGACACGGCAATGCCACGCTCACGTAGTAGTCACATCTGAAAAGGTCTCTCGGAAGACTCGATGAGAGGATTCGAGTATCCCGTCCAGGTCGCTGAGGTATTTATCGAAAACAGCGACGTCGAGCCCCGATTTCAGATTTGCCCCGGCGATATGATAGACACCCCGACCTGCTGCGTACAGCAGCTCCACCACTACCAACAGGTCTGAGAGGAGATGCTTCATGCAATGTTTCCTTGCCTCACGGGCACAAAAAAGGCCTTCGCGCACTGCTTCCATGATCTGCAAGGGACCTTGGACGGCCTCTTGCAGAGCGGCTTTGACTGTTGCCGGATGTTCCGCCGAAGCTCGGGCACGGACTAGCTCGAGGTAGGTTTCTCCGTCTTTCTCCCGAAGCAGGAGAAGAGTCTCGCTCAGCCGGCACACCGTTTCGAGCAGATCTTTCCAGAAGGAGAGTCTTTCAGGGGAATTCCGAGGGCGTCCAAGCTCCAGGCGCACGATTTTTTCAAGGAGTGCGAGGCCGACGGAGGCTCCATAAGCCGCGGCCGCCCCTCCTCCCGGAATCGGCTGAGGCTTCGACAGAGCGTTCAAGAAGGTTTCTTTCATCCTGGTATCCTTTCCATGGTATGAAGCTACGAGTGTGCCGTGTCATCACAAACACATCGGACAGGCAAAGCGATGATCGGCTAAGATAAGGATTATATGATTACACAGTCACTGCGCCAACAGCGAAATGGTTTGGGCATGGCAGAGGCACCGGCAGGATTTTTGTCCGAAACGGGAATGCAGCGACGGAGTGATAAAGGAATGAAACAAAAAGCGATGGAAGGATAGGACATGATCGAGCTTGCAGCCATATTCGGTGGCTCTTTCGCCCTGGCACTCTCGGGTGCCTTGATGCCGGGACCGCTTTTGACCGTAACCATTGCGGAGTCCGTTCGACATGGATGCAAGATCGGACCACTTCTCATGACGGGCCACTCCCTTCTCGAGCTGCTTCTTGTGGTGGCAATTACGCTAGGCCTGGGGCCCTATCTGAAAGCCGCCCCTGTAACGGGGACTATTGCCCTCCTGGGCGGTTTGTTGCTGATCTATCTCGGAGCGGACATGATTCGCACAGCTCGAGGCCTTTCCCTACAGGGCGACGTCGAGGAGACGGGGACCTCTTACACGCGTCATCCTGTATTGACCGGCATATTCACGAGCCTTTCAAACCCCTATTGGACGTTGTGGTGGGCCACCATCGGACTCGGCTACCTTGTGACGGTAATGAACCTGGGCCTAGCAGGAGTCGCCGCTTTCTTCCTGGGACACATAAGTGCCGATTTTGCCTGGTATAGTCTGATTTCTTTCGGGATCAGCCGGGGAAAAACACTCCTCGATGACAAAGGCTACCAGTTCGTCATCCGACTCTGCGGGGTTTTTCTCCTTGGCTTCGGTGGATGGTTCGTAGTGGCAGCCAAAGGGTATCTTGGACGCTGATTTGTTCTTCTGATCTTTTTCCATGAGATCTTTATCAGCGAAAATCAGCGCGCATCTGCGTTCATCCGCGTCCTTTTCCCATTCTCCGACAAGCTGCCAGGGCTCGGCTCCGCCTCTTGTCTCGGACCTGAGCAGGTATTAACTATTCAGTCAGATACGATGCCGGCCACGAAAAGCCAGGCTTCGGAGCCACTCACCAGCTCCCGCCGGGTCGGACCTGTTTCGGCTCCTGAGCCCGAAGAGGTCAATGAAAAGCACGTGCCGGCATTTGCTGTAGCATATTTTTGGAATAACCATTAGAGTAGGTGCGGGAGAGGATTTGTTTGCCTGATTTTCTGCTAGGTGGCAAGCTGGAGGGTCGGTTTGCCCGGTTCTCCGGGGTGTTGAGCAGAGCACCTTCTTCCGGGCATGGCGAGTAGTTATGTTACAGTCAAACGTCTTGCCCGGAAGATCGTGCGGTATTGAATAGCGCTTGCTGGATAGTGGGCTGTATAGGACGATGAGCAGTAACATGGGAAGGCTACATATAGATCAACTGAAACCGGGTATGGTCCTGGGCGGCGAGGTCAGGGACTACAACGGTCGGTTCCTGCTGGGCAAGGGGGACGCACTCACGGAAAAGAATCTGCGTGTCCTCAAGATATGGGGTATTACCGAGGCTGAAATCGAGGGATTATCGCAGGAGAGCGTCGAGTCGGAGCATGGTGCCCGCTTTTCCTCCGAAATCATCAAGCAGGCTTTGCAAGTGACCAGAAATCACTTTTGCTACTCTAACAAGAAACATCCGTTCATTCAGGAATTGTTCCGGCTATGCTCGTTGAGGACGGCTCGGCAATTCTCGATATCCGGTCATAATGGCAACCCGGATTTGGCAGCGGAAGCTGAAATCCCCGACGCACCGGCCGACTCCGGCAGGAGAGAAACGGCACACATCAGCATGCAACAGTTCCTGTCCGATGAGATGAAGCTTCCTTCACTTCCGCACATTTTCATACAAATACAAGATGTCATCAACAACCCCCGAAGCTCCGCCCGCACAATCGCCGATGTGATCAGCAAGGACACAAGCCTTGCGGCACGCCTTTTGAAGCTTGTCAACAGCGCTTTCTATGGGTTTCCTTCGAGAATCGATTCTCTGTCGCGAGCCGTAACAATCGTGGGAACGAAACAGTTGACCACTTTGGCTCTAGGAATCACCATCATCAGCATTTTCAAGAACATTCCCGAGAACCTGATCAGCCTCGAGCCATTTTGGAAGCACAGTATCGCCTGTGGGGTGGTTGCCAGAATCCTTGCTAAATATAAAAACATATCCAATACCGAGCGTTTGTTTGTCGGGGGCTTGCTCCACGATATCGGGCGAATGATCACCTACGCGTATCTGCCCGAGTACGCCACGGAAGCTCTCATGGAAGCAGCTCGAAGCCATTCGTTGTTGTTGCCCGTTGAACGTGACATCATGGGCTTCACCCACGCGGATGTAGGGGCTTCACTGCTGAACCGGTGGAAGCTGCCCGTGACTCTTGAGAGCATGGTGAGGACTCACCACAATCCGAAAAAATCGCCTTACCCGGTGGATTCTGCTATTGTCCATCTGTCGGACGTCGTGGTCAATGCTCTGGGAACGGGCTCGAGCGGGGAGCGTTTTGTACCGGCCATGGATGCCGAGGCATGGGAGATCATGTGCTTGCCTGTCAGCATTCTGGGACCGGCCATCAATCAATTGGACTATCAACTTAACGACATTGTTCAATACTTTTTTGCAGATGACTGATAAAAAGCCGACAAGACAACATGTGGAAGAGCTCGAAGCGCGCATCGCCTATTTGGAAGATGTGAATCGCTTCACTCTCGACGCGCTCGACATGGCGGCGTCCATATCCGATTTTCAGCCCAATATCAATAAGCTGCAAGACCCTGCAGCCATCCTCAAAGATGCACGCTCCCGCATACGGCGCTTGATTCCTTTCCACACCCAGGCCTTTTTTCTCGTGGATGAGACCAGCTCGGACTTCTACCTGGCAGAAACCGAGCCAGTGCAACAGTATTCCTTCGTACAGAATGAAGCGAATTTCTTGATAGAAAACGGGATCTTCGGCTGGGCTTTGCGGGAGAATCGACCGGTTACCGTTTCGACACGAGATTATCGGAAGCAAATTGTCCTTCATGTGATGACGACGAGCTCGAGAACTCGAGGGATGTTCATCGGGGTTCTGGATCAGGTCAAGACGAGCATACCGGATGTTTCACTGTCCCTCCTCTCCTTCGTTTTGCTCAACAGCGCCAACGCCCTGGAAAGCTTCGAACTGTACAAGATGATCAGCGACATCAACAAGGACCTGGAAAAGAAGGTAATGGAACGGACCCGGCAGCTCGAATACCATGCCCTCCATGATCCCCTCACCGACCTGCCCAACAGGGTTTTGATCTTTGATCGTATTGACCATGAAATCAAGGCATCGCAGCGCAGAGAGCGTAAGATGGCCCTCTTGCTGATCGATCTGGACCGATTCAAAGACATAAACGACACACTGGGACATTTCGCGGGCGACAAGCTCTTGATCGAATTCGGGCACAGGCTGCGCTGTCTTGTTCGAGATACCGATACCATAGCCCGCCTGGGAGGTGACGAGTTCGCCGTGTTCCTGCCGGAAATCAGGGAAGCCCAAAACGCGATAGACGTCGCCGAGCGCATCCTGAACAGCCTGCAGGAGCCTTTCGTAGTCGAAGGACAGTGCCTTGGCGTGGATGCGAGCATCGGCATTGCCCTGGTCCCGATCCACGGCCAGGACAAAGACACCATCATGAGAAAAGCTGACGTGGCCATGTATACCGCCAAGCAAACCCGGAGGGGATTCGCTATTTTCGATCCCGAGCTCGGAGACAACAATCTGGACCGGCTCACCCTGATGGGAGAACTGCGAAAAGGGATGGAAAACTCTGAGCTGTCTCTTTACTATCAGCCCAAAGTGCTCATGGATACAAGAAGGATTTGCGGCGTAGAGGCTTTGCTGCGCTGGAACAACCCCGGGCGAGGCTTCGTTTCCCCCAGCGAGTTCATCCCCTTGGCCGAACAGGGAGGACTGATCAGATCGCTCACCCTGAAAGTCATCAGAATGGCGCTGCAGCAGGAGCGCGATTGGCTCGAGGCAGGGCTGATGATTCCTGCAGCGGTTAACCTTTCCGCCGTAAACCTTCAAGATCTCGATCTTCCGGATCAGGTCGCGTCCATGCTGTATGACTTCCAGGTCCCCCCCGAGTACCTCGAGCTGGAAATAACCGAGAGCGCCATCATGACTACTCCGAATCGGGGGCTGAAGATAATTGAGCGCCTTAGTGAAATGGGCATCAAACTCTCTATCGACGATTTCGGAACCGGATACTCATCCCTCGCCTACCTCAAGAGACTGCCGGTTCAGGCCATCAAGATCGACCTTTCGTTCGTCATCAACCTCCACAAGGACGAAAAAGACGCCAAGATCGTTCATTCGATCATCGATCTGGGCCACAACCTCGGAATGCAAACCATTGCCGAGGGTGTCGAAACCGGGGAGATCTGGCAAAGACTGCTTGCACTACAGTGCAACGTGGCCCAGGGTTATCTCATCAGCCGCCCGTTGCCCCCCAAGGAATTGTCGGGATGGCTGAAAGACGCCCCCTGGAGTCTATAACGGCCCTCCGGGGCTTTGCCCGGTTATGCTTTCCTAATATACGAAGATTTGTTAAATCTTGCACAGTAATTGGATGATAGTGGGAAGAATGTCGCCGGAGCGAATCCGGAGGTAGTCTTCGACAACAGAGTGGATACTCTGAACATCTTTTTTCAAACGGCATGTTGAGTTTCAATTCCATGTATGGTAAGGGCTTTTCTCAGAAAGGCGTGTTTGAATTCTTTCGCATGGATGTGAGCTTAGCTCAAGTGCCCGATACGGGGACAGGAGAGGGGAAGATATTAGTACAGCCAGCATAAAGCGTCGGTGGATGAAGGCCGCTGTTTTGGTGCCCATCGTTGGCGGCCTGATGGGACTCCTTTACAGGACGGACCCGTGCCGGTTCTTTCTCAGCCAGGAGCGCATGATGAGCTTCCTGGATTCTCTCGGTCCGTGGGGCTTTGCAGGGTTTGTCTCCCTGCAGGCTTTGCAGGTCATCGTCTCTCCCATTCCGGGGGACGTTACCGGGTTGCTGGGCGGCTATCTTTATGGGCCGTTCAAAGGTATCGTACTCTCCACCGTCGGACTGGTGATAGGCTCATATGCAGCCTTCGCTTTATCCAGGTATTATGGAAAACCCTTTGTAGAGAAATTCGTTCCCCGGAGCGCTCTGGAACGGTTCGGCTGTCTGCTGGACCACAAAGGTGCCTTTCTTGTCTTCTTCCTCTTTTTCATTCCCGGCTTTCCCAAGGACTACCTGTGCTATATTCTTGGACTGGGAAATCTGTCCACAACGCAGTTTATCGTGATGGGCGGCGCAGGCCGGCTTTTTGGAACCATCCTGCTTACTTTAGGCGGGAACTATATCAGGCTGCATCAATACTACAGATTCTCCGTTCTGGCCGCTGTGGCCATAGTTGCAGTTCTTCTCGCCATGGCTTGCAGGGAGAAGCTGGAAATATTGCTCAAATCCTGGCTCGTAGATGAGTCGAAGGCCGGGGAATCGTCCTCGCTCGGATAGCGTTTCATCGTCTTCACCGTTATCGTGCCTGCGCCCCGGCTATTTGAAGCTCAGTATGTAATCCGCAAGTGCCCTCTGATCCTCTTCAGCCAATGCTTTCAGTTTCACCAACTGTCCCTTCATTATGCCGGGCTTATCGGTTTCGATAACCGCTTTATTCCGACCCTTGAAAAATTTCACCAGCTTTTCCCGATCTCCTCCGTAAGCTTTGGCGATGTCCATCAGAGGTATCGCTGCCGTCTTCTTGTCCGGTTTATGGCAGCTATCGCAGTGCAATGAACTGAAAATAGCACCGCCCTCCGCGGAGAAGGCTTTGCTCACTACCGGGCCACTCATCGAGAAGACCAGAACGCTCACGGGTATCAGAATGATTTTGTACATAAATCTCCCTTTCTTTCAGGCACGGACCATCATAAGGCGTAACTCGACAATAGAGAAGCTCACCGCTTCTTCACTTCAAAGCTACTGATAAGAAGGACTCCCGCCGTCTGCAACTATGCGGCCGAACCGGTCACCTACTTTATTGTCCTGACGAAATGCGCTATTGTTCATACTTTGCAATTCATCACCAACCAGACTGGCGCAGAGGAAAAGACGGGATGAACGTTTTCAAGGGCGCATACAGTATTCGAGGAATAAGAAGATTCGGGACGATTACCAAGGTATTGCTGCGAAACGGCTTTGGAGACGTGGTCGAGCGGCTTTTCGGCGGGAGGGAGGAAAAGTCTGAACAATCGGAAGAAGAAATCCTCTTCAAGTCCGGATTTCCTTCTCCCAGAAGGATTCGTCTCGTGCTGGAAGAACTGGGACCTAGCTTTGTCAAACTGGGACAGTTGATGAGCACGCGAGCGGATCTCTTTCCACCGGAATATATTTATGAATTCAAGAAGTTGCAGGACAAGGTGCCTCCAATTCCTTTCGGTGACATCAAGGGCGTTATCGAGCGTGAGCTCGAACGTCCCCTCAATGAAATTTTTGCCGAGCTCGATCCCGAATCCATCGCCGCCGCTTCCGTCGGGCAGGTCCATATGGCCAGGCTCTTTACCGGAGAAAACGTTGCCGTGAAGGTGATCCGCCCCGGCATCGACAAGAAAATCCGTGAAGACATTCGCATCATGTACGCCCTTGCGAAAAGAATCGAAAAGACCTTCGAGATCGGCCGCGTTCTCGGCGCCTGCAACGTTGTCAAGGAATTCGAGCGCATCATCTTCCGGGAGCTCGATATGCTGATCGAAGCCGGAAGCATCGAAAAGTTTGCCGTCAACTTCCAGGAGGTCGATGAGATCTATATCCCGAAAGTCTATTGGGGCTATACGTCCAGATCCGTTCTGGTCATGGAGCATATCGAGGGATGCAAGATGGACGAGGTTGACAAGATCCGGGCTTTCGGAGTCGATCCCAAAGAAATCGCCATGATCGGCCTGCGCTCCTTCTCAAGGCAATTGATGAAATACGGCTTTTTCCACGCCGATCCGCACCCGGGAAATACCATCGTTATGCAGGACGGCCGTGTAAGCCTCGTGGACTTTGGCATCACCGGCTATCTGGACGAAGAAATGATGCGCCAGATCGCCAACCTCTTTCTCGGCTATGCCGAGCACGACTATGACATGGTGATGGACGCCCTGCAGGATGCAGGCCTGATCGACGAAGAAGCCATGGATCTGAAAGCCTTCCGCGTCGATCTCAAGGACATGAGCGAAGCCTTCTACGGACGCTCGCTTCAGAATATCTCCGTAAAGGACGTCTACGACCAGTTGATGCATCTGGTGCTGAAATACCACGTCCGGCTGCCAAGAAACCTGTTGCTCCTCATGAAAACCTTCATCCAGACCGAAGCTCTCGGCAAGATCCTCGGCAGCGACGCCAGCATCCTCGAGGTCACGAAGCCCTACGCAAAAGAGCTCCTCCAGCGAGGCTACGACGCCCGCAGCATGCTAAAAAACCTCGGTAGAGACGCACGCGCCGCCGCAAGCTACACCAAAGCCATGCCCCGCCTCATTCACGACGTCCTCCGACAGGTTTCCCGGGGAAAGCAGCGCATAGAGCTCTGGCACACCGGTTTTGAACACCTGGATACCAGGATCGAAAAAGGGGTCAACCGTCTTACCGTGGGCCTGATCATCTCCGCATCCCTCATCGCAGCCGCACTGATTCTCAATTCCAGTCAAAAAGTACTCGAATTCACCGTGAGCTTCTTCGGCATGCAAACGATGTCCCTTACCGCCCTCTTCGGACTTGTCGGCTACGTAATCGCAACCATTCTCGGGCTCCGGCTGATTGTTTCGATCCTCAGGTCGGGAAAATTGTAGGAGTGAAGAGCGAAGGCCGGGGAGCACCGGCAGCGCAACGCCGCCGTGGAAGGCGGCGCTGTACTCTCCTCATGGTAAAATGTCAAATTTTCCCACAAATTACCTTGGTCTATAAGACCTATGGGTCTTATGGGTCCTATGGGTCCTATCTGTCCGATGGGACCCTTCAAGACAGGGAAAGAACAATCGATGGCAGCTCCCGCAAATGCCCCTCCTTCGCCAGAAGGCCATAGCCACTTCTGTCGCTGCATTTCCAGATGTCCGCATGTGCACATTGATCCAGGCGGGTAAGCCCAAGCTGCACTCTATTATCCTCGAAAGTACCCCCTTTACCGAGACAAAAGCTTTCGATACGCTTTCGCAGAATTTCTGACTTCGCCTCGAGCGCCTCGCGCATTGCCGCGTTGTGGGGGTCTCGCAAAGTCATTTCGACGGCCTGCCAATAAGGAGCTAGAACACCCGCCTCGCCCAGTTCCCGAATCAATGTTCCGAAGGATTCCACATCCAACTGCTCCAGGCTGGGAATTGAGCCCAACGGAAGATCGATCCGCTCGAAGTGCTTCCCGGCGCGCTCGAAGGCACTCTGGACGGGATCCAGCAGTTCTTCCACAACTTCCCCGGTGATTGCCACGAAGACCGGCGAGGTTTCCGGCATGTTACGGGAGAACAAACGGTACCAGGAGACAATCCGCTTCCGGAGCATGAAGGAAAGATCAACGTTTCCGGATCTGAGCGAAAAATCGAGAGCTTCCAGGGACTCGTCCGGCTCTTCATCGCCGGTGATTCCAAGAATCTCGCGGAATTCTTCTTCCAGTCCCTCGGCCTTGGCCAGCCCGCTTTGTAATTCCATTTCTTTTTCGTCCAGGTCGAGGGCCATTTCAAGAAAGGTTGCGGCTTCGATCAGCATCTCGCGCCCGGCATCGGAAGCATGCTCCCCCTGCCCTTTTAATTCGCTTTGCAGCCGGAAACGGCTCTCCACGGCATCTTTAGCCATCAAGTCATGGCTCAGGGACGCCAGCAGACTGCTTTCCCCATGCAGGACGCCGAAGCTCCGATATCCCTGCACGCAAACCCGGATCTGTTCCTGAAGCTCCGGCCCGGCTATGGCGGGCCAGCCGGGAAATTGCTCCCGGCCCCATTCGGGGACAGCCGGAGCCCGAAGTACTTGCAGGCTGTGCAAGCGAGGGAGAAAGACGGATAGATGGCGATAGTCTTTTTCGGAAAGAACCATATGCGGAAACAATAGATACATGAACGGGCTCGGTTGCATGGCTTTCTCTCTTTTCCAGTCCAAAATTGTCTGAAGGGTTTGAAGGGTGTTTGAAAGGTGGGCATCCTTTTGACGTTGATACTCACCCTGCTCGCATTCGATTTCATTTCAGAAGAAAGGTGTACCGGGAAGAGGCCGTCCTTCCTGCCGGCACGCGGCTTCCAGCATATATACAATCGCTCTTTCGCCTTCCTGTCCCATATGAAGGCTGAAGTCGTTAACAAACATATCGATATGCCGCTGAATAATCCGAGTATCCATTTCCTGTGCGTGACCGCGGATATAGGGCCAGGCCTCGCCGAGGTTGGACCTTGCATAAAGCAGGCTCCGCCTGATTGTCTCCTCCACCTGCCTTGCCGTATCGGGCCCCAGGTCCCGTTTGATGAGAATGCCACCGAGGGGAAGAGGGAGCCCCGTTTCCTTCTCCCACCAGGCACCAAGGTCCAGCACGAGCCGCAGCCCCAGCGACGGGTAGGTGAAGCGCCCTTCATGAATGACCACGCCGGCATCGACTTTTCCGGCGGCAACGGCCGGCATGATCTCATCAAAGCGCATTTCCACGCAACGGCCGCGGTGTGTTCCTTCGAGCTGCAAAAGCAAGTTTGCGGTGGTGAGCTTTCCGGGAATGGCTATGGATCGATCCCGAAAGCTGCTCATTGTTCCGTCTTCACGGGCAACCACCAACGGTCCGCATCCTCGCCCAAGGGCGCCACCCGCCCGCAGAAGGCGATATTCATCGAGAAGGTGGACGATAGCGTGTATGGAGACTTTCGTAATATCGAGCTCCCGGCGTCGTGCCATCTGATTCAGCACTTCGACGTCGGCCAGGAAGACCTCGAACCCGTGAGGCCCGACATCGATCCGTCTCTCCGCCATTGCATAAAAAATGAATGTGTCATTGGGGCAGGGTGAATAGCCAAGACGCAAGGGTCGATCCATGTTTTCCTTTCAGGAATAGGGCTTGCGGTTAATCAGATGGATTCCGGTCACTGCTCAGATAGATTCCGACATATCGAGCCGGCGCAAGAGAACGGCGTGACAGTGTGCCACGGCGCTCTCCAGCCGCCAGTGTTTTTTGCAGCGGTCCCCGGCAATGTTACTCATCCCACGGCATTCCACCATGGGCACATCGAAACGAAAACAGGTCTGAGCCACGGCGCTTCCTTCCATATTTTCGGCATAGGCTCCATAGCGGTTGAAGCGTTCATCGGCCACCTCGGCATCGCCGCTCGCCATGCTCACGGTGAGGCTCGGACCATAGAAAAGCTGGAAAGGAGAAGAGACTCCGGCAACCTCTTCAGGAGATCCCGAAGACTCGGGAAAGAGGGAAAGAAAGTCCGGTGAGGCCAAGTCGTCCCCTCTATGGCATCCAGACGGGATCTCTTTGCGAATCCTGTCCATGACGGGGTTGTGGTCCAGAGGAAAGCCCTCATAATACTCCCGGCCGTCCCGAGCCAGAACAGGTATACCGATTGTACGGGTGGAGGCGGCTCCTGCCGTCGTCAGAACGCCCTCGTCTCCGCAAAAGGCGCTCAGAGAGATCAGAACGTCCCCGACGGCCAGTGGGCCGGCACGATAAGCCCCGGAACAACCGATATTCCATACCTCCGAAATTGCGAAGCGCTCCAGGAGCACTGCCGCCGTCACGGCTGCATTGACTTTTCCTAGCCCCGTCGTCCCCACGAGAAGGACTTTGCTGCCATAGATTCCCACAAGTAGTGCTTCCCCGTGAAGCTGAAACCGCACGGAATCCTTCAAAAGCGCGAAGAGCGGCTCCACTTCTTTCAACACCGCCCCCAGCACGGCCATATGGATCGTCTCGGGGAAATTCATCGGAAGCTCTTTCTCCAAACATACCTTTCGTTCCGCATAGCCATGGAAGCGATGCGCTTGCTATTTCAAATGGCCGAAACAGCTCCATCGACAGACCGATAAGCTAGCAAAGCGCCTTTTATGTGTCAATCGGTACGGCATGCAGTCAGGCAGATCCTCGGATGCGCTAAGATCACATCTGCTGTAAATCATGTCGTTCCTCTATGCCGGGGTCTCGTTCTCGCTTGGGCCGAAAAGCTCCACACGGCCGGGTGGTTGTCAAGCCCCGCCGAAGTTGCTAGGATGATGATGAGCTTTCCTGTATGAACAAGACCACTGAAGAGACAAGCGGAGTAAAGAGAAAAAGAAAGAACAAAATCAGAATGGAAGCATGCGAAACACCTTTTCGAATTGAACCGTTCAAGATCGGGAGCGTGACAGTGGACCCGCCTTTGATTCTGGCTCCCATGGCCGGAGTCACGGACAGAATCTACAGACGGCTTATGGTAAAACATGGTGCCGGACTGGTCACGACCGAAATGGTGAGCGTGGAAGGCTTGAGACGCAACCAGCCTGAGACGTGGAGACTTTGCAGGCCCGATGCTTCCTCGAAGGTGCCGGTGGCCGTTCAGATTTTTGGGCGTGAGCCACGGACCATGGCTGAAGCGGCAAAGCTCCTGGAAGGCAACGGGACACCCCTGGTGGACATCAATGCAGGATGTCCGGTACGGAAGATCGCCCGGCAGGGGGCGGGAGCGAGTCTGCTCAAGGACCCGGATCACCTGGCATTTTTGGTGGAAACAGTGAAGAAGGCGGTAGGTATTCCCGTTACGGTCAAAATCCGCATCGGATGGGACAGCGGCTCCATGCAGGCAGTCGAGCTGGCCAGGCGGTTGGAGTCGGCCGGAGCGGACGCCATCACCCTTCACGCACGGACGGCCGTCCAGTTGTATAGCGGAAGCGCGGATTGGTCGTGGATCCGCAGAGTCAAGGAAGCAGTGGGAATACCGGTCATAGGGAACGGGGATGTCAATTCTCCTCTTCGTGCAAACGAAATGTCCCGTCATACGGGCTGCGATGGAGTCATGATCGGAAGGGCCAGCTTCGGAAATCCATGGCTGTTCTCCGTCATTGCGCAAAACTGGGGCTACCGGAACGGGTGGAACCCATCACCGGACTGGACGGATTTCCACAATACGGCAGTAGAGCACGTCGAGGCCTTCTGCGCGGAGCGCAACAGGTCTCCGGGATACATGAGAAAACTCTTCATCTGGTATTCCAGGGGATGCCCGGATGCGTCTCAGTTGCGCTCGAAGCTGCTGCAGACGAATCAGCTTGTGGAGATGTATTCCCTCCTTGACGCCTATGTTCGGGATCTCAGGGCAAAGGAAGCTCCTTTTCTGCCTACCAAGGTTCCGGAGAGGGGATTTGCCAGGGAGCGCGGCATCGAAGACGGGGAGAGGGAGATGGAGGAAATGGAGTAATATCCCGTTCACCTGAATATGAGCTTTTTCACCGCAGAGACGCAGAGATGCAGAGAAAAGAAAAGAGCAGGACAAGCTCTTCTTTTCTCTGCACCTCTGCGTCTCTGCGGTGAAATCAACAGGACACGAACCTCGAAGACGGGGATGGAAGCTGATGAAAGTGATTGTCGCCAAAACGGCGGGATTTTGCAAAGGTGTGAAAGACGCTCTGGAAGTGACTCTCGAAGCCATACAACAGTTGAAAGAAGGGACAAGTCTTTGCACCTACGGCCCGCTGATACATAACCGGCAGGTTCTGAGCATGCTGGAAGCAAAAGGGATCAAGGAAGAAAACGATATTCAGAAGTGTGCCGGAAAAAACGTCGTCATCCGCGCTCACGGTATTCCGCCTCGGGAGCGCCACACTCTGCACGGTCTCGGCGCAACGCTGCTCGACGCCACCTGCAAGCGGGTGGCCAAGGTACATGCCGTAATCAAGAGGCACGCCCGCAGGGGCTACCATACCGTCATTGTGGGCGACGCGGATCACGCCGAGGTGATAGGGCTCATGGGCTATGCGGAAGACCGGGGCGTGGTGATCAATCAGCCCGAAGAGGTCGATCTGCTCCCGAAAGACTGGGAGAAGGTACTCCTCGTGGCTCAGACCACACAAAACGAGGAGATCTTCCAGGAGATCCAGAAGAGGTTTTCAAAGCAGTTCCCCAACGGAGTGGTCAAAAACACCATATGCGGCTCAACACACGAGCGTCAGGCCGAAGTACGCCGGTTGTGCTCGCAGGTTGAAGCCATGGTCATCGTGGGGGGCTATCACAGCGGCAACACGCTACGGCTCGCTGAAGTAGCGCTGGAATGCACCACTCCCACCTATCACGTGGAAACCGAAGCGGACTTGAACAAACAGGAAATGGCCCGCTACTCGATCGTCGGTGTATCCGCGGGAGCCTCGACACCCAACTGGATCATTCGAAACGTGGTCCACCTGCTCGAATCCATACAGCCGGAGCGCTCCGACATAAAACTCATCACCAAGAGAATCATCGAGCTCATGGCCTACGGCAATGTTTTCGTGGCCCTGGGCGCGGCGCTCCTGTCCCTTGCCGTGCAGACCCTGCTGGCTTTCCCGAAATCTCTTGCCGCCGCCAGTATGGCGGCCCTCTATCTCTTCGCCATGCATTCCCTGAACATCTACCTGGATCGAGATGCCATCCAGTTGAACGATCCGGAGCGGGCCGCCTTCTACCGGCGCTGGCGGTCGGTTTTCACCTGGGGGAGCATCATGGCGGTGGTAGCCGCTCTAGGGATCGCGCTTACGATCAATTTCCTGACATTCCTTGCCATGGGCATCTTGATCCTCCTCGGGCTTCTCTATGCAGTGCCTGTGTTTGTTCCCTCATGGTCGTCCCATCTTTCCGTTCTGAAGATCAAAGACATTCCCATGTCCAAGACGTTTTCCGTTCCCATCGCGTGGGCCGCCGTCACGGCTATTCTGCCGTATCTCACCCGCTCCTGGCGTGACTACGACAACATGCTCTACGCTTTCTGGATCGTGTTTCTCATGGCTCTGGTCCGCACGGCACTGCTGGATCTACTTGCAGTGCAGGGAGACCGGCTCGTGGGGAAAGAAACGCTGGTAGTGCTGGTGGGAGAAAAGAAGACGAACCGCTTCCTCATGCAGACCCTCGTCGTGCTGGCAATCTCGCTCCTCCTTGGCCCCATCGCCGCCCTGAGCACCTCCTTTGCTTACCTGATGCTCCCGGCAGTCGGAGTCTACTGGATATATCTCAAAATGTGCTCCGAGAACCGGCTGACGGAAGATCCTCTTTTCGAAGCCCTCATCGAATCCGTCCTGATAGGAACGGGCATCCTCGCCGTGGTCTGGAGCCTTTTCGGCGCCTGACCTCTGAAACTGTAAGATGAAGGGCTCACTTCATCATGATCAGCGTGATAATCCCCACCTATAATCGCAAAGCCGCCGTGCATGAGGCCGTTACTTCGGTACTGAGCCAAAAAGGCGTTGATTTCAATGCACTGGAAGTGATCGTCGTGGACGACGGCTCCACTGACGACACTCCCAGCCTCCTCGAGCCTTTGACGAACACTCCCGGCTCCCCGGTTCGCTGCCTTCGCCAGGCTCACGCGGGGGTGAGCGCCGCGCGAAACCATGGCATACGGGAGGCGGCAGGCGAATGGCTGGCTTTTCTCGATTCCGACGACCTCTGGCTGCCTCGAAAGCTTGCCGTCCAGATGGACTATCTCGCTCACCACCCCGAAATCAAAATCTGCCAGACGGAAGAAATCTGGATCAGAAACGGTCTCCGACTCAATCCCAAGAAATATCATCAAAAGCCCGAAGGCCATTGCTTCCCTCTCATCCTGGACCGCTGCCTGGTCAGTCCTTCCGCCGTCATGATCCACCGGGATATCTTCCGGGAGGTCGGCTTCTTCGACGAAGCCCTTCCCGCCTGCGAAGACTACGACCTGTGGCTCCGCATCGGCTGTCGCCACCCAATCGGCCTCGTGAAAGACCCGCTCATCATTAAACACGGCGGCCACCCCGACCAGCTTTCGGCCACGGTTCCCGCGCTGGATCGCTATCGTATTCACTCCCTAGTAAACCTGCTCCGCCGGGAGCCCCTCGACGCTGAACAACGGCACGCAGCCTTGACGGTATTGGATCGAAAGTGCCGTGTATATGCGGAAGGATGCAGGAAACGCGGGAGGATGGAGGAAGCCGAAGCTGTTCTCGCTCTGTCATGTAACGCTCTTAACGGATGAAGTGAAGCCCTTGATCTTTTCAAGGTAACTCAAGGGCCTGTGTCACAGAAAGCTTGACCCATTGCTTCCTTGGTTATACATTGGTACTACGATGTGCTAACGACAGAAGGATCGATCATGATCAAAAAACTCACGAAACATGGAAACAGTCTGGCCCTCGTGATTGACCGGTCAGTACTAGACCTGCTCAAAATCGACAGGGAAACCCCTTTGGATGTCTCCACCGATGGCCAAGTCCTGATCATTTCGCCGGTACGAGACGATAAGCGCCGGGAGAAGTTCGAAAAGGCCCTGGAATCGGCCAATCGAAAATATGGGCGTGCTCTCGAAAGATTGGCAGAGTAGGCTGTGAATCCCGAGTTTCTCAACCTTGCCGAAGTACTCGAAATCCACAGAGACCAAATCGACCGCTACGGTGGATCTTCCGGCATCCGCGACATGGGACTGTTGCAGTCTGCTCTTGCCACTCCGGCCGCCTATTTTGGCGGGAGCTTCCTGTATGTTGATCTCTTCGAGATGGCTGCTGCTTACCTTTTCCATATCGTCCGGAACCATCCTTTCGTGGACGGGAATAAGCGCACCGGGGCCGTGGCCGCTCTGATCTTCTTGAGCCTGAATGATATTGAGATTGAGGCGGACGAGGACAGCTTCGAAAAAATGGTGCTCACTGTGGCTGCAGGTCAGGCCGATAAGCGTGCTGTTACGGAATTCTTTCGCGAGCATGCCCATCAGTAGCTTACGTTGGCACTGCCGGGAAGCAGCCTGGAGACGGCCCCATGGTACAGTCCCTCCCCCATCATGTGTTCGCGAAGAAGAGAAGCTCTGTCATCGGTTAAAATCAGGGCTTTTCCACTCCGTTCTGCAGTGTCTGCAGATGATAATAGAGCCCACGGTGCTCCATGAGAGCCTCGTGGGTCCCCTGTTCGATTATGCGGCCATGGTCCATGACCAGGATGCGGTCGGCACGCCGGATGGTGGAGAGGCGGTGGGCGATGATGATGCTTGTCCGGTTGGCAAGGGCTGCCTGGATGGCTTGCTCGACCAGCATTTCGGTTTCGGTGTCCACGTTGGCGGTGGCTTCATCGAGGACCAGAATCCGGGGGTTGCGGGCCAGCACCCGCGCGAAGGCGAGGAGCTGCTTCTGGCCGGCGGAAAGGTCCATGCCGCCTTCTCCGATGTGGGTCTCGAGCCCCTGAGGAAGGTCTTTCACCAGTCCGGAAAGCTGCGAGAGGCGAATCATACGCTCCAGCTCTTCTTCTGATAGCTCCCGATCCAACAGGACATTTTCCCTCATACTGCCGGGTACAACCAGCACGTCCTGCATTACGAGGCCGATCTGCTCCCTCAGCCAGTGCGGATCGAGATTGCGCAGATCCACACCGTCGAGGTGGATTTCTCCTTCCTTCGGATCGTAGAATCTCTCGAGAAGGCTGATGATGGTGGTTTTTCCCGACCCAGTCGCCCCAACAATGGCAAGTGTTTCCCCCGGGCCCACCAGGAAGGAAAGGTCCTTGATCACGGGATTGTCCGGCTCATACTCGAAGCTCACCTTCTTGAAGGCGATGGCTCCTTTTGCCTTCTCCGGAACGAGGGGAACGGTCGTGACGGGCAGAACATCCGTCACTTCCAAAATCTGGAAGATTCTCTCCGCGGACGCCATGGCGGACTGGACGATGGTGTACTTCTGAGAGAGCTCTCGTATGGGCTGAAAGAAAAGCCTCATGTAGGAAATGAAAGCTGTCAGAATCCCCAGGGTCATGTGCCCCCGAATGATTTCCCCGCCGCCGTACCAGATGATGATCGCAAGGGAGAGAGAGCTCATGACTTCAATGAGAGGGATGAAAATCCCAAAAATCCTGATCTGGAAGAAAGCGGCATCGTAGTATTTGTCGTTCAGCCCTCTGAACCGCTCGTGAGTGTCCTTTTCCCGCAGGAAGAGCTGGATCACGGAAATGCCCGAGACGGCTTCCTGGATGAAACCGTTGATGGCTGCAAGATGGCCTCGGATCAACCGGAAGGATTCGCGGCTCAGCCGGCCGAACCAGAAGGTAACGACCGTCATCAGGGGGAACGTTATGCTCAATATCAGGGCAAGGCGCCAGTTCATCCAGAGAAGGATGGCCAGAATGCCCACCAGGCGCACTCCTTCATTGAAAAGAGTGATAATGACCGAGGTAAACATCTCGTACATGTTCTGAATGTCGTTGGTCAACCGCGTCACCAGCCGACCCACGGGATGGATGTTGAAAAAGGATAGGTTGAGCTTCAGGATGTGTGTGAACAATTGCTGCCGGATGGCATGCATGATCCTCTGCCCCGCCCATTCCAGCACGAGCACCTGGAAGAAGTTGGCGACAAAGCCCACCAGAATGATCCCGAGAAAGATCACCCCGAGAAATGACACGCCACTGATCCGCTCTTCCGCGGCGAGGCTCGCATTGACAATGTAGCGGTCCATCCCCAGTTGAACCAGGCGCGGCAAAGTTAGGCTGGTAACCGTGATGATAAAGGAGAGCCCTACCGCCACGGCCACCCATCTCCATTCGAGGACGATGAAGCCGAGCAGCCGTTTCCAGAGCCTCATATCCCCTATCTGGCCAAAATGATCATCTTCCGTATATTCGTGCGTGTGCTGCATGTTCGCTACCCGTCAGATTCTGCGTCGATCCGCTTCGAGATCCAAACCTTAAAGATCCTTAACCTCGGGACATATCCGTTTGTTGCCGGTAGATCGTGGCGTAAAAGGTGCTGCGGTCGAGCAGCTCCTCGTGTGTTCCCATGGCTACGATACGCCCGTGCTCCATCACCACGATCTCGTTGGCATCGGCCAGGGGAGCGACGCGGTGGGACACGATGATGCACGTTCGGCCCTTGAGGTAGCCGGCAATGGAGCGGACGATGGCGTGCTCCGTTTCCATGTCAACGGCGGAGAGGCCGTCGTCGATAATGATAATGGGGCGATCCAGGAGCAGGGCTCTTGCGATGGCAAGGCGCTGCCTTTGCCCGCCCGAGAGCTTGATGCCTCGCTCTCCGATCCTTGTTTCATAACCGTTCTTCATGGCAATGATTTCATCATGGATGGCTGCGGCTTTAGCCGCGGCTTCGATCTCCTCCTGAGTGGCCTCCGGTTTTCCCATGGTGATATTGAAGGCGATGGTATCCGAAAAGAGGATCACGTCCTGGGGCACGTAAGCAATAGCGCCCCGGACCGTCGCCAGGGGAAGGCAGTTCACGTCCATTCCGTCGAAGAAGATCTTCCCGTCTTCAACGGGGTAGAGCCTGCCGAGGAGATGGCACAAAGTGGTCTTCCCGGCGCCTGTTCTTCCCACGATTCCAAGGAAAAGGCCCGGCCGGATCTCCAACCGGATGTCCTTTAAGATGGGGCTCGGCTGATCGTGGAAGCTGAATGAAAGATCGCTTACGGAAATACTTCCCTGAACAATGGGTGCGGATGGGCAGTCGAGGTCGGCGGCGGGCGCGTGCAGATTCGGTTTTTCCTGGAGCAAAGTCTGGATACGCCAGAGGGAAGTGATTCCGCGCTGGAATAGATCCGCCACCCAGCCCAAAGCCATCATGGGCCAGGTCATGAGAAAGAGATAGTTGATGAAGGCCACGAAATCTCCCGCGGTGATGCTCCCGTGGATGGCCATGCGGCCTCCGAAGAAGAGCACCAGCAGCATGCTGGCATTCCCGATGAATCCCGAAATGGGAAAGAGCGTGCCATAGATGGCGGCAAGCCTCAGATTGTCCCGAACGTAGGTTTCCCCCATGCCGTCAAAGCGCTTCGCCTGGAAAGGCTCCTGGTTGTAGGCCTTGATGAGCCGTATGGACGAAAAAGTGGAGCGCGCGAATTCGGTCATCGTCGAGAACTGTTCCTGGACCTTCTTGAAGCGCCGATGCAGCCGCCCCGACAAAAAGCGTGTAAAAAAAGCCAAAATAGGCATCGGGGATACTGCGATGACGGTGAGCGCCGGATCGATGTAAGCCATGAAGGCTATGGCGGAAATCCCCATGAAGATGGCATCCACCGAAGCCACCAGCCCCATGCCCGTTGCCAGTTGAACGGATGAGAGATCGTTCGTGGCCAGCGCCATGATTTCTCCGGGCGTTCTGCGCTGATAGAAGGCCTTATCGAGCGTCAGAATGTGGGAGAACATCCTGTCTCGAATCCCTGTTTCGAGGATGCGTGAAAACCCCAAAAGCAGAATGCGCCAGAAGTAACGCATCGACGCGATCAGGAGGGCCAGAAGGACGATTGCTCCGCCGTATTCCAAGAGCCCCGAAGGAGTCGCCACTCCTCTTTGCAGATCATCCACCGCTCTCTTGATGACTCGGGGAATGATGAGCTGAAAGACATCCACCGCGATGAGCGTCAGAAAACCGAAGGCAAGCCTCAGGCTATGGCGTTTGAGATAGGGAATGATCAGGCTGACCGATTCCCATGAATTTTCACTTTTCGTTTTGTCGCTTTCAGCGTCGGCACTGGACGCATAGAATACTTTCACCGGTACTCCCTGTTATTTTTCCCGATTGCCCAAAGAGAGGCATAGCTCCCTGCCCGCCTGACAGGCTTCTTCCAAATATTCCGGATGGCTCCGCACGTCTCCCTCCAGATCGACGCCACGGTAGAGCAGGGTTCGCCAGATTTCCATGTCGAGAACATCAAAAAAATACCTCACCGTTTGAAGCGTTCCTTCGAAAAGCTTTTTTCCCCGCGTGGCTCCGACGGAGATAAAGAGCCCCTTGCGAGTGAGCTCCCGTTGCCCGAAAACGGCTTTATCGATCAAGTATTTTTTCACCCAGAGAGACTGACAGCGGTCCATGAGGATCTTTGTGTGGGCACTCACCGTATAGAAGAAAATGGGAGAAGCGATCATCAAGCCGCGACATTCCAGGAGCTGGTCGTAGACCTTCTGAAAATCATCCTTGATTACGCACCTTCCGTTTTTATTGCAGCCATAGATTTCAAGGCATGGGGACATCTTCAGGTCCCGAAGCACTACCTCTTCCACCTGAGCCCCCGCCTCCCGCGCCCCGCGCACAGCTTCTTTCAACAAGAGCGATGTATTCCCTTCCCGACGCGGACTTCCGTACACAGCAAGAATATCGTTCATGGTTTTCCCTATCTCCTCTTTTCTGTCCTCTCTTCCCCATCTTCACAATCCGTCCAGCTTTCAGCCGGCTCCGATGCCCATGCTCAGGCCTCCAAATGACCGCTGACCGCAATCTCTATAACACGGTATCGCCGGGAAATCTTTCAGGCGGTCAAGAATTCTCTGCCGATGCTTTCATCATGTATTCTTTTGATTTTCAACGTCAAGTGCAATGAAGAGCCACGCACAATCAGGGCATTGAATCCCGGCATGGCTTTTCGTCCCGAATTCGCTTATGCTCATCGCGCTTATCCGCATGCCCCACTGCGTGAATGGACTGCGGCTAACCGGACCGTCCCGAACAATTGACTTTTCTGAAGGAGAGATGCGCAAATGGAATCCTACTACAATCCCGGAGATCTCGGAAAATTTGCGGAGATCGGTGAAGATGCCCCCGAGCTGGCCAGGAAGTTCTTCGATTATTACGCCGCGGTCTTCGCGGAAGGAGAGCTAACCGAAAGGGAGAAGGCTCTAATCGCCCTTGCCGTCGCACATACCGTTCAATGCCCTTATTGCATTGACGCCTACACTCAGACTTGCCTGGAAAAAGGCTCCAACATGGGCGAGATGACCGAGGCCATCCATGTGGCCGTGGCAATACGGGGTGGGGCTTCTTTGGTCCATGGCGTTCAGATGCGCAAGGTCGGACAGAAGATTTCCATGTAACGCCTGTTTTGAACGGTCATAATCTGCGCTCTTGTCTCTTGTGCTCACCGCAGAGGCGCAAAGGACGCAGAGAGAACGCAGAGAATCGTTAGAATTATCATAAAATTTCTCTGCGCTTTCTCTGCGCTCTCGGCGTCTCTGCGGTGAAAAGCTCAGTTATCGCTATTCTTCCTCCTCTTCCCCGAATTCGATACCGAGATGGCGCTGCACGAAATCAAGCAGCCGTCTTCCGTCGTCGGTCGGAATCCAGCCCAGTCCGCCGCATTCCTGGCAGTCAACCACCTCTCCGTGATCTTCCAGTGGAATTACCCCGGTACCCCAGCACTTCCAACACCTGACTTCAAGCTCTGGCAGACTCATCGTTTTTTCCCCTCACCGTTTCCGAAATTTCCTCGGCTTCAGATCGAATTCCCATCCCCTTAATGCAGACGATCACGAATACACTCCTCGATACCCGCCTTAGAGCTCCGCATGTCCCGGCGTTCGCGGAAAGGGAATCACCTCGCGGATGTTTGGAAGGCCGGTCGCAAACTGGATTAGCCGCTCGAGGCCGAGACCGAATCCCGAGTGCGGTACGGAGCCGTATTCCCTCAGGTCGAGGTACCAGCGGTACTCCTCGACGGAGACGCCTTTGAGATGCATCTGTTCGATCAGCGTCTCTAAACGCTCTTCCCTCTGTGATCCGCCGACGATCTCACCGATGCGCGGCACCAGGATGTCCATGGCAGCCACGGTCTTCCCGTCATCGTTCACCCTCATGTAAAAGGGCTTCAGTGCTCTGGGAAAGTTGATGATTGCAACAGGCTTTTTCAGTGCCTTTTCAGTTAAATATCGTTCATGCTCCGCCTGGAGATCGCTTCCCCATTCGACGGGGTAGGAGAACTTCTCTCCCGATTTCTCGAGCAAATCGACGGCTTCCGTGTAGGATACGATCTCGAAAGGCGTATTGACCACCTTTTCGAGGGTCTCTCTCAAGGACGGCTCGACAAAGCGGGTGAAGAAGTCCAGATCTTCGCCGCATTCCGTAAGAACGGCTTCCAGAAGGAACTTGATCATTTCCTGAGCGAGCTGAAGATCGTCTTCCAGGTCATAGAAGGCCATCTCGGGCTCCACCATCCAGAATTCGGCCAGGTGGCGGCTGGTATTGGAGTTTTCCGCACGGAACGTGGGGCCAAAGGTATAGACCCTCCCGAGGGCCAGAGCATAGATTTCCGCCTGCAACTGGCCGCTCACCGTGAGGTAGGTAGGCTTTCCGAAAAAATCTTCCCGATACGCCTCCTCTCCTCCCACCGCCCCCAACTGCTCAGGTTTCAACGTTGTCACACGAAAGACATCCCCTGCCCCTTCGCAGTCGCTGGCAGTGATGATGGGCGTGTGGATATAGGTGAATCCGCGCTCCTGAAAGAACTGGTGTATGCCGTAGCTCAGGCGGTTCCGGATGCGCGCCACTGCGCCTATCGTATTGGTACGGGGTCGAAGGTGACCGATTTCGCGCAGGAATTCGAAGGAATGCCTCTTCTTTTGCAATGGGTACGTCGCCGGGTCCGCCCAGCCGTATAGCTTGATTCCCGTCGCATGCAGCTCGATGGCTTGCCCCTTTCCAGGAGAGGCAACAATCGCTCCTTCCGCAAACATGCTGGAGCCGGTGGTGATTCTGTCCAGGAGCTCCCGATAGCCCGGATGATCGAGCTCAGCCACTATTTGCAGGCTTCGCATGCAGGAGCCGTCACTGAGCTCGATGAAGCTTACCCCCGCCTTGGAATCTCTTTTCGTGCGTACCCACCCCTGGACTCGGACTGTCTTTCCCAGAAGCTCCCCTTCATGTTTGAAGAGATCGACGATGCGTGAAGTCTTTTCCATGGTCACCTGAGTCCTTTCTAACGAGTGACGCGAGTGATTTGATTTCTATTTGTGTGCATTAGCCTGTCATTTTAATCATCGAGATGGTATTTTAACACACTTGCAGGTAAGGATAAACGTCCTCCGAGCCTCAGCCGGGAGGGATACGGGCCACACGGGCGATGATAAGGAGCTTACCCCCGGGATTTCACGCCTCGTCTGCTGACCCGTTATTGATTCGTTATTGGTTTCGTCATCGATTCGTTGAGAGGAGCTCTGTTCTTGGAGCCGTTGGAATTAGCATACAATTTGATCTTGAACACCGCCGGATACGGGGTGTTGCCCTATTTGTGGTCCAAGGCCAAGGACGATCCGATCTTCATGGAAGGCAGGCTCGGAGGCTTCGATCTGCCTCCTTCAATCGAAAAAAGGCCTCGCCTCTGGTTTCATGCGGCTTCGGTCGGCGAGGTGACAGGAGCGATTCCCACCCTTCATGCCGCGCACTCCCGGCTGCCCCATGCGGCCATATTCCTTTCCGTCGCAACGCTCCAGGGATTTCGCTTCGCCAAAAAGCAGTTGCCCGGCTGGACCCACGTCCTGCCCTTCCCTCTCGATTTCCCGTGGGTGATCAAGCGAGCTTTCAACCAACTGCAGCCCGACCTTTACGTGACTTTCGAGAGCGAATTCTGGCCCAACCTGTACCGATTTCTGGAGCGCAAAGGAGTGCCGGCGGTTCTTCTGAATGGAAGGATCTCTTCACGGTCCGCTCGACGATACCGCAATCTGAAGCCTCTCTTTCAGCCGGTGTTTGAACGATTCAGGTGGCTTGCCATGCATTCGGAAGAAGATCGGCGAAATATCCTGACCCTGGGTGTCCCCGCAGAGAAGACCGTAGTGTTGGGAAGCTCAAAATACGACGGCCTTTCACTCAGAGCCCGCCCCGAAAAGACGCACCAATGGCGTGGCATCCTCAGCCTTCCGGAGGATATTCCCGTGGTGGTCGCAGGCAGTTTGCGCCGTTCCGAATGCCTCGAGCTCATGGAGGTCTTTCAGGCTCTCAGAAAAATCGATGAGCGGGTGGTGGGGATCTTCGTTCCCAGGCATCTCGAGCAGATCCCCAATATGGTGCAATGGCTCCAAGAGCGGGAGATTCCATTCCAGCTTCTTTCACACATCGAAGCGGGAGAGGAAAAGAGACGCTGTTGTGTTGTCCTGGTGGATCGAATCGGGATTCTTTTCGAACTGTACGCCCTGGGAGATCTTATCTTCTGTGGAGGGACACTGGAACCGATCGGCGGACACAACATTCTCGAGCCTGCCGCATGGAAAAAGCCCGTTTTTTATGGTCCTCACTTGCAAAAGGTGCCTGATGAACATAGAATCTTACAGGCATTGAAGGGAAGCTTCCCGGTACATGACGATCAGGATCTGCAACAGCAATGGAGTTATTGGATTCGGCATCTCTCCGAGCTGAAGCCCCACGGAGAAATGGCGGGCAAGGCACTCGAAACGCTGGGAGGAGTGGCGGCAAAGCAAGTGGAGCTGCTGGTGAGCGCCCTTCCTCCGGAAACCCTGAAACCTTTGGCTTCCGGGCACTGAAAAAGAACCCTGGTTCATATTGACAAGAGCCTCAGGGCGGAGTATCTGGCTGCACGACATCCGGACGTTCCTTAGAAAGGAACGCCGACGCGCACTGCAAGACGGAGCATTGAACAGGGGATCGGCGAGCGAAAGGGCTCCTGATCACGGTTACCGATAAGAAAGGAAAGGAACACGGATGGCAAGGGAATATCGACCCAACGCAAGAGAGTCTGCTGTCATCTCGAAGCTCGATCACGCAAAAGAATCTCACCGGTACAATTCGTTGAATCTGCTTCGCCAGCACATCGATGAGTTGAGCGATCGCATATCGATGAAGCTGATCGAGGAGAGACTGGTGGAGACGACAAACAAGGACGAGCTGGATCGTCAGCTCAATATCTCTTTGCAGACGCTCCTCTCCGCGGAAGAATTCGACGTCCAGTTTCGCACCGCTAACCTGCGGACCCTGGTACCCCGCCCCCACTTCGTCAGCCTCTATGTGACGGCCTACATAATAGAGGAGCTCATCAATCATGACTGTATCGTCGAAATCTACGGTACCGATGAGGATATTTACCGCTGTGTACACAAACAGGTGATAAGGCTTATTCCCGCCTGACCTTTTTGTATTCGATATCCAAGGGAATCCCTGGGCTCATCTTCGGTAGGTTCATCCAATACGGGACAGGGCTTCCTCTCATTTTATTCCGGCTGCCGCCGGAATGCTTCGAAGCTGTTCGGATCACCGATCTCTTCGATCCGTAGCTTGTGATCCTCGTTCAGCTCAGGGAGATACTCCCCAATCCTCTCCTCTGTCTCATCCACCTCATCCATCCCGGCGGGGCATGTCCAGCCGCACGGCATCTTTACATCTACTTCGATCCAAAGGGACAATCCCCGTCATCTCGTCCCATCACCTTGCCTGGCATCCAGAGCAAGCTTCTTGAGGTGCAGCATGTCTTCGTAGGTGAAGTCCGGCCTGCGGCAGGCGAAGAAGGTGTTGTTGTGGTAGAGAGGCTCCTCTTCGAGGGAATAGGGTGAAAGTCGGCGGGCCTCCGGCCACATGGGAGTTCCGGGGACTGGAGAGTATTCGGAAAGGTAGGGCCGGGCGCCGGCCCGGCGGACAACGGCGACGGCTTCGGCCACGTTTTCGGGCGATTGGCCGGGAAGGCCGCAAAGCAGATATACTCCTATCTGTTCTTTTGAAAAACCGGCAGCCGACAGACGTTCAACGGCCGCATAAAACATCTCCATTTCCACCTTTCCGCCCCATTCCCGCTGCTTGTCCGCTTGCGTCGTCTCGAGGCCCAGACGTAGCGTGGTAAAGCCGCTCTCATGGAGCAGCCGGCACCATTCAGGTGTCAGTGCCCGGACGTGAATGGCATTGGGAGTGTGAAAGCGAAGGTTGAGACCTTCCCGGCAGATACGTTCGAGGACCGGCTTCAGGCTGTATTCTGCCTGCAGCAAAAGAGCGTCGTCGTAAAAGGCAAAGTCCACTATACCGTAGCGGAGATGGGCTTGAAGGATTTCTTCGAAGACCGAAGCCGCGCCGCGCCTCTCCCATTTGGGCTGAAGAAGGTGCGAGGCACAATAGGGGCAGGAAAAGGGGCAGCCCCTGCCGGCAAGGACGGGAGCATAGCCCTGATGATGCAGGAGATCCAGCGCCGGTGCCGGATAAGCATCGAAATATCCCCAGGTGGACTTGTTCTTCAGGACAAAACCGGTTGCCGCTTCGATCCGGTCCGGAAGCTGGGCCTCGGGCAGCGTTATGACACCATCCGCACCACTCTTCTCCGCGGCATGGTGAGAGCATAGCCGCGCGTATATTCCTCCCAGCCAGACGGGGACATCCGGATGGATTTCTTTAAGCATTGCAATAGCCTGATGAGCCCCTGGATACCAATAGGTCATGATGGAAGTCACCCAGATGAGATCCGGCCTAGGGAAGGACTGTAATTTCTTTTTGAAGCTTTCCGGGTGAATGCCGTGCCTGTAATATCTCCGGGGAATCCCCCTGTAGGCGTCCGGTTTTGGAATGGGCATCTTGGGAAACTTGCCCGTCCCATATTTTCGATCTTTCCCCGGCTGGACGTCGGGATGTTTGGAAGTCAGCGGATCGGAGCGGTCAAGACAGTCCAGAAGGGCAACGCCGCAGCCACCTTCCCGAAGCAGAGCCCCGAGCAAGAGCAGACCCATGGGCTTAGCCCACAAATCGTAAGCAGCAAAATCCGTGATCCACGGATTGACCAGTAGAATGAAAGGGGCTCCAGGCACGACGGTTGATGGCGGCATATGGGGTCAAACGAAATCCATGGGCTCTGAGCTCTGGGTTTCAGGTTGCAGGTTTCAGGTTGCAGGTTGCAGGCTCGTGCGTAAAGAGGGTGCCGGCCGGATACTTAATTTAGCGCCACATTTGAATTTTAGGGCCAAAAATACTATAAATACAACGTCCGGTTTCATATAGCCCTTTCCCGGTGCCGGGTCAAATGGAAGTGACAGTCAAGAAGGAATGCCTGAGGCGGGCGGGAATGGCGAGCCTGAAATGCGAATTTCGGCTACCGGCATAAAACGGGACATGCCTGAGGCAGAGTTCGTGTGTTCACCGCAGAGGCGCAGAGGACGCAAAGAAAGCGCAGAGAAGCTTTAGAGATCTCCAAGAGCTTTTCTCTGCGTTTCCTCTGTGTCCTCTGCGCCTCTGCGGTGAAGAAAGCTCAGCCGCTATCCGCTCAGAGTATATTGAATCGATAGGTTGTTCCGGCTTATGTTGGTGGCCCGAATTTCCAAGGCAGCGTCACGTGTGTATTGCTTTGACTCGATGTTCGGGCTTCTTTGAGCCTGGAGAGCTGAAGCACTCACTACCAACAGAAAAACCTGAACATCGAGTTTAAGTCTTTGATAAGCGGATAGGATGATGATATGGCAGGGGGGGCGGATAATCGGCAAACAGGTGGGGATACGATGAAAGGTCAACTATGCGGGCCGTGGTACAGCGTGTTACGGAAGCAAGTGTGTCGGTGGACGGAGAAGAGGTCGGGAAGATAGGCCGGGGAATTCTCGTTTTTTTGGGAGTCAGCCCGGAAGATGGCCTCGACGATATCAGATATCTGGCGGAAAAAATGACGCACTTACGCATCTTCCCCGACGAACGGGATAAGATGAACCTCTCCGTGCTGGACGTCGGCGGCGGGGCTCTGGTGATCTCCCAATTCACTCTCCTGGGAGACTGCCGCAAAGGGAGGCGCCCGTCCTACGCCGGAGCGGCTCCCCCGGAGGAGGCAAGAGCCCTGTATCATGATTTCGTCAAGGAGCTGCTGAAGTACCCGCTGACCGTCGAAACTGGAAGATTTCAGGAAATGATGCAAGTCCACCTTGTCAACGACGGCCCGGTGACCTTGCTTTTAGATAGTCGAAAGAAATTCTAACCGTTTTCCGAGGGAAGATCCCTTTTATGGTTCTTGAAACCTCTTGCCCCCACTGTGCAACAATCTACCGGAACGTGCCGAAAGAATGGGTCGGAAAGCCTGTGCGCTGCAAGAAATGCAGTAAAGCTTTTCGCGTAGAACCGCCCGGCAAGCCGGACGAGCCCGGAGAATGGAAGATCGGCCAGGTCCTCATGGATTTGTACGAGGTGACCGGCCTTCTTGGAAAAGGGGGAATGGGAAAAGTCTACAAGGTGCACCACCGCGGCTGGGATTTGGATCTGGCGGTCAAGTGCCCGAGGCTCGACGTTTTGAAACGAGCGGGAGGCGCGGAGAATTTCGAGCGTGAAGCCACAACCTGGGTAAATCTCGGTTTACACTCTCACATCGTTAGCTGCTACTACGTACGCTCAATGGAGGGAATCCCCCGCGTTTTCGCCGAATACGTCGCGGGTGGGAGCCTCGAACAGTGGATCAGGCAGGGCAAGCTCTATGAAGGCGAACCGGCGAAGGCATTGGAGCAGATGCTGGATATCGCCATCCAGTTCGCCTGGGGGCTGCACTATGCCCATGAGCAAAAGCTGGTTCACCAGGACGTGAAGCCGGCAAACGTAATGATGACTACCCACGGAATCGCCAAAGTGACCGACTTCGGCCTTGCGCGCGCACGCCCCATGGAGTCTCTGTCCGAGGAGGAAGGAACCATGATGGTGGAAGGGGTCGGGATGACACGCCAGTACGCGTCTCCCGAGCAGGCTTCGGGTAGCGCCCTCTCACGCCGCACCGACCTGTGGAGCTGGGCCGTGTCGGTCCTCGAGATGTTCACCGGCGGGCCGAAGTGGAAGGCGGGCATCGATGCTCCGGCTGCTCTCGAAGCCACTCTGGGACAGTCCTCCCCTTCAGACGGCCGAATTCCCCCGATGCCCCCGGCCCTGGTGGATTTATTGCGGAAATGCTTCCGGCTCAACCCCGGCGAGCGCCCTCATGACATGCTGGCGGCAGCCAACACTATAAAAACGATCTACAGCCAAACCACGGGTCGGGCCTACCCGCGCGAGCGACCCCAATCCGGCAAAGGCACGGCGGACAGCCTCAATAACAGGGCGGTATCGCTCCTCGACCTGGGAAAACGGGAAGCAGCGCTCCGTCTCTGGAAACAGGCAATCTCCGTGCAGCCTCATCACCCGGAAGCCACTTTTAACCGTGGCCTGATTCTCTGGCGCGCGGGGAGTACGAACGACGTGGCCCTCCTCAGGCATATAGAAGAAATAAGAAGGTCTCATCAGGGACACTGGATCGGTGAGTATCTGATGGCATGGGTGCATCTCGAGCGTGGTGACGGAGAGGAAGCCCTGCATATTCTGGACAACCTGGATTCCACGGCCAAAGAGCAAAGGGAAATTCGCGCCATCATGGCTTTGACGGAAGAGAGCCGCGCTCACTCCACTCAGCTCTGGCGCACATACAGGGGCCACACCGATGTCGTGACCTCAGTAGTTCTCAGCCGGCCCGGGCGCTACGCCCTCTCCGGGAGCAGGGACAAGACGCTTCGGCTGTGGGAGGTCGAAACCGCACGCTTCTTGCGTAGCTTTATCGGCCACAGGAGCGCCGTTACATCCGTGGATATCAGCCCGGATGAGTGCTTTGCTCTCTCGGGGAGCGAAGACCACACGCTCAGGCTCTGGGAAATCGAAACGGGATACGGTCTAATGACCTTTACGGGCCACAAGAACTGCGTTAGCTCGGTTCGCTTCAGCCAAGAGGGCCGCGTTGCCATCTCGGGCAGCAGTGATCGAACTTTGAAGCTCTGGGATGTCGAAACCGGCACCTGTCTGCGCACCTTTAAAGGGCATAGCGACATCGTGACCTCCGTTTCCCCGAGCACCGACTGCAGCCTTGTCCTCTCGGGGAGCGAAGATCATACGCTCAAGCTTTGGCACGTGGAAAGCGGGGAATGCTTGCACACCATGAAAGGACACCAGGATGTCGTGACCTCCGTTTACCTGAGCTCCGATGGAGGTCTCGCCCTTTCGGGAAGCCTCGATTGCACGGTTAAAGTGTGGGAAACCGCGAGCGGCTATTGTGTCGACACGTTTGAAGGCCACAAAAACGGAGTGATATCCGTTGTGCTCAGCCCGGATTTGCGCTTTGCCCTCTCAGGGGGAGCCGACCGCATACTGAAGCTATGGGAAATGAAGACCGGCCGCTGTTTGAGATCGTTCATCGATTCAACCGCCGCCTCGGTGACCTGTGTCACCCTCAGCCATGACGGCAGGCTGGCGCTGTCGGGTGCCGGCGACCGGACCATCAAGCTATGGGCCATGCCCGTGTCTCATTCAGCTCCCCTTATGCTGTCTCTGGTCCGAAGCGGCGAAAACATCATGTCGGCTCAGCGGGAGTACGAAGACCACCTGGAGGCTGCCCGGCAGGCCCTGAAGAGAGGCAACCTTATCCTGACAGCTCAGGAAGTGCGTGCGGCGCGCTCCCAGCCGGGCTTCAGCCGCGGGAGCGATGCGATGGAGATCTGGGGGCGGCTCTATAGATACTTGCCCAAGAAGGGACTGCTCGGAGCCTGGGAAGTGGGCTCATCGAAAGGACACAAGGGCGGGGTCACCACCGCCCAGATGACCGGTAACGGCGAGCTCGCTCTGACGGGAGGCAAAGACGGATTGCTCAAGCTGTGGCGGATCGAATCCGGGCAATGCATCCAGATCCTCCAGGGTCATGTGGGTGAGGTGACCGCAGCCTGCATCCGAGCGAACGGGACGCACATCCTGTCCGGTGGCAGCGACAGGAAAATGATGCTCTGGGATGGCAATTCGGGCCGCTGTATACGAGTCTTTGAAGGCGCCAGGAGGGAAGTGACCGCAGTGGCCCTGAGCAAGGACGTCCGCTTCGCCCTGGCAGCCTCACGGGACGGATTCCTGCGGATGTGGGATTTGCGTACCGGCCGCTGTTTGCGCGAGATTGAGGTATGGGTGATCGCTCTGGCTTTGAGCGCCGACAGCCGGCAATGTCTCATGGGGTGCACTGACAGGTCCCTCATGCTCTGGGATGTGGAAACAGAAAAGTACCTGCGTGTCTTTGAAGGGCATTCGAAGGAAGTGACCGCGGTGGCGCTCAGCTACAACGGCCGCCATGCCGTTTCCGGAGGCAAGGATCAGAAGGTCATACTGTGGGATGCTCAAACGGGCAGATGTCTGCACATTCTCGAGGGCCATACGGACGTCGTCACCTGCGCTTGTATCAGCTCCAATGGCCGTTATGCGTTGTCCTCGAGCATGGACAAAACATTCCGGCTCTGGGACGTGAGTACAGGCCGCTGTCTGCGGATTTTCGAAGGACATAGGGACGGTGTGAGTACAATTGCGCTGAGTCCGGACGGGCGCTATGTTCTTTCGGGAAGCCACGATGAGATGATCAAGCGCTGGGTACTGGATTGGGAGCTGGCGGCAACCTCACCGTAAATCCGGCGAAGACCGGGAAGATATTTCGAAATGACTGAACACACAGGAGCACCACGGACGGGAGATCATGATCGAAGAACATTTTGCGAGCTCTGAGAAGCACTACCGGGCCTACGGCCTGACCGATACGGGTTTGTCCAGGAGCCACAACGAAGATAGTTTCTCAGTGGACGTCGAACAGGGCCTGTTTATTGTGGCGGACGGCATGGGGGGCCATCAGGGCGGCGAAGTCGCCTCACGCATGGTGGCGGAACAGTTGTCCGCCAGTATCCCTGAGCTCCTGTCACATCATCCCCAGCCTGCTTCCCGGGAACAGATTGCCAAGGCGTTGAGTCAGTCCATTCAGATCGTCAATAAGAACGTGATGCTTGCGGGGCAGGAGCTTGACCTTCAGGGAATGGGCTCCACTGTGGTCATGGCCCTGGTACACGGGAGCTTCGTTTTTGTGGGACACATAGGTGACAGTCGCGCCTACCTGGTTCGCGCTCAGCAAATCAGGCGTCTGACCAAGGATCACAGTCTGGTGGCTGAATTGGTGCGAACGGGGCAAATCTCGGAAGAGCAGGCTCGCGTCCATCCCTACAGGAATATCGTGACTAAGGCCATAGGCACCACCGGGGAGGTTCACTCCGAATTAGCCTATTATGCTTCTCTTCCCGGAGACATACTTATCCTTTGCACAGACGGCCTCAACAACATGATTCCCGACGAATCTATCCTCGAAGTCGCCCTCGAGGTCCAGGACCCGGAATCCATCGCCTTGGAGCTTGTGCATAGAGCCCTGGCAGCCGGAGGAAAAGACAACGTGACGGTGGTGGTGGTGCGCTGGGAAGACGAGGAGTAGCTTCGAGGCGTGTATTGAGCTTTTTACCGCGGAGACGCGGAATTACATGAACCTGGCTCCTTGAGAAAGACTGGCGAGGCTCTTGGGATCTTGTTCGATCTTCTGCAGCAGATTCTTGGCATGCTCGTTTTGAGGATTGAGCTTCAAGGCATTTTTCAAAGCTTCCCTGGCACCGGGCAGGTTATTCGTCATGCAGTACAAGAAAGCGAGATTATAAAACAATACGTCGGAATCCGGCGCTATTTTGACGCATTTCCTGTACGTTTCCGCACTTTCCTCATACTTGCCGGCCTTGCGCAGTGCAATGGCGTAATTGTTGAACACATGGACCGTTTCATTGATTGGATTCACGGTCCTGTCAAGGTAATAGCCGGCTTTGCCGGCATCGTTGAGATCGAGGTAAAGCTGGGCGATATCGACCAGCACAAGATCTGTAGGCTCCGAGCTCATGATGCCTTCGATAATTTTTTCCCCGTCTTCAATTTGTCCGATACCGAAATAGGCACGGATCAAATCGATTTTTCTATCATGGTTCAAAGGATTTCTTCTGGCCGCCTCCTTCAGGTACATAATGGCTTCTTTTTGCTTACCCAAATTCATATAGATTTTGCCAAGCAGATTTTCCTGATTACCCATTTTTCTTTCTTCACTCGAATCCGAAATTATTTGGACGGCTTTATCATATTCCCTCACATGGTACAAACACTCGCACGTCAGAAAAGCGACTTTGGGAATTTCCCCATCCTTGAGAATTTCATTTCCGATTTCTAAAGCTTCTCTATACTTGCCGGACAACTTCAAGCGCCTCATTTCGTCCGTCAACTGCTCGATCCTGCTTGGGTTAGCCTTTCTAAGGATGATACTCTCGACGCTTCTGATGAGAGAATTCTCGGAAAAAGGCTTGATAATGAAACCGTCCACACCCTCTTCGACGGCGTAGAGTACTTTTTCGACCGATCCTTCATCCGAAATCATCAGGACGGGAATATTGAACGAACTGACGGCACTCTTTATGGTTTTCAGCAGCTCGATGCCCGTCATATGAGGCATGGTCCAATCAGTAATGACAAAGTCCACGGGCCTCGTGCGAATCGCGCGCATGGCTTCCCGGCCATTCGAAACGATGTGCAGGCTCTTGTAGCCGTTGGATCTGAGCATGTTCCCGATCATCTCCCGCATTGGCGGTTGATCATCCACGACAAGCAGGTTTATGGTCTCCGGTATCGGCATGGCTGGCTCAATGCCCAAATGCCCAGTAAGACACTGGTAAGCAGGCTGATAAAAAGCTCCTCGTCGCGAAGCAAACCCGCAACATCCGACCTGAAGCCCCCTATATCGGACGGACCAGGCACTGAAACGAAGCTGTCTTTGCAGCAGGAGCTCAAATTCGTTTACGCTGAGAGGCACTCTCCGAACTGTCTCGCCGAGCATCCGCTTTCTTTCTCCAACGGACCACTGCGAGCCACGGCCCCACCACCCCGGCTGATGAGGCCACGTTACTATACATACACATTTCCAAGAGCCTATGAAAGTCAAAAAAAGAAGAAACAAGCCTCGAGTGACAAGAGAGGCGATGCAGCGAGAGCTTCGCATCAGCCGGTGCAGTCCCCCATCGTGGGGGGCTGCACATCCGTCGGTGTTCCTCTATTGCTATTGCAATCATCTTAAAACACTCAGGTATTCTATTGCAGGAGAGATTCAGCAGGACTGAGATGCATCGGCGTTCACGGGAACACTTACGATATCGACTCCTTCCGTAACGGGAGGCTTCCACGAGCCAAAGCATCGATATTTGTTGTGTGCTATCTCTTTTCTATCCTTCTCCGGAAAAAGATAGTCGGTTGGAGCTATTATCGGCGTGAACGGAAACAATCTCCAGGCAACCGAGGCTAAGGGACCGTTGTGCGAATGCTCCCTGGCGAATACAAATGCGTGAGCCAGTTCATGAACCATTACAAATTTGCTTGGATCCTTGATCAGTATATAGCGCCTGTAAACATCATCGATCATTCCTTCATAACCAAACACAAGGTTTCTGAGTAGATAGTCCGGAATCCTCGATGGCTTGAGCGATGGAAATCCCATGGCTATATCGAAGTCCATCCCGTTGGTGGCAAGGATCAATTCCTCAAGGCCATTGGTCATTTCCGATCTTCCCGCCAAAGAAGTCTTCCAATTGTACCCCACATATCCTGCAACCTTAAATCTTATACCTACCTGGGGCTCAAAGACTTCCGTACATTCTTGTAAAAGACGGGCAATCTTCTCTTGATTGTCAATAGAAATATCCTCCGCAACCACCATAACCCGAATCGTCCTCTCAGGCAGCAGTTCCCTCTTGAAGGCTTCCCCCTGCCGTGGTACGGAAGAACATCCAGCCATGATTACAATGGAAAACACCAGACTTATGGCAAGTTTTGTACGAATCATCAAACTCTCCCCTCTTGCTCCGACACTCCTGCTAACCGAAATCCGAGTCTTCGAGAGCTGAGAATTCAGGGATACCGATCCCGCAAAGATTTTCAAAAATCGAGAGCTGCTCAGCACCTTCGAACCTGCCTCATTGTGCCTGTGCAGATCGATTAACTTGATCCTTAAATATAATAATGGATATCTAACAGGATACATTCCGTAAGATTCCATATGTATTGGAAGTAAAAATATTTATTCTAATAAGCAGTGTCAAGTAGAGGAGTTGACGGAGTGGATATATCCGAAGAAGAAAAGAGGCAGACTGGTAATTCAATCGAACAAGAAGCACTTTGCTCTCGGCACTTTGAGTGCACTGGTGCCGCCAGGCCATCCCTGAGATTGACGGGCGGTTTTTTGCTGTGATCACAACAAAACGGGAACGGCTCATTGACAGCGCTATGCACACCAAACAAAAAAGACCTAGCGGCATTTCCGCTAAGTCTCATGTCACTGGCAGGCCAGGAGGGATTCGAACCCCCAACCCCCGGATTTGGAGTCCGGTGCTCTAACCGTTAGAGCTACTGGCCTGCAAGCGGAGTTCTATATAGCGACTTCTCGCGAGGATGTAAAGAGAAATGTTCTCGCTCCCCGAGGAAATGGTGCGGTGGTACGCACACTCCTCATGCGCCGAAGCGGATAAAATCAATAGGCGGCTCAACGAGCAAGCCACATGAGAAGGAATTGCCTCAATCTCTTATCTTGGTGATCTATAAAGAGTATCTCCTTGAAGATCAAAAAGATTTTCCAAAATGAAAGCTTGTCAAAACGTCCAATTCTGATTACTTTTAGTCTAACAAAAATACTCTTCCCCAGATTTTTACTGAGGAAATTCCCGTTAGCGGGGAAAAGAGGGGGCGCAATGAAGATCAGGTACTGTAAGAAATATGAAAAATATGTAAGTCAGCAGCATTGTGAGTTTTTCAATGAAGGAAAGGGCTGTGAGTTCTACAGTTCCACAACATGGAGCAGCATCAAAAGCCTTCTGAGAGATGAGAATCGTCCCAAGTGGGAAGTGAATGCGGTGATCAAGCCGTTCAAATGCAATCTGCTGGATCGAGACTATCTGAATCAGAGGAATCGCAGGCGCCGCACCGGACGCCATGCCGTGGGCACCCGTATGTAGTAGATGAGCTGGCCTCGCGGACGGAAAGGTGCTCGTGAGGTGTCCTTCCCACCCAAATCCGACCCCATCCTGAAGAAGCATCTTCCTGAAAAACATTTCAGCCATTGATGTGAGCTGACCTCTTGTGCTAAGAGAGTAGGGTTGCGCCGGCGGTTTCGCGGAAGCAAACAGGCTCTGCTGGAAAGAAGCTGATATTTTCCATTCCCCTAGAGAGTGAGTACAAGGCATGTTCAAGAAGCTGTTAGTTGCCAATCGCGGCGAAATTGCCATTCGCATCATGCGCTCGGCCCAGGAATTGGGCATCAAGACCGTTGCCATCTATGAGGAAACGGATAAGACGGCAATGCACATCATGAGAGCGGACGAGGCCATCTGTATCGGTTCCGGTCCGCGCAAGGAATACCTCAATATCGACCGCATCATCCAGGCAGCCAAGACCACCGGAGCAGACGCCATTCATCCGGGATACGGCTTTCTCGCGGAAAATCCGAATTTTTCCAAGAAATGTACGGATGCCGGCCTGCTCTTCGTTGGACCTCCACCTGAAGTCATCAGAGACATGGGAGACAAGGTGGTGGCGCGCCGTGTCATGGTCGAGGCGGGAATTCCGGTCATTCCGGGGACTCCGATCCTTGATCCGGGGGATGCAGGCGAACGTCAGGCTATCGGATTTGCCGAGGAATACGGGTTTCCCATCATGATCAAGGCCGTTGCGGGAGGAGGAGGAAGAGGCATTCGGGCGGCGGAGGACATGAACGAGCTGTCCAAGGGCTTGAAGATGGCTCGCTCCGAAGCACGGATGGCCTTCGGAAACGACGATATCTATTTGGAAAAGGCGCTGGTGCGTCCCCGGCACGTCGAGGTCCAGATCCTTGCCGACGGCCACGGTAACGTGATTCATCTGGGCACGAGGAACTGTTCTATCCAAAGACGGCATCAGAAGATGATCGAGATCGCTCCGGCTTCGCTGCCCTCCCCCTTGCTGGACACCATATGCCGGACGGCCGTCCAGGCCGCCAAGGCCAGCAGATACGTCAACGCCGGTACGGTGGAATTTCTTCTGGATGAACAGGACCGGTTCTATTTCCTGGAAGTCAACACACGCATCCAGGTCGAGCATACCGTGACCGAAATGATCACCGGTATCGATATCGTACGCGAGCAGATTCGCATTGCGGCCGGGGACGTCCTTTCTTTTTCCCAATCCGAAATTCAGTTTCGCGGGACAGCCATCGAATTGCGCATAAACGCTGAAGACCCCAAGAACAACTTCATGGCAAGCCCGGGTCTCGTCCAGATTTACCAGTCCCCCGGAGGCCACGGAACGCGCCTCGATGGGGCAGTCTATCAGGGCTACGAGATTCCCCGCTATTATGATTCGATGCTCGTCAAGCTGACGGTTTACGCCTTTACCTGGCACGAAGCGGTGGACCGTCTTCGCAGGACGCTCAACAGCTTCACCATAGCCGGGGTCAAGACGACCATTCCCTTTTATAAGCAGATCGTTAACGATCCCGACTTTATCGAGCAACGGTTCGACACTTCCTACATCGAAACGCACCCCGATCTGCTGAATTACCAGGAAGAGGTACCGGTGCTGGATAAGCTGGCCAGTCTCATCGCGGAGATCAACGCCTACGGCTACAATCCTTACGCACAATCCTGAAGTGACAAGTTTTGAGGTTTAGGCTTTAGGTTATTCAGAGCTTGAAACCCCGATAAAACATAGTTCGAGTGCTGCGAACCGGGCCGCCGGGCATCGGTCCGAAGCAAAGCGCCAAAGAAGGAGTCAAGGTTTCATGGCGGAGCGTGAACGAATCACCCCTCAGATGTCAACCCGGGAAATCCTCGATTATTTGCGCCGTACTCCCGGATATTTCATGACCAACAATGAACGCGACGTATCCCAGTCCGATTTCAAATGCCGCATCATGCCGCACACCACCCTCAAGGTGGCCCCTTATAGGGATGATACCGGCTATTTCGCCTTTGAGATCTCCGGGGGAGCTTCCGTCCACCTCGATCTCATGCGCAAACAGATCGACCCCTTCGAGAAGCTGCGCCTGATCCGTAAAGCCATGCCTCATACCCTTTTGCAGACGGTATGCCGGGGGAGGAACCTTTTTGGATACCGGCCCTACCCGGACAATATACTCCGCCGGACGGTGCAGCTCTTTTCACGCTATATCGACGTCTGGCGCGTTTATGATTTTCTCAATCACATACCGAACATGCAGGTGGTCGCCGACGAAGTGAAGAAGGCGGGCAAGCTTCTCATGCCTTCCATCTGCTTCAGCATCGGTGCCGGCCATACGGATGATTTCTACCTCGGAAAAGTCGAGGAAATTCTCGCTTCGATGGGAGAAGAGATCATCCTCGGGATCAAGAACCATTCCGCCGTCGGCTCTCCCAGGCGTATCAAAAGTCTTGTGAAGGCCATCAAAACACGGTTCCCCGATCTTCTGATCGCCTACCACGGCCACAATACCGATGGAAACGACGTGGCGCGCATGGTGGCCGCGGTAACGGAAGGCACCAGGATCGTCGAGGTATCCGACCACGGACTTGGAGGCATGTACAGCCAGGCGCCCGCCCTCAGTCTGATCCAGATCCTGAACGACTACGGGATCAAGCCGCGCGGGGTCAAAGTCCAGTCGCTCGTGGACGCCTCGGACGTTTTGCGCCGCGAACGGCGCCAGTACGAACAATTCGAAAGTCCCTACCGGGGGTTCGATCCGACGGTAAAACGGCACAAGCTGACCGGAGGCGCGGCGAGCATCGCCTTCGAACAGGCGGAGCAACTGGGTCTTCTGGAACGGGTTCACGAGGTTTTCAGTGAGCTGATGAACGTCAACATGGAGCTGGGGGACATCTGGTCGGTCACTCCCGGAAGCCAGATTCTCTGGACGACGGCCGTCAACAACGTCCTTCATGGGCGCTACGAAAAGCCGACGGACGATTTGAAGCGCCTCTTGCTCGGCCGCTACGGCCCCTTCCCTTTCTATCGGCCGGAGGACTGGATTTACCAGAAAGTCCTTGAAGGCCACCGGACCGATGGCAAGAAATGGCAGCAAATTCTCGCCGAGGAAGCGGGAATTCAACAGCTCCCCGATGAGAATCTCGACGAAAAGCGCAGGCAATTGCAGGCGGAGCTCAAGCGCCAGCCAACCGACGAGGAGGTCTGTCTCTACGTTCAGTTTCCTCGGGACGCTCTCGAGTATATGCGCTTCGAGGAGCGGTTCGGGAAGACCTGGCTGCTTCCTCCCCACGTCTGGTTCAACAGGGGTGGATTCAAGGACGGGACCAGCATCACCTTCCCCGACTACGACGGGAAAACGCATCACATCGACATCGTATCCACCCGGCACTCGGGTGAGTCCGTGCACACGTCGCTCCTGGTGGACTATCATTTTCAAACGTATACAACTCCGGTGAAGTCCAGGAATCCAAAGAGCTGATTACTCTTACGGGAAAAGCATCGAATGGATGAGCTGATGGATCTTTTCCTTGGCCATCTCTCAGTGGAAAAGGGCCTTAGCGACAACACCCTGAGCGCTTACGGCGCCGATCTGCGGGAGCTGGCCCGGTACTTGAGACAATCTGAGATTGCAAACTGGGGCGAGGTGTCACGGGATCACCTGGTCGCCTACATCGAAAAACTGGGGGCAACCCTTTCCAACCGGAGCAAGGCTCGACATCTGGCCGCTGTCAGGTCCTTTTTCAAGTACCTCGAGAGACAGGAAAGAATCCCGTCGAACCCGGCCGCCCGTTTGCATTTTCCAAAGATCAGCCTCACGCTGCCCAGGGTGCTTTCCGCAACCGAGGTGGAGACTCTGCTGGAGACGCCCGAGGCCGGGAGCCCCTTCGGGCAGAGAGACAAGGCGATGCTGGAGCTGCTCTACGCCACCGGCCTGAGGGTGAGTGAGCTGGCGGACCTCCAGCTCCGGCAGGTTCATCTGGACGCGGGGTATCTCATTGTCCGCGGAAAGGGAGACAAAGAGCGTCTGACTCCCATGGGAGACTGGGCTGGGGAAGCTCTGAAAGCCTATTTGCAGGAAGGGCGCGCCAAACTGCTGAAGCAAAAATCGGCTCAGGAAGTCTTTTTGAATCATCACGGACAGAAACTGTCTCGTCAGGGAATCTGGAAGATCATCAAGCAGTACGCCGTCAAGGCAGCGATTCCACAGAATATTACCCCGCATATGCTCCGCCATTCCTTTGCGACGCACCTGCTCGAAAATGGAGCGGACCTTAGATCGTTGCAGGCCATGCTGGGGCATGCGGACATATCCACCACGCAGATTTACACTCATGTTGCTCGAGCGCGGCTGAAAGAAATCCATCAGAAATTTCATCCTCGCCCCTGACAGGAAATGTCACCATGGAAGTGATCACCACCCACGTCAACGCTGATTTCGATGCCATGGCCTCGATGATCGCGGCCAAGAAGCTCTATCCGAGGGCAGTTCTGGTGTTCCCGGGGTCCCAGGAGCGAACGCTGCGTGAGTTTTTCATCAAATCCACCATTTACCTCTACGACTTCAAACGCCTGCGCGATATCGAGCTCCTCGATGTAAGGCGCCTCATTCTGGTGGATACTCGCCAACTGTCGCGCATAGGTAAGTTCGAAGAGATTATCGGGCAGCCGGATCTGGACATCCACATCTACGATCATCATCCCAACGCGGTGGACGACATCAAGGGGCGCGTGTCGGTGATCAAGCCCGCCGGCGCCACCGTGACGATCCTGACTGAAATCATCCGGGAGCGAAGGATACAGTTGACCGCCGAAGAAGCGACCATCATGGCTCTAGGGATCTTCGAGGATACGGGCTCCTTCATGTTCAACTCGACGACTCCCGAGGATTTCGAGGCGGCGGCCTATCTGCGGCGCTGCGGAGCGGACTTGAATACCGTGGCGGATATGGTGACGCACGAGCTCACCGCGGAACAGGTGACACTGCTCAACGAGCTGATTCGCTCGGCCCGGACCTTCGACATTCAAGGAATCGAGGTCTGTATCGCCACGGTGACCATAGACAAGTACGTGGGAGACTTCGCCATCCTGGTCCATAAATTCAGGGATATCGAAAACCTGGACGTCGTGTTCGTTCTGGCCCTCATGGACGACCGTATCTACCTCGTTGCCCGCAGCCGTATTCCGGAAGTGAACGCCGGCTTGGTAGCCGGCTACTTCGGCGGTGGAGGCCATGGAACCGCTGCCTCGGCCACCATACGCGATATGACTATCAATCAGGCGGAAGACCGGCTCCTCGAAGTCCTGAGAAGCCGCATCAAACCGTTCCCGACGGCCGAAAACCTCATGACCAGTCCGGTGATCAACGAGGCGGCGGACGCCTCCGTAAGCAAGGCGGCTCAGATCATGGTGAGGTACAACATCAACGCCATGCCCATCATGGAGGAGGGCTCCATCGTGGGGATAATCAACCGCCAGGTGGTGGAAAAGGCGATTTTTCACGGACTGGAGCATCAGCAGGTTCGGGAGTTCATGAGCTCCGACTTTTTCACGGTCGGACTCGACGCCACCCTGCTCGATATTCAAACGCACCTTGTGGAACATCAGCAGCGCATCCTGCCCGTTGTTGACGATGACAAGGTAGTCGGCGTCATCACGCGGCGGGACCTCCTCAATTTTCTCGTCTCCGATCAATCCGTAACGCCGCATGCCCTCTATGACGACACGGACAAGACTCACTGGCCCAAACGGAAGAACATCGTCGGAATCCTCTCCGAACAGCTCCCTTCCGACATCATCCGAATGCTCAAGGACATCGGCTCCCTGGCCGAGCGCCTTCACTTCAAGGCCTATGCCGTCGGCGGCTTCGTTAGGGACCTGCTGCTGCGCCGCTCCAACCTGGATATCGATATCGTCGTCGAAGGGGACGGAATCGAATTTGCCAGAGCTTTCGGAGAGGAGCATGGCGTTCGGGTCCGCTTCCACAAGAAATTCAACACGGCGGTGCTCATCTTTCCCGATGGCCGGAAGGTGGATATCGCGACGGCGCGCTACGAGTATTACCAGTATCCGGCCGCCCTGCCCGTTATTGAATTCGGCTCACTCAAAATGGACCTCTACCGTCGTGACTTTAGCATCAACACGCTTTCCATCGCGCTCAATACGGGGAACTTCGGGCAGCTCATCGATTTTTTCGGAGCCCAGAGGGACCTGAAGGATAAAGTCATCCGGGTGCTGCACAATCTGAGCTTCGTCGAAGATCCGACACGCATCCTGAGGGCCGTTCGCTTCGAGCAGCGCTTCGGTTTTAAAATCGGAAAGCAGACGGCAACCCTCATCCGCAACGCCGTGCGCATGGGGCTGATCCAGAAGCTGGGAGGCTACCGGTTCCTGCACGAAATCCAGTTGATCCTGAGGGAAAACGACCCCATTCCGGCTCTTCGCAGATTGTCTGAATTCGGAGTTCTGTCTATTCTGTCCTCCAAAATGCACTTCGACAAGAACATGGAAGAGCTTTTCAGCCGCATCAACGAGGTCATCTCCTGGTACCGGCTGAGCTTCCTGGATGAGCCTCTGGATCGCTGGTGGGTCTATTTCCTGGGACTCATGTCCTGCCTGTACGGAACGCCTCCCGAGGAGGGCTGGAAGAGGCTGGAGCTGACCGAAGCACAGCGGGAGCGGATGCTCTGGACCTATGCCCGGACGGAAGATCTGCTCCGGGGCTTTTTCCAGTTGCCTGGCCATCGCCCCGGTGATATCTATCGTGCACTTCAGCCGTTCAGGCCCGAGGAACTGTTGTACATGATGAGCAAGACTCAAAAGATGGAAGTGCGCAGGATCATCAGCCACTACTTCCATCGATACCGCCATGTAGTTACCGAATTGAGAGGGAAGGATCTCAAGGCTCTGGGAATCCCTCCCGGCCCCATCTACAGAACGCTTCTCCAGGAGCTCCTGGACGCAAGGCTGAACGGAGAGGCCAAAAACAGGCATGAGGAGCTGGTCTATCTCAAGCGGCACTATCCCGAGCTTTTCAGGACTTCAAAAGACGGGTTACAATCCGCATCCGCTTCCTCGTGAGTGGATGGTTGACTTTGCGCTGTTCCGGATGAACCGGGAGGTGACAGGAAACGATGAAACCGATAATAGGCGATATGATCCTGCAGGCGGTTCTCTATGCAGTGCCGCTTCTCTTTGGGGTCGTGGCACATGAAGTCGCACACGGCTGGACGGCCGACAAGCTTGGAGATCCCACGGCGAGGGAAAAGGGGCGTATTACGCTCAATCCCTTCGTACACATCGATCCGGTCGGCACGGTGATCCTCCCCATCGTTCTCCTGCTGAGCCATTCGCCCTTCCTCTTCGGGTGGGCGAAGCCCGTACCCGTGCAGTTTGAAAATCTGCGAGGTGGCAGGCGCGATGCGTCACTGGTGGCTTTGTCAGGCCCGGCGACCAATTTTCTTCTGGCCTGCCTGAGCGCGGTTATCTACCACCTGATCTATGCCGGATTCAAACAGGGGATAATTCCCCAGCAAGGCCTCATTGGCTCGCTGGCGGAGCCAGTCTTCATGATGGCCCGCATCTCGGTTTCGTTCAATGTGGTGCTCATGATCATCAACCTGCTCCCCATACCTCCCCTGGATGGCGGGCGCGTTCTTCTGGGATTGCTCCCCCTGGGTCTGGCTTCACGCCTGGAGCGTGTCGAGAAGTTCGGAATGCTGATCGTCCTGCTTCTCATCGGGACGGGCCTCTGGGGATACATTGTTCGCCCCGTTTTGCACGTCATTTTACATTTTTTTCTGGATTGATCCCACGCTGTGGGACGGCAGATCAAAGCGAATTGAATAGATTGAATAGATTGAATAGAAAGACAGGACAAGGAGTTTAGCGGAATGACGGAACGAAAGCGGATTCTGAGCGGTATGCGCCCCACCGGGCGTCTTCACCTGGGAAATCTTCATGGAGCCCTCGACAACTGGATTCAACTTCAGCGCCAATACGAATGCTTTTTCTTCGTTGCGGACTGGCATGCCCTCACCACCGATTACGCCTCTCCCGGCCAGATCGGCCAGAACAGTTGGGACATGATCCTCGATTGGCTCAGCGCCGGCCTCGATCCGGCACAGTGCACCCTTTTCATCCAGTCCGAGGTCAAGGAGCACGCGGAGCTCTACCTTCTCCTCGCCATGATCACTCCCCTCCCCTGGCTCGAGCGGAATCCGACGTATAAAGAGCAACAGCAGCAGATCACTCAGAAGGACCTCGCCACCTATGGCTTCCTTGGCTATCCCGTCCTTCAGGCGGCGGACATCATAATCTACCGGGCCAACGGAGTGCCGGTCGGAAAGGATCAGCTCCCTCACGTCGAGCTCACGCGTGAAATCGCGCGCCGTTTCAATTTCATGTACCAACGTGAAGTCTTTCCCGTTCCCGAGCCGCTCCTGACCGAGGTGCCCGTTTTGCCGGGAACCGATGGGCGAAAAATGAGCAAGAGCTACGGTAATTGTATTTACATTACCGAGCCCGAGGAAAGTATCCGGGAGAAGATCTCCAAGATGATGACCGATCCTCAGCGCGTGCGCCGCACCGACCCGGGAGACCCCGAAGTCTCTCCGGTCTTCGCCTACCACAAGCTCTACTCGTCGCCCTCCGAGATCGCCGACATTGCGGATGGATGCCGTACGGCGCGAATCGGGTGTGTGGAATGCAAAAAAATCCTGATCCGAAACGTGGTGACCAAGCTGAGTCCCCTTCGCGAGAAACGGCTCCAACTGGAAGGGGACATGAGCAAGGTCAGGGAAATCATTCAGGAAGGGATCGCCACAGCCAGAAAAGAAGCAATTCAGACCATGGCCGAAGTCAGGCGCGCCGTCGGCTTGGGGTGATCATTGACTGCCATGAAAAGCGTACGACTTCAGAAAGTTGTTGCCCAAGCCGGCCTGGCTTCACGCCGTGCCGCGGAAGAGATGATCCGGCAGGGGCGTGTTATGGTGAACGGAAGGGTCGTCACCGAATTGGGATGCTGCGTGGATCCAGATGCAGACGAAATCCGCGTGGACAAGGCTTTGCTTTCGGGTGCCGAGAAGAAAGTTTATCTTCTCTTTTACAAACCAAAACGTTGTGTTACAACACTCAGCGATCCTCAGGGGCGCAAAACGGTTCTGGACGTACTTCCAGTCTCGGGAGTCCGAATCTTTCCGGTGGGACGGCTGGACTACGACGCGGAAGGACTGCTGCTTCTGACCAACGATGGCGACCTTGCCCATCGTTTGCAACATCCGCGCTACGGAGTTCCAAAGACCTACGAAGTGAAGGTGAAAGGGCATCCGAACAACCATGCGCTATCCCGTCTGCGCTCCGGAGTTCCCCTCGAGGAGGGAACGACGGCTCCGGCGGAAGTGTCGGTGATGGGTCTTCTGCCCAATGCGGCATGGCTGAGGATCGTGCTTCATCAGGGTTGGAACCGGCAGATCAAGCGCATGGGAGAGGCCGTTGGGCATACCGTAATGAAGATCAGGAGGGTGAGCTATGGACCGCTGAGCCTTGGAGATCTCAAGCCGGGAGCCTTCCGCCCGCTGGAGCCTCTGGAAGTGAAAACTCTTTACCGAATAGCTCAGAGTGACGGAGAGCAGAGCAAAAGGCCATGAGCAGCAGAAGACGCAGTGGATATCCCTACGGCAGCATAAACGATTCCATGGCTGAATCCCGGAAGAAGAAGCCCCCTTCGGGCGGTTTTCTCAAGTGGGTCTTTTTGGGTATTTTCCTTGCCGGCCTCGGGTATATTTTGATGAGCGCCGGCGCACTCGGCTTCCTGACCTCCCGCCTCCCCTTCGCCAAGGAGCTGATTGCCATACGGCTCCAGCACAACGGCAAGGAAGTGATTCTCATGCCCGATTCCCAGTGCGTGGTGAATCCTCGGGATTCCTTGCAACTATTGGAAGTCAAAACAAATGGATGGGTTTCCTGGGGCGTCAAGCTGTCCGCCTCCGACCTGGACGTCCGCTCTCTCCAGGGGAAACCGGTTGTCATCAAAGATCTGTGGCCCAAGGAATCCTTCGAGACACCCGGGACCGTCGAAATCCGTGCCCTGTCCTGGGGCACCCCCATCGGAAAAGTATCCTTCCTGATTCAACTGGATGCCCGCGACTGGCTTCAGAAGGCCAACACAACCACTGATCCGGATCGGAAAGCCGCCTACCTGGAAAAGGCTCTGGAGGAAAACTCCGGAAATGTTCTTGTAAAGACTCAACTGGCCGGCCTATATTTCGAAACCAAGAAATACGACGACGCAGTGCGGCTCTACAGGGAAATCGATGAGACCGGAAAATCCAAGTCCATTCTGGAGCGGCTTTTAGAAGTCTACCAGATCCAAAATCGAAGCGACGACGCATTGAACGTCTATCTGGATTTGTTCAAGCTTTCGGAAGAGCCCGAGCGATTCAAGGAATTTCTCCAGTATCTCCAAAAGCATAAATCGAAGGATGAAGTAGGGCGCTTTATCGAGAAGCACCAGCAGGATATACCCAAGGCCTTCCAGAGCTCTCTCCATTTACTTCTGGCGGACATCAGCACGCAGACGAAGAACTGGTCCAAGGCCGCTTCGTCCTATGAAAAAGCCATCAAGTCAGGAGTGAAGGACCCCAATATTCTCTACAACCTTGCAGTCACTTACAAAGAGAGCGACGATCCCGACAAGGCCATTCAGGCCATGCAGCGCTATCTCCAAAGAAACCCGGCCGATATCAAAAGCTGGATGCAGCTTGGCCAGCTTCAGGAAGAGAAGAACGCCCTGTCCCAGGCGCGAGACACCTACGAGACGGTTCTGGAGAAGAGCCCCGGCCACAAGGAAGCTCTTATGCGCCTGATCGCCATTCTTGAAAAATCCAACGATAAATCAGGCCTCCAGGGCGCCTACGAAAAGCTTGCCCAAATGCAGCCCAAAAACAAGACCGTTCAGCACAACCTGGCAGTCCTCTATTACCAGGGCAAGAAATGGGACAAAGCAGCAGCCTCCTTCGAAGCCCTCGCTGCAATGGACCCAAAGGACGTGGAATCCCGAAAATGTCTTCTGGACATCTACCGGAAGCTAAAGAACGAAAAAGGCGAAACGGACGTCTTGAAATCTCTCAGCCAACTGGATCCCAACAACGCCTCATATTATGAGACGACCTTTTCAAATTTCGATGAAAAGAAGGACTATAAAGGCATGGTTGCCCATTTTCGCGGCGTCGCCGAACAACGCCCCGACTCAGTTACAGTGCACAACTATCTCCTGTATGGCTATGTGAAGCTGGGAGACAATAAAGGAGCGCTTAAAGAGCTGGAGCACCTGATTCGGCTGCAGCCAAAGGAAAAAAAGCATCTCCGTCAGGCAGCCAACCTCTACGAAAGTACGCACGACTACTCCTCAGCGGTGAAGAAGCTGGATCAAATCCTCAAGCTCGACCCGAAAGACAAGGAAGCCAAAGACGACTATCTGCGCATCAGAATGCTTCTGATAGGAAAGGGTAAGCCCTCTTAAGGACCACTGTTTTACCGATCTCGTGGAATTTTCTTGATTCGCGCATAACTTCCAGAAGTTATGATCTCCGGAATGCTTCTTTTCCTCGGATGAGCGAGTTTGGTATTGCACCGGAGATTGTTTTGTTGTATAGATTCCCTCGTACATGGGCGGGTAACTCAGCGGTGAGAGTGCCATCCTCACACGGTGGAAGTCGGAGGTTCGAATCCTCTTCCGCCCACCATTTTAGCTAGATAGAAAGCCAACCTGCAGGGGTTGGCTTTCTTATTTTGGTGGTGCAATGGTGGTGCAGAGCTTGGATAATGAATTTGAAGGTTTTGCGCTGTTGGATTTCAATTTAGATGGACTGAATATTTCTGATTATATGGGACCATCGTGCGAGTTTTCAGATTGCGGGAGGACGAAACGGAGAGCTCGAATTAGCTGATGAGGGTGGATCCGGTAAGCACAACGAACTAGTGGATACGATCCTCGGCAGTGCCTGCCACATCATCGTCACCCTTCGCACCAAGACCGCCTATGAGGTCATCCAGGAAGACGGCAAGAAGGCAAAAGTCACAAAGCTCGGTCTGGCCTTCGTCCAAAGGGATGGCTTAGTACGGCTCCACACAAATAAGTGAGCAAATTGATTGTCATTCCCGCAATCTTCTAGCGGGAATGGCGGGGAAAGATCCGTACCTCATTTTGTTCACTTTATTCTGTGGACATGTACTAAGCTCGACCAGTTCCAAAAGCTCCTGGTCGACATTTCAAGCCAGAAGCCGGCGGGATCGGATGGCCGGCAGAGTGCAATGCACTGATAGAGAAATGATGAAAGCGGTCATTCTTTGTCAGTCGCTTCGTATCGTTCCCATGCTCCTGCGTCGCCGGGGTGTGGGAACGAGAAAACTGGACATGCAAGCGACAATGAGTACATGCCTGTTACCTCATACTGCCTGGCATGGGCTTATCCCACCTACCAGAGCTAACGCCCTATCCCGGCGCAGGGCGATTTCTCTCATGACCGTCTTCAATATCAAGGTGCGTTCATTGACCCTGAGCAATTTCACTGCGAAGGACGTAGCGACGCTCTATCGGCAGCATACCGATGAGACTGGGCAAGCATTCACCCCGGAAGCCATGGAGCTCGCGTTCGCTCTGACCTTGGGCCAGCCCTGGCTGGTGAATGCCCTGGCAAAGGTCGCCGTGGAAGAGCTGGTGACGGATGTCTCTCGAACTATTGCCGCAGAGCACATCGAGCAGGCCAAAGGGGTGCTCATCGAGCGCCAGGAGACTCACCTTGACAGCCTTGCCGAACGGCTGCGCGAGCCCAGGGTGCGTGCCGTCGTAGAGCCGATCCTTGCAGGATCGATGTCACCGGGAGATCTACCTCCAGACGATATTCGCTACGTACAGGATCTGGGTCTGGTGCGTATCGGCCCGATGGGCAGCCTGGATGTCGCCAATCCCATCTACCGCGAAGTCATCCCCTATGTCTTGGATGGCTACCTCGACGGGCTGACGCTCGATTCCGGCTGGCTCGTGATCTTTGACCGGCGAAAGGATCAGCCGCCTATCAGTCAGCGAACGAAAACCGAAACGGCTGTCACTCCGTCGGGAAGAGATGTGACGGTCATACGCGCCTAGAGTCCGTAGCTTCAAGTGATCCTTGACCGTGAAAATGTTGGTATCCCTCCGCCTTGCCACCCTATAGTCCTTACCCGGCAAACCCCTCAGCCGGTCTCGGAGGATATCCTTTTGAGCGATTCCCGCGCCAGGATGGAACGTGGGTTAATCTCTTATTAAGACTTCCCGATTAGCCGTCTCAACGCCTCCCGCAGTTTGACCACTGTTGCGGGCTTGCTCACGACGCAGTCTACTTCGGAGGGCATTTGGCCTTCGGCCTGCATACGCGTTCCCCAGCCCGTCAGAAGAATCACGGGGGTTTCGGGCGATTCAGCCTTGATCGTTCGAGCCACCTCCCGGCCATCTACATAAGGCATTCCGAGATCTGTGATAACCAGATCGAAGGGCTTTCCCTCCTCTCGAGCAGATCGAAACCTATCCAAGCCGGCCTGCCCTCCAACGGCTGCTTCGACCGTGTGTCGGTCCCTGGTCAGCATGTCCCTTATGAGCCCTCTTTGTGCCGATTCATCATCGATACACAATATGGAAAGCGAAGGCAGTGGGGCAATGGGTTTGGCAGCCGTGGAAGCGAGCTCCGCGGAATCACGGATGGGGAAAAGCAAACGGAGGGTCGTTCCTTTGCCTGTCCGGGTTTCTATCGCAATATCCCCGTCATGCCTTTGCATGATACCGTAGACCATCGCAAGCCCCAACCCCGTCCCACGGTCCCCCTTGGTTGTGTAAAAAGGCTCGAGACAATGCCTTCTTGTCTTTTCGTCCATGCCTGTTCCCGTATCGATGACTTCCAGCATTATCCTTTCTTTTGAGGCACTGGTGCGCAGAGTGACTTTACCCCCGCCGGGCAGGGCATCCACGGCGTTCAAGACGAGATTCGTCACGGCCTCCCGTATTTCGCTCTCGATTCCCGCCAGGAGTGGAAGGTCCTTTTGACACTCGGTATCAACAGTGACCACGATGCCATGCTCCTGGGGCATGTCCTTCCATCGAGGACGAGTGAGATCGACGACCTGTTTAACCAGGCAATTCAGGTTGACGGGCGCCAGAGAATCCTGCTCGTCCCGCTTCCGGTAAAATTCGCGCATGCCCGCTATGATATGGGTGATGTCTCCAGCGGCCGTCCTGATGGTCTTTAGGTCCCTCTTTACCCTGTCACTCAGCCCTGTCTCGAACTCGAGCAACATATCGGCATAGCCGAGGATAGGCCCGAGGGCGTTGTTGATGTCGTGGACGATGCCGCTTGCCATCTGGCCCAGTGCCCGCAACCGTTCCTGCTGCAGCACCGCCTGCTGGGTCGCACCAAGCTCATTGTAGGCTCTCAGCAAGTCCTCGTGGAGCTTCGCCTGGTAGGCTGCAGCCGAGACGTGCTCACCCAGGATTCGAAGGAATTCCACTTCCTCTTCCGTGAAACCGTCTCTTTTAAATCGCGCCGCACCGATGCCGCCGAAGACTCTTCCTTCAACCACAAGAGGGACCAACACCATCGAGGATATTCCAATGCCCGCTAATTTCCGAAGATACGGCTCTTCCACCTCCTTCAAGTCCGCCACATAGACAACTTCTCCATGGGTGATGCCGGCATTGATCGGTCCTCCCTCCGGCGAGATCGATATGGAGGCGCCTTCCGGTGTCCCGAGCTCCATGGCGAGCGGCCGGCTCTTCGCTCCGCGCACCAAAAACCTCCCTGAATGATTGGCGGCATCGTAGAGACAGACACTCCCGAAATCGATGGGCATCTTGTCTTCCAGGTGCTGCATTACAACGCGAAAGATGCTCTTCATCTCCTGATGTTCGGCGATGGAGAGAGTGATCGTGTTGAGCAGGCTGATACGGGCAAAATGCTTTTGCTCCGCCTCTTCGAGCTTCTTTCGTTCGGTAATGTCCCTGAAGGTCACGACCGCGCCGACCGTCCTGTCGTTTTCGATGATGGGCATACTGCTGTACTGGACCGGGAAGAGAGCGCCGTCCTTTCTCCCAAATACATCTTCCACGAGTGGACAGCCGGCGCCGTCCTTCAAGGTCCCGTAGATCGGGCATTCCTCTTCCGGATGAACGCTTCCGTCCGCCTTCGTGTGATGGTAGAGAGAGTGGCCGCGCTTGCCGATCAGCTCATGGGATTCATAGCCGAGCATCCTGGTTGCGGCGGGATTGACGAAGGTGTGGCTTCCTTCCATATCCAATCCCAGGATTCCTTCGCCGGCCGAGCTCAAAATGAGCTCGTTGCGATGTTTGAGCAGCTCGATTTCTTCTCTTGCCCGCCTGTGCTCCAGGATTTCCCGACGCAGATTTTCATTGGCAGAGCTCAGTTGAGCCGTGCGACGCCTGACCAATTCCTCGAGGTGCTCGCGATATCTAACGAGCTCTTCTTCAACCAGCTTACGCCGGGAAGTGTTTCGGCTTATCCCGACAATACCGATCATGTTCCGACGGCTGTCATAGAGAGGGGTTTTGATCGTCTCGAGAAATACCTTTGCCCCCTGCTTGTCCACAAAACTCTCTTCAAAGCTCAGTGCTCTGCGCTCTCTCTTTGTCTCCTCATCGCTTCTCGTGCACTCCTCGGCCAGATCCGAAGGAAATATTTCCCCCGCGGTCTTTCCGAGCATCTCCTCCATCCGCATTTCCACCAGCTCCGCGCCGGCCCTGTTGACGATGAGATGGCGTCCTTCCAAATCCTTGACGAACACTGCATCCGGAATGTTCTGGACCAGGGTATCGAGAAGTGCATTCGATTCCCTCAGCGATAACTCCGCCCTCTTGCGCTCGATGGCGTAGCGTATGGCACGCACGAGTAGATCCGCGCTCAGCTGTCCCTTTACCAGGTAGTCCTGGGCTCCTTCCCTGACGGCGGTAACCGCAAGCGACTCGTCATCGAGGCCCGTAAGCACGACAATCGGCACATGAGGCGCATGAGACCTGACCCGTAAGAAAGTATCCAGCCCCTGAGCGTCCGGCAGCCCAAGATCCAGAAGGACCGCATCGAAGTTTTCCCCGGAGAGACGCTGCAGTGCGTTTTTGAGCCGCGCACAATGCTCCAGTTCAAATCCGGCCTCAGCCTCTCGCAGGGTTTCATGTAAAAGGTCCACGTCATCCGGATTGTCCTCCACAAGAAGAAGCCTTGCAGGTCTGCTGGTCATCGCTCTTATTCCTTTGGCAGCTTCACGATGCTGAACCAGAAATTCTCGATGGATTTTACGACCTTGATGAACTGATCGAAATCGACCGGCTTGGTGATATAGCAGTTCACATGATGGTCGTATGCCATCAGAATGTCTTGTTCAGCTTCAGAGGTGGTCAGGACAATGACCGGAATCCGCCTCAGACTCTCGTCGGTTTTGATCTCCACAAGCACCTCGCGCCCGTCTTTTTTGGGCATGTTCAAGTCGAGCAGGATAACATCGGGACGAGGCGCATCAGCGTACTTCCCCTCTCTTCTGAGGAATGCAAGCGCCTCCACCCCGTTTTTCGCTACATATAGCTCGTTGTGCACCTTGGCATCCTTGAGGGCTTCTCTCGTCAGGTCCACATCATCGGGATTGTCTTCAACCATAAGGATCTCAATGGGTCTCATCTGCCTCATCTGCTGAATCCCTCCTTTCTTTCTCCGGCAATTGTAAAATGGAAGGTAGAGCCTTTTCCCAACTCCGAATCAACCCGGATACTTCCTCCATGGCGTTCCACGATCTTCTTGCAGACGGCAAGGCCAATGCCCGTGCCCGGGTATTCGTCTCTGGTATGAAGCCGCTGGAATATGCCGAATATCCTTTCCGCATACTCCGGCTCGATGCCGATACCGTTGTCACGCACCGAGAAGAGCCAGGCGGGTTGCGGATTGCTGCAACACCCAACATGTATTCGCGGGGTGTCCTCTCCATGGAATTTGACGGCATTGCCGATGAGGTTCTGAAACAGTTGAACCATTTGTGTCGAATCGGCGCAGATGGTCGGCAAGGGGTCATGGGTTATCATCGCACCGGCTTCCTCGATGGCGGCCTCGAGATTGGAAAGAGCGGTCTCCAAAGCCTCTTCCATGCTCAGAGGCTCGAAGGGCTTTCCACGTGTTCCGACGCGGGAATAAGTCAGGAGGTCCTGGATCAGGGTCTTCATCCTGTTGACGCCTTCGATGCCGCGGCTGATGCACTTATCGGCATCCGCATCGAGCGATCCCTTGTAGCGCCGTTCCAGGATCTGCAGGTAGCCGGATATAATCCTCAAGGGTTCCTGGAGATCATGGGAAGCAACATAGGCAAATTCATGGAGGGCCTGGTTGCTCTCTTTGAGCCTGTCCATGTAGTGCTGAAGCTCGGCCTCCGCTCGCTTGCGCTCAAATATCTCGGAATCGAGCTCGGCGATGTTCTCCCGTAATCGCCTGTTGGCTGTTGTCAGCTCACGGGTCTTGAGTCTTACCCGCCTTTTGAGTGACACTATCCAAAAGCAGGCGGCTCCCACAAGAGCAATCAGCAGCGCAAAGCCTGCATATATGATGGCGGCATGTATCTCTTCTCTGGTCAGAAACAAGACTTCCTTTGGCTCCCATTTGTCTTCTATTTCCTTTATCGTGCCGGTCTCTTTCAGTTTATTGATCCCCTGATTGATCTCATTCAGAAGCTCTGTATTACCCTTCTTGACGGCAATACCGGCAAGCCTCTCGGCAAAAGGCTCCCCCCTGATCGTGATGCCGCGGATGGAGTTGTTCCTAAGGGTGTAGGCGCCCACCCAGCGATCGGCTCCAACTGCATCGAGCTCTCGAGACAAAAGAAGACGGAATCCCTCCAGGTAATCCTCGATAATGACGAGCTTGATCTTAGGATTGGATTCGAGAATTTGCCTGGGTCCACCCCCCTTCGTAACACCCACGGTCTTTCCTTCGAGATCCGCTGGAGTCCGGATTCCAACCTGATCGGTCCCGACAAAGATAGAGTATCGATATCTCAGAGTGATATCCGAGAAGTCGTACAATTCCTTTCTCTGCTCGGTTATGGACATTGTAGTGATGGCATCTACTTCACCATCGAGTACCTTCTGTTGTGCATCCGCCCATGGCATCAGTCGAATGTCGAATTTCCTGCCCATGGCTTTGGAGAGCTCATTTAGCAGGTCGATATTCAAGCCTTTGGGGACATCCTCCTCCAAATATTCAACCGGAGGAAAACTCTTGTCTCCGGCAAAGGTAATTGGATGTTCAGATGCACCTGCTGATGAAAAGATTAAAAGCACTGCCGAAAGGATCAAGACGCCGGCACGGAGATTTCTTCTTTTCATAGGAAATACTCCATCTCGAGGTAGTCCAGCAAGAGCTTGCCAAGCATTTGCGCAGTAGCACGGCCCAATAGAGTCGCCTGCTTCCGACCATGCAAGTAAATCGCGAAGGCAGGCGTTCCACTGAAACCATGCCGGAATATCAAAAACGGTGCCAAAAAAGACCGCCTGGGAGAATTGAAAGTTAAGGTAGTTATATCCAGTCATTATGCGGATAAGAGGAGGGAGCTTCATTGAAATAATGTACCAGGTACAGAATGTGTTTGCGCACTTTCTGTACCTGGTACACTATTTATGGAAGCTTGTCTTTGATACCGATCTGCTCGATTCTTCTATACAGTGTGTTACGGCTGATGCCAAGGAGCCTGGCGGCTCTGGCCTTTTTTCCTTCCGCCTTCCGGAGAGCTTCGAGGATATCCGCCTCGCCTATGTCGATGCTTTTCCGTGGAGGACGAACGGATTTCCTGCTCAGAGCGGTTCGGCCGAAGCTCTTCGGCAGATGCTCCAAAGAGACGTTTCCGCCTCTGCACAGGATGCATGCATGCTCGAGCACGCTCTTTAGCTCCCGAATATTGCCGGGCCACTCATAGCCCATGAACAAGTCCATGACCTCATTGGAGATACCTGTGATATTCTTGCTGCAAGCACTCCTCATCAGGCGGATGAAGTGGTCCGTGAGAAGCGGGATGTCCTCGTTTCTCTCCCTCAATGGCGGTAGGTGAATCGGCATAACGTTGAGCCTATAGAAAAGATCCTCTCGAAACAACCCGCGCCGCACCTTATCCGGCAGATCCCCGTTTGTTGCGGCGACAACACGAACATTCGCCTTGCGGGTTTTGGATTCGCCAACCCGCTCGAATTCCTTGCTTTCCAGAATCCTTAAGAGCTTGAGCTGTATGAGGGGTGAGATATCTCCTATCTCATCGAGGAGAATGGTCCCACCCTCGGCTGCCTCGAAACGGCCCTTTCTGTCCGTGACAGCGCCGGTAAATGCCCCTCGCACGTGCCCGAAAAGCTCGCTCTCGAGCAGGCTCTCCGGTAAGGCGGAGCAGCTCACCTTGACCAGTGGCCCCGAGGACCACGCACCGCCAAAGTGGAGCGCCTCGGCAACCAGTTCCTTTCCTGTCCCGGATTCCCCCAAGATCAGGACGGTGGTCTCGAGGTCGGCAAGAGATTCAATAAGACCGTATATCTCCTGCATCCTCTCGCTCTTACCGATAATATTTCCGAAGCTGTGTCCTTCAAGAAGCTTCTTCTCCAGCTCCTCGATTCGTGTAATGTCTCTTATCGTAAGAACCGCACCGCGGCATTGACCGGCGTGATCCAAAAGCAGCGAGCCATTCAAAATAACAATCACATCCGGTTTGTTGCTCATTCCGCACTTGACTCTAAAATCCAGTATCGAATCATGAGAGTGCATTATCCGGTGCAATGCCGCAAAACAGGAGCTCTCGCAAGGGCATGGAGTATCTTTGAGTAATGCTCCAATCCGCACGGACCGCAAACAGCGGCAAATCGAGCGAAGCGCCTCATTCACGTAGGTTACCCGCATGTCGGTATCAACGGTTACGATGCCGTCGTCAATGCTTCGCATGATCGTATCGAGGTGCATACGGTAACGTTCGCTCTCCTCGGCAATGAATTTGTGCTCGGTGATATCCTCTGCAATCCCCGCCAGGCGAAAGATCTCTCCCGATTCATCGCGAATTGGAAAGCCTCTATCCAATATCCAACGAACGGACCCATCCGGGAGAATGATCCGGTATTCAAGGATATGTCCTGTTGCGCCCCATTCCTTCATGGTGTGCAGCACTCTCTCGATATCCTCGGGATGAATGGGCTCGAGCCATGCTTTTGGGTTTTCATAAAGGCTCCGGCATGAGCGCCCCCATATCCTTTCATAGGCGGGGCTGACATAGATGATCTCGGTGAATTTGGAGTCAATCATCCAGAAGACCTGGTTGATATTCTCCGCCAACTGGCGGAAGAGCCGCTCACTTTCGCGCAACCGCACCTCTGTTCGCTTGTGCTCGGAGATATCCACCCAGTGACCGACGATCTCGACGGGGCTCCCTTGCTCATCGCGCACCAGTCTCATCTGGTCAAGCATCCAGTGGTAGGTCCCGTCTTTGTGCTGGAATCTGTACTCGATGGTGTGGGGATCGACATCGGAAACCCGGGGCAGCTCGGCGAGAACACGCTCCAGATCCTCAGGGTGGATACGATCGATCCAAAACCGGGGATTTTCGGTGAGCTCTCGAGGTTCATAGCCCAACTGGCTTCTAATATTTTCACTCACAAAAGTGGCCGCATAGTCGCCCCATGCTTTGCATGCATAGATCACGGAAGGCGAGCAGGCAAGCAACTGCTCCAACCGGGCTTTGCTGAGTGCATTTTTCATGAGAACATCAGCCTCATCAAATCGGCCTCTTTTTCCAGGCACTCAACGGGAATATCGGGCGCCAGCGTGTGCACTCTTTGGTAGGTATCGAATCCATCGCTATCGGGCAAACACGGATCGAGGAGGATGACGTCGAAGACATCGTCTTTCAAGCACCTCAGCGCATCGGCAAGGTACACAACATCTGTTGTCTCGAATGCCATGCATCTCGCCTGTTTCAACATTACAGCAAAGGTCATGAGGGTGGAATTCGGACAAAATCGTACGCTAAGCCGACCTGACTTCCGCTAGAAGGTCCGGGTGGCGTTCAAGTACCCTGAGCAGTTTTACCAGCGCCAGTGGCGGTTTGGTCTTGCCGTTCTCATAGCGAGAAAACGCATTAATGCCACCGCCAAAAATCTCGCCGGCTTCGCGCTGGTCGAGATCAAGCTTCTTGCGCACACTCGCAATAAATGCCGGATCGACATAGGCGGCGTTGACCTGCCGTTGAAACATTCCAATCAATTCGCTGTAGCGGTCGCCTTGCTCGCGGTCCAGCACAACCTCGGCACAAGCAGGGCAGAAATCTCCCGTCACCGCTGGAATGATGGTTGTTTCACCCTTGTAGACGTAGGGTATGTCGCGGGTGTCATGGATCAGTTCAGCAGCTCCGCAGGATGGGCATTTCATATTACAGCTCCTTGAAAGAGACTATCAAAACGCCGTCGATAACGGTGAGCTTCAAATACACCTCATTGCCGCTTGCTGTTTTGGTATGATACACGTCCTGCCAAATCCGATAATCAGCATGGGTTGTCATGCTCTTGTGGAAGGCTTTCACGACCGATAGCTTACAGTGAGGCGTACGCTTTTCCATTCAATAAAATAACCCAAATGGTTAATTTCGCAAGTAGGTTAATTTCGAAAACACCAGTGCCATGCATCTCGCCTGTTTCAACATTTCCCTAATGAATACCGCATCATCGGGGTTGTCCTCGACCAACGGCATCCTGACTCGCATCATGTCTATCATGATCACTATCTCCCAAGGTCACCGGGCAAGGTAAAAAAGAAGGTACTCCCTCTACCCACTTCCGATTCCACCCAGATTTTTCCGACATACTTCTCAACGATCTTTTTGACGACTGTCAATCCGATCCCGGTCCCTTCGCTCTTGCCTGGAGGCGCCAGGGTCTGAAAGATCTGGAAAACCCGCTCGAACTGATGCCTTTCGATACCGCCCCCGTTGTCCACCACGGAAAACTGCCAGAATTCGCCCGCTCTGCTATACCAGATCGCGACTTCTCCTTCAGGCTTGTCGATATGTTTGACGGCATTACCGATCAGGTTTTGGAAAATTTGCTGCAGCCGGGCCGTGTTTCCCCGGACTTCGGGCAGATCGTCGATTATGGAGATCTTCAGGCGGGGAAGGGGCGCGACCAGATCGATGACTCGTCTCACAACCTGGTTCAGATCCACTACACTCTTTATTTTCGTCGATATGTCCGATCTCGGAATATTCCAGTATGCCGTCAATCAGAGCCTGCATTCGATTGGCGTTGCGGACAAGCAAGTCTACCAGACGTTGTCCTTTTTCATCGATTCTGTCGGCATAATCCCTGACCAGCAGATTGACCATTCCTGAAATCCCGCGCAAAGGGGCCTTGAGATCATGCGAAACGATGTGGGCAAAATCCACTAGATCATCGCGCCGTAAATTCGTCCCCCCCCCAGGAGCGCGGGCTTTCAGCCTGCAAGTGGCGAAATGAAGTTTCGTGGTTTCGGAGGGGTGGCACCGGCAACTCGTTGCCGGTGTGCGAAGCACAAGAGGGATACATTCAGATTTTACGA